>Ga0102588_1000014_pt1 | contig 658426 bp, 541 predicted proteins | sample AraplaMF_Col_mMS_FD_76854 | JGI IMG/M metagenome (GOLD analysis project Ga0102588, IMG submission 76854) | Arabidopsis root microbial communities from the University of North Carolina, USA - plate scrape MF_Col_mMS (SPADES assembly) (version 2) | ecosystem: Host-associated > Plants > Roots >...
TAAAAATATTCAGGTGCCTATATCGGCGGTGTCCACCTCTTCCCATTCCGAACAGAGAAGTTAAGCCCGCCAGAGCCGATGGTACTGCGGTAACACGTGGGAGAGTAGGTCGGTGCCAGATCTTAAAACGGGACCCTTCAGTTAACACTGAGGGGTTTTCGTGTTTTATAGGGTTTGGATTATCCAAGGGCATAATGTTAAAGACTTTGACCTTTCAGCTCTTGACTCAGGACTCATGACTACAGACTCATGACTGTGGACTCTAGACTTTTGACTCAGAACTCACGACTCCCAACTCAGAACTTAAAAGAACTCTTTTTAATAAAATCCCTTATCTTCGCAGCAAATTAAACACAGATTAGTGCAGACTTTAAAACAACTCCTGAATGGAGAATTGAAAGGAGCGATTTCCTTAAAGCTCTCTGAAAATCTCACCGAATTTCCTGAGGCCATATTCAGCTTAGCGGATACATTAGAAACACTGGATTTATCCGCCAATAAATTAACAACTTTACCCAAGGATTTTGGTAGGTTAAAGAATCTTAAGATTTTCTTCTGTTCTGATAATGGCTTTCGGGTTTTGCCGGAAGTATTGGCAGATTGTCCGTTATTGGATATTGTTGGTTTTAAATCTAACCAGATTGAATACGTTCCAGGAAAAGCTTTAAATACTAATCTAAGGTGGCTTATTTTAACCAATAATCGCATCGCCAGCCTACCTGATGAAATAGGAAATTGTAAAAGATTGCAAAAATTGATGCTTGCAGGAAATCATTTATCCGAGTTACCTGAAGCCCTTGGCAATTGCAGTAATTTAGGCTTACTGCGGATTTCAGCCAATCAAATCAAGGCATTACCAAACTGGCTGTTCAAATTGCCGAAACTGGCCTGGTTAGCTTTTTCTGGTAATCGATTTAACAGACAACCTATTCTTAACCATTTACCAGTAATTAATGACGATAGCTTACTGCTTAATCATAAACTAGGAGAAGGAGCATCAGGAACGATTTATCAAGCCAGAAGATTGAATAACGAGCATAGTTCTTTAGTGGCAGTCAAGATCTTTAAGGGTAGTGTAACCAGCGATGGCTTTCCGGAAGACGAAATGAATGCATTTATCGCGGCAGGAGATCATCCTGGGCTGGTAAAGCTGCAAGGAGCAATAGCATTGAAGGAAGAAGGAAAAAAGGGTTTGGTAATGGATTTGATCCCCGGAGATTATTATAATTTAGGGAATCCGCCCAGTTTGGTAAGTTGTACCCGGGACGTCTTCAGTTTAGTAAATCCACTTTCGATAGCGCAGGTTATAAAAATAGCTTCTACAATCGCTTCGGTTGCTGCACAATTACACAGTAAAGGAATTAAACATGGCGATTTGTATGCACATAATATTTTGGTGAATGCCAAAGGAAGTGCCTTGTTTGGTGATTTTGGAGCAGCATCATTTTATGATGAAAAAAATGAAAGCCAGGCATTTTTTCTGGAGCGAATAGAAATCAGGGCTTATGGTTACCTTTTAGATGATTTATTATCCATATCAATCCAAAGCGATGCATCCGGCATACTTCCAATATTGGAAGATATCAGAAACAGGTGTTTAGCGATGGATCCGGCAAGCCGGCCCTCATTTAAAGAGATAGTAACTGCGTTAAATCAGTTAGATTAATTAAAACTGTAAAAAACTACGCTTCTTTAACCGCAAGCTGGCCACAGGCTGCATCAATATCTTTCCCCCTACTGCGGCGAATATTGGTTGTAATGCCCTGGCTTTTGAGGTAATTAGCAAAAGCATCAATTTTATCGCCTTCCGCATTTTTAAAATCGGCAAAAGAAATGGGATTGTACTCAATCAGGTTTACTTTACAAGGAATATGCTTACAGAATTTAGCCAATTCCATAGCATCTGAAAGTTCATCGTTAAAATGATTAAAAACAATGTACTCGTAAGTTACAGGATTTTTGGTTTTAGCAAAATAATATTTCAGTGCTTCAGAAAGTGCTTTTAAAGAATTAGCTTCGTTAATAGGCATAATTTCATTCCTTTTCTGGTCGTTAGCGGCATGTAACGAAAGGGCCAGGTTAAATTTAACACCATCATCGCCTAACTTCTTTATCATCTTTGCAATACCTGCTGTAGATACGGTAATGCGTTTATAACTCATGTTTAAGCCATCAGGAGCTGTAATCCTTTCAATTGACTTGAGTACATTGGCATAATTAAGCAAAGGTTCACCCATCCCCATATATACAATATTGGTTAGGGGATAATTATAATTCTCTTTAGCTTGCTTATCAATCAATACCACCTGATCATAAATTTCATCTGCATTAAGATTGCGTTTCCTGTCCATGTAGCCTGTTGCGCAGAACTTGCAGGTTAAACTGCAACCTACCTGCGAACTTACACACGCAGTCATACGATCATCTAAAGGAATTAAAACCCCTTCAACAATATTACCATCTGCTAAACGAAAAGTGTTTTTTATGGTTTGGTCATTACTAAACTGAGAATTATTAACCTGTACGGCATTAATGGTAAAGCTGTCAGATAAGGCCTTGCGCAGATCCTTTGAAAGATTGCTCATCTCTTCAAAACTCGTTGCTGATTTTTCCCAAAGCCATTGATAAATTTGTTTGGCCCTGAATGCAGGTTGCTGCATAGCAACAAGATGCTGCTGTAATTGAGGCAAATCTAGTGCACGAATATCTGTCTTTTTTGCTGTTACCATTTGTTACAAAGGTACTTAAAAAAGCGTTAAGGTAGAAAGAATGAAGCTTTAACTCGCTATAATTGACTAAATTTTACATTAATAGGCGGCAAGGAAAAATTCTGATAGGGCAAGATAACCACACAAAGGAACATAGTATTGCCGATCGTAGCGGGCAAATACGGTGTTATTTATCTTTCTGAAAATGCCCACATATCGAAAATCGCCAATCGTACGGATGATGAAGATGAAAGCGATAACATAGCGCAGGTAATGCGGTACATCAAGCTCAAAATGAAAATTATGGGCAAAAGTAATTGCTGCAAATGCTACCAGCCCCAGGGCCACAACTAATGTGCCCCATTTACCGGGATTAAAAACCAAATTGTGATCAGATGTGGCAGGTACTGCAGCTTCTATGCCCCATCTGCCACCCGTCATCCAATAAAAATGTAAGCCTGCCAGAAAAAGGAAAATAGCGGTATTAAAATAGATGATACTGTTCATTAGCGGCCTCGTTTTCTGTGATGTGATTTATCCGTTGACTTGGGTTTTGATGGTCTCGCATTTCGGTTGCCCGGGTTACTTTTACCAGCTGTTTTTGATCCTCCTGTAGCAGGATGTTTTTTACCAGCTGTTTTTGAACCGGTAGATTTCGAGTGTGTAGTAGACTTTTTAGCAGGGGCAGCTTTAAATTCAGGAAGCTCTTCCCAGCTATTAACTTTCTTTTTTGAGGGCTTAGCAGGTTTAGTTTTACCCTCCGACGACGATTTCTCAACCATTTTCATGATTGAAGCCATTTCCTGCTCATCAAGCTCACGCCATTCACCCAGGGGAATTCCTTTTAAGCTGATATTCATAATCCGAACGCGCTCCAGTTTGGTAACCTCATAGCCGAAATATTCAACCATCCGGCGGATTTGTCTGTTTAAACCTTGTATCAAGGTAATGTTGAAAACATTTGCGCTAACCTGTCGTACCTTACATTTTTTAGTATTAACACCTAAAATGGGTACACCGTTGGCCATGCCCTCAACAAATTCATCAGTTACAGGCTTATTTACGGTTACAATATATTCTTTCTCATGGTTATTACCTGCCCTAAGAATCTTATTAACAATATCTCCATTATTGGTCAGAAAAATAAGACCTTGTGAATCCTTATCTAAACGACCAATGGGGAAAATGCGTTGACTGTAATTTACATAATCGACAATATTGTCTCTCACATTGGCCTCTGTGGTACTGGTAATACCTACAGGCTTGTTGAAAGCTAAAAGCACAAAGTTTTCCTCCTCCTTGGGCTCAATATGATTGCCATTTACAGTTACCCGATCTCCTGCATAAACCTGGTCACCAACCTTCGCTTTCTTTCCATTGATGAAAACGTTGCCACGCTCAATAAATTTATCGGCCTCTCTACGAGAGCACAATCCACTTTCACTTATAAATTTATTTAAACGGGTGGCAGAAGTATGTTGCATAGCTTTTTTAAGTTATGACAAATATAAACTAAAAGCCTAAATTGATACAGTACTTTCTTTTTGGCTGAGCCACTTAGCGTAGGGTCGGATGATTAAGAAGGGAACCTTATCGGTAATCTGACAGGTTGGAGAAAAACTCGACCAGGAAAATCATCCCGGCCGAGTAAGCAAACGGCTAAAAGCTTTGACTATCGGCACTTGGGCCGTAACTTCCCGGAATAGGAATATTTAAAAGTCTTAAGTAAACACCCAACTGGGCACGGTGATGGGAGGTTTGGCTCAAAGAATGGCGAATTGTTTCATATTTGGAATAATCTGCCAATACCTGATCGCCATTTTTCAGCACCCAACGGCCATTCAAATCTTCTTCTTTAGCATTTTCTAAAGCAGCCTTACCAGCAGCAACACTTTTTTCCAGAATAGCCAGAATTTCAGCAGTATTGTTAACTGATGTTGGTTCAAAACCAGTAACAGCAAAATCTAATTCATCAGTAGTTAAGGCTAAAGTTACCCAGTTCGGAATATCAGCTAAATGGGTGGCTAAGAACTCCATTTTCATGCTTTTTTCATGTGGAGCCCAATCATATTTATCCTCCGGTACCAAGGCTAAAAATTTACGGGTAGTTTCTGCCTCACGCTCGTATTCGGTGAGTAATAGTTGAATAATGTCCATAGTTTTATGTTTTGTTTTTTCCATTAAGTTTAATTCCATTAATAATAAATCGGGCATGCTCATGGTCTGTAGGGTTTTGTTAACACAAAGAAAATACCCCGGAGTGACAACCCTATGGCAGTGTAAAAAACGAAATGAAAAAAAAATTAAAAATTAACAGGAAGCATGCTCATGTAATCGTTTAATGGCATATGATCAACTTTAAGAAAGGGTTTTTCGAGTGATTTTAAACAGATAATCCGGGTTAAATTAAAATCCCGATACTGCCCGCGCATATGGCACCAGGCAATTAAGTGCCAGCTAAAAGCGTAAAAAATGAGCCCGATTGGCTCTACCTCTCGCTTACTCACTTCCGCCTTGGCATTTTTATATTCTAAACTCACCATCAGTTTTTCTGAAATGGCATGTTGAATCAGCGATAAGAAATCAAAATTATAAGTTAATCTTTCTGGAACCTGCAAACGAATATGTTGGTTCAGCTTTTCCAGTTTTTCCTTTTGAGCAGATTTGAGTACCGCCTTAACTTTGGTCAGCGCAGAGGAATAATGATTGCGGATAGAAAGGTCGGCAAATCCATCTACCAGACTTTCTACCAGCAGTAAGGCGTTTGCTTCTTCCATATTAAAAGATACCGGAGGCAGAAAATAGCCTTGCACCAAAAAATAACCCCGATGTTGCTCAAATCCTACAGGTATTCCTTGCTCTTGCAGGGCCTTTATATCCCTGTAAACCGTACGAACACTCATGTTAAAGCGATCAGCAATCTTATCTGCTGAAATGTATTTCTTAGACTGTAAAAGGGTCAGGATTCCAAATAGGCGGTCAATGCGATTCATAGGTTAGGGCTTAAGCTAAATTAATTAAATATTTTGTTCTATTGTGCATTTTGCCTTACTTAATGAATGAAAACTAAAATGCCCTTGGTATGTTATTTGTGTGGAAATGGTATGCTTTGCTCAAAAAATACGTTTAATAAATATAGAGCAGGTAAATGGTGATTAAATGGCAGTAGAAATTCAAAAGCGCTTCTTAAGGGCAGTAAAAGGCAAAGTAATTATCGGATTTCTTTTTGCCTGTTTTGCGTTGCTGATGGCTTGGGGCATCAGTAAATTTGCTTTTACCAGAATGCTGGATACTGTTGAGGAAATTTCGGCGCCTAATGACCGGCTGCGTTTGGTGAACGACCTCTCCCATAAAATTGCGCGTTTAGATCAGCTGCAGCGTGATGAAGCAATTAATAAGCAAGGCAATCAGACTTTTTTAAAGGAATCACGAAAGCTTAGGGCAAGTTTAGATACACTCAAGAAATTATATGTGGGAGATTCTGCTCAGCTGGCCAGGATAAAATCCATCAAGAATTTACTCAGCGACAGGGATAAGCAGTTCATCATGTACCTCAAAGTACGTGAAACCCTGGTGAATACCAAGTCTTTTTCTGAAGAAGTACAAAAGCTAAACGATTTGGTAACTACGCGTGCCAAACAAACGGACAGTGCCGTTTTAACTACCGAAACTACTACCTCTACCACTACTGTTGCTCCAGATGAAGAACAAAAATCGCGTGGGTTTTTAAGTAAGCTCTTCGGTAAAAAGAAAGCCGATGTTTATAAAATCATAAATGAAGAGTTTAAAGTAAAACGCGATACCCTTAATGCCAAAGCCGAAGACAGCATTATGAAGAGTATGACCGGCTCTTTAAAAAATATTGAAAAGGAACAACGGCAGAAAAGTCAGAAATTCCTAAAACGAGAGGCCGATTTATCTATAGCCAGTAATGCCCTTACCGGACAAATGCTTCAGATTTTAAGAGAAGTAGAAAGTGAAGCTGTTGCCCAGGTAGATTTGAATGGCATTCAGGCTAAACAGGTAGTTAATGACGGTATTACACAGATTACCGCTATTATTATTGCTTTTTTTCTAATTACTGTAATCTTACTATATCTCATTCTCACTGATATTACTAAAAGCAATCGGTATAGAAGAGAGCTGGAGCAGGCCAAAGACGAGGCAGAATATCATGGTAAAGCCAAGCAACGGTTTCTATCGAATATGAGTCACGAAATCAGAACCCCTTTGCAATCCATTTTAGGTTATGCCGAACTCATTTCTCAGCAGGATAATCCCAAGAAAAAAGATATTGATGCTATTTATCAATCCTCCATACATCTTTTGCAAATTGTTAATGAGGTTTTGGATTACAATAGGATCATTTCAGGTGAGTTTAGTTTTCATAACCAGGATTTTAATATCCGTAAGGTATTGGATGAAGTTGTTTCGGTTATGCGGCCACTCGCCGAGCAGAAATCGTTAAAACTCATTACCCAACTGGATATTGATGATATTGAATTTGTAAAAGGAGATGCCTTCCGCCTAAAGCAGATTTTGTTTAATTTATTGGGCAATGCGGTAAAATTTACCCTTAAAGGTGAAATCAGTTTATTGGTTTCATGTAAAAAACAAGGCCAGGATCTCCATTTCAATTTTAGCATCAGGGATACTGGGATTGGTTTCGCTGAAGCAGATATTGACCGCATTTTTAATGAATTCGAACAGGTTGAATCTCCGGAGAAATATGTAATCAATCAAACGGGTACAGGTTTAGGATTACCAATTGTAAAAGCGTTAATTGAAAGTCAGGGGGGAAGGATTTATGTGAAGAGTAAACCTAGCAAAGGCACTACATTTAATATTTATCTGAAATATGAAGCCTCAGATCAAAAAAATCAGGATATTTTCGATCTGGAACACTATGCTGTAGTAAATTCTGGTACGGTATGGATTATTGATGATGACCGGTTGATCCTCGATTTATGCGGATTAATTTTTGAGAAGAACAGGATCCCGTTTAAGCGTTTCAGCCATGTGGCAGATATTTTACACGAAGTTCCGGATAACGACCTGAAGTACGTACTTATAGATATGCGCATGCCCGAAATGACGGGTATTGAGTTGTGCCATTTACTCAGAAAAAGACTTCCAGAGCATGTAAAATTCTATGCCATAACTGCTCAGGTACTTCCCGAAGAACGCGAAATGGTATTAAGTGAAGGATTTGACGGGTTGATTTTAAAACCATTCAGAGCAGCAGACCTGTTATCAATTTTTGACAAGATGGCCATTGCGAACGAACCCCAACCTGAATTTGACTTTTCATCAATTGAAAAAATGACTTTCGGTGATCAGCAGATGCTGGAAAAAATCCTGAATCGATTTAAGCAAGATTGTATAGATGATGTAGCAGTACTTCGTGATGCTTTGACGCAACAAAATGGAGAAAAAAGCCGGCTAATTGTTCACCGATTAGCGGGAAGAACTGGACAAATGGGGGCTAAAACCCTGGCTTCTGCACTCAGACAGCTTGAGCTTGAGATTGCGAATGACGGACTTAATCTGCAAACTAATGCAGCTGTTCTGACGGAACTTAAAAAACTCGAAGCCTTAATCGCTTTTATGCAGGAAATGGATTATGCTACAGGCTAAAAGTTTATTCAATTCCGTATCGTTCCATCTTGGCGTACAGTGTTTTTCGGTCAATATTCAGCATCTTGGCCGCCTTAGATTTATTGTGTCTTACTTTAATCAGTGTTTCAGCAATCAATGTCTTTTCGTTTTGCTCATTCAATGCTTTAAGATCAGAAGGATTACCGGCTGAAGTTTGCTGTTGGACAGCAATAGTCATTTCATCAGGCAGGGCAGCAATTTGTGCTGTTTCACCAGGCGTAAGCAGAACCATCCTTTTAATTACATTACTCAATTCACGTAAATTGCCTGGCCAATCATAATTTAACAGAAGCGATTTGGCCTCAGCAGAAATATTTTTCACATTTCTGCTCAAATCACGGTTAGAAAGTTGAACAAAGTGGTTAATAAATAATTCGATATCACTGCCACGGTCTCTTAATGGAGGCAATTGTATTTTAAATTCATTTAAACGATGGTATAAATCCTCCCGAAACTCTCCCTGTTGCATGCTTCCGGTTAAATCGTCATTGGTAGCGGTAATAATTCTAACATTTACGGGAATTTGCCTGGTGCTGCCCAGGGGTTGAATTATGCGTTCTTGTAAAGCCCTGAGCAATTTAATCTGTACTTCATAGCTCAAATTCCCAACCTCATCCAGAAAAAGGGTACCGCCATCAGCAGCTTCAAATTGACCAATTTTATCATTAAGTGCCCCGGTAAAAGCGCCCTTAACATGGCCAAACAATTCGCTGGCAGCTAAATCCTTAGAAAGTGCACCACAGTCGATAGCTATAAACGGCTTATCTGCACGTTTGCTTTCCTGATGAAGTGTTCTGGCTGCAAATTCTTTCCCTGTTCCACTTTCCCCTTGAATAATAACCGACATGTCTGTAGGGGCAACCAAAGCAATGTGTTCATATAATCGATCTGCAATGGCACTTTTACCCCTGATTAAATCAGATTCTATTACCTGACGCTCAGTAGCAATAGGGTCTTTTTTGGTTAAGGAGTTTTTGATTACCATCAAAAGCTCGTCAGGATTTACAGGTTTGGTAATATAATCAAATGCACCCATCTGCATAGATTTTACAGCTGTTCTTACATCATTAAAACTGGTCATGATAATGAGCGGAATAGCTAAACCTAAATCGCGGATATGGGAAAGCACATCTAACCCAACACCATCTGGCAGGCGGTAATCAATTAAAAGGAGATCGAATTCCTGGCTTTCTATCGCTTTAAATGATTGTTTGATGTGGGTTACCAGTGTAATGGTATGCCCGTTTTTAGTTAAAAAACCTTCAAGTAATTGAGCAAATGTTGTATCGTCTTCTAAAATCAGGATTCTCGCCATACACAAAAATAAGAAAAGCCAGTTAAAAACTGGCCTTTCTTGTACTAGGTAGATGTAATATTTAAGGGTTATTGTACGGGTTTACCGTCTTTATCAATTTTAACTGAACCTGTTTCAGCTTCTTTTTTAACATTGATCAGGTAATATTCTTTTGTACCTTCTTTTACCGACCATGCTTCTGTAGCGGTCCAGCCTTTATAAGCATCAGATTTTAATGCTGTTGTTACCGGCTCAGGTAGTTCTTCTAATTTCACTGGGGTTTTAACCGCACTATCCTGAACAGCTACGATTGCTGTAGTTTTCAAATCTTTTACTTCGCTTGCGTTTGCTGCTGTTAATCCGGCTAGAGCTAAAAATGTAGCTGATAAAATGAACTTTTTCATGTTGTTTTATTTTAGTTTGCAACGCTAGGCATTGCTGTTATCAATTCTATTTAGTTTTAGAGCGCGTTTATTTAGTGTAATCTTATTGAACAGGCTTACCGTCTTTATCAATTTTCACTGAACCTGTTTCAGCTTCTTTTTTCACGTTGATTAAGAAGTATTCTTTAGCACCTTCTTTAACCGACCATGCTTCTGTTGCAGTCCATCCTTTGTAAGCATCAGATTTTAATGCTGTTGTTACCGGCTCAGGTAGTTCTTCTAATTTCACTGGGGTTTTAACCGCACTATCTTGAACAGCTACGATTGCTGTAGTTTTCAAATCTTTTACTTCGCTTGCGTTTGCTGCTGTTAATCCGGCTAGAGCTAAAAATGTAGCTGATAAAATGAACTTTTTCATAGATATATATTTAAAATTATTTGTGTAACAATACTGGCTAAGGTTTCATAATGATGCCAAAGCAAGGGTTTGTATTTATGTTACTGATAATCAACGTTTTAATTGTGTGCCAGAAATTTATAAACTGTGGAATTTCTCCACATATTGTGGGTATCGGCTACAAAAAAGGTAGATTATATTGTGAAGGCAATAAGGCAATAGCAGTGTTATATGCATTATTAAGTGGGTTCCGCTGTAGATATTCTTTTTTGCCCAGCTTTAACGAATACATTATCAAACAGCCATAATGCTCTGATCATTAGTAAAGCAGAAAAAATAAAAATTCCCTTTTCAGAAAAGAAGTTTTTTTTCTATACTTGCAGCCCGAAAGAAAGCCTCCTTAGCTCAGCTGGTAGAGCAACTGACTTGTAATCAGTAGGTCATTGGTTCGATTCCGATAGGAGGCTCTTTTTTACGTCATCAGGCATAATTTCTCCTGCTTTTTTACAATTCTTTAGAAAAATCAGCGCCAAATAATTCTTTTGCATTGGTGTATTCCGCTTAATTTGTACCCATGCTTAAGTATATTTCTGCCGATTGGATTTTTCCTGTTACCAGCAAACCCATTAAAAACGGAATAATCGTATTTAATGACGGGGGCGAGGTTAAAGCCATTTTAACACCTGAGGATGCTACTGATATTAATGAGGATATTGTTGCTTATAAAGGCGCAATTATTCCTGGTCTGATCAATACACACTGTCATTTGGAGCTATCTCACCTGCTTGGGAAAATTCCGGAGCATACCGGGTTAGTTGAATTTGTGCAGCATATCATTAAAAATAGGAATGCTGAGGTTGCTGAAATAGAAAATGCCATGTACAGGGCCGATGCTGCCATGTACCAAAATGGAATTGTCGCTGTTGGCGATATTTCCAATCAGACAGTTTCCAGGAAGATCAAAAGCAACAGTTCCATTTATTACCATACCTTTATAGAAGCGATGGGCTTTAATCCCGAAAGGGCTGAAGCCATTATGGAACATGCCAGACTAACAAAGACACATTTTGATCCTCTTCCTGCCTCTATTGTTCCGCATGCCCCTTATTCTGTTTCTGCTGAATTATTTAATTTAATTGAGCGTGAAGCTGAAAAAGACAACAACATATTGAGTGTCCATAATCAGGAATCATCGGCAGAAGACGCATTCTTCAAAGATAAAACAGGCGATTTTCTGAAATTGTACGAATTTTTAGGTTTAGACCTTCATTTCTTTCAACCGGCTGACAAGAGCTCATTACAAACCTGGCTACCTTATGTAAATCGACATAAAACTTTACTGGTACATAATACATTTACCCAAGTGGCAGATATTGCATTTGCAGAAACCCAAAGTCCGAATGTGTATTGGTGCCTTTGTCCGCAAGCTAACCTTTATATAGAGCATGCTTTGCCTGATGTAGATTTATTACGAACGTCCAATGTAAAAATTACTTTAGGTACCGACAGCCTGGCGAGTAATCAGCAACTGAATATTTTGGCAGAAATGATAACCCTTCAGCAACACAAACAGGTGTCATTTGAGGAATTACTCCGCTGGGCAACTTACAACGGCGCCCAATTTTTAGGTGTAGAAGATCAACTGGGCAGCATTGAAGTAGGCAAAAAGCCGGGTTTAAATTTAATACAGATCAGCGCTGACTGGGAAATTTTGAATGATCAGGTAGAAAAGATAATTTAAGGTTTATGAATCTCATCTGTAAACTCTTCAATATAAAGTATCCCATTATACAGGCCGGAATGGTATGGTGCAGTGGCTGGCGCTTAGCTTCAGCGGTTTCCAATGCGGGCGGTTTAGGGATCATCGGTGCAGGTTCCATGTATCCTGAAGTACTCAGAACACATATCCGGAAATGTAAGGATGCAACAACTAAACCCTTTGCGGTTAATATTCCATTGTTGTATCCGAATATACAGGCAATCATTGATATTGTGATTGAGGAAGAGGTAAAAATAGTTTTTTCTTCTGCCGGTAATCCAGCTACCTGGACAGGTTTTTTAAAAGAAAAAGGAATTACAGTGGTGCATGTTGTGGCCAATACGAAGTTTGCTTTAAAAGCACAGGAAGCTGGCGCAGATGCAATTGTTGCAGAAGGCTTTGAGGCAGGTGGGCATAATGGTAGAGAAGAAACCACAACACTTTGCCTTATACCGATGATTAAAGCCGCGGTAAAAATTCCTGTAATTTCAGCTGGTGGCATTGGTAGTGGCAAGGCTATGCTAGCAGCTTTTGCATTAGGTGCTGATGGTGTTCAGGTGGGCTCCGCATTCGCTGTTGCCGAAGAATCGTCTGCGCATCCTGCATTCAAAAATAAAATCATTGCAGCAGCAGAAGGTGATACCAAACTGGCCATGAAGCAACTGGTTCCGGTGAGGCTGCTAAAAAATGAGTTTGCGGAAGCTGTTGCAACCGCAGAAGCTAATGGCGAAAACAGAGAAGCACTAATAGAGCTGTTGGGTAGAGCCAGGGCAAAACTCGGAATGTTTGAGGGCGATATGGAAAATGGCGAATTGGAAATCGGGCAAGTATCGGCGATGTTAAATGAAATTAAACCCGCGGCAGAAATCTTACAAAATATCTGGGAAGAATTCCTGGCTGAAAAAGATCGGATTACGAAACTCGGATTTTAATGCTAAAGGCAAATCTCTTTACTTAAAAAGATAAAATCAGAAATTAGTTTTACTTTTGAACGCAGCAATCAGGCTTAAAATCTATGAGTAAACAAACAGAACATAACGCTTCATCAGGACTTAAACATCTTAATATAGTGGTTACCGGGAAAGTGCAGGGTGTATTTTTCAGGGCCAGTACCAAGGCTGTGGCCGATCAAATGGGGATTAAAGGTTTGGTGAAAAATCAAAAAGATGGTACTGTTTACATCGAAGCAGAAGGAAAGCCTTTCCTGCTAGATGCGTTTGTTGATTGGTGTAAGGAAGGGCCGGAAAAAGCGGTGGTAGAGGATGTTACTGTAACCGAGGGTGAGTTAAAGCCATATCAGAACTTCGATGTTGTGAAAAAAAATCTCCTTTGGTAACCTGATTGTGTTAAATAAATAGTGTGAACAGATTTATCCTGTTGGAACGTTCTGATAGGTAAGCATAAAATTAAATCCATTGTCTGTATATAAGAAGTTTTTGGGTCAAACCATGGTTTATGGGATCAGTACCATCGTATCAAGGTTGCTGAACTTTATTCTTACACCCATTTTTACAAGAAGTTATGGCGCAGCATCATTAGGGATTTTCACCAAAATGTATGCCTATGCCTCTTTAATAAATGCTGTGCTTGCCTTTGGTATGGAAACTACTTTTTTCCGATATCTTAACAAGCACGAAAACCAGAAGCAACAGGTATACAATAACTCCTTTATTATTGTTGCATTCATCTCCACATTATTTTTAATCACTGGCCTGGTATTTATCGATCCCATAACAAAATGGTTATTGAATAATGATATGTCTCATTATCAGGACCAACGGCGATACGTGCAGTACTTTTTATGGTTACTGTTTTCGGATGCCATTTGTGTAATTCCATTTGCTAAAATCAGGGCCGATGGAAAACCTTTTCGCTATAGCATTATCAAGTTCATCAATATATTCAGCTATGTAAGTATCAGCTTGTTTTTTATATATGGTATTCCGCTAATTATTAAAAACAACTGGCCATTTGCTGAATTTTTTGAGAGCTGGTTCAGAGATAAATGGGTAGGATATGTATTTATAGCCAATTTAATTGCCAGTGTAATTACTTTTATTTTACTCGTACCCGAATTTTTAATGGTTCAGTTCAGATTTAATAAAGCGATGTTTAAAACCATGCTTTCCTACAGCTGGCCGGTTTTGGTTGCAAACCTTTCCTTTATTATTAATGAGAATTTAGATAAAATTTTATTGGATAAATATACTACTGAAGCACAGGTAGGTATTTACGGCGCAGTTTGTAAGCTGGCCATTTTTATCAGTATTTTTAATATGGCTTTCAGATTAGGTGCAGAGCCCTTTTTCTTCAGTTATGCGAAAAATGCCAATGCTAAAGATACCTACGCAAAAATTCTTCAGTACTTTGTTATCGCATTATCCATCATTTTTGTAGCCCTAACGGCCAACATAGAAATACTCAAGTATTTTATCAGCAGAGATGAAAAACACCTTGCCGAGTACTGGGTAGGGCTGCCGGCAGTTCCTTATTTGCTTTTAGGTTATGTATGTTTAGGTGTTTATATGAACCTATCTATCTGGTACAGGCTGTCAGATCAAACCAGGTTTGGCCTATATATTTCCCTGGTTGGTGCAACAATTACGATCGTTTTCAATATGGTGCTTATTCCCCGCTATAGTTACATGGGGTCGGCCTGGGTATCAATGGCTACTTATGGTACCATGATGATAATCTCATATGTACTTGGTCAAAAATATTATCCCATACCTTACAACCTTAAAAAAATACTCCTGTATTTAATTATATCCACGATTATCGTATTTACATCATTCTTTGTCTTTAATCGGAATATCTATATTGGAAATGCCATGCTGCTCGCTTTTGTTGCTGGCATATTTTACCTGGAGAAAAAAGATTTAATGAAGATCCTAAGAAAGGGATAAAAAAATAATTTATGCAAATCAAAATCATCAATAAATCGGCACATGCCTTACCTCAATATGAAACTGCTCATGCTGCTGGTATGGATTTAAGAGCCGCAGTTTCCGAACAAATTATACTTAAACCTTTACAGCGGGCCCTGGTTCCAACCGGTCTTTTTATAGAGTTACCTGTTGGTTATGAAGCACAGATCAGGCCCAGGAGTGGTTTGGCTTACAAACATGGAATCAGTATTGTAAATGCACCCGGAACCATTGATGCAGATTATCGTGGAGAATTAAAAGTTTTACTCGTAAATTTATCCGATACAGATTTTACCGTTAATGATGGTGACCGGATTGCACAAATGGTGATTGCCAAACATGAAACGATTACCTGGCAAGCGGTAGAAGAACTCGGGGAAACAGCCAGGGGTGAAGGTGGATACGGACATACGGGTAAATAGTTTTGAATGAGTGAATGAGAGAGTGGCTGAATGATTGATTGAGCGAGTGACAGAATGGTCGTGTGTTAGAATGAATTTTGAATAATACCATGTTAAAAGGATATTTATTTATTGCAATAACTTGCCTGAGCGCTCAGTTGTATGGGCAAGGGCTTCCTTTGCCTGCTACCAATCGGGACAGCAATATGGTAAAGCAACTCTTTTTTGCTGGCTTACGCGAAAAAATGTCTGATAATTACCTTTCTGCATCAACCAGTTTCAATAAAATTATCGGCCTGGATCCCAATAACCATCCAGCATATTTTGAACTGGCCAACGCTAATCTTAAACTGGATAAGTTAACAGAAGCTGAATTCAATATCCAAAAAGCAATTAAGCTCAGTCCGGATAATAAATGGTACTGGCGGTTTTTAGGCGAATTGGATAAACGAACCAATAAGATGACCGACCTTATAACGGTATTTAACCAATTGATTCGTTTAGAACCTCAGAATGATGCTTATTATTTCGATAAAGCCAATGCACAATTTTTGGCCAATCAACCCGAAGAAGCCAAAAAAACCTATAATGAAATTGAAGCTAAATTTGGAGATAGCAGGGATTTAGCTAACGCCCGCAAACGCTTTCTTCAGGCGGGAACATCTACCGAAAGTGATATTGTTAAGCTGTTAGAAGGTAACCAGGCGGATGTAAAGAACTACCTTTACGCAGCAGGTCTTTTACTGCAAAAAGGTAATCATCCTGAAGCTTTAAAGGTGCTGGTTAAAGCCCATGAGCTTGAACCGGAGAATTTTGAAGTAAACCTTGCGCTGGCAGACATCTATCGCAAGCAGGGTAACGATGAAGCTGCCTTTTCCGCTTTAAATAGAGCCTTTCAAAGCAGTCAGATGCCATTAACAGAGAAGTTCAAGATCATTGCAGGGCTTTTCCCTAAAATGAACCAGGCAGCTGTTGCTAAATATGCGCTTGAACTAAGTAGGTTGCTGGCAGAAAAAAATCCAAATGACGCCAAAGCCTTAGCACTTTATGGTGATGTACTTTACCAGCAGAATAAGCTTAAAGAAGCCTTACCTCAATATCAGGCAGCGTTAAAATTAAATGAACAAATTTATGCCGTTTGGGAGCAGATTATTAATATTCAAACCTTATTGGGGCATTACGGCGAGGCCGTGAAGGTTGGAGATGAAGCCTTAACCATTTATCCTAACCAGGCAGGTTTATACTATTACATGGCCTATGCTTTATTTAAAACAGGTAAGCTGGAAACTGCCCAGAGTAATCTAAAAACCGCACTTCAGTTGGATGTAGACAATAAGAGCCTGCAGGCGCAGGTTTATGCTTTGCAAGGTGATATCTATATCAATCAAAATAACTTTGCCGCGGCTAAAACTGCTTTTGAAAAAGCCATAACAGTAGAGCCAGATAATTATCTCATCATGAACAATTATGCTTATTATTTGGCGTTAAGGAATGATGATTTAGCCAAGGCTGCAAAATATGCAGAAACAGCTGCCAATGCTATGCCGAATAATCCCTCTGTAATGGATACCTATGCGTATATACTCTTTAAACAACAGAAGTACGACCTCGCAAAAGGTTGGATAGAAAAGGCCTTGCAAAACAATAGCGATAAGAACGGTGTTTATTTGGAGCGATACGGAGATATTCTTTTTATGAAAGGTGAAAAAGAAGCGGCAATCATTCAATGGAATAAAGCAAAGGAAGCAGGAAATGACTCTGAGTTATTAATTAAGAAAATAAATGAAAAGAAGTATTTTAAATAGCGTTTTGATATTATCTGCAGCCAGCTTTTTCTCGGCCTGCAAACCCAAAAAAGAAATCGTAGTAGCACCACCTAAACCAACAGAAACTAAAGTTGATAATACTAAAGCAGAAGCATTAGCACTGTTAACAAGCAAACAACTTAAATTCACTACGCTCTCAGCAAAAGCCAAAGCCACATTGGATTTGGATGGTAAATCTAATGACGTAACCATGAATTTGCGCATTAAAGATAAAGAAACCATTTGGGTAAGCATCACTGCATTAGGAGGTATGGCCGAAGTTGCCAGGGCTTTAATTACGCCAGACAGTATTAAAATTATCAATAGATTATCAAGCACTTACCTCAATAAACCATTTAGCTATATCTATAAGTTCACCAACAGGCAAGTTAATTTCAATACGCTGCAAAGCATCCTAACCGGAAATGCAATTGATGACTTCATGACAGAAAAGTCTGATCTGAAGCAAGCAGCCGGAGTGTGGGCCTTATCGGGTAGCAAGGAAGATCTGGATTATCGCTTGCTTTTTAATACCTTGTTTAAGGTAACAGAAACCAACCTCAACGATGCCAAAAACGGTCAGGCACTCAAGGTAACTTACGGCGAGTACCAGAAATTAAATGAATATTTATTTCCGAGTACCCTGGAAATCAATACCCTTTCAAAGGCTAAGAAAATCAATATCAGCATGCAGTTTACCAAAATAGATGGCAATGTTCCGGTTGAATTTCCGTTTACAGTACCAAAGCGATTTACTTTAGCAAATTAGTCACTAGTTTTACTTTGCTGCAGAAGAATGAAGATTGGATGAAGCGGGTTTCTATCTTGAAGATTATGGCTTTAGTATCTCAATTTTAATACTTTTTACTGTAAAATTTTTATACTTTTGGCTTAATGAAGCTACACAAACTTGTATTTATCCTGTTTTTAAGCGTATGTGCCTTTTCGGCTACCGCACAGACCGAGAGTCAGCTTAGGCGAAAAAAAGAAGCAATCCAACGTGAAATTGAGCAACTTCAAAAGAACTTAAATAAAGCTGCAAGTGGTAAAAAACTTACTTTGCAGCAAATCAATGCCATTAACGCGCAAATTCGTCTGCGCCAGGATAAAATAGGAACCATCAATTCTGAAATAAAAAATCTCGACGGACAAATCTCTCAGAACACCAATACCGTACATACTTTACAAGGTCAGCTTGGTGATCTTAAAAAGGAGTATGCGGCTATGATTCGCTTTGCACAACGCAACAGAAACTCATACGATAAAATGATGTTTATTTTTGCTGCAAGAGATTTTAACCAGGCATATAAAAGAATTAAATATTTGCAACAGTTTAGCCAATACCGCAAAAAGCAGGCAGGCTACATTGAGAATACACAGCAAGAGCTAAACGGTAAGATAAAGATCTTAGACAGAACACTAAAAGAGAAGAGCAATCTTTTAAGAGAACAAGAGCGGGAGAAAGAAAGATTAGGCAAGGACAAGAGTGAGCAGGCAGTTACCTTGAATAAACTGAGTAAACAGGAAAGACAATTTAAACAGGATATTGCCACACGTAAAAAGCAGCAGGTTCAGATAGATAAAGCTATCCGTGCAGCCATTCAGCGTGCTATTGAAGAAGCGAGAAGAAAAGCGGCAGAAGAAGCGAGAAGAAAAGCAGCAGAGGAAGCCCGTATTGCAGCAGCGAAAGCCAAGGCAGAAAATAAACCAGCGCCTACCGCAACACCGGTAAGAGAGAAAACAACTAACGAATTGTTAACCAATGATGCCGGTTCGGCAAAACTGGCAGCAGGATTTGAAAATAACAGGGGACGTTTGCCTTACCCGGTTGCAGGTACCATTACAGAGCATTTTGGTGTGCACAAGGTAGACCAGGCTTCGATGAATAATGAAGGGGTAAACATTACGGCTTCAGAAGGCGCAGCAGTAAGGGCGGTATTTGATGGAGAAGTGTTGGCTGTAAGTTCAATTTATGGTAAATATGTTGTGATCATTATGCACGGAAATTACTTTACCATCTATCAGAATTTAAGGTCTGCAAGTGTGAGTAAGGGAGATAAAGTATCTACAAGACAGACGATTGGCGTGTTGGCCAACACCGGAGATGTAGCCGAACTTCACTTCGAAATTATGAGGGGGCAAACGAAGTTAAACCCGGAAGCTTGGATTAGTAAGTAAACATTAGACATATTAATTGTCTATATTTGTATAAATTATATTAGTGATGTATCAAGGCACGTTATTAGAGTTTTTAAACATGGGCGGATCAGAGATTGTGCTCATATTAGTGGTAGTACTTTTGTTATTTGGAGGTAAAAAATTACCTGAATTAGCAAGAGGGCTAGGGAAAGGAATCAGAGAGTTTAAAGATGCCTCAGACGGTGTTAAACGTGAAATTCACAGAAACATCAATGCAATGGATTTAGATAAAGAGGAAGACGAAGCAGTAGCGAGAAATAATCAGCGTCATCATCCAACAGAAGAACCTGCTGCTGATGATAAAGTCGGTTCAGATGTACCATCCCCTTCAAGTACTCCAGTTGACGAAAAAATTGAAACTGACAACCAAAAAGTTTAAACAAAAAAGTTATGTTAAATACAACAATAGCAGCAATGCTTGGCACACCAGAACTAATCATTATCGGAGTAGTGGTTCTTTTATTGTTCGGTGGTAAAAAAATTCCTGAATTGATGAGAGGTTTAGGTAAAGGTGTTAAAGAATTTAAAGAAGGTAAAGATGGTGTAGATGGCGATCAGGTTGATCCATCAAACCGCGATAAAACCGTTTAATTTCAATCATTTTTAGTTTTGAAAAAATACAGCTCTCTTAAGGAGATTCAAGCGCTCATTTCAGAAGGAGCTTTAACTTTACCGGAATTATTGGCTTATTATTTTAAGCAAATTGAAGAACACCAACACCTCAATGCATTCAATGAGGTGTTTTTTTATTCGGCCGAAGTTCAAGCCAAAGCAGTGCAGAGCAAGATAGAAGCAGGTACCGCAGGTAAGCTGGCAGGTATGGTTATCGGTATTAAAGATAATATCTGCTACAAAGATCACGTAGTAACTGCCTCCTCCAAAATGTTGGAAGGCTTTGTATCGCCGTATTCTGCCACCGTTGTTGAGCGATTGCTTAAAGAAGATGCTGTAATTATTGGCCGCTTAAATTGCGATGAATTTGCAATGGGTGGTTCAAATGAAACTTCTTATTATGGTGCCGTTAAAAATGCGGTAGATCATGAACTTGTTCCTGGTGGATCATCAGGAGGTTCTGCTGTTGCTGTGCAGGCAGATATGTGTTTGGCAGCATTGGGAACAGATACTGGTGGTTCGGTTAGGCAGCCGGCAGCTTTCTGTGGTCAGGTAGGTTTAAAACCTACTTATGGCCGTATTTCCCGTTATGGTGTTATTGCTTATGCATCATCATTTGACCAGGTAGGGCCAATTACTTCTTCGGTAGATGACGCTGCCGTACTTTTGCAGGTTCTGGCAGGTGCGGATGACAATGATTCTACTGTTTCTCCTGTAGAAGTGCCTGATTACCCGGCATTACTTCAACAGGAAGGCAAGAAGAAAATTGCCGTACTAAAAGAAACTATTGAAAGTGACGCCCTAGATCCGGAAATTAAAACCGCTATTTTAAACGCAATAGAAGATTTGAAGTCCGACGGACATACCGTTGAATATGTCTCTTTTGACTTGTTAGATTACCTGGTTCCGGCTTATTATATTTTAACAGCGGCAGAAGCCTCTTCTAACCTTTCCCGTTACGATGGCGTTCATTATGGCCACCGCAATATGGAAGCTAAATCTCTGAACGAGCTTTATAAAAAATCGCGTGCGGAAGGTTTTGGAGAAGAAGTTAAACGCAGGATTTTATTGGGAACTTTCGTGTTAAGTGCCGGTTATTACGATGCCTATTATCAAAAGGCCCAAAAAGTGCGAAGATTGATCAGAGAAAAATTAGATGAACTTCTGGCCAGCTATGATTTGATTCTATCTCCGGTAGCACCAACAACACCATTTAAAATCGGCGATAATATGCAGGATCCTTTGGTAATGTATATGGCCGATATATTTACCGTATTGCCATCGCTGAGCGGGAATCCAGCCATAGCTTTGCCTTTGGGCAATAATTCAGAAGGTTTACCGTTAAGTATGCAGTTTATAGCCAAACATTTTGAGGAAGATAAGCTCCTGGCTTTTTCTCAGGCTTTTTTAAAATAAGCGTAATTTTTATCCAGTTGCGCCCGGCATTGTATTAGGTTGAATGGCTTCTATAGCTTAAAAGGTTAAGCCAGATCACATTAATTCAATGCTGAATTAAACAAATAGCCCATGATTAAAAAATTACTTTTTACCTCTATCTGTGCATTATTAGGACTTGTAACTTACACTTCAGCGCAACAAACACTTAAATTAGATAGCCTCCCAAAAGGGCAGAACAACATCTTCATCAATACCGATACCATTGCCATGCCGCAAGTTATCGAAAATCCGTTGATGATGAGCCAGAATTATATCTATAAGCTCAGGCTCGATTCAATTTCTAAATCAGTTCCCCTTCCTTATAACGAATACGTTCAGCAATATATAGATATATACGCCAAGCGAAAAGATATGTTTGGCAAAATGCTGGGCCTTTCCAACTACTATTTTCCCATCTTCGAAAAGGCTTTAAAAGAATATAATATTCCAACAGAGATAAAATACTTAACCATAGTAGAATCGCAAATGAATCCGCATGCCATTTCAAGGGTAGGCGCCACAGGAATCTGGCAGTTTATGTTTGGAACAGGCAAAGCTTACGGCTTAAAAATGGATAATTTTGTTGATGAACGCAAAGATCCGATCCAGGCCAGCTATGCTGCCGCAGCTTATTTTAGAGATGCTTTTGAAGAATTGGGCGATTGGCTGTTAGCCATTGCTGCCTATAATTGTGGCAAGGGTAATGTAACCCGGGCCATTGATAAAGCCGGTTCAAGAGATTTCTGGGAGATCAGGCAGTTTCTCCCTAAAGAAACCAGAAACTATGTTCCTGCCTTCATTGCAGCAATGTATGTAATGAATTACCCTGGCAAGCACCAAATAAACGCTCAAGCCTGCAACATGTTCTTAAAAACAGATACGGTACAAACCAACCGTTTTGTTTCATTGGAAATGTTGGCAAAAGCCTTGAATGTAGACGAAACCGCACTTTTCGCATTAAACCCATCATACAAAAAGAAGATTGTAAACGGAACGGAAGATGAACCTAAGCGTATTGTAATGCCTAAACTTAAAGGCATCGATTTCGCCAGCGTTTATGAGGTACTCAATAATGATGCTGAAGTTGATATGAGAATTATCCAGGCCAGTACAGATGATGTGCGGGAACTGAGAAAAAAACGCGTAGTAACCACCGGTAAGAATATGGTTTACCATAAGGTTACACCGGGGCAAAATCTTACTGCAGTAGCACTTAAATATGGCGTTGAAGTACAGGATTTAAAAGTTTGGAACGGCTTAAAAAGTAAAACCATTGTACCTGGACAGAAGCTCAAAGTTTATACAAAAAACCGTAATACATTAAAAGCACCCGCCTCTTTCTTAAGTTATAAGGTACAGGCAGGTGATACACTTTCGGGTATTGCCGAGAAATTTAACGGCGCAACAGTTCAGAGTATCAGAAAAGATAATGGTCTAAGCAAAGCATCGTTACAGCCGGGTATGATATTAAAAATTAGTAAGGGCTAGTTTTCTATATCTAATCAGGTAAAATTCCTAAATACATCAAAGCCGATTTTCATTTAAACTCGTTTAGCCAGCCTACTGTTTTAAAAGAAACTCCAAGATGCGGCAAAGACATCTGGGTTTTCTCTCTTAATTGGCAGTTCAACGCTATTGAATAAATTTGCTTGTCAAAGACTAATACGTCAAACGGAACCAACATAGGCGTAATAATTCTTCTATTAAAAACAATCCTCTTCGGGGAAAATTGTACCCAAATCGGGGAAAATATGTAATGTTTATTTAGGCGACAATAAAGTGCGAGAAACGGCTAAGTGTTTTCTCTGCTATCAGCAAACGATTTCTTTGCTTAAAATACCATTGTAGAAAGATTGGCACATTTATTTGACTCTCCCCCAGAGGAAAAGTGCCATCGACATGAGAAATATAACTTATAGTAACCGTTATGTTATCGGCTTTATTTTGATAAGCCTGTTATCATTTATAATCGAAGTATACCTGTTTATCGGTGCTGATACCTCGCAATCTTTACTTAATACTTCAAAGTACTTAGGCTTAACGATTACCTTGATGGTGGTTGTGATTGGTGTGACCTACATACACTCGCTTATTAGCAATAATCGCCAATTGCAGCAAGCTGCCCATACTTGTTCGAAATATTGTTTACTCATTATTGCCCTTTATTCCTGGATTTTTCTGGTGCCCTAACACTAAACCTATGAAAACATTAATTACCCAGTTATTTATTTTTCTGGTTATTCCTGGTGCATTTGCCCGGCAATTAAATCATGAAGATTTTAACCCCAATAACAGTTGGATCAAAACGAAAGGGGTTAAATTTTCTGAATCATCTGAGGTAGATAGCTTATGTGATAAGGCTAAAATGCATTATATTAAAGCACAATACAATGATGGTATTTTACTCTTAAAAAAGGCAAATGCAAAAGAAGAAGGTAATTACCGGATCAAAACAGCCATGGCCTGGGCATATCTTCAAATAGGTGATTATGATTCTGCCATAATGGGCTTTAATACGGCGCTTAAGCTCCAGCCTAATGACAGTTGTGCCCGGCGGAACTTAATTTTATGCTATGCACAAAAGCGCGACTATAAAGGTGCTTGTGCAAAGGCGCGTGAATACATCAGGAGCTATCCTGATGATCCGGGTGGTTACTATACTTTTATGCTTGCGCAGTTCAGCCATGATCGCTACGGCGCAGCCATCGAAAATGGACAAAAAGCGGTAGCACTATACAGGAAAACTAACAATAAGGCCATTTATTCTGCACAGTACTGGCTGGCCAAATCCTATTATGCAGAAAAAGATTATGCCCATTCCGATGAAGTATTTCAATGGTTAAGGGATCAGGGTGTAAAGGTAGAAGAGAAGTACAGGGTACATTTGTGATGTTGCAGCTGAAATCCAAAACCATAAACACCACCTTCGTTCCGTTTTAACCACTCAAATTTATAACCAGATATTCCGGTGTAGCTGCTCATGGCAATGCTTTGCCTTTCATCTGGGGTAAATGAAATCCAGGTATGAATATAGTTACCTATTCAAACGCATGGATGTTAATCTGCTCTACACCATCACTTCTCCTGGTGCCGCCCAATTTAAAATATGCCCGCTGGTATTTTGCACTCGTAAGACCTGGCCGCATGCTGGGCAGTTATCATTCGCAGTTTAGATTTGAAATTGTATTCAACCCTGATAAAGGGAATTAAGGGCTGGAGGAAATACTGCACCATGTAAAACCAGTTCTGCAGGCCTTTTGATTAACCGTGCTCTTTTTGTTTTTTGAATTTAAGCCCGGTAATACTTTCATTATCTACTTTTCCTTTAAAACCACTATTGATTCCGTTTTTAAATGTTCCCAAGATATGCAAAGGGTTATAAGCTGGTGTCTATCTCAGTAAATTTAGTTCAGGTTTAAAACGCATTTTGTTCGGGTACATTTGTCATAAGTCCGAACCAACCCCGTACTAACCCCGTTTTAATTGCGTTTTAAGGGATAGCTTGTCAGCCTTATTGTAGCTTATTACTTTATTTCTTCATTATATATTTCAAATTATCAAATAATCGCTGTATCAATCTTCGATCGTTGGTAATAATCTCTGCGCTACCTTTGGCTTCAGCCTTAAAATCAAGGCTTGTTCCATAATTTGTTTTTAACTGGTTAGGGAAATCAACCACAACCATGTAAGTTTCTACATCCGCTTTTTCTGTTTTGGTTGTGCTGGTTGTTAAGGAGATAGATTTGACACGACCTGTTATAGAACCATATTCCATGTATGGATAGTTGTCAAGTTTGACGATAACTTCCTGGCCTGTTTTAATTTTACCACTTCCTTGCGCTGGTAAAATAACCTGCCCAAATGCATTTTCTGCTTTAGGAACAATGGTAAATACCTCTTCACCTGCCTGTACGAACTGATTTTCATTATAAAATTTTAAGAACTGTATTTGCCCATCAAATGGGGCTTTAAATACATATTTTTGCTCCCAGATTTTAATATTGTCGACCAGATCATTATAAGCAGATGTGAGTGCAATTTTGAGTTCCTTTTCTATTTCTGGTTTTTGAATAACCAATTCCTGAATTTTGCTTTTGGTTTGTTGAACAGCTTGTTTGGCATTAATTAGCCCATTAATGGCATTTTGCAATCCGTCTTTGCCTGAAAGGTAGCTCATTTGTGTTTTATCAAGTTCTGACTCACTGATTACTTTTCTAATAAATAGTGCTGAATCACGACTATAAAACTTATGTACGTAGGATAGCGTATTTCTTGCCATGGTTACTTTTTTGTCTGCACTAACGACCGCATTTATTTGTTCGTTTAACAGGTCATTGTAATTGGCCTCCTGTTTATCTAAAAGCCGATCTTGTTTGTAATTAATAAATTCTTGAAGGCTATTGGCAAAAGTGTAATACTTGCCATTTAGCTCGCCCATAGAAAAATGATGGGGTAACCGCTTGCTTATATTTAAAATATTATCGGTATTTGGATTAAACAGCCGGAGTAAGCTATCTATATACATAACACTAGCGGGGTGAGTTGAATTTTCTATAAAAGCTACTATCTGTCCCTCTTTTACCGATTTCATTGAGCTGATATTGTTCAGCTTAAGTTTTCCGTTGCTATTGGCCACAAGTTTTAAGGGAGCAATATTGGCATTGATGTTAATCTGTCCGGTCACCACGTCTGGATAGCGCACCAACCAACCAAATACAAACATTAATGTAAATAATAGAAGTACAATGGAGGAAACCCAATAACCAAATAGAGTAGGCATTCTTTCTATAATGTGTTGAACTTCCTCGGTTCGCTGATCTGAAAATTTAAGAGTCTCATTATTTAACTGCTCTGCTATTTGAGCGTTAACATTAGGCGTTGTTTCGATATTCAATGAGGTAGCGTTTTAGTTTTTTGTAATTTCTTCGGCCATGTCTATAGTTTTACTATTGGTTAAATCCATTTGTGATTGTACCAATTGATGATATCTCCCTTTGCGTGCCATAAGAGAACTATGATTGCCTACTTCTACTACCATTCCCTGTTGCATAACCACTATTTGATCTGCTTTTCTAATGGTGCTTAAGCGGTGGGCAACAACAATTACTGTTTTATCTTTAAACACCTCATCTAAGGCAGCAACAATTTTCTGTTCGTTAATGGTATCTAAACTGTTAGTTGCTTCATCAAAAAATAAGTAGTCAGGATTTTTATATAGGGCCCGGGCAATTAATATGCGCTGCTTTTGCCCTCCACTTAATCCGCGTCCCTGTTCTCCCATCATCGTTTGGTAACCTAAGGGTAATTGTTCAATCTCTTGCGCAATATTTGCAGCATGAAGTGCCTTTTTTAGTTTCTCATAGTCTATATTTTCATCATCGAGTACAATATTGTTCATGATGGTATCATTAAAGATTTTTCCATCTTGCATTACTGCACCGCATTTGTCTCGCCATTGCCGCAAGCTAATGTTATTGATATTCATACTGCCAATACTGATTTCGCCATAACTGGGCTTGTACAGGCGGAGCAGAAGCTTTAATAATGTAGATTTACCACTTCCGCTGTCTCCAACAATTGCGGTTACCTTACCTGATGGAATGACCAATCTTATCGCCTGGAGTACCATTTTTCCATTAGGTGTATATTGAAAGGCTACGTTGTTGATTAATAAGCTTTTGTTTTCAGGGAGATCGACACTATTCGTGCCCACAGTATCGTGTTCATCGGAGAGTTGATGGATTTCATTCAGACGGAGGAAACTGATTTTGGCAAATTGGAATGAAATTATGAACTGGATAAATTGAACCACGGGAGCATTAAGCATACCTATAATAAATTGGGTAGAAATCATTACGCCAAAAGTAATTTCACCGGCTATTACAGCTTTGGCACAATAAAATGTAATGAAGAGGTTCTTTAAACTATCAATAAACTGGGCACCTAAATTTTGAGTATTGGTAATGCTCAAAACCTTTAAGTTAACCTTATATAAGCGTGCTTGTATATCTTCCCATTTCCATCGCTTTTGTTTTTCATAATTATTAATTTTTATATCCTGGATACTGGAAATGGTTTCTACCCAATAACTTTGGTTTTTGCTCACCAGTTCAAAATACTCCCAATCCAGTTTTTTCCGGATATTAAGAAAGGCCATTACCCAAAAAATGTAAATAATGCTCCCCGCAAGAAATATGTAAAAGATTATTGGATTATAAATAAACATGATTACACCGAACACTACAAATGTAAGTGCGGAGAATATCATGCTTAATGAGTTATTCATAATAAAACTGCGAATCCTTTCGTGGTCCTGCGCCCGTTGTAGTATATCGCCAGTCATTTTATTTTCAAAGAAGGTGATGGGTAGCCTCATGAGTTTAATAAGGTAATCGGAGATTAGGGCAATATTTACTCTGGAAGTAACGTGGAGTAATATCCAATCGCGTACCAGGTTACTTAACATCACACTGACAATGATCGCCACATTGGCCATCAGCACAATGTTGATGAAATCAACATCGTGTGTTTGGATACCCACATCAATTACTGCCTTACTAATGAAAGGAAGAAGCCCTTGTAAAATGGTTACCAGCAGCATTACCAGGAAGAGATTGATAAAACTTTTTTTATAGGGCGTAAAGTAACCTAAGAAATTCTCAAATGTCTTCTTTCTCTCTAGCTTCTCATTACCCTGACGCTGAAAAAAGTCTGCCTGGGGTTCTATCGCCATCAACACCCCTTTATCCGTGCCAGCTTTAATCCATTTATGCGCAAATTCATCAGGATGATACTTAACTAATCCTTTTGCCGGATCTGAAACACATAGTATTGATTTATTATTGTCTTTTCCTTCTTTTTTCTTACTCGTAGATTCTCTGACCTTAACATCATAAACCACTACAAAATGACTGTTGTCCCAGTGGATAATTGCAGGCAATGGGATTTTCAGGAGCAGATCATCTATGGTACATTTTAATGATAGGCTACGCAAACCTATTTCTTCCGCAGCGTGGCTTATGTCAGAAAAGGAAACTCCCTCTTTGGTTATGCCGCATTTATCTCTTAAATGTTGTAAAGAGTAAAACTTGCCATAATGTTTAGCAATCATTTTTAAACAGGCCGGGCCACAGTCCATGGTATCGAGTTGCCTGTCGTTAGGGAAAGAGGTTAATTTCATTGAGATAAAAGTATATGTTTTGATTTTAAAGCAATTTATTTTTATTGCGCAAACGTTTGACTTTTTGTAATAACTGAATTGAAAAATAATATGCGACTTGGATGCGAGTAATATTAGACTTCCTTAGAGTCCCGTTCTATATTTACTCATCGGAATTGATTGACTATGCTTAAAATAGAAGCGTGGTAATTGATACTATTAGAATTATTTTGTTTTGATTTTAAACAAACGTTTGCGTTGTGTTTTATTGTTTTTTTTCTAATTATTGACATAATTTCAAACTATTAAATAATATCTAAAGCTCGCTGCTGCAGCGATGAAACTTAAAAACGTTCTAATATGAAAAGAAAAATTTTTAGCTTTGAAGAGCTCTCTGTAAATTTCAATTTATTAAATCAGATGGAAAGAGAGGCGGTCAATGGTGGCCTTGATGGCGTCCTCTTTATTGCAAATCCTTATAGTAACACTTCTGTTTTCAAGGTTAATGAATATACGGGAGAAGTTGCTTTGCTTGAAGGTCCAGAAGGGTTGGTTTGGAATGCAAATACTGAAACATTTGATTGGCCATCGAATAATACCAGTTCAAGTGGGGGGGACGATGACACTTTGTATAAAGTATTGAATGGGGTGAACTATGTTAGCTTTGATAACGGATTAACTTGGGAACCAACTTTAGACACAGTGGAAATAACTGGAACAAACCCTAATGCGTCATTTTATACAAATGATGGTGCAACAAATGGTTATTTAGGGTATCTACAGCAAGTTTACGGCAGCATTTATGGAAACGGCTATTCTGGATCTGGTGGAGGCAGTTCTTCTGGCTACAATTGGGGAGGATTTGATGAAGATTTTTCATATGGAGCCACAAGTAATTCAACTAATGATATAGATACAAAGTTTATCACCATGTTAGGTGCAGCGAGCACAACTGCGGGTGCATTTTCTGGCGTTATGGGCGATGTACATAGTCTAGCTAAAATTGGTGATTTTGCTACAGCTGCTAAGGATATGCTTAAAAACATGGGTAAATACGCAGGTGCATTAGCGGGAGCACTTGATATCATCGTAAGCGGATTCGAAATGCTTCAAGATGGTAAGTTAACAACTGATGAATTGGCCGGATTTATAGCAAATCAGATAGTTGGGAATGCTATTGGATCAGTGCCATTTGCTGGTGGAGTAATGTCTACAATTTACGATTTAACAGGAGGGGATGATTGGGTGGAATCAGAAGTCGCAAACCTAATAAACATCTACTTTAATGAGTACGAAATTTATGCTGGGCAATGATAATTCTGTTAAGGAAAATTAGATCTCTTTTTTATAATATTATTTGTGCTTGTATTAAAATACAAGCACAAATTTTTGGGATTTCTAATGAAGTCTGGGGATACCGGGTACTAAACGGCTTAATTTCGATTTCTTCAATATTTTTAGTCTGGTTGTGTAGTCGATTTTTGGGTCTCAACATCTACTTATCGATCTTCTTCGGTATTTTGCCATTTATTGGGCTTATACTTTTCTTGGTCAAAGACAAACCAAATGGGATTAACAATGCGACAATTGAATTTGAAAAATTGAGTATCCTACACAAAAGCGTCTATTACTTTTTATTGTTCGGACTTTTTCTTCTCTTGCCTATATTGTTAATTTCTTTTTTGCTAATCAAATAAGCACTTGCCGTGAGGAAGTTTTTTATTCTTAATTCTTCTTTTTCCCAAAGTTTGTACCTGCATAAATATTAGAACCTAAATTATCTTGGGAATTTTATCAAAATGACCGAAATGTAATAGTTCATTTTCTGCTATGACTAACTTTAAGATCGGCTATAGGTACAATTAAAAGTGCTGATGAAAAAAATCTGTTCCTAGAGTTTAAATGCATTTTTAAGCTGGATACTACTAAATAAATATGATCAAGAAACAAATCATAGAAAGATTGCGTGATTTAGGAACAATGGAACAAATGTTTCTCTGGACAAAGAAACATTTTTAAATAGTGCTTGCTTTAATACTTCTCTCGATTAATAGGCATTTCTCTTTTGTAACAATACCATCGTGTAACATAAAATTAACAGACATTTTATTTAAACGATAGCTGCGTGGGCTAAACTTGTGTATTCAACTTTAAATCAATGGATACCAGAAGAGAGTTTCTCCGTAAGTCATTTTTATTGTCGGGCGCTGCGGGCCTGGCAACTGTAATGCCAGCATCAATAGAAAAAGCATTGGCCATTAATCCTGCCACAGGCAGCACCTATTTAGATGCTGAGCATATTGTAATCTTAATGCAGGAGAACAGATCTTTTGACCATACTTTCGGTAGCCTCCAGGGCGTTCGCGGATTTAATGACCCCCGAGCAGTAACCTTGCCTAACCAGAAACCGGTATGGTTCCAAACAGATGCAGCAGGCAATACTTATGCTCCTTTCAGGTTAAACATTAAAGATTCAAAAGTTACCTGGATGGGTTCCTTACCACATTCAAGGGCCAGTCAGGTAGATGCTTATAACAATGGAAAGTACGACCAGTGGCTGCTGGCCAAGAAATCAGGCAACAAGAACTATGCGCAGATGCCGCTTACACTGGGGCATTATGTACGCGAAGATTTGCCTTTTAATTATGCATTGGCAGATGCTTTTACAGTGTGCGACCAGAATTTTTGTTCGGCCATGACCAGTACTACGCCTAACCGCTCATTCTTTTGGACGGGTAAAATAACTCATGAAGAAGATGGTATCCTGAAAGCCAACATCCGGAATGATGATTTTGCTTATGCTAAACATCACTGGAAAACATTTCCTGAGCTGCTGGGAGAAAATAAAATTGCCTGGAAATTTTACCAGAATGAAACCAGTTGCGGAGGTGGGTTTAAAGGAGAAGAACGTGCCTGGTTATCTAATTTTGGTTGCAATCTTTTAGAATTTTTCAAAGCTTATAATGTTAAGTTTAAAGATAAATACATAGAAAATCTTCAGAAGCAGGTTGAAAGCCTTCCGGCCGAAATAAATAAACTGCAAGAGGCCAGTCCCTCAAGTGAAGCAGCAGCTAAAAAAATTAAAGCCGATTTAAAGAATAAATTAAATGCTTTGGATACTGCGGCAGCAGAACTGAAACAATGGAATGAAGAAAACTTTGCCAAACTTACAGATGAAGAAAAAAGCTTATTCTGGAATGCTTTTGTAGTGAATAAGAATGATCCGGATTACAGATCCATATCCACTATTCAGTATCAGGAGGGGGGCAAAGACCGTGAAGTAACTGTGCCCAAAGGTGATGTTTTACATCAATTCAGGCACGATGTAGATCAGGGCAAGTTGCCAACTGTTTCCTGGCTGGCAGGGCCGCAGAATTTTTCTGACCATCCCAGTGCGCCCTGGTATGGTGCCTGGTACATTTCTGAGGTGATGGATATTTTGACCAAAAATCCGGAAGTATGGAAAAAGACAATCTTCATTGTTACTTATGATGAAAATGATGGCTATTACGATCATGTGGTTCCATATTCCATCCCCGACAATAATAAACCTGAAACCGGGAAAGTTTCTGCAGGTATTGATACGGAGATAGAACATGTGCGCTTAGCCAACGAATTAAAGCAGGGCGTTCCGGAAAAAGGAGCGAGAGAAGCCCCAATCGGGTTAGGTTTTAGGGTGCCCATGCTCATTGCTTCGCCCTGGAGCCGCGGAGGGAAAGTTTGTTCTCAGTTATTTGATCATACCTCCACACTTCAGTTTTTAGAAACTTTTGTGAATCAAAAGTATAAAAAGGACATCCGAATAGAAAACATCAGCGCATGGAGAAGGACTATTGCAGGTGATCTGACTGCTGCATTTGCTCCATTTGATGGCGCATCTAAGCCATTGCCTTTCTTAAAACGGGATGCCTTTGTAGAAACCATTTACAACGCTAAATTTAAAGATGAACCGGGTATGGCCCAGCCGCTGAGCGATAAAGAGATCCAAAAAGCAGCTGCATCCAACACCCTGAACAGCATCATGTCAAAACAAGAAAAGGGTGTGCGTAAGGCTTGCGCAATTCCTTATCAGCTTTCGGCCTTTGGTAAACTTTCTGCTGATCGGAAATCATTTGAGATGGGTATGGGCGCTAATTCGCAGATTTTTGGTAAAAATGCCGCGGGTTCTCCATTTACAGTTTATGCTCCTGTTAAGTTTAAAGGGAAAGAAGGGCAGGAGGAGATTTGCAGAAACTGGTCGTTTGCTGTTAAGGCAAACGATGAATTACGCTATAAATGGCCTTTGAGCAGTTTTGAAGGAAATAGCTATCACTTGCGCTTAAATGGCCCGAATGGTTTTTACCGTGAATTTAAGGGTAGTGCTCAGGATCCAGCCATCGAAATTACAACCACAGAAGAACTTAACCGTTTAACGAAATTACCTACCGGAAACATTAAGGTTTTGATCAGGAATAATGGTTCAAAAGCTGTAAGGGTTAACCTCATCGATCAATCTTACGGTGCAGCAAAGATAGATAAAGAGATTGCCGCAAAGGCGGAAACATATTTGGTACTTAACCTGAAAGACAGTTATGGCTGGTATGACTTTGAAGTAAAAAGCCCGGGTATCGATTTTGCGCAACGCTTTGCCGGTAAAATTGAAACGGGTAAGGAAAGTTTTACTGATCCGCTTATGGGCAGGGGATAGTGTCGATGCTTCTTTTAGTTATTGCGTTAAAGATGGAAATATAGCATCGTCTATTCCCGCTTTGAAACTGAATAAAAAGACCAGCGGAAAAATACCTTAACTTCTGTTTTTGTTATCACTGGCCGGAATTGGGAGAGGGACATAGTGTAATTAACTCATTTGCCGGGAATATTTATTTTCTGCCTAGTAAAAGAATTGTACCTTTGCCCCGGTCACTAATAAGTTACGTAATGAGTAAAACGAATAGAAAGCAAGATGCGCTTGATTACCACTCGCAGGGTCGTCCAGGGAAGATACAAGTAGTACCTACTAAACCTACGAATTCGCAAAGAGATTTAACTTTGGCTTATTCTCCGGGTGTTGCAGAACCATGCTTACAAATTGCAGAAAATACTGAAGATGTTTATAAATACACCGCTAAAGGTAACCTGGTTGCGGTAATTAGTAACGGTACAGCCGTTTTAGGATTAGGCGATATTGGCCCTGAGGCAGGTAAGCCGGTAATGGAAGGTAAAGGATTACTTTTCAAAATCTTTGCTGATATTGATGTATTCGATTTAGAATTGGATACTAAGAATGTAGACGACTTTGTAAAGATTGTTAAGGCATTAGAGCCTACTTTTGGGGGTGTAAACCTCGAAGATATCAAAGCTCCGGAGTGTTTCGAAATCGAGCGCCGCTTGAAAGAAGAAATGAACATTCCGGTAATGCACGATGATCAGCACGGAACGGCGATTATCTCTGCTGCAGCATTAATCAATGCCTGCGAAATACAGAAGAAAAAAATGGACAAGATTAAGATTGTGGTAAACGGCGCTGGCGCCGCTGCAATTTCTTGTACTAAACTATACGTGTCTTTGGGCGCGAAAAAGGAAAACATTGTAATGTGCGATCGTTCGGGTGTTATCCGTAAAGACCGTGAAAATTTAGATGCGATTAAAGCTGAATTTGCGACAGATAGAAAAATCAATACGCTTGATGAAGCCATGGTCGATTCGGATGTATTTATCGGACTTTCATCTGCAGATTGTGTAAGTGCAGAAATGTTAAACTCGATGGCTAAGAACCCTATTGTTTTTGCCATGTCGAATCCAAATCCGGAGATTAACTACGAACTGGCCATTAAAACCCGTAAAGATATCATTATGGCTACAGGCCGTTCTGATTATCCTAACCAGGTTAACAATGTACTGGGTTTCCCATATATCTTCCGTGGTGCGCTGGATGTGAGGGCAACAGCGATTAACGAGCCCATGAAGATTGCTGCCGTTAAAGCAATCGCTGAATTGGCTAAAAAATCAGTTCCAGAGGCAGTTAACTTAGCTTACAACGCGCGTAACCTCAAATTTGGTAAAGATTATATTATCCCTAAACCGGTAGATTTCCGTTTAATTACCGAAGTTTCTACAGCTGTAGCCAAGGCTGCAATTGTAAGTGGGGTTGCCCGTAAAATCATCACCGACTGGGATGCTTATACAGAGGAACTTAGAAAACGTTTAGGCTTAGATGATGCCATTATGCGTGCCATCACCATTAAAGCTAAATCTGATCCTAAGCGGGTAGTTTTTGCTGAGGCAGATAACTATAAAATCCTGAAAGCGGCTCAGATTGTTAATGATGAAAATATTGCCATTCCTATCCTTTTAGGTAACAAAGAGAAAATTCAGGCCATCATAGATGAGCACGGATTAGAACTGGATGGTGTGCAGATCATTGATCAGATGCAAGAGCCAGAAAAAACAAAGAAATATGCAGATGCACTTTATCAAAAACGCCAGCGTAAAGGCGTTTCGGCAAGTGATGCAGTTAAACTACTGAGAGACCGTAACTATTTCGGGGCTTCAATGGTAGAGTTTGGCGAAGCAGATGCATTAATTTCGGGTTTAACAAAGAACTATGGTTCTACCATTAAACCAGCACTTCATGTAATTGGTGTTGAGCCTGGGGTTAAACGTGTTGCAGGTATGTACATGATGATGACCAAAAAAGGACCTGTTTTCTTCGGTGATACTACTGTAAACGTAGATCCAACGGCAGAAGAACTGGTAGATATTACTTTGTTGGTAGATAAATCTGTTAAGCAGTTTAACATTAAGCCGCGTATTGCCCTACTCTCTTATTCTAACTTCGGTTCTAATGATGGCGTAACCCCAAATAAAGTTCGCGAAACAGTTAAATTGTTGCATAAAAACCACCCTGAAGTAGTAGTTGATGGAGAAATGCAAGGTAACTTTGCCATTAATAATGAGTTGTTAAAAGACAATTTTCCTTTCAGTACGCTGGCAGATGCACCTGCGAATACCTTAATTTTCCCTAACCTGGAATCAGGTAACATTGCTTACAAACTGTTGCAGGAACTGGGTGGTGCAGAAGCAGTAGGCCCGATTTTATTAGGCTTAAATAAACCTGTTCATATTGTTCAATTAGGTAGCTCGGTACGGGAAATCGTAAATATGGTTACTATTGCAGTAGTAGATGTTCAAGCTAAAGAAGAAATTGCTGGAACTTCAAAACGAAAAGGTATATTTGGAAAAACAACTAAAAAGTAGAATTACATGTACGCCTATATTGATGGTAAACTTACATTTAAAAACCCGGCCTATGTTGTGGTTGAAGCTGGAGGTATAGGTTATCATATTAACATCTCTCTGAATACATACAGCAATCTTAGTGATAGCGAAAGGTGTAAATTATATACCTGGCTGCACGTTAAGGAGGATGCACACACTTTATACGGCTTCGCTGATGAAGGCGAACGCCGTTTATTTTTACATCTTATCTCGGTATCTGGCATAGGGCCAAATACCGGGAGGATGATTTTATCATCCATAACCCCTGAAGAAATCCAAACTGCAATTGTGAAGGCTGATCTTCCTTTAATACAGCGTATTAAAGGTTTAGGAGCAAAGACAGCCCAACGTTTAGTACTGGAACTTCAGGATAAATTGAAAAAAGAAGGAGCAGATTCATTAATTTCTATTCCTCAGCACAATACAATTAAAGATGAAGCGTTATCAGCATTGGTAATGCTCGGATTCGCCAAACAAACCGCCGAAAAAACTATAGATCAGATTTTAAAAGTGACAGAGGGGACACTTTCGGTAGAGCAACTAATTAAACAAGCTTTAAAAAAATTATAGATCGTAACGCCTTTGAAGAGAATTTCTACACTCCTATTTCTCATCCCCATTTTCCTGATTGCTTCTAAAAACGTCTTTTCTCAAGTTGTTCCGAGCAAAACTGATACTGCTGCGTCTAAAAATAATTTTAGTTTACGTGAAAAGCAGCTACTTGGTCTTAGCCCATCTACAAACCCTTTTTACCCATTGCCCAGCAATTCTAAAAGGCTTGTGGAGTACGACGCGAAAAATAAACGGTATATTGTAAAAGAACTCATTGGGGATAAGTATGTTACCCAAACACAATACCTTACTGTTGATGAATACCAACGTTTGATTAACAGTGAAATTAAACGGGGCAATTGGAGAAGTATTTCCAATGCAGAGCTGAGCGATTATAGAAATACGGGCGTTATTCCTCAAATTCAGGTGAATAGTAAATCGTTCGAGAAGCTTTTTGGTGGCTCAACAATCGATATTCAACCGCGGGGTGAGGCGGAGCTGACTTTCTTAGGCCGGATCAATAAAAACGAAAATCCACTTTTTAACGAACGCCAAAGGGTACAAACCAATTTCGATTTTAACCAAAGGATTCAAATGGATCTTGTGGGTAATATCGGAACGAAGTTAAAAATCAAGAGTAACTACAATACCGAAGCACAGTTTGATTTTGAGAACCAGATCAAATTAGATTACACCGGTGGTGCTGACGAAATTATTCAGAAAATTGAGGCAGGTAACGTAAGTTTACCGCTTAATACGAGCTTAATTACAGGAACACAGGCACTTTTTGGGGTTAAAACCCAACTTAAGTTCGGTAAATTGAATGTAACCAGTGTATACACGCAGCAAAAATCTGAGTCGAGAGAGTTAAGAATCACAAACGGGGCACAACAAAATACAACTACAGTAAATATTGATAATTACGAGGCCAATAAACATTATTTCTTAGCACAATATTTCAGAAATAATTACAATAAATACCTCGCTAATGCACCAATCATCACCTCACCCATCCAGATTACTAAAATAGAAGTTTGGATTACCAATAAGGCAGGAAGTACTACCGATTCAAGGGATGTTTTGGGGCTTTTGGATTTGGGTGAAAACCAACCTTATAACCCGCTTTTTGTGGGCAATGGTTCTGCATTGCCGGGCGGAACTACCGCTACAGGTTTCCCGCAACAATCAAATAATTTATTGGCTTCACTTCCTGCAGCAGCAAGGTTTACCAATGATAATGCCATTATTAACTATTTCCAGGGCTCGGGGGGTACGGATAACTTTGCCAAGCTAACCTACGCCCGCAAACTTACAGAAAGGGAATTTACTTTTCAGCCACAGCTGGGATACATTTCCCTTAATAACCCGCTAAATGCAGATGAAGTACTTGCAGTAGCTTATCGTTATACCTACAATGGTGTAGAATATCAGGTGGGTGAGTTTTCTACAGACGTGTCTTTCGATTCTAATAATCCGAAGATGTTGTATGCAAAGTTGCTTAAAAATGAAACGACTAAAATAGCTTTACCAACCTGGGATTTGATGATGAAAAACATCTATTCCATTGGTGGATATCAGATTAGTACACAAAACTTCAGATTAGATATTTACCGTATAGATAATGGAACAGGTGTAGAGAACCCGGTGATGACAGAGGGGCAAAATACCGCTAATAAACAATGGATTGCCTTAACTGAATTTGACCGGTTGAATCAGCAAAATGAGCGTCAGCCGGATGGGATTTTCGATTTTGTGGCCTCAAATAATGCCTTCGGAGCCTATTCTACCAGTGCGAATACAGCCAATACACCATTTGGTTCTAACCTTTCTGCATCAGGTTTATCTTCATTGGTAACCAATACCAATAAGGGCTATATTACCATCGATCCGGCTAACGGGCGAATTATATTTCCGATTATAGAGCCTTTTGGAAAGGACCTTGCCGCCAGATTTTTACCCGGTGAGCAGGCTTTAATTGACAAATATACTTTTACAGCGCTTTATGATTCAACTCAAACCATAGCCAAACAGCTTTTTCAGGATAAAAACAGGTATGTAATTAAAGTTAACTATCAATCGGAAGTATCTTCTGAATTCTCTTTAAATGCCATTAATGTGCCAGAAGGATCGGTAAAAGTTTTTGCAGGAACCATGCCTTTAACAGAGGGGGTAGATTTTACTGTAGATTACCAGGGAGGCCGTGTAAGTATCATTAATCAGGCCTTGTTGGTATCCGGACAGCCGATAAGAATTACTACTGAAAACAATGAACTTTTCGGACTTCAGCAAAAATCGCTTTTTGGAACCCGTTTAGACTACCGCGTAAACAACAAGTTGAATTTAGGCGGAACTTTCATGAACCTGACGGAAAAACCACTAACCCAAAAAGTAAATATTGGTGATGAGCCCATTTCAAATACCATTTGGGGGGCAGATATCAACTACAGTTCACCATCAAGGTTTTTAACCAAATTGGTAGATAAAATTCCATTGATTTCTACTAAAGTACCATCAAGTGTAACCTTTTATGGAGAGTTTGCGCAATTGGTTCCTGGGCATCCAAGAGCATTAAATTTTGCAGGTAGTGAAAGCGGAGTAAGTTATTTAGATGATTTTGAAGCATCAAGATCGGTTATCGATTTAAAAAGTGCTATCGCCTGGCAGCTTTCCGGAACGCCTCAAATGTTTAGCGAATCGCAACTGGTAGATGACTTAGCTTATGGTTACAACAGGGCGCGTGTAGCTTTCTATAATATCGATCCTACCTTTTATAACTCGGCCGCTTCAACTACACCGACCAATATCAGGAACAATCGAAATGAACTTTCTAACCACTACGTAAGGGAGGTTATTGAGCAAGAGGTTTTTCCTTTCAAAGAAACTGCCACAGGGCAGGCCTTAAATATTACTACTTTAGATGTGGCTTACTATCCAACAGTAAGAGGACCTTATAACTACCGTACCAGCGGTTTCAAAACAGATGGTTCATTGCTTTTGCCACAAAATAATTGGGGTGGTTTTCAGCGTAAAATCGAAACCAATGATTTCGAAGCGTTGAATGTTGGTTTCATTGAATTCTGGGTAATGGATCCTTTTATCTACAAACCCAACTCTGCAGGGGGTGATGTTTATTTTAACCTGGGTAACATCTCCGAAGATATTTTAAAAGATGGAAGGAAATCATTGGAGAATGGTTTGCCGGCAACAGATGACCCAAGCAAGTATGATGAAACTAAATGGGGAAGGGTTCCTAAATTACAACCCGTAATACAGGCTTTTGATAATGATCCTAATGCAAGACGCGCCCAGGATGTGGGTTTGGATGGTTTAACCGATGCCAACGAAAGGGCCAAATTTGCTGCAGATCTTAATCTGATTAAAGCACAGCTAAGTCCTACCGCTGCTGCTGCGTTAGAGGCCGATCCGTCTTCCGATAATTATACTTATTTCAGAGGCCCGGCATTAGACCAGATTAACGCCGGCATTTTAAAACGCTACGAAAAATACAACGGCCCGGAGGGTAACTCTAAAACTTCACAGCAATCGCAGGAAGAATTAGGTTTAGAAAACTCGGCCTCTACATCTTTACCTGATGGGGAAGATATTAACCGCGACAACAACATGACGCAAAGTGATGAGTATTTTCAATACAAAGTTTCAATGCGACCTGGTGATTTAGTTGTTGGCCAAAATTTTATTACCGATAAAGTTACTTCACAAGTAAAATTAGCTAATGGTAATACACAGGCAGTATCCTGGTATCAGTTCAGGATTCCGATTGGAAATTACCAGCAAAAGGTTGGTGGCATCCAGGATTTTAAATCAATCCGTTTCTTCAGAATGTTCATGACCAATTTTGCCGATACTGCTGTAATGCGTTTTGCTAAATTGCAATTGATCAGGGGAGAATGGAGAGCTTTTAACGCTTTAAATGAAGCGGCTCAGGTTATTGTAGATCCATCGCTACCGGCGTTGTCGCCAGATAATTCTACCATTGAAGTTTCTACAGTTAATATTGAGGAAAACGGTAAACGTTCACCAATTCCTTACGTTACACCTCCAGGTATTTTAAGAGAGCGCGATTATAGCAACTACCGAGGTGATACGCGCTTAAACGAACAATCGCTTTCAGTTACTGTTAAAAACCTAAGGGATGGATATGGCAGAGCAGCATTTAAAACGGCTTACAGTGATTTCCGCTCATACAAACATTTGGAGATGTATGTTCATGCGGAGGCAACTAACAATCAACCCATATATGATAAGGATGTAGCGGCATTTTTGAGAATTGGAACAGATAACCTGGATAACTATTACGAATACGTAATGCCATTAAAGATTACCAATCCAGGTACGAGTGATCCTGATGCCATCTGGCCAGAAGCCAACAGGATGGATATCGATTTAACGCTTTTCCAAAATGCTAAATTAGCCCGGAACAACGCCCGGCAGGCTAACGGTCAGCCATGGCCAATTAATGTTCCTTACACCTATTCTGATGGCGCCAGAACCATCATTGTAAAAGGACAGCCTGATATGAGTAAGGTTCGGGTGTACATGTTGGGTGTAAAAAATCCGCTGCGGAACCTGGCCCAGGGCGAGAGTGATGATGGACAGGATAAAACAGTGTTGGTTTGGTTTAATGAGTTAAGATTAACCGAATTTGATGAAAGGGGAGGCTGGGCAGCAACAGCACGTTTAAACCTGAAGCTTGCTGATTTTGCCGATGTTAATATTTCAGGGAGTAAATCAACCATAGGTTTTGGAACAATAGATTCTAAAGTAAGTGAGCGTAACCGTGCAGATAATGTGCTGCTTGATGTTTCTTCATCAGTTGAGTTAGGAAAATTCCTGCCACAAAAGTCAGGGGTTAAAATTCCAATGTTTGTAAGTTACTCTAAACAGGTATCTACACCACAATATAACCCGCGAACACCAGATATTGAATTGAAGAATGCACTGGATAATTCGACTAAAGAACAAAAAGATAGTATTTTAAATTTTGCTCAGGATTATACCATCAGGCGAGGAATTAACTTTACCAATGTCCGTAAAGAACGAACCAATACCGCTAAGCCAGTGCATTTATGGGATATAGAGAACTTCTCTGCAAGTTATGCTTATACACAATACAACCACCGCGATTTTATCAATCAAAGTAGCATCCAAAATACATATAGGGCATCTTTGCAGTATAACTATTCAAAAGAAGCCAAAACAATAGCTCCATTTGAGAAGATTATCAAATCAAATATGCTGGCGCTGTTGAAAGACTTTAACTTTAGCATATTTCCAAGCGCAATTAATTTTAGAATAGATGTAGATCGTTTATATTCTGAAAATACATTGCGTAATAACGACCCTAATAACACCATCGGTGTTTTTAGAAACGGATATGGTACCACCTTCAATAAAAACTTTACCATGAGCCGGATTTATGGTATTGCCTGGAACCTAACCCGATCACTACAATTGGATTTTAATGCCACCAATTACTCCATTATTGATGAGCCTAACGGCAGGATTGAAGGCTTAAAACGGGATACCGTTTGGGAGAATTTAAAACGTTTAGGAAGAACGACAGACTATAACCATAACTTAAATGTAACTTATAATCTTCCGATAGATAAAATACCGGGGTTAAACTGGGTAGTGGTAAAAACCCGGTATGGAACCAATTTTAACTGGCAAACCGAGCCTCTGGCTACCCTTAGAGATCCGAATATTAATTTAGGAAATACAGTTCAAAACAGTAGAACCGTTCAAATTAACCCTACCCTAAACCTCACAACTTTATACAATAAGTTTGGCTTTATTAGAAAGTCGGGCAGTAGCCAGGAAGGCGGAGGGGCGAGGAGTTTCTTTGTTAATTTACTCACGAGTTTAAAGAATATTAATGCCGCTTATACACAAACCAAGGGAACATTCTTACCCGGGTATTTGCCTAAAACTTCTTACTTTGGAATTGATAATGTTACAGGAGCCCCAGGTTTAGGTTTTGTATTTGGAAGCCAAAGGGATATTCGGGATATGGCATTGGGTAATGGCTGGTTAACCAGCGATACCTTGCAAACGCAATTCTATGTCACTACATTGAGAGAAGATTTAAGTTTAACGGGACAACTGGAGCCTTTTAAAGATTTAAGAATTACCTTAAAAGCGAACAAAGCCCAAACCAAAAACTATTCTTCAAATTTTAGGTATGTAGATAGTCAATCGGGTTTCGAAAACCTGAGTGCAACCACACAGGGTGATTACAGCATTTCGTATATCGCTTTAGGAACCGCTTTTAAAGAAAGCAATGCCAGTACTATATCTACGCTGTTTCAACAGTTTATGGCCAACAGAATTCTGATTTCGAGAAGGCTGGGAGCGCAGAATCCAAATTCGTCTGGTACAAATGCAGGGTTTGCAGATGGCTATAGCAAAGAAAGTCAGGATGTAATTATTTCAGCCTTCATGGCGGCCTATAGTGGTAAGGATCCCAATAAGATCAGCATGAATGCTTTTCCGAAGATCCCGCTTCCTAACTGGAGCTTAACTTACAGTGGCTTAACCCGCATTCCTTTCATCGCAGATCGTTTCTCTTCTGTTGATATCAGACATGGTTATCGCTCAGCTTATAATATTAATGGCTTTAACTCTTTAATCAGATATTCAGAGGTGAACGGTTATTCGAGCAACAGAGATGCCAATAATAACTTTTTACCTGAATTTCAGTTTGCACAGGTTACCGTATCAGAATATTTCTCTCCTTTAGTGGGCGTTGATACCCGGTTTAAAAATAACCTGACCGCTTCATTCGAGTTGAACAGATCGAGGTTACTGGCCTTAAGCTTATCGAATAGTCAATTGGCTCAGTTGTCAGAAAACAACATGGTTTTAGGTATCGGTTACCGTACCAATAAATTCAGATTTCCATTTGGATGGTTTAAGAGCCTGAAAATGGATAACAATATGGATTTCAAACTGGATGTTGCCATTAGAGACAATAAAACAGTTATACACCGTGCCGATGTTGTAGATGCAGAAGTGTCTTCGGGAGCTAAAAACATTACCTTAAGACCAAGTGTGGATTATGTATTGAATCAGAAATTTAACATCAAACTTTTCTATGATTCTAACATCACCAAGCCTTATACTTCTCAAACCTTCAATACCTCATTTAGTAACTTTGGGTTTAGTTTGAGGTTTACGTTGAATTAATTAGAGAAGGATTGAATTAGTGAATGATTGAATGAGTGGATGATTGAATTGCTTAATCAATTCAATCCTTCAAATCTCCCTAATTAATCTTTTTATCATTCCAACATATTAATTAACTTTGGAAAACTAATTTATAAAGACAAATGAATTTTCCATCAGAATTAAAATACACTAAGGACCACGAATGGGTTAAGGTTGAAGGTAATGAAGCATATGTAGGTATTACTGACTTTGCTCAGCGCGAATTAGGTGATATTGTTTATATTGACATCAACACTGTTGGTTCAGAAGTAGCGAAAGATGAAGTTTTCGGTACTGTTGAAGCAGTTAAAACAGTTTCAGATTTATTTATGCCGGTTACCGGAACCGTTTTAGAAGTAAATGCATCTTTAAACGATAACCCTGAATTGGTAAATTCTGATCCTTACGGTGAAGGCTGGATGGTAAAAGTTTCATTAGCTGATGCTGCTGAGGTAGAAGGCTTGCTTACCGCAGAAGCTTACCAGGCATTAGTTGGCGCATAATTTAACAGCAATATTTTGTACAAAGCACTAAAACGACAGCAATGGGCCATTATTTGGACTCTGGTCATTTTAGTGCTTTGTAATATCCATATGCCCGAGTCAGAAGGAGAGGGTTTCTTCTTTGATGGATTCGACAAAATGGCTCACCTTGGTTTTTTCTTTATCTTAAGCGTGCTGCTGTTTTACGGCAAAATAAAATATCAGCATAGTTTTGGTTTCAGAACTTTAACGATATTTAAGATTCTGTTAATCAATGCTGTTATTGGTGGTGGGATTGAAATATTACAATGGAAAGTTTTTACCTATCGTTCTGCCGAATGGTGGGATTTTACCTGCGATATGTTGGGCGCTTTAATGGCTGTGTTCAGCTATGTTTTACTCCATAAATTGAATTTCAATGAAAAAGCTAGCTAGTATTATAGGTTTAGTTGTGATGGTCAGCTTTTCCGGCTGCAGTGTCTTCAAAAAAGATTGCAACTGCCCTAAAGTTTACTACCGTAACTACCCTGCACAACGCTAAAACAAACAAATTTCCCTCATAAGTTTGTAAATGGCCGTCCGGCTGTATTTAAAATGTTACCAAGCATTTAACACATCTTAACAAACCTTTCCGGCTTTGCTTAGTCTGATAGCATAGTTTTGTACTAATATTATCTAAAATTTGATGAAGAGAAACGTTCAAAGAGCAATTTTTGTTGTTCTTATTTTTTGTGGATACATCGCTCAAGCACAGAATACTGGCTCAATCAGCGGCAAGGTGATCAATGCTAAGGACAAAAAGCCGATTGATTTTGCAACTATTGCAGTCAGAAATCTTAAAGATTCGACTGTTGTTACCTCCGGACAGACCAATCCTGACGGAACATATAGTTTTAAGGGCATTGCTCCCGGTAAGTATCGGGTGTATGCTGCATTCTTAGGCCTGCAAACCACTACGAAAGATGTAGAAGTAGCCAAAGCCGCGGTTACTGTTCCCGATATTTTAATGGCCGATGATGGCGTGGATTTAAGTACGGTAAATGTTACCGCAACCATTCCCATTGTAGTGAAGAAAGATACCCTGGAGTTTGATGCCAAATCTATAAAAGTGAGGGAAAATGCTGTCGTTGAAGATTTATTGAAAAAAGTACCTGGCGTGGAGGTGGCAAAAGATGGTAGCGTAAAGGCACAAGGAGAAACCATTACCAAAGTTAAGGTGGATGGTAAGGAGTTCTTTGGAAACGATCCGCTACTGGCGACAAAAAATCTTCCTGCAGATATGGTGGATAAAATCCAGGTGATTGATGAATTATCTGAACAAGCTCAATTTACCGGAATAGATGATGGAACGAGAAATAAGATTTTAAATATTACTACCAAAAGCGGGATGAAGCATGGTTATTTTGGCAATAGTACCGTAGGATATGGCTCAGACGACCGTTATGATGCCAGCCTGAACGTTAATAAGTTTGATGATGAAAGGCAAATCAGTTTCATTGGTCAGTTCAATAATGTCAACAAACAAAACTTTGGTCAAGGTGGTGGTGTTGGAAATGGTTTTGGTGGCGGCGGCGGTCGTGGCGGCTTCGGCGGCGGCGGTGGTGGCGGTAGTACAAGCTCCGGATCGGGGGGAATTACCAATACAAATGCAGCCGGACTTAACTTCGCAGATACGTTTAATGATGGAACGCAATTTCAGGGGAGTTACTTCTTTAACAAGGCGAGTTCAGAGAGTATCCAGAACTCTAATGTTCAAAATCTTGCTGGTGCCCGTACATCCAATATCAATGAAAACTTAAACCGAACAACAGACCGTATAAACCATCGTTTTAATTTTATGGTGGATACCAAGATAGATCCATCATTATCCATAAAAATCCAGCCCAATATTTCCTACACCGAAACCGATGGTAGCAGTCTTAGTGATTATACCCGCGATTATGTAACCACTTTAACCAAAGGCTCACAAGAAAATACCACTACTGCTGCAACGCCATCAATCAGTAATAACTTATTGGTACGCAAAACCTTTAAACGTCGTGGCCGTACGCTTTCACTTAATGTAAATACCAATATCAATGATAATGACGGTACAAACTTAAACTACCGTTCAGACAAGATAACGACTGGTACGGTAATAAGAGACTCCGTAACGAATCAATTAAACAATACCAATAGCCACGCCATTAGCAATACGACCAGATTGGTTTATACAGAACCCATTAACAAGACATTAAGTGTGGAGTTTAACTATCAAAATGGCTATTCAAATAGTGATTCTCACCGTGATGTATATAATTTCAATCCGGTAACATTGCAATACGATTTAGTAGATAATACTTTTTCTAATATTTATAATAACAGAACACTTACTAACGCTGCTGGCTTAAGTTTTACCACTACAGAAAAAAAATACAACTGGAATATAGGTGTTGCGGCTCAGCAAACCAATAGGGTAAATACCAATTTAAGCACCGGGTTAGTACGCACGCAGAATTTTATCAATATCACCCCATCTGCACAGTTCAGGTATAATTTCAGTAACCGTAAACGTTTATTCATTAATTATCGTGGTTCAACCACACAACCGAGTATAGATCAGATTCAACCGATTCCGGATAATACCAATTCGCAAACCTTTTATGTAGGTAACCCTGCATTAAAACCCTCTTTCAACAACCAGTTAAGGGTTAACTTCAATAATTTTAATATAGAAACCGGTAGATTTTTCTTTGCAGGATTAAACTTAACACAAACATTTAACAGCATCGGGAATACAGTAATTCCCCTGGCTAATGGTGTGCAACAAGTAAGCTATATTAACGTTGATGGTGTTTACGCAGGAAATGCGAACGCTACCCTATCTTTACCTTTAATGGCCGAGCGTAAGCTAACACTAAACATTTCTGGAAATGGTTCATACAACAGGAACGTTAACTTTATCACCATTGGAAATACTAACGACCTAGTAAAAAATGTAACCAACAGCTACACCCTCTCTAACGGTTATAAATTGGTTACAAACGTTGATAAATTTGATTTAACGGGAGGCATTACCGGAAGTTATACCAATTCTGCTTTCTCCGCACGCCCAAGCTCAAATACTCAATTCTATACTATTAACCCAAGTTTTGACGTGAGTTATCTTTTACCGGGTAATATCAGATTGGCAATTGATTTAGATTATTTCAGAAATTTTGGTGGCGGAGACTTATATAACCAGGAGTATACCATTCTTAACCCTTACATCAGTCGCCAGTTTTTTAAGAACCGTGCCACCTTTAAGTTTTCTGTAAATGATGCACTCAATCAAAATACAGGAATCAGCAGAACGGCAACAGGTACCTCCATTACCGATTTGAGTTATAACGTATTGAAACGATACTACATGTTTTCTTTCACCTATTCATTAACACGCATTGGCGGAAGAACGATAAGTGGAGATATCCCGGTTCCTGGTCAAGGTGGGGGCAGGGAAATGCGCATGAGAATGTAAACAACAAAATAAGTGAATTGGCCCGTTTAACGGGCCTTTTTTTTTGCGCCCGGAATAATAAGCGTGTGCCTGACAATTAATGTATTTCAATTGTTACGAAAGGGCAAACAAACCTTTTGTATTGTGGCTAGTCTACCAATCAACACACAATTAAATCAACCCTGACCAAATGAATAAATTCTTTACCCTACTTCTCATTTTATGCACATCTGTGGCCTACGCCCAAAAAACCGGAACCGTTACGGGGCGTGTCATTCAATCGAAAGATAGGAAACCTGTAGATTATGCCTCAATTGCACTTAAAAATACCACAGATTCCAGCGTTGTGGGCGCTATAAACACTTCAGAAGATGGGCGGTTTACCTTTAAAAACCTAAAGCCTGGGAATTACCGGTTGTACGCAGCCTTTTTAGGATTAAAAAACGTAAATAAAGATTTTTCAGTTACCGCAGAGAAATTGGAAATCAACCTTGGCGATATTATTTTAGAAGGTGGTGCTATTGATTTACAAACGGTAGAAATTAAGGCAGAAATTCCGCCTATTGTAGTAAAAAAGGATACTTTGGAATTTAATGCCAGCTCATTCAAAGTAGTAGAAAATGCTGTAGTCGAAGATCTTTTGAAGAAACTGCCAGGGGTAGAAGTAGATAAAGCCGGAACAGTTAAGGCTCAGGGCGAAACCATAACCAAAGTTAAAGTAGATGGGAAAGAGTTTTTTGGAAATGATCCGCTTCTGGCTACAAAAAACCTGCCTGCAGATATGATTGATAAAATTCAGATTATCGATGAGCTATCAGATCAGGCTCAATTTACCGGAATAGATGATGGTTCCAGAACTAAAATCATCAATATTACCACCCGTAAAGATCGTAAGAACGGCTACTTTGGCAATAGCACAGGCGGCTATGGATCAGATAACCGATATGACATTGGCGCCAACATCAACCATTTTAATCAGGATCGCAAACTCAGCGTTATTGCGCAGTTTAACAATGTAAATAAACAGAATTTTGGCGGTGGCCTGGGTGGAGGAAACGGTGGTGGTAATGGAGGAAGAGGAGGGATTACCAAGACCAATGCGGGTGGTTTCAATTTTAGTGACGAATATGCAGATGATACAGAAATTAACCTCAGCTACTTCGTTAATAAATCAGACAATCTGATTCTTAGAAATAGCGTTACCCAAAATTTGCTGGGGGATGTAAAAACCATTTTCAATAACAACCAAAACAATAACGCGGATAGATTAAATCACCGCCTTAATTTTGCTGTAGATACTAAACTGGATTCATTAACCTCTTTAAAAGTTCAGCCCAACTTAAGTTATACAGATAACGAAAGCTTAAATACAAGCGTTTATTCCCGTGATTACAGCACTTATAAAATTAATGGTAATCAAACTTTAACCAATCACAATACCGCACCATCTTTCAGCAATAATATTTTATTGAGAAAGAAATTCATGAGAAGAGGACGCACGCTATCGCTCAATTTGAGTACCAGTATCAATAATAATGATGCAGATAATTACAATAATATTTTAGACAATACTATTAATGGTACAAGCGCTACACAAAAAAGTACCAATCAATTTAACGATCAGGAGAGTGAATCGCTTAACCAGAATACGCGATTGGTTTATACAGAGCCACTTTCCAACACTTTGAGCTTAGAGTTTAACTATCAGAATGGCTATAATCACAATACTTCAGACCGGTTTACCTATAATTTTAATCCGGCAACATTAGCATACGATTTGCTCGATCAAACCTATAGTAACTCCTATGAAAATACAATCCTGACCAATGCAGCAGGTTTCAGTTTCAATAAAATGGCTAAAAAATACAACTGGAATGTGGGTATGGCCGTACAAAATACGGATAGAACCAATAATAACATCACCAGGGGATTTGTATTAAAGCAAAATGTGTTTAACTACACCCCATCGGCGATGTTCAGATACAATTTTAGTAACAGTAAACGCTTTGTTGTAAACTACCGTGGCAGCACCAATCAGCCCACCATCCAGCAATTACAACCCATCCCAAATAATACCAATACCCAGAGTATCCCTGTAGGGAATCCAGATTTAAAGCCAGAATTTAACAACACACTGCGCTTGGCTTACAATACTTTTACGGTGGGTAAAAACCGTTCATTGTTTATTAATATGAACTTCACCCAAACCTCTAATAGAATTGCCAACAGCAGCAGCTTAATCGAAAGTGGCATTAATCAAGGTAAGCTTGCTATCCTTCCGGTTAACGTAAATGGTGTTTATTCGGGATCTGTCTCCTCTTCGTTAAGTCTGCCCATTATGGCAGAAAACAAATTGAATTTTCACATCAATATTGGAGGGAACTATGACCGCGACGTTAACTTTACCAATAGTTTGAAAAATATCACCAATAGCTGGGCCATATCCAATGGCTATCGCCTGGTGTCCAATCTGGATAAGTTGGACCTTACAGCTGGTGTTAACGGTTCTATAAACAGGGCAACGTACTCCGTTCAGCCTAATTCTAATACCCGGTATTATACATTCTCGCCAAATATCAGTGTCAGTTACCTGTTCCCTGGCGATATTCGTTTTGCTATCGATGCAGATTATAACCAGAATACCGGTAGAGGCGAGGCTTTTGATACGCACTTTACCCTCGTAAATTCCTACATCAGTAAACAGTTCTTTAAAAACAGGGGCACATTAAAAGCTGCTGTTAACGATTTGCTAAATGAGAACCAGGGCATAAGCCGTACAGCTAATAACAATACGATACAGGATGTAAGTTACAATGTGTTGCAGCGTTATTTTATGTTCTCTTTCACCTACTCCCTAAACAGAATGGGCGGAAGAAACAGGAACAGAGGAGGAGAAGGACGCGAAGGCCGGAGAGAAGGTATGGGCGGTGGCGGTTTTGGCGGTGGTGGCAGACAGCAATTTTAAATCATAACAAAGTAATCGTTAACTTAATCTATAATCTCTGGCGGATGTTATTTGGAATAAATCTAAAGAAAGGTTAACTTGCGCCCTTATTAGCACATGAAACCTTTAGCTTTAAAATAAGTTATTTTTTAAGTCTAGGGTGTCATCTGACCATTAATTAATAATAACAGATGAAACTTTCGCACCTTAAAGTAGGAGAAACAGGAACCATAGTAGCCTTCACAGATCTTGACATGTCAGTTAAACTGATGGAGATGGGCTGTTTGCCTGGAGAGGTAGTAGAAGTTGAGCGTTTTGCTCCACTGGGCGATCCCATGGCTATTCGTGTTGCTGGTTATCAGCTATGCTTGAGAAAAAGTGAAGCTGATGTCATTATTATACAATAATTAGGCTGATTTGGATATTAAAGTTGCGTTAGTTGGTAATCCCAATACAGGTAAATCTACTTTATTTAACCGCTTAACCGGGTTAAATCAGAAAATAGGAAACTTTCCAGGTATAACTGTTGATAAGAAGACTGGTTTTACCCGATTGGATGCTACCAGAGGGGCGGAGATTATAGATTTACCCGGTACGTATAGTTTGTATCCGAAAAGTAAAGATGAAAGTATTGTTTTTCAGGTGCTGGCCGATAAAAAAAACAATAGCCATCCTGATGTTATCGTTCTTGTAGCTGATGCATCTAACCTGAAACGCAACATGCTGCTTTATTCGCAGGTGGCAGATTTAGGTATTCCGATGGTTTTGGCTTTAAACATGGTCGATCTTTCTGCTAAGCAGGGCATTGAAGTAGATGTAGACAAGCTTGCAGAAAAACTGGGAATCCAGGTTGTACCGATATCAGCCAGAAATAATACCGGCATTGATCAATTAAAACAGGCCGTAGCCAATACCAATAAAATAGCCACCCAAAACCTCGAGGTTGATGTTAATTTTCTGGCGCCAGAGGCCATTAATGCCATTAAACGCCACATTAATGCCGATAATGATTATTATGCACTCCAGGTACTCCACCAGCATGAACATTTAACATTTTTTACCGATCAACAACAAGTAGAGATTGAAGAAATTGAGCAATCTCATGGATTTGAATCTGCCAAAGTTCAGGCAGCAGAAACCATCGCACGCTATAAACACCTCAGTACCATTCTTTCGGATGTAATAACAGATAAAGGAACGGCAAAAAAGTTTTCTTTCAGTGATAAACTGGATGGTATTCTTACCCATAAAGTTTGGGGCCTTGCAATTTTCCTGCTGATTCTTTTTATTATTTTCAATGCCATATTTGCCTGGTCATCTTATCCAATGGATTTAATTGAGTCTACCTTTGGATGGATAACAGCTTATGGCCATGAACATTTACCTGCAGGGATGCTTACAGACCTGTTATTAGATGGGGTTATTGCCGGTTTAGGTGGGATTTTTGTTTTTATTCCACAAATTGCTATTCTTTTTGCATTTATTTCCATTCTTGAAGATACCGGCTATATGGCCAGGGTAACCTTTATGATGGATAAGATTATGAGCAAGGTTGGATTGAATGGTAAGTCTGTAGTGCCAATGATTGGTGGATTGGCCTGTGCGGTTCCTTCTATTATGGCCGCAAGGAATATAGAGAACTGGAAAGACAGAATGATTACCATTATGGTTACACCATTGATCAGCTGTTCTGCACGACTACCCGTTTATATCCTGATTATATCTTTAATTGTACCTCAGGAAACGGTTTTCGGTATCTTCAGTAAACAAGGCTTAGCCCTGATGATCATGTATCTGGTGGGCGTTATCGCTGCGGTTGCAGTGGCCTGGGTAATGAAATTCATCATTAAAACAAAAGAGCGTTCTTATTTTATTATGGAGCTGCCCATCTATCGTATGCCGAGATGGAAGAACGTACTTTATACCATGTATGAGAAATCGAAAACTTTTGTTTTTGAAGCAGGAAAAGTAATTATAGCAATATCGATTATCCTTTGGGTAATGGCTTCCTTCGGACCGGGAAATCGCTTCGAAAAAATTGACCAGAAATATGCTGCAGCCTTAGCCGATACTGCCCGAAATACCACGCATATTGAAACACTTGTGGCCACAGAGAAACTGGAAAACTCTTACGTGGGAATTCTTGGCCATTTTATTGAGCCTGCTATCCGTCCACTGGGTTACGACTGGAAGATAGGCATTGGACTAATTACTTCATTTGCAGCTCGTGAAGCCTTTGTAGGTACCATGGCAACCATTTATAGTGTTGATGGGGGAGACGAAGACAGCGTCACTATCCGGGAGCGTATGGCAGCATCTGTTAATAGTAAAACAGGTTTGCCGGTTTATACTTTTGCCACGGGAATATCCCTGATGTTATTTTATGCATTTGCCATGCAGTGCATGAGTACCGTAGCAATCGTGTATCGCGAAACCAAAGGTTGGAAATGGCCGGTAATCCAATTGGTTTACATGACGGCTATGGCTTATGTTGCGGCTTTAGTTGCTTATCAGTTATTGAAATAGTTTCGTTTAGTGTCAGGTAGTTAGTATTGAGTTTCTAGTATCAAGTAGCAAGTAACAAGTAGCAAGTAGCAAGTAGTAAGATGGAGTGCGTATCATTTAGTGCGCGCTCGAAACTAAGAACTCAATACTCCCAACTCCAAACTCAGAACTCCAAACTGCAAACTACCCCAGCTCAATCTGACGCTTAATGCTCTCTTCTAAGGAAATTAATGTTTCTGTACGCTGGATTCCATTTACTGCTTGTATCTCCTCATTTAACACGTGCCTGAGGTGGTTAGTGTCTCTGCAGATTATTTTCGCAAACATACTGTAAGCACCAGTGGTGTAGTGGAGTTCTACCACTTCTTTTATTTTACTCAGTTGCGCTACAGCATCTTTATACTGAATTCCTTTTTCTAAATAGATACCTAAGAAAGCACAAATATCGTATCCAGCCTTTTGTGGATCAATAATCAGGTGTGAACCTTTGATAATGCCCATCTCTTGTAATTTCTTCATTCTGACGTGTATAGTTCCGCCAGAAACGATTAAATCTTTCGCAATTTCGGTATAAGGTTTAGTCGCATCCTGCATCAATTGTTTTAAAATGTCGATGTCCAGGTTGTCAATTTCTAAATTGGAATTGTCTTTTTTAAGCATATTTTTGAATTATGATAAGCGAATTTAATAAAATTTATCAATATTATAAAAATAAAATTAAATGTTTAAAATATTTGCAAGGTAATGGTTGTTCCTTTACATTTGTATTAAGCAATTAACAAAAAGGGAACGTTCTTTTACAATTGCTGAACATTAACAATGTAGGGTGGTGAAACAGGCAGACACACCTCCTTGTCTCGGTGGCGGAGATCATGGAAAACCAGTAATGGCTAACCACTCCTTGAAGGTTCGATTCCTTCCCCTACAGCCAGTTCAGTTGGCAATTTACGGTTAACAGTTTAAAACTGAAAACTATAAAATTGAAAACTGTTAACTTTTGAAATGTTGGGTGGTGAAATTGGCAGACACGCCTCCTTGTCTCGGTGGTGGGGAATAATGGGATAAACGCAGCTTATTGGGTTGACCACAAATTAATTTTTTGAACTGTAGCTAACTACCCCTTGAAGGTTCGACTCCTTCCCCAACAGCATTTTTTATGAATAATAAGTTAGTTAATTGAGCAATCCTGGATAGGTTGCTCTTTTTATTTTATACCCATTCCCGATCCAAGCATATTTTTTTATTGAATTGATATATCGTATCTTTCACGATATTTAATCAAATGCTGCATTAAGTTTAATGAAAAAACCCTCCATAAAAGATATCGCGAGCCGGCTTAATATTTCCATAACGACTGTTTCGTTTGTCATTAATGGCAAAGCCAAAGAGAAAAACATCAGTGAAGCGCTTACCAAGAAGGTTTTGGATCTGGTAGCAGAACTAAACTATCAGCCTAATGCATTGGCTAAAAGCTTACGCACAGGTAAAACACAGATCTTAGGCTTTCTGGTAGACGATATATCTGAACCTTTCTTTGCTGCAATAGCGAGACATTTAGATGAAATTGCATCTGATTTAGGCTATAAAATATTATTTAGCAGTACCAGAAACAATACCCAAAAAGCCATAGAATTATTGCAAATCTTAAAGGACAGGCATGTAGATGGTTACATTATGGCATTACCCGAAGGACTGGAAGATGAGGTGAAAAAACTGATTAAAACCGATGCTCCGGTGGTATTGTTCGATCGCTATGTACCTGATGTAAAAACAGATTATGTAATTATTGATAATCAGGAAAGTGTATACCAGGCAACCAGACATTTGTTGGATAACGGGTATAAAAATATTGGTTTTGTAACATTGGAAACCACACAAAGCCAGATGATTGACAGGTTGTCCGGATATCAGGTAGCGATGGCCGAAGCAGGTTTGCCAACAGCTGTAAAAGAAGTTGATTATAAAGCAGGAGCAGATTCTATTGCGCAAATGACAGCCTATTTTAAAAGTGAGAAGAAATTGGATGCTGTTATTTTTGCTGCCAACTACATTTGCATGGACGGCTTGCGCACGTTTAAGAAAATGGGGATTAAGATTCACCAGGACCTTGCCGTAGTTTCTTTCGATGATTTTGAGTTACTGGAGTTCTGTGATCCGCCTGTAACAGCCATTGTACAGCCCCTCAGCGCTATTGCAGATAATGTGATGAAGATTTTGTTGTCCAGATTAAATAAAGCAGGCCAGGCCACGGGAAATACGCAAGTGAAGCTGCCTGCCCATTTAACCGTTAGGGGCTCAAGTTTGAAAAAGGCATAAAATTAAAAAGGGGAACAGTTTTAAACTATTCCCCTTTTTAATGCTGCTTAAAATTAAACAGTCATGATATCTTTTTCTTTGGCTTCTGCATGTTTATCAACCTTAATGATGTAAGCATCTGTCAGTTTTTGAACTTCAGCTTCACCAGTTTTAATTTCATCATCAGAAACACCTTCGCCTTTTAGTTTTTTAATTTTTTCGTTGGCATCCTTGCGAATATTACGAACTGTAATTCTTCCACGTTCAGCTTCCTCTTTTACTTTTTTAACTAAATCCTTACGACGTTCTTCTGTGAGCGGTGGTACCAGCAAACGGATAACAATACCATCATTTTGAGGATTGATGCCGATGTTTGCTTCTTGTATGGCCCTTTCAATTGGTGTTAAAAGTGTTTTTTCCCAAGGTTGGATTACCAGTGTTCTGGCATCCGGTGTATTGATACTGGCCACTTGAGATAAAGCAGTAGATGCACCATAATAATCAACAAAAATGCCATCAAGCATTCCTGCAGATGCTTTTCCAGCTCTGATTTTAGTTAATTCAGCTTCGCAGTGATCAATGGCTTTATCCATAGAAGCCTGAGAATCTAATAATTGTAACTTTATGAGGTCATTCATATTTGCGTGTATTTCTACAAAAATAATAAAATTTTTAAAGCTTATTTAACGAGTGTACCGATGGCTTCCCCGTCAGCAATTTTCATGAAATTGCCCGGCTTGTTCATGTCAAAAACGATAATAGGCACCTGGTTTTCTTCGCAAAGCGTGAAAGCAGTCATATCCATTACATTTAAGTTTTTAGCATATACTTCTTTGAACGAGATTTGTTCAAATTTAGTAGCTGAAGGGTCTTTTTCAGGGTCAGCAGTATAGATGCCATCCACACGCGTTCCTTTTAGTACTGCATCTGCCTTAATTTCAATCGCACGAAGTGCTGCAGCAGAGTCTGTTGTAAAATAAGGGTTTCCTGTACCTGCTCCGAAAATAACTACCCGGCCTTTTTCCAGGTGGCGAACAGCTCTTCTGCGGATAAATGGTTCGCAAATCTGCTCCATTTTAATGGCGGTTAACAAACGGGTTTTAATCCCTACTTTCTCAAGTGCATCTTGCAAGGCCATGGAATTAATTACAGTAGCCAGCATCCCCATATAGTCGGCCTGAGCCCTGTCCATCCCGCTTTTCTCGGCGCTTAAGCCTCTAAATATATTTCCTCCACCGATAACGATTGCAATTTCAAGTCCCTTATCGTGTACAGCTTTAATGTCTTCTGCATATTGTCTTACACGCTCATTATCAATGCCATATTGTTTGTCGCCCATTAGCGACTCGCCGCTAAGCTTCAGTAGGATGCGTTTGTATTTCATGACCTCAAAAATATTAACAATTTTTTACTTACCGACTATGCTTTTTAACAATTGATGTAAATATTTAGTTTTACAGCAACTTACCTTTAAAAATGACTTGCTGTATCTCCAGTTCCTGATCTAAAACCAATAAGTTGGCCTCACATCCGGCAGCTATTTTTCCGGTCAGATTTTCTATGCCCATTAATCTGGCGGGATAGCTTGTGGCCATTTTTAACGCTTCGGGTAATGCTATATCACAATGTGCTACACAATTTTGAACTGCCTGTAGCATGGTAAGAGACGAGCCAGACAAAGTTCCATCGGGCATAACGTACTTATCTCCGCTTAAGCGGTGCTGGTAAGGGCCGCTATCACAGGCGGTAACGGCATCTGTAATTAAGAAAAGACGATCTTTTAAGAGTTTTTGGGCAAATTTTACTACCTCGAAATCAACATGTCTGCCATCTGCAATAATGCTGGCCATGGCTTTATAATGATTAAAAACAGCTGTTGGAATACCCGGTTCACGGTGATGAATAGGGCTCATCGCATTAAAAAGATGAGTAGTGGTTTGAACCCCCATATTATAGGCTGCCGTAGCCTCCTCAAATGTCGCGTTGCTATGGCCCAATGACACCACTACCTGATGGTCCAGGAGATATTGAACCACCGCGTCATCCTGCAGTTCCGGAGCAATCGTCATCATTTTGATCACACCGTCTCCAAAATCGAGTAATGCTTTGATCTCATCAAGACTGGCTTTTCTTACATACTCAGGAACGTGAGCACCTAGTCTTTTAGGATTTAAGAAAGGGCCCTCCAGGTGTAAACCATAGCAGTTTTTAGCATAAGGACGGTGTTCTTTTGCTGCTTGTATACAATTGTTAAAAACCGCAGGTGTATTGGTGGCGATACAGGCCAGAAAGCCTGTGGTACCTTTTTGAAGCAGATCATCCTCAATAATATGAAGCGATTCAACAGATGGATTTGCGGAAAATAATCTCCCCCCGGCGCCGTAAATCTGTAAATCAATAAAACCCGGAACAACTAAATTACGACCAATACCGGTTGCCGCTTTTATGTCTACAATATTCAGATCTCTGATTACGATCTCTTGATTGGTGATTAATTGATCGTTTTGGTAATAGGAAATGTTACGGAGTGATTCGGACATGTTACAGACTTAGTTAATCATAATGTTGACGCTCAAAATTAAAGAATGTAATCAAACTTTTATCCAATTCTATAAAATAGGTGATTATTAAATAGAAATGTTTATTTTAACAGATATTTTTTTATTCATGCAAGGCGAAAAGCAAAAAGTTAAATCATCCCCCGTTTTAACGAGCAAGCCATCCACAATAACCAATAACATCATTTTGGTTATTGCCAGTTTGTATTTTCTGGTAGACTGTGTTCCCAAAGTAGAAATTATTGATCAGATGGGTATCCATTGGTTGCTGATTGGCTTACTCAATTTGGTAGCAGGATTATTCATTTTGAGGAATAATACATTTCTTACCGGAATAAGACCCATATTTAAAAATAATATCACATGGCTTTACCTGGCTTTCGTGACTATTTCGGGTATTTCTATTTGCTTTGCCTTGAATAAGGGTGAAAGCCTTATCATCTACTCCCGCCTACTCACCGTTTGCATAACCGTATTTATTTTTAGTATACTGTTCTACAATCGGAAAGAACTGCTTAAAGACCTGATTGTTGTAATCACTTTAATTGTGCTTGCCCAATCGTTTAGCGGGGTGATGCAGTTCTATGCAGACCTTGGAAAGATAGAACTGTCCACTTTGGTTAATAGCCTACAGAGTACAACCGGCAATAAAAATATTTTTGCTGCTGCTTTAGTGATCAAAATTCCCTTGATTATTTATTGCATACTGAAGCGGCAGGGATTCTTGAAATACCTTGGCCTGCTGGCACTTTTTCTGGCTATTCTGACTGTTTTTTTTATCAATGCAAGGTCTGCGTATTTAGGCTTACTATTGAGCTTTCTAACTATAGGGGGGCTAATCATTTACTTGCAATTAAAAAGCAAGTCGATTGCCCAATTCAAGTTAAATTCCTTGCTGATACTCGGTACCTATGTCCTGGCATTTTTCATTAGTCAGAATACCCTGACTAAGGCTAAGCAGTTAAATCAAACAACTGTGTATGGAACCTTTGCAGATAGGCTGGGGACAGTAGTCGATACGGATAATGAGGCAACCAATATCCGTTTAAAATATTGGAAGGGTGCTTTAGATTTAATTTCCAAAAAACCTTTAACCGGTGTGGGGTACGGAAATTGGAAACTTTACTCTCCACTGTATACAGGGCCGCTAATAGACGATAATTTATTCTCGAAACATCCTCATAATGATTTCATAGAAATAGCTGGAGAATCAGGCATTTTAAACAGCATTATATTTTTATCCATCTTTATATGTGCATTACTGGCTACAATTAGAATGCTCAGATCAAAGCAAGATCCGGAGCTAAAATTAATTTCGATCATTATTTTGGCAAGCTTAGGGGGGTATTTCATTGATGCCTTCTTTAATTTTCCTTCCGAAAGGCCTAATATCCAGGTGTTGTTTGCTTTTATTTTAGGGGTGATTCTGACTAACTACCTGGCTCCTTCAGAAGCAAATTCCGAAAGCCATAAGCCAGTGTCAAAGCTTTTCGTTATTATGCCTGCTATTTTAATCGGAATAGCAACAATTTACATGCATGCTGTTGTGTTTCAGTCTTTGAAGGCACAGTGGCTGGTTGATAATGACCTCAACAGCATTGATAACATACCGGGAGCGTTGCCTAAACTTAATTATGCTCAGGTGAGTACCATATTGCCTGAATATCCGCAAATTGCCGAGAATTCTGAAATCATGGCATTTAAGAAAGCCAAATATCTAAGGGCGGAAAAGCGATATAAAGCGGCTATACATTTGCTGGATAGTGTTCAGTACCAAAGCCCGTATTTGCCATACAGTGATTATCTAAAGTGTAATATTTACCTGGAAACGAAACAATTAGATAGTGCTTATAAGTATGGCAAACGAGCGGCAGCTATCAAACCAAGAAATTTCTATTATTTTAGAATGGCCAGTTATTTAGCCAGGGTAAACAATGATATTGATGGAGTGCATAAGTTATTTAAAGCTTATCATACTTACCGTAACGACCAGCAGTCATGGTCTTATTATGCCTTAACGATGTTTTATTCTAAGGCCAACAGGGCGGAAGTTAAGAAAGTGGTTGATTCGGGACTTAAATACTATCCACAGGATACCATTATGTTAAGTTATAAGCCTTTCTTGCCTAAATGATAAACAAAAACTGATCAAACGTTTGAGTAAATTTAATCTTACACGACCAAATTGGCCTATTGTCGGTATATATTTGATTAATCAGATAGACTCATCAACAAATGGCAGACAATCAGAACAATAGGAGAAATTTTTTAAGAACTAGTCTTGCGCTGGGCGCAGCAACATTGGTTGCCCCAACTGCTACAATTGCAGGTTTACCAGCAGCAGTAAAGGATGATGAATTTAAGATTGCTGTTGGCCCGTACCTTCAAAGCAATTTTAATAATGCTATGACCATCCTTTGGCTAACCAATAAAAATGCGGCAGGTTGGGTAGAGTTTGGAGAAGATGCAGGAAATTTAGACAGGAAGGCTTATGGTAAGGCAGAACTGGGTTTAATGCAGGCGAACTCGAAGTTAAACGCAGTGACCATTCAAAATCTTAAGCCAGGCATAAAGTATTACTATAAAATTGTTTCCAAAGAAATTAAGGATTTTCAGCCTTATAAACTTACCTATGGAGAAACGATTAGCAGTAGGGTGGAGGAATTTCAAAATGCAGATGTGACGAAAAAGGAGGTTGCTTTTTTAATGATGAACGATATTCACGACAGGCCTGAATCTATTCCTTTTCTACTTAATCTTGTTCCGAAGGGAAAGCAGGATTTTGTGTTTTTCAATGGAGATATTTTTGATTACCAAACTGACGAGAAACAGATTATAGATCACATGCTGCAACCCTGTGTGGATAGTTTCGCCAGGCATACCCCATTTGTTTATGTAAGGGGCAACCATGAAACCCGGGGTAAATTTGCCAGGGAGTTTGCGCAATACTACATGCATGTTGGCCATGCTGCATTTACATTGGGGCCAGTGAGATTTGTGATTTTAGATACTGGAGAAGATAAAGAAGATGCGCACCCGGTATATGCAGGTATCGTGAATTTTGACGATTACAGGGCACAGCAGGCAGAATGGCTTAAAAATGAGATCAATACCAAGGCTTTTAAAAATGCGCCCTTCAGGATTGTTTTAATGCATATACCGCCACGTTTTTCGGGAGATGCACATGGGCCAAAGCATTGTACGGAGTTATTTGAGCCCCTGCTTAACCAAGGTAAGGTAGATCTGGTTTTAAGCGGACATACACATAAATACATGGTACACCAGCCGGATAAAAATTTGAATCGTTATCCTTTAATTATTGGAGGAGGACCTAAAGCTGGGTCGCGGACGATTACCTCGATAAAAGCCGACCAGCATAAAATAACAGTAAGCATGATCGGCGATTCAGGAACTGAAGTAGGAACATACACTGCTTTAAGGAAATAAAAAAGCCGGCTAACTTTTACAGTTAGCCGGCTTTTTGTTATGATTTTTAAATGCTTATGCACCTAATTGTACGCGTTTGAAAGCAGTTACTGTTAAACCTTTAGAAGTGTTATCTAAAAATTTACGAACATCTACAGAACTGTCTTTAACAAACTCCTGGTTTAATAAAGTACTGTCTTTGTAGAATTTGTTTAATTTACCAGCAGCAATTTTCTCAACCATTTCTTCTGGTTTACCTTCCTGACGGATTACATCTTTAGCAATTTCGATTTCACGCTCAATAGTAGCAGGATCAACACCGTCTTTATCAACAGCAACTGGGTTCATTGCAGCAATTTGCATTGCAACATCTTTACCAGCTTCAGTAATATCAGCGCCATTAGCACCTTCAAATACTACTAAAACACCCATTTTACCGTTAGAGTGGATATAAGAAACGATTTTTTCGCCAGATATATTTACATACTCCTGAATAACGATTTTCTCTCCGATTTTACCAGTTAATTCAGTAATGGTTTCAGCAACTGTACGTCCGTCTTCCAAAGCAATAGCTGATAATTCTTCTGCAGTAGCAGGATTGTTGGCAACAGCCGCAGCTAAAACAGCCTGAGCTAAATTACGGAAATCTTCAACTTTAGAAACTGGCTCAGTTTCGCATGCTAAAGCAACTAATTTACCATTTGTGCCATCCGCTGAAACAGCGATAGATACCAGACCTTCAGAAGTAGCATTACCAGAACGAGCTGCAGATACTTTTTGACCTTTTTTACGCAATAAATCAACAGCTGCTTCGAAATCACCATTAGCTTCAACTAAAGCTTTTTTGCAATCCATCATACCAGCGCCAGTTTGTTGACGCAATTTGTTTACATCTGCTGCAGAAATTTGTACTGTAGACATTTTATTTCCTTTTAAAGTTTAAAATCTTGTTATAACAATTACAGGTTACAAGTTACAAGCAGCAAGTTAAACTCTTGTTAAGCTAACTTAAAACCTGAAACCAGTAACCTGCAATTAAAAAATATTACTATTCTTCTGTTTTAGTTTCTTCAGTTGAAGATCCTTCTACTTCAGCTTCAGCAGTTGCTTTTTTAGCACGTTTTGGTTCTTTAACCTCTGGTGCATCAGCTGCAGCTTTAGCTGCTACTGCTTCTTTTTCAGCTTCTTCGTCTTTCTCACGTTTACGTTCATCTAAACCTTCTTCAATCGCTTTGATAATTACATCAGTAATTAAAGAGATAGATTTTGTAGCATCGTCATTCGCCGGGATAGGGAAATCGATGTTAGAAGGATCAGAGTTCGTATCAACCATCGCAAAAGTAGGGATGTTTAATTTTAACGCTTCAGTTACCGCGATGTGCTCTTTCTTAACATCAATTAAGAATAAAGCTGCAGGTAAACGGTTTAAATCAGCGATACCACCTAAAAGGTTCTCTAATTTAATACGCTCACGTTGAATCATTAAACGCTCTTTTTTAGATAAGATCGCATAAGTACCGTCTTTAGTCATTTTATCGATGTTAGACATCTTTTTGATTGACTTACGAACAGTAGCAAAGTTAGTTAACATACCACCTAACCAACGTTCAGTTACGAAAGGCATATTTACTTTCTTAGCCTGTTCAGCTACGATTCCTTTAGCTTGTTTTTTAGTAGATACGAATAAAACTTTACGCCCTGATTTTACGATTTGTTTAATCGCAGCCGCAGCTTCTTCAGTTTTAGTTAAGGTTTTATTTAAATCTATAATGTGGATTCCGTTACGCTCCATGAAAATGTAAGGAGCCATTTTTGGATTCCATTTACGGGTAAGGTGACCAAAGTGTACACCTGCATCCAATAAGTCTTGATAAGTTGTTCTTGCCATTGTCTTTGCCTCCTGTGATTAACGTTTACTGAATTGGAATTTCTTACGGGCTTTAGCACGTCCTGGTTTCTTACGCTCAACCATACGCATATCACGCGTCATAAGGCCTTTAGCACGTAGAGCAGGTTTTTTCTCCGCATCAAGTTCAACAATCGCTTTAGCAATAGCTAAACGAACAGCTTCCGCTTGTCCTTTGATACCACCACCTTGAACGTTTACATTGATATCGTAACGGCCAACAAGCTCAGAAACTTCTAAACTTTGGTTTACGATATATTGCAAAGGTAAAGTTGGGAAATATACTTTGTGGTCTTTACCGTTAACGGTAATGGTGCCGTTTCCATCTTTTAAGTAGATGCGAGCAACAGCTGTTTTTCTTCTTCCTGAAGTGTTAGTAACTGACATTTCTTAAAGTTTAATGGTTTTAGGAGACTGAGCTGCATGTGGGTGTTTGTCACCTGCATATACAAAAAGATTAGTGTATAATTTTTTGCCCAATTTAGTTTTCGGTAACATACCACGTACCGCTTTCTCGATTACACGCTGAGGGTGTTTCGCCATTAACTCTTTTGGAGAGATAAAACGTTGACCACCTGGATAGCCAGTATAAGAAACATATTCTTTTTCACTGAATTTGTTTCCTGTCAATTTAACCTTGTCTGCATTAATAACGATAACGTTATCACCGCAGTCTACGTGTGGGGTGTACTCAGGCTTGTTTTTACCACGGATGATCATAGCGATCTTCGATGACAAGCGCCCCAAAATCTCGCCTTCCGCATCAACAACAATCCACTGTTTGTTTACAGTTTTAGCATTGGCCGAGACAGTTTTGTAACTTAACGTATTCACTTGCTTGTATTTAATTTATTAAACAATTATTTATTCCCAATAAATTTGGGACTGCAAAGATAGATGAAATTGTTTTATTATCAAATAGTTGATTGAAAAAAATGTAAGGTAAATGTCTTATTCAGGTGATAAGTAGAACCATATCTGGTTGGTGGAGGTAGAAACCTGTAGTAAAAAATGTGTTTGGTTATATAGTAATCTGTTCGTTTGTATATTTCTTTGATCGAAACCGGGATCAGGTAGCTTTCATTTTTAAGGTAAAGCAAGGACGGTAGTACAGGTGGATTGGCAGTCGGGCTTTTCGCTAAATCTTTTAAATAAATTCTACTTTGAAGGAAGAATTTAGGACAATTTTAAAAGGGTATCGCTCCAATCCCGTTTATTTAACTCCATGCTGTGCGGTTATTTCCAGCAGTGTTTTTTGAGGTCACAAATTGTGACCTCAAAAACTATTATCCTATCGGTTGCTGTTCTGACTTACCTAAAGGGTTATAGATCATCAGGCATAAAGCCCATTCTTTTTCTGGGCTTGCTTTTCTTCTCGGTTAACTCATCCAGGTACTTGAAAACCAACTCTATGTTCTTATCCTGATTATTGATTTTCCTTTTGATCTCTTCAATTTCAAGTTTAAGTACCCCTCCATCAATTAATAATTGCCTGATTTTGGAAAAAATCCTGACAATTTGAATGTTCACTTGAACGGCTTGCGGACTGTTTAAAACACTGGAAAGCATCAGGATGCCATGTTCTGTGAAAACAAAAGGGAGTTTTCGGCGACCACCACGGCCATTCTTTGATATCGCAATTTGCGATATCAAAGATTTCCATTCTACTTCTGAAAGTTGAAACATAAAATCTTCAGGAAAGCGGTCGGGATTTCTTTTTACCTGTTCGTTGAGCCTACTCGTTTCTACACCATAAAGATCAGCCAAATCACTATCGAGCATCACTTTAAGGCCGCGCACTTGATAAATTTTACTCACTAAACGATTTTCAGGGATGATAGCGGGCAGTTGTTTATCTGTCATATCATTATTGGATTTATTTGAAGATAAGAAAAATATGGCTGCTATTTGTTGAGATTATGTAGAACTGAATACGCCTTTTAATATCGTGTGTTACTGATTGGACCATAACAGGAAAAGTATATCTTAAAATTTTGAGAAGCCCCTTTTGATTTGTATTTTGCCAAGCAAATTAATAATCTCATGAACCGCACATCAATCTTTATCTTTTTTTCTATTCTCTTTTTTGCATGTAACAAAGAGGATAGCCCTTTAGAGCCTACCATAAAAGACAAAATTTGTAAGGTTAGCTCCGCACAAGGAGATTTTAACAATGGATATATAGTTGGATCAGCTAAAGTTTTTTATGATCAAAATAATTTTTTGACTAAGATTGAGAGCACGCAGGATACCATGTTTCGTTCTTTTTCAGTGGTGTATGCAAACGATAAGGTCGTATTAAAAACTAAATATCAGGGTGACTGGACATATTTTCTCGACGACAAAAAACGTGTAATTAAGGCAAGCATTTATACCACACAAAACCCCAATGGTAATATGAACTTTGAATTCGTATACAATAACGAAGGTTACCTGAGTAAAGCGGTCGTAAATGATAGCTATACTGGGCAACATGTTTATAACCTTACTTACATCAACGGGAATCTTGACAAAATAGTTGGTTTTTCTTCTTCTTACAATACTCAAATAGATATTGTATTTAAGTATGACCTTGCCAAAAAGGCTAGCCTGCTTAACAGTAGAATCAATCCTATTAGTAAAATTCAATTACCTGAAGTGTTACCGGGATTTTTTGGCAAGGCGAGCATCAATCGCTTGCTAGAAACTAATGAAACCCGAACCAATCTTACTTATAACTTTGGAGACAAGGATATAGAAGCATTCGAGTATATATCCGATAAGGACGAAAACATAACCGAAGTTAAGGTTAACACCGTAAATAGTTCATTCTCGTTAGGAGTTAAAGAATATATAAATTCAAGAGGAACTTTTAAGTATAAGTTCGGATATCTCTGTGACTAAGATAAGCCCCTGCAAACAATCATAAGGCTCACATTGTTGCTCAATCATTGGTTAATTGTTGTTCAATGTTTGCTATGCAGTATCTCGATCATTTTCTAGGCTATCCCATTCCGTTATTTGTTAAAAATCTCATTATTGCAGTTATAGCTGTATTGGCCGGGCTTCTGCTTAAATTTATTATCCATAAAATATTTATACTGTTATCCCGGTGGTGGGATTTTATCCTCATCAAATCAACCATCAAACACCTGCGCAGACCTGTAGCTGTATTTATCCCGCTGCTTTTTCTAAATTTTTCATTGGATGTTATGCAAATGCCCGTAACTTATCGTCATCCACTGGATAAGGCATTAGAAATTTTTCTTACAGCAGTTTTTGCATTGATCCTGGTTCGGATCATTAATGTTTTAGAGGATTACTTCTATTTTAAGTATGACCTGAACAAAGAGAATAATCTTAAAGAGCGCAAAATCAGAACACAGCTGCAATTTGTGCGTAAATTCATTGTTTCATTAATCATTATTATTACGGCAGCAATTATTTTATTGAGCTTTGAAAGCATGCGTAAAATAGGTGCGGGTTTGCTTACCGGGGTGGGCATTGGCGGGATCATTATTGGGTTCGCTGCTCAGAAATCATTGGGAAATCTTCTGGCCGGGTTCCAGATTGCTTTTACGCAACCTATCCGCATAGATGATGTATTGATTGTTGAAGGCGAGTGGGGAAGGGTTGAAGAGATTACACTGACTTATGTGGTAGTGAGTATCTGGGATCAAAGGCGGTTAATCCTGCCCATAACCTATTTCATAGAAAAGCCTTTTCAAAACTGGACACGGGTTTCGGCCGAGTTATTGGGTACAGTTTTCCTGTACCTGGATTATACTGTTCCTATAGAACCTTTGCGCCAGGAGTTTAGTAAGCTTCTAAATTCAAATCCCCTTTGGGATAAACGAGTAAATGTGGTTCAGGTTACAGATAGTACGAAAGATGGGGCGATTGAAGTTCGCTTTTTAATGAGTGCTACTAACTCTTCCCGTGCTTTTGATCTTCGCTGTAATGTTAGGGAGGCAATGATTGGTTTTATCCAAACGCATTATCCTGAAAGTTTACCTAAAAAGCGATTGGAGTTTAAGGATAAATTTGAGGGAATGTAATTTATTGCCTGAAGCATCGCTGTTTGGATGCCCCAGGCAATAAGTTGTATTATTTGAATAAGCTTTTTAGTTTAGCTAATTTTTCTTGTAAATCGCCGTCAGCGTCTTTAGGCTCGTTGCGAGGCTTAAAGTTTGGTTTTTGGTTGTTGGGTTTGAACTCGCCCTTAGGCTTCTGTCCTTTAGGTTCACGATTCTGAACGCCAGCTTTTGGACCAACTTCTGTTTTCATCGAAAGTGAAATCCTCTTGCGCGCTTCATCCACCTCCACTACTGTGACTTCAACCTTTTGGTGTACTTTAACGATATCGTTAGGGTTTGCCACAAAACGATTAGCCAACTGACTGGTATGAACAAGACCGTCCTGGTGAACACCAATATCTACGAAAGCGCCAAAGTTGGTAATGTTGGTTACGATACCTGGTAATTTCATGCCTACGCGTAAATCAGCAATGGCATTCACGCCATCCGTAAAGCTAAAAGCTTCAAACTGCTCACGAGGATCTCGTCCTGGCTTTGCTAGTTCTTTTAAAATATCATTAAGTGTAGGTAAACCAATCTCATCGGTAACATATTGTTGCGGTTTAATCTGTTTTTGAAGCTGAGTATCCTTCATTAAAGCAGAAACAGTTGTTCCCAAATCTTTTGCCATTTTATCTACCACGGCATAACGCTCCGGGTGCACACCACTGGTATCTAAAACATTCTCGGCATTGCGGATTCGTAAGAAACCTGCAGCCTGTTCGTAGGCTTTATCGCCAAGACGCGGAACTTTTTTCAAACTTTCGCGGTTTTTAAACGCACCGTGGGTATTGCGATAATCAACAATATTTTGTGCTAAACCAGGGCCTAAACCTGAAACATAGGCTAAGATTTGCTTCGATGCAGTGTTTAACTCCACGCCCACAGCATTTACACAACTAATTACGGTATCATCTAAGCTGGCTTGTAATTTATTTTGATCTACGTCATGTTGATATTGACCAACTCCGATAGATTTAGGATCTATTTTTACCAATTCTGCCAAGGGATCCATTAAGCGGCGACCGATAGAGACCGCACCACGAACGGTAATATCCTGAGTCGGAAATTCTTCTCTCGCTACTTCTGATGCAGAGTAAATGGAAGCACCACTTTCATTAACCATCACAATGGTGATGTGTGGTAAATTTAGTTTTCTAACAAAAGCCTCAGTTTCTCTTCCAGCAGTACCGTTGCCAATAGCAATGGCTTCTACATCGTATTTTTCGCAAAGCTGTTGAATAACAAATTCTGCGTTTTTCTCATTTCCTTGACCTGTATGCGGATAAATAGCAGTATTTTCAAGCAGTTGCCCTTGTTTATCTAAACAAACCACTTTGCAACCCGTACGGAAACCAGGGTCGATAGCCAATACATTTTTTTGTCCCATTGGAGCTGCTAACAACAACTGACGGGCGTTTTCTGCAAAAACCCGGATAGCTTCTTCGTCTGCTTTCTGTTTCGTTAATACGCGAAGTTCAGTTTCCATTGCGGGCTCTAACAAACGTTTGTATCCATCTTCCAATGCTTGCTGAACCTGTTTGGCTGCCGCATTGTTTCCTGATACAAATTGGTTTTCCAAGATCGCTATTGCATCTTCTGCCGGAGGAATGGCATCTAATCTTAGAATCGACTCCTTTTCTCCGCGGCGCATGGCTAAGACACGGTGAGAGGCTGCTGTTTTAACGGGCTCTGTCCATTCGAAATAATCTTTGTATTTAATTCCTTCTTCTTCCTTGCCTTTGATTACCTCGGCTTTAAATGTAGCTTTCTCCTGGAAATAGGTGCGCATTTTGGTCCTGGCTTCTGCATTTTCAGATATCATTTCGGCAATGATATCTCTTGCGCCGGCCAAAGCCTCATCAATGCTGTTTACTCCTTTTTCAGTATCGATAAATTTATCCGCTTCAGTTTCAAGGTCAAAACTGCTTTGATCGAATATCTGTAGGGCCAAAGGTTCTAAGCCTTTTTCTTTGGCTACCGATGCACGCGTTTTGCGTTTCGGCTTGTAAGGAAGATAAATGTCTTCCAGAAGGGAAATGGTTTCAGCCTCGTTAATCTGTTTCTCCAATTCCGGAGTCAGTTTACCAAGTTCGGTCATCGATTTTAAGATCGCTTCCCTGCGCTTATCCAAATCTCTTAACTGCAAAACTCTGTCGCGAATTGCCGCTACTTCAACTTCGTCCAGGCTTCCTGTCAATTCCTTGCGGTAACGGGAAATAAATGGTACGGTTGCACCCTCATCTAAAAGGCTTACGGTAGCTGTTACTTGTTTTTCTGCAACTTTTAATTCGGCTGCAATTATTTTATGATGGGTTAACATATTCAAAAATTAAAGGTAGCAAAGCTAATCAGGATTTGTTTGTTTTCAGGATTTTTAACACGAAGTTTTCCACGGAATTTTGTGAGTAAATTCTTGAGAAAACGGATAATAAATTAACTTCGTTTACTTCTTACGCTTTGCATTTTCTAAATCTTCTTCTGCTCTAAATTTGGTAATGCGGCTTATCAAATCTAATGGAAGGGGCTGGTTTAAAGGGAATTGAATGGCGCCTTTACTCCATTTATAATCTTCAAGTTCATGTTTGAAAGCCTGGATACCTGAATCAGTCGGGTAAAATCCCAAATGCTTGCTATAAGCGGCAAAGTAGACTAATACTTTGTGTTGCTTAAAGGCGGGCATACTATAACTGATCACTTCCTTTGCATCTGGAGCGGCTTTTTGTATGGCCTGGCGAATTTGCTGTAAAAGCTTTTGAGTTTCTGCCGGAAAATGAGCAATATATTCCGATATGGTTGTTGGCTTTGGTTGTTCCATAATTTCTTTAACTGATGCGTTCGTGAATTTACAGATTTTTGCAAAGTTTATCTAAGCTGTCACGATGATCTCATGCCTGTTTAGTAATCCTGGTAGCCCTGATATAGAAAATCTGGCCTTCTTTATTCTATTATTTTCAGGATCTATAGCATAATTATAAGCCGTTCTAAAATCTGCTTTTTCGAGCACCGTTCGATCAAATGTTGCCGTTAACAGATCACAGTTGTCGAAAGTAGCGTTGCTTAAGTCGCTTTCAGAAAAATCGACTTCATGCATGTGGCAGTTGCCGAATGTTGTTTTCTTCAGCTTTAGTTTGTAAAAGGAAGAATGGTCTAATTTACATTGCTCAAAACCGAAGGAAAGTCCGAAATCGTTACAGTTTTCAAATCTTAATCCCAACATTTTGCAATCACTAAATTGGATACCATTGAATGATGTTTTTGTGATATGAGCAAGGCTGAGATTGCAGGAAATGAATTGGCAATCCAGGAATTTTACACCGCTCAAATCGGAACCCGAGAAATCGCAGTTAATGAATTTACAGTTTTCATATTCTGCTTTTGGAAGGGCTCTTAAGGTATAATCTACTTTTTCAAATATTTGTTCGGCTATGTAATTAGAGGACATGGGAGGTGTTTTTTTAGGTAGCGAAGATACATATTTAGGAAATAGCGACGATGGTCTGTGCGAAACAGACCATGATGATAGATTTTCGCATTTGAATCACTCGTAGAAAGTGCTAATAATATCGTGTAATGGTTTAATTTCTTTTCCTTGATTCAGGATGTTATAGAGTTCGTTATTGATCGATTTTTCCAAAATCTGTCCGCCACTGATTTTCATTAGATAGGGGAAGCCGACTTGATTTTTAATCTGATTCAAGAGGGAAGATGAAAAGATTTGGGAATAGTAGTCGTTAACAGGAGTTCTTCCATTCAGAAAAATGATGTGAACATCAGATGATAGTGTAGGGATGATGTATTTTTCGATAAATTCCTGACTATTCTTCTTGTTGTTGTAACAAAAGATTTTGTCCCCCTCTAATTTTAGAAGATTTTCATAAAAATTCTGATTTAGTCTCTTCTTCGTAAAATGGTTGTCGATACTTGAAATCACCAAAATTGGAGACAAAACAATGCCGACACAAAAAATAATTAGGAGCACAGTTCCCAGTAGAATAATTTCTCCTAACGTTTGCAACTTAGCGCGCATACTTTTTGTTAATGAAACAGTTTATGGAAGTGTCTGTATGACACAGACTGCGGTAATGGGGATGATCTGTGCAACACAGACTATGGTGACAGTAACAAAAAAATCCCCTAAGCTAAGCTTAAGGGATTCCAATATTTTATAGTTGTTTTAAACGACTATTTATTTACATACATGGCTTCTTTTACAGCTTTAACTACTTTTTCTGCATTTGGTAAGCTTGCAGCTATTAAAGTAGGAGAGTAAGGAAGTGGAACGTCTGCACAAGTAATACGTAAAACAGGTGAATCTAAATAGTCGAATGCATTTTTCTGTACATTGAAAGCAATCTCACTTGAGATAGACGCCAATGGCCAGGCTTCTTCTACTACTACCAAACGGTTAGTTTTCTTAACAGATTCGATGATGGTTGCATAATCGATAGGACGTACGGTACGTAAATCGATTACTTCAACATTGATACCTTCTTTTGTTAATTCTTCTACAGCTGGGTTTACTACGCGGGTTAACATTTTACCGAAAGTTACGATAGTAACATCAGTTCCTTGTTTTACAACGTTTGCTTTACCAATTTCTAAGTAATATTCTTCAGCAGGAACATCACCTTTATCGCCATACATTACCTCAGATTCCATGAAAATTACCGGATCCGGATCAATGATAGCTTGTTTCATTAAACCTTTTGCATCATAAGGTGTAGCTGGAACTACAACTTTTAAACCTGGTGTATTTGCATACCAGTTTTCGAAGTTCTGAGAGTGTTGAGCACCCAATTGACCAGCATTACCAGTAGGGCCGCGGAATACCATTGGGCAAGAGAATTGACCACCGCTCATAGATAAGATCTTTGCTGCTCCGTTGATGATCTGATCGATAGCAACCAACGAAAAGTTAAAGGTCATAAATTCTACAATTGGAATAAGTCCAGCTGTAGCTGCACCAGTAGCAATACCTGCAAAACCTAATTCGGCAATAGGGGTATCGATAATTCTTTTGGCTCCAAATTCCTCAAGCATACCTTGACTTACTTTGTATGCTCCATTATATTCTGCTACTTCTTCACCTAATAAAAAAACGCGGTCATCTTTACGCATTTCTTCGCTCATGGCTTCGCGTAGTGCTTCTCTAAATTGGATTTCTCTCATTGTAATTTTTAATAACGGTGGCAAATATAATTATTAATCGCTTTGAAACCAAAGGCTAAAATACCTATGTTTTGTAATAATTATAGGTAATTCCAAAGTTTGCTGGCTGTTTTAACAAGTGACTTTTTTGTTTATTTGCTAAAGCGTGAAATAATATTGGGTAATTGAGTTTTGGAAAGGGTAATTGTATTAAAGTGGTGGATTTTACCGAAATAAACTAGTCGAAAAAATATTGTTTCAATAAATATTGTTCAATATCATATTTTTAGCAATTGATTAAGATCGGGACTTCCCTAACTTCAGCCAGTTATTTTGCTCTAATATCTTCTCCAAAATGAATAATGTTACCGCTATTGTCTAAAATGGAAAACTGCCTCATGCCCCAGGGCATATTTTTCAGCTTTCCATTGGGATGCACTACACCCTGTGCTGTATACTCGGCATAAAGCTGATCTACTTCGGTGACATAAATGTAGCAGCCCGTATTTTTGGGGATACTTTCATCGTTAGTTGGCCATAGATGCAGACCAATATCATCTTTGCTTAAAATGATGTAGCCATCCCAGTTGTTGTGAAAAGTGAAACCTAATTTTTCAGTATAAAATTGAATGGTTTCATCTGCATTGAGTGAAGCGAGAATTGGTGTAGCCGTTTTAAGCATATGAGTAGGGTTATGGTTGTAATTTAGTGATTTGGATTTAACAAACCATAGATTTCACTATCCAAAAATTTTCCGTTGAAGTAATAATCTTCCTTGAAATAGGCTTCTTTTACAAAGCCATGCTGGAGAAGAATCTTTCTTGATACATCATTACCTGGATTAATATTAGCTTGAATGGTGTGAAAATTTACCTCATTAAAACCAAAATTGATGGTTCTCTTTAGCGCTTCTGATACATAGCCTTTCTTCCAGTACTGAGGGCTAAGCATGTAGCCTATTTCTGCCCGATGGTTAGCCAGATTGGTTCGCCAATAGCCTATGGCACCGATCATTTGATTTGGATTCTCTTTCAAAGCCATTACCCAGGTTAAATTTTGTCCTTCTATGTAGCCATCATGAAGTGTAGTAATAAAGGTTTTTACCTCCAACAAATCCTTAGGTCGTGCCCGGTCGATATAGCGCATTACTTCTTCATTGGTACGCATATCAAAAATAGCTTGGGCATCTGCAACTAGATGTTCCCGAAGGATCAGTCTTTCGGTTTCTAGTACTGGGAACTGACTAAAATTTAAGCTAAGCATCATTCGTCTTTTGATGATTCAAATTTATGTTTCTCATCGTACTTTTTTATTTCATCAATGAAAGTTTTTTTGGAATGATGTTGTTCTTGATTTCTGATGTAATTGGTTACAGCGGCAACATTAGACTCGCTAACAGAGATAGCATAGTAATCATCTTGCCACATAAAATGATCTATCAGCTTATGCTTATTAATCCAATGTGAAGATTCACCATTAATTAGTTGCGCAACTTTAGCGATAGACTGCTCTCTGCCTAAAGAGATCAAGCAATGCACATGTTCGGTATATCCATTAAAGGCCTGCAGGAAAATAAATTTCTCTTTACAATTTGCCTTAATGTGATCAAATACTTTATAGCGGATGTTTTTGGTTAAATAGGGATGTCGGTTTTTAGTTGAGAACACCAGGTGTACCCAAATTCTAACATACGACATATTTATAAGAATTGGTTATGCTAATATAGCAAACTTGCCGTCGGTTTAAACCGACGACAAGTGGAAAGGGTTTTATTTTCCAAACAAGGTTTTATAGATGGAAAATTTATAATTGTCATCTACAGCGCTGGCTTTAAAATAAGGTGCTTCAAAAAGCTCTGTCAGTTTGTTTCTTAAAGCAGCTAAAAACTCAGGTTTAATGTCTTCCAAAAACTGGCCAGATAAGCTCTGTCTGCCTGTTTTAAACCAAACCCCGTCTTGACTCATGCTTTTTACCACATATAAATTAGGCTCAACATTCGTTTTTCCGGCATATTGCTCGTAAGCGTAGGTATATAAAAGAGTTTGTACTAGCGCTTTATTAATGTGTTTGCCATCTGAATTAAACAGTTCGGGAATATCTTTAAAGGTGAGTTTATCACTACCGGTTTTATAATCTACAATTCGGGTGATGCCGTTTTTTACATCTACCCGGTCAATATAGCCGAACATTTTTATGCTGGCATCCTTGCTCTTTAGTGGAAAATGAACGAGGGCTTCTACCTTTTGTTCTAGACTGATAATGGTGAAAGGTGTTTGTGAAATATCCTGATTCAAAATCACATTGACATAGGCATCTACAATGGCTAAAATCACTTTTTGCATGCCTCTATATTCCATTACCTTATCAGGGTTATTGAACATCACCGATGAGAAGGCTTTTTGAATCAGTTTTGGCACTCCATTTCGTCGTTCCTCTATTGCTGCTTTGGTAATTTCTATCCCAACCAGATCTTCGTAAAAGTATTCCATCACCTTGTGTAGGATGGAACCAATTTCATTGGCTTCTACCACTGCACTTACCTCTTTAGGCTCTTTGATGCCCGCGATATAATTAAAAAAGAAATCTATCGGGTTAGAAATATACTGTGTAAGGGCAGAAGGGGAGAGAATCTTTTCCTTATTGAGGTATTTCTGAAGGGTTGCCTGAATAAAAGGATGATCTTCTTTTTTAATGACCACTTCTTTGGCCACTTCAGTTTTCACTTCCAGGGCCAGTTCGTGGTATTGGAAGTTGAATTTGCTTTCATATTCCAGCTGCTTGAGTATTCTGCTGGCTTCACCGGAGGTCGATTCATCCGTTAGGCTATTATAAACAAAACTGATGTTTTTGGCACGCTGCAAAAGCCTGTACACCATGTAGGACGAGATGGCATCGAGATTTTCCAGTACGGGCAAACCATAAACCCGGCGGATACTATCGGGAATAAAGCTATTGCCGATAGATGATTTCGGAATGATTCCTTCGTTAAAACCTAAGAAAACAACTTTGTCGAAATTCAGGTTCCTGGTTTCCAGTAAACCCATTAGCTGAATACCATTTAAAGGATCGCCACTTAATGGAACTGCAATGGCCTGAAGCGACTTCTGAACCAGGTAAATCACAAAAGAAATATCCTCCTGACCGATGTGGTGGCCAAAGGTATCATGGAGCCGGTTAAGCTCCTGAATGGTTTTTACAAATAATTCTGCATCGATTTTTTTAAGCGCTTTGTTATTGGATAGCCTGTTCAGTACGAAATTAAGTACCTGAAGTAGATTAGATACTACATTTTTAGGCTCGACTGTTTGCTGATAAAAAACCTCCAAAAGGCCGCCTTGCCTTACTAAGCGTTGATGTTCAATCTCAACAACATTTTCCTTGAGTAATGCGGTTTGGATTTTATCCCTCATTCGTTGACTTAACCCGGTAAGTGGGTGAGTGAGGAAGGCCTCAAGGCTTTTATAGGTTAACTTTCCGGTATTTAGAATCTCTAATTGAGCACTTAGCCATAAATCTGCTAATCCGTAGATACTGGATGAAGAAAGTGCAAAACCCATGGTAACGTTAAGGTCTATCTTTTTGCCATTTACCTCCGTTGGAATGGTTTGAAGCGCCGGAATAAGTAAGCTTTCGTCGGCCAATACCACTACGGTGTTACCCACCTCATGTTCTGCAGCATAATCGTCTGCTAGAACTTCATTTAATATCTTCGCCTGTACCGATTGTCCCTGGACCTTATAAACATTTACCAGGTGATCTGCTGTTGCCATTAAGCTTGGGCGATCATCAAACACATTTTTTAAGCCCAGCTGATCAATGTTTTTTCTCAGGAATAATCCAGCTTCCTGTAAATGATCTTTGAGGTAATAATCGTCGGTATCGAAGTAGAAAAGTGCTTTATCTGCCTCTTGCAATTGCATAAATAGTTTTGCCTCTGCCGAACTAAGGGCATTAAAACCTACAAAAATGATTTTGCCCTTGTCGAAATTTGAAAGGTAAGTCAGTTCATTTAAGTTTCCTTCTGCCAGGTGGCGATAAACAGACCCGTTGGTTAAAAAGCCTTCATTTTTTAAGCTTGCATGAAACTTATGATAAAGCTTTGGCATCCTGCGCCACATTTTGATGAAAAGTTCCTGCTGTTTTTTATGTTTTCCTTCCGAATAGGATGTCCAGAATTGAGCCAGAAACTGGTACTGTTCGGGGCTGAGGTAATCGAAATCTTTGTTAATTACAGATATGTCTTCCAAATCGCGATACAGTTTTTCGGCATCTACGAGGTCGGCATCTATCTGGTTAAAATCGCTCAAGATAATTTTTGCCAGGGGAAAAAATTTGTGACTTGATATCGTTTCTAACTTCTCTTCTGCCAGGAGCTGATTGTAAATTCGATGTAAAGTGAAAAACTGGAGATAGAAATCGGCTATTTTAAACTGCGATGCAGCGGCAAAAAACTCCTGGATAGTAAATAGAGAGGGACTAAAAAATGGTTTCTGAATAATATTAGCGAAATGCTTCTGTAGATATGCTGCCGGACGTTTATTATTAAAAATGATAGCGCAGTGCTGAAGGTTGGCACCAAACCGCTCAATCAAATCTTCGGCAACTTCTTGTAAAAATGGTTTCATGCTTGGTGGAAATTGTTTACTACTAAAAGTTCCTTATTTATTTTTCTATCGTTTATATAAGTTTCAATCTTCGTTGCATACTTAAAGTCAATCAACAAATTATTGGCAGTAAGCTTTTCTTCATTGGTTTTACTCAGCACAATTCGATTATTGAAAATTTCGATAATTTTAATGTCGGATTGAGGAATATTTTCATCTATTCCGAATAATTTAATCATTTTTTTATTTAGTGTGATTCTGCCATTCGGTAAATCAAAGAGGCCGTTGAGAAGTGTGCTCAGACCAAAGATAAATCCTGCACAGACATAGAAGTTTGATTCTTGTAAGGAGAGCAAAAGTATCAAAGTGAGCAGTATAATTATACTCCCCAATATAGTTGAGGTGGATTGTGTGTATTCATCATTAACCGTTGGGAAATATATGGCATTTGCTTTTCCGAATCTGTGCCTCAATTTATCAATAAGTGAATAAAGAGAACTGAAAATATATAAGCACAAAAAGAAGATCGAGAAAATCTGACTTTTAGAGAAATATACAAACACAATAAAGCCAATTACAGATATTGTAATCAGGGCTTTAATGATACTTTTCTTCGGATCTTTCATGTGGGATTATACTGCTTTTAATTTCCCGGTAACCGCATAAAACAAATAGGTTTTTACGTTTTTAAAGCCCATTTCCAGCAATAAATCCCGGTAAAGTTCAACCTGTTCCATATGTTTTTTACTCTCCTCTAAAGTAAACTTATAATCGAGGATGATTACGCCATCGGGGCTTAACAAAATCCGGTCGGGGCGATGGAGTTTGCCGTTTTCGTCGATGATGCTCTTTTCGGTAATGCTTTCCTGTGCATTATCCAGGATGGTTTTTAAATCGGGATGGAGAAGAACTTCGTTAACTGATTGGTGCAAGGCTTCTCTTTCGTTATTTTGGATGATACCCTGCATCACCAGGTCATCGATATAGGCATTTACTTCTTTATCGGTACTGGCATTGGCTAAAATATCATGGAGTAAAGAGCCTTTTCTGCCCGATTGCTGAATATTTACCAGATGCTTAAGGTGTTTATCCTCCGAAGGAATATATAGTTCAGATAAACGGCCTGTAGTTGGATAATAGTTCAGGTTGATGAGGTTAACCTTGTCAACTTTGGTATCTGTCACCACGTAATCTACGATCTCGTAGAGGCTGTTTTCATTAAACTGCTCTTCAAAAGTGAGGTTAAGCACATCGCCGATGTTGGATAGTGTAGCCTCTTTTTTTGCCATTGTAGATAGATACAAGTAATCTTTAGCACGCGTTGTGGCTACGTAAAGCATGTTTAACGCATCCATATTATTAAAGAGCAGCTCTTCATAATAGGCTTTTGCTATTGCCGAATTGGCTAAATCGCTACTGTATTTTAATGGAATGCCCCTTAATTCTTTATAAACTGTTTCTTCTGATGATACCCAGAATGTAGAATTTGGTTTGCCTTTGATTTCCCAATTACAAAATGGTACAAATACAGCTCTGAAAGCTAATCCCTTTGATTTATGTATGGTAATGATCTGAATAGCATCTACACCATCCGGGGAAGGGAGCGATTTTTTCACCCCATCTTCATCCCACCAGGTTAGAAAGGCGATAATTCCCTTTTCACCCAACTTATTGGCATTTGCAGCAAGGTCTCTAAACGCTAGCAGATAGGGCAGGTGTAGGGTTAACTCTTTTAACTCGTAAGATTCGATCAATATTTCTACCAGCTCTGTTAAAGGGAGCTGAAGCCAGCTTTGCCAGTTTTCGCATAGGGCTTTTGGCAATACAGCAGACAGGTTACTGAGAGAGTTATTATTGAGGTTTAAATAATGATCGGGATGTGCTGCTATGCCGCGCAGCGAGTGGTACAATGCGATACAATTGGCTTTGTAAAGCGCATTCTGACTATCCAGGCCTATTAATGCCTTCAGCGTATTGATAATTAGTTTTACAGCAGCATTGTTGGCAATGAGCAAGGCATCTCCAGAAATTACCGGGAGGTTTTGCTCCATTAACTTTTTAACTGTTAAAAGGGCTTCACTATTGGACCGCACCAATATGGCGATGTCTTTTAATGCATAATTTTTTTCGTTAATCAGCAACTGGATTTCATTGATTACATCCTCCAGTGCCAGATCTCTAAAGGTTGTTTCGGTAAAACGAGCTTCATTGGGAGCATCTTCCTTGCTGAACTTCCTGATCTTGATGGTGCCACCTTTTAATGTGCTGGTTGCAAAGTTCTGGGTAGACTGGCTATAAATATCGGTAATGATCTGATTGTAATTTTCCTCATTCCACCAGTCATTTAATGCGGCAGATTTTTCCTCAATACTTTGGTTTAGTTCCTGTTGTAAGGCAATTGGAATTGAACGGTACAAAAAGTTATTGAAAGAAATAATGTTTTCTGCACTGCGGTAATTTTCAGCTAAACTTTCTTCGATTACATTGTCCATACCTACATCCCGCTTGGCGTGCTTGTGCAGGATATTCCAATCGCCATTACGCCAGCGGTAAATAGACTGTTTCGTATCACCTACAATGAGGTGATCAGTTAAATCTGCACTTGGTGTGGCCATGGCATTCGTTAGCAAGGATTTAAAACTGCCCCATTGGCTGGTTGATGTATCCTGAAACTCATCAAAAAGAAAATTCCGGTAACGGTTACCTACTTTTTCCCAAATAAAGGAAGGATTGTCTCCAGCATCTTCAGTTATACCGGAAATTAATTTTTGCGCATCGCTGATGAGCAAATTATCGTTTTCGGCCCGATATTCTTTCAAAAGTACGGCTATTTCCTGCATTAAGCGGAGATAATAGAGGTTTTTATTGAAAGCTATGGCTAAGCCGTAGTTTGGTAAATGCGCCAGATAATGCTTTTTGATCTCCTGGAGGATGGGGTTAATCTGAGCATAAAGTTCAGGTAAACTCACATTCTTTTGAAACCACTCTTCTGGCTCATCGATATAACTGAATAAGCTTTCTATTTTAGAAAAATCGCCCCTGGCAACCAGGATCAGTTTTTTTAAGCCGTTTCTGGATTTACCCTTCAGCTGGTCATCACCTACGCCTGCGTTTTGAAGACTATCATGGGCTTTAGTTGCCAAAGCAATGATCTCGTCTTCAAAATTCTTAATCTCGGCTTTGGTTACCTGGATGTATTTTTTGAATAGCTCGTCGATGTTTTCTAAGCCTAGTTCTTCAACTGCTGTTTCAAAAACCTGAAAACGCTCTGAGAAAATCTCGCCAATGAGGTTGTATAATTCCAGTTTGTAATTCCAGCTTTTATTGTCGCTGATTCGTTCAATGGCCAGATCAATAATCCATTGCAAAAGCTGTTTGTTGTGATCTAAATTGGCATCCAGTTTGGCTACCAGATCATCCTTCACCTTATCATAATTCATTTCTAAATTATAATCGGCGTTTAAGCCCAGTTCAAATGCAAAACCACGAATTACTTTCTGCACGAAACCATCAATTGTACTTACAGAGAAACGGCTATAGTCGTGCAGGATTTTCCGATAAATCTTATCTGCTTTATATTGCAAGTCAGTGGGTGTAAGGCCAGGATAAGCCTTAATAATTAACTGCCGGTAATCATCAATCTTTTTTGCAGGGTTACCTTGGGCAAGCCCCAATAAAACCTCTAAAATACGGGTTTTCATTTCTTCTGTAGCCTTGTTGGTAAAGGTTACAGCCAATATCTCCCGATATTTATTTTCACTGCTGAACAGTAAAGTTAAATAATGTGCGGTAAGACTGAAGGTTTTACCGGAACCAGCAGAGGCTTGAAGAATTTTGAGGGGTTTGGGCATATTGTTAATTCACCTGCAGGGCAGATGCGCTTCTATTTTAATCTGTAGTTGAAATGATGTAGTTTTCTAAACCAATTATTACAAAATGCATATTTTTCATCACATTGGCAACAGAAAATCGGTAAACTTTTAAACCTAAAGATATTAAATAATCTGCTCTGCGTTTATCGTATTTACCTTGTTGTTGTGATTGAAGTTTTCGATATAAATATGCAATAAGTTATAATTCCTACAGTTAAGCGTCCTTTGCACCCAATTTATTCTTTCTTCTTCTTCTTCGCTGGTTTTTTCCTGATTCTTGCCGGTCTTTTTTCCATTTCGAAAGGGATTTCCAGTAGATCGCGGATCACTACTGATGCACAGGCACCACCAAAAGCAGCCGGAAGATAAGAGATTGTTCCATAAGCAGAACGCTTGAAATTGCTGCCGTCGGTTAAGATTAAGGAATCGCGCTTTACTTCCTCTGTAGAAAAAACCGCTTTTACTTTCTCTACATTGGGCTGCTTGTTTAGCCGTTTACGCACGTAACTGGCAAATACACATTGGTAGGTGTTGGGCAGATAAGTTATGCGTAGTTTGGTAGGATCTACCTTACCGCCAGCGCCCATTGAACTCACAATCGGAATGTTTTTTTCCAGTGCGGTAGAGAGCAGGGTAATTTTTGGCATTACGCTATCGATACAGTCCATCACGTAATCGTAATTTGTTTCCAGGATTTCGCGACATTTTTCCGGTGTAAGGAAAGCGTTTACCACATGAAGCTTTAGTTCGGGATTGATGGCCAGCAAACGCTCTTGCATAATTTCTGCCTTGCTTACCCCATGATTGGTTGCTAAAGCAGGAAGCTGCCTGTTTCTGTTACTTGGATCAACCACATCTCCATCTACGATAGTCATTTCACCTACACCTGAGCGGCAAATAAATTCGGCCGCAAAAGAACCTACTCCGCCTAAACCAATAACCAGAACATGTTTGGATTGAAGTTTTTCTATTCCATCATTTCCTACTAATAATGCAGATCGGGAGAGCCAGGTAACATCAGCCATAAATATATTTTTTTGTCGCTACAGCCTTAACAGCACCTATGTAGATGTTTGGTGGTTAGGCATCGAGCAAATTACTAATCAGTTATTAAGTTCAATTTTTTCCAGTTGGCAAAAATACATGCTTTGAGCTCATCAACTGTACATTTTTTTAAATTAGCTGCGGCTTTATAAATTTCGACTATTGAAATGTCTGCATCATCTGTTTCTAAGTAGAATGGATAACCAGATTGAATGAGTTTAGCTGCTCCAGAATCTGCTTGTAGCAACACCGACCCGAAGGAGAGAAAGAATCCGTTGTCGATGAGTTGTTTTCCGAGCGCTTCTTTTTTATTGAAGCCATGAATAATCATGGGTACTTTTACTTTTAGCTTTTTCTTAACTTCAATCAGTTCAGCAAATGCTTTTACGCAATGAATGATCATTGGCTTATTCAGCTGTTTGGCAAGGGCAACCTGCTGTTCAAAAATATTGATTTGATCAGCTAATGGCGCACCTTTCAGTTTATCCAAACCACATTCGCCAATCATCTTTACATTAGGTTGTTGAGCAAGGACTTTTAAGTAGCTCATCTGTAATTCCAATTTATCCAGCGTGGCAAACCAGGGATGGAGTCCAATAGAAATGGGCTTGCGCTTGGGCATGGCCAGAAAAATATCGCTGGTTAGCGATAAACTCTGAATACTGGTAACTTCCTGTTGTAGGGCAACTTTATGGGTATGTAGATCTAAAAAATCCATTGCGCTGCAAAGATAAGCTTTTGTGAAAATGTATGCCTACTGTAAATACTTTGATAGTAAGCTACAACCTTTGTAGACTTTGCTAATTTTGTAATATCACCCTTATAAGTTATGAAAAGATTATTCACTTTATTAACAGCTGTTTTTATTGTTACTGCTGCATTTGGACAGGCAAAAAAAGAAACAGTACACATTTATAATCCTCAGGCCAATGCCAAAGCAGATTTGGCTGCAGCAGTGAGCAAAGCTGCAAAAGAAAACAAACACGTGTTGGTACAGGTAGGCGGAAACTGGTGCACCTGGTGTATTGCATTCCATAATTTGGTAGATAGTACCGCTACATTGAAGAAATATATCAATGATAATTTTGAAACGGTTCTGGTAAACTACAGTCCGGAGAATAAAAATGAAGCTGCATTGGCAGATTTAGGTTATCCACAGCGTTTCGGCTTTCCCGTGTTTGTGGTGCTGGATGGGAAAGGTAAAGTGCTGCACATTGAGAACTCTGCCTATTTAGAAACTGAAGAGGTTGCAGCAAACGGTAAAAAGAAAGTGGGGCACGATGTGAAGAAAATAACCTCGTTTTTAAAAGGCTGGACAAATGCTGCTGTAGATCCAAAAACGTACACGGTTAAAACTAAATAATCGGGAAAATATATTCATAACCAAAAAGCCAGCATTGCCTGGCTTTTTGGTTAATCGGCCTCTTCATCTAAATCATCAACATTTAGTTCATAAGAGGGGCGCGAAGCTTCATCGGCCTGTTCCAACAAATCTTTATCGTGCTCAATACTGGTATTCTCACCATCAACCTCATTTATGTTTTCTACATCATCTTCCCTGCGTAAGGCATCATTTGGATCGTTGGAGTAGTTGTCGTTCTCTGGATCTATCATAATTTTAAGTATTTATAATAGATAATGCTTTGAAGGGGGAATTTGTTTTGAATAAACAGGGTTTCAGTTTTCAGTTGGCAGTTTTCAGTTGGCAATTGTGCGAAAAACCAACAAAAGGTGAATGAACGGAGTTCAGTTCAGTGTCGCTGCCCCTAAAGTCCGTCTCCAAATTTATAATAAGGTGCAATGCTCACCGGCAGCTTTCCTGATGGTACCAAACGGTTATTAATTACTGCAGCGGCAGAAATCTGCATATAATCTTCCTTTTGATAGGCAACAATTAATCCTCTGCTATTTTCTAGTCCAGGTAAGCTTGCAAGATTATATGGATTTGCAAATAATGCAAAAACTGTATTCTTCGCCGATAGCTCTTTAATAAAATTTTTAACGCCTGCATTTAAAGGCATGTTGTTAGCAGGTCGGGCCCTGCTATCGTGAATACCCACAATCACCTGATCAAAAGCACCAATTTCACGTGCAATATTGGAAATTTGCGTGGCGTTGGCATCTTTGTCTAATACGTAATAAACGGAGTTGTAAAATCCTTTAGAAACCTCTTTCTGGAATTTGGTTACACCACTCACACCAATACTGATTATGGCTGTTCTTCTAATTGGAATGAGGTTTTTGATGTATTCTTTCCCTTTTAATAAAGTAACTGAGGCATTGGCCAGCTCTTGAACCAGGGCATTGCTTTCTTTACGGTTAACACCTGCAACAATATTTTGAGTAACAATGGTATCTCGTTTGTAAACACCAGCCCAATATTTCGCGGTTAGAATTTTTCTTACACTTTCATCAATGATTTTCATGTCCAGGCGATCCTGACGAACGGCCCTGCGAATTAATCTGATTGCCCTGTCGCTGTTTTGAGAAAGCTCCAGGATATCATTCCCGGCAATAACCCCCATTAAATCTGCCTGCCCATCTTTAAAGTATTTCACTACCCCCTTCATGTCCATTGCATCAGAGATAATTAAGCCTTTGAAGCCCAGTTTCTGTTTCAGAATCCCGGTAACTATGGGTTTAGAAAGAGTAGAAGGTACATTAGGCGTATTGTCTAAAGAAGGAATATTCATGTGAGCGATCATTACACCTGAAGCACCCTGTTTAATCAACTCTTTAAACGGATACATTTCCAGACTATCCAAACGGGCAGCGGTAAAGTTCAGCTGAGGCAAGTCATAGTGCGAATCTACATCCGTATCGCCATGTCCAGGAAAGTGTTTTAATGTGGTTAACAGGCCTCCATCCTGCATACCCTTCATGTAGGCAGCAGTTTTAGAAGCTACATTATATTTATTTTCTCCGAAAGAGCGGTAATTAATCACCGGGTTCTTAGGGTTGTTGTTAATATCAGCATCGGGAGCTAAGTTCATTTGCATGCCCAGGCGTTTAAAGTCTTTAGCCACTTCTAAACCCATCCGGTAAATCAGATCTTTATTCTGTATTGCCCCCAAAGTCATTTGGTAGGGGTATGAAATGGTACTGTCTAAGCGCATACCTAAACCCCATTCGCCATCTGACGAGATGAGCAATGGTACATGACTCACTTTTTGATATGCATTGGTTACGGCTGCCTGACGACCAGGGCCACCCTGAAAAAATACCACACCACCTAGTTGTTCTTTCTTGATAACCTGACCAACAGAATCAGAATACTTTTTCCCAAGATTGGTATGGGCCCTTACAAAAAACATCTGGGCAATGCGTTCTCTCCGGTTTAAGGTTTTGAAAACAGAATCTACCCATTTTGGTTGATTGGCAAGTAATTCTAAATATGTTTTTTTTTGTGCATTTGCAGAAAGTGCTGCAAAGCAGATTAAGGTAAGGATAACGTTCTTTTTCACGTGTGTTTTGTTGTATGCTGCGCTAAAATAATAATCAAAAGCCGAATTAAACAAAAACCAATCCAAGTAATTGATTTAATACAATAAGTTGTAGCTAATTTGCTTTTCTCTCTTTCCACTTAGAAACGCGGTCATCCCTGTGGTGCTACCTCATACAACCATACGTTTTCTAAATAATCCAAACTTATTTTAAAGGCAAAGGTTATTATAAGAGCGCTCGGTAAATCAGTGTTAACTTAAAATATATCGTTATGAAAAATGTGAGCATGCCGAAAAACAATCCAACCGTTCAAGGGAATTCAATTGCCGATAGGGCAAACCACGATCTAAAAACTGATAAAAAACAAAGTGGTATAACCAATGGAGGTGGCCAGCGGTCTGACCAGACTTCTAATAAAGATAATGCAAGAAAAAGAGAACCTAAAAATTAGTTTCGTGTTAAAGGCTGTGGGTTGCAGGATTAGATCTTCAGCTTCCGGCCTTTAATTTTTGTTAACCGGTGTTACTCCCGGTTATTATTGTTAAGGCGCTGTGGAATTGTTTTCTTTCGCCATGGTTATGATATCGTTTCCTTCTAAAATTCTGCGTTCATCGTGATGGTTTAAAGTATTGATCATCGCATTCGCCAATTCTTCCATGGTGCAAAAACCCTTTGAATACAATGCTCTTCCAAGGGGAAATAGCCAGCCAATATAATTGTAAAATTTATGGGTGTATTTAGCCCCCTTAACAGGTTTAATAAAACCCGGCCGGAAATTAAATACCTGTAAAAAAGGAAGCTTAGTTAAATCCTTTTCAGTCTTTGCCTTTACCTGAGCCCATTTTAATCTGCTCTTTTCTCCGGTTCCTCCACCAGAAACATAGCAAAAGGTCATGTCGTCGTTCAAACGGCTCAACGTTCTGGCAACATGTAGGGTAAGCTCGTAGGTCATTTTGTAATATTTGTCCTGATCAACACCTACAGAAGTAATTCCCAAACAAAAGAAACAGGCATTATATCCTTTCAGTTCTTCCTGGAGGGGCGAAAAATCGAAAAAATCCTGATGGATAATCTCTTTTAATTTAGGATGGTTATATCCACAAGGTTTACGGTTAATCACCAGAATGCGGTCTATTGCTGAGCTTTTTAGACATTGAATAAGTACGCCTTCTCCAACCATTCCAGTTGTGCCTGTAATGATAACGCTATTTTTGGTGGTCATTTTAAACGCTTTTTAGGGTGATGTTATTAAAAACCCAATTTAAGATAAAAGGTTTGAAAGCAGAAACGCCTTAACGAGATTACTCATTAAGGCGTTTTCAGTATTATCTTAACCGTGGACCTTTCATCTGATAATCATGAGGTGGTTCCGCACCTAAAAGATTTTTAACAAAATAATCCCAGCGGCGGCGCATCATATAAGGTGAATGCTGGCCGAAACCATGTGCACTATTAGGGAAAATTACCAAATCGAAGGATTTGTTGGCTTTTTCCAAAGCTTCAACAACCAATAATGTATTGTATGGTGGAACGTTATCATCCATCATACCATGCACCAACATCAGTTTACCTTTGAGGTTTTTAGCATAATTTTGGTTAGCCTGGGCTTCATAATCCGCATTTTCCAGTAAGCCATTGTAGCGTTCGCCCCAATCATCCTCGTAGTTTCTGTTGTCGTGATTTCCGGATTCTGAAATACCTACTTTAAAGAAATCAGGATAACGGAACATGGCTGCCGCAGTAGCAAAACCACCACCAGAGTGACCCCAAATGCCAACTTTGGTGGTGTCCATCGGATATTTTACCGCCAGTTGTCTGATTGCTGCGATTTGATCCGGCAGCGTATTAACGGCCATATTGCCATAGCTCATATCATGAAAACTTTTAGAGCGGTTAGGATTGCTGGTGCCTTCCATTACCACTACAATAAAGCCTAATTCAGCAAGTGCCTGATTGTCACCCCTTGAAGCAACAAATGACCAGCTGCCCACACTTCCACCTTGCGGACCAGGATATATATAATCAATTACCGGATATTTTTTACCGGTTTCCATCTTGGTTGGCGTAAACACCAGACCATAAATATCGGTTTTACCATCGCCTGCTTTAAGTGCCACAGGGATTGGTGCTTTCCAACCTTGTGCCGCTAATCTGCTAACATCTGTTTTTTCCAGGTTAACCAAAAGTTCTCCTTTGATGTTACGTAACACGGTAGTTGCCGGAACATCTGGTTTAGAATAACTGTCGATAAAATACTGGTTAGAAGGTGAAAAGGTAATTTGATGATTTCCGCTTTCAGGTGTTAAATCGGTTAAACCTTTGCCGTTAAAACCAATTTTGTAGAAATGACTGAAATAAGGGTTTGCTGCATCGCGGCCAGAAGCCATGAAATATAAAGTACGGGTTTTCTCTTCTACCCGAATCAATTTGGTTACCACAAAACTGCCTTTCGTGATCTGATTTTTTAGTTTGCCTGTAGCAGCATCATAAAGATAAAGGTGACCCCAGTCATCACGTTCAGAATACCAGATAATTTCTTTCGTATCAGGAAGGTACCGCCAGTTTATGGCGCCCTGTCCGGATTCGTATTGCGTTTTTACGGTTTCTTCGAAAACCTCTCTTACTGCACCTGTACTGGCATTGGCAATGCGGAACTTCTCGTTTTTATGATCCCTGGAAGTAGAAACAAAAGCCATTTCGCTTCCATCTGCTTTCCAGTCGATATCATCAAAAGTACCACTGCTGGCAATGTCATCGCTTAAGGTACCCCTATGCTGATCGGGAGCAATATTCAGTGAAATTACCTTCGGGTTTTCTATTTCGATGATTACCCTTCTGATGGTAGCAATTTCCTTATCGCCGGGTAATGGATATTTCCAGGCTGTTAACTTGGGTGCGCCCACATTGGTTGTAACCAGGTACATGTCTTTCACATGTCGCTGATCTTGCTGAAAAGTGGTTAGTTTTTTAGAATCTGGCGACCAGCGAACAATAGGTGCATCACTGTGCGTCCAGCCAGCGTTGTCTGTGGCGTAGCCATAATCTTTAATGCCATCGGTGGTTAACTGGGTTTCTTTTCCCGAGGCTAAATCTTTAACCCAAAGGTTGAAATCTTTTATAAATACGGCTTTTTTGCCGTCAGGAGATAACACCTCATTTGGTCCGCCAGCATTTCGGCGCGCTGGCGTATTTCCATTTTGATTACCAGAACCCTGGGTTTTCGTTTTCTTGACGGGGTCAACCAGGTAGGTTTGCATACCGGTTGCAGTTCTTACTGTATAAGAAAACTGATCATTGGCCAGCCAGTTAGGTCTAACACCGCCATTGTCGATAAATGGTTCGGTGTTGTAGCTTAAAAAGCTTTCAGCCCTCTCGTAATCTTTTTCTGTTAAGGTTTTTCCCTGTTGAGCGTTTGCCGAAAGTGCCAATGCACAGGCGGTTAGGCTAAGCAAATATTTATTCATTCGTTCGGTTTTATTCTGGTCGATAAAAATAATACTGTTAAACGGATACGAATTTAAAGTATTAAGAATAATACAGAGAGATTTTGGACTTAAAACAAACTTTCCCAAATATCCTCATCAACTCTTGTTGGTAGTGTAACCCTAAGCAGGGGCGTACGCTCCATTTCTCTTCTGATGGCAAAATCGGCTTCCTGATTTCTGGCCCAGCTGCGTCTTGCAATTCCATTGTTTACATCATAAAAAAGCATATTTTTCAGTTTTTCAGCAGCTTCTTCCGTTCCATCCAGCACCATTCCAAAGCCGCCGTTAATGACTTCTCCCCAGCCTACACCACCGCCATTGTGGATAGAAACCCAGCTAGCGCCCCTGAAACTATCGCCAATTACGTTTTGTATAGCCATATCAGCAGTAAACCGGCTTCCATCATAAATATTACTGGTTTCCCTGAAAGGAGAGTCGGTACCGCTTACATCGTGGTGATCCCGACCCAATATTACCGGAGCTGACAATTCTCCGTTTTTTACTGCTTCATTGAACTTTTCCGCAATTTTTGCTCTTCCCTCTGCATCCGCATATAAAATCCGGGCTTGAGAGCCCACCACAAGCCTGTTGGCTGCGGCTTCCCTAATCCAGGTGATGTTGTCTGATAATTGTTGAATAATTTCCTGTGCTGCGGTAACTTTAATGTCCTCTAACACCTCCAGCGCCAAACGGTCTGTAATGGCTAAATCTTCCGCATCCCCCGAACTACATACCCATCTGAAAGGACCAAAACCATAATCAAAGCACATGGGGCCTAAAATGTCCTGTACGTAAGAAGGATATTTAAAATCGATGCCATTTGTGGCCATCACATCAGCTCCGGCTCTGCTGCATTCCAGTAAAAATGCATTCCCGTAATCAAAAAAGTACGTGCCTTTTGCCACGTGCCTGTTAATAGCAGCTGCATGCTTTCTTAACGATTCCTGAACTTTTTCTTTGAACTGTTGAGGCGATGTAGCCATCATTTTATTGGCCGCTTCAAAGCTTAATCCCAGGGGGTAATATCCGCCCGACCAGGGATTGTGTAAGGAAGTTTGGTCTGAACCAATCTCAACGGATATGTCTTCTAAATCGAATCTTTCCCAAACATCCACTACATTGCCTACATAGGCAATAGAAACCGTTTCTTTACCTTCCCTCGCCCTTTTTGTACGGGCAACCAGGCTGGTCAGATCATCAACCAGTTCATCTACCCAACCCTGTGCGTGCCTTTTATGTGCTGCCGCCGGATTAACTTCTGCGCAAATGGTGATACAACCGGTAATATTCCCGGCTTTGGGTTGAGCACCACTCATACCCCCCAGGCCGGCAGTAAGAAATATTTTTCCGGCCGGACTTTGCCCTTCGGCCAGTTTTTTCCTGAAAGCATTCATTAAGGTAATCGTAGTGCCATGTACAATCCCCTGAGGGCCAATATACATGTAAGATCCTGCAGTCATTTGACCGTATTGGGTAACACCCAATGCACTGAAACGTTCCAGGTCATCTGCTTTTGAATAATTCGGAATCATCATCCCATTGCTAACCACAACTCTGGGTGCATATTTCGAAGATGGGAATAAGCCATGAGGATGCCCGCTATACATATTAAGCGTTTGCTCATCAGTCATGGTGGCCAGGTAGCTCATGGTAATGAGGTATTGCGCCCAATTTTGAAAGACACCTCCATTTCCGCCATAAGTAATTAATTCTTCCGGGTGTTGGGCAACTGCAGGATCGAGGTTATTCTGAATCATGAGCATAATGCAACCTGCATGTAAGCTTTGGAAGGGGTATTCGCTTAAAGGCCTTGCGTAAATCGTGTAATCGGGCTTGAAACGATACATATAGATCCGGCCATAAGTGTTCAGTTCTTCCAGAAACTCAGGTGCAAGGGTTTGATGCCATTCGCCTGGGAAATAGCGAAGCGCATTACTTACTGCCAGTTTTTTTTCTTCGGGACTGAGTATATCCTTACGGTTTGGCGCATGATTGAGCGCTGGGTTGTATGTTTTTTTTTCAGGTAATGTAACTGGAATACCTTGTATTATTTGTGCTTTAAAGTTCATTTTTCAGATTTGAGTATACACATCTTCCATTCTTCCAAACTTGCGCAGGCTTTAGTTTGCCTTGCTGGTATAATATTTCCTGATGATCTGCCGTGGCGAATAAATTGAAATCGGCTAACATTGCAGGGGCAAGCTGCCCTCTGTCGTACAGATTAAGTGCTTTTGCAGCCCTAAAGGTGATGCCTGCCCATATTTCTGCATTAGAGAGTTTCTGGAAAGTGCCCAACAAAGCCGCTTGCAGTAATAAATCGCCCATTGGTGCAGAACCAGGGTTCCAATCACTTGCAATGGCCAAACAACCTCCGGCATCTAATAATTTCCTTGCTGGCGTAAAAGCACAACCCAGGCCAATTGATGCCCCGGGTAAGGCCACTGCTACCACTTCGCTACCTGCCAGCAAGTTAATTTCCAGATCAGCGCTCGCTTCTAAATGGTCGGCACTTAAAGCATTAAAATTAACCGCAACAGCACTTCCTCCGGCACTAAACTGATCGGCATGGACCGTTATGCTAAAACCATATTGTTGTGCCATTACAAAGTAGGGGCCGATAAGCTCAGGAGAAAATGCTCCCTGTTCAATAAAGGCATCAACACGGGTAGTTAAATTTTCTTTCTGGATGAGGGGGAAGAGTTCATCACTAATCTGTTTCAGATACATTTCAGCTGTACCCTCAAAATCTTTTGGAAGCATGTGTGCCGCCAAACAGGTAGAAATCAGGTCTGCTTCAGTTTCCTGATCAGCTGCAGCAATTGCACGAAGCATTTTCAGTTCTTCCGCTACACTTAAGCCATAACCACTTTTAACCTCTGTTGTGGTTACGCCTTCTTGTAAATGCCTGTTCGCACGCGCTGTGGTAATTGCTGTTAGTTCAGCCTCAGTTGCCTTGCGAGTAGCCTTTACCGTATCCCAGATTCCGCCCCCTGCCTGTGCAATTTTCAGGTATGATTTTCCCGAATTGCGCATGGCGTAATCATTGGCCCTGGAGCCTGCAAAGCAAATGTGTGTATGTGCGTCAATAAAACCGGGTACGCATACGTAATGGCCTTCAAGTACAAGCTTGGTTGCGTTTAAAACTTCAGCATCTTCCAGGAGCTCGCTATAGCGTCCAATTTTGTAAATTAACTCGCCCCGCACTAAAATCCCTCCCTCCAGGATGGGCTGTAATACCTCGTCTTTAAGCGGGCCTTTTTCGGGCAGATCGGCCAGGGTAATCAATTGCGAAATGGGGCCGATCAGGCAGTATTCATTTTCCATGATTAGTATTTTTCGAATTCCTCATTAAAACCTTCAGTACTCATTTGGTCTTGGGCTTTTTGGGCAATTTCCAATAATTCGCCACTTTGCACCAAATCTATAGTGGTTTGCATCAAATTGTACATAATTTGATCTTCCTCAATATGTGAAACCTTTGATCTTACTGCATCGTGCACCGCATTAATTACTTTACCCGATTTTAATGGTAAATGGTAATCCATCGCCTGTGCAGCACAGAAAAGTTCTATTCCCAGTATTTTTTCTACATTTTCAATTACCTGAAGTGCTTTTCTACCACTTATAGAGCCCATGCTCACATGGTCTTCCTGCCCCAATGAAGTAGGAATACTATCGGCACTTGCCGGAAAACATAAACCTTTATTCTCACTGGCAAGGGCTGCGGAGGTGTATTGCAAAATCATGAAACCTGAGTTAAGCCCCGTTTCTTTCATAAGCAGTTTAGGAACCCCGGGCGTTGTCCCTTCTAAAGACAGGTATATTCTCCTATCGGATATGTTCCCGATTTCTGAAGCCGCGAGGCATGCATAATCTAAAGGAAGCGCCATCGGCTGGCCATGGAAATTCCCTCCACTGATGGTGAGTTCTTCACTAAAAATTACCGGATTGTCTGTAACGGCATTAATTTCGATCTCCAGCATTTCCTTTAAGTGTAACCAGGCATTTCTGGAAGCACCATGCACTTGTGGAATGCAGCGCAGGGAGTAGGGATCCTGTACCCTCGAACAGTTGGCATGTGAGGGAACGATTTCTGAATCCTTCAACAAATGACGAATATTTGCAGCTACGTGTTTATTGCCTTTGTAAGGTCGTAAGTTATGCAGTTTCTCGTGGAAAGGTTTGGCCGAACCCAATAAGCCTTCGAGCATCATGGCCGCAGTAATATCAGCCACTGCTAGGAGGTTATGCATTTTCTGAACCACTTTTACCGCGTGTGCAGCAATAAACTGTGTACCATTAATTAACGCTAACCCTTCCTTTGCTCCCAGTGAAATGGGCGCAAGATCATAGATTTTTAATATGTCTGCTGTTTCTGCAATTGTTCCTTGATGATATACTTTTCCTAATCCGATTAAGGGTAAAAAAAGATGGGAAAGGGGAGCGAGATCACCCGAGGCACCTACCGAACCTTGTTTGGGAACAACAGGGATAACGTTATTTTCGAGAAACCAGATCATCCGGTCGAGCGTACCTTCCTGAATGCCAGAATAGCCTTGTGCCAGTGCCTGGAGTTTAAGGATGAGCATTAATCGCGAAATCTCTTCTGAAACAGGCTCGCCAATACCAACGGCATGGCTCTTTAAAATATTTTCCTGTAGTTTGCGTGTATCTTCTGCAGAGATCATCTCTGTACACAAAGGGCCAAAACCTGTATTAATACCGTAAACAGCTTGAGTAGAGGAGGCAATTTTTTCTACAACGGTGCTGCTTTGCCTAACCAACTTTCGGGTTTCCTCATTTAATACACCATTTATTTGCCCCTTGCAAATGGCCAGGGCTTTCCCTACTGTCAGGGTATCTGCTCCGTATTGAAAAATCTGCTTCACGCTCTTATTTTTATAGATTGAGAACAAATATAATTTATACTTTTGATGCTTATAAATACCAATTACATCATCAATTAATAACCATGAGTTATCAAATAGAACTGAGACACCTGAAATATTTCCAGGTACTTGCAGAAGAACTCAAATTTAGAAAGGCAGCAGAAAAGCTTTTTATCTCACAGCCTGGCTTAAGCAGGCAGATTAAACAAATGGAAGAAATTTATGGTGTGGATTTATTTGTACGCAACAAGCGTAAGGTAGAATTAAGTAGTGCAGGCATCTATCTTAAAGCAGAAGTAGATTTTATCTTTAACCATTTGGAGACGATTAAAACACAGCTGGATAACATTGGAAAGGGGAGAGAAACGGAGCTGCGGATTGGTTTTCTGGGCTCTGCTGCTCAGAACGTAGTGCCCGAACTGATTTTCCGCTTAAATAAAACCTATCCCGGGATACAAACTTTACTCGAAGAAATGCCCAACCAATTACAGGTTCAGCTGATTGAAAAAGATAAACTTGACCTGGGATTTGTTCGTTTACCCAGGGTGCCCGATGGCATTTCCAGGCATCCGATTTTTGAGGATACTTTTTCTCTGGTGCTTCCCGAAGATCACCCCATACATGAAAAAAACTTTAATAATGTAAGGCAACTTTCCAATGAACCCTTCATTTTCTTTTCGAGTGAGGATAGCCCGCTTTATTACGATCTGATTATGAGTATTTGTGAAGACAGTGGCTTCAGACCACAGGTTTTTCATAAATCGGTACATGGGCCAACCATCTTTAAACTGGTAGAGCAGGGTTTGGGTGTTGCCATCGTTCCCAGCTCCCTGCAACTGGGCTACCACCTCAAAATCAGGTTTATCGAACTCAAAAATATTAAGCAGCGTACCGAGCTTTCTGTCATTTGGAAGGAGTCTAACAGAAACCCGGCATTGAGAAATGTAATTGCTTTACTTTTGGATAAAGAGGTTGTTTATCGCAAAGGTCAACCCTGAATGTAAAGTTGTTTCTGGTTCCGCCTCGCAAAAAGGTATAAATAATCGTCGGCAAATTTTGCATTTGTCGGAATTGAATCTTTATTTTTAAAATGGATTTACCTCACCTTAACCAAAAAATATCTTATGAGAAAACTGATCCTTCCGCTCCTAATCATTTCGGTATTTGGCTGTAAGAAAAACAGTAGCGGTCCTGATGCACCTAAGGTTGTAACAACCGCCAGCTATAATTTCGATACTGATGCAAATTCGACTGTGATGTTTGCCGATGGAGAATCCATCACCCTGCTCACTTCGGAGGCAAGACGATATGAAATAGGGAAAGTTTTGCGTGTTAAGGCTGTAAATGCAACTACTATTGAAGTAGCCAACTTCGCTCCGGTTGAGATTAACGATGCCACCATTTTGATGACCATTGAAGGACAGGCGAGCCCTGTTAAACTTTTTAAAATAGGTAAGATCAGGGCACATGGTGTTCAGGAAATAAAATATCCTTTTATAACAGGCGATAGCAAATTCCTGAATAATGAAGGACAAGAGGTAGATTTGGCACAATATAAATCTGCAGGCATTCCTGTCGAAAAGGTTTCTTTTGACTTTTCAGGTGATACCGAGCTCATCAAAAAGCTGAAAACCTTGTCGAAGTTAAAATGGAAAATAAAGTATCATGATTTTGATCCAAACGACGATCCCGCAAATAACTGGAAAGAAAATATCGACGCAAAGGATGTAAGGAGATTTACAGGCTTTATCATTAACCTGGCTTATCTGTTCCAGGAAGAAGCAACCCGAACAGCATTTGTAGCCGAACCAATTACCGATAACAATAAAATCTTATTAACTACGGCGCAAAAGGAAGAGGCTTTTAAAAAGATGATTGATATCCCAAATTTTAATTGCGGTGTAGTGGTAAATGTATCAGGCTTAGGTGGTGGAGCTACTTTTGGAGTGGCAAACCACGTTTTGAAAGACTATCTTACTGCTGATGTTTGCTTTGTGGTTGTTCATGAAATGGGGCATATGATAGGTTATTCTCATGATTCGAGTATGACTTACCCTACAAACCCAGGAAACAGGGGTGCAGTTGTGGCTACTGGAAATGTTTACAAAGATCTGTTAGCCAAACAACAATTTCCGGTTAAAGTGAGCAATTACTATAAACCACAGGATCTGCAATAGCGTTGGCAGGCGAAATTCAAACCTTCCATAACAAAAAAAGGGCGATCCGTTAAGATCGCCCTTTTTCGTTGTTTTATCTTTTTACTTCGCCAGAAAAGCAAAGGCATTTTCGGCAACATAATTGGTTTTGGTATTTACAGCTGTAAATTTATCCATGTTAATTTTTTGGTTTCTGCTCATTACCAGGTTATGATCTCCTGTTGATCCTTTTAAACTCAATTGTGAGTCGTCTTCTATCACAGTGTACAAACCCTCGCTGCGTGAGTTTAAGTCAAGCGAGGCATTACCGCTCAGAAAAACCTGTAGATATTGAGATTTTAACTGGCCTTCAGTTTTTACTTTTGCATTATCTGTAGCGTGGATTCTGTAAAGATCATTAACGTATACGGTGATTTTTGCTGGGGTATTGTCTGCTGCCTCAATGTTCAATCCGTCACCCTGTTGGGTTACTTTTACCTTTCCACTATTTTCTGCAGAATAGCTTACACTGCTGCGGCTGCCCTGGATAATGGTTAACTCTACATTGCCAGATACCTTAATGCGCTTGAACGCTAATTTTTGTTCTGCTTTAACTAATTTCCCATTTTCAATTGTTGGGTTGGCAAAGATTGCTGTGGTAGATAATACTACTGCTAAAGAAGAGGCGAATAATGTTTTGAATAAAGTTTTCATATGCTTTAAGTTTTAATTTTTTATAAATGTTTTTATTGAATGTTCTGATAATAAGACGGCAGCACTGCGCAAACGTTTCAGTGAAAATGGCGGTATTATACCAGCAAGGGCAGACAATCGACCAACGGCTGAAATTCAAAGACAAAAAAAGATTGGAAGAGTAGAGAAAAGAAACCGCAATACATAAAAACGGAATAAAAGAACCGGTTAATGGCTATGGCCAATGAAAAATCAACATTTATTTTTTTAAACGTATGTTTGACGATTAAAAAATAATATCTACTTTTTGACCTTCAAACCAATCAGATTAATCACCAACCAAAATGAACCTTTCTCCCGATTGTAAACGGAAGATTCTTATTGCAATCATGCATTTCGAAAGCTGCTGCAAGGGTTTGGGTGTATTCGTTGCAATTAGATGAGGATGATCTGACGCGAAAAAATTATTGAATGTGCTGGCAATTAAACAGAATAAAATGAGGTTGATGCTTTTTTTGGTGGTTTTATGCTACTCTTCATCCCTGTTTGGGCAGTTGGAAAAAACACAGTATTTATCTCTGCAAGAGGGGCTGTCCAGTCAGCAGGTGCTGGATGTTGCACATGATAAATCTGGTTTTATCTGGATTGCAACCGAATCAGGATTAAACCGCTTTGCCAGCAACTCCTTTAAGCAATATTATAAGTCAAAACAAGCAGATGGATTCTCTGTTAACAGCAATGAAATCAATACACTTTTTTGCGATAACGATCAACTTTACATTGGTACGCGTGCCAATGGACTCAATGTGCTTGATCTGAAAACCAATCGATTTTCATATTACCTGCATAACCCTAAGGATCCGCAGTCTATCGCAACCAATGATGTTACCGATATCATCAAAAGCAAAAGTGGCAGGCTATGGCTGGCAACATATCATCAGGGTATCCAGCGTTTTGATCCGGTAACCAAACGATTTGAGCGGTTTAACAGGAAGAATGTGCCTTCGCTGCCAGAGAATAGTATCTGGGCGCTGGCAGAAGATAGGCAAGGCCTGGTATATATCGGGCATGTACATAAAGGGCTTTCTATCTTTAACAGTGCAGCTAAACAAGTTCAGTTACTTGATGTAGCCTCAACTTTGGGCATACTGCCGGATAATGAAGTGAAAACTGTTTTTTGCGATAGTAAAAACAACATCTGGATCGGAACAAGAAAAGGACTGGCCGTTTACAATCCCATCACGAAACAGATTCAGCGAATCAGCCTATCGGGCAAAACCAAAAATAGAAACGAACCTTTTGTGTATTCGATAAAAGAGATTGATGGCCGGATCTGGGTTGGCGCAGAATCCTCCCAATTACTGATCATCGACCCGGTTTATGGTACCGATAAAGGCTTGATTCAGGTTCAAAGCATAAGCCCGTTTTTTCTCGAAACAAGCAATAATGCATCCGTGCAGAACATGGACAGAGATGAGTTTGGGAACATCTGGATGGCCATCTACAGCGGCGGAATAGCCTTTTCAGGCCATTTAAAGCCTTTCTTCTCCATTTTTCCCAAACAGAATTTAGTGCCCGGTTTAGGTAAACTGGCAACCGTTACAGCCATATTGCCCGATAGGGAAAAGGGAATGTGGCTGGCTACAGCAGGGGATGGGATTTTGCAAGTAAAAGCCAATGGTGAGGCGGTAAACAGCACAACCTACAACAGCGGTTTAGCTGATGACTTTCTGCTGTCGGGATTCGAAGATAGCCGGCATAACAAATGGTTCGGCCTGCAAAATGGTGGCGTTTCTTTTTATGAAGCGAAAACCAATAGCTGGCGTAAAGTTGATGCAGGTGAGAAAATGTCGGCAGTAAGGGCAATCATCGAGGATACCCAGGGCAATATTTGTTTTGCAGCTGAAGAAGGCCTGTTTATTCATAACACCAAGTCAGGTACTTTTAGAAAAATAGTGACCAACAACCCCATGCTTGGCGATTATGCCCCACGCACATTGGTAGAAGACAGTCGCGGCTACATGTGGGTAGGTACTTATGGTCAGGGTATTTACCTGTTTGATCGTCAGGGGAAATTGCTTCGTAAGGTTTTAAAAGGAGAAGGAATTGCGAGCAATACCATTAATCACCTCTTTCGCGATCGGAACAATAATATCTGGATCGCTACAAATGAAGGTTTGGCCTGTCAGCAGGCAAATAAAGATATTGGGAATATCGATCCTGTTATTCCACCGGGATCAGATGCCTGGCAAACCATTAACGCCATTACAGAAGACCGCAATGGAAATATCTGGTGCTCCACCAGGTCGGGCTTATTGCGGTATCTTCCAGAAGAAAAACGCTTCTTAAGTTATGACGATGCCTTTGGATTACCTTTAGGTGGGTTTACCAATAACAGCGTTGCATTTGATACCAGCGGTCGCTTATTTTTTGGGATGCCTTCAGGTGTTTGTTACTTTGATCCGGCTCAAATTCCGCTTAAACTTCCCAAATCTCCCATCAGGATAAGTAGGTTGATGGTTTTTAACTCCGGAGAGACGCATGTTCAATCTGAAAAATACCCTAACCTTGCCGAAGAAATCCGGCTGGAACATCGTGAGAACAGTTTCCGTGTTGAACTTGCCGTTATGGATTATGCGCTGAATGATATTGTAGAGTTCAGCTACCAGTTACATGGGCTGGATGATGACTGGATCTTTCTGGGTAATGAAAAAAACCTCGATTTCAGAAATATCCCTTATGGAAATTATGAACTCCGAATCCGCACCCGACAGAAAAATGAAGTCTGGTCGGATGATTATAAGCAATTATTTATAAAGATTTCACCGCCATTTTACCTCAGTGGTTATGCATTAATCCTGTATGTAATTATTGCGCTGGCTGTGGTGTTTGCCTTATTATTCTTTCATGTGAAAAAAGTATATGCAGAGGGCGAGCTCCATGTTAAAAAGCTTCAGCTGGAGCAGGATGGAAAGCTACACATGGAGCGGATGAATTTTTATACCAATATCACCCATGAACTTCGAACGCCACTAACACTAATTCTTGGCCCCCTCGAAGATTTACTTCAGGAGGAAAAGTTATCTTCCAAACATAAAGATTGGGTTTACATTGTACAAAAGAATGCCAACCGACTTTTCTCGCTGGTTAATCAGTTACTCGAGTTTCGTAAAGTAGAATCGCAGCACAAACCACTGATTTTAGGAGAAGGTTATTTAGGGGAACTTGTACAGCAAATCGTGCTGAAGTATAGCGAGGCAAATACGAAGAGAGATCTTAAAATCAGCTTTCTTTTGGAACAGGATGATGTAAAAACAACTTTCGACGCAGAGATTGTGCAGTTAATACTGGACAATTTATTGTCGAATGCCTGTAAATATACTTCTTCCGGAAGTGTTGAGGTACGCTTAACCTATGAGCAGGACCTATTAAGTACCTGTGCATTAATTAATGTGAAAGATACAGGCTGTGGTATTGCAGCAGAACATCTTGATAAAATCTTTGAGAAATTTTACCAGGTGCCACGTTCTGCAGTTCAGGGTACGGGTGTGGGCCTGGCCCTGGTTAAAGAGCTGGCCGCTATTCATCATGGCAAAATTACGGTGAATAGTATGCCGGGAAAAGGGAGCGAATTTAATGTTCGCTTACTAACCAATACTGTGACCGCTATGCCTGATAAAACAGCGTTTCCAGGCGTAGCGGAGAATATATCCGCAGAAGAAGATCAGCGGCCATTGCTTTTACTGGTTGAAGATGAGCCGGATCTCAGCCAATACCTATGCTCGGTGCTCGCCCCTGCTTATGAAGTTATTATGGCTGGAAATGGGCTTTTAGGGCTTGAACTTGCCCAAACACGCATTCCTGATATCATATTGAGTGATGTAATGATGCCAGATATGGATGGATTTCTGATGCTTGAAAAATTAAGACAGCAACGGGAAACCAGCCATATTCCTGTGGTATTTCTAACCGCTATGGACAGGGATTTTGATCGGGAGCGGGGGTATGAGTTGGGCGTAGACTCTTATCTTGTTAAGCCGATCAGCCCGAAAACACTCTTGCGCAGGATCGAAAATCTCATGCTTAAACAAAAGACCGTATACACAGAAGTACTCGGCCGGCTCTCCGCCCAGATAAAACATGAAAAAACAGCCGATGCCGCAATCAGTGATGACTTGTGGCGTGAAAATGTATTTGTAAAAGAATTTGTAGGCCTGGTTGAAGATTGTATTCAGGATGAGGTGCTTGATGCGGCTACCCTTGCCGACAAAATGAACATGAGCCAATCTACGCTTTACAGAAAACTCAAAGGGTTAACCGGAAAAAATATCAATCAGCTGGTGCGTAAGGTGAGGATACAAAAGGCCGCTCAGCTTTTGCGTTCGGGCCAGTATAACGTTACCGAAGTTTCCCTGATGGTAGGCATAAACAGCTCCATTTACTTTCGCCAATGCTTTAAGGAAGAATTCGGAATATTACCTTCTGAATATCAAAAAAAGAAGCAATAAGGCCTGTTAAACCCCATTTTGACGAAAAAACAGATGTTAATTGACGGATATGTATATGTTCGTGGATGGCATAATCTACTATGTTTGGTTTCATAAACCAATTATAAATCCAGTTATAAAATGAGCCGAACATCTTCCTTTCAGGAGGATGGTATATCACCGATACATAACGTGGGTAGCCTGCTAAAAAGCTGGCTGATATCCATATTGTGCCTGTTTCGATAGCCTTTCACATACACGGATAAGTAATGGTTGCGGTGTGATTACAAACAAAAACCAAATATAAATATGAGAATCCTTAAAATTTTCTTAATCTGCCTGTTGGTATGGGGAATACCCACATACTCATTTGCGCAACGTAAGATTTCAGGGCAAGTTTTCAGCGAGAAAAATGAGACGTTACCTGGCGTCACTATTCTGGTGGAGGGCATGCCGAATGAAATTACTACTACAGACAACCAGGGTCGTTTCCAGCTAACTGCGAGCAAGGGAACATTGATTGTATCCTATGTAGGCTACAAAAGCCAACGGGTTCCGGTTGGCGAAAAAAATGAACTCAAAATTTTCCTGGAAAGTGATAATCAGGACCTGGAAGAGGTTGTTGTTGTGGCTTATGGAAAGCAGTCTAAACGCAACATTACCGGAGCGGTGAGCAACATCAAGTCGGAAGATATTGTACGTACTTCATCCACCACTGCAGCAGGAGCACTTGCCGGAAAAGTACAGGGCGTTTCGGTTCGGGCAAAAGATGCCCGTCCGGGAAAAGGGGCAGCCATTGAAATCCGTAACATGGGTAATCCATTATATGTTATTGATGGGGTAGCTTACGGCGGACAAACCGGAACCGACTGGGTTGGAACACAGAACGCATCGGGTGCCGATATTTTTAATGCCCTTAATCTGGAAGATATTGAAAGTATATCTATCCTTAAAGATGCTGCGGCGGCCGTTTATGGTTTCCGTGCTTCAAGGGGCGTGGTACTCATCACAACAAAAAAGGGTAGCCGGGATGAAACAGCAAAAATAAATATCAATGGTTACCAGGGCTGGCAAAATTTAACCCGCTTCCCTACAATGGCAAATGCTGCACAATACACAAGGGGCCTTGTTGAAGCGGCACAAAATGAAGGCCGGGATCCAAATTCTATCTACACCCGTTCAGAACTTGCAAAATGGCAGGCTGGTACCGATCCTGGTTATAAAAGTTACGATTATTACGACATGGTTATCCGCAAGGATATTCCACAGCGGTATATCAATGCCAATGTAACAGGCGGAGCAAAAAAATCCAATTATTTTCTTTCTGTTGGCCACCTGGATCAGGATGCCATGATCAAAGACTTTTCTTATAAACGCACCAATTTACAGGCCAATATGGAAGCTACTATTCTGGAAGGTCTTACTGTTGGAGCACAGATTTCCGGAAGGCAGGAAAAAACACAAGATGTGGGCTTACCTGGAGGAGATGGCTATTTTTCTTCCATTTTAGCTATTTTTAAAAACAGGCCAACGGTAGCGCCATATGCAAACGATAATCCGGCATACCCAAACCACACCAACGATTTTTCATACAATCCGGCTATTTTTAGCAGGGAGATTGCCGGTTATAAAGATAACAGTTATTTAAGCGGTAATGTGAACGTGTTTAGTGCTTACAAAACCAAATTTGGATTATCAGCAAAAGGAACAGTTTCTTATAACTATACCAATAATAAGTTCGATGGTTTCCAGTATACCTATGATGTATACAGATATGAGAACAATAATTATAACCGCACAGGCGGGAGTGATGCCGGCTGGAGATACAAAACAGACCGCGTGGCCATATCACGGTTCGCTCAATTCCAGCTAGATTACACCAAGCAAATCGGTGACCATAGTTTTTCTGCCATGGCGGGTTACGAACGTTCGGATTGGGATAGGACCTACACCGCCCTGGGCTCAAATCCAACCAATAACTTTATTCCATTGCAAAAGCTCGCCGAGCTGAACAGTGTAGCCGATGAGTGGGCTTATGAGGCCCGCGCCGGATATATTGGTCGGTTAAACTACAATTACAAGGGCAAGTATCTTTTAGAGTTACTGGGCCGTTATGATGGTTCATATCTCTATTACGATGATCGCCGTTGGGGCTTTTTCCCGGGTGGATCCCTGGGATGGAGAATTTCAGACGAATCTTTTTTTAAACCACTTAAAGGTGTTGTTAACGACATGAAGATCCGCGCTTCCATCGGCCAAACAGGATTGGAAGAAGGCGTAGGCATGCATGCTTATCTTGCCGGATACAATTTCGGACAAGGAGATGCAATACTGAACGGCACTTATTATCCAGGTGTACAACCTCGTCCGCTACCCATCCGTAACCTTTCCTGGGTAAAAAATACTAACTACAACATCGGTGTAGACCTGGCCATGTTCAACAATAAATTAACCTTTACCGCCGATGCTTTCAAAATTATTCGTACAGGGATACCGGCACCGAGATATGATGTATTGCTTCCAAGCGAAGTAGGGTATAGTCTTCCAAACGAAAACCTGAATAAAAACGGTTACTATGGCGTAGAGGGTATAATCACCTACACCAGTAAGGTAGGAGAACTGAACTATGTGGTGAGTGGCAATTTAACCTTCTCGCGTTTCAAAAACCTCGAGTCTTATAAGCCACGTTTCAGTAATTCGATTAATGAATACAGAAATTCTGCAGAAGAACGTTGGGGAGGTGTTTGGTGGGGTTACCAGGTTGTTGGAAGGTTCCAGTCTGAGGAAGAAATCCGTAACTATCCTATCAATAACGATGGTTCTAACAACAGGACACAGCTGCCTGGAGATTTTATTTATAAAGATGTGAACGAAGATGGGGTGATCAATGGAATGGATGAACGTCCGATTGGCTATCCGACAGGATGGGCTCCGATGATGACCTTCGGTGGCAGAATAGGATTAAGCTGGAGAGGAATCGATCTTAATGTTGATTTGGCTGGTGGCGCCGTGCAATCATGGTTCCAGGATTATGAATTGAGAAATGCTTTCCACGGCGGAGGTAATTCTCCTGCTTACCTGTTAGAAGACAGGTGGCACCGTGCAGATCCCTACGATCCTAACAGCCAATGGATTCCCGGTTATTATCCTGCAATCAGAAATGGCAACACAGGGCCTAATAGCAGAAACAGCGATTTCTGGCTAACCAATGTAAGGTATCTTAGAATTAGAAACCTGGAATTGGCCTACAGCCTACCTAAGGGTATTGCAGAAAAGATTAAAGCACAGAAGATTCGCTTTTATGTAAACGGATCAAACCTGGTTTCCTTTGATAATGTGAAAAAATTCCAGATTGATCCGGAGATAGAGGCTGCAGCAGCTGTAGTTTATCCTCAACAACGCGTTTTTATGGCGGGTTTCAACGTCACTTTTTAATCAATACAAAATGTTAACTCAATGAAAAAATTATATATAACGATGGCTTTGCTGGCATGCCTGGGCATGAACAGCTGTAAGCACGATGAGTGGTTTGAGCGCGATCCCAAACAAATGATCACCGATGAGCAGTTATGGAACAGTCCTACCTTGATGACTTCTTTGCTGGCCAACTACTACAATAGGTTACCTACATTACACGGCGTTTTCAATACCGGTGGAATGACAGAACTTGATGATGCCATGTGGTCTGGCCACCGCGATCAAAACTGGAGAAATGATTTCCAGTTTGGCGATGACTATGGTCGCTATTGGGACTATGGATTTATCAGAGACATTAACCTTTCTCTGGAGAATATCCAAACACTCAGTACTAAACTTACCCCTGCACAGAAAAATCTCTTCAGCGCTGAACTTCGTTTTATCCGTGCTTTTGTTTACTTCGAGATGGTAAAACGCATGGGTGGTGTACCACTAGTACAAAAACCACTGGTTTACGATTTTAGTGGCGATCCTACACCACTCCAGGTTCCAAGGGCTAAAGAGCATGAGATCTATGATTTTATTTATCAGGAAATGGAGGCCATTAAGGAAGATCTTGTTGCCAATAATGCAAGCAAAACACGTTCAAACAAATACACTGCGCTTGCGCTGGAAAGCAGGGCCATGCTTTATGCTGCCTCTATTGCCAAGTATAACGCTTTGATGGCGAGTCCGATATCCACTAAGGGTGGTGAAGTTGGCATTCCGGCTTCTATGGCCAATGCCTATTACCTTAAATCTTTAAATGCTGCAAAGCAGATTATTACCGGTCCATATTCGCTTTTCAATGACAATCCCGATAAAGGTGCAAACTTCTACGACATGCTCAATAAGAAAACCGGCAGCGAAGTAATTTTTGCCAAGGATTTTGCGGTAAGTTTAAAAGTTCATCGGTTTGCCTATGATAACATCATTAAGAGCATGACCGAGGATAACGAATCTTCATCAACCATTTCTCCTTCTCTCAGTTTAGTAGAAAGCTTTGATTATTTAGATGGCAGCAAGGGAACATTGCGTGATAAAGATGCGGCTGGGAACTATATTGCCTACAATGGCATTATGGATATTTTCGCCAATAAAGATGCACGCTTATATGGAACGGTTATTTATCCTGGTACTACCTTTAAGAACAATCCGGTAAAAATCCAGGCGGGTGTTGCGGTATGGACCAATGGCGCCTACCAGTTAACTACATCTGCCGAGTTAGGGAAAAATTATACTGATGGACAAGTCTGGACCGGGTTCGACGGGCCTAAAGATGATGCTATGGATGTAAGCAATACAGGTTTCTACATCAGGAAGTTTGTTAGCGATGCCCCTGCAGCCAGTACCCGTGGTACCTCGGCCGCAAACTGGTGGCCATGGTTCCGTTTAGGGGAGATTTACCTGAATGCTGCCGAAGCTGCATTTGAACTGGAACAACCAGAGGCCCTGGGATACGTGAATTCATTACGCCAGCGTGCTGGATTTCCTGCCAACAGCCTAAGCGCATTAACCATGGAGGTTATCAGAAATGAGCGTCGGGTAGAGCTTGCTTTTGAAGATCACCGTTATTTTGACTTGAAGAGATGGCGCCTGGCGCACCTGGTTTGGGATGGCTCTGAAAATGATGCGAATGCCGTAGTGAGGGGACTGTATGCCTACCGCGTAGTAAGACCCGGACATGCAGACAATGGCAAATATATTTATGCCCGTATCAGGCCAAGCCGTTTCCGCCGGGCAAGATTCTTCCGTATGGCCAATTATTATTCTTCTATCGATCAAGCGGTGTTAAATAACAACCCTAAAATTGTCAGAAACCCATTCCACTAATCGCAGTATTATGAAACTAAAATTTTTAACCTTAATCACCACAGCTGTCAGTATATTACTGGCAAGCTGTGAATACGATAATTTCGAAGCCCCTCAATTTACACTTTCCGGTAAGGTGGTTTATCAGGGTAAAGCTGTGGGGGTACGCAACAATGGCCCTCAGCTAGAACTTTGGCAGGATGGGTATCCACTCCGCTCACCCATTACACTTTATCTTGATCAGGATGGTAGCTTCTCAGCAAAATTATTTAGTGGCCAATATAAACTGGTACGCAGAGCTGATGCCCCCTGGTTGCAACAAGCTACAGATACTATACAGGTGAGCGTTAAAGACGATACCAACATTGGAGTGCCTGTAATGCCTTATTTTACCATTTCCAATGAAAGCTTCCAAAAGTCGGGCAATACAATCAGGGCACAATTTGTGGTTAACAAGGTACAACAGTCGGCAAACGTTGAGTTTGTTAGACTTTACCTTGGAAAATCAATCTTAACAGATCAGGTACAGCGCGAACTTCGCGTAGATGGCAATGTTGCTGGCCTGGTATTCGGCAGTCAGACCGTTATTACTGGTGATCTGCCAGATAACCTGAAAAATCTGGATTATGTATTTGCCAGGTTAGGAATTAAATCCACTGCGGCAGGTGAATATTATTATACCCCGGTTCAGAAAATTGCTTTAAAATAAGCGATAATGATGCTGAAACCTTTAGGAACAGTAGATCATACTATTATTAAGAAGATAAAATAAATTTAAGCGCCATTCCCCAATGATCAAAAATTATCGTGCAAGTTTCGTACTCTGTACCCTTTTAAACCTCTTTTTTGCTTTAACCTCCACCGGCCAGATGTATAAATCTGGCCCGGCGGAGAAAGATTTTGCTGGCTACTTGTTCACCTATTTTAAAGGGAATGCCATAAAAGATGAAGCAGTATGCTTCGCCATTAGTACCGATGGATACAATTACCGTGCATTAAACCACAATGAGCCTGTTCTCAACTCAAAGGTGATCAGTTCAACAGGTGGTGTTAGAGATCCGCATATCCTTCGTTCGGAAGATGGACGCTCGTTTTATATGGTGCTTACTGACATGACTTCTTCTAAAGGATGGGATTCTAACCGGGCCATGGTGCTGATGAAGTCCGATGACTTAATCAACTGGAAACACACCGTGATCAATATTCAGCAGCGTTTTAAAGGGCATGAAAACCTGAAAAGAGTATGGGCGCCACAAACCATATACGACCCGGCAAAGCGGCAATACATGATCTACTTTTCGATGCAGCATGGTGCTGGTCCGGATATTATTTACTATGCTTATGTGAACAGCGATTTTACTGATTTGGAGGCTGAGCCTCAGGTATTGTTCAGGCCTAAAAATGGTAAATCATGTATCGATGGAGACATCATTAACAAAAATGGGATATTTCACCTTTTCTATAAAACGGAAGGAAATGGCAATGGAATAAGACTGGCGTTAACCGATTCGCTCACTTCAGGAAAATGGATAGAACAGCCCGGGTATAAACAACAAACAAGGGATGCCGTTGAGGGATCTGGTGTATTTAAGCTAAACCGGTCTGACAAGTATATCCTGATGTATGATGTTTACAGCAAAGGGAAATACCAGTTCTGCGAAAGTTTTGACCTCGATAAATTTAAAAAGATAGACCAGGAGGTTACGATGGATTTTCATCCCCGCCATGGTACAATTATTCCCATCTCCAGAACCGAATTAAAAAATCTCTGTAACAAGTGGGGTGTTCCGGAGGGAATCGAGTTAAAACTCAGTAAAAATCCCGTGCTCGATGGTTTCTATGCCGATCCGGATGTATTGTATTCTAACAAAACTAAAAAATACTATATCTATCCTACAAGCGATGGCTTCGATGGCTGGTCTGGATTTTACTTTAAAACCTTTTCCTCTTCAAACCTCATTAACTGGACCGATGAAGGCGTTATTCTGGACCTTAAAAAAGACGTTAGCTGGGCCAATCGTAATGCCTGGGCACCCACCATTACCGAGAAAAAGGTTAAAGGAGATTACCAATATTACTACTATTTTACTGCAGCACAAAAAATTGGAGTTGCAGTTTCCAATATGCCCACAGGACCCTTTAAAGATTCAGGAAAAGCATTGGTTAATTTCAAGCCAGAAGGCATAAAGGGAGGACAGGAAATAGATCCTGCAGTATTCAATGATCCTAAAACAAACAAGAGTTATTTGTATTGGGGAAATGGCTATCTTGCAGTAGCAGAGCTGAATAAAGATATGATTTCGCTCAAACCGAAAACAACAAAGGTGCTTAAAACGGATCAAACATTTAGAGAAGGATGTTATGTTTTTTACAGAAAAGGCATTTATTATTTCCTTTGGTCGGAAGATGATACACGCAGTGCAAATTATCGGGTGCGCTACGGAACTTCCACCTCTGCTTTAGGGCCCATCCAAATTCCGGAAAACAACTTGGTTCTGCAAAAAGATCCTGCTCAGGGAATATATGGTACAGGTCATAATTCTGTGCTGCAAATCCCTGGAAAAGATGAATGGCATATTGTTTACCACAGATTTAATTATCCTAATGGCATTAACATGGGAGATGCTGCAGGCTTTAACCGCGAAGTTTGTATGGATCGCCTCTTTTTCGATGATCAGGGAAATATTATACCCGTAAAGCCCACACATTAACTTAAACCAAATGAAATCATTCCAATACGCATTTCTTGCCCTCGCCCTTACCTTTTGCCTCCCGGCAATAACCTTTAGTCAGCCCGGATTTGGCCAGTCTGAAAAGATTACCACCGACTGGCGTTTTCACCTGGGCGAAATTGAAGGAAAAGGTGGAGTAGACTATAACAACAGGTCCTGGCGAAAAGTGCAACTTCCTCATGACTGGAGTGTTAAACAGCCCCATAGCCCTTCGTATGCCAGTGCTTCCGGATATCTCCCTGGCGGCATCGGCTGGTATCATAAAAAATTAACCATTGCAAAAGCAGCAGCAGGGGAAAAAATATATCTCTATTTTGAAGGTGTATATAACCGAAGCGAGGTATTTGTAAACGGGCAATCTGTTGGTAAGAGACCTAACGGCTATATCTCGTTTAGTTACGATATTACGCCATACATTAAATACGGGATAGAAAACGAGATTGCTGTTCGCGTAGATCATAGCAAGGACGCTGATTCTCGTTGGTACACCGGTTCAGGGATTTACCGTGATGTTTGGCTGGCACGCGCAAATCCCATTCATCTGGAGCAGTGGGGCGTTTATGCCTATCCTCAAATAACAGGTAAGAAGGGGACTCTTCACGTAGAAACAACATTGAAAAATGAATCAGCTGCTTCTGCAAGCCTTTCCGTCCTCAATGAATTAATAGATGATGCAGGCGCTGTGGTGGCGAAAGAAAACAGCAAACTCATTGTTGAAGCCGGAAAAAGTAATGCAGTCAAATCAACGATCAATCTTAACAATCCAAAATTATGGAATTTAGATGCACCGGCACGTTATACCTTACGAACAACAGTGTTGAAGAATGGTCAGGTAATCGATAGAACGACTACAGTAACAGGTTTCCGCAGTTTCAATTTTGATGCCGATAAGGGGTTTGCCTTAAATGGTAAGCAGATGAAAGTAAAGGGCGTATGCCTGCATCACGATGCAGGTGTTCTGGGGGCAGAGGTATATCCCGAAGTATGGCGTCGCCGCTTGAAATCGTTGAAATCATTAGGCGTAAATGCCATACGTACAAGCCATAATCCACAGGCTTCGGCTTTATATGACTTATGTGATGAACTCGGATTATTGGTTATGGATGAAGCTTTTGATGAATGGGAGTTCCCAAAACGTAAATGGCTTCAGGGCTGGAATGTGGGTACGCCGGGATTTCAGGGAACATCTGATTTTTTTAAGGAATGGGGAGAAAGAGACCTCGCAGATATGGTTCGCCGCGATCGCAACCACCTTTCTGTATTTGCATGGAGTATAGGAAATGAAGTAGATTATCCGAACGATCCTTATTCGCACCCGGTGCTTGCAGGAAGCCGGGAAGGTGGATTTACACAGCCTATATTCGGTGGATATAAGAAAGATGCTCCAGACGCCATGCACTTAGGTGATATTGCAAAGAAACTTGCTGCGGTAGTACGTAAGTATGATACCAGCAGACCAGTAACTGCGGGTTTGGCCGGAGTGGCCATGTCTAACGAAACGGCTTATCCTGGCACTTTGGATATTGCTGGTTACAATTATACAGAAAGCAGGTATCAGGAAGATCATAAACGCTATCCGAAACGCATAATCTTTGGAAGTGAAAATCGCCATGATTTTAATGCCTGGAAAGCAGTTAAAGACAATGAACACATTTTTGGGCAATTTCTTTGGACAGGCATTGATTACCTTGGAGAGTCTGGCCGATGGCCTTCACGTGGGTTTTATTCGGGCTTACTGGATTTTGCAGGCTTTATAAAACCCAGGGGTTATTTCCGCCAATCGCTTTGGTCAGATCAGCCAATGGCTTATATCGGTACCTATAGCTTACGAGAGGGAGGGGCAGCAACAGATGTATGGTCGGTACTTGAATCGGAGCAGGGACAGCAGCAAAATCAGGCACCTTCTATGGATGCATGGCCCATTTGGAATTACCAAAACGGGCAATTGATTCGGGTAGTCTGCTATACCAATACAGCAAAAGCACGTTTAGAGCTCAATGGCGAAATTGTTGGGCAAACCAAAGCTTACGATCAGCAACAAGGTATAATTTACTGGGATATTCCTTTTGCGCCCGGTAAATTGGAAGTTGTGGGAATGGATGAAAAGGGAAAAGAGAGTGCCCGGTATCAAATTAATTCGAGCAAACGCCAACAGGCGATTAAAATCGTGCAGGGAAACCAGCTGCAGGCGGAAGCGAAAAACGGAATTAGCCAGATAGAACTTCAGCTTGTAGATGAAGATGGCATTCCGGTTATGCTGGCAGATGACGAGATTACCTGTAACATTATCGGAAACGCACGCCTGCTTGGAATGGAAGCCGGAAATAATTCGGATATGAGCGACTACACTGATAATAAACAGCGTGTTTTTAAAGGGAAAATGCTGGTGTACATCCAAACCAATGGCAAACCAGCTGAAGAGGTTACGGTACGCTTTACCGCCCCCTGGCTAAAACCGGCAATATTGAAAATTAAATTATTATAGCGGTCGCAAATCCCCTCCTTTTTTCAAGGAGGGGGTGTGTAAGTCCGTGTGGTGGCGGGGGTGGTAAAACATTGTAGAATCCCATGAGCATTTGAACCATATAAGGCATTTAAGAACATATAAGCAGGACAAAAAGATTCATTTTCTTCCTCACCGCCGGAAAGGCTCTTTCTTTTCTCTTGATAGAAAAGAAACAAAAGATCAAGGCTTGCATCCTTTCTTGGCTAGGAGCATCCGAATGCCAATGGCGGAAATAAGAGGCCTTGCCATTACACAAACCTACCCGCGCTGCTTATTCCCTTGGGCAGTAAGTAAACGTTTGAAACTGCAGGCATTCAAATGTCCTATCCGGCGAAATGCTGCGAGGCCGGAGGCGTACTTGGGAAAAGTCAGTTAATTATTATAGGCAGCTAGCGAAACGCCTAAACAATCAACATGTATCTGCGTAGCTATCGTAATTTATCTCCCCTCCTTTTTTCAAGGAGGGGGTGTGTAAGCCTGTGTGGTGGCGGGGGTGGTAAAACATCGTAGAACCCCATGAGCGTTTGAAGCATATAAGTCATTTAAGAACATATAAGTTAAACTTACTCAATTCTTAACGCAATTGATAACCACCATGCTTAACCACCTTGCTTTGCCACCCAGCTAGGCCTCCGCACTGCTTCTCCGTTCTACTCCGATCGGCCTAATAAAGTTTTCGGCAGGCACAGTCCAAGCCAGAATACTTACTTTAATAGAAAAACGGCGTAGCCCTCATGAATACCATCAAGGAAAATTAAACACTAATGAATAATTTTAAGCCGACACTTTATTAATAGTTGTTTATTGTTTTTTAATTGTATTAATGAACTCGCGAAAGGCTCGGTTTGTTTCTTTTGACACCAACCTGCGCAGCAAGCTTGAAGACCGATGAAAAAACATAAACACTACTGAAAAAAGAAAGGCGCCCGTCCGGCCAGGACAAAGAGATTCCCTTTCTTCCTCACCTTCTACCTGAAATTGGTTGTGATGCCAATTGTTTAACCACCCCCAGCCCCTCCTTGAAAAAAGGAGGGGAGCAGGATCCCCGGAAAAATCAGATTTATATAGCGCATCAGCCACGGAAACACAGCGCGCACAGAAAATTCCTCAAAAAGGTTAGGACGGTCGCAACTCCCCTCCTTTTTTCAAGGAGGGGGTGTGTAAGCCTGTGTGGTGGCGGGGGTGGTAAAACATCGTAGAACCCCATGAGCATTTGAACCATATAAGTCATTTAAGGACATATAAGTTAAACTTATTCAATTCTAATGCAATGTTTAACCACTATCCTTTGCCACCCAGCCAGACCCCACCACTGTTTCTCCGTTCTACTCCGATCGGCCTAACAAAGTTTTCGGGTTGCACTGCCTTAGCCTTCCTAGTAACTTTAATAGAAAAACGGCGTAGCCCTCATGAATACCATCAAGGAAAATTAAACACTAATGAATAGTTTTAAGCCGACACTTTATTAATAGTTGTTAATTGTTTTTAACTGTATTAATGAGCTCGCGAAAGGCTCGGGTTGCTTCTTTTGACGACAACCTGCGCAGCAAGCATAGGCCGATGAAAACATAAGAACTACTGAAAAAAGAAAGACATCCGTCCGGCCAGGACAAAAAGATTCCTATCCATCTCAAGGAGTGGGTTACTACTATACGCTTACCTTCCTTAAATGAGCAAGATAAAAAAGAGGTTCGTTAACCCGGTGATAAATAAATATATCCAGGAAAATACTCGATTTAGTTTGGCTGCATGTATTTTTGCAGCTTGTTAAATTTAAAATGATGAGATTTATTATAACCTGCTTTTTTATGTTACTGGCAACAGGAGTATATGCCCAGCATGATCCCAGTGAACAGATTGAATCTGATGAATGGAGTATTATCGGTAATATTAAAACCAAATACGTAAAAGGTACAGGAACCATTGTAACTTTTCCTGAAACAGTAAAAAAGTTTGATAACCGGCCATTCAGGCTGGAAGGATATATGATTCCCATTAAAGTTGGGCAGAAGCAGACGCGTTTTATGCTGGCTTCCTTACCCATAAACCAATGCTTTTATTGCGGGCAAAATGGTGTACCCATGATGGTAATGGTAGAAATGGCTGAGCCAATTACCTATAGCAAAGATCCGGTAGCGGTGAAAGGCATTCTCAAATTAAGCTCGGCACCTAATGCCGATCCAGTAGTATTAAAAATGGCCAAAAAAGGCTAGGTTGGAATTTTTTGCTCAATTTTAGATGTTTTTTCTACTCACACTGTGGGATAATATTTAGCAACAGAATAGATTTTACCACTTTTCATAAAGATGGTCCAAAGCTTACCAATAGCAGCGCTAATGGGTTCAATGTAGGCAATAATTTCTTCTTTTCCAGAATGGGTAGTTAGTGCTGTTCCTTGTTTTAAATTTTCGAGATTTACAGAACTGAAATCGATATCGCTATAAGTCATAAATTGTACTGGGATCGGAATATTAACTGCATCCGGAGATGCGCTTTCAACAAGCTACAAAAGAAGTCAATTTGCACTTAAACTACACAGCCACATATGCCAAATGACTTTTCACTGATCAAAATTCCTTAAAATCTAATCTGGTTCTAATATTTGCTTCTGCCATTTAGAAATGAAATAAAAAGAAGTTGTATCATAAACATCGATTGTCATCCGGAGCATGTAGAAGGACCCTGATCAAGCACCATTAGTGCGTTTCGAAAACTTGTACCGATTTTGAATCGGAAGGCACAACATAACAAATTTAATTCGAAATTACATTTATGATACAACCCCTTCCTTTTATTGTTAAACGTTCATAACAGAATCAATTACTATCCTTCCGGATTTCAGGCTCTACCAGTTTGATCAGTTTTTCCAATGATTCCTGCCAGCCCAGGTAACACATTTCAGCCGGTATAACCGCCGGGATGTTTTCCTGAAGAACCTCCAATTCAGTACCTACCGAAGTTTTTTTAAACCGGATGGTATTAACGATGGTTCCCGGCAGGTTGGGATCATCAAATTTGTCGGTGAATTTCAGTAATTCATTTGGTTTTACCTCAAGATACTCTCCCCCGAAATAGTTACTGTTACCGGTGGTGAAATTTTGGAAAGACATTCTGAAAGTACCACCAACCTTTACATCCATTTGATGTACGGTGCCCAGAAAGCCGTAAGGAGGCATCCAGGAAGCAATCGCTACAGGCTCAATAAATGCACGGTATACTTTTTCGGGCGAGGCCTTAATTACGCGGTGTAATGAAACATTATTGTCTGACATAACATAGATTTTTAGTGTTCCTACTCATCTGGCTTTTCGGTTCCGCCTGTTTTTTATTGGTTACTACTCCATTTTTGCTTTAACAAATTTGGGCGTAAAAAAGCAATATCAGCGGGTGCAAAAGCGACTTTATTGGGGGTAACTTGCGATATCCCTTAAGACCGTTCGTATTGTAAGGCCACGCAGCCATTAGATAATATCTTTGATGCAATTCGTTTTAGTCCCAGGTTTTCCGGCAAATTCATTTCGGTAAATAAACGCCGCCCCTGGCCAACAATCAGAGGATGAACAACCACGTGGAATTCATCAATCAGGCCCCACTCGATCAGCTTGGAAGGTAGCGCTATTCCACCCGTAGAAATCGCCTTACCAGGCTGTTGTTTTAGCTTCAGGATCTCTTCTTTCAGGTTTTGGTTAATGATTGTAGTATGTTCATCGTTAACCGTATGCAAAGTTTTGGAAACCAATATGCGTTTCAGATTCGAAAAAACTTTAGCAAAGGCATTTCCTGCTTCATTCATAGACTGGTTTTGAGCAACCTCCGGCCAGAAAGGCACCATCAGCTCATAGGTTTTTCGCCCGTAAATAACCAGGTCGACACCTTCCAGCAATTCACGAAAATAATCCTCAATGTGATCTCCGCCACTAAATTTAGTATGATCACAACAACCATCTAAACTCATGTTAATACCATAAATTAACTTCCTCATAGTATAAGGTTTATGCTTATAAAATTAGCAAGATTTTTGAAAACCGATCCACTAATTCTTCCTTTAAAAACATTATAACTCAGTGCTAAAAGGCAAGTGTTGGATATTCCCCTTCCAAATCATTATTTTTATTTAAATCAATCTGGGAAGAAAAAAACATGGCCAGCTTAAATCTCATTTCGCGAAGACTCTTGCAGCTGTCTGAAATTTTAGATCGCAACGATGTAATCTTCATAGAAGACATAAGAAGGAATTTAGAGCAGATCCAGAGCAGTTTATTGTTGGCGAGACACTGTCAATTACGAATGGAAGCCAGTTATCGGAAAAAACCTATGCCGCAACTGGTTACTAAAAATTAGGACCAAAGGGTTTGATTATGACATTAAATTTAGTTAATGGACGTGAGTAAGAAGCTCAATAAAATTGACCGATTCAAAAGATTTGGATTTCCACCCATCTTTATCAAGCCCGTTGATAAAGATGATTATATGTCGCGCTTTGAATCTGAGGAAAGAGAAGCTGGCCACATGCTCGACTTCATGTGTGACCGTCTTCTTGAGCGTCTGAAAGTAAAACAGAAATCATTAAAGAATGTGTCCTAATTAAATAGCTTTTGGATTTAAAAACCCTTTTTTATACGCTTCAGGTATTCCGGTTGGTTGGTTCTTTCAAAAATGATGTCGTTACATTGATTAAAATGCGTAAAATCTTTTAAAGCCCGGATATATTTTTCTATGGCTTCGTTGTTTAATTCAACAGCCTCAAAGTGAATATTGTGTACAATCAGGCTTCGTTTTTTACGGTCTGCTTTAGTATCCATTCTGGCGATGAAGGTGTCTCCGAACAACACAGGGAGTGAAAAGTAACCATATTTACGAAGTGGAGCTGGTACAAAACACTCTAGTTGGTAATCAAAATCAAAGAAGTCCTTTAGTCGCTGCCTGAATACAGTTAAAATGTCAAATGGCGACAGGATAAACAGTTCGTTGGTTAAAGTGACAGCTGTTTGCTGATTCGCGAGCATATATTGAGGTTTAATTTTCAAACCTTCTATGCTTACATTTATCACCTCGCCCGCATCTATCATTTTAGTCAGTTCTGTTTTAACAAGGTTTCCCTTTACACGCCGGGCTCTCCATAACATTTCCTTTAATCCGGCAATCCCCAATGCACCCAGAGTTCTGTGGATAATATAGCGGGCAAATTCTTCCGGATTTGGCAGGCTGGTATCAATATCCGACGGGATGAGATTTATTGGCAGGTCGTATATTTTTTTGAAGGTTTTGGTCCTGTTGATCATCAGCTCGCCATTCAGGTAAAGTTTTTCCAGTGCTACCTTTGCGGGCCGCCAGTCCCACCAGCCGGTGCTGGCTTCCTGCCGGTCGTTTTCAAAATCAGTTACGCTTAATGGTCCCTCACGTTCTATCCGGTCAAGCACTTCTTTCATTGTTCTGCTGATCTGCAGACTTAAGGTTTTTTGATTTGACTCAAAACTTTGTTTCACCGGCAAGGTGTAGCGCAGATCGGCCATAGGCATATAGCCCGAGTCTGAAAAAAAATACTCGAATACAGCCAGGTCTTCACACAGATCTGTTAAATAAGCAGTTTGGTAATCAGGTATGCGGCTGGCCAAAACATGGTGGTGGGCACGTTCTACTACCGAATTGGTGTCCAGTTGTAAAAATCCGAGGTGTTCAATCAACCGTTCAACAGCATCCACGCCAGTTCCAAAAGGTGCTTTTTGGGAGAGACCCGCCGCCTGTAGAATTATTTTCCGTGCCTGGGATTTGCTGATGGTTAAAGCTTGCATGATTGCTAAGTTAAGATATTAGGCGTTTAGAAGCGCGTTAATGAAATGAAAAAATGAGTCTGATTAGCAGGTGCTTTGCCTCTGAGCAGAAGGGCAACCTGCTTAATTTATTCCCACTTGTGTTTACTATTGAGGATAAAACAAGAAAGGATTAAAACGGATTTTCGAGGGGGTTTAGACGGACTTTGTTCGGACTTATGACAAACAGATCCGAATAAACTGCATCTGAACCCCAAACTAATTTTCCTTCAATACTCCATTTATCATATTCTTTTTTTATCTTAGGATAAGTCATCCCATAATCGTAAAAAATTATGGCAACATTTAAAAAGGGAATCAATGGTGGTTTCACAGGAAAAGTTGGTAGCGTAGTAGGCTATGAGCTAAACGGGAAATGGGTAATGAGAAGTTTACCTCATCCCAGTCGGAAAAATAAAAAAGGAACGCTTCAGCAAAAGGCTTGCAGGTCTGCTTTTTCAAACATGCAACACTTTCTTAAACCCTTAATTCCCTTCATTAGGGTAGGGTACAACCTCGAATCTAAACTGCGGATGATGACTGCCCACAATGCAGCCAAATCGTACAATATGCTCCATGCTTTGGATGACAGGGGCGATATTGATTGTACCAAGGTTTGTTTAACATTTGGAAGCCTGATGGGAGCAGAAAATCCAATAGTGGCTAAGGATGATGCAGGCCTTCATTTTAGCTGGGATAATAATGGAGGTGCCAACGGGATCAGGGAAACAGATCAGGTAATGGTGATGGCTTACGATATAAAAAACCAGCAATCTTACTTTAAATTAAGTGGCGCGAGGAGAGTTGATGGCACGGAAACAATTGAAATCCCTGTTGTTGAAAAGGGTATAGAACTGCACACCTGGATTTCATTCATCTCGGATGATAGGCAGGAGATTGCAATGAGTACTTATACAGGGGTTGTTGTGGTTTAAGAAATAGAGCAGATCCAATTAAAATGGCAAGGATTTAACACTTGCAATTTGAAGGTAGAGATATCGAAATGGCCCGAGTAATACCTCCAGAGGGCTTTGAAACCCCGTTATTTGCTGGCTGAAAAGCCATCGATCTATAGGTGAAATGTGGAGAGCCATTGGAGCTTACTAATGGTGCTTAAATCACCCCAGAGATATGTCTGATCTTTAGGAGTTGCCTTTTTTGTCACCGTATTGCCCTAAAATAGAAAAAGGAGCCTTTACAGACTCCTTTTCAAACTCAGCGGAGAGGGCGGGATTCGAACCCGCGGTACCTTGCAGTACACACGCTTTCCAAGCGTGCTCGATCGACCACTCTGACACCTCTCCGAGCGGGTTGCAAAAATATATTTTTTATTTGGTTAACAAAAATGCCCGGGCCATAACCCAGGCATTTTTATCAATTATTTTTGTTCGGATTACTCAACAACTGTGATTTTCAACATGTTGGTTTTTCCTTTAACTTCCATTGGGATAGCTGCTGTATTGATTACAATGTCGCCTGCTTTAACTAATTTCTTGCTTTTTAAGAAATCGTTTACCTCGATAATGGTGTTATCAGTGCTCTCAAACTTATCGTAATAGAAACCTCTAACGCCCCAAAGTAAGCTAACGGTATTCAATAATTCTCTGTTGCTGGTAAAGATAAATACCAATGCCTCAGGGCGGTGGCTCGAAATTTCGAAAGCCGTATAACCACTTAAAGTCATGGATACAATACCTACTGCATTAGTTTGTTTAGCAAGGAAACAAGCCGAATCGCAAATCGCATCACTCAAAAATGATGGTGATTTTGGTTTTAAGAATTTATCTGGATTGAAAGGATAATTATTCTCTTCAATATTTTGGATAATTTTCTGCATGGTTTCAATAACAATCAGCGGGAATTCACCTACCGAAGTTTCACCGCTAAGCATCACAGCATCAGCACCATCTAATACAGAGTTGGCTACGTCATTTACCTCAGCACGGGTTGGGCGAGGGGTAGTAATCATGCTTTCCAACATTTGGGTAGCGATAATTACTGGTTTTGAAGCCGCTCTACATTTTTGAACGATCATTTTTTGTAACAATGGAACTTCTTCCATCGGACATTCAACCCCCAAATCTCCACGGGCAACCATTACACCATCAGTAACTGCAATAATCTCATCGATATTGGCAATAGCCTCTGGTTTCTCAATTTTAGCAATCACGCGGGCAGTTTTACCACGTTCTGCAATAATTTTTTTAAGCTCGATGATATCTTCAGCTTTACGCACAAAAGATAAACCGATCCATTCTACGTCATTTTGTAAAACAAATTCTAAATTTTCACGATCCTCAGCAGTTAATGAAGGGATTGAAACTTTAGTATTGGGAAGGTTAACACCTTTTCTTGAGGTTAAAATACCTCCGTGAACCACTTCGCAAACTACCTCATCTTTTAAGTTGGTAGATAAAACTTTCATCTGAAGCTTTCCATCATCTAAAAGAATGATTTCTCCGGCCTGAACATCCTGAGGGAAGTTTTGGTAGGTGATATAAATGCGCTCTTCGTTACCGATGCACTCGTTGGTGGTAATAATTGTTTTGCTTCCGTTAATCAGGTTGATGCCACCTTCTTTAACAAGTCCGATACGGATTTTAGGCCCTTGTAAATCGGCAAGGATCCCAACATTATAATCGTATTTTTTATTAAGATCGCGAATGGTATCTAAAACCGCCTGGTGATCTGCTTGTGAACCATGTGAAAAATTTAACCGGCAAACATCTAAACCTGCGTTAAACATACTGTATAATACATCAGGTTTTGCCGATGCTGGCCCAAGTGTGGCAACAATTTTGGTTCTGGAATGAAAAGGTTTCATTTAATAATTGATTTTTAGCAATGTAGTTTATTCGTCGCTAATTCACTATCTAAAGTAATTAAACTACATCAATTTTTATATATTTTGTTCTTCTGTTCGTTGTTTATAACCCTCAAATATAGTGTAATTAATACACCAAGTATATAATTTTTATATTACCAAATTTTCCCTGCTCTTCAATTTGGTAGGTTCTATCCTTGCAGCTACCTGTATATCAGGCAGTTTGTTTAGTCCGGCAATTAAATAATTAAGGTCTTCTTTGTCGATAAATTCTCTGATAATAATGAAAAAATCTACGTTAGACATTTCAGGAATCAGGAGGCCATCGCTACTTCTGTTGCTAATTAAATAATATTCTACCTCACCTTGCTCTACAAAAAAATAATATTTAGAGAAAGACCAGGCCGGTTCATCAATATTAAAAAATATTTCATGATCCTCTACCTTCTCGAACTCCGTATTTAATCTCGTATTAATTTTGTGGCACAATACATAGTCTTTTAAGGGCGCTGTGATCGCAATTAATATAAAATCAAGGTCTAAGGTTAATTTTAGGTAAGTTTTATTCAAGGCAAAATAAATTTTAAACAGAACGAAATTAAAAAACTAATTCTATATTCGTTGTGTTATTAAGATGCCAAAAATACGTGTCGAAATAAAAACATTTGAAAATTGTAAGAATTTATTTTTCTTTGCACAGAATTATTTAACCATTAAATTATAAAATTATGTCTGATATTGCTTCAAGAGTAAAGGCTATTATCGTAGAAAAACTAGGTGTTGATGAAAGCGAAGTTACACCAGAGGCTTCATTCACCAACGATTTGGGTGCAGATTCTTTAGATACCGTAGAATTAATTATGGAATTTGAAAAAGAATTTAATGTAGCCATTCCTGATGATCAGGCTGAAACCATCGGTACAGTTGGTCAAGCAATCGCTTATTTGGAAAAAAACGTTAAATAGAAAGTACGCTTTTTCAGTATAAATGGAATTAAAAAGAGTAGTAGTAACAGGTTTGGGTGCGCTCACTCCTATAGGCAATAATGTTCCTGATTTTTGGGAAGGGTTGACTAACGGAGTGAGCGGCGCCGCTCCTATTAAAGGTTTTGACACTGAAAAGTTCAAGACCAAATTCGCTTGTGAGGTAAAAAACTTTAATCCAGAAGACTTTTTGGAGAAAAAAGAAGCCCGTAAGCTTGATCCGTTTGTACAATATGCTCTTGTAGCTACAGAGGAGGCGGTAAAGGATGGTGGATTTGATTTTACGAATCTGGATACCAACCGTATCGGCGTAATCTGGGGTGCAGGCATAGGTGGATTGAAAACTTTTTTAGATGAAATTTCCAATTTCGCTAAAGGAGATGGTACGCCAAGATACAATCCATTTTTTATTCCTAAAATGATTATTGATATCGCTCCCGGGCATATCTCGATCAAATACGGCTTACGTGGGCCAAATTTTGCAACTGTTTCGGCATGTGCTTCTTCAACCAATGCCATGATTGATGCATTCAACTATATCCGCTTGGGTATGGCTGATGTGATCATCAGTGGTGGTTCTGAAGCCATCATTAACGAAGCAGGTATGGGTGGTTTCAATGCCATGCATGCATTATCTACACGTAACGACGATCCAACCACAGCTTCACGTCCTTTTGATAAAGACCGTGATGGATTTGTTGCTGGTGAAGGCGCCGGAACAATTATTTTAGAAGAACTTGAACACGCAAAAGCAAGGGGAGCAAAAATTTATGCTGAACTTGTAGGCGGGGGGATGAGCGCAGATGCCAATCACATCACAGCTCCACACCCTGAAGGTTTAGGTGCTAAAATGGTTATGTCTAACGCTTTAAGAGATGCAGGTTTAACTACTGCCGATATCGATTATATCAATGTTCATGGTACCTCTACACCATTGGGTGATATTAGTGAAACCAAAGCCATTGCAGATTTATTCGGTGAGGATGCTTATAAACTGAACATCAGCTCAACAAAATCTATGACAGGCCACTTATTAGGGGCAGCTGGAGCAATTGAGGCAATTGCCGCAATTCTTTCTGTACAAAATGATATTGTTCCTCCAACAATCAATCACTTTACAGATGATCCTGCATTTGATCCAAAATTGAATTTTACGTTCAACAAAGCTCAAAAACGTACAGTTAGGGCAGCGTTAAGCAATACTTTCGGTTTCGGAGGGCACAACGCTTCGGTAATTTTCAAAAAATACGAAGATTAATTTCAGTGCTTGCTTTATAATTTTGTATGCTGACTAAAAATAGATAACTTAGTTAAATATGCTCATTAGCCGCTAATTGTGTTATTTATTTAATGCCGATATTTAGATTATATAAACTTTATATTTCTCCTGAAAAGGAGTTTGTAAAAAAGCTGAAAAACATTTTGGGCTTTGTTCCGGGCAATGTTGCGCTTTATAAAATGGCGTTTAGGCATCGCTCAGTAGCTAAAGTCTTAAAAAATGGTAGTCGCAGTAGCAATGAAAGACTCGAATTTTTAGGTGATGCGGTATTAGGCTCTGTTATTGCAGAGCTACTTTTTAAACACTATCCCTATAAAGAAGAGGGTTTTTTAACCGAAATGCGCTCTAAAATTGTAAATCGGGCAAACCTGAATCAACTGGCCAAGAAAATCGGTTTTGATAAAATGATTCAGTTTGATCAAAGATCGGTAAGCGTTCAAACCAAACATAATTCTATGTTGGGCGATGCTTTTGAGGCCATTGTAGGTGCCATCTATCTGGATAAGGGTTACAACTTTACCAAAGAGTTTTTACTGCGCAGAATTGTTAAGCCACACATCGATATTCATACCCTCGAACTTACCGAAACCAATTTCAAAAGTAAACTGATTGAATGGTGCCAGCGCCATGGTAAAGATGTAATGTTTGAATTGGTGCAGAACGATGAGGGAGAAAGTGCCAAATTGTTTACCATCAGCGCAATTGTAGATGGCGAAAAACATGGAACAGGTCGCGATTACAACAAGAAAAACGCAGAGAAACTGGCAGCAGAGAAAGCTTGTGAAGCATTGAGCATCTAGAGTTTGTTGTTTAATTGCTCAATTGTTTAATCGGTTAATTGTTGAGTTATTTAGCTGTCGACTATCAAGGCGCTTAGTTGGGTTATGCGCCCAGAACTCCCTACTCCAAACTCCCTACTCAAAACTCCCCACTGATTGTTTAACTGTTTAATTGCTGAATTGTTTAAGTGTTTGCAAGGCACCTAATTGGGCAAATTGTTTAATCGGTTAATTATTGAGTTGTTTAGCTGTCAACTACAAGGCGCTTAGTTGGGTTATGCGCCCAGAACTCCCTACTCCCTACTCCAAACTCCCTACTCAAAACTCCCCACTGATTGTTTAACTGTTTAATTGCTGAATTGTTTAAGTGTTTGCAAGGCACCTAATTGGGCAAATTGTTTAATCGGTTAATTATTGAATTGTTTAGCTGTCAACTACAAGGCGCTTAGTTGGGTTATGCGCCCAGAACTCCCTACTCCAAACTCCCTACTCAAAACTCAAAACTCCCCACTGATTGTTTAACTGTTTAATTGCTGAATGGTTTAAGTGTTTGCAAGGCACCTAATTGGGCAAATTGTTTAATCGGTTAATTGTTGAGTTGTTTAGCTGTCGACTACAAGGCGCTAAGTTAGTTTATACGCCCAGAACTCCCTACTCTAAACTCCCTACTCCAAGCTCAAAACTCCCCACTACCTCCCCTTCCCCAGTGTATCTGTAAATTTCTTCGAAGATTCTTTGATGTATTTAATGTAATCGTAGCTGCTCCAGTATTGTGCCTTATCGTACTCGGGTCTGCAGTTGAGCATGTAAGTCTCCAGGTCTTTGCCCCTTAAATCGGTATTGTTCTGGATAATTGTTCCGTTAAAATACTGATCAATCTGGCTTTGCTTGATTTCATTATCGGCATATCGGCCAAATCGCCTTGCATTTTTAGGATCTTTGCCCAAGAGGTTGTACAAGGCATTTAAAGGTTGGAAAAAAGCAGAAAGGAATTTGGTTTTACCGCCGTTATAAACCCCTTTATTTTTGAATTCCTGTTTAATTTCAGCCAGATCCTGCTGTTTGGTATTGCCTCTGATGGTCACTTCGTCGAGGGTGGTTGTTGCTCTGATGAGGTATATAATTAAATCCTGCTCGCCTTTTACTACCACTTGTTGGTCGATTAAATTTCTTTTGGCTATATAAAGCGTATCGCCAACTTTAGCCCTCAGCTGAAACATACCCATGTCATTACTGCCAACACCGATTTTGCTGCGCATATTGGTGATTTCTGCTAAGGCCACTCTAATGTTCGAACCTCGCTCAATCACTACGCCTTTAACAATAAAATCCTGACTCCAGGCCGCAGAACTCAAACAAATTAAGGCAATAAAAATGCAGGAAAATAGGTTGAGGGCTTTCATCAGTTGTAAGATATTTTTTGTAAAATTAACAATTGTTAACGGTGTATGTTGTTAAAAAAACGTTAATACAGATGAGAAAGTTTGTTGGGTTAATTTATTTGTTGTATTCGGCCATCATATTTTTCGTGTTGATGATACTGGTATGCCCTTTTATTATTTTAAGTACAGCCTTATTTAAGGAGAAGGCTGGGAGGAGAACAGCCTTCTTTTTTCTTAAATTTTGGGCCTGGGGCTTTAGTTTATCCACTTTCTTATGGTTTAGCAGCAGGGGTAGAAAGGGTATTGATACCAGTAAAGCCTATATTTATGTAGGCAACCACCGCTCTTTTTTAGATGCCGTTGCCATCGTTATCTGTATTCCACAGGCTTTTAGTCCCTTAGGCAAGATCGAGATGCTAAAAATTCCGGTTTTTGGCTGGATTTATAAACGCTTGGTGGTGATGATTGATAGGAGCAGCAGGGAAAGCAGAGACCAGTCGGTAGTAGCGCTAAGAAAAGATTTATCTGAAGGACAATCAATTTTAATATTCCCCGAGGGAACAATGAATAAAACCGATCAGCTCCTGGCGCCTTTTTTTGATGGTGCTTTCAGACTGGCCATAGAAACGCAAACTCCGATTATGCCTTTTGCCATTCTCAACAGCGGGGAGCATTTGCCCCGTAAAAGCCCCTTGCTATTAAAACCTGGGGTCATTAAAACAGTATTTGGGCAGGCTATAGAAGTAAATGGGCTGGAGTCTGGAGATTTAGAGAGGTTAAAAAACCAGGCCTTCAATTCTATAACAGCTTTGCTCAAAGACAGTACTGCAGCGGTTGGGAACGACTAAAAACTGTTCGCTAATTTTTCTTACCTTTGCGCATGATTAAATCCATGACGGGATACGGCTTAGCAACAGCCGATTACGCAAATGCAAAGTATAGTGTCGAAATCAAATCGCTCAACAGTAAGTTTCTGGAGCTGAATTTAAAATTCCCTAAGGCTTTTTCTGAGAAGGAACTGATCATTAGAAATATCTGTAGCAAAGACATCGAAAGAGGTAAAGTAAGCTTAAACATCACTGTTGAAAGAAACGGGGGGGAGGTTACCGGTGCTACCATCAATACAGCCTTATTAAATCACTATTATAATCAGTTAATAGCTGTTAACGATTCATTAAATGCAAATAGCAGTAATCTTTTACAAACTGCATTAACCTTTCCTGACGTAATTAATTACAAAGAGGAAAGTGTTAGCGAAGATGAGTGGAACCATCTTTTTAAAGTATTTACCCAGGCCTTAAACAACTTCAATCAATTCAGAGAGGATGAAGGCAAGGTTTTAAAATCAGATCTTGCCCTTCGCATCAACAATATTCTGGGTTATTTCAAATCAGTAGAAGCGCTTGAACCGAGAAGGATTGTAGCAATTCGCGAAAAATTTGCCCAATTTTTAGAGGATGCTGTAGGGAAGGTAAATATTGATCAAAACCGTTTTGAGCAGGAATTGATCTATTACATTGATAAAATCGATATCACTGAAGAAAAAACCAGGCTTAAAAGTCACTGCGATTATTTCTTGCAGACTTTAGATAGTAAAGAAGCGAATGGAAAGAAAATGGGTTTTATTTCGCAGGAGATTGGCAGAGAAATCAATACAATGGGAGCTAAAGCAAATGATGCGCAGATGCAGCAGTTCGTTGTGGGAATGAAAGAAGAGTTAGAAAAAATTAAGGAACAATTACTAAACGTATTATAGCAGCTCAAATGAAGCAAGGCAAATTAATTATATTTTCAGCACCATCAGGAGCAGGTAAAACCACTATTGTGCAACACCTTTTAAAAAAGTTTCCTGAATTAAGCTTCTCTATTTCAGCTACTACCCGTGAAAGCAGAGGTACTGAAGAACATAAAAAGGATTATTACTTTATCTCCAAAGAAGAATTCTTACATCGTGTATCACAACATGATTTTGTAGAGTTTGAAGAAGTTTATAACGGTACTTTTTATGGTACGCTACGTTCAGAAATTCAACGCATATGGGATGCAGATAAACATGTTATTTTTGATATCGACGTGGAAGGTGGTCTGCGCTTAAAGAGAAAGTATGAAGATGATGCTTTAGCTATTTTTGTCCAACCTCCTTCATTGGAAGTATTGAAAGAACGCTTATCTGGTCGTGGAACAGATAGTGCCGCTAAATTGCAGGAACGTTTTGCTAAGGCTGAGAAGGAACTTCAATACGCAGATAAATTCGATGTGGTATTGAAAAATTTCGAACTCGATATAGCCTGCGCCGAAGCCGAGAAGCTTGTGGCAGATTTTCTTGCCAGATAGCAGTTTTTAGTTAACAATTTACAGTTTAGCTAGCGCCCTAAACAGCAAACGGTTCCAACAGTAATGAACAATTCTAATGGGAGATTTTTTTGATTTATTAGCCTATAAGAAATCATTTCAATTGGCCATGGAAATATTTGAAATGAGTAAATTTTTTCCAAAAGAAGAAATGTATTCGCTTACTGATCAAATAAGAAGGTCGTCTCGATCTACTAATATTTGCTTAATTGAAGCCTATAGAAAACGCAGATATAAAGCGCATTTTATCAGTAAACTCTCTGATAGTGATATGGAGAATAGTGAAACTAAGGGTTGGTTGAAGTTTGCATTAGCATGTAATTATATAACGGTAGATCAATATGCTAAGCTTACAGATCAATGTGACGAAGTTGGGAAATTACTCAATCACATGATGAATAATCCTGAAAAATATGGTTCTTTGTAATTTTCGATCGCTAGTTAGAAACTGCTAAATGACAATTGAAGACCGTAAATAAGTTAACAGATCAATGTGACGAAGTTGGGAAATTACTCAATTACATGATGAATAATCCTGAAAAATATGGTTCTTTGTAATTTTCGATCGCTAGTTAGAAACTGCTAAATGATAACTGAAAACCGTAAACTGAAAACAGGCCTCTTCTTTGGTTCATATAACCCTATACACACCGGACATTTAATTATGGCCAATTACCTGGCCAATTATACAGCGCTTGAGGAAGTTTGGCTGGTGGTTTCGCCGCATAATCCACTAAAGGATAAAAAAGGCTTAACGAATATGTACGACCGCCTTGAAATGGCCAGGCTGGCTACCGAAAATGCCGAACATATCCGCGTAAGCGACATTGAATTCACACTACCTCAACCATCTTACACCATTGATACCCTCACGCATCTGCATGAGAAATACCCAGACAGGGAGTTTATTTTGATTATGGGGGCTGATAACCTGGTGTCATTTAAAAAATGGAAGAACTATGAGGTGTTACTCAAAAACTACCAGATTTATGTTTACCCGCGGCCGGGGGCAGATGTAAGTGACTGGGAAAACCATCCTGCTATAACTTTTACTCAAACTCCTTTAATGGAAATATCTTCAACCTTTATCCGCAAAGCGATAAAGGAAAAAAAGAATGTTCAGTTTTTCCTGCCAGATAAAGTGATTGAATTTATTGATGGCAAGGGCATGTATCGGTAGCCTGTATCATTTCTTTTTGAAGGGATGTTGGTGTATCTTTAAAGATTTTGCAAGGATTGTCTCTCCTGCCACTCCTCCCTCAACATGGAATAAAGTACCAGGTCAAGAAAGTTATTGTTAACTACTTCAGCTTGTCTCATAATCCCCTCTTTAATAAAATTTAATTTCTCAGGGATAGCCTGGCTGCTCAGGTTTTGTGTTGCAGCCTTAATTTCAATCCGGTTTAAAGCCATCGCACCAAAGCCATGATCAATAAGTTTTTTGCATGAATTGAGCATAATACCTTTACCAACCGCAGTTTTAGCTAGCCAATAACCGATTGCAGCACTGCGATTGGCCATTTGAATGTGATGTAAGCCAATTCTGCCTGCAAGCTTGTTTTGATAAATAATAACAAAGCTAATCTCCTTATCTTCTTCCTGGAGCTTTTTACAAGTTTGAATGTAAGCCGAAACATCTGCTACTACATTCATAAACCCAACCCAAGGTAAAAACTGCCCCAGGTGGGCTCTATTGGCATCAATACAGGCAAATAATTCCTCAGCATGATGCTCGTTAATTAATTCCAGCCGGATATCCGCACTTACCTGAAGTATCAAAGGCTTGTCCATGATTTAAGAAAGCAGGAAAATCGTTGGCTTTTTATGTAAATCTATCTCTTCTTTGCGCCATTGTGCAATGCTTTGTGTTTTGATAAACTCGTCTGTCGCCGTGATATTGCAGGCTATACAAAGCTGGGTATTGGGCTTACAGCTTTTTAAAATTTCTTCTAAAAGCTGATTGTTTCTAAAAGGTGTTTCAATAAACAACTGTGTTTGCTTATAGCGGGTGGCCGATACCTCTAAATCTTTAATGCGCTTGCTGCGTTGTTCCTTGTCGATAGGAAGGTATCCCCAAAAGGTAAAACTCTGGCCGTTGAAGCCTGATGCCATTAAAGCCAGTAAAATAGAACTTGGGCCCACTAGCGGAACTACTTTTATACCTCTCTTATGAGCCTCGGCAACAATCTCTGCCCCCGGATCAGCAACTCCGGGACATCCGGCCTCACTCATTAAACCTACATCTTTTCCATGGCTAAGTTCATTAAAGAAAGGCGCAAGGTTGTTGCGGTTATGTTTACCATAATCATGAACAATCAGATCTTTTTGAGGTGTTTTTAACCCTGCTTCTTTTAAAAATTTCCTGGCAGTTTTGCTGTTTTCAACAATATAAGTGTCAATTTGGTTAATGGTATCTACCAAATAAGGAGTAAAAGTTTTATGTGCTGCTTCTTCAGCTAAAGGAACAGGAATAAGATATAAGGTGCCGTTTTGCATGGGGTAAAAATACTGACAATTAATAGAATTTAAGTTTTAAAGTTTAAGGTTGTGGCAGTATAATCTCTTTTCTATGGCAAGGTGTAGCAAATTTTATTTTTATATGACTGCTTTTCTGCACAATTATATCAGCCGCAAAACGTTAAATAAGAGTTAAATATGCCCTGGGAGGCAATATTTTAAGGAAAACCAAAAAACTATGCAAGCATATTAAACCTTAAATGGTTTTGGTTCTCTAATTGATACACACACAATGTTAGGTTAATATAAAAAACACACAAATGAAAACACTGAAAAAATCGGCACTTGTGCTGGGGCTTTTTGCGCTCCTTGCCGGAACCACAACCTTGGTCAGGGCGCAAGACTACCCTGACAGCTATCAGGATGATGAATATTACAATGATGGCAATGTCTCTCTTCAAACTTTTTACGATGAGCTTTCGCCTTATGGAACCTGGATTCAGGATCCTCAGTACGGATATGTTTGGCGGCCAGATGTAAATCAGGCAGATTTTCGCCCTTATTATACAAATGGAAGATGGGTAATGACCGAATACGGAAATACCTGGGTTTCGAACTACGACTGGGGCTGGGCTCCTTTCCACTACGGCCGTTGGGTATATAATAGTTACAGACAATGGATTTGGTTGCCAGATACCAACTGGGGTCCGGCATGGGTAGATTGGAGAAGCGGAGATGGTTATTATGGCTGGGCACCTATGGCACCTAGTATCAGCATCAACATCAGTTTTGGCAGAAGGTATGTAGTTCCTGATTATTGCTGGAATTTTATCCCTCAGGCTAACATTTATGTAAATACTTTCCCGAGATATGATTATGGAAGGAATAATGTTTACATCCGCAATACCACCATCATCAATAATACTTATGTATATAACAGAAGAACTTATTATGGAGGTCCGAGGGCAGAAGATATCAGACGCGCTACTAATCGTGATGTAAGGGTGTACCGATTCTCGCAAAGTAGCAGGCCTGGCGCAAGCAGGGTTGGTGGTCGTGAGGTATCTATTTACAGACCAAGAGCAGAGCGTAACGTAGATAACCGCAGTGCAGCACCTAAAAAGTTTGATAGGGGAAATGCAGGCTTTACCAGAAACGGGAGAGAAAGCATGGCCAATCGTGATAACAGAGGCAACAATGGAAACGATAACAGGTTTGGAACACGTCCTGACCGTACCGTAGGGCAACCGAACAGAGGCAATGAGCCTAATAGTAATCGTGGTAATAACCAATCAGCTAACCGAGACGATAGATTTAACAAAGATGCGAATGGCAGACCACAATCTTCAGGTCAGAATAACGGTTCGGATTGGAGAAACAGACAAGGAAGTAATACTGAACGCGGTCAGCAACAACGTGAACAGCAAGCGCAACGTTTTGAACGTTCACAGCAAGATCGGGTGAGCCAGGAGCAGCAGCGTAATCAGCGTGATGCGCAAATGCAACAACGCCAGCAACAGGTAGAACAGCAACGGTCTGCACAGGCTGAACAGCAAAGAGCCCAACGTAATGAGCAAATGCAACAACAACGCAATGCACAGGCACAGGAGCAACGTCAGCAAATGGAACAACAAAGGGCACAACGTAACGAGCAAATGCAACAACAACGCCAGCAAATGGAACAGCAGAGAGCTCAGCGTAATAACGAACAAATGCAGCAGCAACGTGCGCAACAAGATCAGCAACGTCAGCAAGCGCAACAACAGCGAGAAGCGCAGGCACAGCAACAAAGGGCACAACAGCAACAACAAATGCAACAACGCCAGGAGCAAAGAAGGATGGAAGCCCCTCAACAACAAAACAGAGGTGGTGCTGAAAGAGGAAATTCTGAAGGAGGAAGATCTTCAAGAGGCGGAAGAGGATAATTAAGGAAGTCCCGATGAAAATCGGGACTTTTTTATTTACTGGCCTGCTGCTTTTAACAGTTGTTTTAAATCTTTGGCCCTAAAGGTTGTTTCTGCATGTGGATATCTGTTTTCAGGATCCAGGAGAAAGGTAGAAAGGCCTAATTCAAGGCCAAATTTAATTTCTGATTCTGCATCATCACCTATTACGAGAATATCATCCGGGTTAAGCCCATGCTTTGTTATAAGGGCTTTAAAAGCGTCTCTTTTGCTTTCGTTGGATGTGCTTGCATCTACAACATACACTTCTTCAAAATCATCGGTTATGCCCAGCATTTTTACTTTGGTGGTTTGCTTCTTTAAAAATCCAGCGGTAACGATAAACTTTCTACCTTTTAGCTTTTTAATATAATGATAATCTTCTCCGGGTGAAAGCGGTTCAGTTACTTCACCGTTTTTAAGATACGCAATTGCATGATCTATAGCGCTTTGCTTAAAGCCATACTTGCTGGCTACTTTTTGGAACGGAATCCTCAGCATATCTGCTTTTGCCAAAAGGTATTGCTCTGGCGTAATTCCTAATTCTTCTGTTTCTAAAAGTGAATATAAACCGCTCATTAACTGTTTCTCGTTGGGTTTCGTAAAATAAATGGTATTATCTAAATCGATAAAAAAGACGTTTTTCATGTATTTTGGCTTGAATGTTGTAAAAAATAAAACAGCTGTGGCAAATTTATGTTATTAATGTTGACAAACTAAAGTTGTTGTATCATCAATCAGGTATTGCTCAGATAAAATAATCAAGTGTTAATTGAATTACCATTTAAAATCATTTATTATGAAAAAGGAAACAAAAATTATAGTAGGCGTACTGGCAGGAGCTGCACTTGGAGCAACCATTGCATTGGCATTATCTTCAGATTCTTCCAGTGAGATTAAAGGAAAAGTTTCAGATTGGTTGGCTGGAATTTTAGATGCATCTAAAGAAAAACTTGCAGGTATTGCAGACAAGGCCTCAGGTGTGGCAGATAAGGTTAAAGATAAAATAGCAGAAATAAATGCATAAAGAATTGGAAGTGCCGGAAATATCCGGCATTTTTATTCTCAATATTTCTAACCGCCATTAAATGAAGATTGCTTTTCATGGTGCCGCCCGTACAGTTACGGGAAGCAAGCACCTCATTACCCTAAAAAATAATACTCAAATATTACTAGATTGTGGCCTCTTTCAGGGAATGGGGGCTGTTACAGAAAAACTAAATGATTATTTTGGTTTTGATCCCCACAAAGTAACCTATCTGGTATTGTCTCATGCCCATATTGATCATTGTGGATTGTTACCCAAATTAGTAGCCGATGGTTTTAGTGGAAAGATATTCTGCACGGCCGCTACCATGGATCTCGCCCGTATTTTAATGATGGATTCTGCAAAAATTCAAATGCAGGATGCAGAGTTTGCTAACCGCCACCTCCGTGATGGAGAACAACCTGAAGAACCTTTGTATACAGACGATGATGTTGTGCAGGCTGTAAGCCAAATGAAAATTGTAGACTATGAAGAGGATTTTGAAATAGAACCTGGTATTCGCCTAAAATTTACCGATGCGGGTCATATCTTAGGTAGTGCCGCAGTACATTTAGCCATTACAGAAGAAGGAAAACAGACTAAGGTTACCTTTTCCGGTGATGTTGGCCGCTATGGGGATTTGCTCTTGAAAAGCCCACAGCAATTTGCTCAGGCAGATTACATCATTATGGAATCAACCTATGGAGATTCCCTTCACAAAGATCTGGATCCTATTGAAGATATGCTTCTGGAGATCATTCAAAATACCTGCAAAATAAAAAAGGGCAAAGTAATTATCCCGGCATTCAGTGTTGGCAGAACCCAGGAGTTGCTATATGCATTAAATGGATTGGAACTTAAAGGTAAACTTCCTGATGTACCTTATTATGTAGACAGTCCTCTGTCATCAAAGGCTACGGAGATTTTAAAAAGCCATCCTGAGGTTTATAATAATGGTGTGAAAGAAACATTAAAAATAGATCATGATGTTTTTGCATTCAAAGGGCTTCGGTTTATCGAAAGTTTAGAAGAATCAAAAGCACTCAATAACGATCCGCGACCTTGTGTCATCATCTCCGCATCGGGAATGGCAGAAGCAGGGCGGGTAAAACATCACATTCGTAATAACATCAGCAACTCCAAAAACACCATTTTGATGGTGGGCTATTGTGAGCCTTCTTCTTTGGGTGGCCGACTGATTGCAGGGCAAAAGGTAGTTGATATCTTTAGAGAAGATTATGAGGTAAAGGCAGAGGTTCGTTCGATTAAATCGATGAGCGCACATGGCGATTATGAAGATTTGCTGCAGTTTTTATCTTGTCAGGATCCGGCTAAAGTGAAACAACTCTTTTTGGTTCATGGGGAGTATGATGTACAGCAAAATTTTGCCACCCGGTTAAAAGATCATGGATTTAAGCATGTGGCTATTCCAGAATATCATCAGGAGTTTGAGGTTTTGTAGGGGGGTAGGGAGAAAGTAGAAAGTAGAAAGTGCAAAGAATCAAGTATCAAGACTGCCGGCCTGCTGTCTAAATACTAACGACTAGGTACTAACTGCTTGAAAAAGTATCAAGTATCAAGACTGGCAGGGGTAGGCATACTGTCTAAATACTAAGGATTCAGTACTAACTACTTTTCTGCTACCTGTTCCTTATCTTTGCTGCATGGACGTTTTTGGTAAGGCTTTAACCGATGTATACAGAACAGGCGAAGCAGATACGCTTTGGTTGCACAATTCTTATGGAGAACCAGAAGAAATGCCTGTAGAATTTTTCTTTAGGGATGATGAAGATATGCCCGTCCTGGAATTACAGGCACTGCACATGTGCACCGGTAAAGTGCTGGATATTGGAGCAGGGGTTGGAAGTCATGCTTTATTATTACAAGCCTTTAATATTGACGTTACTGCCATTGATATTTCGGAGGCTGCAGTAAGCATCATGAAGGACCGGGGTGTGAAAAAAGCTTTTGTTCAGGATATATTTAGTTATCAGGAAAAGTTTGACACCATTTTGTTGTTGATGAATGGGATTGGTTTAACCGGAACTTTACCAGGTTTCAAAGACTTTTTAGTTAATATTAAAAACCTTTTAAACCCTGGTGGTCAACTTATATTTGATACTTCAGATATCGCTTATCTATATGAAGATACCCCCAAGCCCCTCAATCAATATTATGGAGAGGTTTCTTACCAATATGAATATAAGGGAGAGAAAGGTAATTGGTTTAACTGGATTTATGTGGATGAAAAAACCATAAAAACGCTAGCCAAAGAAACAGGCTGGGAGAGTGAAATCATTTTTGATGATGGTGAAGATCAGTATTTAGTCAAATTAACTTTAGCGCAATAATATCAAAGTCATAAAGGCAATAATCAGTATTAATTAAATCTCAAGGCTCATAAATTTGTTCAACAAGATATGAGTAAAAAGATTAAATTAAGTGTACTGGATCAATCTCCTGTGCGTAAAGGCGTAAATGCCCGCAGGGCAATTGAAGAAACAACTTTACTCGCTCAGGAAACAGAGCGATTAGGCTACCATCGTTTTTGGGTTTCAGAACATCATAATACTACAAGTTTAGCGGGCTCTACACCCGAAGTTTTGATAGCTCATCTGGCTAATCACACGCAAACGCTGCGCATTGGTTCTGGCGGCATTATGTTGCCTAATCACAGCGCATTAAAGGTTGCCGAAAGTTTTCGCCTGCTGGAAGTGCTGCACCCCGGACGTATCGACCTGGGCATGGGCAGGGCACCGGGAACAGACCGCATTACCGCTTCGATGCTTAATCCATCCAACAACTGGAGTGAACAGGATTTTGCAGAACAATTGGTTCAATTACAACACTATCTTCACGATACTTCTGATGGAGGTATTCAGGCCAAAATAAAGGCCATTCCCATTGCCGAAACTGTTCCTGCGCAATGGCTGTTGAGCAGCAGCGGTCAGAGTGCCATGTTTGCCGCTCATTTTGGGATGGGCTTTTCTTTTGCGCACTTTATCAACCCACATGGCGGTCCTCAGGCTGTTCAATATTACCGGGACCATTTTAAACCTTCGGTTGATCTGGAAGCGCCCCAGGAGAATGTTGCCCTGTTTGTTTTCTGTTCTGAAGACGAAGAAAAGGTGATGCAACAGGAGGCACTGATGAGTTATCGGTTTTTACAGCTGGAAAAGGGTGGAGGCCTAACTTCAACAGGTTATGAAGATATTAAAGATATCAGCTATAATTTTGCTGAACAGGAACGGATTAAAGCCAATAAACCGCGGATGATTTACGGAACGCCAGATGTTGTAAAATCACGGCTAACGCAATTGGCCGCAAACTATGATGTAGATGAGTTAATGGCTGTAACCATTACAGAACATTTTGAAGATAGGATCAAATCTTATCAGTTGTTGGCAGATTTATTCTTGTAGGGAAAATATTATTCCATTTGAGTTTTACAGAAACCAACAATTAATTTAAACAGGTCGTTATATTCTGTTAACGGAAGTGTTTGTGGCTGATCAAAAATGTCATGGTAAGCAGCAGGGCCTCCCTGTGTATAGATAAAAAAAGCCGGAACACCTTTTTCGGTAAAAAAATAATGATCGCTATTGGCCGCTTTGCCCCTTGAATTAATCTTGCTGATGTAGTGATGCGCATTATTGATTTCGTTAAGCTGATTAAAAGCGTTGGGATATACGCTTGCATTTACAACGGTCATTCCGGCATCACCTGTTCCAACCAGGTCGAGGTTGAGTAAAAATTTGATGTTTGAAAGTGGCACCAATGGGTTTTCGGTAAAATAGTGCGATCCGATAAGCCCCGCTTCCTCGGCCGCAAAGCAAATAAATCCGACGGAATAGGGTGGTGGATTTATTGCATAATATTTAGCCAGGCTTAAGAGCGTAGCCACGCCTGCGGCATTGTCATTGGCTCCGGGAAAATAAGTTTTGCTACCCATTCCTCCCAGATGATCATAGTGCGCGGTAATGATTAACAATGAATCGGGATGTTGGGTTCCTTTAATAAATCCACTTATGTTTGCTGCCTCGAAATTACTGATGAATTGATTCTCAATATTTACTTTGATTTCGCCAGGAAGCGCGGTAAGCGATTTTTTATTTAGTTGAATAGTTAGGCCTGGACGGCTTTCGGTTGCAACAGACCAGGTGAGCTTATCTTTTAGGGTAACTTTAAGGCCGCCATTGCCCTCATAATTTAAGCTGTCGATTTGCCTGAGTATAAATTTACCTTTTAATCCCCTGCTTTCATTGTTAACAATAAAATCCTGACCAGGGATTAATTTTTTGCTGTTGATTTCTACACTCATTTCACCTGGAAAGGTGTTCACGGGGAAGTTGAAAGTTTGGAAGTAGCCACCACTAAAAGGCTGTATGCCTATTTTTTGATATTCGGATGCGATAAATTCAGCCGCTTTTTTCATCCCATCCCTGGTGTACCCTCTTCCCCAAAGTGCTGTTGAAGTTAACTTATTGATGGTTTTACGTACATAGACCGAATCTTGTGCAAGACAATATGCAGGCAGCATGAGGAGTATTAAAATGAGTTTTTTCATGATAAAGAAATCTAATATAGTGTTTTGTTTTTTTAGGCTTCATTGTGAAAAGCCACGAAGCTGAGTTAACCGGTCCCTGAGCCACGGACCAGGGATAAAAAAAATGGTCAGCTGCTTTCGCAACTAACCATCCTCCTATTAACAAACTACTATTTATTTTACCAGGTAAGGCTGAAGACTTGCTTTAACCTTTTCCTTGTTTTGTGCGGTTGTCCATTTTTCTTTAACCGATTGGTCGCCTAAGGCGAAAAGTACCTCATAAAGTAACTTACCATTGGTTTTGGTCTGAACTTTTAGGTTGTTATTGCCTGCAATCACGTCTGCCCATACCGAACGAACATCTGCCCAGTATTTGGCTTGGCTGGCCCACCATTTTTGCGCAAAAGCAAATTTTTCAGGTGCAATTTTGGTGAACTCTTCATAGCCTTTTTCAATGGCTAAAAGTTTATCACCCTGAGGGGTACGGATAACTTTTTTGTTGTCTTGTTCAAACATCCAGCCCTCTTTAGTAAGGGTAATTCTGCTGCCACGATTTAATACATTGTAATCATTGCGGGTAGTTGATTCTCTTCTTGGTAGAGGCGAATCCGTTTCACTTTGCCAGGCATCATGACCACCAACATGGCTCCATGTGCCGTAACCCTGATAACGTGGACTATCATCAACCTGATATACTTTTTGTGTCCATTTGCCCTTTACATCTGCTGCGGTCAGGTTGGCTTTCTTCCAGGCATTATCCTGAGTGTAAAGCATTAAATCTGTATCCTCGTAAGTCCAGTCCTGGCGCCAGTGTTTGATCACTGTGCTATCATCTATTGCCAGCATATGTTGAATAACGATTCGCTTTGGCTCATCAACAATGATTTCTGCCCATTCATTTCCATGACTTCTGTAGGGTTTACTGAATTTATAGGCCGTATCTGGGGCAGTAATTTCTGCATAGTTGAAATTAACTTTATAAAAACCGGCCAAAGACTTAATGGCCTTTCTATCTTGCTCCAATTTTGTTTGAGCATTAACGCTAAGGCTTGCCAGGCCTGTTAGCATCAAGATTAAGTTTAAAATTTTCATTTTATAGTGATTATAGGTTTGGATTTAATTATCTGCTATTACGGGATTTTTCTTTTTTTTCTTTTTGCCCCACCAGATGATGAACCCGGTAATGGGTAAGCTTGCTGCAATAAAGCTGGCAAAAAACGCCAGAATCTTTCCGGGCAGACCTAAAACTGCGCCTACATGGATATCATAGTTCATACCGATAACGACCTCTCCTGCATTTTTTTTTGATTGATTTTTCCGATGAAGTAACTTCCCGGTATATTGGTCAAATTGAATCATATCATAATTCCAGTAGGTTTCGTCTCCTCGGTAACCTGTGGCATAAATTGTTGCAGCCCCACCCTCTGCCGGCGACATTCCTATCCGGTCTGCATCTTTGAACTGTTGTTTAGCCGCTGCAAAGGCAACATCAAAGGGGATGGCTGAAATGGTTTTAGTGGAGTCTGATTTAACATCAACCTGGGCAGGAGGGGTTGTACTTCTGGCAGCCACTACATAAACTGTGGCCTGAAACCACTGGAATGCCCATACCAATCCGGTTAGGGCTAACATCAGGCAAATAATCATAACATAAAAACCTAACACGTTATGCAGATCGTAATTAACCCTTTTAAATTTGGCTTTCCATTTTACTTTGAAGCTTTTATCAAAGTTTGATTTCTTTAGATTTTTAGGCCACCACATCACCATACCCGAAATCAGGAGGAAAACGAAAATGAATGTAGCCCAGCCAATAATCTGCTGCCCAATAGGATGGTTAATCAGGAAACTCCAATGGAGCATTTTAACAATGGAAAAGAACTCATATTTATGATCGGCCACTAACGTAACTTTTCCTGTATATGGATTAATAAGTACTAAATCATAATAATCTATAGAATCAAAATACCAAAATGCCTTTGGATCTCCAGCTTTATAGGTTCCAAATTCCCAGGCGCGGTCTGGTGCTTTGTAAGTAGTAATGAAACTAATTTTTTTCTTTCCACCTAATGCTTTTTCAGCGGTCGATTTTAAAGTACTTAATGCAACAGTTTGTGGCTTTGCCGGAACTTCAACAAAAACTTCTTTTCTGTGGATAAATTCAGTGATTTCTTTTTGGAAGGCAAAGATACAGCCCGTTATTCCCAAATGGAAAACAATCAGACCTGAAGCAATGCCCAGCCATAAATGTAACCAATCGCTTATCCTCCTTATACGCGATTTTTTACTCTTTTTTTGGTTTTGTTTTGTTAGCGCCATTAAGCTGTATTTAATAAAAATAACCAATTGATCTTTTTATCAGTCAATTGGTTAGGTATGCGTATACTGAAATTTACTACTTTACTTGTGTAGTATAGGTAACCAGGTGCCAAACTTTTTCATAGTCTTTACCATTTAGCTTTCCTGCAGTTTTATCTTCTGTAAAGGCTTCAAAGAAATAATTTCCTTTTTCAGCTGGCTTGAAAGTGAACTTGCCTGTAGCATCAGTTTCGGTTTGCTCTGCTTTTCTGGCCGGATTTACTATTGTTAACTTCTGTTTAGCAAAAGGCGCATTGTTATAGATGAGTTGGTGGTTTGAAGTTTCGCCAACTTTAAACAAGTTTTTTTCAGGTCTTATGGTCAATGCCGCAGTTGCAGGATAAGCACTATTGGTTTTTGCATTACCAACTACCACATCAGCAAATGCGTAATATTCAATTTTAGCTTTTTCGTAAATGTCGCTTACCTCATGTACAATTGAAAGTTTATAAGTCCCATCCTCATCAGGGGTAAAACTTGTTTTAAAGAAATGTATATCTGGAGAAGTGGTTAATACTTTAGTAGAACCGTTTGGAGCGGTTAAAACCAGGCTGAATTGTTTTAAGTTGCTAAACCATTTAGCTGCCGAATCAGGCTCATTGGCTTCATATTCTCCGAAGAAGATTTTTACTTCCTGGGCCTGTCCTTTTTTTCCGGTTGATGCAGTTTCGATCCATAAGGCATGTGCAAAAGCACTTGAAATACTGAACACCAGAAGCATTGCTAGTAATGAGATTTTCGTTTTCATTATTTTTTAGGTTTAAGGTTAAAAAAATCAACAGCTTTGATCTGATCCAAAGCTGTTGATGGAAAAATATTAAAATTTGTATGTTACACTTAATCTGTAATTCCTTGGTGCTTCTGCCTGATAGTAATAAGCATTTAGCCAAGAGTAGTAAGAACCGCTATACAAATATTTGTCTAAAATGTTAAACACGTTTCCGGTTACCCTGAACTTTGCATGTTCATAGAAAAGGCCACCATCAAGTTTAAAATAGTTTGGAAGCTTTTGTAAGCCTGCACTCCAGGTATCTGTAGCTCTTCCTGCCAGATGCGTAAAACCGGCAGAAATACCAGAGCCTTTAAGTGCTCCATCCGGTAATGTATAAGTTAACCAGGCGTTTGAGGTATGTTTAGCAAATCCAGGAACCACATCACCTACATTAATTCCGGTTACACCATTGGTTACCGCTGTTACTTTAGCATCTGTATAGGCATAGTTTGCAATAAGTCGCAAACCAGATGCAATTTCACCTCTCAAATCAAATTCAATGCCCTGAGCTCTTTTTTCTCCTAAAACAACACTAAAGTTTTCGCTGGCTGTATTGTTGGGGTCAGCAGTTAACTCATTTTGTTTAACAATTCTGTATGCCGAAAGGGTTGTATTCCATTTTCCTCCAAACCAGTCTTTCTTAATGCCGATTTCGTTATTGGTACCTGTAATGGGCTCAACATCCCCACCGTTGCGAATTAATCCGCTTTGTGGAGTGAAAGCCTGGTCATGAACGGCATACACGGATGTGTTTTTATCAATAGATACACTCAAACCGATGCGTGGAACAAATTTCTTTGCTTTATCCGGATCCGCTCCCCAGGCAGACTGACTTACGTAAGTGTACCGACCCGCAAGGGTTAAGCGAGCCACATTATTAAAAAAGCCTAATTCTTCCTGTGCGTAAGCACTCAGGTATTTTTGATCCATTAAACCGCCGGCAGCAATGGCGCGTTGTTCTAATGGGGTATTGCGATCGAAATTTGGAAAACCATTTGTTGGGAAACCGAAATTAGGATTATTTAAATCGAATGGTGAAGTTGGTAAATCTAAATCATGAGATTGACCCCAATCTGCCATATAGTTTTTCTTGCCACCATCAAATCCGGCTAAAATCCGGTGATTAATTCCACCTGTTTTAACTGAACCGTTGATGAATAATTGTGCCAGTTTCATGCTGCTTTCTGCATCCCAGATGCCAACATTTCTAATTACAGTACCATTGGCATTTACGGCAGATGGCCATGAGCTATTACCGGTTTGTAAATATTTAAAATAAGCGGCTTGTGCAGTTAATTTCCAGTTTGCACCAATGTTTTGCTGTAGGTTTAAGAATAAGCTGTGATCGTTTATTCTGGTTGGACCTAAATCAGGCTGTGTCATTGTAGCTTCTCTTGGATAGGTAGCATAACCGCTGGGAGAGAAGATGTAATATGAGCCCACTTCTGTCATCCGGGCATTTTGAAGTGTATATTCGGCAGTAATTTTAGTACTTGGTGTAACCTGATAGCTCAAAACTGGTGCGAAGCTATAGCGATTATTCTCTTCATAAGGTCTGAAAGAACCTTTAGTTTGTGCCGCTGCGTTCAAGCGCAATAAAAGCTTGCCATCAGCAGTTAGTTTTCTATCCAAATCGATAGTGGTTCTATATAAATCGTAACTGCCCAAAGTAAATGAAACCTCTCCTTTGTTAATTCCGGTAGGTTTTTTAGTAACTACATTGTACATTCCGCTCGGATCTCCGTTGCCCAACATAAAACCAGCCGGACCTTTTACAAACTCAACATGATCTACAAAGCTCACGTCTTCAGTAAGTGGCCCCCAGTAAGATGCAACCACATTAAAGCCATTGCGCATGGCCTGTATCTGCGAACCACGCATGGTGATATTGGTATACAAATCACCCCAATGTTCTAAACGAACAGCGCCACTCACATTTCTGATTAATCCATCGCTCATGCTGATGATTTGCTGATCTTTGATCACCTGATCACTTACGGTTTGAATGTTTTGAGGTGCTTCTAAAAGCGGTTCATTTAAACGTAACGAAGCAGATGGAAGGCTTACTTTGTATTTGTTTTTAATCGCTGCTACTGTAACTTCCTGTAGTGCCTGATTATTTTCCTGTAATACAAAGTCGATAATTTTTGTTTCTCCCGCTGCTATCGTTATTGTCTTTTCTGAAGAATTGATTCCTACTGCGGAAGCTTTAAGTGTGTAAGTGCCCGCCTTAACACGATTGATTGAGTATTCACCCTGCTCATTCGTTGTGTTTCCCTGGTTTTTACCTTTTAATCCAACCGAAATAAAAGGCGCCGGGTTTCCATCAGAAGTGGTTACTTTTCCTTTTATAGTTGCAAATTGCTGTGCGTATGAGAAAAGGACGCAAAAAGAGAGGAGAATCGTTAAACTAAAGGGTTTGATTTTAAGCATTCTATATTTTATTTGGATTAATTCTAAACAGCCTCAAAATAACGGAGCAAATTCTAATAATCCAAATTATTTTTAATTAATCTAAATAGTAATACATCCTGGTGCTAATTTTGTTGAACTTATACCGGATAATAAAACTAAAACGGATAATCTCTGTTAGATTGAAACAAAGGAATTAAAGATGAACATTCGCTCTAATGAGCCATACTGGCTGGTAAAAAATGGCCTTTTAAATGCTTATCCTTCTTTACACCAGGATCTGGAAACAGAAGTGCTGATTGTGGGTAGCGGTATAACAGGAGCATTAATGGCACATGCCTGTTTGCAGCATGGTTATAAAACCGTTTTGATAGATAAACGCGAAGTTGTAAACGGAAGTTCTTCTGCAACTACTTCTATGTTGCAATATGAAATTGATGTGCCCTTATATCAGCTGATTAAACAAATTGGCGAAGTGGGTGCTGTTGCAGCCTACAAGGGTTGCAGAGATGCGATTTATAAATTAGAAGATATTGTAAAGGAAATTAATTCTAATGCCGGCTTTGAGCGAAAGCAATCTGTTTATTTTGCCTCTGATAAAAAAGATTTAAAATGGTTAAAACAGGAATGCGAACTTAGAAATCAATATGGTTTCAAAGTTACCTGGCTTGAACCTGAAGAACTCCAGTCAACTTATGGTCTTGATGCCTATGGCGCTATTCTTTCTGATGATGGTGCCAGTGTTGATGCTTTTAAACTTGCCCATGATTTGCTCCATTTCAATGCAGACAAAGGATTGCAGGTATTTGATAAAAATGAGTTGATTAAAGTGGAGTATCAGGAAAACCATGTCATTGCAACGCTTGATACAGGTGCAAAAATTAAAGCGCAAAAAATAATTTATTGCACAGGATATGAAACTCAGTCCATGCTGCCCAAAAAGGTTGTGAACTTAAAAAGTACTTATGCAATGGTTAGCGAAAGAAATGATGTACTACCTGCGCGATTGGAAAATACTTTGTTTTGGAACACGGATGCTCCTTATGCCTATATCAGAACCACAGCAGATAAAAGGTTACTGATAGGAGGAGCGGATGAAAATTTTAAAAATGCGGTAAAGCGAGACCTGCTTTTAGATAAAAAGACAGCTAAACTTCTTAAAACGGTAAAGAAACTGTTTCCCGATATTAACTATTTAGCAGATTTTAGCTGGTGCGGTACTTTTGGAGAGACAAAAGATGGATTGCCTTATATTGGTAGCCATCCCAAGTTTCCCAATAGTTATTTTGTATTGGGTTTTGGGGGAAACGGCATTACCTTCTCAGTACTAGGCATAGACCTGGTTATGGGCATGATGGAAGGCAATCCAAATTTATTGTCTCACTATTTCAGATTTGAACGATAGTTATTTGATTAAAACTGCCTGTAGGTTTACTGGGCGTTGACTATCATCTGCAGGCGTAACTAAACCACCATAAATAATATCGTAATGGTAACCTGCAATGAAAGTGAAGCCTGTTAATGATGCCTTTACCGTGCCAGAAGCAGTTTCTTTTGCATCTAATACGTATGAGCCTGCGTCTACCTGTGTGAATGCAGTAGCAGCTTTATAAGCTTTATTCGTAAAGAGTGCGGTAGTTGTGCCGTTTTTAATCAGGTCCATTGCCGGAGCATCGGGAGAGAGATTAATAAACCTGATATAGGCTTTGTCTGTTGCAGATATACTTAAATCATCGGTAAGGGCTAATCCGTCTAATGAACCGCTTTTATTGATTAAATAAAAAGACTGATATGCATTAGGAGATAGGGTAACGCTTTTTGTAAACAGACTTTCTGATGAACTGGCGGTGGTAAATTTCAAACTGTAGGATCCCGCTTCACGTGCTGTATAAGCTACCGATCCGGCATAAGGTAAAGCCGCCGAATTAATTACACTTCCATTTAAATATACATTGTAGGTAGCCAGGGTTGGAGAAGCATTAACAGTTCTTAAATAAGAAATAGTGGTGCTTACCTCGTCCTTTTTGCAGGCACTAATGGCAATAAAGCAGGTTAAAATTAAAGCCAGGAATTTAAAACTTTTTAGTGTAGATTTTTTCATAATTAGGGATTTGAAGGTTAAAATGTATATAATCTGGAAACCTAAATAGCTGATGGTTTCGGATGCAAATATTAGTTTTATATAGCAATTGATAATGTTAAATGTTGTTAATAGATGTTAAAAATGGCTTTAGCCTGATGAAAAATGAGATGAATCTGAAGTATGTCAATGGTGATTATCTAGGAGGTAGTTTTAATTAATATTAAGTTAAAACGACTATATTATTTTTGTGTACGCTAATTTATAAACAGATGAAGAGGATTTCGAACGGGGATTGAGTTGCACCGCAATTGCGGTCAGCAGGGCTTACCGTAGTTAATTTTGGAAAGGTGCTGCAGTTGTAGTGTATTTTTTATGTCTTTTATTCACATAAAAGTTGTAAAAAAGTTAAAAAATATTGTGTAACTCAATTATTATTTAAACCTTTGCACCTCAATAGAGTTAAAGCCGTTTTAATACGCTAGAAATGATTAAAAATTTTTTACATAAACATTCTGTTTCAGCAACATCACCTGTTGTTGAGAAAAGTGCGTTTATTAATCGTTACGAAGCCGTATTTCACTACCCCATGAGCCGGCAAAATTTTACTCCACGCATTTAGTACCCTATACTAAGCGATACGAGGAATTGATCCTCTCTAAAAACCCAATTAACAAGAATACTTTTATTTTTTCGTTAGAAATTTAATGAATATTAACGAATTTATTGTACAGGTTGCACTCCCTGAACATCGTGTATTTGCTGAACAGATTGTAACCGAGATGGCAGAATCTGCAAAAGCGCGCGGCACTGGCATCGCAAAGCGTTCGCCAGAATATGTAGCCAATAAGATGCAAGAAGGCAAAGCTGTAATTGCGTTCCATGTAGACGGTACCTGGGCAGGATTCTGCTATATCGAAACCTGGAGCCATGGCCAGTTTGTGGCCAATTCGGGCCTCATTGTGTCGCCAGAATTCCGTAAGGCTGGTCTTGCGCACGCCATCAAAGAAAAGATTTTCGAACTCTCGAGAACATTATATCCTAAAGCCAAAATTTTTGGTTTAACCACTGGTTTGGCTGTAATGAAAATTAATTCGGATTTAGGTTACGAACCCGTAACGTATTCAGAATTAACGCAGGATGAAGAGTTTTGGAAAGGTTGCCAAAGCTGTGTAAACTTCGAAATTTTGAAGATGAAGGAGCGTAAGAATTGTATGTGTACAGCTATGCTTTACGATCCGGCCACTCAAAAACATGAGGCTGCAAAGAAATTTGCTGAAGAACTACAAAAGAAACCCAAATTATATGAGCGTTTTATGCGCATTAAGCAACGCTTAGTAGTGAAGCCTAAACCAAAATCTGGATTAAAGGCCCTTTTATTTTTATTTACATTCTTATTTAATAAATAGCATGAAGAAAAAAGTTGTTTTAGCTTTTAGCGGAGGTTTAGATACCTCATTTTGTTGTATTTACCTGGCTCAGGACCGAGGTCTTGAAGTTCACTCGGTAATTGTAAATACTGGTGGCTTTTCTGACGAAGAATTAAAGGAAATCGAGAAAAGAGCTTACGCTTTAGGTGTTGTTTCTCATGCTGTAGTAGATGAAACTGAAGATTATTACGAAGATTGTATCAAGTATTTAATCTTTGGTAATGTACTTAAGAATGCAACTTATCCACTTTCGGTAAGTGCAGAACGTGTAAGCCAGGCTACCGCCATTGCTAACTACGTGAAGAAAATCGGTGCTGATTACGTAGCTCATGGAAGTACTGGAGCAGGTAACGATCAGGTTCGTTTCGATATGATCTTTAATATCCTTATTCCGGAGGTAGAAATCATTACCCCAATCAGAGATTTGAAATTATCGCGCGAAGCGGAAATAGAATATTTAAAAGAGCATGGTGTTGAGTACAGTGCAGAAAAAGCACAATACTCAATTAACAAAGGTTTGTGGGGTACATCTGTAGGCGGTAAAGAAACTTTAACTTCTCATGATACTTTGCCAGAAAGCGCCTGGCCAACTCAGGTTACTGAAACAGCTTCGCGTAAAATCGAATTAACATTCGAAAAAGGAGAGTTGGTGGCTATTGATGGTGAAAAATTAGCACCAGTAAGGGCTATCCAAAAATTACAAGCCATTGCGCAGCCTTTTGGTATTGGTAGAGATATCCACGTTGGTGATACCATTATCGGTATTAAAGGCCGTGTAGGTTTTGAAGCTGCCGGACCAATCATCATCATTAAAGCACACCATACTTTAGAGAAACACACTTTAACGAAATGGCAGTTGAGCTGGAAAGAACAATTATCTTCTTTCTATGGCAACTGGCTGCATGAAGGTCAATTCCACGATCCAATTATGCGGAATATCGAGGCATTTTTAAGCGATACACAAAAAGTAGTAAGCGGTAAAGTGTTTGTAGAATTGTTGCCTTATCGTTTCCAGATTATCGGAATTGAATCTAACCACGATTTAATGAGCAATAAATTTGGCAGCTACGGCGAAATGAACAACGCCTGGTCTGGTGAAGATGTTAAAGGTTTCTCTAAAATCTTCGGTAACCAGGTAATGATTTGGCATAAAGTAAACGGAGAAGAAGCTTAAAAAGTCCGAAAGATAGGAAATCCGAAAGCCAATCTCTCTAACAATGTCATCCTGAGCTTGTCGAAGGACAATTAATAAAATATGATAGAGATCCTTTCAAAAGAAAATTGTTTAAGCCATTGCATAAAAAATGAATAAGATTAAAGCAGGAATTATTGGAGGTGCGGGTTATACCGGAGGCGAAATGTTACGTATTTTGGTTAATCACCCTAATGTTGAAATCGCTTTTGTAAACAGTACAAGTAATGCTGGAAATTTAATTTCTGACGTACACACTGATTTAATTGGTGATACCGATTTAAGATTTACAAGTGATATTCCTCAAGATATTGATGTATTATTTTTATGTGTTGGACACGGTGATGCCAAGAAGTTTCTGGCTGCTAATCCAATTAATGACCATATCAAAATCATTGATTTATCTCAAGATTTTAGGTTAAATCGTAATTCCTCAATCGAGGACCGTCAATTCGTTTACGGGCTTCCTGAATTAAACAGAGATAACATAAAATCAGCTAATAATATTGCCAATCCTGGTTGTTTCGCAACCTGTATTCAACTTGGATTACTGCCTTTAGCAGCAAAGGGACTGATTAATAATGAAGTTCATATTAATGCCACCACAGGCTCAACCGGTGCCGGACAAAGCTTGTCTACTACTTCACATTTTAGCTGGAGAAACAATAATCTTTCGGTATATAAGGCTTTTGAACACCAACATTTGAATGAAATTGGAGAGAGCTTGGTGCAGTTACAACCTGAATTATCTGCGCCTTTGAGTTTTATCCCTCAGCGTGGTGCTTTTACCAGGGGGATTCTGGCAGCAATGTACCTGGATTCCGATTTAACGCTGGAAGAGGCCCAGGATATTTACGATCAGTATTACAGTGCGCATCCCTTTACACATGTAAGCCGGAAAAATATCGATTTAAAACAGGTGGTTAACACCAATAAAGCCTTAATCCACATTGAAAAGCACGATGGTAAGTTATTTATCATCAGTATTATCGATAACCTTTTAAAAGGAGCCAGCGGGCAAGCTGTTCAAAATATGAACCTGATGTTTGGCCTTGATGAAACGGCGGGATTGAGGTTGAAGGCAGCTCATTTTTAAGTGATAAGTAGTAAGTTTTAAGTAATAAGTGTATGCAAAATTTTAAAGAATTAAAAGTGTGGGAAAAAGCACACCAAGCTACACTTAGTATTTACAAGGCCAGCGCTACCTTTCCAAAAGAAGAAATCTATAGCTTAACTAACCAATTGCGGCGTGCTGCGGCATCGATACCAGCTAATATTGCTGAAGGCTGTGGTAAAAATACTCAAGCAGATTTAGCCAATTTTTTAAATATGTCTTTAGGTTCTGCGAATGAGACGGAATATTTTTTGATTTTATCCAAAGACCTATCGTACCTAACTGAAGATCAGTTTTTAAATTTATCAAGTAGTATTAATGAAGTTAAAGCAATGCTAATTAGTTTAATTAGCAAGGTACGTACTAAACCGGCACCCAGACTTATAACTTAAAACGTACAACTTAAAACTAATTAATAACATGCAACTATTCGACGTTTACCCCCTTAACGATATAGAAATAACAAAAGCATCTGGCAGTAATGTTTGGGATGCTAGCGAACAGAAATATTTAGATTTATATGGTGGTCATGCCGTAATTTCTATTGGTCACACCCATCCGCATTATGTAAATCGACTTACTGAGCAATTAAGTAAAGTTGGTTTTTACTCTAATTCGGTAAAAATTCCTTTGCAGGTTCAGCTGGCAGAAAAGCTGGGAGAAGTTTCTGGTAAAGAGGATTATCAATTGTTTCTTTGTAACTCAGGTGCCGAGGCGAATGAGAACGCTTTGAAACTCGCTTCTTTTTACAATGGCAGAAAGAAAGTGGTGGCATTTACTGGTGCTTTCCACGGGCGTACTTCTTTGGCTGTTGCAGTAACCGATAACCCGAAAATTGTAGCACCGGTTAACCAAACCGAAAATGTTATTTTCTTGCCTCATAACAATGAAGTGGCTCTAGAAGAAACATTCAAAGCACAGGGAAATGAGATTGCTGCGGTCATAATTGAAGGCATTCAAGGAGTTGGTGGAATTAAAGAAGCTTCAAAAAGTTTCTTGCAAAAAATCCGTTCGCTTTGTGATGAATACAATGCGGTTTATATTGCTGATAGCGTTCAGTGTGGTTATGGCCGTACCGGAATGTTTTACTCGCACGATTATGCAGGCGTAGAAGCCGATGTATACACCATGGCAAAAGGAATGGGTAACGGATTTCCTGTAGCGGGAATTTCGATTGCACCTAAATTTAAGCCTTGGCATGGCGAACTTGGTACTACATTTGGTGGTAACCATTTGGCCTGTGCTGCAGCTTTAGCGGTATTGGAAATCATGGATCAGGATAACCTGATGAAAAATGCCGAAGAGGTTGGAAACTACCTGATCGAAGCGTTAAAGAAATTTGAACAGGTTATAGAGGTGCGCGGGCGTGGCTTGATGATCGGTATTGAACTGCCGGCAGAGTTAGCGCATGTTAAAAAGGAATTGCTGTTTACACACCACATTTTTACTGGTGAAGCAAAACCAAATGTAATCCGTTTATTGCCAGCATTAAATTTAACTAAGGCGCATGCAGATGAGTTTTTAGGTGCTTTCGAGAAATTAGTGAAGTAATAAATTTTTCGATACAAAATAATGAACTTAAGGCAAAGCTAATTGGCTTGCTGAAATGTTTAAGAAATAATTGACAGGGATTTGAGGCTGTTTTTGCATTTGCAGGAAACTTCAGCCTTAGAATTTAGTCTTTAACCTTTAAAAAATGAAACTTTTCACTTCCGTACATGATGTACCAAGCATCAAACAATTTGTAACAGATGCCTTAGCACTGAAGGCAAATCCTTATGCACACCAGGATTTAGGGAAAAATAAAACCCTCGGATTGGTATTTATGAACCCAAGTTTGCGTACCCGTTTAAGTACTCAAAAAGCAGCTTTAAACTTAGGGATGAACGTGATGGTGATGAATCTGGATAAAGAAGGTTGGGCATTAGAAACGCAAGATGGCGTGGTAATGAATGGAACTACGGTAGAGCATATCCGTGAGGCTGCAGCTGTTATGGGGCAATATTGCGATATCTTAGGCTTGCGCTCATTCCCGAAACTAAACAATCGTGAGGAGGACTACAGTGAAGATTTCTTCAACAAGTTTGTGAAGTACTGCGCGGTTCCGGTAGTGAGTTTAGAAAGTGCAACCCGTCATCCGTTACAAAGTTTTGCTGATATTATTACCATTCACGAAACCTGGACTAAGAAGCCAGATGGTACAAAGCCAAAAGTTGTTTTGGCCTGGGCACCGCACGTTAAGGCATTGCCACAAGCTGTTCCGAATTCTTTTGCCGAGTGGATGTGTAAAGCACAAACTGAAGGAATGATCGATTTCGTAATTGCACAGCCAGAAGGATATGAGCTTTCGGAAGACTTTACCCCTGGAGCAAAAATCGAATACAACCTCGAAGAAGCATTGGCTGGTGCAGATTATGTATACGTGAAAAACTGGAGCAGTTATAAAGAGTACGGTAAAGTTTTAACTTATCCTGATGGATGGATGATGAACAACGATAAATTGAAATTTACCAATGATGCAAAGGTGATGCACTGCTTGCCTGTTCGTCGTGATTTAGAGCTTTCATCTGAAATTTTAGACGGGCCAAACTCATTGGTTATTCATGAAGCTGGAAACCGCTTATGGGCTGCTCAGGCAGTAATAAAAGCGATGCTGGAAGAACTTTAATGTTATTCAAATTAAATATGTTTGGGTTATGAGTTGCGCCGGATGATTTAAGACAGCGACTTACAACTTATACCCCATAACTTACAACTCTATGATGGAAAAACTGACCATTGTTAAAATTGGCGGAAATGTAATTGATAATTCGGAGAACCTTCACCGGTTTTTGGAAGATTTTACAGCTTTACCCGGAAATAAAATTCTGGTTCATGGTGGTGGAAAAATTGCTACTGAATTAAGTGAGTCGTTAGGCATAGAAGCCAAAATGGTTGAAGGCCGGCGGATTACCGATATTGAAACACTGCGCATTGTAACCATGGTTTATGCAGGCCTGATTAATAAAAATATGGTTGCTCAATTGCAAGCCAAGGGCAGTAATGCCATTGGTCTAACTGGCGCAGATGGAAATGTGATTAAAGCCAGCAAACGGACTGGGACAGCTATAGATTATGGCTTTGTGGGCGATTTGAATGAAGATTCTGTTTCTACCACAACTTTAGATGCATTACTTAAGGCAGGCTTATTACCTGTATTGTGTGCCATTACACATGATGGCGATTCACAGCTGCTCAATACGAATGCGGATACCATTGCCTCCTCAGTTGCAGTAGCCATGTCTGGCCTATATGATACCCAGTTGGTGTATTGTTTTGAGAAAAAAGGTGTGCTGAGAGATGTGAACAGTGACGACTCTGTAGTAAGGGAAATTAAAGCAGAAGCGTTTGAAGGATTAAAAGCTGATGGTACTGTGGCAGGAGGAATGATTCCGAAATTACACAATGCTTTTGAAGCCATTAAAAAAGGTGTTGCAGCAGTTTATATTGGCAAGGCCGATGAATTAAACGAACTGGCAACCGGTACTTTTGGTACTAAAATGCTGAAATAGGTTTAGGGTACAAGGAAGATCATTATGCCGTCTTTGCTTCATAAACCTGATAGAAGCGGAAAGCTTTTATATGTCAGGGAATAACGGGGAATAAAACTTGAAGCGGATAGCAGGGCTACAGGAACTTAGTAGTACAGACATTGCTTTTCATGTGTAGATAAAACAGACTGAAATTTTAGCAATTAACAACGAGTATAACCAAATTAGAATCATGACAAAAAAAATAGCCATTATAGGAAGTGGAAACATAGGCCTGTCTTTAGCAAAGGGATTGGTTAAAGCTGATTTTGCTCAGGCAGGAGATATTACCCTTACCCGTAGAAATATTGATCATTTACAATCATTTGCAGCTGCTGGTTTTAAGGTGAGTAACCAAAATAAACAAGCTGTTATGGATGCCGAAGTCGTTATTCTGGCCGTTTTACCTCAACAGTTAAACACTGTGTTAGATGAAATTAAACCTGTAATTGATCCGGCTAAACATTTGGTGATCTCTGTAATTTCTGGGGTGAGCTGTGCGGCAGTTCGTGAAAAATTAGGGGATACTGTGGAAGTTATCCGGGTTATGCCGAATACAGCTATCGCCATTGGCCAATCTATGACTTGTATGGCAAGCGACAATGCTTCTGCTCAAAACATTGCAGATGTAACCCGTATGTTTGAAACTGTAGGCTCGGTTGTTAAAATTAACGAAGATTTAATGACCTCGGCAACAGCTTTATGCGCCTGTGGTATTGCTTTCTTTTTAAGAGCCATCAGGGCAGCCTCTCAGGGAGGGGTTGAAATTGGTTTCCATGCAGATGAGGCCTTAAAAATGGCTGTTCAAACGGCAAAAGGGGCTGCAGATTTGCTTTTATTACACGGAACCCACCCAGAATCAGAAATAGATAAGGTAACTTCGCCGAAAGGTTGTACCATTGCCGGTTTAAATGAAATGGAACACAATGGTTTTAGCTCTTCGCTGATTAAAGGAATTAAGCTTTCCGCATTAAAAGCAGGAAATCTGTATACCAAGGAAGGATAAAAAGTCTGGAATCATCGGACAATGAAAGCAAAAGGTAGAAAAGTTGAAGATGGATTTGCTTTATACAGCCGGCTGATACTTGTTACCAACTACTTGATACTATGTTACTACAAAATATACAAAAAGAAAGCCTGGATTTATTGAGGCAACTCATCAGAATTCAATCTTTCAGTAAGGAAGAAGATAGAACGGCTAATTTAATAGCACAGTTTCTGGAAGAAAGGGGAGTGAAAACGCATCGGAAGATGAACAATGTTTGGGCCTACAATAAGCATTTTGATGCAAGTAAGCCTACATTGCTTTTGAATTCGCACCATGATACCGTTAAACCAAACTCAGGCTACACCCGCGATCCTTATGATGCTGCAATTGAAGGAGATAAGTTATTCGGATTGGGGAGTAATGATGCCGGTGGTTGTTTGGTGTCTTTAATCGGAACCTTCCTTTATTTTTATGAGGCAGATCACTTAAAATATAATATCTGTTTGGCTGCAACAGCGGAAGAAGAAATATCGGGGAATAATGGTTTGGAACTGGTTTTGCCAGATTTGGGCGAGCTGGAATTCGGAATTGTAGGTGAGCCAACCGAAATGAATTTAGCCATTGCAGAACGGGGATTGTTGGTGTTAGATTGTGTATCTCATGGAAAAGCAGGTCATGCAGCGAGAGAAGAGGGCGAAAATGCAATCTACAAGGCTTTAAAGGACATTGAGTGGTTTAGAAATTATCAGTTTCCAAAAGTTTCAGAGGTTTTCGGGCCTTTGAAAATGACTGTAACCATTATTAATGCAGGCTCTCAGCACAACGTCGTTCCAGCCAATTGTACCTTTACGGTAGATGTCAGGGTAACCGATGCCTATACTAATGAAGAGGTTTTGGAAATTATCCGCGCCAACGTAGATTGTGATGTTACGCCAAGATCGATCCGTTTAAAACCTTCATCTATAGATAAAAATCATCCGGTAGTACTGGCTGGCGTAGCTTTGGGCAGAACTACTTATGGCTCACCAACTACATCAGATCAGGCCTTATTAAATATTCCATCTGTTAAGGTTGGCCCAGGCTTTTCTGGTCGTTCGCATATGGCCGACGAGTTTTTATATGTGAGAGAAGTAGCAGAAGGTGTTGAGGGGTATGTGAATATGTTGAAACCGGTGGTAGGATTTTAGATTGTAGATTGACGAATTACGAATATGAATAGCGAGATTTTAAAACAACGAACCAAAGCTTATTCAGTTTCGATTGGTCAACTCATCATCAATCTTCCATATAACATAATTAATAAGAACTATTCAAATCAATTGGTGAGATGTTCTAGTTCTGTTGGAGCAAATTATAGAGCTGCATGTCGAGCGAAATCTACTGCTGATTTTATTAATAAATTAAAAATTGTAGAAGAGGAACTCGATGAGAGCATGTTTTTTTTGGAGCTGCTTGCAGAATTTAATCCTGAAAAAAAAGATTTAATATTGCGAAATTGGAAAGAGGGCAATGAATTACTTTCTATTGTTGTCGCATCAATAATAACTTTGCGACGGAACGATCAAAATCGTAAATCGTAAATCAAAAATCGTAAATCAAATGAAAATTTGGCAAAAAAATATCGATGTAAATCAGTTTGTAGAAAACTTTACGGTAGGTAAAGATCGTGAACTGGACTTACAGATGGCAAAATTTGATGTATTGGGCTCTCTGGCGCATACACAAATGTTAGAAACCATTAATCTGCTTACTGCTGAAGAACTGAAAGTGGTTCAGCAAGAGTTGAAAAATATTTATGCGGAGATAGAAGCCGGTAATTTTACCATTGAAAATAGCGTGGAAGATGTTCACTCTCAGGTAGAATGGCTTTTAACGCAGCGAATTGGCGAAGCAGGGAAGAAAATCCACAGCGGGCGTTCACGTAATGATCAGGTATTGGTAGACTTAAAGTTGTTTTTCAGATCTTGCATTGAAGACATGGTAATGCAAACCACAACTTTGTTTAATCAGCTTATAGAGCTAAGCAATATCCATAAGGATAAGTTAATGCCTGGTTATACACATTTACAAATTGCTATGCCTTCTTCATTCGGATTATGGTTCGGTGCTTATGCGGAAAGCCTTGCAGACGATATGGAACTGATGCTGGCCGCATGGAAAATAACTAATAAAAATCCACTGGGTTCTGCAGCAGGTTACGGATCATCTTTCCCCCTAAACAGAACATTAACCACCCAACTGCTCGGTTTCGAAAGCCTGAACTACAATGTAGTTTATGCACAAATGGGTAGGGGTAAGACAGAGCGAATTTTAGCCCAGGCCATGTCTGCAGTTGCTGCAACGCTTGCTAAAATGGCAATGGATGTATGCTTATTCATTAATCAGAATTTTGGTTTTATCAGCTTCCCTGCTGAATTAACAACCGGTTCGAGTATTATGCCGCATAAAAAGAATCCCGATGTTTTTGAATTAATCCGTTCACGTTGCAATAAAATACAGGCACTGCCAAACGAAATTGCCATGATGATTACGAATTTACCTTCAGGTTATCACCGTGACTTGCAGTTGCTAAAAGAAAACCTTTTTCCAGCGATTACCTCTTTAAATGAGTGCCTGGAAATTGCCACTTTTATGTTCCAGAACATTACCATTAAGGATGATATTTTAAAGGATAAAAAATACGACTACCTTTTCAGTGTAGAAGTAGTTAATGATCTGGCCTTGCAGGGGGTTCCTTTCAGAGAAGCATACAAAATTGTAGGTGAGCAGATTGAAACCGGTACTTTTGCACCATCAAGCGAAATACACCATACGCATGAAGGAAGTATTGGCAACCTTTGCAACGACGAGATTCAGGCCGGAATGCAAGAGGTGCTAAGCCAGTTTGGTTTCGAAAAAGTGAATAAAGCGATAGAAGATTTAGTTAAGTAAAATTTTGCTAATTTTGTAATTATGACAACTTTAACAATAGAAATCGAAGATAAGGATGCTGGATTCGTAAAAGAATTGCTTAGCAAAATTGGTGCTAAAGTTAAAGCTGATCCAACAAGTCAGATTACTTCAGAAATTGCCCAAGCATTAAAGGAAATCAAAGAAATGCAGCAGGGTAAGCGCAAGCCTTTAAGCTTGAAGGATATTTAATGAATAATAGCATTATTTATTCTGCTGTGTTTGTTCGAAGAGCTAAAATCTTTAAAAAGAAACACTTTTCTCTTGTCGAAGATCTTTATGAACTTGAGCAAAACCTTCTGGACAATCCTCTACAAGGAAACGATTTAGGTGCAGGTCTTTATAAAATTAGACTTGCAGTTAAAAGTAAAGGGAAAGGTAAGAGCGGTGGTTTCAGAATAATAACCTATCTAGTTTCAAATGATCCTGAAGGGACAGTTATTAATATGCTGACCATTTATGACAAATCTGAAGAGAGCAATATTAATATTAAGGAACTTCAAAAAATAATTAAAGCATTATAAATTTGCTGATTTTCAGCATTCAAAATACAACTATGAAAGTTTCAGTACTTGCCAACTCATTAATTGGCTCAGAGATTATAAAAATCGGTAATGAAGTGAATGAAATGAAACGCAAGGGGGCAACCATTGCGAATTTGACCATTGGCGATTTTGATTCGAATATTTATCCAATTCCAACAGCTTTAAAGGCAGGTATTGTAGAGGCATATAACCAAAATCAAACCAATTATCCGCCAGCAGATGGTATTTTACCTTTGCGCGATACTGTTGTTCAGGTATTGAAAGAACGTTATAACCTGGAATATAGAAACAACGAAATTTTAGTTGCAGGAGGTTCCCGTCCATTGATTTATGCTACTTATCTGGCATTAATTGATCCGGGTGATACCGTAGTTTTTCCTGCACCGTCATGGAATAACAATCATTACAGTCACTTAACATCGGCTAATGTGATTGCAGTTGATACCGATGCAGAACATAATTTTATGCCTACTGCGGCGCAGTTGAAGCCACATTTAAAAGGTGCAACTTTACTGGCCCTGTGTTCGCCATTGAACCCAACGGGTACCATGTTTACAGCTGAATCTTTAGCAGAAATCTGTGATGCGGTTTTAGAAGAAAATAAATCGCGTGGGGCAGATGAAAAGCCGTTGTACATGATGTACGATCAGATTTATTCGTTGCTTACATTCGGTGTAGAACATGTAAATCCGGTTAGCTTACGTCCGGAAATGCGCGATTATACTGTATTTGTTGATGGAAGTTCTAAATGTTTAGCAGCAACAGGAGTGAGAGTGGGCTGGGGTTTTGGTCCTGCAGCAATTATTGATAAAATGAAAGCCCTTGTTGGCCACATGGGAGCCTGGTCGCCTAAGGCAGAACAGGTAGCAATGTCTAAATATTTTGCAGATAACGCCGAATTAGATAGTTTCTTAACCAGCTTCAAAGCGAAAATTCAAGATAGCTTATCAGCCCTTTATGAGGGTTTTCAGTCGCTTAAAGCTGAAGGTTTCGCAGTTGATGCAGTGGAGCCTATGGGTGCTATTTATTTAACGATTAAAATCGATTATATTGGCAAAACCACTCCTGAAGGACAAGTTTTAAAGGATAGCGCAGATGTGAACTTCTACCTGATTAAAGAAGCTGGAGTAGCTTTGGTTCCGTTCTCCGCTTTTGGTAATGAAGACAGTATGCCTTGGTTCAGGGCTTCTGTAGGCGCCTGTACTTTACAGGATATTATAGATATGATGCCAAGAATAAAAGTGGCACTCGAGAAATTGAAATAGAATTTTTTAAAAAACCTCTTCATTTGAAGAGGTTTTTTTTCGTTTATAGTTTTGCTAGCGCAATCAGACGCCTAAATCCGAAGCAGGCTGGCACACACTTATTGCAACTGTTAATAAAGGAATAAGTAAATGCTACAGCCTAAAAGTGAATAGCAAAGCGTAATGGTAAACATAGGAAGGATCTCTCTGGTTTCTAATTTTCATTCAAAACTCAATCATTCTCTCATTCAATCCTTAACTATTTAAACTCACTGGTTTTAAAGAACTCAATATCAGGATAATCCTGTTTGGTAAGGTTGATCATATAATCGTTATCTGCTAAATAAACCGGATTGCCTTCTTTATCTGTCCCGATATGGGCTTGTTTGCGTTTTACAAATTCGTCCAGTTTTTTACGATCAGTAGAATTTACCCAGCTCGAGCGACTGTAACTCAAAGTTCTGAAGCGGCATTTCGCGCCATATTCATGCTCCAAACGGAAATTAATTACTTCAAACTGAAGTTCCCCAACAGCTCCAATCACTTTTCTGTTTCCGGGTTGCATAACAAAGAGTTGCGCTACACCCTCATCGGTTAATTGCTCAATGCCTTTTTCCAATTGCTTGGTGCGCATCGGATCCATGTTTTCCACTTCCTTAAAAATAGAAGGAGAGAAGCTCGGAATACCTTTAAACTGCAGTTTTTCACCTTCAGTTAAAGTATCACCAATTTTAAAGTTTCCACTATCATACAAACCCACAACATCACCTGGCCATGCTTCTTCCACAATGCTTTTCTCGTTGGCCATGAAATCCATGGGGTTGCTAAATTTCAGTTTTTTATCCTGACGGGTGTGGTAATAGAATTTATTACGCTCAAATTTACCGGAGCAAATCCGCAGGAAAGCAATTCGGTCACGGTGTTTTGGATCGAGGTTAGCGTGGATTTTAAATACAAAACCGGTAAAGTTTTTTTCTTCCACCAATACGTCGCGTTCTTCTGCCTCACGATGTTTCGGACTGGGCGCAATGTCGATAAAAGTATCAAGCAATTCCTTGATTCCGAAGTTGTTAATTGCACTTCCAAAAAATACAGGAGCAACCAAGCCTTCTTTATATAAACTTAAATCAAGATCTCCATAAACACCATTTACCAGTTCTGCATCATCTTTCAGTGTTTGAACTTCGGTATCTTTAAGGTAATCGAGCAAAGCACTGTCATCCAGGTTATTTACTGCTACAACCGATTCAGTAACCTTACTTTTATCAGAGTTGAACAAATTTAAGTGTTTGTTATAAATGCTGTAAACACCTTTAAAAGTGTGTCCCTGACCAATTGGCCAGGATAGGGGACAAAGGCTGATGGATAGTTTTTCTTCTATTTCATCCAAAAGATCGAAAGCATCTTTACCTTCACGGTCCATTTTATTTACAAAAATAATTACCGGAGTATTACGCATCCTGCAAACAGACATTAATTTTTCTGTTTGTTCCTCAACCCCCTTTACACAATCCACCACCAAAACTACGCTATCCACAGCAGATAAGGTTCTGTAGGTATCTTCAGCGAAATCCTTGTGACCAGGCGTATCCAAAATGTTAATGCGCTTACCACTGTATTCAAATCCCATAACAGAAGTAGCCACCGAGATTCCCCTTTGGCGTTCAATCTCCATAAAATCTGAAGTATTACTTTGGTTGGCTTTATTTCTTTTTACCGCACCAGCAGTATTAATCGCACCACCAAAAAGCAGGAATTTTTCTGTTAAAGTAGTTTTTCCCGCATCGGGGTGACTAATAATGGCAAAGGTTTTACGTTTTTCTATTTCAGGGTTAAGCATAATAAAATTAGGATATAAAGGATGATGAAACCTGGTTAAAGGAATTTAACAGCGATAAGATATTGGTATTGTTGTTTCATCAGGCCGCAAAGATAAGAAAAAAGCTTGATCATTTGTTGCATTGTATTCAGTATCAAGTATTGAGCATCAAGACCTATAACAGTAAATATAGTCTGCTATTGATATGCGTTTTCCTGGCATGCCGCATTGTTCAGGTCAGATATGTTCCCCTTTGGTTATATTAACGAGTTAACCAATGACTAATGAACTTTATTACAATATTCTCTTAAATCATACCTATTTTTGTGCTAAAATGTTTAGCTTTAACTATCCCTTCAGAATAAGCAAACCTAAATTTTATTGTTGATGCCAATTTTAGAAGAAACTTCTATGCCCGCTGAGATCGCGGCAAAATTTGTTAATTATACTTCCAAGCATGTTTTTTTAACAGGTAAAGCTGGTACGGGTAAAACCACATTTTTACGTAAACTGATTAAGCTCACGCATAAGAAGACATTGATTTGTGCGCCCACTGGTATAGCAGCCATTAATGCTTCAGGGACAACCATACACTCACTTTTTCAGCTTCCTTTTGGTGCATTTTTTCCTGATGCCGCGGCAACCTTAGTCAATGAAAATATCACTTTCAACTTCAATACGCCTAAAACACTGGTAAAACATCTAAACATGCAGGGTAATAAGCGCCGTATGCTTCAAGAACTGGAGTTGCTGGTAATTGATGAAGTAAGTATGCTTCGTGCAGATATGCTGGATGCCATTGATTTTGCTTTAAGATATGTTCGCAGGAATAGAAATGTACCTTTTGGAGGGGTTCAGCTACTTTTTATTGGTGATTTACACCAGCTGCCACCTGTGGTAAAGAACGATGAATGGCGAATTATGGCCAGATTTTACAAAAGTATCTTCTTTTTCGATGCCCTGGCCCTGCAAAATAACCCGCCTGTTTATATAGAACTTGATAAAATCTATCGTCAGGATGACGCCGTTTTTATTGATTTGTTGAATAACCTTCGAAATAATAAAATCACAGCAGAAGATACCGCGTTGTTGCAACAGCATTTTAAAAGGGATTTTAAACCCGCTGCGGATGAAAATTATATCACGCTTACAACGCACAACAATAAAGCCGATGGAATTAACCGCGAGCGGCTTACCCAGCTAAAAAACAAATCCTATTTTTTTGAAGCAAAGGTTCAGGGTGAATTTAATGAATACGCCTACCCAAATGATAAAAACCTGGAACTGAAAGTTGGTGCTCAAGTGATGTTCATTAAGAACGATATGACGGCCGAAAAAAGATATTACAATGGTAAAATCGGCATAATCCACTATATTGAGAAAGACCTCATCGAGGTTGAATTGCCAGAAGATAAAATGGTGATTCAGATTTCTCCCTATACCTGGGAAAATGTAAAGTACAAACTGGATGAAGCCACCAATGAGATTCAGGAAAATGTTGCCGGCTCTTTTACCCAATATCCGATTAAACTGGCCTGGGCCATTACGGTACATAAAAGTCAGGGCCTAACCTTTGATAAAGCCATTGTAGACGTTGGCGATGCTTTTGCTGCGGGGCAGGCTTATGTAGCTTTGTCGCGTTTGCGCGCTCTGAAGGGTTTGGTGTTAACATCACAACTTCGGGACAGCGGATTGCAGCAGGATCAGAATGTACATTATTTTTCGCAAACCAAGCAACCATCGGAGGTTTTAACCGCCCAGATTAGTACAGAAAGTATTGAATTTATAAAGGGATATCTGTTTGCGGCTTTCGATTTAAATATTGTGCGTTATTATCTTAAGGAACATACTCAAACTTTCGATAAAAGTGAGGGTAAATCGGCCAAACAACGTCATGATGAATGGACGATGAATCTTTATGCCGATTTCCAAAAAATTACAGCAACGGCCGATACCTTTATCAATCAGCTTAAAAATCTTTTTGCTCAGCAACATGATTATGCTTTAGGCAATGTGCTCATTAGGGTAGAGGCGGCACTTAAGTATTTTAATCCGCTGATCAAAGAAATTTCAGACCGGTTTTTGGAGCAGATTGAAGCGGTAAAAGAGGAAAAGCAGATCAAAACCTATCTTACAGAATTGCTCGAATTAGAGATTTTGGTTTATGAGCAATTGAAGAAAATCCATAAAGGAAAAGCATTGCTTAAAGCATTAATAGAAGGGAAGGAGTTTAATAAGGCGGATACGGATGCATTGCTGAATGAGGCTGAGCGCAGCAAACAACTTCAAAAAGCAATTCAGTTGAAAGGAACCACTTTAAAAGTTAAATCACCAACTGAGAAAAAGAAAAAAGAACCAAAGGCTGACACCAAACTGATCACTTTCGATTTATATAATCAGGGCAATGATTTGGCTGAAATCGCTAAAGAACGAGGGCTATCGGTTGGTACAATAGAAACACATCTGGCTTACTATGTTTCTACTCAACGGTTAGACGTAGTCAAGTTGGTTAAAGCCAATAAGATCAAAAACATCAGTAACGCAGTAGAAAGCCAGAAAACAAAGTCGATGGCCACCATTAGAGAGTTTTTAGGCAAGGATTATTCTTTTGGTGAGATCAAGCTGGTACTGGCCTCTATGTTTCCAAGTGAAGAGTAGGGAAGAATCCACAAAATGTTAACCACAGAGAGAACAGAGAATTTCACTGAGTACACAAAGTTATGCAGGAGGATTTATTAACGAAATCTATTATTCGGCTTGCCATTGATGTTCATACAGCACTTGGGCCAGGGCTTTTGGAAAATGTTTATCAAGAGTGTTTGTACTACAAAATAAAGAAAGCCGGATTCCTTGTTGAAAAAGAAAAAGTAATGCCTGTTGTTTTTGAAGATGTAAGATTAGATTGTGGCTATCGGATTGATTTATTAATTGAAAATAGGCTAGTTTTAGAATTGAAAAGTGTTGAGTGTTTAACAGATATTCATCTTGCACAAACATTAACTTATTTAAAACTTGGTAGTTATAGATACGGTCTGCTTATCAATTTTAATGTTTTTAAATTAAAAGATGGCATTAAGCGTATTGTGAACGGATATTAATTCTGGCTGATTCTTACCCTTTTATCTCTGTTTTCTCTGTGTAAAACTTTGTGCCCTCGGTGGTTAAATCTCAAAAATCTTTATCTTAGCATTTGTGAAGAAAGCAGATGTTTTAGCGCAGTACATGCCTGCAGCAGCAGCACCGCTAATAGCGAAGTGGATAGATTACTTCCAGTGTGAATTTAAAATCTCAAAAACAAGGTCTACTAAGCTGGGCGATTATCGTCATCCTTTTGGCGACAAAGGCCATAGAATCTCCGTTAATTATAATTTAAATCATTACGCTTTTTTGGTCACTACTGTTCATGAGTTTGCGCATTTGTTAACCTGGAACGATTTTAAAAATAAAGTAAAGCCACATGGGACGGAGTGGAAAAAGAATTTCCAGCGGATGATGGTTCCATTTTTTGATTTGAACATTTTTCCTAACGATATACATAAGGCGATTGATAATTACATGTCAAACCCGGCTGCTTCAAGTTGCTCGGATTTACATTTATCACGCGCTTTAAAAAAATACGATACCGATAATACAGAAATCTTGCATCTGGAGCAATTGCCAATCCATACAACCTTTAAAATTAAAGACGGCAGGCGATTTACAAAAGGCGAGCGGATGAGAAAACGCTATCGCTGTGTGTGCTTAGATGATAAGCGAATCTATCTGTTTAATCCTTTGGCGGAAGTGTTTCTGGCTGAGTAGTGATGGAGTATTAAGAATGGAGTATCAAGTATCAAGTACAAAGTCTCGAGTAGCAAGATTGAGTATAACGTAGCAAGATTTTGTGCGTGGCTTTTGGAAGAACTTTTTTCTGTTAGATTGCCTGTGCTGACCTCGGATCTCCGATTCAATTTTCCTTTTTTTAGTTTAAACCAACTTAAATTCATCTCCATCAAATAAACCCTTGTCACTTAACTTCAAATGTGGGATAACCAGTAATGCCATAAACGAAAGTGTCATGAAGGGAGCGACCAGCGTTGAGCCTAATTCCTTTGCAAAGTTATCTATAGACGTATAGCGCTCAGCTATTTCATAGCCATTTTGCGTGCTCATTAAGCCTGCAACCGGAAGGGGTAAAACTTCTTCCTTACCATTTCCTAAAGCTACTACACCACCTGTTTCTTTGATCACCAGGTTTACTGCATCGCAGATACTCTGATCATCTGCTCCAACAGCAATAATGTTATGGCTATCGTGTGCTACACTAGAGGCGATGGCGCCTTTTTCTAGTCCGAAGTTTTTAACAAAAGAAACCGCCACAGGGGCATCGTGATAGCGGTTAACCACTACTATTTTTAAAATATCCCGAACTACATCACTTACTGCATTGCCTGTAACAACTTTTGGAAGGAATGAAAGTTTCCTGGTGATGAGTTGGCCATCTAATGCCTCTATAAGCGGTATTTCTTGTTGGCCAGAATATGGGTAAGCGAAGTCAGTTTCTTTTTTTAAACTACATTCGAAATGATTTACAGACTCCTCAGCTTCGATATGCGTAATCCAGTCGCCAACCATCCTGCCATTGTGCGCAACTAAAATCCCGTCTATGTAAGTTTGTTTTACCTTAAAGTCCTTTAAATCTTCAATCACTATAAAGTCTGCAGCATCGTCAATATGGAGTTGACCAACATCTAGTTTGTAATGGTGAACAGGGTTAATACAGGCTGCCCGAAGTACATGGAAAACATCAACGCCTTTGGCTACAGCTCTTGCGCAAAGGGCATTAATATGATTTTCTACTAAACTATCAGGATGTTTATCATCACTGCAAAACATGATCATCTTTGGCCAATCGTGTAATAAATCAATTAAAGCATCAAAATTCTTTGCAGCACTGCCTTCCCGGATAAGAATTTTCATACCCCTTTGTAATTTATCCAGGGCTTCTTCAGCAGTAAAGCATTCATGATCTGTAGAAATTCCGGCATGGATATATTGTTGCAGGGCATCACCACGCAAACCAGGCGCATGTCCATCAACCGGTTTACCTAGTCGATGTGCAGTAGCAATCTTTTGTAAAACTTCATTGTCTTTATAGATTACTCCCGGGAAATTCATCATTTCACTGAGGTATTTGATCTCCGGGCGCTTTAAAAGACTTTCTACATCATCATGGTTCAATTCGGCACCTGCGGTTTCGAATACTGTAGCCGGTACACAACTTGGGGCACCAAAATTAAATTTAAAGGGAACGCTATTGCCATTTTCGATCATGAATTCTACGCCTTCAATGCCGCAAACATTGGCAATTTCATGTGGGTCGCTAATGGTGGCTACTGTTCCATGAACAACTGCTAGTCTTGCAAATTCACTTGGGATTAACATGCTGCTTTCTATGTGCACATGACTGTCAATAAAGCCGGGAAGAATAAAATGCATATTTTCCTTTGCATCGGCATGTTTATGGATAGACTTGATCTTGCCGTCTTCAATTTCGATTTCGCCAAAGAAAATATTACGTTTGGTGATATCGACTATGTTTCCTTCGACTTTAAATGTGCTCATTTGTAGTTTTTTAGGTTATTCGTTACCCTGAATTTATTTCAGGGTCTTTTACCGGGAGATGCTGAAATGCTCAGCATGATGTCTTTCGAGTTAAACAGGTACTAGTATCTTAATAATTTTTCTATTGTATCAGCCAATCTGGCTTTAGCCAGAAAATCATCTTCCAGGATTTTACTCATGGGGATGGCAGTGTCCAGGCTGGCACATCGCATAACAGGCGCATCAAGGTACTGAAAGCAATGTTCTCCAATCCAGGCTGCTATTTCGGCCCCAAATCCATTGGTTAGTGTATCTTCATGAAGGATCAAAACTTTTCCTGTGGCCTTAACAGCTAATTCAACTGTGGTTTTATCCCAGGGTTGTAGGGTTCTCAGATCAATGAGCGTTGCATCGATATTTCTGTTTTCTTCCAGATATTCCAATGCCCAATGAACCCCCAGTCCGTATGTAATAATCGACAGCTGGCTGCCAGATTTAAGTGTAACTGCTTTACCTATTTCGGTAGTATAATAACCATCTGGAACTGCTCCGGTTAAGCTCCGGTAAAGGTACTTATGTTCAAAATAGATTACCGGATTCGGATCTTCGATGGCTGCCAGCAGTAATCCTTTAGCATCACCGGGAAATGCCGGGTAAACAATTTTTAAACCAGGTGTTTTGGTAAACCACGCTTCATTACTTTGCGAATGAAAAGGACCTGCACCCGTGCCAGCGCCTGTTGGCATTCTGACTACAACATCTGCCTTTTCTCCCCATCTATAATGAGTCTTGGCCAGGTTATTCACAATTTGATTAAAACCTACGCTTACAAAATCGGCAAACTGCATCTCTACAACTGCTTTGTAACCGTTTATGGATAGGCCTAAACCTGCACCCACAATAGCCGATTCACAAATAGGAGTGTTTCTTACCCTTCCTTTGCCGTATTTAGTAGTAAAGCCATCCGTAATTTTAAATGCACCACCATAATCTGCAATATCCTGTCCCATCAATACCAGATTAGGATATTTCTGCATAGCTAAATCTAATCCCTCAGCAATGGCATCTAAATATCGTTTTTCAGTTGATGATGATGATTCGGGTTCGACTTGCTGTTGCTCAAATGGAAAGTACATGTCTTTCAATTCCAAACCAGCGTTTGCAGTGGGTTCTTCTTCATTAAAGGCCTGTTCCACATCTATTTCAATGTTTTTTTTGAACTGTGCCTTTAGCTCCTCTATCAGGTTAGGGTTTAAAATGCCTTCCGTCAGTAAGTATGTTTCGAAATTGCTGATCGGATCTTTCTTTTCCCATTGATCAAACAGTTCCTGAGGTACATATTTAGTTCCTGAAGCCTCTTCATGTCCCCTCATTCTAAAGGTTAAACATTCCAATAAAACCGGCCGGGGATCTTTTCTAATTTCAGCAGCGATGAGACTAATGGTATCATAAACTTCCAGGATGTTATTCCCATCTATTTGAATGCCTTCCATTCCATATCCAATGGCTTTGTCAACCAGGTTTTTGCATCTGTATTGTTCTTGTGTAGGCGTAGATAAGCCATAACCATTATTTTCTATCAGGAAGATAACCGGAAGATTCCAAACGGCTGCAACGTTCATAGCCTCGTGAAAATCTCCTTCGCTGGTTGCTCCTTCACCTGTAAAAACCAGCGTTGCTTTTGGTCGATTGGCCAATACATCTGCCAGCGCTATCCCATCGGCCAGGGCCAGTTGAGGGCCTAAGTGGGATATCATCCCTATGATTTTATAGTCTTGAGTACCAAAATGGAAGGATCGGTCGCGCCCTTTGGTGAAACCGGTTAGCTTGCCTTGCCATTGGGCCATTAATTTTCTTAAGGGAATATCGCGTGTAGTGAATACCCCCAGATTGCGGTGCATGGGCAAAATGTATTCTTCACTTTGCATGGCCAAAGTGCTGCCAACGGCAATGGCTTCCTGACCTATGCCTGAAAACCATTTTCCAATTCTTCCCTGGCGAAGAAGTATGAGCATTTTATCTTCAACCATTCGTGGATAAAGAAGTCTTTTGTACAAATCCAATAGGAAATGATCGTCTTTATCTCTTCGGTTGAAATGCATATGGGAGTGATTTATCAGGTGAATGGCTTAAGATTCTTTACTTTTTTTTAATTCTTCCCACTGCCTGGCGAATGATTTATCTGCTACCTGCGGCATTTCACGGTATTTACCCCAGCTTTTTTTGAAGAAAGTTTTGAGCATGAAATTTTTAAATTTTCCGCCGAAAAAATCCATCCATTTACGTTTTTGCATCATTTTGTTAAACATGCTCCAGCCCATCTCTTCTTTTTTACCATTTTCGTGGGCTGCGGCTGCATCTCTGCGATTCAATAAAAGCATTTTGTGGATGTCAATTTTAACAGGGCATACCTCCGAGCATTTTCCACACAAACTAGAAGCGTAGCTCAGATGCTTAAACTCTTCCATTCCTTTCAGATGCGGGGTAATCACCGAGCCGATAGGTCCGCTGTAAGTGGTATTATAGGTATGACCTCCAATATTTTTGTAAACCGGGCAGGCATTTAAGCAAGCGCCACAGCGGATACAGTACAAGCCCTGGCGCTGATCCTTTTGAGCCAAAAGATTTGTTCTGCCGTTATCCAGCAAGATTACATACATTTCTTCAGGTCCATCAGTTTCTCCGGGCTGTTTTGGACCGCTTAAGATCGTGTTGTAAACCGTAAGATTTTGTCCGGTGCCATGAGCAGCCAAAAGCGGCCAGAAAAGATCCAGGTCGGCCATAGAAGGAATAACTTTCTCAATCCCAACAATGGCAATATGTATTTTTGGAAAAGTGGTGCTCAAACGTGCATTTCCCTCATTTTCTGTTAAGGCGATGCTCCCTGTATCTGCAATTAAAAAGTTGCCGCCACTAATGCCAATATCGGCAGTCAGGTATTTTTCTCTAAGCAACTCTCTTGCTTTTTGTACCAGTTGTGGAGGGGTTGCATCTAGTGGTGTCCCAAATTTATCATGAAAAAGCTGGGCGATATCTGTTGCACTGAGGTGCATAGCCGGGGTAACGATGTGATAAGGATGTTGCCCTAAGAGCTGAACAATGTACTCGCCTAAATCACTTTCTAAAGATTCGATCTGGTTACTTTCCAGAAATTCATTCAAATGGATTTCCTCTGTCGTCATCGATTTTGACTTGATGACCGATTTTCCATTATTTTTTTTAATAATGTTCAGGATTTCTCTCTGCGCTTCGGCTGCATCATTTGCCCAGATTACTTTACCACCTCTGCGTTGGAAATTAGATTCAAATTCTGGCAAAAATTTATCGAGATTTTCCATCACACGCCATTTAATCACATGTGCTTTCTTTTTCGATGCTTCCAAGTTTTCGAATTTGGATAATCCACGTTCTACCGCAACATTGTACTTACCTATATTATAATTGATAGTTTTACGGTGTGATAAATCGAACGCTTTCTCATCACTCTTCTCTAAAAATTCCTCAGCAGTTTTGATCATATTTCAAAGATAGGAAATTCTTGTGCCAGCAAAAGTTAATGTGCATAAAAAAGCCTCAACGATTTGTTGAGGCTCAATGTTTTGACTTAATTATTTGGGGTTACCCTTGCCATCCATATCAACAGCCGGGCGTTTTGCTCTATTGGCTAATTCCCAGGCGGTGTAATAGGTGAGTTGTGCTCTTTTGGCCAATAGCGGGAAGTTGATTTTACTTACTTCATCGCCAGGTCTGTGATAATCTTGTTGTAACATCCCATCATAATAGAAAATAATTGGAATACCCAACTTCGCAAAGTTATAGTGATCTGAACGGTAATAAATACGCTCAGGATCTTTTGGGTCATCGTATTTATAATCTAATTTCATTTTGGTATATGTAGCATTTACCTGCTCGCTTAGCTTACCTAAATCACTGCTTAACATGTTAGAACCTACAGAATAAATGTAATTCGCAGAATCAGGTTTGCCTAAATATTCTTCACCGGTACGGCCAATCATATCCGTATTTAAGTTAGCAATGGTATTTTCTACAGGGAAAACCGGATGCAAAGAGTACCATTCAGAACCCCAAAGTCCTTTTTCTTCGCCAACAACAGTCATGAATAAAATACTGCGTTTAGGCCCTTTACCTCCTTTTTTAGCATCAACAAAAGCTTTGGCCATTAACAGAACACCTGTAGTTCCTGATCCGTCATCATCTGCGCCATTGTTAATCTTATCTGGTCCCTCTACTTCTGGTGTAATACCGATATGGTCATAATGACCTGTAAGTACAACAATCTCTTTCTTTAAAACCGGATCAGAACCTTCTAAGAATCCTAAAACATTTTCGCAACGAACTGCTGTTTCCTTCTTCATTGCACTGGCAGAAACAGCAACATTTAGGGTTTGCGATGCTGGTTTAGAAGTTTCAGCAATTTTCTTTTGAACAGCTTCTACCGAAGTACCTGCTGTTTTCAAAATCTCGTTGGCTGTAGCGGTTGATATAGCGATCGTAGTGAAAGGGTTTTGCTTTTTCATGCGATCGATATTGTCCTGCGTTTTCATTACGTTAGAACCTTTGGTATAGGCTGTTTTTTGTTCTTCGGTAATGTTATCTAAGCTTGGATCAATAAAAATTACTGCTTTAGCTTTAGCCTGAGCTAAATATGAAGTTTTTCTGGCTCTGGCCATTAAAAGCTGACGTCCGGTTTGTTTTTCGGCAGATTTTACGGTTGGATCACCACTAGCGAAAATCAATACTACTTTTCCTTCTACATTTAAGCCTTCGTAATCGTTATAACCGTCTTTAGTTACACCGTAACCTGCAAACACAACATCATCTGTACTAAAAGTAAAACCATTTAAACCTACGGCATTACTTGCAATTACAAAGTCTTTGTAAGCGACTTTAGGTTGGCCATTTATGGTTAACATGCTTTCACTTACACTGTAATTAGCCAAATCTACAGGCTGAAAATAGGAGCCACTAACGGGTGCTTTTAATCCTAATGATTTGAAATAATCGCGGATGTAATCTGCTGCCATCCACGCACCTTTAGTTCCTGTTTCACGACCTTCAAAAGCATCAGAAGCTAATACTGAAAGATGCTTATAAGCGTTATCCGGATTAATAGCTTTACTGAATCTAATGGCGTCCTTATTGGCAATAAGGGGTTTTGCTTGTGCAAAACAACTTGCGTAAAGCACAGTAGCTAAGCCAAGGGTTAAAAAATTTTTGTTCATTATGATAATAGTTAGTTGAGTTTTTGGTTAACAGGAAATTTTATCAATTCTGTTCTGATGGCGACCTGCCTCAAATTCAGTATTTAAAAAGGTAGTGGTAATTTCCTTAGCTAGTGTTTCTGATACAAATCGGGCTGGGATGCACAATACGTTCGCATTGTTGTGTTTACGCACCAATGAGGCGACCTCATTTTCCCAGCACAATCCCGCTCTAATGCCTTCATGTTTATTGGCTGTAATGGCTACACCGTTTGCAGATCCGCAAAGTAAAATTCCATAGGTAAATTCACCACTTTCTACTGCTGCAGCCACAGGGTGAGCAAAATCCGGATAATCTACAGAATCAAGAGAATAAGTGCCAAAATCTTTAAGATCATAATCTTTTAAGAAATCCTTCAGCACTTCTTTGTATTCAAATCCGGCGTGGTCAGCACCGATGGCAATTTTAATCTTTGTATCAGACATGTTCAAATTTAGAGAGAAATATAAAATCTATTCGTAATGTTTTTGTTAGTTAGTATAGAAAGCAGCTTCGGCCTTTTTCTTTTTCTTTTCAATGAAAGCAGAAACAAAAATACTCAACTCATAAAGCAAGAAAAGTGGTGTGGCTACAATGAGCATTGTCATAATGTCTGGTGTAGGCGTAACAATTGCTGCAATAATCAGGATAATCACAGCTGCATACCTTCTGCTCGATCTCATCAGTTTTGGTGTCATTAAACCCAGTTTAGATAAGATAAAAATGATTACCGGAAGCTCAAAAATAATACCTGTTCCTAAGGTAAGTGTGGCTACCGAAGATAAGTAAGAATCAACAGTGAAGGTATTTTTAATTTCCTCACTCACTGTATAACCAGTTAAAAAGTTAACTGATAATGGGCATACTACGAAATATCCAAATAGAATACCGATTACAAAAAGTACAGAAGCAAAGAAAACAAAGCCACTTGCAGATTTACGTTCATTTTCATGTAGTGCAGGTTTAATAAAACGCCATACTTCCCAAAGGAGATAAGGGAAACCCACTACAATGCCGCACATTACACAAACGTTTAATTGCAAGTTAAACTGCCCGGCCATTTCGGTGTTAATAATTTCACCATTTATCTTGGTGATACACATGTCTTTACCTAAAGAGGGGAAGCGTTCAACCAATTTACACATCATTCTGTAAGTCCAGAAATCAGGTTTTTTAGGTCCGAAGATAACGTTATCCAGGATTTCTTCATTAAAATAGAAAGCGATACCCGTAAAAACGGCGACGGCGATAACTGCTCTAATCAGGTGCTTACGTAAAACATCAAGGTGATCAAAAAAGGACATCTCTGCCTCTAAATTTTTACCCTTTTCTCCTATAGCTTTTATTAGTGATGATTTTTCTTTAGTGCTGCTCATGTTGAAAACAAAAATACCATTCTAAACGAATAGAATGGTATTTACGTGTTAAATATAGAAATAGTTTATATTATTCTGAGAATTGCTTGGCAAAAATAGCTTCAAACGACAAAAATAGGAAGCGAAGCATTTGAAATTTTTGTGCTGTGTTTAATTTTATGGAGAACTCTTGCTTTCTGCTTTTAGTTGAAAATTTAATAAGTAAGCGCTTTAATTACACTCATTTGCGACAAGTTTGCAGGATTATTATAGTTAAACTGGTACACGCCATCTTCCCCGGTAACAATCAAAGATTTAGGACCTGCAATTACATCATAGCTTTTAATCTGGCTTAAATGCTGCAGCATATTGTTTCCAATTGCGCTTTTATTTTCAATATTAAAGCTTTTAATTCCAAAAGAGCCCTCGCAAAGAAAGAGGTTATTGTTGCTTACACTCAAGCCGTGTGGATTTTGCATCGGAAAAACGGCGAGCTGTTTTGGTTTGGTAGGGTCTTCAATGTCTACAACTTCCAGTTGATTAACGGTTTGACGGCAGAAATTGCCCGTACGCAAAGTAACGAACGCATATTTTCCTTGTACAACTACTGGATCGCAGGCAAAAATATGGCTATAAGTAGATAGTTTTATCGGATTGGCAGCATCAGCAGCACTGAAAATATGCATACCTGTATTGGTTCCGATAAATAACTTGTTTTCGTAAGGAAATATCGTTTCTACACCCCAGCCTAAATTTATTGTTTTTACGAAAGTTGGATTTGAAGCCGTCTTTATATCAAAAAGACTTAAATCCGATTGGCCAACAGTATATAGATAATCACTTAACAAGGTAAACCTGGCCATTGAGCCTCCCTGCCCGGATGAACTGCCGGTTGAACTGCTGTAACTTGCATCAAACGAGATATTTTTGTACGTTTCCTTTCTAACAACGGTGTCTTTATAAATAACCACATATTTCAGTATGCTGGTTGTAAAAAACTGTTTAAAAACATCATTTACCCTTTTAATTTGCTTGATATTGTTCATCGAAGAAATATCAAAAGCCAGTAAATCTACGTAACTATCAGCATACAGAATGTTATCACGGATGGCAAGATCAACATTGCCGGGAATTTGTAAAAATGAGAGGTTAACAGGGGTATTCGGATTAACATTGTTATAAATGTGAATACCCTTGTTTGGTTCGTTTATAAAGAGGTAATCATTATATACATAGATTTTTCCGGTTTTTTTTGCTTTAACAGGGCTTTTTATACCCACAGGCAATGCTCTCATCTCTTGCAGAGAAATTGCTTTCGCAATTTGTATAACTTCAAATTCATCGGTGTTTTTTTTGCATTGAGTAAGTACAGCCATCGCGAAGAATAGCAGTAATCCGTTAAGTAGATATTTTTTCATGTTGGTTAGGTTTTTTACTAAAACGCAGGCTGTTGTTAAAACGCTACAAGATAAGAAGTTAATGTTTGATTAAAACGGTGAAGTTGTTTTTAGGTGTAATAAAAAGGGCTGTATCAAAATCCTGATACAGCCCTTTTAAAGTTTCAAACTTGAAAAAGTTTAATTATTCTGATAATTCAAATGTTTCCATGAATTTAGTAGTGAAATTTCCTGCTCTGAAATTAGGATCTTTCATCAATTGTAAATGGAAAGGAATAGTTGTTTTAACGCCTTCGATTACAAATTCTCCCAATGCACGCTCCATGGTACAAATTGCCTCTTCACGTGTTTGCGCAACACAAATCAATTTAGCAATCATACTATCATAGTTAGGTGGAATTTGATAGCCTGCATAAACATGGGTATCTACGCGCACACCATGGCCACCCGGAGAGTGGAAATTGGTGATTTTTCCTGGTGAAGGGCGGAAGTTGTTAAAAGGGTCTTCTGCATTGATACGGCATTCAATGGCATGCATATCAGGGAAATAATTTTTGCCGGAAATAGGAATTCCTGCAGCAACCTTAATTTGTTCTTTAATTAAATCGAAGTTGATTACTTCTTCTGTAACCGGATGTTCTACCTGGATACGTGTATTCATCTCCATGAAGTAGAAGTTACGGTGTTTATCAACCAAAAATTCAATGGTCCCTGCACCTTCGTAATTAACGGCAACAGCTCCTTTAATGGCCGCCTCACCCATGCGAACGCGTAACTCATCAGTCATGAAAGGTGAAGGCGATTCTTCTACCAATTTCTGGTGACGACGTTGGATAGAACAGTCGCGTTCTGATAAGTGACAGGCTTTACCATATTGATCACCAATAATCTGAATTTCAATGTGGCGCGGATCTTCGATGTATTTTTCCAGGTATAAACCATCGTTACCGAAAGCTGCTCCTGATTCCTGACGTGCGCTATCCCATGCATTTTCGAAATCTTCATCTTTCCAAACTACACGCATTCCGCGGCCACCACCACCGGCAGTTGCTTTTAGAATAACAGGATAGCCCATTTCGTTGGCTATTTTAATACCTTCTTTAACACTGTTTAATAAACCTTCAGAACCTGGTATAGTAGGTACCCCGGCTTTTTTCATGGTTGCTTTCGCCGAAGCCTTATCACCCATGTCGTCTATCTGCTCTGGTGTTGCGCCGATAAATTTGATGCCATACTCTCTGCAGATATTTGAAAATTTAGCATTTTCAGATAAAAATCCGTATCCGGGATGGATCGCATCAGCATTGGTTAACTCTGCTGCAGAAATGATATTAGGTATATTTAAATAAGAATCTTTACTTGGGGGAGGACCGATACAAACAGCTTCATCAGCAAAACGTACATGTAAACTCTCGCGATCTGCGGTAGAATAAACAGCAACAGTTTTGATGCCCATTTCCTTACAGGTACGGATAATACGCAAAGCGATTTCACCCCTGTTGGCAATTAATATTTTTTTAAACATGATTTTTTATTTTTCGTCAATCTGTTTTAAAATAATCGTCATGCTGACTGATCAGCATCTATAATAAAAAGAAGACCCAAATCCCGATGTGTCGGGACTGGGTGACGTCAATGTTTTATAATTAAATAGGCTCTACTAAAAATAATGGTTGATCGTACTCAACAGGAGAAGCGTTATCCACCAAAATCTTAACGATACGGCCAGAAACTTCACTCTCAATTTCGTTGAAAAGTTTCATTGCCTCAATGATACAAACTACTTTACCAGTACCGATTTCATCGCCAACGTTAACAAACATTGGTTTGTCAGGGCTAGAAGAACGGTAGAAAGTACCGATCATTGGAGATTTGATGGTAATGTATTTCGAAGTGTCTTCCGCAGCAGGAGCAGCCGGAGTTGAAACAGCAGCTGGTGCAGTAGGTGCAGAAGCTACAGGGGCTGCAGCTTGTACAAGTGGAACTTGTGGTACTGTAGCATGAACAACTGTTGGGTTTTGGTTTGTTTTGATGGTAATTTTAAAGTCTTCTTGCTCAATAGCAACTTCGTTTACCCCAGAACGAGAAACAAATTTAATCAGTTCCTGTATTTGTTTAATATCCATTTTTTAGGCTAGTTATGTAAAAAATAGTGTTTATATGATTTAACTAAGTTATACTTTTTTTGTTTTATTTTTCATCTGATAATCAGACTATAAAGTTCCGGCTATGGATTCAGATTAATTAGAATCGTATGCCCACTTGAGGTAAATTGAACCCCATGTGAATCCACCTCCGAAGGCAGCTAAAACAATATTGTCGCCTTTTTTAAGGCGGCTTTCCCATTCCCACAAACAAAGTGGGATAGTTCCGTTAGTGGTATTACCATAACGTTCAATATTGATCATTACTTTATCAGTACCTACACCCATGCGGTTGGCAGTTGCATCGATAATGCGTTTGTTAGCTTGATGAGGAACTAACCAGGCTACATCATCTGCAGTTAAGTTATTACGCTCCATGATTTCGGCAGCTACATCAGCCATGTTGGTAACGGCGAATTTGAATACCGTTGGGCCTTCCTGGTGTGCAAAATGTTCACGTGCATCAACACTTTCATGTGAGGCAGGTTTTACAGAACCACCGGCTTTCATGCCTAAGAAGTCCCTTCCTGAACCATCAGTTCTGAGAATAGAATCCTGAATGCCCAACCCTTCTTCATTTGGTTCTAAAAGTGCACAACCGCAACCATCACCAAAAATAATGCAGGTTGTACGGTCTTCGTAGTTAATGATTGAAGACATTTTGTCTCCACCAACTACTAAAACTTTTTTATGCTTTCCAGATTCAATAAACTGTGCACCAGTGCTTAATCCAAAGATAAAACCCGAACAAGCAGCTTGTAAATCATAGCCCCAGGCATTTGTGGCACCTACCTTATCGGCCAGTACGTTTGCCGTGGCAGGAAAAGTAAAGTCGGGGGTAGTGGTGCAAAAGATAATTAATTCGATTTCCTTTGCATCAATACCTCTTTTTTTAAGCAATCCGTTTACAGCATGTACAGCCATATCAGATGTACCCAAACCTTCACCTTTTAAAATCCTGCGTTCCTTTATACCCGTTCTGCTGGTGATCCATTCATCCGAAGTATCAACAATGGTTTCTAACTCTGCGTTGGTAAGCACATAGTCGGGGACGTAACCATTTACTGCTGTTATAGCAGCGTGAATTTTACTCATTTTAAAAAATTAAATAAACTATTTGAATGCCGTTTTAATTTTATCTACTAATCCTGTTGTAATCATTTCTCTTGATTGAAGGACCATGTTTTTCACTGCTAACGGGCTCGATATACCGTGGCCAATCACTACAGGTGCATTAACACCTAAAACCGGGCTGCCACCATATTGCTCATAATTAAAGCGATCGAAAAACTCATCCTTCATTCCCTTTTTAACAGTCATTACATAAAAAGATTCTGCTAATTTAAGCATAACATTTCCTGTAAAACCATCGCAAACAATTACATCCGCTTTATCGTTGAATAAATCTCTTCCTTCTACGTTGCCTACAAAGTTAAATAAGTTTGTATCTCTCATTAACGGAAAAGTTGCCATGCTTAGCATATTGCCTTTTTCATCCTCTTCACCAATATTCATGAGGGCTACCTTAGGATTGTCTATTTGCAATAAGTTTTCTGCATATAAACTGCCCAGGGCACCAAATTGAAGTAAGATATCAGGTTTGCAATCGGCATTTGCACCAACGTCTAATAATAAACCGGTACCGCCTTTAATTTTAGGAAGGATTGTGCATAAGCAGGGGCGGATAATGCCCGGAATAGTTTTAACGCTAAAAACAGCGCCAACTAACATAGCGCCAGAGTTACCTGCACTCGCAAATGAGTCGATTTTTCCTTCTTTTAAAAGGTTAAAGCCAACAGATATGCTCGATTTTGGTTTCTGAACAATTGCTTTTGTGGGGTGTTCGCCCATACCAATAACTTCATCAGTATGAACGTATTCAAAATGATCCGGATTAAAACCTTCTTCTGCAAGAATGGGTTTAATCTGTTCGGTATCGCCGATAAGAACTAAATGTTCTCCGGCATTTAGCGATTGATGAGCAGCTATTGCTCCCAAAACGATTGCTTTGGGAGCATAGTCTCCGCCCATTATGTCGAGGCCTATTTTCATAGAAAAAATCTGTTTGTGTTAAATTAGGGTTAATCCTAAATTTTTCAGTTGACTAAGGTATGACTAAAGCCGCTGAAAACACAAACAATTTTTTAAGAAAATTACCCAATCTGAGTATTTTCAATAACCAGTTTGCCGTTGTAGTATAAGTTACCATCAACGTTATAAGCACGGTGAGGTACGTGGATAGCACCTGTTGCCGAGCATGTTGCTAAAGAAGGAGCCACAGCTTTATAGTGAGTTCTTCTTTTATTTTTTCTCTGTTTCGAGATTTTCCGTTTTGGATGTGCCATTGGTGTATAATCTAATTATTTTTTTAACTTATTTAATGCTTCCCAACGTGGGTCGCTTGTTTGTTCGTTCTCTTCACTCTGATTTTCGATAGAAAGTTTCTCTAATCGATCAATCATTTCCTGGTCGCAATCTTGATTAGCCTGCTCACAGTTCTTGATATATGGAACTGCAACGTTAATCATTTCATATAACGGTTCAGCGATATCAATTGCTGTTTCTTTTCTGCTTAGCGAGATAATTTCATCATCATCGCTCTCCAGCTCATCTTCAGCAAATTTTACAATCTGTCTTTCGTACAGATTTATCGGCAATGGAAATTCAGCTAAACATTTGTCGCAATCTAAATTAACGGTACCGGTTACTTTAAACCTCAGAATTAACATGGTCTCTTGTTTCTCAAGCTCCAGGTTAACCTTTAGGCTGCCACTTTTAATCAGCGAATACTCAAAAGCATTAAAAAAGCGGTCATCAAGCTCAAAATCAAAGTCATGAGTTCCCAATTTTAATCCGGTAAACGGTACTGAAAATTGTTTTAGCGGGTTCAAAGTACTGTAAAATTTTAGCCTGCAAATGTAGGGATAAAATAATTAGATTAAAAATGTTTTTTAAAAATTATTACAAGGCCTGGTTGATTAGTTCATTGGTTCATTGGGCATTGGGTAACTGGATAAGTAATTTAAAACATCAGTTCCAGGTTCCGAACCGGATTTAGTCAAAATTACGCTCCCGGGGCCAAAATCATTTCTTTGTTATTTCTACTCCACTCACTCCATGAGCCTACATAAAGTTTTGGAACAGGTAAACCTGCATAATCTAAAGCCAACAAGGTATGGCAAGCGGTAATTCCAGATCCACAATGCACAATTACATTTTCGGTTTGTATGCCAGCTAAAGCCTTGGTGTATTTTGCCTTCAATAGTTCGGGCGATAAGAAGGCTCCGGTTGCATCCAGGTTTTCTGTGAAGGGAATGTTCGTTGCGCCCGGAATATGGCCTGCTATCAGGTCTATTGGCTCTGTTAAGCCTGCAAAGCGATTGGCATCTCTAACATCAATTACTATGTAGTTATCTGTTTTGGTTATTTTCTCTACCTCATCAATATCCGCTAATGGTAATTCCCAGCTTTTAATCGGGTAAGGCCTGGCAGCTTTTGCGGTTTCTATCTGGTTAGTGGTTGGAAAACCTGCTTTAACTGCTGCATCGAAGCCGCCATCAATTACCTGCACTTTTTCATGACCAATGGCTTTTAACATCCACCAGAGTCTGGCTGCAGCATTTCCACCATTTTTGTCATCATATATTACCACATGTCTATCTGGCGAAATGCCAAACTTCCCCAAAATTACTTCAAACTGTTCAAAAGTAGGTAGGGGGTGCCTTCCTCCATCGGCGAAATCTCCGATATTCGCGAGATCGTTGTTTACATCAGCAAATAATGCTCCTGTAAGGTGATTTTCATCGTATCTCGCTTTTGATCCGGCACTGGCATCAATGATGATGATTTCTTCGGATTTACTTAGCTGAATCAGATCTACTGGTTTTATAATTGGTGATAATTTTGAATGCATTTTAATATTTATTTTTTCGGTAATTATTTTTCAGTGCCCAAAGTCCTAACACCGGACCTACACCCAGAATCATATAAAGATATTGAGAATTCAGCTGTTTTGATAATACATTAACAATTTGAATACTAACAATTGTAAGGGCAAAGCCAATACAATTTACAATGGTAAGGGATGTTCCACGTGAAGCTTCAGGCGCATTTTGAGCAATTAAAGAAGAAAACAGCGGGGAATCTGCGGTGACTACCAGTCCCCAAAAAAATAGTGCGGCCAGCAATATGAAAACAGAATCGGCATATAAAAAAAATGGAGAACACAGGCAGCATAAACCTGATAGTAATAAGGCTGTTGTGGCTACATTTTTAGCTCCAAATCTTTGAGAGAGCAGCCCGCCCAGCATGCAGGAGATACCACCCGAGGCAATGATCAGGAAGGTAAATAAAGGAATGCTGATTGTGCTGTTTGCATGGTTGGCATTGTAGGCCAAAAATATATTGGGTAAAAAGGCCCAGAAAGTGTACAGCTCCCACATGTGGCCGAAATAGCCAAATGCGGCAGATCTGAACTCCTGGTTTTTAAAGCCATCTAAAAAGGAACTCAATTTGAGCTGTTGCCCAGCTTTTCTGAATGGTCCATTGGGTACAAAGAGGAAAATCATTAATCCGCCAATTAAAGCAAGCAATGAGGTCGCATAAATGACATATTCCCAGGGGAAATTGGCTGTGAGTGTTTTAAGTAAATGTGGAAATGCAGTACCAAGTACTAGAGCACCTACTAAAAAACCTAAAGATTTACCCAGGCCTGCCTGAAAATAATCGGATGCAATTTTCATTCCTACCGGATAAATCCCGGCAAGCATAAACCCGGTTAAGAACCTGAACAGGAGTAACCAGGTTACTTCTTTTGCTACTAAACAGATACCCAGATTAAAAAAAGCTGCCGCCACAGCACATACAAAGAATACTTTAGCGGGAGAAAATTTATCGGATATGGCTAATAATGCGAATATGAATGTTCCGGTTATAAAGCCAAACTGCACCATACTGGTTAAATTGGCTAAAAGATTTACACCAGATGTAAAGTTCTTAACCAGATCAGGGAGTACTGCATTGCCTGCAAACCACAATGAGGTACACAGGAACTGACCAATAACAATAACAGGTAGAACAAATTTGGGTGATGAGGTGCTGACCATTTTTTCTGAGTGCACAATTTTAGCTAAAATTAGCCAGTGACACTAATGTTTCATTTGTTCTTTCATCAATTTTTCCATCATTTCCCTTTTTTGTTGAGTGGTCATATTTTTGAGCTTATTGGCGTCAAAGTCTATGCTGCTTTTTTTATAGCCCGCAGGAATGGTAAAGAGTGACGGACTTAGGTCTTTCGCCTCATGTTTGGTCAGCAACATAGTCAGTGTAGGTGTTTTGGTGCCCGGTTTATACATCACCACTTTTACTGGCATACCTGATATACCTTTGCTTTTTAATTGAGCGATAACTTTTTTCGTGTTGGCATTATTTCCCATCATTGGAAAATCAAAGGTTGGCAGTTCTTTAGTATACCAGGCATCCCATGATTTACCTTCGGCAGTCATTCTTACATGAGAACAATTGTAGTTGCCAATTTTTTCATTTCCTAAAACGGTAATGTCAATATTTCCACCTGCGTTATTATTCATTTTTGCTTCGGTGTAGGTTTTGTTCATCGAATTAAAAACAAGCGTTACTCCGGGCCGATTTTTAAGCATAAGCAGTGTGGTAGACATTTGCCTGCCTGCAATAATCATATTTGTTTCCGTACGCAGATCTCCATTTTTACCATACATCTTGCTGATAATGGGTTTACTACCTGAGGTTGTCATGGTATATTCCAGGTATACGTCTAGTGCAAAGGCACGGTTACTCAATAAAAAAATTGCGCACAGGCTGGTTATTATAAATAATTTGGTTTTCATTACTGTAGTTTTTGGTTTATTAAAGTTAAGCAATGAAAATTCAATCTTAACTTAATTTGTTGGGTTTACCATTTATTTAATAATACTCAAGCTACCTTTTAAGATTTTTTGCCCATCTAAGTTGATAACGTAGTAATAAACACCCGGTTCACAGGCGTTGCCACGGTAGTCTCCTTTCCATGGATGATCATAACCTTTGGAATAAAATATTAGCGTTCCGTATCTGTTAAAAATCGATACTTTACAATTGGCAAACGAGTGAAGATCTGGGATCTGCCATAGATCGTTTACGCCATCGCCATTAGGACTAAAAGCATTTGCGGGATTAATTTGGACAACTTTGATAACATCAATGTTTAGTATATTAGAAGTTATGTTATTCAGGATTGAACATGGGTTGGTAACAGTTAATTCACATTTGACCTGATCTCCTTGTTGTAGATTATTTTTACTGAAAAAACGACTGTTTTCTCCGGTTTGAATTCCATTGACAAACCACTGGTATTGTGGATTTGTTCCCGCGTTGGTTGTGGTGGCTGTAAAATTAACTGTAGATGTGCTGTATATCTTGCTAATGTCGCCCTCTATGCTAATCCCTGGTGTAAGCATGGGATTGATTGTAACGATAATTACATTGCTCGTTGCGCTAGAAGTTACCTGGCAATTTTGAGCATTGCTAACAATTGTACAGCTTACTTTATCCTGATCTTCAAGATCATCAATTTCCAGAATGTCTGAATTCGCATTCAGGTCATTTCCATTTATTTTCCACTGGTATAGCGGGTTTTCTCCCGCCCGGACTGCTGTAGCCTTGAATTTGATGGGTGTTCCCTTACACACTGTCGATTGGTCTGCCTGAACGGTAACAGCCGGAGCATCTGTAATTGGACTATTTAGTGAAATACTGTTGCTGGATATCAATCTATTTGTGACACAGGTTTCGGAACTGATCAGCGTACAGGTTACGACATCGGTTGATGTTAGCCTGCTTGGTTTAAAAGTGTTCATGGTCTCTCCGGAAACATCTCTTCCATTTATTTGCCATTGTAGCACTGGATTAACCCCACCAAATTCAGTAACCGCAGTAAATGTTGGCTGGAAAAGATCACAAACTATCTCTCTGTCTGCCGAAATTGTTATCTTAGGAACAAGGTTTTCACTTATCTGAATGGGATTTGAAGTTGTTATACAGCCATCAGTTGTTGTTATTTTTGCCCGATAGGTCCCGGCCTTTAAAGTTGTGTATGTTCCCGTGAAGATATTGGAGAATTTAATGATGCGGCCATTTAGGAAATCTGAAACATATAGGTTATTGAAAGCATCCATTCCAATGCCCGTAGGCATGATCTGGTTTGGGCCGTTTCCCTGGCCGTTGCCACCGGCAATGATAGTGCCTGAACTTGCGCCAGGCAGCCACCTTTGAACCGCGTAGCCTGTATAATCTGATACATAGATATTTTTACTTCCATCTACATATACGCCAAGGGGATTGCCAGAAGTACGGGCAACAGTTGTTCCGGCGCTGGCGCCTATAATCCACTTTTGTACTCGGTAATTGTCTGTATCACAGATGTACAAATTGCTTCCTTCTATGAATAAACCGGTAGGGGCAGCAAGCTGATTAGCAGTGCTACCATAACCGTTTCCTCCGGCAACAATTATTCCTGGGGCCGTTCCTGAGGTATATTTTCTAACCAGTTGTCCATTTTGTTCAGATACATAAACATTATTTTGTGCATCAATACAAATTCCGGTAGGTAAATTGAGAAATGAGGCTATTGTTATTCCAGAGGTTGCTCCCGGCGTGAACTTTTGAACGCGGGAGTTGGATTGATCTACGACATAAAGATTTCCGAGGCCATCAACCGCTACAGCAGTAGGTCTGTTAAACTGGTTGGAAGCATTTCCTGTGCCGTTTCCTCCTGCTATAGTAATACCAGCTACAGCTCCGGGAGCCCATTTCTGAACTCTATTGTTGGCCATGTCAGGTATATATATATTTCCAGCTCTATCTACAAATATTCGATTTGGATTATAGAGTTGGTTAGGGGTAGCGCCACTTCCATTTCCGCCTGCGACAATGACACCATTATTTTGTTTAATGTTGCTTTGTTCTAATATTGAAACATCATCCAATAACCAGGAAATAGTAGCAATGGCGCTGGTGCTGGTTACAGTGAGCTCACTGCCAACACATCCGTTTCCTGTTAGCGTAGCCGTGCAGGAGTAGGTTAACTTTGATTTATGTGAGCTTGACCCCTTTTCGGCATGTTTAGACTGTACTAAATGATATGTATCTTTTTTATAAAATGCAGCAGAGAAGAATGCCAAAAAAGACAATAGGATTGCATAAAAAAAGCATTGGGCAGTTTTCAATAAGAGTAGCGTTTGGTTTAATGCCCGCAAATTAAAGATTAAAAGTTTACTTTCAAAAACCCTTTAATCTTCGCCCTGTCTGGAGTTAAGTAAACCTGATAGTAATGGAAATCCTTTTTGAAACAGGAATCTTAAGAAGCTTCTGATGATTACAAAAAGATTGAAATGAATAGCAGGACGAGAGTAGCCGATAGAAAACAGAGATTGCTTTTCTACTAATTAATCAGCTTAGTGATTGGGGGTATTAAAACGTGGTCACGCTAAAATGCTTCGGGCATATGAGGTGGTGAGTATTGAGTGGGTTAGGCCCCAGCCTCATAACTCACAACCCGCAACTTGTAACACAATTAAGAAGCATCGTCCTTAATGTCAAACTGTGTTTCTACAATTTTTCCTCCAGATCTCAATTGATTTCCTAGCATTTCTTCTTGCTCACGTCTATTTTTTACAATGTGGATGGCTGCAAAAAGTGCTTCTCTGAACGAAGTTTCATCTGCGAGGTTTTTCCCTGCAATATCGTAACCCGTTCCGTGATCTGGTGAGGTGCGTACAAAGTTTAGTCCTGCAGTATAGTTAACACCATTGCTAAAAGCCAGGGTTTTGAAGGGAATAAGGCCCTGATCATGATACATGGCTAGTACAGCATCGAATTGTTTGTAACTGCTGTTCCCAAAAAAGCCATCAGCTGGATATGGGCCAAAGCACATGATACCTTTATCAAAGGCTTCCTGAATGGCCGGGGTAATGATTTCGGCTTCTTCGGAGCCTAATAAGCCGTTATCGCTGGCATGGGGATTAAGCCCAAGAACAGCAATTTTCGGTTTTTCAATCCAGAAATCCTTTTTTAGGCTTTCATTAATGAGTTTAAGTTTATTGATGATTTTATCTTTGGTTATTGCAGCAGGAATATCTTTTACCGGAATGTGCCCTGTTACTACACCTACACGAAGACCCTCACTTACCAGGAACATCAATACATCTTTGCTGCCACTTTTTTCCTGTAAGTATTCGGTATGCCCCGGGAAGGCAAAAGTTTCTGATTGGATATTGTGTTTGTTGATAGGAGCAGTTACCAATGCGTCTATATCACCGTTTACCAAATCGCTGGTCGCTTTTTCTAAAGATAAGAGCGCATATTTGCCGCCGGTTTCGGTTACCTGTCCCAGTTCAATCTTCACATCCTCTTCCCAGCAGTTAATCATATTGGCTCTTTTAGCTTGTGCCTGATTGGCATGGTTAATTACGTTGAAGCTAAAATCTCCGAGGTTATTTGCCTTGCGGTGAAACGAGGAAACTTTGGTGTGGCCATAAACAATTGGTGTGCAGTAGTTTAAAATAACGGGGTTAGATAACGTTTTAATAATTACCTCTAAACCTATACCGTTTACATCGCCAATACTGATACCAATTTTAAGTTTATTGCTCATAATTAATGAAAAATTTTAGCGCAAATTACTGATTTTAGCTTAAACACTTTAAAAAAAATGAATCAGGCTAATGTAGGGAGTTATTCGCAAAGCAATAATAACGCTATCTTTGTGCTGATATTTTCAATTTTAAAGCTCCTATTGGGGTTCAGGTATGAGTTTAGTTAAAGCAAAGAAACATTTAGGACAACACTTTTTAACCGATAAAGGCATCGCCAATCGCATTGTTGAAAGTTTGGTGAATACTGATAAATATAATCAGGTACTCGAGGTAGGACCGGGAATGGGGATTTTGTCTGATTTTTTATTGCAACGTGAAGATTTGCAGACCTATCTTATCGATATCGATACCGAGTCGTTTCATTTCCTGAATGATAAATACCCGCAGCTTGGCGGCCGGTTAATTAATGGCGACTTTTTAAAGCTCGATTTTGATTCTATTTTCCCTACCCAGTTTGCCATTATAGGCAATTTTCCATACAATATCTCTTCTCAGATTTTATTTAAAATTTTAGACAACAGAAATAAGGTAGTAGAAATGGTGGGCATGTTTCAAAAAGAAGTGGCTCAGCGATGTGCCGCACCAGCTGGGACTAAGGAGTATGGCATTCTAAGTGTTTTTCTTCAGGCTTACTATAAAATAGAGTACCTGTTTACCGTGAAACCTGGCACCTTTAATCCACCTCCTAAAGTGCATTCTGCTGTAATCAGGTTAACCCGAAACGAAACTGAGCAATTAGATTGTGATGAGAAATTATTTTGGCGGGTGGTTAAGGCTGGTTTTAACCAGCGAAGAAAAACCTTGCGCAATGCAGTTTCGGCTGTAATGCCAAAGGATAAGATGGATAATCATATTTATTTTGAGAAACGTGCAGAACAATTAACGGTTGCAGATTTTGTAGCCTTAACACAGCATGTGAGTAAGTTGATGTCTGCTTAAAAAGTTCCGAGTTAAAGGTTCTAAATTGTGTAGCGAGTGTCATTCCCCATTCGGATGAATCCTGCATAAATTGTTAAATAGATGCTTTGCTATCGCCCGGGATATTAGAGAAAACTTCTAACAAACCATTAATTTTTCCTGTCGTTTTCTTGCAAACGGATGATTATTTACACCGTTTTTCTCCTTTCCTTTGCGCTGTAATTTTGAAAATGTTATGGTTAATTATCGCGAAATTTTTGATGAACAAGGATTAGATTATATTACTTACCGTGAAATGGTAGACCGGTTGCTGGCAGAAGGTAAAACAACAGGCCCAGATAACACTGAAGCCATGTTGCACTACAGCAAAATGAATGTTCAACGGATGAGCAGGGTAGATAAAACAGCAAACTTAACCGACGAATTAGTTTCAACCATTCATGGTTTGAAAGGTAACTACAAATTGCTGGTTATTACCGAAGGCTGGTGTGGCGATGCGGCGCAGATTATTCCTGTATTTAACAAAATAGCTATGGCTTCCGCCGGAAAACTGGAATTAAAATTTGTACTTCGTGATCAAAATCTTTCTTTAATTGATGCACACTTAACCAATGGGGGAAGGGCTATTCCTGTACTTTTGGTATTAGATGAAACTGGTAATGAAGTATTATTGAGCTGGGCTCCTCGTCCTCAAATTTTACAGCACCTTTTAAAAGAGTGGAAGCAGGAAACCAGTGAAATGACCGTCATTGCTGAAAAACTTCATGGCTGGTACGCTAAAGATAAAACACAAACTACGCAATCAGAGATGAACGAGTTGTTTAAAAAGCTGGGGTAGTTATTCCTTTAGATTTTTTACTGATTTGAGTTCTGCATCTGGGTAAGAACACCTTTTCAGCCAATTCACATTCCAGATAACTATCCGAAAGGTCATTGAGGTATTTGTTTTTAACCGGCTTAGCTTTTTGGTAATAAACCTCACCAGGCGTGATCGGAAGTAATTGGTTTTGACTAAAGATATAAATTACAAAACAGAACTAGTCAACAGAAACCGTTAAACCTTCTTGTTGCAAAATTTTTCTGTAAACTTCCATCTCTGTAAATGAACCTTCCAGTACGGCACATTTACCTTCGTTATGCACTTTCCAGGCAATTTTTTCTGCTTGAGACTCACTGTAATCCAGATATTTCATCATGCAAAAAATAACATGATCGAAAGTATTTACATCATCGTTCCATAATATCAGGCGATGTACCGTTTTAAGGGAAGTTAAAATTTCTTCGAGCGTAAAGGTCTCTTCTTTGGTTTCTGTAGACATATTTGCAAAAATAATCATTAGTATCAAGTATTTAGTATCAAGTTTCAAGATTTTGTTGCTGAAGGCCCAATAATACCTTCGTTAATAAATGATTAACTTTGTAAGACCAAATTATAAATAATGACCATGCACCAATCTAAAATTGCGGGAATAGGGTATTACGTTCCGAAAAATGTATATACCAACAACGATTTGAGTCGTTTCATGGAGACGAGTGATGAGTGGATCCAGGAACGTACCGGGATCAAGGAGCGAAGGTTTGCAGATCGGAATGAGGAAACCACTACCACCATGGGTATTGAGGCTGCGAAAATCGCAATAGATCGCGCAGGCATTACACCGAAAGATATCGATTTCATTGTTTTTGCTACGCTGAGTCCAGATTATTACTTTCCAGGTTGTGGTGTTTTATTACAACGTGAAATGGGAATGGGAGAAATCGGTGCTTTGGATATCCGTAACCAGTGCTCGGGTTTTGTTTATGCCCTATCGGTAGCAGATCAATTCGTTAAAACAGGTATGTATAAAAATGTTCTGGTTGTTGGGAGTGAGAAGCATTCTTTTGCAATGGATTTTGAAACCCGAAGTCGGAATGTGTCGGTTATTTTTGGTGATGGTGCCGGAGCTGTTGTTTTACAACCTACTAATGCGCCTGGAAAGGGGATTTTAAGTACCCACTTGCACAGCGATGGTGCTGATGCTGAGATTTTGGCGATGTATTATCCTGGCTCTCATGCCAATAAATGGATGAAAGATAAACCTGCTTTTCCTGATCAGGAATTGGGTGGTTTATTTATGACCGAAGAAATATTAAACAGTGGAGCAGCATTACCTTATATGGATGGACCTTCAGTTTTTAAGAAAGCCGTTGTGAAATTTCCCGAGGTGATCAAAGAAGCTTTGGCAGCCAATAACCTTAGCGAGAAAGATATCGATATGTTGGTGCCGCATCAGGCCAATTTACGGATCAGTCAATACGTACAACAACTGCTTGGTTTAAATGATGATCAGGTTTTTAATAACATTCAAAAATACGGCAATACCACCGCCGCATCGGTTCCCATTGCCCTTTGTGAAGCCTGGGAAGCTGGAAAAATAAAAGATGGTGATCTGGTTTGTTTGGCAGCCTTTGGTTCTGGTTTTACCTGGGCCAGTGCATTGATCAGATGGTAGATTAAGCCCTCAGTACTTAGTTAGTAGTCTTGTGTCCTTAAAAGAAAGCGTTAAGAGTAGGATTAACAGCCCATTCTTAACGCTCTGATTGATTTTCTCATTTTCTAAATAAAGACTCCGGACTAATAAACCTATTTTCCGATAAAGTCTCCTAAATAACTACATTCACCAGATGCCTTTTGATAGAATGGTGTCTGTTTGTATTTCAGTCTTAGTTCTTTGAAGTAGGGATTGTTATAATTCGCTGTTAAAAAATCTTTAAACTTTACATCATCTTTGTCGTACCAGCTAAATGATAATGGATAGGCATTCAGAATAATCTGTTTTTGTGCACATTTGGCCAGCATAAAAGTACACTTAGCTTTAAAATCCGGATCATTGCTTAATGCGCGGGCCTTTAAATACCAGGCTTTGGCTGTTTGTGCCTTTTTATAATCTACATCGTAGTTATATTTAGGTTTGCTAAAATTATCATAAGATGACCAATCGTAGCTTATTAAAAACCAGCTGTTGCCGTAATATCCTGTTTGGTATATTGCATTGGCCATTTTGTAATAGTAGTAAGCCGCATTCTTTTTATCGCTAAGCGTTAATTTTTGCAAACGCAACATCTGCTGTGCAAACGTTCTTTTAGTCGTTGCAGTTTTACTACTGGCGTAATTTTTAGGATAATCTTTTATGGTCTCAATAAATGGATTGGCGAAGAGTTTGTTGTCATCTCCGGCGTACCAGTTTTGCGGACTAAAATATTGATAATTAGCTGATATTTTGCTGAACATTTCTACAGCCTTGTCATATTGATGGGTTCTGAGGTATGTTGTACCATACAATTCGTAAAAATCATCATTACTAAGCTGATTCAAGGCTTTCGATAATAATCCAAGCATATCTTCTGTGCCTGATTTCGTTTTGTAGCTGCTCAAACCCTGCATGCTTTTCGGACTTAAATATCGTTGCCAGAACGAAAGCGTTTGATAGCTCATGTTCTTGAAAAGTGAATTTTGCGACAAGGTTTTGTATTTTAAATCGCCTTTAACCATAGCCAATGCAGCTTTAGCCGTATCGCCTAAACTCATGTATGCTGGCGCTAAAATCTGTTGGTAGAAATTCCTGGTTGTCAGGGTAAATCTTTTGTCTGCATTGCCCCAGGAATCATAATAGTCGCTCTTTGGGGCTACGGGGTTTTCTGCGAACCTTTTTTCATCTAACCATTTTAGGCTGGCAACCAATTCATTTTCGTTAAATGTTACTCCCTTTTTAATTTTGCTTGATTCTAACAGCAATTTCACAATCCTCACCTGATCTCTCAATCGAGTGCTAAGCTGCTCAGAATTCTTAATATTGGATAAATACAATGTTCCCTGATCTGGCTTGTTTTCGATCCAGGATAAATATGCAGCAGTCACATAACCTAGATCAGGTTCAGGATATTTCTTTTCTTTGGCCAGTTTTAGGGAGAAATCCTTGGTGGCCAGGAGATGCTTTAAATTAGCTGCTTTAAGGCTGTCGTTATATTTAGAAGATCTTCCTTCTTCAAAATAATAGCTGTATGAAACCTTGGCGATATCGCTGCTTTTAATAAGTGCCTCTTCTAATTTATTTACTTCTCTTAATAACAGCACTCCGTTGATCACACTTTTAGGTTCGAGCTGGTAAACTTTGTTCAAGCTTTTGAGGTCATAATCATAATTTCCAAAACCGTTAATCGCCCAGATGTTGGCGATTTCTGCATCACCCTTGGCATATTTTAATGCAGCATCTGCAGGGGCATCTGTGTAATAATAATTTCTGTAAGCCTGGTTTCTACGTTCAGGGTTGGCATTAAACACCTTAGAAAACAAATAGGCGGATTGGCCAGGGTTGCCGGTTTTTCTAACTGCACCAGCGTAAAGTGCCAGTGCCCAACCTTTTACAGGACTATTGCCTTTAGCTGTTTTAATATATTGCTCATAAGTAGATTTACACATAGGGTAGTCTCCGCCATAATGAGACATTCTTGCAGATTGGTAGGCGTAACGAAGTTTCAAAAAATCGTCTTTAGTTGAGCTAACGAATTTTAAAGCTTCCTGGGCTTTGTTTTGCATTGCGGCAGTATCACGGGGTTTCGGATCCCACAAATCGAATGCTACATTCGCCAGTGGCTCACAAGCCTTTGCAAACTGATAGTATTGTAGCAAATCCTTTTTCCTGGCCATCGCCTGTAAAAAAGTATTGTTCTTAAGACTATCTGGTAACACATTTAGATTCCCATCGAAAGCAGATAATTTTACTTCGGTTGCACTATCCGTTTGATACATCACCTGCTTAACATCTTGTGCTTTTACATTAAGATTTTTAGCCCAATCCTCGCTATTCACATCCGACTCAGCTTTAACCTCCTGATCATCATAAAGCGAAACCATTTTGTTGAATGCAAAAGGCGCATATTCATCCCCCTGGATATTGTTATGAAAATAGGTAATGTAATAATCGTAGGGATCTGCTTCTCCGCCGCAGGCAATATTTACGGCAATTTCTCCAAAATAAAAAAGGAAGAAAACGCTAGAAATTAGCGATAACTTTTTGAAAGTCGTCATGGGTATAATGTTTTAATAGGTCGATGTCCAGATGATAAAAAACCAGGTTTCGATCATCTGGCTTTAAATATCGGGATAAAAATTTGGATGAAGCAAGCAAATCGTCTGGAGTAATCTCTTCCCAGCGCACTACATCTCCTTTTTTAAGTCCGGCTTGAGGAAGATTAACCAACAGATCAAATAAGATTGATGATCCCCTTTGCTTAAAAATTTTTGGATCTAAAATCTGCTTTTTGTTCAGGCGTTTAGAGATCCCGGCATACGTTTTATTTCTAAAAATAACGGCCCATTCAAATATCGGTAAGGCCACGTCTAGCTTCAGTGGATAATTTTCCAGATCTTTTTTAAGGTAGGTATTCATTTCTTTTAAATCTAGAATAGAATTCTGTTCGCCGTATTTACGCAGGTTCCCCATATTATAGCACATTAAAATAGCCTTCTTTACAGGAGGGATGCCACTGGAAATGATATTTTTTACCTGATGTAGTCGTAAAGTGACCGATATTGATTTATTTTTTAGCAAAGGTTGATCCTGAAGTTGGCGCAGAAAAGTAAAGTAGCGATCTCTCGTGGTTTTGGTCCAATCACAATCAATTTGTAACTCCGAATAGCTGGTTTTTCCTGATTGCTTAACCTTTGCATCAACAAATCGGGCAATATGGCTGGCAAGAACATTGCTTTTATTTGAATCGATCGTGTTAAATAGGTTATTTACCAGGTAAACTACGGGTATGATTGTAGTTTTAACAGGTATGGGGTCTCGAAAAGTAATGGGTGAAACTGGTGCAGGTTCTAAAGTATTAGGATCGATGTCTACGTCCATTATGCGAACATAAAGCGCGGGCGATTTGAATCTATTGAGGTAGTCGGTTTCTACTTTTTTATCCTGATAAATGGTTTTCCAGTAATAGAATGTGGGGTGTATAATGGATTTCTCTTTGCAACCCGTTACCAATAAAAAGGTAGAAATTATTAAAATACCTATCTTGCGCATATCAATTTTATTCCTCCAAAAATAGTATAAAATGCGGGCAGTTTTACAAAGGGTTACACAAGCAAGTTGCGTAGTTGATGGAAATACCACAGGCGAAATTAAAACAGGATTTTTAATTTTATTGGGGATTGAAGAAGCCGACACAGCTGAAGATTTAGACTGGCTGGCTCAAAAAATCGTCGGTATGCGGGTATTTAGTGATGAAAATGATCTGATGAATAAAGCGCTGGCAGATGTAGGTGGTGATATTTTGCTCATCAGTCAGTTTACCTTATTTGCCTCAACAAAAAAGGGGAACAGACCAGGCTTTACCAGAGCTGCAAAACCTGGCGTAGCCATTCCGTTATATGAACAAATGATTCAAAAACTTGCTGCGCTAACCAATAAGAAGATACAGACAGGTATTTTCGGTGCGGATATGAAAATCACATTGGTAAATGATGGTCCGGTTACCATTATGATCGATACCAAGAACAAAGAATAGGTAAAATTTAATCGTGGGATTATGCTAGAGACAATCAGAAAAGACAGCCATCTATATAAAGATCAGTTGATATTGTCTTTTTTCCTATTCCTCAAAATAGTTTTGTCTTTCCTGTTGGTTAATAATATTTATGAACTTCATCGAGATGAATTCCTGCACCTAGATCAGGCCAATCACCTGGCAGCAGGTTATACCTCTGTTCCGCCCTTAACAGCTATTTTCTCCTGGTTGATTAAGGTTATGGGTAATGGCTATTTTTGGATAAGGCTTTTTCCTGCCCTGTTTGGCGCATGGACCATCTACTTTTGCTGGAAAACTATCGGGTTGTTAAAAGGCAATCTTTTGGCCAGGTGCCTTGTTGCCATTGCTTGTTTGTGCTCTGCTTTTTTAAGGTTGAATACGCTTTATCAGCCTAATTCATTCGATGTGCTGGCCTGGACAGCTGTGTTTTATTTCCTTTTGGTTTATTTTGGACAAAAAGATCACCGGGCAATATATTGGGCGGTAATTTGGCTGGCTTTGGGCTTTCTGAATAAATACAATATTCTCTTTCTGCTGATTGGATTGTTACCGGCCCTATTGTTGACTTCAAATCGTAAAATTTTTGCACGCAAACACTTTTATTTTGCAGCATTGCTCGGGTTGCTGATCATCTCCCCAAATGTAATCTGGCAGATTGTTCACCACTTTCCGGTTATTTCCCACATGAAGGAGTTGCAAAGGAGCCAGCTGGTAAATGTAAGTCGGGTAGATTTTTTATTGCATCAGGTACTCTTTTTTGCGAACACCATTTTTGTATTATTAGCGGGGGTACTCAGCTTAATATTTTACAAGCCGTTTAAAGCTTATCGATGGGTAATATTGACTTATATTTTTACCCTTTCGGTGTTCTGTTATTTCAGGGCAAAAGATTACTATGCGCTTGGTTTATACCCCATCATACTGGTTTTTGGAGCGAGCTACTTAGGAGAAAAGTTGGCTCGGCTTAAAATACTGGCAGGCTTATTAATTTTGTTTATGATAGGTTCGTTTATCTATATTTCGCCACTCATTATGCCCATATATTCACCAAAACAAATCATTGCTCATCAACAGCGATTTGAAAGGGTAGGCGCGTTGCGTTGGGAAGATGGTAAAAACCATCAGCTTCCGCAGGACTATGCAGATATGCAGGGTTGGAAAGAATTGGCACAACTTGCTGATATGGCATATACGCGGGTGAAAGATAAATCGGCAGTTTTGGTGAGATCAGATAATTATGGTGAAGCCGGAGCGGTTAATTACTATTCAAAATTTAAAAATATCAATGTGGTTTCTTACAATGCCGATTATTTGTATTGGTTTAAGCTGGAGAAGCCTATAAAACACGTAATCTTAATTAGAGCGCCCAATGAAGAGGATCCGGAAAGGAAAAAGGAACAACCCTTTTTTGAAAGGATCACCAGGATCGGGGAAGTAAGAAACCCCTATGCCCGGGAAAAGGGGGCAAGTGTTTTTTTACTTGAAAATGCGAAGATTGATATTAACAGCAGAATTAAAAAAGAAATAGAAGAGGAACAACATGACCATTAAAGAAGCACAAGAAACCGTAGATCAATGGATTAACACAACTGGCATCCGTTATTTTAACGAATTAACCAATACGGCAATTCTAATGGAAGAAGTAGGTGAGGTAGCCCGGATTATGGCCCGAAAATATGGCGAGCAATCTTTCAAAAAAAGCGACGAAGAGGTGAATTTAGCAGATGAGATGGCTGATGTTATGTTTGTGCTCATTTGCCTTGCCAACCAAACCGGTATAGACTTAACCGCAGCATTGGAGCAGAATCTGGGAAAGAAAAGTATCCGCGATGCAGACAGACACAAGAATAATCAGAAACTACGCTAATTTCTGGGGACTTAAGTTAGCCTACAAATTCCATTAATGTACGATAAGCAACGAAACGATTTTTATATCTTTCGTTTAGTTCTGCCTGTAGTTCAGGAGCGTATTTATCTTGATATTCATTATAAAGGGAAAGATTGTCTACTACATATTGTGCGCAATAGGTAACACCCTCATTGGGCGAATCTACTACTTTTAGCAATCGGTGAGAGACAAACATACCAGTGCCCATTACTTGTGGAATGTGTACTTCCTGCATCCATTGAAGCCATTCTTCGGCTACAGAATCTTCTAAAATTAAAGTTACGTTGTATAAAAGCATGTGCAAAGATAAGAAAGAGAATGAAGATTGAATTATTGAATGAGTGGATGAATGAATGAGAGAATGATTGAATGAGTGGATGATTGAATGAAAGAATGGATAAATGAGGGAATAAACTAACGGCCATTGACGAATAAACTAATGCCTGATGAACTAATGCGTAATAATCCATATCAAACTCCATCACCCCTGAGGGTTCTAAATCTTTTCCTGGCCTCGGCACTAAACATGCTTCCCGGGTAATCGGTAATTAATTTTTGAAAGTATAGCTTTGCCTGTACAATATCGTTCAGCTTTTTTTCATACAAATCAGCCAAAGTAAACAGGGCATCATCCGTCCAGATACCATCTTTGAACGTTTCTGTAAGTTTCTTTAGGATATCTGCTGCCTTTTGAAACTCATTGGTTTTGATGAAAATCCTTGCTTTGCTCATCATAATCGCATCTGATAAACTATTTTGTGGGTAGGCGATGGCAATACTATCTAATTTTTTGACAGATTGTGCAGGAAGATTTCTAAAGTTGAGCATTTCAGCATCTGCGTACATTTTTAATGCGCTGCTATCGGTAGGGGTTTGAATGTTATCAGAAATTAAAAGACTTAAATTCAATGCATCATTAGCAATCAACTGTGAGGTGGCTGATTTCAAAACCAGACATTGCCCGTTACTATACTCGAAATTTCCCTGATAAAAAGAGAGTTTCGCGCTGCGGAAACGCGCTTCATTGCCAATGGGTTGTCCTTCAAATTGCTTACTCACCTGCTCGTACACTAAAAAAGCTTCCCAGGGTTGGTTAGTTAGGATATATACATCACCAAGATCGAGTTTAATTTGTCCAATATCCTGAAGCGTAAGGCCTGGTAATTGAAGGGCCGCTTCAAGTTCAATTTCTGCTTTTGACGGCTGATTAAGATAATACGCCTGAAGATTGGCCAGTCGCTTGATTGCAAATAGTGTTCCCTTATTTTTTCCATTTTCCTCCATTAAAACCTGATAGTCTTTAGCTAAAAGATCCAGATCAGCCATATTGTATTTGCCAGAAAGCTGCAAATTGTACTTGGTATTGAGGAGTTCTATTTTTGAAGGGAGGTAATACTGATTTTCTATCCCTTTGGTTAAAAGGTATTCATAGGCCTTAATTGCTGTTTCATAAGCGCTGTTGTCTACAAATGTATAAACGGCATTAAAAAGCATTGTGCCATCAGATTTGGTTCTTTTGTCATAGGCTATCAGCTGGCGGAGGGCCATGTCAAATTCACGTTGCTGAATATAATTCCAGGTTAAAAGCTGCACGTAAATCTCTGCATCCGGCTCTTTTTGGATTTTTTTTAGAATAGCCGCCTGGAAGTTCTCATAGTCGCTTTTATCATCAAAAACCAAAGGAAGTACCGATTGTGCCTGAGCCAGTAATTGCGGCATAGCGCCCATAGCATCAAGGTATTCCTGCATCAGCATGGATTTATCTTTCTTAAAACGATAGATGTTTAAAAGTTCAAAAACGAAAATCTGTTCATTGTTTAATAATTTTCGACCCTGTTTAAAGGTTTGTACAGCAAAATCATAATTCTCAAAACGATAAAAGTTATTGGCCAGCATCCTGATTTTATATTCATCTTTAGGGAGCTTGCTTATAATATCATTAAAAACTTTACTGGCATTTTGTATGTCTCCCCTTTCCTGGTAAAGTTTTCCTAAGGCTATGGGGTAAAGATCTGAACCGGGGTTTTGTTTAATTGCTTTTTTTACCGCTTTTTCTGCTACCTCATATCTCTTTAATTTGATTAAAGCTGTAAAATAAAGATCGAAGTAGGCCTCGTTGTTAGGAGAAGAAAATAGTTTTTCTAAAAGTACAACTGCTTTTTCATAATCGCCATCCTGATAGTATTGAACTGCTAAAGCACTTTCATCCGGCGCCACCTGCTGCCCTGGCCGAAAAATCTGGGCAGATGCATTTACAGTGAAAATGAGCAAAACAAACAAAAGCAAGCGATTCATAAATCAAATTTATATGGTTTAAATGTAACATTTTAATACATCTTTCAATAAAGCTCAGATAACAATAAAACGTATTTTAAATGTTACCTGTATTCTGTTTTGTGTATATTTTATAAATACTAAATTGAACCCGACCGTAATTTGCCAAACGCAAGGTAACATTGTTGGTGTATATCGTTTTTAAGCAGTAGGGATAGTTATTTTTGTTGTCCCGTAAAGATTTTTTTATGTTGAAGAGAATAATTGTGTTGGTACTAATCGTTATGGTTTGGGCTTGTAAAGGTTTCAAAGAAGAGAAGATTATACCCGTTGATGATTTCTTCAAAACACAGGACAAAGCCTATTATCGAATATCTCCTGATGGAAAATCTTTATCGTACCTCAAATTACAGGATAAAAAACTTGATCTTTTTGTAGAAAATCTTTCTTCAGGAAAAATTGTTCAGCTTACCCACCTAACCGATAAGAGCATCAGTTTTTATTTCTGGACCAGCAACAATGAATTGGTTTATTACACGGAAGATGATGCTAAAGAAAGAAGATCGGATCTTTTCGTAATTAATAAAGATGGCACTAAACAGGTTCAGTTAGGATCAAATGAAAAAAACAGGCTTCAGGTAATCGAAGATCAGCTCATTGATGATAAATATATTATTGTGGCATCGAACCGTCGCGATTCGACCGTTTTTGATGTATACCGGTTAAATGTGCGTAACGGAAAAATGGATATTGCAGCAAAAAATCCCGGTAATGTTACAGAGTGGATGACGGATAATAAAGGTGTTCTAAAAATTGCTGTTGCAAGCGATGGGGTTAACGAAACATTGATGTACAGAGAAAATGAAAGTCAGCCATTTAGCCCGGTAATTACCAATAACTTTAAAACTACATTGCAGCCAATTGCCTTCTCTGAGGATGAACCGAATGTGTTATTTGCGATTTCAAATGTGAATAGAGATAAGAATGCATTGGTTGCCCTTGATTTGAAAAAAGGTCAGGAAAAACGTGTGCTGTTTGCCAATGATACTTTGAATGTTGTAGATGCAAAATATTCCCGTACCAAACGAAAAATGATTTTCGTAACCTGTGAAACCTGGAAAAAGAATAAGTTTTACCTGGATGAAAGCACTAAACAAGCTTATACCAAAATAGAGCAGCTGCTGCCGGGTACAGAATGGCGCATCATGGACAAGGATAAACTGGATAGTGTTTTTGTTGTGAGAACATTTACGGATAGAAACCCGGGCTCTTATTACCTGTATACAGCGAGCCAGAATAAGCTGAAAAAACTAACAGATATCAACTCTTCTATCAAAGAAGAGGATATGAGCGAAATGAAACCTATTTGTTATAAGAGCAAAGATGGTTTAACTATTAACGGTTATTTAACTTTACCCAAAGCGAAAAAGGCTGCCAATTTACCTTTAGTAGTAGTGCCGCACAATGGTCCCGGCCAGCGGAATTCATGGGGATATAATGCTGATGTACAATTTTTGGCCAACCGCGGATATGCTGTGCTTCAAGTTAATTATCGCGGATCATCCGGCTATGGAAAAGCTTTTTATGCTGCGGGGCTTAAGCAGTGGAGCGATAAAATTCAGGAAGACGTAAATGACGGGGTAAAGTGGCTGATTGCAAAAAAGACAGTCAATCCGAAAAAGGTAGCCATTTACGGAAATGGATTCGGTGGTTATATTGCATTAAACTGTTTGTATAAAAATCCCGATATTTATGCTTGTGGAGGATCAAATTCAGGCGTAATCAATTTATTCAGTTACCTGAAAACCATTCCACCATTCCTAAAGTCGAATTTACAGATGTACTACGAAATTGTGGGTAACCCCGTTACAGATACTGAATACATGCGTTTTGCATCACCTGTATTCCATGCAGATAGATTTAAATCTCCTGTTTTTATAGCTCAAAACCCTAAAGATCCCCGCGTTAACGTTGCTGAAGGGGTCCAGTTTATCAAAGAACTAAAAAAACGCAATGTTCCGGTAACTTATATAGAGAAAGAAGAAGGACCGAATTGGGTGATGCGCCAACAAAGCAGAACAGCATTATACAAGGCTTTAGAAGAATTTTTACACGAAAACCTAAATAAAAAATAGGTTATGGCCTTGGATAAAAAAGCAGGTTATCGTAAGAATTTCTCCCTTGGAATAATCTTTATCGGTTTAATATCGATCCTTTTTATTCTTTCTCTGTTTTTAGCATTTAATTACAGTAAAAAGTCAATCGAAAATGATTTTGTTGCTGAAAAAGTAAATGTTCTGGAACAGAGTATTAAGCCTTACAACGATTTTTTTCAGAATAAAATGCCCGAGATATCCTATTATAATGGCTACCTCGATTCTGCTACCGCTTCGAGATTTGTTGACACGGTGATTCTAAAATATCCTTTTGTCTCCAAGGTTACTTTTTACGATACTGAAGTAAAGAACGTTCCTGTAAGGGATGGTGTAAACGCCAATCATCTGGGAATAGGTCCCAAGGCGATTTTTCAATTTGGAAAAAGCGTTGTCCCTGATTCTGTAAAAATCTATTCAGAAGATAATACACGATCTTTCAATGTGGGTGATGATTTTAATGCCATGGCCATTAAGCTGGCCACATTTGTAGAAGATCTGGATACTGCAGCAGTGCCTACCCAGGAGGAATTGTTCACCAATTTTTCTATTGTTAATTCTAACGACAATAAAATTACTTATCTCAATATTCCGCGGAGGGAAGATTTAAAAACTTATAAAGATATGGTTAGGCGAAAGCTTGATCCAGCCCCAGTTTATCAGCAGGATGTGCTGGTATTTAAACTCGACGCCAATAAGATTAAAATTGTAAATACCCGGCCACTGTTATATCAAACCATTCGCATTGAGCCGCTTACATATGACCCTATTGATACCTCAGAAGAAAGCATCACAACAGAAATCGCACTTCCAGGCGCCTTTTCCGACTTTAAATTGTACCTGATCTCCTCTAAGTCATACATCAAGAAAGAGATTTTTATATACTTTATGCCAATTGCGCTGGTGCTCCTGCTGGTTTATGGCGTTTTATTATTAGTGGCTTTCCTCATATATAGAAATCTTAATATTAATAGTAAGATGTTTAAACTGCAGTATGACTTTGTGAACAACCTTACGCACGAATTTAAGACACCGGTTAGTGTAATTAAAATAGCAGGAAACAACATTAAAAGTGCCACAAACTTGTCTGAAAGAGAGCTTAATTTATATGGGAAAATTTTAGACGAGGAGGCAGACAAGCTCAATGGCTTGATGAATAAGTTACTGGCATTTACCCAGATTGAGAATAAAGCCATAAAATTAAATCAGGAGGAGGTAAATATTGAAGATTTTATCGAAAGCACCATAGAATCTCATACACTAAAGCATCCTGATTTTAAGATCACCTACGAGGTATTAGGCTTTAAAACCTTTATTACAGATCCGGTGTTATTGGGTAGTTTATTCGATAACTTAGCAGAGAATGCGTATAAATATTCGAAGCCTGACCAGAAAAAACTTCATATTTCAGCTAAATTGATCAAGGGAGTATTGGTATTCAGGTTTGCAGATAAAGGGATTGGAATCCCTGCATCAGAATTAAATAATATCTTCAAGAAGTTTTTCAGGATTCAGAATGAATATAACCAAATGGGTAGCGTTGGACTTGGTTTGGCTTTCTGCAAAGAACTGGTTAACTTTATGGAGGGCGAAATTACAGTAAAAAGTAAAGTCGGGACAGGTACAGAATTTAAAATCGTACTCCCATATAATAATTAAATTAATATGTTATTGCTGTTTCTACTTGTAATAAATGTTCGAATAGCGGTAAATTAAATACACAAAAATGTCTAAAGAAGTAAAAATATTAATTGTTGAAGATGATGAGAATCTTCGTTTTTTAGTTGCCCATCGCTTAAAGGCCGAAGGCTACACTATTCTGGAAGCTAATGATGGTGAATCTGGAGAAAGAATGATCCTGGCAGATCAACCAGACATCGTTTTGTTAGATTGGATGATGCCAGGCAAACAAGGCGCTGAGGTTTGTGAAAATGTACGCAAGCAAGGCTTTGAGAACCTGATTATCATGATGACAGCGAAAGCACAAGATGTAGATAAAATCGATGCTTATAATTTTGGAGCATCCGATTACATTACCAAGCCCTTTAACATGGATGTACTCGTAGCCATGCTAGAAAGCAAAGTGAAATTCATTGTGAATAAAGATTCTGCAGAAATCCATCGTTTTGGTAACATGGAGCATCACCCTAATATTCATACCTTATTTAGAGAGGGCAGAAAGATTGAATTAACGATCCTGGAAAACCGTATTTTATTGTATTTCTTGAGAAATCCAGGAAAAGTAATCAATCGGGATGAATTGATGTTAGTGGTTTGGGGTTATAACTCTGATGTGAACACCCGAACTTTAGACATGCATATTGTACGTTTGCGTAAGAAGATAGAACTTAATCCAGATAACCCTCAATTATTACAAACAGTTAGGGGTGTTGGATATCGCTTTAACGCGGGATAGGGGATATTGAATGATTGAATGAGAGAATTATAGAATGAGTGAATGGGGGCTTGAACATTCACTCATTCAAAATTCAATCCTTCATTATGCTTTTTTGAGCGTAAAAACAGTAATTTCTGGTAAGATTCCAACTCGGCCCGGATAACCTAAAAATCCATAACCTACGTTTACATAAAGCTGTTGGTGTTGCTCTTGGTATAAACCTGCCCATTCTTTGTAAATGTATTGAACAGGGCTCCATTGTGCTTCTTTAAAACGTACACCAAACTGCATACCGTGGGTATGGCCACTAAACATTGCATCTATTTGAGGATATTTTTGAAGTACTTCCCCTCGCCAGTGTGAAGGATCGTGACTTAGCAAAAGTTTTACGGGCAAATCATCAGTGTGTTGTACCGCTAATTCCATTTTTCCGTATTTCGGAAAACGGCCCATCCCCCAATTTTCTATACCGATAATGCCAATTTCTTCACCATCAACCTTTAGCCTGCGGTTTTGGTTCATAAGCAAATCGTAACCCATTATTTTGTGAACATCTACCATGTCTTTCAGGTTTTTCGTTCTTGCAGGGGATGGATTTTTTCCGAAAGTATAATCCCCATAATCATGATTGCCCAAAGTAGAGTATACGCCCAGTGGAGCTTTTACCTTAGCAAAAATATCCTGATAATCCCTCACTTCATTGGTTAAGTTGTTTACCAAATCACCTGTAAAGAATACAAAATCTGGTTTTTCTGCCAACAGCATTTCTACACCTCCCTTAACGGCGGTTTTATTATAGAAACTACCTGAATGGATATCCGAAATTTGGGCCATGGTAATCCCGTCAAAAGCTTTTGGTAAATTAGGGAGGATCAGGTTTACCTTTCTGATCTGATAATCGTATGCTCCAGAAATAATACCCCAGCTCAGCGAGGTGAGTGGAACAGCTGCGGCAACCAGTCCGGCTTTCACTAAAAATTCTGAACGGGTAATGGGCTCAGCCTCACTGATGGCTTGTGTTGCTGTAGGTTCGTTTTTCTTTTTAGTTATCCTTAATAGCTTGATTATACCCCTTCTCAAATCATCAATCAGCAGGAATGGGAGCATAACCAGCTTACAGGCAACAGTTAGAAAGAAGGCTACCAGTATTACCGCACGCAGGGTGAGAAAAAGATTGAGATAGATTCCACCAAATACGCCGATAATCAGCAGGAGGCTGTATCCCCAATAAGTTATAGCGAAAAATTTCTTGGTATTGGGCTTCCATTTCTTAAAAACAGCAATTATGGCCTTATAACAGTAAATGTCAAATACAATTATGAAAATGCAGGCGGCCAGTAGTAGAGGTAATCTTCCCATTTTAGATATAATAGTGGTATAAAAAAAGCTTTGAGCGATTCCTTTCATTAAAGAAATTGCTCAAAGCTAAATAAATTAAAGAAATTGGCGGCTATCGAAAGTCGTCTTCATCTTCCTGGTCAAATTCGGCATTAAACAAACTGCCAAACATATCTGAGAAGCCAAATCCACCGTTCAGGAAGTTCTTACTCAACTGCGAATATTCAGCAAGGCCGTGTAATACGAACTCCATCAATAACAGGGTTTGGTTTTCGCTTAATCTCGGATGGAACTTTTTAACCAAATCATATAAACTTGGTACACTCATCAATGCTTTTTTGTACTGGGCATTGGTTAAAGTATCCGTAACATCCAGATTATTTCCTTCAGTAAACCACTCTGCTATTTCGGTATACGGATTGGCATTTTTGCTTTTCTTTGCTTTCTCCGGATCCGGGAAATACCTTGCAAAATGAGATTTAATTGCTTTTCCAATTAGCGTGGTAGCTACATGAGCAGGACCTTCCAGTTCTCCTTCATATACCAATTCAATTTTGCCGGTTATGGCCGGAATGATTCCCGCTAAATCTGATAACCGCACAAAAGTGTCTTTTTCTCCAGCAATAATCATTCTGCGTTCTGCAGTACTGATTAAATTTTCGTAGGCAGATATAGTTAAACGGGCAGAAACTCCCGATTTTTGATCGATATATTCACTTTTTCTTGCTTCAAATGCAATCTGTTCGATTAAATCTTTAACCAGACCATCGGTTTCAATATTGGCTTTTTGTTCGGCAGTTAGTCTCGCCTCCTGAAAAGTGATTTTTCTGGAAATTTCAATGCTTTTAGGGTAATGCGTTAAAATCTGACTCTCAATTCTGTCTTTCAATGGTGTAACAATGCTTCCGCGATTGGTATAGTCTTCCGGATTAGCGGTAAATACAAACTGGATATCTAATGGTAAACGCAGTTTAAATCCTCTGATCTGGATATCCTTTTCCTGTAGCATGTTAAATAGGGCTACCTGAATACGTGCTTGTAAATCTGGTAGCTCATTAATCACAAAAATACCCCGGTGCGCCCTCGGAATTAAACCAAAGTGAATCACGCGTTCATCATTATAGGTTAATTTCAATGTTGCAGCCTTAATCGGGTCAACATCCCCAATAAGATCAGCAACTGTTACATCTGGTGTAGCTAATTTCTCTGTATAGCGTTCATTTCTATGCAGCCAGGCAATTTCTGTATCATCACCTTTGGTTGCAATTTCATTTTTTGCATACCAGGATATAGGATTTAGGGGATCATCAAAAATTTCACTTCCCGCAACATAAGGAATATATTCATCCAGCAAATTAACCATCAGGCGGGCGATACGGGTTTTCGCCTGCCCGCGTAAGCCTAAGAGTAAAATGTTGTGGCGTGATAGTATAGCCGTTTGCAATTCGGGGATTACAGTTTCATCATAGCCTATAATACCTTCGAAGTCTGCTTTATTTCCCCTCAGTTTTTTGATGAGGTTTTCACGCAGTTCTTCCTTAACAGATCTTGATTTATAGTCAGTTTTTTTGAGTTGGCCTAATGTTGTGTTTTGCATTTCGTCGTTTAATGTTTGAAGTTAATTTAGAGCAGTCCTTGTAATATTAACACCCAGGTTTTAAAGTTTTGGCTATTTCACAGTTCTTCTTCTGTTTTTGATATAATCTTCAAAAATGTATTCTCCCAGTCCATTTAGAGAACTGTAAAAAGCCCTTCCTCCATTAATTTGCGTAAACTGTCTCACAAATTGTTGTAAATACGGGTCTTTTGCAATCATAAATGTCGTAATCGGAATTTTTAACCGCTTACATTGGGCAGCCATGTTCAGTGTTTTGCTAATCACCTTGCGGTCTAAACCAATACTATTTTTATAATACTTACCATTTTCCTTTAAGCAGGTGGGTTTGCCATCGGTAATCATGAAAATTTGTTTGTTATGCGTTTTACGTCTCCTCAGTAAATCTGTCGCCAGTTCGAGGCCTGCATAAGTATTGGTATGGTATGGGCCAACCTGGAGATAGGGCAGGTCTTTCACTGTAATAGGCCATGCATCATTGCCAAATACAACAATATCCAAGGTGTCTTTTGGGTATCTGGTTTTAATCAGTTCTGCAAGTGCCATAGCCACTTTTTTAGCTGGCGTAATGCGGTCTTCACCATATAAAATCATGGAATGGGAAATGTCGATCATCAAAACTGTTGAAGTGAGCGTTTTAAAATCCTTTTCTTCTACTTCAAGATCTCTTTCCGTTAAGGTGAAATTTCCGATACCATGATTGATTTGCGCATTGTGAATAGATGCAGTCATGTCAATCTGATCCAAGCTGTCGCCAAAATTAAACTCTCGGCGATCGGCATTTTTCTCCTCACCAATACCCGATTGGTTACTGTTGTGGTTACCCTTGCCTGCTTTCTTAAGTTTTCCGAAAATCTCTTCTAATGCAGATTTGCGTATGGTTTGCTCAGTTTTAGCTGTAATCTTAAACTCACCTGTTTGGTTATCTTCAGTAAGGTAACCTTTATCTTTTAGCTCATCAATAAAATCACCGATACCATAATCGTTATTGGTGAGTTTGTACTGTTTGTCCAGTTCGTTTAGCCAGCTCAAGGCTTCGGCAGCATCTCCGGCGGTATAGTTGAGCAGCTCACTAAATAATTTTAGCAACTCCTCAAAGCCCCCTTTGGGCGAATCACCCGGCTTATAATCTGAAAAACGAAAACCTCTCATTTACTTTTATTAACGAATAATCGAAGATAAAAGTTTCGTTTTGCATTAATTTAAGCGGGATGTCATAATGTAAGGTTAATGTTTAATTGTTTAACTGTTGAATTGTGTAAACTGCCAACTGTAAACTGGGTAACAGGCATTAAAGCGCCATTTGATAAATCTTCTTATTATACTCTGGATTGGCTCCATGCTGGGAAGCAACAAATGCTCCTACTTTGCAGGCATAATCCAGGATTCGCTCCATTGGATATCCTTGAAGATAGCAGGCAATAAATGTAGCCAGGAAAGAGTCTCCAGCACCAACCGTATCCACCACCTGAACTTTGTATCCCCTGTGTTTAAAAAGCTTACCATCTTTTAGAACACAAGCTCCTTTATCACCCAAGGTTAAGCAAATGATATCTATGTTGAACTGATTGGAAAGTTGCTTAAGCAACTGCTCATCGCTGTTTCCTGTTAAGCCAAATGATTCTTTTACCCATAAAATCTCATCTTCATTAATTTTTAGGATGTTTGCCTGTTTAAGCAGCTCTTCAATCAATTCTTTGCTGTAAAATGGTTTTCGAAGATTAATGTCAAAAATCTTTGTCTTGGCGTGCTTGAGCAAGCTAAGTACAGTATTCTTTGACGATTCTTCCCTGCATGTCAGACTGCAATACACCAATGCATCCGAGGATTTTACAGCCTCTATATTAGCATCATTTACTTTGATATCATCCCAGGCAACTGGTTCATTAATGGTATATGTAGCTTGATGCTGCTCATCCAGCTGAACTTCTACTGTACTCGTTGGTAGCTGAGGGTGTGCTTGAATCAGGTGTGTGGGATATTGGCTGGACTGTAAAAATGCAATAAGTTCATTACCATTCTCATCATCGCCTACCGCGCTAATAAAGTTACTTTCTATATTTTGTTTGTGGAGGTTTAAGGCCACGTTCATACTCGAACCTCCCGCTTTTTTCCCTTCGGGGAAAACATCCCAGAGGATTTCACCTATTGTAATAACTTTATGTTGCATGTGTATAGATTAAAGGCGTAAATAAAGAATTTTTAATGAGGGAACGAAATAATTGTTCATATCTTTATTGTGATCATTCAAGTTCTATTTGCCATGAAAAAAATCTTAACCCTTGTCCTGCTAATTTTCTCTTTCAATGGCTTTGCCCAAAATCAGAAAGATAAGCAAGCTGTATTGGATGTGTTGGAGAAGCAAAGGATTGCCTGGAATAATGGCGATGTAGAAGCATATATGCAAGGCTATGCTAAAACAGATAGTTTACTTTTTGTAGGTAAAAGCGGACCAACATACGGCTGGCAAAAGACGCTCGATAACTATAAACGGGGCTATCCGGATAAAGCAGCGATGGGTTTTTTGACCTTTGGCATTAAAAAAGTAGAATTTTTAAGCAAAGAAACTGCTTTTGTTTTAGGAAGCTGGCACCTTAAGCGTGAAAAAGACGAACCCCAGGGATATTTTACACTTTTGTTGAAGAAAATTGCCGGGGAATGGAAAGTTGTGGTGGATCATTCAAGCTAATTGCCTGGCCACATAAATCCTGAGAACACAGATAAAATATTTTCAATATTTCCAATCAAATTAATTTGTCTGGTGTGTTTTTGTAAATCAGCAATTATCTGGTATTCCAACGCGATTTAGCCTTGTTGTATTTGTTTGTAAAATAGTAAAGGCAAAAGAGCGTGATTAATACCCCGAAAACAGATAGAATGATTACACTGTTAGTGAAAAATGTGACCCAGTTTAATTGAATTCTAAATATTTCTTTACTGATTAGTACCCCAATACTACCTACATAACCGAATGAATCGGCGATGTATATTAAAAAACCAACATTGCTGGCATATTTGAAGGTAGAAATTAAGCGATCAAAGAAAATGGCATTAAAAGGAATATATACCATATACAAGCCTAAACCTACAGTGGTCATCCACCAGATGGGAGATAATAGCTGATACTTAAATAACAGACTACAGGCTCCGGCAATGATAAATCCGGCGACAATAAAATAGTGAGCAGTTTGGAGTGCTGTAAAATTATTTTTGATCAGCACCATACTTCCAATCAATATCAGTACAATTAAGGTGATTGGAGTTTCTGTTTTAGAGAACAGGGCAGGCTGATTATAAAATCCCATCTCCTTCCACATTTCAGGACTAAAATTATCTCTGATGTCTCTAAAAATGGTAGCAAAGCAGTAAATAAACACGCAACCAACTAATCCCCAAAAGAAGTCTTTAATAAATAGACGCCTGTCCTGGCTATTCATAGGAATTCTGTTGGCCCGATATTCAATATCCAGATCGTTTGGTGCCGGGATTTTTTCCATCAGGTAGACGAAAAAGATAAGCGGTAACGCAAAAATTAAGCCTGCATAAAAAGGAATCCAAAATTCATTAACGGCAAAGGTTAGGCCAATCCATGCGCCAACGGATTTAACAAAACCTGAAGCGAATATAAAGCTTACAGCCAGGGTAGCGCCAATAAAATCTGTACTTTGTCTGCCTTCAACATAGGAGAAAACCACGCCCCAGAGCATGCCCAGCGGAAAACCATTAATGAAAAGGAAAATTATATTGTATGGTGGAGGAACCAGTGCAAAAAACAACCAGCTTACCCAGGAAATACCTGTAAGCAGGAGAATTATTTTGCCCCTGCCAGTTCGTTTAAGTTCAGAAATGTATTTAATTCCATAAAACTTGGCCAGGAGATAACCAAGCATCTGACAGATAACCAGAATGGTTTTATAATTATAGCCTATAACCGTGATTCCATCGAAGGTACCTACAGTGAAGGTTTTTCGGAAACCAAAGATCATGGTATAGGCCAGAAATACAACAATGGCTGGATATAAGCCGGTTTTAATCTGGCCATTAACTTTCAATTGGTTGGTCATCTATATTTCGTTGGGTTTGATTATTGAAATATAGGATTAAATCGGTAGGAATGGAAACCGGCAGTATTCTGATAAATATATCCGGCTATTCCCCTAATTTAAAATTCTTGTAATAGAAATCTTTATCTTCATCAGTGATCTGACGGATTACCTTGCATGGATTGCCAAAAGCCAAAACATTATCCGGAATATCTCGTGTAACTACGCTGCCTGATCCAATTACTACGTTAGAACCGATTTTAACACCAGCATTGATGACAACGTTACCGCCAATCCATACACTGTTGCCAATCGTAACCGGCTGTGCCCATTCGTATTCCTGATCGCGGAGATGCGCATGAATTGGGTGTCCTGCGGTGTAGATGGCTACATTGGGTGCAATAAAAACATTATTCCCGATGCTTACTTTGGCGCAATCTAAAATAACCAGATTGAAGTTCGCATAAAAATTATCTCCAATCTCAATGTTATAACCATAATCACATCTGAAAGGAGGTTCAACATAAAACATCTTTTCTGTTTTACCAAAGAGCCTTTTAAGCAATTCTTTTCGTTGCTTAATGAACTTTGGTGCAAGGTTATTAAACTCATAAACAATTTCTCTTGCTTTTAACCTTTCTTTGGATAGTTCTGCGTCGCCTGCCTGATAGGCTTTACCTGCCAGCATTTTTTCTTTTTCCGTTTGTACGATAGATTCCATGGCGGCTAATTTAATGATAAAAGGATTTATAACCCATTCAAATAAAAAAACGGGATACCGTGGCCGATATCCCGTTCAAAATAAAGTATCAATAATCTATGGTTTGCCTTTAGCTAAAGCGCTTTCGGCAATTTTAACCGCTTTTTTCTCTCTCCAATGGGCATATTTTTCTTTGAAAGCCATTTTAATCAAGCTATCAATAGCTCCGTGTGTGAATAAGCTCCAAACACTGGCTACTTTACGGGTGATCGACTGATCCCAGGCCCTTAAACTCAGCGAGAATGATCCGTCAACGTATTTCATCCAATGCCACATTCCTGTTGGCATAAATAAAGTATCGCCATGCTCTAAAAACACTTCATATCCTTCAACCCCATTTAACGCAGGGAATTTTTCAAAATCCGGATTGTCAACTTTGTAGTCTTCTAATGCATATGTGGCATTTGGAAGGCAGTATAAACGATCTTTCCATTTATAATCGAACAGGATAATGTGCTTTCTTCCACCAAAATGCGTATGGAAAATATGCGGAAGATCGATATCGTAATGTAAGAAGGTTACTGAGTTAGAACCCCCAAAAAACATAGCTGGCATACTTTCAATAAAGCCGCCCATCAAATCTTTAGGGATTTTAATGTCGTTAATCAAACTCGGAACTTTTTTAAACAGGTTGAAGAAAAAGATTCTCAACTCTGTAGGCTCGCGCTTAATCAAATCCAGGTAATCTCCAAATTTCATATGTGCAGTAGCAGCATTGATTGGTTTGGATGGATCAGCTTTTGAATTATCATAAAGTGGAACCTCTAAATCTCCACCAATTTCTTTCAGATATTCAGTAGTCCATTTTTCTCTCGCAGGCCAATCTTTAGTCAAGCCTTTAATCACTAAGGGACGTTTAGTTTTCAGATAATTTTTCTTAAAATCCTCTGGAGTTATACTCTCAACTGTATCTACGGGTTTTAAAATGAAACTCATGTTTGCTATTCGGTTATTTGCAGCCGAATAGCAAAAGTGTAAATTTTATTTTACAAATAGAATATCCCAAAAGAAATGTGACGCAAATTACTTTAGCACTAATCCGTTTTACCTAAACAGAATTGTAATTCCGGTTTATAGTTAAGCCAGCGCAGCTTCCTTGTTTTTAACGATTTCTTCATGTGCAGCGTCCCAAAGATCAATGCGTTTTTGTAAAGCCACTTTCGCTGTTTCTTCTGCGGCTAGCCAAAAATCTGGATCAACTGAACAAAGTTTCTGTGTCATGCTTAAAGCTAAGTGACTGTGGTGATCTCCATCCACCTCAATGTGGCGCTCCAAATAATATTTAAAGTCAGATACTTGTTCTGGTTGAGTACTGTTTAAATCATTTACCATGCTTAAAAACATGTTCGGAATCAGATCTTCACGACCAAAAGTAAAGCTGGCTGCCTGAAGATGTGTTTGGTTACTGTTTATGGTTTCAAAAGTAGCATTGATAAAAGCCCTTCCTGCTGCAGGTACCTGTGCAAGTTCAAAAGCCATTTCTAAGCTTCTGCCATTGTTTAAAGAAATGATGAATTTGTTAATCGTTGAGGTATCTGCACCACATTGCTCCATCGCATCAAGATACATTTCGAAATGGCTCTTAACCTGGCCATGTGCATCCACATCGGTTTCTTCGCCAGCTACAATCTCATTAATAAGTTGTCGTGTAGCGGCATCACCAACCGGAATCCAGGGTAATGTAGTACAGGTTAAGTTGATCTGCAATGACTTTAATAGTGACATAAAATCCCATACCGCATAAACATGGTGCTCCATAAAAATGCGAAGATCTTCTAATTCACTAATTTCAGTGTAAACCTGGTGATTGATAATTTGCTGCCTTAAGGGCGCTATACTTTCCTGGATTTTAGTAATGTTGGGGTGCATCTCTTTTTTAAGTTTTTAATTTTCAGTCCGTTCGAATTGCTATCTCCAACACTCAACCTCAATTTTTATGTAATAGTTAGTTTTATTTATTGTAATAGGTATTTAGTATTTAGTATCAGGTATCAAGAATAGGGACAGAAAAGCATCTTGATCCATTTTACCTGCTCCTTACTTCCTGTGCTTAAAATTCCTGGCTAAACCTACCTCGGTAAACCCTTCTCAATGGCTCTGTTAGCTCTTTTGATGGCCAGTTTTTCTTTCCAGCTCATGTATTTCTCGCGATAGTTGGCTTTCATAAAGTCGTCAAATTTACGTTGCAAAGTTAGGTTGTATAAACTTTTTGCTTTCACTTTCCAGCTTTTATCCCAGGCCCTTAAGCTAATGGAGAAAGAACCGTCCAGGTATTTCATCCAGTGCCAGTAACCGGTTGGCATAAATAAGGTATCACCATGGTCTAGAAAAGCTTCAACTCCCTGTACCCCCTTCAATGCAGGAAATTTGTCGAAATCTGGATTTTCAATATCATAATCTTCTAACGCATAGGTGGCATATGGAATCTGGTACAGCCGATCTTTCCATTTATAGTCAAACAAAATGACATGTTTCCGTCCGTTGAAATGCGTATGGAAAATATGTGCTAAATCGATATCATAATGAAGAAAAGTAACAGACCCCTTTCCTCCAAAAAACATATTGGGATAACTATCCAAAAAGCCACCCATTAATTCTTTCGGTGCAATGTAGTCATCCAGCAAACCAGGGGCATGTTTAATAGGATCGAAAAGGAAAATACGTAAATCAGTAGGAGTGTTCTTAATAAGATCTATATAATCGGAAAATTTCATTTCCGCGGCAGAAGCATTGATCGGTTTTGAGGGATCAGCCTTTGAACTGTCATATAAGGGAACAGTTTTATCGCCAACCACCTCTTTCATGTATTCCAATGTCCATTTTTGGTAGGCAGGCCATTTCTTAGCCATGTTTTTAATAACTAATGGCTTTCTGGGCGACAAATAATTTTTTTCAAAGTCAGCTTTTGTTATGTCTTCTACAACATCTATCGGAGATAAATCGAATTTCATGTTAAATTATTCTTAAGACAGGACAAAATTAAAAACATGAAAAGATCTAACAGCACAATTTAAAAATCGTGAAAATCAGCTGACAATTAATCGAAAAAAGTCAAAAAGTAATCACTAGGTGAAAAAAAAACGCCCTTGCTTTTGGCAAGAACGTTCACTTACATTGGGGATGATTAACTATTTCGGCATTAGTACGGTATCCACAACATGGATAACACCGTTTTTTTGGTACACATTGGCAATGGTTACGGTACTGGTTCCACCTTTTTCATCTTTCAGAACCAATTTTTTACCTTCCATCCAGGCCCACAATTTGCCACCTTCAACAGTTGTTAATTCCGCTTTACCCTTACCTGCTTTAATTGCTGCGGCAATTGCTTTGCTATCCATTTTTCCTGCTACCACGTGATAGGTTAAAATTTTAGTTAACGTAGCTTTGTTCTCTGGTTTTACTAAAGTTTCAACAGTTCCTTTTGGTAATTTATCGAAAGCTGCATTTGTAGGTGCAAAAACAGTGAAGGGACCAGCACTTTTTAGGGTCTCTACCAGGCCGGCAGCTTTAACTGCAGCAACTAAAGTGGTGTGGTCTTTAGAATTTACAGCATTATCTACAATGTCTTTCGTTGGGTACATAGCAGCACCACCTACCATTGGATTTTTCTGTGCGAAAACTTGGGTTGTAAATGCCATCACAGTAACGGCACATACAGTTAAAATTAGTTTTTTCATTATTTCTATAATTTAATCGTTGTTGTTTGTCAGCATTTACGATGAGCTGCTATAACCCGGTTTTTATATTTATAGAAAAAATTAATAACAATCTGTTTTTCAGTTTATTAAAATTTGTTTTTGTATTTTGTAAAGCTGCAGTAGTACTCGTCGGAGGTTGCAATCCGTCTTTCCGCTAAATCTTTTTTTGCCAGGAAATGGCAAAAAAGTATACCGCTTCAATACGGTTTATTTTAGATCAGACAGTGGCAATGATTAAAGATCGAATGCCTGATATGCTGGCTAAACTACTTTTGCTTCGCGTATTTTTTTAGAGAAAAATGCTGGAAAAAATCGCTTCAGAAAAATGGCTTTCGTTTCTTTCCCGCCTATGTAAACTTCTTCCTTCTTGGCGGTTATGGCTTTAACTATCTCTGATGCACACTTTTCAGCGCTCATTCCATTGGCCTGAGCATCGTCCATTGTACCTTGTGTTTGTCCTGAAGCTGTTAAGGCATTAACTGAAACCTGCGTTTTAATAAAACCAGGGCAAATGATGGATATGTCGATATTTTTATCATAAACCTCTGATCGTAAAGAATCGAAATAGCCATGTAAGGCGTGCTTGGAAGCCGAGTATGCAGAACGTAATTTGGTTCCAAATTTACCAACTAAACTGCTAACACAAACAATGTGGCCAGCACCATTGGCTATCATTACCGGAAGTACAGTTTTGCTCAATACAACAGTTCCCCAAAAGTTGGTATCCATTATTTTTTGCTCGGTCTCCAGGTTAGTTTCCATTGCTAAACTCCGCTGGCTAACACCTCCGCTGTTGATCAATAAATCTATTCTCCCAAAGATCTTAACCGCGTCTTCAGCTTTGCTTTTTAAAAGCGCTGTTTCACTTAAATCAAAAGGTAAAACATGAACGTTGAATGAGTTCTGACAATTGCTTTTCACCCGAAAGAGCTCATCGCGGTTACGACCCGAAATAATCAACTTATTTCCGGCTTTAAAATACTCATAAACCAAAGCCTCACCAATTCCTGACGAAGCACCTGTAATCCAAACAATTTTAGACATATTTCAATTTAATCATTCAAAAATCACCCACGCTCTAATTCACTAATTTAATCACTCAATATTCACTCACTACAAATAACGCTGAGGCAATATGATCTGCAAATAATTTCCCTTCCTGGCTCAGCCTAACTGTAGTTCCTTCTGTAATAAGCCAGTCTTTATTATCCAGTTGAGCAATATTATGCGCTGTTTCTGAGGAGAAATCTTTGCCAAAATCTGCGTTTATTTTTTCCAAATCTATTCCCCACATGGTTCTGAGTGAGGTCATGATATACTCGTTAAAACGGTCATTTAAACTGAGCTCCTCAACCATTTCGGGAAGTTGGTTGCTGTTTAGCTGTTGCATATACAGCGCATTATTGGCTGGGTTATGATACCTGTTCTGTCCATCAAAACCATGGGCAGATGGGCCAATGCCTAAATAATCTATTCCTTTCCAGTAGTTGGTGTTGTGTACAGCATACTTCTGTGGAAGCGCAAAGTTAGAGATTTCATAGTGTTCAAACCCTGCGTTCCGGAGCTGATCCATTAAAATAACAAACTGGGACGCACTCTGATTATCGCTAACCGGGAGCTGTTTTTTGGTTTTTATGGCATGCGCCAATGCGGTTTTGGGTTCAACTGTGAGTGCATAGGCAGAAATGTGTGGTACCTGAAGTTCAATGGCCTTTTCAATATTATTTAACCATTTGGCGTCTGTTAAAAGCGGATATCCATAAATCAGATCTAAGGTAAGATTTTCGAAACCTGCATCCTGGCTGCGCTTAATACAGTTTTCAGCTTCCTCTGCATTGTGTGCCCTATTCATCCATACCAGATCGTCATTGTAAAAAGATTGAATACCAACACTAAAGCGGTTAACGGGTAGTTGCCGAAGCTCTTTTAGTTTTTGAGCAGTTAAATCATCAGGGTTGGTTTCAATGGTAATTTCGGCATTCGAATCAACGGCAAAAATATGGTTAATGGTATCGAAAATTTTTTGCAAATGCTGCTGCGAGAGAATAGATGGGGTTCCTCCACCTAAATAAACACTGCCAACTGATCCGGTTATCCGGTCTTTCTTCAATATGATTTCCTTACAAATACTATCTACCATCTCATCTGCATATTGCAATGAAGTGCTAAAATGAAAATCGCAATAATGGCAAGCTTTCTTGCAAAAAGGGATATGGATATAAATGCCAGGCATTTTGCAAAGATAAGCTTATGTACTTAATATACCCGGGTGGCGGTAACAAAGCATCGTCATTTTATTTAGCGATATTTTATAAATAAACATATTAAAATTTACAGCTTTGACGCCCGTGTGATCGAGAAGTTTTCAGTTATTTAGTGTTAGGTATTGTAGCAATATTGAAGCGTTATAACCTTTACGTATGTTTCTCCTATATAAAAGAAAGGCATAGCAGGCACTGATGCCCATCTTTGTAAATCATGAAACTATATTTGATCTGGATTTATTTTATTTAGGTAAAGAATGAATAATCAACTATTTTTGCGGCTAAAGTTTTGTTTTAAATGCAGAAATATCTATTTGTTTTATTGGCAATTGTGCTCTCTTTACAATTTGTAGAAGCTCAGGAATTGCCTGCACAGGTGGATACAACTGTGGTAGCACCAGTTCAATACCGCCGTTACAGGCCAGATTCTGCTACTCTTGCCCGGCAAAAGTTCGTTACAGATTCAATTATGACACATACCTGGATACTCCCGGATAGTCTGATTAATAAAACCGCGCTTTTGGATAGTGTACAAAAAGAATATCTTTTTCCAAAGTTAGATCTTCTGGCCTGGCACCAGAAATATAAACATTTAAAGAAGAAGGAGAATCCCTATCAGCTGGGTAAGTTGATTCCTAAAGGCAATGTGGGTTTGCTGGGATTCATTTTTGCCATGTTAGTCATTTTCGCCATTCTAAAAAATGCGTTTTCAAAGCAATTATCGGCAATCGTCCAATCTTTTTTTAGCAATAGGGTACTAAACAATATTAACAAAGAAGATAACCTTTTTAGTTCCTGGCCTTTCTTGTTGTTATTTATCCAGTTTGGCTTTATACTGGGGATGTTTTTCTTTCTGGTTGCCCAATATTACGACATGTATCAGGTGAAGGAAGGGTTCAGGTTTTTCTTTACTATTTCAATAACGATTATCGTTTTTTACGCGCTTAAGTTGATTATACTGAGGTTTTTGGGCTATGTATTTAATGTGCAGAAGCCAGTAGGGGAGTATATTTCAATATTATATTTAAGTTATTTTAATGCGTCATTATTGTTCATACCGCTCGTAGTAGCCTTTGCATTATCCCCCTTAAAGTATGGTGTAGTGTATATTGCATTGGCATTCTTGCTGTTAGGCATCATCTTCGCCTTTCAGTTATTGAGGGCAGGGATCACCATACTTTCTAATAATAAGTTTTCGAAAATGCATTTATTTTTGTACTTTTGCGCCCTCGAAATATGTCCTATTTTGATACTAATTAAAACGATAGGATTGTAGCAGGAAAAAGGAAAAAATGCAAGAAAAGAACGACTCTAGAATTCGTAAAGTAAAAAGTATTTTAGTTACTTTACCAAAACCTGAAACAGAAAAATCTCCCTATTACGACTTGGCGAAGAAGCACAATCTTAAGGTTGACTTCAGATCTTTCATACATGTTGAAGGTGTGCCGGCAAGAGATTTTAGGAAAGATAAAATCAACCTTGCCGATTTTACAGCAGTAATTTTTACCAGTAGAAATGCCGCTGATCACTTCTTCAGGATTTGTGAGGAGATGAGATACGATGTGCCTGCAGAATTGAAGTATTTTTGTCTTTCTGAGACAATCGCTTTATACCTTCAGAAGTATATCCAATATAGAAAACGTAAAATCTTTTTCGGTAAGCAAACTGCTGCAGATTTAGCAGAAGTATTGAAAAAACATGCAAATGAGAAGTTTTTATACCCTTGTTCGGATGTTGCTACAGAAGACACCATGAAGTTTTTGGAGAAAAGTGGTTACAATTTTACACCTGCCGTTCTGTTCAGAACAGTAGTGAGTGACCTATCCGATCTTGCTGAGGTTTTTTATGATGTAATTGCTTTTTTTAGTCCATCGAGTATTCAGTCTTTGTTTAAAAATTTCCCAGATTTTAAACAGAACAATACGCGTATTGCTGCCTTCGGAACAAACACAAATAAGGCTGCTACAGACATGGATTTAATAGTAGATATTGCCGCGCCAACCCCTGGAGTCCCTTCCATGACTATGGCTATCGAGAACTACATCAAAATATCTAATAAATAATACATTGTATAATTTATTTTAAGTCAACACAATAAATGCTTAACTTTACTGTTATTAGTGAGTTAGCATTTATTGTAACAAAAAAATTAGGTAAAAAGGCACTTAACTAATGTCTTTTGACCTTTTATTAACATTTTGAATTAAATAATTTGCAATTGTTGATAATTTGAGTGATTTTTGATGTAATTGCTTCTAAACCGTGCTGTGCAGACTTTTAAAAATATGAAGAAAATTTACCTTCTGGCTATTATGGGGATAACCGTGTTGCTAGCAAGTTGTGGTCATGGGGGCCAAGGCGAACTAGTGGGGGCTTATAACCGAAAATTCAAAAATAACCGAATTCCTCTTGGGATGGTTTACATTCCACCTGGTCACACACCTCTCGGAGGGTCTGACGAAGATATCACCTTTTCTCAAAATGGCCCAAGCAGAATGACTACCATTAGTGCATTCTTCATGGATCAAACGGAGATTTCTAACGCAGAGTATCGCCAGTTTACCAACTGGGTTAGAGACTCTATCGCAATTGCAATGATGGGAAACCCTCAGCAATTTATGGTAACACCAAGAGGTGCTGCAGCTAATGCAGTTGGTGGAGATAAGTATATCGACTGGAAAAAGGTTGGCCCGAATGGCGCAAACATCTGGCGTAATAAAGGCAGAGGAGCTGCTGCAGCACAAGCCAGCCAGTTAGATGGAATGTATTATTCCGGTTTGGATGCCCTTCCTGGAAGAAAAGAAATAGATGTGCGTAAGTTAGAATATGCTTACAGCATTCTTAATATGGATAAAGCAGCTTTAGGCCATAAAGATCCGAACAGCAAGAGACAAGATTATATCGATCGCTACAATATCGCGGTGTATCCGGATACAATGGTTTGGAAAATAGACTTTTCTTATTCCCAAAATGATCCAATGGTTCGCGGATATTATAACCACCCTTCTTATGATGATTATCCGGTAGTTGGTGTAAGCTGGGAACAGGCAAAAGCTTTTTCACACTGGAGAACTCAACTTTATCAAGGTGTAGCTTCAGCACGTAAAATGCCAATGAACGCAAGGTTGGATTATGATCTTCCAGCTGAAACTGAGTTTGAATATGCTGCAAGGGGTGGCAATACCAAAACCAAGTATCCTTGGGGCGGCCCTTACATCAGAAACACAAAAGGCTGTTTACAGGCAAACTTTAAACCAGGCAGAGGAGATTACTCAAGCGATGGTGGTATTTATACCGTTGGTGTAAAATCATATTTTCCGAATGATTATGGTTTGTACAACATGGCAGGAAACGTTTCGGAATGGACAAAAACTGCATATAATAAAGGGGCAAGCCCATTACTTCATGATTTGAACCCGAACTTTACCTATGTTGCCGGGAAAAATGACAGCAAATACCTTAAGCGTAAAGTTGTAAAAGGAGGCTCATGGAAAGATACCGGTTACTTCCTTCAAAACGCAGTATCAATATATGAATATCAAGACACACAAAGATCTTATATTGGATTCAGATGTGTATCAGCATACCCAGGAACAGACTTAAGAAACTAAACCAAACAAAAACTAAAGAAAAACAACACATTTTTTATGGCAGCAAAACAACAACCAGGTTGGTTACACAAAGCAATTTCGTGGGGAGCAAGTATCGTAATTTTAGGTGCTTTGGCTAAGATTCTTCACATCGGTGGAGCAATGGCTAACTATTTAATTGGTGCAGGTCTAGGTGTAGAAGCATTATTATTCTTTTTAACGGGTTTCTTCCCCCCAGAACCAGAACCAGCATGGGATAGGGTATATCCTGAATTAAGAGAAGATTTTAAAGGGGAATTGCCTACAGCATCAGCACGCCCTGTTGCAGCAGTGGGTACTTCAAATACAGCCGCTTTAGATAAAATGTTATCTGATGCCAAAATTGGCCCGGATTTAATCGAAAGTTTAGGCAGTGGCTTACGTACTTTTGGAGATAAGGTTGCTACTATTTCTAATGTAGCGGATGCTTCAACAGCAACAAACGAATTTACAAGCAAAGTGAAAACTGCTTCTGCTGGTTTCGATAATTTAAGTGTAGCATTTGATAGTGCAACCGCTAACTTAAAGGCGATGGGAGAAAGTAAAGTAGACTCTCAGGCTTATCACGATCAGGTAAATAATTTAGCTAAAAACCTATCGGCATTAAATGCAGTTTATGAATTGGAATTACAGGATTCAAGCGCTCATCTAAAATCGATGAACAAGTTCTATTCTAATTTATCTCTTACCATGCAAAACTTCAACGAATCGATGGAAGATTCTAAGCAGTTTAAAGAAGAAGTGAATAAATTGGCTAAAAACCTTTCATCACTTAATGCCATTTATGGTAACATGCTTTCGGCTATGAATCAGCCACGGGTTTAATTAATTGTTTCTACTAATCGAATATTAAAGAAAACCATAACTAATGGCTGGAGGAAAAGAAACAACAAGGCAGCGGATGATCAATATCATGTATTTGGTATTGCTGGCGATGCTTGCCCTAAATGTGTCTGATACAATTTTAAATGCCTTTAAGAATTTGAATGATAGTTTGGAAACGTCAAAATCTAACGTAAACCAGGGTATCGATCAATTATTTGCAGCTTTTGAAAATTCAAAGTTGAAAGAAGAGCCTGCTCGTGCTCAACCTATTTATGATAAAGCTAAAAAGGCAAAGGCAATTGCTGATGACCTCAATAATTACATTGATAACATTAAAAAAAGATTTACTGAAGAAGGCGATGGAATTGATCCTGAAACCGGTGATTTGGTAAAACGTGATAACATGGATATCGCACCTCATATCATGATCAATGGTAAAGAAGGTGAAAAATTAAAAGCAAAAATTAATACAACAAGAGAACAGTTAATTGCATTATTAGATAAGGAAGATCGCAATGTATTGTTCTCCTTAGAAGCAAAAGATCCGAGAAAAGGTAAAGGGAGCTGGCAAGAATCAAATTTTGGTGAAGGAACACCATTAACTGCTGCCGTGACTGCCTTAACTAAGATTCAAACCGATACCAAAAATGCTGAAGCAGAAGTTGTAAAGAAGCTTTTTGGTAACATGGATAAAGCAGTCGTTAACATTGATAAGTTTGCTGCTGTAGCGGTAGCACCAACATCCTATGTTATTCAAGGGCAACCTTATGTAGCAGAAGTATTTTTAACTGCGAGTGATTCCAGATCTAATCCGGTAATTACAGTAGGTGGAAGTAATCTGGCTGTAAAAGAAGGTAAAGGAACATATTCTGGTGGGACTGGAAGTGTGGGCGTTTTCAAATGGGTAGGTACTATCCGCGTAAAGCAAACAGACGGTCAGGTTAAAGAATACAAAACACCTGAACAAACATATCAGGTAGCTAAACCATCATCTAGTGTATCTTCAGATAAGATGAATGTGATTTATGCTGGTATTCCTAATCCATTTTCAGTTTCAGCGGCAGGTTTCCCATTGGAAACCGTTAATGCCAGTGCTTCTGGTGCTTCAATGAGTAAAACAGGTGCTGGAAAGTACAATGTATTGGCTGATGGGAGCAAAGTTGGAAGTGATGTTACAATTAATGTTACAGCTTCAAATGCAGGCAAAACCATTTCTCTTGGAAGTACCAAATTCAGGGTAAAAGGAATCCCTGCACCAGTAGCAAAAGTAGGTGGACGCGCAGGTGGTGATATTGCATCTGTACAGTTGAAGAGCGAATCAGAAATTGAAGCAGATTTAGATGATTTCCCATTTGATGTAAAGTTTAGAATTTTACGTTATAAATTAACCGTAATTAAACCGCGCTCTGATGCAGTTACGATTGCAGGTAGCGGAGGTAGCTTTACAGGAGCGGTTAGAGGCGCTTTAAACGCTATCACTCCCGGAACAAGGGTGTTTTTTGAAGATATTGTTTCTCAGGGTCCTGATGGCCGCCAAAAGATTTTACCTTCATTGGCATTTAGTGTAAAATAAGAAGATAATGAAAAGGATTGTAAGTATTGTCGTTTTAATGTTGGTTACAGCATTTGCATTTGCTCAGAAAAAGCCAACTAAGTTGACTCCTAAGCCTGCTGCCGTTGCAGCTGCTCCGGTTGATACAGTTAAAGCCCCTGTTAAAACGGCTAAAAAGAAGTTGAAAGTACCACCAAAGGATGGCTATTATGCCCGTAAGGATATAGACAGTACTGAAATGGTTCCGTTGGCGGATGTTCGTGAAGAGGATGTTTTTTATGCAAAGAGGATTTGGAGAGAGATTGATTTACGCGATACAGTAAACTCTGTATTGAAATCTCCTAAATCTAGATTGATCGATGTATTGGTGAATGCCATTAAATCTGAAGAATTAACCGCATACGCGCCAATTGACAGTGCTTTGAACGAGGATGATGCATTTAACAATCCTATGTCTGCAGATTCAGCTGTAAATTCGGCTGCTGGAACCGTTGAGGTTTCGGATAATAAGACAGGAACTGTTAAAACTGTAACTAACGATTTTAACGCAGATTTATTCTTGAAATATAGAATTAAAGAAGATTGGATTTTTGATACCAAGCGCTCTATATTTGAGCCTCGTATAGTTGGTATTGCTCCATTGAAATTCAATGAAGTTTCTAAACAATGGCAACCTGTATTTTGGGTTTATTATACCGAAGCACGTGAAATCTTAACGAAGAAACGTTTGATTAACACCAATAACGATGCCTCTTCTCTAAGCTTTGACGACTTCTTTATCCGCAGATTGTTTGCCAGCTATATTGTTAAGGAATCAAATCCTGGTGATAATAAAATCAGAGATATCATTACTGACCCAAGAGAGCGTTTAATGGAATCTGAAAGAATTAAAAAATCAGTTCTGGATTACGAACAAGGTCTTTGGGAATACTAACAAAAAGGCTTCGATGAAAATCGAAGCCTTTTCTTTTTACTTAATTTGTTCTTCATCCTTGAAATACTCAAGCAAAGTAAGGACCTGTTTTTTATTTAATACTTCTGCTAATTCTTTTTCGGAAGCTTCTCTGATTTTTTTAACCGATTTAAAGTGTTTTAAGAGTTTATCAGCAGAAGACTTGCCAATACCATCAATTTGTTCAAGTTCTGTCTTCAGGGTGCCTTGATCGCGTTTCTTGCGGTGGAAAGTAATGCCGAATCGGTGGGCTTCATCCCGTAATTGTTGTATAACCTTTAAAGTTTCTGATTTTTTGTCCAGGTATAGCGGATACGAATCTCCCGGATAGAAAAGTTCTTCCAGTCGTTTGGCAATACCTATCACAGTAACTTTGTTCTGAATTCCCAGGAGTTTCAGACTCTTAACGGCTGAAGACAATTGGCCTTTACCACCGTCGATGATAATCAGTTGGGGGAGTGGTTGATCTTCATCCAGCATTCTTCTGTATCGGCGAAAAACCGCTTCTTCCATGGTAGCAAAATCATTTGGGCCCTCCACCGTTTTAACATTAAAATGGCGATAATCTTTTTTTGAGGGTTTGGCATCTTTAAATACAACAATTGCTGAAACCGGATATTTGCCCTGAAAATTCGAATTATCAAAGCATTCAATATGTTTAGGGAGCTGCGTTAAACGTAAATCCTTTTGCATGGTTGTTAGTATGCGGTCGGTACGCAAATCTGGATTTAGCTTTTCATATTGGTTCAGCTTTTCCTTTTTAAAGAAAAGTACATTCTTTTGTGATAATTCCAGGAGCTTTTTCTTTTCTCCCAATTTGGGAACAGTAAATTTTAGGTTTTCATCTTCCAGCGAAAGCTCAAATGGAACAATGATTTCTTTAGAAGTACTGTTAAACTTTGTCCTGAATTCTAGCATAGCCAGGGTCAGAATCTCATCATCGCTTTCGTCCAGTTGCTTTTTAACCTCTATCGTTTGCGTTTGGATAATGGTTCCGTTCATCACCTTCAGGTAATTCACAAAAGCATAACGCTCATCAGATGCGATACTTACTACATCTACATTGGTTATCGCGCTGTTTACTACCGTTGATTTACTTTGATATTTTTCCAGCACCTGCAGCTTGCGCGAATACTGATGTGCCAGTTCAAAATTTAGCTCTTCTGATGCTGTTTTAATAATGGATTTAACCTCGCGGATAACATTCCCGATTTTGCCATTTAAAATTTCCTTAATCTCAGCAATATTTCTGTCGTAATCTTCTTCCGACTGATAATTCTGGCAAGGCCCTTTGCAGTTCCCAATCTGGTACTCTAAACAAACTTTAAATTTGCCCTCAGCAATGCTTTTTTGATTGAGCGGTAAATTACAGGTGCGTAAGGTATAGGTTTCCTTGATGAGGTCTAAGATGGTATGCATCATGCCTATTGAGCCATAAGGGCCAAAATAGGTAGATCCGTCTTTAATGACTTTCCTGGTCCAATAAATTCTGGGGAAATTCTCTTTTTTAACGATAATCCAGGGATATGTTTTATCGTCTTTTAAATTGATATTAAATTTAGGTTGATGTTTCTTGATCAGGCTATTTTCTAATAACCAGGCATCAATTTCGGTATCAACAATAGTAAAGGTAATTTTTCTGATCCTTGAAACCAATACCTTGGTTTTGCCATTAAACTGATGACGATCCTGATTGAAATAAGAACCCACCCGGTTGCGCAAATCTTTAGCCTTCCCGATGTACATTAATTTGCCATCAGCATCCCAGTATTGGTAAACACCTGGTTTATGCGGAATGGCGGTTAATGCTGTTTTATGGTCGAAATTGCTCATGTTTTACAAAAATAAGATTCGAATACTTAAGTTGCGAAGATAAAAAGCGGTAAATATTACCGTTGTAAATAAAAAGCCCCATTTTTAAAATGAGGCTTTAAATATTCTTATGATCTGGTAGGATTTAAAACCCTAATTTCTCATCCAGTTCAGTTGGGGTGCCTTCTTCTTGTTGCTGGTATTGATTACAATCATATACAATAGAAACGCCTGATTTTGGTGCTTCAAAATCGGCATGACTAATTTTCAAAGATGGATTGGCATAAACTCGCTTAATAAAACCGGCAAAAATTGGTAAGGCTGTATTTGCCCCTTCGCCCTGGCCGGTAGTCAGGAAGTGGAACGCCCTGTCCTCACAGCCGGTCCAGATACCGGTTACCAGTTGTGGCGTTACCGCCATAAACCAACCATCAGAGTTGTTTTGGGTCGTACCTGTTTTACCGCCTATAGGTGCATTCACTTTGTATTTGTAGTTTAATCTCGAGCCTGTACCATTCGTTACCACACCTTTTAGCATCCTTGTCATCACGTAAGCCACTTCCTCACTCATAATTGGTTTAGGGATTTCCTTTTGAGAGAAAAGCACTACGCCATTTTTATCTTCTATTCTTAACAGGTAAATGGGTTTGGTATAAATTCCCTTGTTGGCAAAAGCCCCGTATGCACCAACCATATTGTAAACGGATGAATCGAAAGTGCCCAGGCAAATAGAGGGGTAAGCAGGTACATTTGGGATACCCATTTTAGTAGCCAATGTTGAAACTGCCACTGGTCCAACCTGTTTCATGAGGTAAGCAGTAATGTAGTTTTGAGAATACGCAAGGGCTTTTTGTAAGGTTATCGATCCTGGCAGTGGTTTACCAGAATTTCGCGGAGTCCAGGGATCTCCATAACCTTCAATTGTTACGGGTACATTAGGTACGGTGTAGCAAGGCGAATAGCCATTTTCTATAGCTACGGCATAAGTAAATGGTTTTGCTGTTGAACCCACCTGCCTGGTTCCCATTTTTACCTGATCGTATTTGAAATGTTCATAGTCAATTCCACCAACCCAGGCTTTAACGTGCCCATTTGTGGGATCCATAGACATCATGGCATTTCTCAATAACATTTTATAGTAACGTACAGAGTCAATGGGTTTCATTAACGTATCTATATCACCTCTCCAGGTAAAGATGGTCATTTCAGTTTTGGTATTGAAATCTTCTTTGATCTCTTCTTCCGATTTGCCTTCAGCCTTTAAGGATTTATAACGATCAGAACGTTTAATCCCTTGTTCAATTTGCAATGCTTTATCCTTAAAAGGATTTCTGCCTTTCCAGCTATTGATAAATTGCTGTTGCAGCTGCTTCATGTATTCTTTTTGAGCTTCTTCGGCATACACCTGCATGTCATAATTTAGCGTGGTATATATTTTTAAACCATCACGATCTAAATCATATGGCGTTCCGTCTGGTTTGGTAATGGATTGCTCCTGGAAAATTGCTTTTATATCATTTTTCAGCACCGAACGGAAATATGGTGCGATACCATCATTCACGGTTGCGGCATTAAAATGAAGGTTCAGTGGCTTTTCTTTCTGTTCTTCAAACTCCTGCTGGGTTAACAGGTCAGATTTAACCATCATTGCCATTACAGTATTTCTTCTGTCGCGGGAACGTTCCGGATGACGCGTTGGCGAATACATGGTAATACCTTTTTGCATTCCCACCAAAGTTGCTGCTTGTGTAAGGCTTAACTTATCTGGGGTGGTGTTAAAATATACCCTTGCTGCCGATTTAATACCATAAGCCTGGTTACCAAAGTCAACCGTGTTGAGGTACATGGTGATGATTTCTTCTTTGGTATAATTTCTTTCGAGTTTAACTGCAACAATCCATTCTTTGAATTTAGTAAGGACTAAAGAGAAGAAATTCAGATTTGATTCCCTTGGGAATAAGTTTTTAGCCAATTGCTGGGTAATGGTACTCGCACCCTGTTTTTTCCCGATCAGGTTATAACCAATGATGGTGAAAGTCCTTTTAAAATCGATACCTGAATGTTCTTTAAATCGTGTGTCTTCAGTGGCAATTAAACCGTTGATAACGTTTGGAGAGATCTCTTTATAAGTTACATTAGAACGATTTTGTACAAAATATGTTCCAAGGGGTCTGCCGTCTTCAGCAATGATTTCTGATGCTTGATTACTCTTCGGATGTTCTATATCTCTGAAAGAAGGAAGTGCCCCAAATAATCCGAACCCAATCATCGAAATGAAAATAGCAAAAATGGCTATTCCGGCAATCAGGATTTTCCAGATGCGTAAACTATATTTTTTCGTTTCCTGTGGAGATAGGGGTTTCTTCATTTTGTGTTGTTGTTATTCCGTAATCCAATCAAAAATTGATTCGAGCGACAAATTTATTCATTTTTTAGAGAACATTTGGCGTACAGCTTCCAACATGCACTGTAAAGATTACTGATAATTCTCTTTATAAAAGTCTAAATATTCGTTAATACGTTGTCTATCTGTAAGCTTTTCAAAGTTTTCTTTGCTGATGATAAAGCCTTTATATATAGACGCAGGAACCTTCATAATGTTCTTCAACTGCCCTTTTATGCTTTCTTCATAAATCTTTGCATCTTCCAGATCAACGAAACTTACAACATAGATTAACTGATCATTATCTAGCTCAACCAATTTATGAGTGAGATCATTATCTGGATAATTCCCCCGGTTAAACTGGCCTATACCAAAACGCGAAGAACTAAGTGTTAGTGTTGCATCTGCAACATCAATTACATAATAATATTCTTCAGATTTAGTTGCGCTAAAGATGCTGTTGGCTTTAACAGGCTCCGCTACTTTAATATCAGCGGTTTTTTCAGGTACTTTTGCAATCTCTGCTACAGGTTTATCCGCGGCATTGATATCTGTTGGTATCGGTTTAGGCTTTACATCTATTGGGCCGGCCTGACTTACAAAACGCGGTTCATTATTGTCAAAATCTACCAGGGCAAACGTACGTAATTTAAAATCCTCGATGTTGGCTTCGATGTATTTTAAGTGTTCTTTTACCAATGGCGTAATAATTTTATCGTCAGGATAATTAGTCGTGATTAGATTAAATTCAGTTATCAACGCATCTACTTTAGCGGTTCGGCCAACAGCAACGGCCTTTAAATAAGCATATTGCGGAGCAAGTTCGTTTTTCGGAAATGCCTGAATATTATCATTAGCTTGTTTAATTACCCCCGGATAATCCTTTTTTGCGTAAGCATCAAAAGCGACATTGTAATTATTGTTGGCAATGTTATCTATTTCACTTTGCTTAGCTGAGTACGAAGGATCAAGAATAGACTTTGCAAAATTAGATTCCGGGAATTTAGTCAGAACCAGTTGCTTGTATTCGTCTGCTTTAGCCTGATCAACACCTTGATTATTAAGGTATAAACTATAATAGATAGCTGCAAGGTGGTTGTTCTCCGGATAGCGCTTGAGCAATTCCAGGTAAATTTTATTGGCTTCAGGTTTATCATTCAGCTCCTGCTGATAAAAACTGGCAATTTCAAAGTAGGCATCAATAATTTTTTGGTTTGAACCCGCCAATTGCTCTGGTGTTGTTGGAAGTGCTTCCAGGTACTGTTTTTCTAAAGAAGTTTGTTGTTCAGCTAATTGCGCTGCATTACCGTTTGCCGGATTAATCTCATTGGCAACTTTGCCCCCGGCTAAAACCTGGTTGTTTTCCTGTGCTGATGACCGGATGCTCTGACGCCAATTGTCTTCTAACTGCCTGTTTCCCCAGCGTTTTTTGAAGTCGCCAAAACCACTGCTAATCGCAGCATTATTATTAAAATAGAATGTACTTCCAATATTTGTTGCACCGGTATTTAATGTTTGTTTAGGGAAGTCGGGATCATCAACAAATCGGTTGCCGCCTGTAACTGCGGTGTTTGCAATAGCTTTAGGCGCTAAATAACTTTTTATCTTAGCCTCCCTTTCAGCAGCAGGTAATTTAGCAATGAGTTGGGCGGTATCTTCTCTGGCAATAATGGTATAACGATCTGTTAAATATTGCAAATTGCCTGCCTTTTTAACAATGTTTTCATAGTCTGGAAAATTTTTAGGCAGAATCGTAACCGCACTATCGTAATATAACTTAGCCTTGATGTAATTTTTAAATTCTTTAAAATTAAGGTCCGCAATTCTCAAATAAGAAATTGCTTTCTGGTTTTGATTTCGGGTGCTTTGTTGTATGGATTTGTTGTAGTTCTCTGAGGCTTTTATAAAGTTGCCTTCGGCAGAGAAAAGTTCTCCCACCTGGTAGTAAATCTGATCGGTATAATCTGAATTCTTATCATCTTTAAGCAAGGCCAGCAATTGCTGCTCTTTATTTAATTTTTCGCCACCTAATAAGGCCTTTAACTTGATGCGATTAAGATTCGCGTGGAAATACATCTCAAATGGAGCATTACTTTTCTCAACTTTAGTAAAGTTTGCATAAGCATCCTGCAAATTATTTTCTTTCTCCTGAAGCTGAGCAAGGATGAAACGCCACCTGATGCGTTGTTGTTGCTCATTTGAACTTGCGATTGCAGATTCCAGAAGCAATATGGCCTCTTTATTTCGCTTTTGATAAATCCGCATTTGTGCGGTAGTGGCCAGCGGTTCTGCCAGATCTTTTTTAAGCTGGTCTGCAGCGCGCAACATGGTATCTAAAACCTTATCAGCAAAGCTCATGTTATTCAATTCCATCTGGCTCCTGGCTTTCCAGTTCATGGCCATAATAAAAACCTTAAGATTGCTATTGTATGTTTTGGCTACATAATCGAAATATTCAGAAGCGATAAAGAAATTTCCTTTCAAATAATTGGCTTTGCCCAGCAGCATGTAAGCATCATCAATATAATTACTAAAGCTTTTATCGTTAATAACAGCCTGTCCCTTCATAATAACATCATCCAGCTGTTTGTTGGGGGCACCAGGAGTTAGAACCAGGTTAACCTGAGGCTCGGGATCCTGATAAACAGAGAGTATCCGCTCGTAATTATCGGTGTAACTTTCGCTTAGGCTTTGGTTATACTCGGTAAGTAGTACATTTGAATTATAGATATAGTTATATCGAGCTGTCAAATTTTGCATCTTACGACTAAAAGAAGTATCTTTTGGTGTAATGCAGCCATAAAAGAACAGCAAGCTAAAACAAATGAAGAGGGGATGTGAGGTTTTGTTGGCGTAATTTTTCAAGTATAGATAATCTCTTTAGTGAATATACAATAAACAAAAAGTATGCAAAATTATTTTATTTGGCAACAAATTTTAATTATTCAAAGTTAATTTAATTATTGTATTAAAGATGGAAAATCCGAAAGAAGAAAACTCAGGCAAAAAGGTTAATAATGCTGCAAAATACTCAGCCATAGGTTTCCAGATGATTGCTACCATCGGACTGTTAACTTTTATTGGGTACAAAATAGATCAGAGCAGGCAGAGTAAGTCTAATATAATTACCGCTATGTTCGCTTTGGCTGGAGTTGGAATTGCGATTTATCAGGTGATCAGGCAGGTAACCCGGAATCAATAAAAGGACTTTACTGGAATTTAATTATTTCATTATAGCTGTATTTTAACGCAAATGATATTGCTAATAATCAATCCATTCAACAATAGCAACAATTTCTCCGGGTTAACTAGATACTTGATTTTAAAAAGCTTATCTTTGCAAAAGTTTTTATCGCTAAAGAAATTACTCCATTGACTCTAGCCAAATTTACCAGTATTTACTTTGTTTTTGTCGGTATTTTAATCGGTATTGTTGCGGTGTTACCTGTACTTTTTCCAAATGTACAATTACTAGCCCCTAACTTCTGGCTGCTTTTTGGGTTTATTGCCGGGATCACTTACATCGCCTATGTGCTTGTAGATCTTGGACTGAAACGTAATCCTCAGGTAGGAATAATGGCGATCATGGGATCAATAACAGTGAAGATGATTTTTTGTATGGCTTTTGTGCTGATTTACAGTATTAAAGTGAAGGAAAATGGACTTCTTTTTATACTAAATTTTTTTTCACTTTATTTATTGTTTATAGTGTTTGAAATGTACTGTTTGTTGCGTAACTTGCGCCACCAAAATTTAAAGTAGAAAACTGCCAATAAATGGATTTTAACCAAGTTTTTATGTCGAAAGTTAAGAAGGTAATTGTTGTTTTTACGCTTTTTATAGCGTTTTTATCTATCAAAAATGATACTTTCGCACAAGTTGATAGTGCTGTTGTACCTGTGGATAGTGCTAAGGTTGCAGCGCATGGAGAAGTAGTTCCTGCGGCGCATCACGAAGGAAGTGAAGCCAAAGAAGAAGGTTTTAACATCACTTCATTTATTTTTCACCACATCAGTGATAGTCACTTTTTTACACTTTGGGGGCATGGAGAACACGGGCTAACTTTACATTTGCCTGTAATTCTTTGGACAAACAACGGTTTGGTAACGTTTAATTCTTCAGCCTTTAAATTTAATGATGATGGTAAGGTGTTGGTAGAACAAAACGGTCAGCGTTTTGCTATTGCTCACAATAAAATCTACTATGCTAACCCGGTAGCAGATGCTCATGGTTCGTATGTGTCTCATGAACTTGTGGATGGCGAAGAAAAGGTTACTAACGCTCGTCCAATTGATTTCTCAATCACAAAGAACGTTTTTAGTATGTTGTTATCAATTGTTGTGTTGATTATTATTTTTACAACAATTGCATCTTCTTATAAAAAGAGAGCAGGTAAAGCGCCTAAAGGATTACAATCATTCTTAGAACCGATTATTATTTTTGTTCGCGATGATATTGCCAGACCAAATCTGGGGCATAAATATGCTGCATTTATGCCGTATTTATTATCTGTATTTTTCTTCATCTGGTTAAACAATATTTTAGGTTTGGTTCCTTTCTTTCCAGGAGGTGCTAACGTAACGGGAAACATTGCACTAACAGTAGTTTTAGCTGCCTGTACATTTTTAATTGTTACTTTTAAAGGTAATAAGTACTATTGGGGTCACATTCTTAATCCTCCGGTTCCTTGGTGGTTAAAACCATTAATGATACCTGTAGAGATTTTTGGTATTTTCACCAAGCCAATCGCATTAGCAATCAGGTTATTTGCAAACATTACTGCAGGTCACATTTTGGTAATGTCGTTACTTTGTTTAATTTTTATTTTTAACTCACTTTGGATTGCTCCGGCTTCAATTTTCTTCGCTGTGTTTATCGGCTTAATTGAATTCCTGGTTGCTTTTATCCAGGCGTTTATATTCACCATTCTTTCGGCTTTATTTATTGGTATGGCTGTAGAAGATCATCATTAATCAATTGAACATTATTGTTAAATAAATATAAATAAATCAGAAAATGACTGGAACATTAGCTGCAATCGGCGCGGGCTTAGCTGCAATAGGCGCTGGATTAGGTATCGGTAAAATTGGTGGATCTGCAATGGAATCAATTGCTCGTCAACCAGAAGCCGCTTCTAAAATTCAAACTGCTATGCTTATCGCTGCTGCCTTTATCGAGGCGGTTGCTTTATTCGCGGTAGTAGTTTCTTTGATCGCAAAATAATCAAAGAAAGAATTCATACAAGAACCTTTTCGGGATTGCCGTTAAGGTTCTTGTTTAAATTGTATAGTAATCAGAATATTAAATATATAAGATGGATTTATTAATTCCGGAAATTGGTTTATTGGTATGGAATACCATTGCTTTTTTATTGTTGTTGTTCTTATTAGGCAAATTTGCCTGGAAACCAATTATGAAAGCAATTCATGAGCGTGAACAAAGTATTGATGATGCTTTAAACAAAGCTGAATTGGCTAAACAAGAAATGGCTCGCTTAACTGCTCAAAACCAGGATTTGATGCAACAGGCACGTGCAGAACGCGATGAAATTTTGAAGGAAGCTAAAACACTTAAAGATAGTATCTTAAACGAAGCTAAGAAACAAGCGCAGGTTGAAGGTGCTAAATTGATTGAAAAAGCGAAGATCGAAATTGAAAACCAAAAGAAAGCTGCATTGGCTGAGGTTAAAGATCAGGTTTCTTCATTATCATTAGAAATTGCTGAACGTGTATTACGTAACCAGTTAGATGATAAATCTAAGCAAGAAGCATTGGTAGCTAATTTGTTAAAAGACGTTGAATTAAACTAAGTTCAAAGTACAAAGTTTAAAGTACGAAGTGCAGAGTCATTCACCATTGGGTTAGACTTTAAACTTTTTAACTTTCAACTTTCAACTCAAAAAATATGTCAGAAATAAAAGTTGCAGGCAGATATGCCAAATCATTGATAGACTTAGCCAGCGAAAACAATGCGCTGGAAGAAGCTAAAAATGACATGGTGTTGTTTGAAAAGGTAGTTGATGAAACTCCTGAGCTTGAAGCCATATTAAAAAATCCTATCGTACCGCTTGATAAAAAAACAGGTATTTTAAAAGGAATTTTTGCAGATAAGGTGGGCAAACTCACCATTACCTTTTTTACTACAGTAGTAAACAAAGGAAGATCGGAGATTTTATTCGCAACGGCTAAACAGTTTATTCAACAGTATAACTCGATTAAAGGTATTGTAACTGCAGATGTAACTACAGCTACTCCTTTAAGCGCAACTGCAAAAGAAGAAATTGTTGCTATCGTAAAGAGAGAATTAGGTGCTAATCAGGTCATCATCAATGAAAAGTTGAATGAGAAATTGATTGGTGGTTTTATTTTGAAGGTAGGGGATAAGCAGTTTGATGCGAGTATATCAAGCAATTTAAGTAAACTAAGAAAAGAATTTGCGCATTAAAGTGCGTATGCGTAAGGCAAATAGCGAATAATAGCTAAGGCCAGGCGTTTAACAATAATAACATTTACAAAAAGATATAAAGTAAAATTATGGTAGAGGTAAGACCAGACGAAGTATCGGCAATTATCAGACAGCAATTGGCGGGCTTCAAATCAGAAACCGAACTTGAAGAGGTTGGTACCGTGTTGCAAGTTGGCGACGGTATTGCCCGTGTTTACGGTTTAACAAAAGTTCAATCGGGTGAGCTTGTTGAATTTGAGAACGGCCTGCAAGGGATTGTATTAAACCTTGAAGAAGATAATGTGGGTGTGGTATTGTTAGGTTCTTCTGAAGAAATTAAAGAAGGTGATACTATCAAACGTACTAAGAAAATTGCATCAATTAACGTTGGTGAAGGTATGCTTGGTCGTGTAGTAAATACTTTAGGTCAGCCTCTGGATGGTAAAGGCCCTATCTTAGGTGATACTTATGAAATGCCACTTGAGCGTAAAGCACCAGGTGTAATTTATCGTCAGCCAGTAAATGAGCCATTACAAACAGGTATCAAAGCTATTGATGCAATGATTCCAATTGGTCGTGGTCAACGTGAGTTGGTTATCGGTGACCGTCAGATTGGTAAAACTGCGGTTTGTATCGATACCATCATCAATCAAAAAGAATTTTATGAAGCAGGCCAGCCTGTGTACTGTATTTATGTAGCTATCGGTCAGAAAAACTCTACCATTGCAAACATCGTACGTACATTAGAAGAAAATGGCGCGTTACCTTATACAGTAGTTGTAGCAGCATCGGCAGCAGATCCTGCACCAATGCAGTTCTATGCACCATTCGCAGGTGCTGCAATTGGTGAGTTTTTCCGCGATACAGGAAGACCAGCATTAATTGTTTATGATGATTTATCTAAACAAGCGGTAGCTTATCGTGAGGTATCTTTATTACTTCGTCGTCCACCGGGCCGTGAAGCTTATCCTGGAGACGTTTTCTACCTTCACAGCCGTTTATTAGAAAGAGCTGCGAAAATCAACGCCAACGATGATATCGCGAGAAGCATGAACGATTTACCTGAGTCTATCAAAGGTATAGTAAAAGGTGGTGGTTCATTAACTGCACTTCCGATTATCGAAACTCAGGCTGGAGACGTTTCTGCATATATCCCAACCAACGTAATTTCAATCACTGATGGTCAGATCTTCTTAGAGTCGAACTTGTTCAACTCAGGTATCCGTCCTGCAATTAACGTAGGTATCTCAGTATCACGTGTGGGTGGTAATGCACAGATCAAGTCAATGAAAAAAGTTGCTGGTACTTTAAAGTTAGATCAGGCACAGTACCGTGAATTAGAGGCTTTCTCTAAATTCGGTTCTGACTTAGATGCAGCTACAAAATCAGTATTGGATAAAGGTGCTCGTAACGTTGAAATGTTAAAACAAGCACAGTTTTCTCCTTATACTGTTGAGAAACAAGTGGCTATTGTTTACGTAGGAACTAAAAACCTAATGCGTAACGTACCAGTTAATAAAGTAAAAGAATTTGAAACCGAGTTTTTAACACAGTTAGAATTGCGTCATCCGGAAACTTTAAAAGGTTTAAAAGCCGGCAAGTTCGATGATAGCTTAACCAGCGTTTTAGACACAGTTGCAAAAGAAATTTCAAGTAAATATTAATAAGATCTGAGACATGAGATTTGAGATTTGAGATTGGGACGGAAACGTCTAGTATCTCATATCTCACATCTCACATCTAAATAAAGAATGGCTAATTTAAAAGAAGTAAGAAACCGTATTGCCTCGGTACAATCAACACAGCAGATCACCAAAGCTATGAAAATGGTTTCGGCGGCGAAGTTGAAACGTGCTACCAATGCAATTATCGCTTTGCGTCCTTATGCTACTAAACTAAAGGAGATTTTAGGAAATCTTTCTGCAAGTTTAGAAGGCTCTTCGTCACCTTTTATTCAGGAGCGTGAACCTAATAAGGTTTTAATTGTTACTGTATCATCAAACCGTGGTTTAGCTGGTGCATTTAACATGAACGTAATTAAAGCAGCCAATAATTTAATTGCAGAGAAGTACAGTGAGCAACTGAAAAACGGTAACGTTAGTATTATCTCTATCGGTAAAAAAACACAGGATTTTTACGAGAAACGTAAATACAACGTTATTGGCAACAACAACGATGTATATGCAAGCTTAACTTTTGAAAACGTAACCAAGATTACCGATGCCATTATGGCTGGTTTTATTAAAGGCGACTTTGATAAAGTAGAGTTGGTATACAACCGCTTTAAAAATGCTGCAGTTCAATTTATTACTACCGAGCAATTACTGCCTTTAGCTAAGACAGAAGAGCCTGCAGTTGCAACTAAAACAACCAATGTAGATTATATCTTAGAACCATCGAAAGAAGAGATTGTGGAACAATTGATCCCGAAATCAATTAAGATCCAATTATACAAAGCTGTTCTTGATTCTCATGCCTCTGAGCATGGTGCGCGTATGACTTCAATGGATAAAGCAACTGAAAATGCTGGTGATTTATTGAAGGCATTGAAACTTTCTTATAACCAGGCACGTCAGGCGGCCATTACAACTGAGTTAACTGAGATTGTAAGTGGTGCAGCAGCATTGAACGGATAGTCAAGTCTTGAGTCTGGAGTTTTTAACCCAGAGTAAGTAAAATATAAAAGCCCATTTCTTAATTGAAATGGGCTTTGTTTTTTAATAGTTTATCCTGTCCAGATCCATTCTAAACCTAAAATATCCATTTTCAATCTGATGTGGTTGCTCGTGTTGATCAAAAACTAACAATTTAAATTTTGCTTCCATTAAGTACAATCCTGATTTCAATTTCTTTTGGCTAATAAGCGCAAATTCTGATTTTTTTTGAGCGTCTTTAGTGATGGTAGTTGGTTCAATCCAAAAGCCATCCTGACCTGAAGATTTGAACCCTGCACCTTCATGGCGGATTGCTATCGCGATACCGTTCTGCGTATTCTCTTTAAACAGGTCGACGGCATAAGGGTATGCGCCAGAATAAAATAAAGTATGCAAATTTTTAGGCCCCATGAGGGCATAAGCACGCATCTCATTATTATGATACTTTTTAACAAAGGAAATTGAAATGTAATGTTGGCGTTGCAAGTCCCACAGTTGGAATTTTTGCCCATACATTACAGAATCTTTATCGCCCGAAATGTATTTGGCATACTTGGTAACCGAATCAATTTTTGAATTGGGTTCTACGAAGAACGCTGATCCATAATCGACACTGTTAAAAGAAATCTGTTTGCCATTCAGGGTGTAGGAACAAGAGTCTTTCAGCAGTTCAACGGGGTCGGGTTTTTCAATTGGGGGTACAGGATCAATGGGTTGATCCTCTTTGCTACAGGCCGCGAAAAGCGCAAGCCCTGCAGCAAACCAGAGCAGTTTTCTAGATTTCATAAGAATAAAATTTAATTTGTGTGTGTCTATAAAGCTATAAAAAAAACCTTATGTAGAAAATTTAACAGTTAAAATTTAGCTAAACTCATCCTTGTGAAAGATGAAGTCGGCATAACGAGGAGTTTAATATCTTTGTAGTTTAATACCCATTCATGAAAAAATACTTATTCTTTGTTTTGTCGCTTACAATGCCTTTTATGGCAGTAGCACAAAATCCGGCAAGAGACTACACTAATGCTGTGCTCTGGCAGCAAAAATCTGGCGAATACAGGGCTTTGTGCTTCCAGGCTTATAACTTTGCCCGTTTTTCTTTAAAAGAGGCGCTATGGGCTGATACCAGCAAGAAACCAAACTGCGTAATTGTTGATATAGATGAAACCGTTCTGGACAATTCTGCATTTCAAGGTCACGAAATTAAGAAAGGCTTAAGTTACACACCAGAAGATTGGACCCAATGGACAAATCTTGCCCAGGCAGATACGGTTCCCGGTGCGCTATCTTTTCTTCAATTTGCGGCATCTAAAAACATTGAAACCTTTTACCTGAGTAATCGGGATGAAAAAGATTACGTTGCAACTTTGAAAAACCTCCAGAAATTTGGATTTCCTTATGCAGATGATGCACATCTGATAGTTGCTAAAGGCACTTCTAATAAAGAGCCGAGACGTCAGAAAGTGGCCGAAACCCATAATATTTTAATGCTTTGTGGTGATAATCTGAGTGATTTTAGCAATATTTTTTATCGTGAGGGTAAAAATACATTTGAGCAGGTAAATGGAAGTCAGGCATTATTTGGAACCAGGTATATTGTATTGCCAAACCCCATGTATGGCGATTGGGAAAAGCCTTTATATCAGGGAGAAAAGCTGAGCGAGCAGGATAAAGCCAGGCAGAGACTGGAAAGATTAAAAAGTTATTAAGTACTATAAAAATTCAGCAATAAGTATTACTTTTGCTGCATCATAAAAATAAATATTATGGAGAACAAAGAATTAAAACACAATACAGAAAGTATGCAAACGGCTAATCAGCCAGGTATTTATAAATTGATGATTGTTGGCGTTTTGATTAGCATTTTAGGTACTTATCTGCGTTTTGCTCATGATTCTTGGCAAATGTCACTGATCTCATGGATTATTCTTTTTGTAGGAGCCATTATCGCTATCAAAGGTGTTTTCAAAATTTTAGATGCATAACATATTTTCTCTCTAAATATCAAAGCCTGTCATGTTTACTCACGACAGGCTTTTTTGTTTTTATTAGGGTAGGTGACTTAATGGTTGAAGGAAAGAATGGTTGAGTGATATTGGGAAAGCATGGTCAAGCAAGTAGATTAATGTTACTCCTGCTTTTCGCTTTACTTCGTTGCACTCCGTGTTCGCTACAATCAGGTTTAGGTGGCTACATTTGTTGCTATTATGCAGGTTTTCCCTCCAGTCGTGTTATAAGATACCTAATCTTACCACCTGATCTTTATTCTTTTCTCCTTGCTCCTTATTCTTCTGTTCCGCTCCTTCTACCGCCCCATGGGTTACCTAAATCGAATTTTTGTATAAAGGATAAATACAACGTTTTAACCGAATATATGTTAAACTTCTGATGGCCATCTGAAGCAAATATTTAAAAATGATTATTTACCTAAAACCATTGAATCATGAAAAGGAATATTATTGCTATAGCCATTTTAGTAACATTTTTTGGCTGTAATAGCTCGAAAAAAGATTATGCGGAGAGTAGCAGCATGGGGGCAGATACCATCTCCAGTGACAGTATAGCCAATGAAAAAATAGTAAAAACTGCTGATATGCGTTTCCGAGTTAAGGATGTTCAGCAAGCTAAAGAAACATTGAGTGCTACACTTAAAAAACAGGGCGGGGCTATAGCCGAATTCTCCATTAACAGCACCATTCAGGAAACCGATAAAGTTAAACAATCAACAGATTCTCTTAAAGAAATTACCTCTTACCGCACAGAGGGCTATCTTGTGGCTAAAATTCCCTCAGAAAGATTAGATGAGTTTACAAATACGGCAGCAAGGATGGCCGTATTCGTTGACAATCAATCGATGAAGATGGATGATCAAAGTATATTGTATCTCGCTAATAAGTTAAAAGCTCAAAATAGGGTGGAAGCTGTTGAAAGGATCAATCAAGTTGCAACGAAGAAAAGCGCTAATGTAGAATCTGCCTTGATCATTAAGGATGACTTTATTGACAAGAAGGTAGAGAATATTCAGATTGATAACCGAGTAAAATTTAGCACCATTACGCTCAATTTTTATCAGGATAATACCGTAAGAACGATGATTGTATCCAATGATAACCTCTATGATTACCGTCCAGGTTTTGGTAGCAGATTATGGTTAAACATTCTTAACGGCTGGACCATCTTCAAAGAAATGATTTTGGCCTTGGCCAATGTGTGGATGCTGGTAGTTTTAGGAATAGCAATTTTCTTTGGAGTTAAACAGTACAGAGCCAAACGCGCTGGTTTATAAAAAATACTTAAGAGGATATGTAAATGGCTCCCGCAGATCAAAAGTGACTCTTGCAGATAATTAATCTGTGTTGATCTTCTTGATCTGCGGGAGGCTATTAAATAGTCTTCGCGTCACTCCCAATTTGATTTGAAGTCTTAATTGCTTAAATGACCAAAACGAACCAGTTATGGGATTAAGATTCTCGCCTGCACGAGAAAGACAGCCTTTCATGCAGCTTTCTTGTTAATCTACCGAGTCAATTTATTTCGACATTCCTTGTACAGGTCTGAAAAATGTAAATTCGAAGCTACAAATTGACTAACGGATGTGTTTATTTCTTCACTTTAACTGGTAGTCCTTTAACCTTAGTTTTATTGTCGCTCACAAAAGATTCCCAGCCAGAGTATGTTTTTGATTTTCCACTGGTAGTAATTTTTTGAAAAGAATGGCAGACTGCAACGGCTAGTCCATCGGTTGCATCCAGAAATTCTGGCGTTTCTTTAAAATTGAGTAAACGTTGCAACATGGCTGCCACCTGCTCTTTTGTGGCATTTCCGTTGCCGGTTATAGATTGTTTAATCTTCCTGGGTGAATATTCCGTAACCGAAATGTTTCTGGACAGGGCCGCCGCGATAGCAGTACCTTGCGCCCGCCCCAGTTTCAACAATACCTGGATATTTTTACCGTAAAAAGGAGCTTCAATTGCCAAAACATCAGGTTTGTACTGATCTATGAGTACCACTGTTTTCTCAAAAATACGTTGAAGCTTTAAGAAAGGATCATCCAGATGTGTCATTTTGACAACGCCCATGCTGAGTAGTTCGGTCTTATTTCCCTTTTCTAAAATCACACCATAACCCATCACTGCGGTTCCGGGGTCGATACCCAAAATAATCCGTTCCTTTTTTTCGCTCAACATTTACAGCAATATTAAGCATATTTGCAAACTAAAAAAGATAATCTTGACTGTTAAGCAAAAAAAAATATTCTCTTTACTCATTAAAGCTGCAATTGTTGTCTTTGCCTTCTGGTTCATTTATCACAAGCTTATCTCCAACAAAAATCTACAGAATTTTAAGTCTTTATTACAGGATATTCCTCAGGTAGAGATTATCAGTGTAATTGGAGTTGTATTTCTACTCATGTTTGTCAATTGGTTTTTAGAAGCAGCAAAGTGGAAACGGCTTATAGAACACATTGAAGCTATAAGTTTTTACCGGGCCATAGAATCTGTTTTTTGTGGATTAACCTTAGCTATCTTTACACCCAACCGATTGGGAGAATACGGTGGGCGTGTTTTTTTTCTTTCCCCTAAAAGAAGGATTATTGGGGTTGTGGCCATGACAGTTGGAAACATAGGTCAGTTGGTACTTACAAATGTATTCGGCGCCATTGCACTGAGTTTCTTTATTTACCGCTTTATTGATTTAGATTACCGCCTGTTTTTCGCTATCCAGATTTTGGTATTTGCCTTTTGCGTGTTTTTTATCGTTTTCTTTTTTAACATCAGGTGGCTTAATGGAATTTTACTTTCCATTAAATTCACCAGGAAGTACAAGAAGTTTTATAGCATATTAGGCCGATACAGGAAAACAGAACTTTTTAAGATTTTGATGTATTGTTTAGCGCGTTATGCCGTTTTCAGTTCTCAATACTTTATCCTTTTTACCTGGTTAATCCCGGGTCTGCACTATGCGGATATTATCATGATGATTTGCATATTGTTTTTTGTTCAATCTACCTTGCCATCATTAGATTTATTCGATGTAGGGATCAGAAGTGTCACAGCATCATACTTTTTTAGCTTTATTACCAAACAGGACGTGGCAGTAATTGCATGTACAGCCAGTATTTGGCTAATAAATATTATAATTCCTGCTATATTAGGCACTTATTTTGTTTTTAAACTCAATTTTTTTGGAACTTCTAAATCTAACTAGTCTATTATCTGCTGCGCTGACCCTAATTTATGGTTTTCTCGTTATTAGTTTTATAAAGGGTTGGCACAACCTTAAATATTTCAAGCCTAAAGTTACAGAAGCAAAGACTAAGGTATCGGTTATTGTGGCCGCAAGGGATGAAGAACAAAATATAGGCAAAACCATTGATGATCTGGTGGGCCAACTTTATCCAAAACACCTGACCGAAATTATCATTATTGATGATCACTCTACAGATAGAACGGCAGATATTGTTTTAAGTTATGCCAACCAAAACGTTCGTTTAATTAAATTAAATGAGGCTGATGCCTTAAACTCTTATAAGAAGAAAGCGATTCAAACTGCCATCGGTACCAGTTCCGGAAATTTAATTATCACCACAGATGCAGATTGCAGAATGGCTGAAAACTGGTTGAATACCATTGTATCCTTTTATGAGGAAGGGGATTACAAGATGATTTCTTCACCTGTTGCGTATTTTCAGGAAAAGAGCTTCTTTGAACGTTTACAATCACTGGAATTCCTCTACTTGATTGGTCTTGGCGCATCTACCATTGGAAACAGGCAACCCTCTACATGTAACGGTGCAAACCTGGCATATGAAAAAGCTACTTTTTACGAGGTTGGCGGATTTCAGGGCATTGATGATTTAGCTTCGGGAGATGATGAGCTCCTGCTGCATAAGATTGCTGCTAAGTATCCCAACCAAATTGGCTTTTTAAAAAACAGAGCAGCCATTGTTTATACCCATGCAAAAGAAAATTTAAAAGCTTTTATCCAACAACGTAAGCGTTGGGCATCTAAAAGTACACGTTATAAAAACAAAGGGATTATTGTTTTGGGAGTACTCATTTGGTTATTCAATCTGAGTATGTTGGTGAATTTCATAGTTGGGTTTTTTATTCCCGGCTTTATAAGCATTACCTTTTATCAGTTATTAGTTAAGATGTGCTTAGAAACATTATTTTTATGGGATGTAACAGGCTTCGCTAAACGACGCAGTTTATTATTATTAATGCCTGTACTAAATGTACTTCATATTATTTACATGGTATATATAGGTATTGCAGGCAACAGTGGAAAATACAATTGGAAAGGTAGAATGGTTAGGTAATGGATAATAGCCCCTCAAAAAAAGTATGGTTAAAATTTAAGCGAAACAAGCTTGCTTTTACAGGCCTTGCTTTTATTCTACTGTTGATGTTGATGGGGTTTTTAGGTTATCTTATCATGCCGGATGATTCTCCAAATGCTAATACCATGCATCTTCAGCTTACCAACAAAAAGCCGGGAAGAACTTTTCAGTTTTTAATAATCAGTAAAAATCCAAATATTAAAAAGGTTAACTTTTTTGAGCGGATGTTGTTTGGGCAAGAACCAGACTTTAAAAGTATTCCGATTACCGATTATCGTTTCGTGAAGGATAGCATCGCTGTACGTGAATATATCGGGGATGATGAAAAAGCAGAAGAAGTAAAGTATAGCCTTAACGAGATTTTTAGCAATTGGATTCCGAAGATAAAAATGCCACATCAGCCTTATGATTTGACTAAAATGCTGCTTTATAAAAAGAAATTTCTTTTAGGAACAGACATTTACGGTAGAGATTTGCTGAGCAGATTAATCCTGGGCATTCGGGTTTCGCTTTCAGTAGGACTGATGGCTGTTCTGATTTCTTTATTTATTGGTGTGGGATTAGGGGCTGTAGCCGGGTATTTCGGTGGAAGAATTGATGCAGCCATTAGCTGGTTTATGAATGTAGTATGGTCTCTGCCTTCCCTACTATTGGTTATTGCCATTTCTTTTGCGCTAGGGAAGGGCTTCTGGCAGATTTTTATTGCCGTTGGCTTATCCACATGGGTTGATGTAGCCAGGCTCGTTAGGGGGCAGGTAATGGCGCTTAAAGAAGTAGAGTTTGTAGAGGCCGCCAGGGCCTTAGGTTTTAGCACCAGCCGAACCATTATTAAACATATTTTACCCAATATTGCCGGTCCTATCCTGGTGGTGGCTTCATCTAACTTTGCTTCAGCCATATTGTTGGAAACTGGTTTAAGCTTTTTGGGATTCGGTGCCCAACCTCCAATGCCTAGTTGGGGAAGTATGATTAAGGAACATTATGGCTACATTATTATGGATGCCGCTTACCTTGCTGTACTCCCAGGTTTGGCCATCATGTTTACAGTATACGCTTTTAATGTATTGGCTATTGGCTTACGCGATGCTTTTGATGTTAAAGGACAAAATGTTACGGTTTAACTTTCTTTTTAGAAGCCTTGGCAAAAGGATTGTAAGCTAAGGCCAGGCTAATCCAGAAGTCTAATTCTGTATTTTGCTGAAGCACATCTTCTGAAACCAGTATATAGCCTTTCATTGGGCGGGTGCCACTCCACATTTGCTCCCAGCCATCTTTGTCTACTAATATGTTTAAAGTATTGGGATCAATTCTGAGCATAATTTTATCTTTCATTACGCCAACGCACAGTTTCCCATCTACCATATAAACTAAACCACTAAACATGAATTTTTCTTCCACATCTGGAAGGTTTATTAATCGTTCGGCAATTCTGTTGGCAAGTATTTCGTTGTATTTCATCATTCATTAGTATGTTTAAGAGGTACATTTCTAATTTTTACGACCAAAATTTATCTTTAAGAACATAAGAAGTATCCAATTTCCATGTAAATCGTGTCCTGCTAATCCTTTGATAAAAGCTATTTAATTTTAAATTGAGCAACAACATTACTGCCAAAAAGGATTACCAGTATCATCGTGTTTAAGATCTTCAGCATATTGGAAATAATTAAAATGTTTAAAACTAAGTTAAACCTTAATCATCCGCCTGACAAAATTTTCACGTTAATAATTAAATTTGCAACATGTTATTGAATTGCTATCAGGAAGAGTTTTTAGAGGCTGGCTGCGATGAGGCGGGGAGAGGTTGTTTGGCGGGACCAGTATTTGCGGCGGCCGTTATTTTGCCTAAAGGTTATGTGCTGGAAGGATTAAATGATTCTAAGCAATTGTCTCATGAACAAAGGGATTTGCTTCGTCCGATTATTGAAAAAGAAGCTTTAGCCTGGGCAGTAGCAGCTGTAGACCATGAAGAAATTGATCGTATTAATATTTTAAATGCCTCTTTTTTAGCCATGCACCGGGCCATTGAGCAGTTGCATACCAAACCCGAGTATTTGGTTATTGATGGTAACCGGTTCAAAGCTTATCCACAAATTCCACATAGCTGCATCATTAAAGGCGATGGGAAATACCTGAATATCGCAGCAGCATCCATATTAGCGAAAACCCATAGAGATGAATACATGACTAATCTGCATCGTGATTTTCCGCATTACAACTGGATCAGTAATAAAGGCTATCCGACTATTGCACATCGCAAAGCGGTTTTAGAGATTGGATTGTCGCCATTTCACAGAAAAACATTTAATGTGAGTGATCCTCAATTGGATCTGTTTTCAAAAAACGTCTAAATTTCGTAAATTCACAACATTGTGAAAATTCTGTTAATTACTAAGCGGATCCCCTTCCCGCCAAACAGTGGTTACCCCATCGTGGTATACAATACCATGAAAGGCTTGCTTCAGCTTGGCGCAGATATCACTTTGTTCAGTCTTAACCCCTCTAAAGCCAAAGTAGATGTAGATGATATTTATGATCCTGTTTTTGAACAGATCAAGTTTCATACACATGAATTAGATACTGACGTGAATGTGTGGTCAGCTTTCTTCAATATTTTTACGAATGAATCTTACAATGTTTCCCGGTATTACAGTGAAGATGCGGCGAAACAACTGGAAAACTTACTGCGGGAAAATGCATTCGACATCATTCAGTTTGAAGGGCTTTTTGTTGTACCCTACTTAGATATCGTTAAGGCCAATAGCAATGCAAAATTAATATACAGGGCCCATAATATCGAATTTACGATGTGGGAACGTCTTTCTCATTCAGAGAAGTTCTTAGTCCGCCGGAAATACCTGGCTTTTCTGGCTCAACGATTAAAAGCTTATGAAACTGATCAGATAAATCGTTTTCACCAGATTTTTGCCATTAGCGAACCCGATAGGCAAAGTATTTTAAGGTTTGGTTGTAAGGTGCCCATGTCGGTTTTTCCGGTAGCGATTGATTTAGATAAATACAAGGTAGATAAAACCAAAACGAGCTTTCCAACACTGTTTCACCTGGGCGCAATGGATTGGCGACCCAATCAGGAAGGCTTAGAGTGGTTTTTGGATGATATTTGGCCGGATATAGAAAAGCTTAATAAAGATCTTAGGTTTTACATTGCAGGTAAGAATATGCAAAAGCATTTTTTTGAATATGATTCCGAAAATCTGATTGTTGAAGGGGAGGTTTTTGATGCAGTAGAGTTTATGAATTCTAAAGCAATTATGATTGTGCCCTTAATTTCCGGAACAGGCATGCGGGTAAAGATTATTGAAGGGATGGCCATGCAGAAATGTATTATCGCTACTACCACTGCTGCAGAAGGCATCAATTGCCGCCATGGTCATGACATCCTGATAGCAGATTCTGCGGATGAATTTTATCGATCCATCCTGCAATGCATTATAAACCCTAAAAGATGGGTAGAAATTGGTGATAATGCCAGAAAAACTGTAGAAAATGATCATGGTGTGCACCTTATTTCTTCCAAAATGCTTAAAATTTATGAAGAGTTGCTAACCGCCTAGTCCCTCATTTTCATGTTTCCTGCCTCGCGAGCCATATCGGGTAACCGGCCCACATGTTCGTGAATCACCGAGCAGGGATTAATTTTTTGCTTCTCACCCTTTGCTCCTTATTCAATTCCTCATTCCTAATCAAACGTTTGAGTGTTTTCTTTCCAAAAACAGATTAAATTAACCCCAAAACATTGCCTTTTTCTTAGTATTTTTGCCGCCAACTAAAAATTAAGCATGAAAAATACCGCATTAACAGAAAAACACATCAGCCTCGGCGCGAAAATGGTTCCATTCGCAGGTTACAATATGCCTGTACAATATGAAGGCATTAATGCCGAACATCAAACTGTAAGAAACAGTGTAGGTGTTTTTGATGTGAGCCACATGGGCGAATTTATTCTGAAGGGCGAAAATGCTTTAGATTTAATCCAGCGTGTAACCAGTAACGATGCCTCTAAATTATATGATGGCAAAGTTCAATATTCATGTTTGCCTAACAATGATGGCGGTATTGTCGACGATCTTTTGGTTTATCGTTTAGATGATAAAACTTATATGTTAGTGGTAAATGCATCTAACATCGAAAAAGATTGGAACTGGATTCAACAATTCAACACTGCAGCTGTAGAAATGCATAATATTTCTGATAAAACTTCACTTTTGGCCATTCAGGGGCCTAAAGCTGCAGATGCCTTACAAAGCTTAACAACTGTTGACCTGGCATCTATGGAGTACTATAGCTTTAAAAAGGGCACTTTTGCAGGTGTAGATAATGTAGTCATTTCAGCAACAGGTTATACTGGCGCTGGTGGTTTCGAAATTTATTTCGAAAATCAATATGCTAATCAAATCTGGGACGCCATTTTTGAAGCTGGTAAGGGGCAGCATATTAAGCCTATCGGATTAGGTGCAAGAGATACACTCCGTTTAGAAATGGGTTTCTGCTTATATGGTAACGACATTGATGATACTACTTCTCCAATTGAAGCAGGATTAGGCTGGATTACTAAATTTTCTAAACCTTTTACTAATTCTGAAGCATTACAAGCCCAAAAAGAAGCTGGTGTAACCAGGAAATTGGTTGGTTTTGAAATGATCGACCGCGGGATTCCTCGCCACGATTATGAAATTGTAGATGCAGCAGGAAATAATATTGGTAAAGTAACTTCCGGGACACAGGCTCCATCTCTTCAAAAAGCTATTGGAATGGGCTACGTTGCAAAGGATTTTGCTAAAGAAGGTACCGAGATTTTTATCAGCATCCGCAATACGCCAATTAAAGCTAAGGTTGTTAAGTTTCCTTTTTATAAATAAGATTTTTCTCTGAGCAATAGCTTTTCAAATCCGGAGAAGCTATTGCTTTTATTTCATATCCCATTTAACATGTCGAAAAAGATAGAAGTTTGTTTAACGCCCGCGCTGATTGATTTATATGATATTGAACAAAGTATTGTAGTGGTTATAGATATTTTGCGTGCAACATCTTCCATCACTTACGGCATTCAGAATGGGGCAACAGCAATAATACCTGTTGCTAATGTAGAAGATTGCCTGAATTACAGTGATAAGGGTTATCTGTTAGCTGCAGAACGCAATGGTGAAGTTGTAGCAGGATACGATTTTGGAAACTCTCCTTTTTCTTACACGCAGGAAAAAGTAGCGGGTAAAACAATAGTATTGACCACTACAAATGGTACTAAAGCGCTTCATTTGGCCAATAAAAGGGCCGCTCAAGTTGTAATTGGTTCTTTTTTGAATTTAGATTCCCTTTGTGAGTATTTGGAAAGCCAAACGCACAACGTGTTGTTGCTTTGTGCAGGTTGGAAAGATCAGTTTAACCTGGAAGACACACTTTTTGCCGGAGCGGTTGTGAATAAATTGCGTCAGGGATTTGAACATTTTGATGATTCCAGTGTCGCAGCAGAAGATTTGTATCTTTTGGCTAAAGATAATTTAAGAGGCTACCTTCATAAATCATCCCATAGCCACCGCTTAGCGCAATTGAACATCGAAGAAGACGTGGTATTTTGCCTTCAACTGAATATATGTACCGCTATTCCGGTTTTAGAAGCTGAGAGTTTGGTTGCCCTAAAGCGCTAGAAGCTAAAGGTTAGACCCAATAATAGTGCATTCGAATTGAATGTTGCACCATTAAAAAGTGTTTCAACAGCAGGTTGGTTAATATAGAACGCCCTATCCACTCCTGAATGCGTGTTAATCCTGTTAATTTTATAATCTAATTCCAGTTTTAAATTTTTATTTAATCGAACAGACAGGTTTAGGTTTCCCGCAATACTAAATGAATTGGCCTTATGTATAAAGCTCACAGGCTTTTCAAAATCTGGAATAAGGTTCCAATTGGCCTTTGCAGAATATTTGTAAAATCCAGCAAGCAACCCGGCGCTGATTGCGAATGATTGAGTACTGAATACGAATTCTCCTCCCAGATCAATTCCAGTGTAGGTTGTTTGGTAAGTAGACTTTAATCCTGCCGTACCCGGACTGCTGAGGCTTTCCAGCAGATAAAATTCCTGCTGCCTGTATGCAGCGCCAATTATGGGATTTATACTAAATTGGTCAATCTTAAATGCCTGATAAGAAAGTTGTAAGGTCGTTTTTAACAGGTGGCCTTTGCCCGCGTTAAGTACATCATGATAAAAAGCGCTTTCCCTGTTATCATCGGCATAATCTGTATCTGTAGCTTCACCAGTATGGATGGAGTAGTACTCACTGCTGGATTTAACAGCCAGATTTTGGATAATCTTATAGCCAATATCAAGGCCATACCCCATCCCTTTAACATCCTTCCATATTAACTCCGAAAGTATGTTAGGAGAAGTGCCAGCGGCATTACCAGCAATAGACCAGTCGAAATTAGATTTCTGGAATCCAACCGTCGGTTTAATGCTCCATCGCAGACTATCTGTTTGAGCGATAGCCTTTGAGTGCAAAAGCGCAAAACATAAAAGTTGTATCAGTAGGTAATTTCTTATCGATTTGGACATATTATGGGCTGACAGAAAATAAATACACCTGACAGGATAATAACTCCTGCCAGGTGTAAAATACTATATTTTATTAAAATGGATAAACTGAAGCTATAAAAGATTTATCTGTTGCAGACAATACCGTATTCCAACCCACTTCAAAGTCGCCAATGGTCAGTTCGTTTGGAACTGAATAGTGCATGATTGATGTTTTGTCATAAGCACTATAATTGGTTTGGCTCGTACTGTATTTAGCAAATAGGTTATTGTCTACCTGTGCTTGTGTCCAATAATTTGGTGCAGCGGCATAATAAGCATAAACAGCAGGTTTATCCCATGGAATAGCCACCAAAGGATGTTGGTGTTCATGTATCATACCCAAAGCATGGCCAAACTCATGAATAACTACCCTGCTGTATTCAGAATCAGCAGTTGTTGAAGTAAGCCAGCCAAAATTCATGGTTGTGTTATTTCTGGAAATAGAATTTGCATCAGTTCCGATATATGACCAGGAGCCATCTCCGCTCTTAAAGCCAACCCTAATGGTTGCGGTTCTGTCATTGGTAACAAAGTTAAATTTGATGTTGGCGTATTTTTCCCATTCTCTGGCATACTGTATTACTTTATTGCGAATAGCTGTAGTACTGCCATTTAAACTCACTTTGAGTGTGGTTCCCGGTACCCATTTTTTTGATGCCAGTACCGCGCCTCTTGGTGTAGTACCATCTAAGGTCATTTCGGTACAGATCTTAATATCGCCGAGTGGGTTAACACTCAGCGACTCTGGGTTTTCAAGTGTTTCGGTTTCAACAGGTTTTTCCTTTTTACAAGAATAGATGGCAGTGGTTAGTGCAAGGCCGATGAATAACGCCCCTGTAAGTTGTAGTTTTTTCATGTTTTTGAATTAATAAGTTAATGATTGGGATAGGGTAAAGACACAATCAGGCTAGAACACCGCGAACACTGGCATTCTTCTCTTTTGGAGGAAGATAAACAGGGTAAAAATCATAAGATACATGATTAGGATAAATAACTTTTTTACAAATTATAATCCGAATGTAAAATATAGTATCTGATTTTACAAAAGAAATGTAATAAAAATTTTACTTAGTGTAGGTTTTACAATTATATTTGTGTATCAAAGTTTATGTGTTTGTATACTTATTAATAATACAAAATGTATATTTTTATCTCGTAATCAATTCTCTGATCGTTGGGCTATTTTTGATGGTAATCAAGGCTTCTTCGTGTGCCAGCCAATAAATTTCTTCTGCCCGTTTCATATCAAAGGTACTAATGGCACCTAATCCTTTTGGTTCGATCAGGACATTACAAAATTTTGCTTTACGTTCCATGTCATGATTGATAGACATGATTCCTGCGCGTCCCATTAAATTAGTTATGCCGGTGATTTTATCCACAGGTTTTAAATGATTACAGGATGATCCAATAATAAAATCACATTCGGCCAGCAAGGGCTCAACAGGGAAGTTGTTTAGAATGCCGCCATCTACATACATCTGACCATCAATCATAATAGGTCTGAAAATACCCGGGATGCAACTTGAGGCGTGTATCGCTCTGATGAGGGGGCCTTTTGTAAAATAAACCAGCCTGCCTTCGCTAAAGTTCACAGCAGCAATGGTTAAAGGAACTTTGAGTTTCTCAATCGCATCTTCAGGAAAGTATTCCTTTAAAATCATGGAGGTATTTTCGATATTGATGAGACCGAGAGATCCCACTGCTGGCCTTACAAATTTCCAGAGTTTGGTTTTGAGGAAAATATTTAATCCTTCTTCAGGATCAATTCCGGCAGCAAAAAATGCCCCCGCTATGGCGCCGGCACTTGTACCGCTAATGTGACTGAAAGTTATGCCTAAATTGCTGAACGCTTTTAATACACCTAAATGTGCTATGCCTCTAATGCCACCTCCTGATAATACAATGCCAACTTTCATAGAATGAGATAAATTTACTGTTTGAGAAACTGTTAATGATTGATGTTTGTTTTGGATGATTCTATTTAGGCTTCGGCTTATACCGGGATTGATTTAAAATCTTTTGCGCATCGTTATCTGCCATTAATTGTTGAAGTGTAACCTCCGGATGCGTTGCCATGTACTTTTTCACAATCTGCCAGCCTGTCCAAACCCCTAATTTTGGTGCAGAATCACGATTCTCTCCAAGTCCGGGTGTAAAAGGCCCTTCCGATAAGAATACCTGTATTTTTTGATAATCGGTTTCATAAAGGAAGTTGTTTTCCAAAAAATATGCCCAAATGTTGCCTTCAAAATTCTGTGCCCATTTGAGTTGATCAGTGGTGTAGCCGATTTTAATCGAGTCTGCTGTATTTTCGGGTAAAACCTGATCCAGGAAGTATAAAACTTTGCCCTGAAAAATCATTTTAGCTAATAAAGATTTATTTTCGTCTGGCTCCGGAAAGAGTTCTTCATGAGCATAAGTTTCTGCAACACGTGGGACAATATATTCGGGGCTAAATCTTCTGGATAAATACAAGGGAACACTTTGTATAATTGCTTTATAGAATTTGCTGTCTTTCCCTAAAAACATGTCCAAGCCAATGCCTAAATACTGGTCACCCACAGGCATTTGATAAGCAAAACCCGAAACAAACGATATCATTCTCGGAATTCTGGCTTTGGGGTAATAATATTTAATATACTTAAATGTTTCGGTTAAGCTTGCCTCCTGCAGGTTGAGATTGGGATAAACGCTATCCACATCATGTGTCAGATCAGCATAGGCTTTATCCTTAAATAAAATTTCCAGCACTTCCGTGTTAGTATAATTGGGCGAGCCAATCATTTTATGGATATAGTCATCATAAAACAATCCATATTTTTGGTTGAGCTTAAGATCGGTTTGCTGGATATCATTTTGCCGGGATTTGGCCAGTTCCTGATCAAACCGCTCAATTTTAATATCAACATTAATGTTGCTTACATCGGGGCGCTTACCGGACTTACAGGAAATAAATGTGATGGCGAAAAGAAAAATTAGATAAATTTGCCACTGTTTTACGTTATACATCATGTAGAACAAATATATCACATAAAGCATGAAAAGACTAGTTACCCTTTTAATTTTATCGTTTACAGCAATTGGCGCCTGGGCGCAGTACGCACCACTTACTAACTATGGTTTCAGACTGGGATTAACTGCTACGCCCACCATAGGATGGATAAAACCAGAGCAGGGGAAAACCAATAGTGTAGCTTTAGGTTTTTCTTATGGGATTATGGGTGATTTTAATTTTGCACCTAATTATAGCTTTGCAACTGCTTTAACCATTACCACGATCAATGGAAAAAGCAGCGAAGTAAATGTATCTCCTTATACAGCAAGTCAGAGCAGTTCCGATCCGGTAGCTTATGACCTTAAGTATCGCTTGCAGTACATAGAATTACCATTAACCATCAAATTGAAAACCATTAAAGAGGATGGTAAGCGTTGGTACGGACAGTTTGGTTTATCCAATTCATTTATGATTGGTGCCAAGCAAGATGCTGTAAGGAATAATACAACTGTAGGAGATAACCTGAACATTTCAGATTATACAAAATTTTATCGCGCGGGTTTGGTAATTGGAGGCGGGGGTGAATTTGATGTATCTGGAAATACAAGTATTATGGCTGGCTTAACTTTTAACAATGGATTTACTAATATTGTAACAGATAAGAACAGGAATGTCAAAAACCATTATCTTGCACTCAATTTCGGATTTTTCTTTTAATCAAACAGATCGAACAGTTTTGCTGTTCCCTTCATAAAACCTAAATAATTACCCATGAAGATAGCTTTAGCGCAACTTAATTATCACATCGGAAACTTTGAAGCCAATACCCAAAAAATTATTGAGGGAATTAATGCCGCTAAAAGTAAGGGTGCCGATTTAGTTGTGTTTGCCGAACTGGCGATTTGTGGTTATCCACCAAGGGATTTCCTGGAGTATGAAGAGTTTATTGCGCTTTGTGAGCAATCTGTTTCGGCAATTGCAACCTATTGTGTAGATATTGCCTGTATCATAGGCTCACCAGTTAAAAACGATGTGCTACAGGGAAAGGATTTGTTTAACGCAGCCTACTTTATTGAAGGTGGGGAAGTAAAAGCCATAACCAAAAAAGCTTTGCTACCTACTTACGATGTTTTTGATGAATACCGTTACTTCGAACCTGCTACTGTTTTTAATTGCATAGATTTTAAAGGGAAAAGAATTGCTTTAACCATTTGTGAAGACCTCTGGAATATCAACGATAATCCCTTGTACGTATCTAATCCAATGGATGAATTAATTAAGGAAAAGCCAGATGTAATGATCAATATCGCTGCTTCTCCTTTTTCCTATACCCATGATGATGAGCGGATTAAAGTGCTTGGAGATAATGCATCAAAATATCAGCTGCCACTCTTTTATGTGAACCAGGTAGGGGCACAGACTGAGATTATTTTTGATGGAGGTTCACTGGTTTTCGACGCCGATGGATCTATGAAGGCCGAGATGAAATACTTTGAAGAAGATTTGCAGGTATTTGATCTCGCTGAGATAGAAAATGTGAAGAATAAATACCCTGAGCAACAGCGGGCAAATGACATTGAACAAATTCATGATGCATTGATTTTAGGCATTCGGGATTATTTCCAAAAATCGGTTTTCAGTAAAGCTGTACTTGGTCTATCGGGAGGAATTGATTCGGCAGTGGTTTGTGCGCTCGCCTGCCGTGCCCTGGGAGCTGAAAACGTAATGGCTGTTTTAATGCCCTCTAAGTTTTCTTCAGACCATTCTGTACAGGATGCCTTGGATTTAGTAAATAACATTGGCTGCATGCATGAAATCGTGCCCATTAAGGAAATTGCCGAGGCATTCGATCAAACATTAGCCTCAGCCTTTAAGGGCTTACCCTTTAACCTGGCTGAAGAAAATATCCAGGCAAGGATTCGTGGAATCATCAACATGGCCATGAGTAATAAGTTTGGCTATATTTTACTTAATACTTCGAACAAAAGTGAGTGTGCAGTAGGTTATGGTACCCTCTATGGCGACATGTGTGGTGCCATAGGTGTAATTGGAGATGTGTATAAAATGCAGGTTTTTGAACTTGCCAGATATATCAATAAAGATGGCGAAATCATTCCGGTGAATACTATCGTAAAACCACCTTCTGCTGAGTTAAGACCTGATCAAAAAGATTCTGATTCGCTACCTGAATATGAAATTCTGGATAAAATATTGTATCAACACATTGAAATGAAACAAGGTACAACAGCAATTATCAATCAAGGTTTTGATGAAGCACTGGTAAAACGGATTCTTAGAATGGTGAATATAGCTGAGTTTAAACGATACCAGACACCGCCGATTTTAAGGGTTTCGCCAAAGGCTTTTGGTATGGGTAGAAGAATGCCTATTGTAGGGAAATACCTGATTTAATTTTTTCTGAAAGGGTTATTGGTCGCGGGAATACTGAAAACTCCTATTTGAAGAGATTGATTCACTTGGCTGTGAAATGAAAGAGATCAGGCTATAAATAAAAAAAGGCCACCAATACGTTGAAAGGTGGCCAATATTGTTATTACGCTAACGTAGCGTCAACTGTGATTTTAGTATTCAATAACTTAGAGATAGGGCAGTTTTTTTCTGCATCAGCTACCAATTCATCAAATTTTTCTTGAGTTAAATCTGGAACAGAAGCAGTTAAAGTTAAGTGCGATTCTACGATTTCACCTTTTGATGGATCTAAGTTGATTTCGCATTTAGTTTCTAATTTCTCGGCAGTAAAACCTGCTTCGGTTAAATTTGCAGAAAGTTTCATTGTAAAGCATCCTGCGTGTGCTGCGGCAATCAGTTCTTCCGGATTGGTACCTACACCTTCAGCAAAGCGAGAATTAAAAGAATATTGTGTGTCGTTTAAAGTAGTGCTTTGAGTAGTGATTTTACCATTGCCTTCTTTAACTGAACCTTGCCATACGGCTGTTGCATTTCTTTTCATGTTGAGATTTATTTTAATTTATGAAATATTATAAGGGTTAATTTATCTTTTCCAATAACACTTTACGTTCGTAAAAGTTTCCTGCGGCATCCACTAAAGATACTAAATCATTCCATTCCTTTTTATCTATAGATGCCTTGTGATAGGCTCTTTTAACCTCAACGAGTAATTTTTGTCCGTCAATTTTACTTGTCGCATTGAAACGTCCTTTATCATTAGTAATGTTCACATTAAGATCGCTGGCGCCAGAAACTTTATATCCAGCTGGGATTTCTATATCAATATTATAATTTAAAGCTCTTGCTGATGACATGTAAATATTGGTTTGTCGATCTTTCTTATCGGCATCTATCTTAGAAATTTTTCCAATTAGTTTCCCAACATCTAAAATATAATTGCTACCTGCTTTTTTTACAAAATTCTCCATAGTAAATTTACTCTCATATTCAAAGGGAGCATTGGATATCCCTGTTTTAATTACTTTGAAGTCGGTAACATCTTTTGGTGCTTGTTCGTACTGGGAAGTGATTTCAGCAGTAAAGCTCTTTTTTATATCTTTCCTGCCAAAGTCGAAAGCTTGCTGTAAATTATTGTAAGTCTTTTTATCTTTCAACCGTTTTTTTAATTCTTCTCCCTGAGTCAATGTTGTTAATTCTTTGTCAATGTCCTCAACATAACATAAACGTAGCTGATCTTCTGTTTTCATTGATCCCTTTTCATTTACATTTCTCGTAATATTTAAGTGTTGCATGTCATCTTTAGAGAAGTTTACCTTTAAATTTTCTACCAACAGGTTGTCTTCTGTCTTAGTTACAGGAATTGTGGCCTCCGAGCGGGTAAAGGTATAATTATGATCGCCTTTTCTGCGTGGAGTGAGTACAAGTGCTTTTTCACCCTGATAATAAACAGGTATTTCATTGAAATGAGTGTTTACACGATCGAAGAACATATACATTGGTTTTGAACCATTAATTCTAATCATGGTTTGGAAATCTCCGGTTTCAAAAACGTTGCTCAGTGAATTAGAAAACTTAGAAGTAGCCACTAAAATATCATGTGGAATTTCAAGATCACAAAGTATTTTACACATTTTTACGGTGTTAATTTTACTTTTGGCTACTCTGTAATTCATTTCACTAATGTCAAAATTATCTGCGTCATAATCGCAAAAGACAGAATACCTCCAATTGTTATAAATAACTTTCATTGAGCTATCTAAAGGAGCATTTTTCAGTGCTTTTGACGACTTGAAATGCTCTTTAGCCTGATTGGTAATGTCATCGCTAAATGCAACGAAATTAGTATTAAAGATAGCTTGAAAATTATTGATATAATTGTCAAGTCTGGAAAGTTTCGGATCTATTTTATCCAATTTAGATAGCGGATTGGCACTGGCCATCATCATTTGGTCATACTTGGTTTTAAAGGAACTGGAGATGCAGAAATATGGTAAATCACGGTATGGGGAGCTCCAGATCTCATCCTTGTATTTCGGAATATCGGTGCCTGTATAAGTAAAAATCTGATCACCATCGTTATTCGTGCTTATAATAGGTTGTGGGGCACCGTTGGCACTGATATTAAAAACACTGATCTTTTTGCCGTATTGAAATTTATATGCGAAATTAAGCACCGGATACTCATTTGCCAGGAAAAAAGTATAGCGATTTTCATCTTCTTCCTGATTACCTTCTTTAACCTGAATAGTGCTAATGTAGTAATCTAGAATATCACCAACCTGCAAATCAGGAATAGCTAACTTTCCTACCTTATCTTTCTTGCTGTTTTGCAAAATAACCTCTTCATTGGTGTTTACAATTAACTCCTTACCATTACTTTTGATGATTTTTACTCCGATAAAAACTTCCTTTTTATTCTTGATGCTGGCTGTAAGAATGGTTTCGGTTTTGTCGATAATTTTATCGTACTCCAGCGTAGAATATTCATCTAATGCAGCTTTATCATTTATCTTTATTTTTTCTCTAAAAGTTGTTGTTTTATTGGTTTGCGTAACACTGGTAGCAGTGATAACCATAAATTTGAATTTTCCTCCAGATACTCTTTGCATATCGAAGCTGCGGGCTAATATTACCGCACTTTCATTATTGTATTTTTCCGGAATCTTATTAGATTCGAAAATGGGATTTTGTTTTTCCCATACAGTTTTCTTTATTTCCTCCGCTTTCTGATTATAGCTCAGCTGATTCTGGGCTAATAGTGCGAGTGGAGAAATAAAAAATAGTAATAGCGTAAATTTTGACTTCATTTTTAAGATTTGGGTTTTAGTGTGATGGTTTCTGAATAAATTTGAGTGAGTTTTTTTATGTCATCATTCCATTGGGTAAATGCAGTTTTGGTAATTTTAGGATTAGGTATTTTAATCAGTTTTTTGTAAATGATTTTATCTGACAATACTTCATAACTGATATTAAACTCGTACGATGAAGTTTTAATTGCCAGATTTGATGGCTTGTCTTTCAGCTCGTAATTGGCAGGTATATTCAATATTATTTCTTTCTGAATATTGACCTTATAGGGCAGCCAGATTTCGTGATTTCTTTCACCCTGGTCTATTTTAAAGTTGTCATATTCCTTGTCTTGATCTAAAGTGACGTAATAAACCTTATCAAAAAGATCTACGCCATTTTTGAACTTTAGATTATAGCTCACCGAAATGTCTTTGTCGTAAACATCCAGGGCTGGGAGTTTTAAATCCTGTATTTCATAATTCTGATTTTTATTTCCCAAATATTCACTTAGGGTAGCATAAAGCTTTTCCTTTTTGCTGGAATGAATATTACTTAATAAAACTTCTTTATCTTCTCCTTTCCAAATGTGGGTAGCAGTGCCTAATAAATTAATCCCATCAATGTTGAGCGACTTTTTAACAAAGTCTAAATTGCTATTTTCATTACTCAAGGGAACTTTGGTGAGTGAGTATTTATCATTGTCTTCAATTAAAACCTCTCTGCCCTGGATACGCTCAGCATATTCATTAAATCCTAAAAAACTTTCTGTAGTATCTAAAAAATATAATTTCCCATTCAAAAAGACAGTGCAAATCATATGATTATCTACGGCTAAGGAAGGAGTAGAGTAGTTGTAAGCAATATGATTGGTTCCCAGCCAGGAAAGACGCGCATCTATACCCAACACCTTTAGAAGCGTTTTAGTAAGGTTGGCCATCCCTTTACAGTCACCATATTTTTTTCTCAATACCTCAGCAGCGCTATCTGGTTTAAAACCAGCAATGCCATCCTCAAAGGCAATGTATCTGATGTTATTTTGTACCCAATAATAAACTGCACTAACTTTCTCCAGTTCTGTTTTGCAGTTAGCCGTTATTTCCTGGGCCTGCTGCTGTATTGCTGGTTCTTTCTCGTCATTTAAGTCTTTTGTTAAACTTCTGTACCAGTTGTATTGATCTTGTAATGAGTTGAAATATACTGAACTGGTTGATTTATCCTTAGCCAGAAATAACAGATGGGGATAAATGTAGCTTTGCCCTGGGCTAAGGGCTTCGGCGGTCATTGCAGGAAGATTGAGACAGGTATATTTGATAATGTCTTCATTATCCTTTTCATTATAAGTAATTGTTTTTGTAATGTTAAAGCCTTCAAAATTCATCTCTTTCAAATCAATATCCATCCAGCGGGGAATTTTTACAATGATTTCTTTGCTTAGTGTTCGATACTCTTCGGTGAAGTAAACGGAAGTGAAATATTTGGCGTCGTAAGTAATCTTTTCCAAAGAAATGTCAGTAATACTGTTGGATGGAACTTCCAGAGGGAAATAATTCATTCTTACATCCGAGTAGAATACATCCTTTACTGTATAATACGTGTCAACAGGGGAGAAATTTCGTACGCTTTTGTTATTAAGTCTGCAATTGAGTGAAATAATCTTCGACTTTTCATTATAGAAGGCTGTAATGGGCAGAACCTGAGCTAAAATATTCTTATATCTCGTTTCAGATTTCTCTTTAACAGTAACTTCGGTTTTTTCATCCTGTTTGGAGAAAGTATACAGGCATTTGGCCGATAAAATGCTTATATTGCTATCTATAGCAACGGCATTGGCTATTTTAGTGAATGAAATACACAAAATAGCTATAATTAGAGCGTTATATTTGTTTGGCATGGTTTAAACAAATATAACGAAAGGCAACAATTATAAGTAACTATGAAATAGATTTTTCCTCTTCAGAAGAATCTACATGCTCTTCTTTCTTTTTATCTTTTTTCAAGTTCTGTCTGAATGATTGTACTAATAAGATGCCAACCCCAATCATAATCGAGATATCGGCAAAATTAAACACGCCGGTTTGAAAAATCTGAAAATCCATGTGCATAAAATCGGTAACAGAGCCATGAACAATGCGGTCATATAAATTCCCAATTCCGCCCCCGATTAAAAAGCAAATCGCAATTTGCATACTTTTAGGAAGGTTTTTGTGAGAGAAGAGATAATAAAGCCCGAAACCCAGCACAATGATGGGTAAACCTGAAAGGATAACTAATCTTAGAGCATAAGGCATATTGTCTCCCAATGAAAGAAATGCACCTGTATTTTCAACTTTAGTTAAAGTGAAAAAATTCTTGATTAATGGGATATGTTCGTAGTAATCAATCTCTCTTCTGGCGATTAATTTAGAAACCTGATCAACAACGACATTTAAAAATAAGATCAGGATCAGTAATCCCTGATTTTTGATATTGCTTGTACTCATGTCTCGGTCTTATTTTTTTAAGGGCTTGATCCATTTTCTAAATGGAATAATTAGCGAAAGGATAACCGCTACTGTACAAAGCAGTTTGGCCATAACATCCCCGCTTTTAACATAAAAGGTAATTTCATCATTCAGATGGATATCGGATTTAATGGCTGTTCTGGTCCACCATTTGGTTTTTTGCAGTACATCCCCCCGTTGGTTAATGAAACAGGAGATTCCGGTGTTGGCAGAACGAACTACATCTCTATGTGTTTCTATGGCCCTTAGTTTGGCGTAAAGCATGTGCTGATCTTTGCCAGACGTATTCCCCCACCAGCCATCGTTGGTAATAATGGCTATAAACTGTGCTCCTTCCTTAACCGACTTACCTATCCAATCGCCCCACAGGCTTTCATAGCATACCACTGGCGCTGCGCCAATGCCACTCTGGGCATATAACACACCTGGTTCATCTTGCCAGCCCCAGCCGCCTACTGCTCCGCCCAGTTGTGCGAAAACACCATCTAAAAAAGAAAATACTTTTGGAAATGGCATTTTCTCTACCCCGGGAACCAGTTTTGATTTGTGATAAAATTGCACATTAGCTGAGTTTTCAATTTGCATCGCCGTGTTAAAATGATCGATGAAAATATTTCTTTGCGCATCATACTGTGCTGAAAGCGTCTTTTTTTCTGGATAGAACCTAGTGCTTTCAATGCCGGTGATTAAGGTGCCGTTTTTATACTTGCTGATAAAATTTTGCAGGGTAGTAAAGGTAACAGACTGGCGAATTCGCTCTTCGTCATCATAACTTGGGATAGCGGTTTCGGGCCAGATAAAATATTCGGTATTCACTTGCGCAATAGAATCAGATAAATGTGTGAGAATACTCATCTGTTCCGCAGGTGGGATAAACTCCAGTTTTTGATAAGGGTCTATATTGGGTTGCACCACTACAACGTTACTTGGTGTACCTTTTTCTGCTGCACGATAGTATTTGTTTAGCGATATGCCGATCGGAATAACCAGGATGAGCACCCAAATGCATAAGATTTTAACCCGGGCCAGGCCAGTATCAGATCTAAACTGTTTAATGGCTTCAAAGGCAAGAATATTACTCAGTAAAATCCAAAGTGAGCCACCATAAACTCCGGTATGATCGTACCATTGCGCCAGTTGGTGCATTCCTGCTAAACCATTCCCAAGGGTCATCCAGGGAAAGGCTAAATCCCAGCTTTGTTGCAAATACTCCAAGGCGATGTAAAAGGAGATCAGACCTAAATATGCCATTGTTTTATTGACATAAATGCGCAACCGGTAGTAGAGCCAGAAAGCAAAGGTCATGAGCAGTGCACCTAATCCAAAGGGTATTAAAGAAACTGGTAATGCTACTGCTGCACCATTATAAGCACTAATGGCATTGTACACCCAATAAATAGAGGCTGTATTCCAGACTAAAAAGCACAATCCGGCGGCTAAAAACACACGCTTGCCTCTCTTCTTTACCTCCTGGTTGGCCATAATATCATCTACTGCAAAAAGTAGTGGGATTAAACCAAAAAGGAGGAGCGGGGCTGTAAAAGGCATGGGTGGCCAGGCTAGCCAAAGCAAGAAAGCGCTCAGTAAGGCGAGCAAGTAGGTTTGTCTTTTTTTCAACGGTTTTGTGATTACAGACTATCTAAAATATTTGCTTTTTTTGCTTCATATTCTTCCTGGGTAATCAAATGCTTATCGTACAGGGTTTTGAGTTTGCGCAATTTCAATGTCGTTTCATCTTCAGGTTCTTCTATCACTTCTGCAATTTGAATAGGCTCAGGGGCTGATGGCTCTGGTACAGGAATATCAGCTATGGGTTGGGCATTGGAGTTAACAGGAGAAGCCGTTGCGCGGTTCTCTTCCAATTTTTGTTGACGAAGAAGCTCTTTGTACTCTTCCAGCTGTTGATTAGCTGCCTGGTGTAGTTTTCTGGCCTGAACTTTAGGAATAAATTCAGTAACAATATTTTCTCCATGCTGCGGTACACAGATGAATTTAGAACCAAAAAACTCTTCCTTAAATGAAACTTCCTTAACGCTTTTCCAGGAAATATCTTTAAAGTTCATGGTTAAACCTAAGTTTCCGGGTTCGCAATAAAAAATACGTTTATTGGTAATGGCGATACAATCAGGTAACAAGTTTACGGCAGGTTTTTTCTGTACCGCAAGGTATAATATTTCCTCACCAGTGGTTAAAAGGTCATTTAGTTTTCCAATAACTTTTTCTACTGCTTTTGGATCCTGTTCGTCACTTAAAAATCTATCTATGCTAATCATAATGGCAATATATTGATGTGTTGTTAATTCAGATGCTATTCATCAGCATCCGCGTATTTGTTTTTGCTTTTAATATAAGGTTTCCCCGATATGCAAATTACAAATTCTCCTTTTAAAGTATTGTTTTCAAAATGTGATTTTATCTCTAATAAAGTACCCCTAACAGTTTCTTCAAACATTTTAGTCAATTCGCGGCTAACCGATGCTTCTCTGTCGCCACCCAAATATTGTGCAAATTCTTCTAAGGTTTTTAATAAACGGTGCGGACTTTCGTAAAGTATAATCGTTCGTTCTTCTTCTGCCAGCTTCTTAAATTTGGTTTGTCTGCCTTTTTTAACAGGTAAAAATCCTTCAAAAACGAAAGCATCGGCCGGGAGGCCCGAATTAACCAAAGCCGGAACAAAGGCTGTTGCACCTGGCAGGCATTCTACAGCAATTTCATTTTTTATAGCTTCGCGAACCAGGAAAAACCCCGGATCAGATATTGCCGGCGTTCCTGCATCTGAAATTAAAGAAATTTTTTGCCCTTCCTTTAAAAATCTGATGATTTCGGCAGTAGCCTTGTGCTCGTTGTGTTGGTGGTGGGCATACACTTTTTTATCAATCCCGAAGTGCTTAAGCATAGGGGCACTGGTACGGGTATCTTCAGCAAGAATCAGATCGCTCTCCTTTAAAATGCGGATTGCCCTGAAAGTCATATCCTCTAAATTGCCTATTGGTGTAGGTACCAGAAATAGTTTGCCACTCATGGTGTTGCGTATCAAGTATCAAGTAGCAAGTATTGAGTATCAGGTAATGGTTATCAAGATTGAAAACTAGAAACTAAAAACTGAAAACTCTTGCTATCTTTGCTTAAAAAATTAAATAATGCTGCAAGTTAATTATATCCGCGAAAATAGAGAGAAAGTTTTAGAACGTTTAAGTGTCCGTAATTTTAAACAACCGGAATTGGTAGACGAAATCATTAAAGTAGATGAAGAACGTCGTTCCACTCAAACTTCCTTGGATGCTATCTCTGCTGAAGCGAATGCAGCTGCCAAACAAATTGGCGATTTAATGCGAAGTGGAAAAAAAGCAGAAGCTGAAGAAATCAAAGCTAAAACAGCTTCCCATAAGGAGCAAATTAAAACCCTTGGTGATAAACTAACGGATCTGGAAGCCACACAACATAATTTAATTGTTCAATTGCCAAATTTGCCATATCAATTGGTTAAACAGGGTTCTACTGCAGAAGATAATGAAGTTGTGCTGGTACATGGTACTCCTGCAGCGCTACCGAGCAAAGCACTTCCGCACTGGGAGTTAGCCGCAAAGTATGATATCATCGATTTTGAGCTTGGTGTTAAAATTACTGGTGCAGGTTTCCCTGTTTATAAAGGTAAAGGTGCGCGTTTACAAAGGGCATTAATCAATTTCTTTTTGGATCATGCAACTGCTGCAGGTTACAAGGAAATGCAGGTGCCACATCTGGTAAATGCAGCTTCAGGCTTCGGAACAGGGCAATTGCCAGATAAAGAAGGACAAATGTATCATTCTGCTGTAGACGATTTATATTTAATCCCAACTGCAGAAGTTCCGGTAACCAATTTATACCGTGATGTGATTTTGAAGGAAGAAGATTTGCCTATTAAAAATACCGCATATACCCCTTGTTTTCGCAGAGAAGCAGGATCTTATGGTGCACACGTTCGTGGTTTAAACCGATTACACCAGTTTGATAAAGTAGAAGTGGTGCAGGTTACTCACCCGGACAAGTCTTATGAAACACTGGAAGAAATGAGTGTTTATGTGCAATCTCTTTTACAGGAACTGGGCTTACATTACCGGGTTTTACGTTTATGTGGTGGCGATATGGGCTTTACTTCGGCCATGACTTATGATATGGAAGTTTGGAGTGCAGCCCAGGAGCGCTGGTTAGAGGTATCATCTGTGTCTAATTTTGAAACCTATCAGGCTAACCGGTTAAAATTGCGTTTTAAAGGCAAAGAAGGTAAATCTCAGCTGGCACATTCATTAAATGGAAGTGCTTTAGCCTTGCCGCGTATAGTAGCCTCTATTTTAGAGAATTATCAAACTGAAAACGGCATTAAAATTCCTGAAGCTTTAGTGAAATATACAGGCTTCGATATGATCGATTAATTTCAGCTCAGTTGTTAAATACAGCAATTAATGACCATAAAAAAAGCTTTGCAAATTTTGCAAAGCTTTTTGTTTTTTATAGATAGATGTAAATGTTGAGATTACAAAATCAAGATCAATAATAAGATGATGATGATAATTGCACCTACAGAAAGGTAAACACCACCAGAAATTGCACGAGCCTGGTTTTTCATTTCTTTTAATTCTTTACGTAAAGCCTTGCGCTCAGCCTTAGTCAAGTTAGATTTGTCCATCTCTCTGATTTCTTCCACGCGGCTTTTAATCTTTTCCAATTGCTGAGCCTGCTCTGCAGTTAACTCAGTAGGGTTTTTGGCTGGTTTATCAGCTGCTTGTACTGTGTTAAAGCTAACTCCCAAACAAAAAACAAGGGCTAAAGTGTAAATGAATTTTTTCATAATATTAAAATTTTAGATTTCAGATGTATGCATAACAAAAAACCTACCAAAATGTTCTGGTAGGTTTGAGAGATTGTTAATTTATTGTTAAAACCTTTATCTGATCTCGAAAACTGCGTTCACGGTAAAATTGAGTTTAATTTTTTTGAAATCTATCTCAGGAGCACCAGCTGCATCACTCATTTCGGCTTTCATCATGTAGTTTCTGTAAACGGGCTGTATAGCATTATCTCCACCATCCTGAATATCTATCACACTACCAAGCTTATCGCCCAAAGCCTCAACCATATATCTGGCTTTTTCTTTTGCAGCAAGCAAAGCTTTAATTTTTAAATCTTTTTTTAAACTTTCAATTTTAGAATAATCATAACTTTCAATATTGGTATTTGCTATTCCTTTTGGATCAATTGAAGCAATAATTTCATTGAATTTATTCAAATCGTTTACTTTTAAGCGATATTGTTTACTCGCTAAAAAATCTGGATTTTTCTTTTTCTCTGTGGCGTAGTTCCAGCTACTGAGGTTACTAATGGTCAAATTTTCTTTTGAAATTCCTGCTTTCTGGACAGCAGCAAAGAGCTGGTTTTCTAAATCAGTAATCTCAACTTTTTTCTTACTGTTGTTGTCTTTCAAATATTCTTTTAAGGAAATTCCGATATAAATTATATCTGGTGTTACCTCTGTTTCCGCTGTTCCACTTACGTTAATTTTTCTACGTAAATCTGTTTGTTGTGCCTGTGCTGTACTCAGACCTAAAAATGCTACTAATGCAATTGCTATTAACTTTTTCATATGCTTATTTTCTTTGTGTGTTTGCTTAATGATGTAAACTGCGCACAAATTCCACACCGAGATTAATAAAAAAAATAAATTTTCTTTAAAAAATCCGGATGTGTGAAGTCTAATTTATTAGTAGACAGTCTTTTGTGTAAGGTAGTTTTCTGTTAGAAAATAACTTAAAAAAGCTATTGAAAGATTTTGGAGGAAATCAAGCGGAAGGTTTTACATCACAATACAATAAAATAGTGTTTAATAAAACCTCACGCGGAATAGAATCTTTTCTTTAGAAAGGAAAAGAGGAATTATACTTTAGAAACTTTAACAGCAGTTGGGCCTTTTTGTCCCATTTCTACTTCAAAAGATACTTTGTCGCCTTCTCTGATTTGAGTAACCAAGCCATTTGCATGTACGAAAATGCTTTCCTGGGTATCTGTATTCTTAATGAAGCCATAACCTTTGCTATCATTGAAAAAAGTTACTGTACCTTTTTTTACCGGATTTTCGTCAACGATATCTTCCTGTCTGGATATACCAATCTGGATATCTTCTGTATTGATGATTTTCTTTTTCTTCGGATCTGGAGGGGTAGAAGAGATGTTGCCGTTTTCATCCACGTACGCCATCATATCTTCGAGCGCTAAACCTTTTTTAGCATTGGCCTGACGCTCTTCTTTTCTTTCCTGTTTTTCGTTTCTTTTCTGTTGCTTTTTTTTCTCGTTTTCTTTTTTACCGAAAGTTGCTTGAGATTTAGCCATATATTAATTATTTTGTTTTAGTGGGATAAAAGAAAGGAGAATTACGCAAAGATAATAAACCTGGAGCAGAAATACGATTTTATTACCAAGAACAAAATTTATATTATCCTTTTAACCAGCTGTTTTTCTCTATTTTATAGCCAAAATTCCATTTTACCGGTTCACCATAATAGGCCACTTCAATTTCTTCAAATTTTTCGGCACCCAGTTTTTCTATTGCTTTTTGCGAACGGAAGTTGGTTGCACCGATGTGAAAAATTACCTGATTTACAAATTGAAAAGCATGGTTAATCATCAGGTGTTTGAGTGTTTTGTTATGGCCTTTACCCCAGAAATCTCTTCCCAGGAAAGTATATCCGATTGCGATCTCGCTTTTTTCTTCATTAAGCTCGTAGAACCTCGAACTGCCCACCACGCGGCCTGTTGCCTGGTCATAAACGATAAATGCCCCTCCCGATTCCATTGCGCCTTTAAAAAAGTTTTCAAAAACATCTCTTTGGTAACGGTTTTTATTGGGGTGCTGCTCCCAGATTAAGGGGTCTGATGCAACCTGAAAAAGGGGTTCAAAATCATCATGCTTTAAGGGAACAAGTTTGATAAGTTCGTTCTCAAGTATGGGTTGAAGTTCAAAATTCATATCGCAAATTAATAAAAATGGCCGGCGATATCGCCAGCCATTTGTTTTATTCGTGTATTTTTTTGTTAAACCAATCCTTCAATTTCTACCACCTCATTGGCGTCTTTCTGATAGTCGACACCATCAATTTCGAAGCCGAAAAGACTTAAGAAATCAGCTCTGTATCCAGGTAAATCGCCAATGGCCGGAAGTGTTTCTGTAGTTGCTTCTTCCCAAAGTTGTGCTACTTTGCTTTGCACATCCTCACGCATTTCCCAATCATCAATTCTGATTCTTCCTTTTTCATCCACAGGAATATCTCCACCCTGATATAATCGCTCTGCAAAAAGGCGTTGAATCTGTTCTATGGTTCCTTCATGGATGCCTTCCGCTTTCATTACTTTATAAAGCAATGAAATATATAAAGGGATAACCGGGATGGCAGAACTGGCCTGCGTTACCAGGGCTTTATTTACTGAAACATATGCTTTTCCATTAACATCTTTCAATTTATCAGTAATGGTGAAAGCTGTGGCCTCTAAATGATCTTTGGCTCGTCCGATGGTTCCTTTGCGGTATACCGGCTCTGTTAAAGCAGGGCCAATGTATGAATAAGCCACTGTTGTAGCACCCTTTGCAAGAAGGTTTTCAGCTTTTAAAGCATCAATCCACATGGCCCAATCTTCGCCACCCATTACGGCAACGGTATTGGCAATATCTTCTTCGTTAGCAGGTTCAATAGAAATGGTAGAAACATTGCCTGTATGGAAATCAACAGTTTTGTTGGTGTACGTACCACCTATAGGCTTTAAAGTTGAACGGTGTAAAACTTCAGTATCCGGGTGTTTTCTTACCGGAGATGCCAAACTATAAATTACTAAATCAATCTGACCTAAATCAGCTTTGATGAGCTCGATGGTTTTGTCTTTAATCTCTTTAGAAAATGCATCGCCATTAATGCTTTTAGCATATAGGCCCGCCTGGTGTGCTTCATGATCGAAAGCAGCACTATTATACCAGCCTGGTGAAGCTGTTTTACCTTCTGAGGGTGCTTTTTCGAAAAATACCCCAATGGTAGCGGCGTTAGAGCCAAATGCAGCAGTGATACGGGAGGCTAAACCAAAACCGGTTGAAGCACCAATTACCAATACTTTTTTAGGGCCATTAATTGCGCCTTTTGACTTTACATATTCAATTTGGTTCTTCACGTTTTGGGCACAGCCATCAGGATGTGCAGTTAAACAGATAAAGCCCCTCATTCTAGGTTCAATAATCATTTCTCTTTTAATTGATAGTTCTGAATTAATTATAGGCAGATTAAAATCACTCATCTGCTCAAAATCTTTAACGAAGATAGATTTTTAATCGTTTGTAGTTAAATCAAATTTAACAAAAGCTATAAACAGGGGATGTTTTAATACTGAGAATCAGATAATATTATTGCCTTTTGTTAATTTTATTTTAATTTAGCAGCACACAGATAAGAAACCTTAATGAGAAAATTTATACTGGCCCTGCTGCTTTCGGTAGCAGTTTTTGGGACGACTTACGCACAAAGACAGCACCAGAATACCGGATGGTTCATGTTTTTAAATAACACTAAATTTAACGAAAAGTGGGGTCTGCAATTTGATGTGCAGTTACGTTCTGTTGATGATTGGAAGTATGTACGAAATACATTGGTACGGCCAGCTGTACAATATTTTATCAATAAGCAACATAATGTTGCCTTGGGGTATCTTTGGCAAACTACTTATAACAGACCTGATGTTACCGAAAGTACAACACTCAATGAACACCGGATCTTTGAACAATACATTTATACCCATAAGCTTTCGTCTATTTTTGCCAGCCACAGGGTTAGGGTAGAGCAACGGTTTATCGAAACTGCCGGTAATGATATTTTTGCACAACGTTTTCGCTATTTCTTTCGGTTGATCCAGCCACTACAGAAACAACAGCAATCTTTTACCAAAGGGGCTTTTGTTGCGCTTCAGAATGAAGTATTTTTAAATTTTCAGAATAAAAATGCACTTAATAACAGTGTGTTTGATCAAAACAGGGCTTATCTTGCAGCAGGGTATCGCTTTTCAAAGCAATTAGATCTCGAGTTAGGGTATTTAAACCAGGCCGTTAATGGTGCCAGCGCTAATACGTTGAACAACGTGGTTCAGTTTGCTGTATACACGAGGTTTTAATGATTTAAAGTCATTTTTTGTAGATTAAGAAATACGAAATGTTAAAATTTTTGTAAATGAGGCTGCTTTTCACTCAATTTGCGCCGTGAAAAAATTCTCCATTCTATTCTTAGCACTTCTTTTTGGTAAGCGGATGCAAGCCCAGGAAATTAAACCTTCAACGAACAATGTACCGGCCTCGAAAAGCATTTTTAATCCGGAACATAAGCGCAATTTCTCCAGAAAGGGAGATTTCTATTTTCATTGGGGATATAATAGTTCATGGTATGGTAAAAGCGATATTCGCTTTACAGGGCCTAATTATGATTTTACGCTAAAAGATGTTGTGGCTCATGACAGGCAATCGAAATTAAGCTGGGATTGGTTAAATCCGGGATTGATTACCGTGCCTCAATATAACATCCGGGTAGGTTATTTCATCAAAGATAATTACAGTATATCCATTGGTTGGGATCACATGAAATATGTGATGGATATTCCACAAACAGTAGCCATTACAGGGCACATTGGTGCTAATATTTCTCACGATAATATCCCTACAGGCGCTTTGGCCGGTGATTACAATGGCCAGATGATTAACGTTAAGGAGAGTATGCTAACTTTCGAACATACCGACGGCTTTAACTATGCCAATGTAGAGATTGAACGTTATGATGATATCTGGGTAGCGCCTTCTGGCAATACTTCTTTAACCTTAGAAACAGGTTTAGGCGGGGGCATTGTAGTTCCGCGGTCTGATGTACGCTTATTTGGTGCAGGTAGAAATAACCACTGGAATATTTCAGGCTATGGTATTTCGGCTAAAGTTGGACTTAAATTTTATGTGTGGAAGAATTTCTATTTACAGAACACGACTAAATTTGGTGCAACGAACTTAACCAATATTCACACTACCGGCTGGGATGATTTAGACAAAGCCAGCCAAAAAATTAACTACATTGAGAATTTGTGGGTAATTGGACTGCAGTTTTAAGCATGCTTGCACAAGCTTAAACCTTTAGTTTAGATGGCGGATTTTGAATAATCGCCTGAGGTAAAAAAATATGGGTTATAAATTACGGGCTTCAAGTGCAGATGTATTTAACACCTGTCACATCCCCCTAACTTATAACCCACAATTCAATTAAATTTTGTTTACCCTTCCGGAGCCAATAACAGTTTTATCTACAGTTGCGTTTCCAGAGTAGTTAACACTTCCTGATCCGCTGATTACGGCATTGATTCGTTTATCCGCTTTAATATTGATGTTTCCAGAGCCGCTGATTTGAGTAGAAAGATCATTGGTTGAAAACCCTTTGCCAGCAAAAACACCTGAGCCACTGATGGTGATATTGGCATCATCGGTTTTACCACTGATGCTTAAATTTCCAGAGCCACTGATCACTCCGTTAAAATCGTTTACATTAATGGTGGCCTTAATACTTCCCGAGCCGCTTAAAGTGGCACTAAGTTCAGTTGAATTAATTGAACCGTTTACGGTAATGCTTCCATTTCCACTCATGGTTAAGCTTCTGATGGTTTTGGCCGAAACGTGGGCAATAATCTTTTTGTTTTCATATTTTTTCTCCCAGCTCTTCCAGCTATTTTGTGGGCGAATAATTAAAACATTACCTTTTACTTCGGTAATTAAAGTAGAAATCGCATCTGAGTCGCCTTCAAAACGGCAACCTTCTTTGTTTCCCAGAGTTACGATTACAGTTATAGGGCCTCCTGCAGCTACACCATTGAAGTTTTGAACGTCTCTTTCATCATCGGCACTTCTGGATAAGTTGATGCTAAGTTGTTTTTCAGTGGCTGCATTTAATCCGGTGGTGATTGTTAATGCCGCGAATAGAAATAGAAATATTTTTTTCATAGTGATAAAGTTTATTGCTGTTAAAATCAGCGTTAAAGAATAGATTAATTTCCTATTCAATAAGACGATCATTTTAATTAAAAGTTGCACATTAAAGCAAAATCTTGCTGAAAATAATCGCGTAAGCAGTTAAGTTGCTAAATTGAAGGAAAATAAAAACCCAGTGCCTGTTAAAACACTGGGTTCTTTTTATGGATTTTGACCTGGTTTTAGCTGACTTTTTTGGTTTCGATATAAAATTGTGGGTCGGTTTTAAAATTATCCCCATTGATACTTGAGGCAACTTTAATCGTTTTCCACTCGTTAGTTGGATGAATCAAAGTATAGGTGCCGGGGTTTAAACTCACCCGAATAGGCATATCAAAGCCTTTTACATCAGTTACCCAGCGGTAAGATAAGTTGCCATTAACAATTTTGTATTCTAATACCGGAATTTTAGTGTAGCGTAAATACTGATCAAAAACTTTGTTGAGCTTTAATCCGCTTTGCTTAATGATGTAGTTTTCTATTTGCGCGGTGGTTACCGTTTGGTGATAAAATGTTTTGTTTAAGCCACGAAGAATTTGCCTGAATTTTTCATCGTTGTTTACCAATTGACGGATGGTATGAACCAGGCTAGCACCTTTGGGGTACATATCTCCCGATCCCTCTTTATTTACACCATAAGGGCCTATTACCGGGATATCATTATCGATAATTTTATGCAAGCCCATGGCGTATTCATCACCTGCGGTTTTATTGGTAGTACATTCGGTGTAGAGCACTTCGGAGTAATTGGTAAAGCCTTCATGTATCCACATATCTGCAATATCTTTTGAAGTGATGTTATTCCCGAACCATTCATGTCCGCTTTCATGGATGGTAATAAAATCCCATTTTAAGCCATGGCCTGTTCCACTTAAATCTTTACCCAGATAACCTGGTTTGAATTGGTTCCCATAGGCTACAGCGCTTTGATGTTCCATACCTAAATGTGGTGCCTGAACCAACTTGTAGCCGTCTTTGTACCAGGGGTAAGGCCCAAACCAGTATTCAAAACATTTTAACATGGGTTTTACATCGGCATCCCAATGTGGGCGTGCTTTTGCACTATCCGTTTGAAGTGCCCAGTAGTCAATGCTCAGTTTACCATTTTCACCATTATAACTGTCTGTCCAGTGCGCATATTTCCCGATATAAAAAGTAACATCGTAGTTGTTGATTGGATTGCTCACCAACCAATTGTGTTTTTGGTAGCCATCAGGCTGATCGACTGTACTTATTAATCTGCCATTGGATATCTCCTGCAAAGTTTTAGGCGCACTGATACTGATTAACATACTGTCTACTTCATCGCTTTGGTGATCTTTGTTAGGCCACCAGCAACTGGCACCAAAACCCTGGCAGGCCACCGATACAAAAGGATTGCCAGCGCTGTCTTTTTTGAAGATAAAACCGCCATCCCATGGTGGATTACGGGCCACAATAGGATTGCCGGCATAAAAAACTGTGAATTTATCTTTGGTGCCTTTTCTGATCGCTTTTGGGAAGGTTACAAAAACAGCATTGTATTCTCTGCTAAAAGGAATATTTGCCCCTTTGTAAACTACTTTTTCTACTTTCAAATTGGCGAAAAGATCGAATTGTAACTTGCTGAAATCCTGGGTTGCCGTAAAGGCAAATTCATTACTTCCGCTGATGTACTTTTGATCAATATCTATTTTAACATCTAAGTGGTAATAATTAAGATCATAACAGCTTCTCAGTGCAGTAAGTGTGCCTCTAAGGCTATCTGCCCTAGAGTTTACCTGGTTTTTACCCAATATCTGTGCATGGGCTGATAAAATGCCCAGCGTTATTGCCAGTGATAATAATATTCTTTTCATGGATTACTTAATAACGTCAACTTCGATGAAGCTATCGTTGAAAACAGTTTGTGTAGCTTTAATATAATCAGTTTCAATGGCTTTGTAGGGGTTTTCTACAAATTTCTGTGGGTTGCGAGCGAAAAGGGGAAATGCTGTACTTTGAACCTGGATCATAATTCTATGACCTTTTTTAAAGGTATGCAGCACGTCTTGTAGTTTCACGTTCACATCTGTTTTCTGGTTGGCCACCAATGCTTCAGGTTTTTCGAAACTGTTTCTAAAACGTGCAGGCATTATTTCAGAGCGTACCATTTGCCAGTAATTACTCAAGATTATGTTCTTATTGGGCATGTAGGCATTGTTTTGCTCATCGGCCGGATAAACATCAATCAGTTTTACAATAAAATCGGCATCGGTGCCTGTTGTAGCAATTTTAAGGTGCGACATGATTTCGCCCCCCAGGGTGATGTCGTTATCCAGTACCTCCGTCTGATACACCAATACATCCGGTCTGCGGCCGGCAAATCTTTGGTCTTCACTCATGTAGTTGTGTGGTGTGAAGCCTGTAGTAGTGGTTAAATCTTCAGTGTAAGGAACAGGTTTAGCCGGATCGCTGATGTAGCTGACAGAACCAGTGCTTACCGGTGAAGTCAGGCTTAATTTGCCATCTGCAGTTAAATAGAATTTTTGTTTACTTGCTTTTTCGGTCGGCCATTTGGCGAAGGTTTCCCAAGCTTTCTTACCCGTATCAAACATATATGCTTCCGGTAATCCTGAATTTTTATCTCCATTGCCTTTCAGGAAATGGTTGAAAAACTTAGCTTCAATCTCTTTTTGGTAGAATGTGGCAATGCTATCGCCGAAATATACATTGCTGTGCATGGTGTGGCCAGTTTCGCGGCTCCATCTTCCATGTCCGAATGGTCCCATTACAATTGTATTGTACGCATTGGGATTTTTCTTCTCGATGGTTTTATAGATATTTAACGGGCCAGACAAGTCTTCAGCATCGTACCAGCCACCCACAACCATAACCGCAGGTTTTACAGAGTTGTAGTGCTTTAATAAGCCGCGTTTCTGCCAAAACTCATCGTAGTTGGGATGGTTCACCGTTTCCTGCCAGAAAAAATTGTTTTTGTAATATTTATCCGCATTGGTTAGCGGGCCTAAATCTAAAGCAAACTGATAGCCATCTTTAGTTTTAGGATTGATCATTTGATTGTTATACCAGGCTTTAGAAGTAGTATCGGTTTTTTGAACACCAAATACGGGGAAAGTAAAGAAGTAACTCTGTAAAAATGAACCGTTGTGGTGGAAATCATCAAAAAAGAAATCAGAGATTGGGGCTTGTGGCGATGAAGCTTTTAGTGCCGGGTGGTTACTTAAAATACCTGCTGCGGTATAAAAACCCGGATAAGAAATACCCCACTGACCTACCTTACCGTTGTTGTTGGCTACGTTTTTAACTAACCAATCAACCGTGTCGTAGGTATCCGAACCTTCATCTACATCATTTTTACTTTTTTTGTTATCAATAACCGGAGTCATGTTGGTCCAGGTACCTTCACTTTTCCAGCGTCCGCGAACATCCTGCATCACCACGATATAACCTTCTTTCATCATTAATTCTGAAGGCCCTAATCTTGCCGGGAATTTATCTTCGCCGTATGGCGCAATGCTATAGCAGGTACGCTGCATCACCATCGGGTATTTTTTAGTTTTCGAAGCATCTTTAGGGGTATATATTGCCGTAAAAAGCTTCACACCATCACGCATGGTGATGTAAACTTCCTTCTTGGTGTAATTGGCTTTGGGATAACCGGCATCGCCCTGTGCAAAAGCGGTAAATGACGATAACACTAATAAAGCGGTTATTTTAAGGTATTTCATTTTGTTCTTATTTTAAAACTGAAACGGTAATGTACGAACTGTTAAAAGTATCGTGGTAAATTTTATGAGTGGCTTTTTGGAAATCCTGAGGCTCGGCCTGGTAAATGTCCATAAATTTCTGTGGATTTCTGTCAGCCAGCGGGAACCAGCTATTTTGAATCTGAATCATGATTTTGTGTCCTTTTTTGAAAGTATGTGCAACATCTGGCAGTGGATAATTCACTTTTGTAATGGCACCAGGAACAAAGGCCTCTGGCTTTTCAAAACTGTTGCGATACTTACCGCGCATAATTTCACCGCGAACCAACATTTGATAGCCTCCCATAATCAGGTTTTTAGGGTTAGGTACAGGGTTTGGTGCATCTTCAGGGTAAACGTCAATCAGCTTAACTACATAATCTGCATCCGTTCCTGTAGTAGAAACCACTAAATTAGCCAATACCGGCCCGGTTAAGGTAATATCTTCAGTTAAAGCATCAGTTTGGAAGGTTTTAACATCTGGTCTGCGGGCTGCAAAACGCTGATCATCAATCATGTATTCGCGGGTACGTTTTGCCTGAACCCCATCCTGATAGGGTACCGGGTTATTGGGGTCGCTTACATATTCATCCCAGCTATCGGTTCTGCCTACTTTTTCAAAACCCAGTTTACCATTAGGTTGCAGGTATAGATTTTTAGTTTCAATATCTTTTGGGGGCCAGGTGTCAAATTTTTTCCATTCATTGCTTCCTGTTACAAAGATGTTAGCTTCTGCTGCATTAAAGTCGCCTTCTCCTTTTAAATAATATTTAAAGAAAGGTAATTCATATTGCTGTTGGTAATCGATACTGGTGGTTTTTCCGAAAGGTATATCTCCGAAATAAGAACCATCGCTGCGCACCCAGCCACCATGAAACCATGGGCCCGCAACTAAAATATTTTTGGCCCCGGGATTTTGTTTTTCTATTGCTTTATAGGTGTCAAACGTGCCATAAGCGTCTTCTGCATCAAAAAAACCACCTACAATCATTACCGCTGGCTTTACCTGGGTTAAATGCGGTGTAATCAGACGTGATTTCCAAAAAGTATCCAAATTGGGGTGTTTAAATAAATCGTTCCAGAACTTGATGCTATCGGCAAAGTATTTATCTTTCAGGTTTTTAACCGATCCTGCTTCCAGGAAAAAACGATAGTTATCCTGAATAGGGAGTTGTAAACCTTTAGGGCCTTTATCAGGTGTAATGGGCTTTGGTCTGGGAACGCCAAAAGTGCTCATGAAATTAAAGGCATCCATTAAGAAAAGTGTTCCACGATGGTGAAAGTCGTCACCCAGATACCAGTCGGTAACAGGTGCCTGCGGCGATACCGCTTTTAAGGCCGGGTGTGAATGGGGTAAGGCCGTGGTTGAATAAAAACCAGGATAGGAGATCCCATAAATGCCTGCTTTCCCGTTGTTGTTTTTAACGTTTTTTACCAGCCAATCTATGGTATCGTAAGTATCTGTACTTTCATCAATGGCTGTTTTTCCTTTCTTCCCAACTACCTGTGGACGAATATCCTCAAATGTACCTTCACTCATCCATTTTCCACGTACATCCTGGTACACGAAAATAAATCCTTCGCGCATCATTGCAGGAAAGTTGCCTAAGCTGGTTTTATATTTATCCTCACCATAAGGCTGAACGGTATAAGGCGTTCGGTTGAGCAAGAAAGGATATTTTTTAGTTTGATTTTTTGGTATATAAATTGAAGTAAAGAGCTTAACCCCATCCCGCATTGGGATTTGCCTTTCAATTTTAGTGTAATTGTCTCTTACATAGGCAGAATCCGTTTGTTGGGCAAATAAAGAGGAAGATACAAACAGACAAAATAATAAGCTGAAAACTTTGTTCAAGGTCATTTGAAGAATATGATTATTGGAATAAAATTTAAATATAGAACATTAAGCAGGGAATAGAAAAAACATCCCGTAAAAGGTTTGTTAGCATTAAAATGCAGATGTGTCAACACATTATCAAAATTTAGTTAAAAGATGTTAAGGAATAATCTTTTTAACTTTTTTACCGTCATATATGTAATCGATTTAAACACAATAAAATGAATAGGTTATTAAATAAAGGAGTGGTTGTTTTTGCTGTGGCAGCAATGGTTACAACCTTAAGTGTAAATCAGGTTTTTGCACAACGCCCAAGCAGGGCAGGAGGGGCTGCGGGTGGCGGACGGCCAAGTGTATCTGCGACATCAAGAGGCGGCTCATCACGAGGCCCATCTATGCAGGCACCTTCTGCTGGCCGATATGCTGCACCATCGAGAATGGCCAGGCCAGAAAGAAATGCTTATAATAATACACGTCCGGGCTACCGTCCCGGGGTAGGTTATCGTCCGGGATATGGCTACAGACCAGGTTATGGTTACAGGCCTGGATATGGAAGACCTTACTACAGACCTTATTACAGTTATTACAACTACTACAGACCATTTTTAGGTTTTAGAATTGGTGTGCTTCCTTATGGCTATTATCCATTCTATTTTGGTGCCAATCAGTTTTATTATTCTGGTGGGTTATTCTATCAGCAAAATGATAATCAGTATGAGGTGGTTACGCCGCCAGTAGGAGCAGAAGTGCCAAGTTTACCTTCCGATGCTAATCTGGTAACCATTAACGGTCAGGATTATTACGAATACAAAGGTGTTTATTATACCCAAAGCACCAATGCAGATGGAAAAACTGTTTATGTAGTTGCCGGAAAAGATGGGGTACTCAATACAGGAGACAATTCAGCCGGGGCCCATCAGATTGGGGATATTATTGATCAGTTGCCAGAAGGATGCCGTGAGGTAACCATTAAGAATGAGCAGTATTTTGTGTCTCCTGATGATGTGTATTATGAAGAGGTGATAGACGGGGATAAAACAGGTTATCGTGTGATCGGGAAGTTGTTTTAGTTAGTATCAAAACTTGATCAAGGAACAATGATATTAAAACATTAAGGAGTTAAGGTTGATCTATACTAAAGGTTCTTAACTTCTTAATGTTAGGAGCAGCCTGGCATTGAGCAAAAATAAGCGTCAGGTAGTTCAAGGTCGATTTTGCAAATTTCTCCACGGCCTTAGTTTCTAAAGCTTAACAATGTAATAACAAGCTATTGGGGCTGACAGTGTATATTTTTTCTATTTTTGTAGTCTAAATCATTGGATTTGAAGTCAACCAGAATCATAATTGCAGCATTTTATTTCTCACTTATTCTACTTTTAGCCTCCTGTTCAGCCAACAGGCTAGGCGTATCCAAGAAAGAAACATCTATTTCATCGCTTCGGTTCTTAAATGAATATATTCTTCCCTTAAACCAAAAGTTTGAAAATACAGTTGTTGGCGGATTATCTGGGATAGACTATGATATTAAGCGCGATCAATATTACCTGATCAGTGATGATCCATCACAGCTCAGTCCGGCGAGGATATACACCGCTAAAATTGATATTACCAATAATAAAATTGATACCATAGAAATTAGGGGCGTAATCCCTATTTTGCAGGCCAATGGCAAAGTATACCCAAAACTGGGTACTGATAAAACGGTAAAACCAGATGGGGAATCTGTACGATATAATCCGCATACCCGGCAGCTTTTATGGAGCAGTGAAGGGGAGCGATTGTTTCGAAATGGCGATACCACAATCGTTCAGCCAGCACTTACTTATATCAATGAGAAAGGCGCATATCTGGATACCATTTCACTGCCTGCTGGATTTCATTTTACCAGACAGGAAAAAGGGGTAAGAAAGAATGCTTTTTTTGAAGGACTGAGTTATGCCGATGATTATAAAGCACTTTATGCCAGTTTAGAAGAACCCCGTTATGAAGATGGTAAACAGGCTGCATTTGGTTACGGGCAGGCACTAACCAGAATTTTGAAGTTTGACACCAAAACGGGAAAGAATACCGCCCAATATGCGTACAATTTAGGTGAGCTGCCTGTTAAGCCTACTGTGGATATGGACTGGAACGTAAATGGCATCTCGGAGATTCTTGCCGTTAACAGCCATACCTTATTGGTGATGGAAAGGGCTTGGGCAAAAGGCCATGATGACCATACTTTTATTAAGCTTTACCTGGTAGATTTAAATGGAGCAGAGAATGTGATGGATAATCCTTCTTTTGTGCAAACACCCCCTAAACCCTTATCAAAGAAGTTGTTGTTTGATTTCGATTCATTAAACAAACATATTGATAATTTTGAAGGGGTAACTTTCGGTCCGAAATTGCCTAACGGAAACCTGTCGCTGATTTTTTGTGTAGATAACAACTTCGGGAAAACACAGGTTCAGCAGTTCTTCTTGTTTGAGGTTAGGCAGGATATGTAGTATAAAGACGCTAGTATCAAGACACTAGTATTAGGACGCTGTATCAAGATGTTAGTATTAAGATGCTGGTAACAAGTACATATCAATATTTTCGGCACCTGCGGCATATTACACACCTAAGTCAGTTTGGCGTATAGGTTTAGATATTCATTATTCCAAAATAGTTTAGCCATTTGAACTCCCGGACTCCAGACTACCTTCTTCGTACAACTTTATAGCATAGTCAAGCGCTTAGAACTCAAGACTCAAGAGTTCAAACTCATGACTCATTTATGGCGCGATCTAACTTTTACCTTAAACCTTTTTTCCCTACATTTGGGCAATCAAAATTATCAAGAAATTATGCAATACGACGTCGTTGTTATCGGTTCTGGTCCGGGCGGTTATGTTGGCGCAATCCGTTGTGCCCAATTAGGTTTAAAAACTGCTGTTATCGAAAAATATAAAACTTATGGAGGTACTTGCTTAAATGTAGGCTGTATTCCCTCTAAAGCATTATTAGATTCTTCAGAGCATTACCACAATGCGGCACATACCTTCTCTACACACGGTATCAACCTGAAAGATCTGAAAGTAGATATGAAACAGATGATTGCCCGTAAAGACGATGTTGTAGCACAAAATACTGCCGGTATCACCTATCTTTTCAAAAAGAACAAAATCGATGCTTTTGAAGGTGTTGGTTCTTTTGTAGATAAAAATACCATCTTAATTACCAAAGGTGATGGATCTACCGAAACCCTTACTGCAAAAAATGTAATCATTGCAACAGGTTCTAAACCTACAGCATTACCATTCTTACCCATCGATAAAAAACGTATCATCACATCAACTGAGGCTTTAACACTTAAGGAAGTGCCTAAAAGCATGGTTGTAATTGGTGGTGGGGTAATTGGTTTAGAATTGGGATCTGTTTATGCCCGTTTAGGTACTAAAGTTTCCGTGGTAGAATTTTTACCTTCTATCATTGGCACAATGGATGCAGGCTTGGGTAAAGAGCTTCAACGTGTTTTAAAGAAAACTTTAGGCATGGAGTTTTACATGGGTCACAAGGTAACCGGTGCAACTGTTAAAGGTAAAACGGTAACGGTAACGGCAGATAATGCAAAAGGTGAGCCTGTAACTTTAGAGGCCGATTATTGCATTGTTGCTGTTGGTAGAACGGCCTATACTGAAGGTTTAGGTTTAGATAAAATTGGCATTACGGTAGAAGAAAGAGGAAAGAAAATTCCGGTTAATGAACACTTAGAAACTGCTGTTAAAGGTGTTTATGCCATTGGTGATGTAATTACAGGCGCAATGTTGGCCCACAAGGCAGAAGATGAAGGAACTTATGTAGCTGAAACCATTGCCGGACAAAAGCCACATATTAACTATAACTTAATTCCTGGGGTAGTTTATACCTGGCCGGAAGTTGCTTCAGTTGGACAAACAGAAGAGCAATTGAAGGCAAGTGGAGTAAAATACAAAGCCGGATCGTTCCCATTCAAAGCAAGCGGAAGAGCAAAAGCAAGTATGGATACTGATGGTTTCATCAAGGTTTTAGCTGATGCCAGCACTGATGAAGTTTTAGGTGTACACATGATTGGCCCGCGTGCTGCAGATATGATTGCTGAAGCCGTAATTGCGATGGAGTTCCGTGCATCTGCAGAAGATATTGCACGTACCTGCCATGCTCACCCAACATATACCGAAGCATTGAAAGAAGCTGCATTAGCTGCTACAGATAATAGAGCGATCCACATTTAAGGTTGTAACGCTGAAAATTCAGCACCCTATATGTTTAATAATTTAACCCTGATTTTATATCAGGGTTTTTTTATGCCCCATAATTGACGATTTCTTAATCAAATCATAATATTGGCCGGCTAAAAGCGATTCTGCGGTATTTTATTTTTGGATTATCAGATTTAAAACCAAATGAACCGAAAAAAATTGTTTGGAGCCTTGTTCCTGGCTTCTATGGCCCTGGCCGCTTGTAAAAAAACAGACCCTATTGATGAAACGAATCCGGAGCCTGTTGTTGCAGAAAATATTTCCAGCTTTAAAGAAATTGCTTCAGTAGATTTAGGAAATACCACAGCTGCAGAAATCTCTGCTTACGATCCTTCTACTAAAAAACTATTTGTAGTCAGTAATGACGGAGGCGTAAAGGTTGAGGTGTTAGATTTAACGGCTTATCCCACAATTGTAAAACTTAAAACTTTAACTTACCCTAATAACGCAGGCATCAACAGCGTTGCCGTTAACAATGGTTTACTGGCTATAGCTTTAGATGGTGCTAATAAACAAGGAAACGGCGACATTGTAGTCCTAAAAACTTCAACGCTGGAGGAGCTGAAGAAAATTACTGTTGGGGCTATGCCCGATATGGTTACTTTTAGTCCGGATGGAACTTACATCATCAGTGCTAATGAAGGTGAGCCGAATGATGAATATACTGTTGACCCTGCAGGTTCGATCTCTATCATCAATGTGAAAAATAATTATGCGGTGAAGACGCTGGATTTTGCAGGTTTTGAAAGCTCAAAAGCGGCATTGGTGGCTGCGGGATTAAGAATTTACGGCCCTAACGCCAGTTTTGCTCAAGATATAGAGCCAGAATATGTAGCCGTAGCTGCCGATTCAAAGAAGGCTTTTGTTACCCTTCAGGAAAATAATGCCGTAGCCGAAGTAGACCTCGTTGCGGGTACCATTACCAAAATTGTTCCATTGGGTGTAAGGGATATCAGTCTGGCTGAAAATGCATTTGATGTGAGTGATAAAGACAGTAAAATGCAGTTGGGTACCTGGCCAATTAAAGCCTTTTACTTACCAGATGCCATATCATATTTCTCTGCAGGCGATGCCAACTACCTCGCATTAGCCAACGAAGGAGATACCCGTGCATGGAAAGGTTATGATGAAGAAGCAAGGGTAAAAAGTTTAAAACTGGATGTAACTAAATTTCCTGCAGCTGCCAGCTTACAACAAGATGCCAATTTGGGTCGCTTAACAGTATCTAAGGCTTTTGGCGACACAGATGGAGACGGAGACTACGATGAACTTTACGCCACAGGTGGGAGAAGTGTAAGCATTTTAAATGCAGGTACGGGCCAACTGGTTGCCAATATTGGAAAGGATTTAGAGCAGCGGGTTATCGATGCCGGAAAATACGATGATGAACGCTCGGACAATAAGGGCGTTGAAATTGAAGCAGTTACAGTGAATCAGGTAAACGGCAGAACCCTGGCCTTTATAGGGATGGAAAGGGTAGATATGATTGCTACTTATGATGTGACCATACCCGCCTCGCCAAAGTTTGTACAATTATTTGCCACAGGCGATGCGCCGGAAGGTGTTTTGTTTGTGAAACCAAAAGATAGCCCTAATGGTAGAAGTTTATTAATCGTATCAAGCGAGGAAGATGGAACAGTAAGGTTTTATCAGCCTGATAAGCTTTAGGAAAGAGAGAGGCAAGTAGGAAGTAGAAAGTATCGAGACAGGGTGTTGAACAAGTTAAAAGTTGAAAGTTTAAAGTGAAAATAGTATCAAGTTAAAAGTTGAAAGTTGAAGGTTGAAAGTGAAAATAGTATCAAGTATCAAGACAGGGCGATGAATAGGTAGGCGCTTTGTCTGGGTACTCACGACTCAATACTCACGACTCAGTACTCAAGACTTAAGACTCAGTACTCACTACTCCAAACTGTTTGTCGATTTAAAATTTACTCCTATATTGCAGACATAAAACTTTAGGGGTGCCTTCAATAGATGGCTGAGATTATACCCTCATCACCTGATTCGGTTAGTACCGGCGTAGGAAATAGTTTGCAGATCTAATTGTGCCTTAGGCATTAGAAGACTCCTAAAGTAATTAAGCTAAAATTATGGAGTCTGTTATCACTAAAAATTTATTGCAGCTAAGCGAAGAAAGTACTCAGCAATGTTGTAACAACATGGATGAGCGTACAGGAAATGTCTCGATTACACAGCAGGAAAATATAGAATATATTAAGGTATTAACCATAGCAGGATCAGACAGTGGGGGTGGAGCAGGGATACAAGCTGATTTGAAGACTTTTTCAGCGCTGGGTTGTTTTGGAACCTCAGTAATCACGGCAGTTACTGCACAAAATACTTTGGGCGTTAAGGGGGTACATGCGGTTCCGGTTGAGATGATTCAGGATCAGTTGATGGCAGTACTGGAAGACATTAAACCTGCGGCCATTAAAATAGGAATGATCAATAAGCCAGAAGTAGCAACACTGATCAGGCAAATTCTGGTCGCTTATGCCCCTCATATACCCGTAATACTCGACCCGGTAATGGTGGCTACAAGTGGTCATCGCTTAATTGAACCCGAAACAGTAGAAACCTTACAACAAGCGTTATTTACCATTGCAACCCTGGTTACGCCCAATATTGATGAGGCCATTATTCTGGCCAAGCACAAGATTAGTAATGTTGCAGAGATGATTGAAGCCGCCCATAACATTATTGCCCAGGGGGCTAATGCGGTGCTGCTCAAGGGAGGACATTTACTTGGTACAACCATTTATGATGTTTTTGTAGCAAAAGGAGAAAAACCCATTGTGCTCGAAAGCCCCTATATTAATTCTCGAAACTTACATGGAACCGGCTGTACGCTGTCTTCTGCAATTGCTGCAGAGATGGCTAAAGGAAATGATTTAATCACAGCCGTTCAGCTGGCTAAAATTTATATCGCCGGGGCACTGCAGGCTGGTGCAGGTGTTAAAACCGGAGCAGGGAACGGACCGCTCAATCATTTTTTTGAACCTTTAAAACTTATTGCCAAATGAAATGGAGCGATCAGGCCTGGGAGCAGGTAAAAGCTGTTTATGCACAGATAATAACCATGCCTTTTAATGAGGAGTTGAGTAAGGGTACTTTGCATCCCGATAAATTTGTTTTCTATCTTGCCCAGGATGCTTTCTACCTTTTAGAATTTGGAAAAGCACTGAGTGCCATCAGTAGCCGGTTGCGATCGGCAGATCAGATTTTAGCCTTTGCCAATTTTTCTTCAGGAGCGATTTTAGCTGAACGCGCCCTCCATGAAAGTTACTTTGTAGAGTTGGGTTTGCCCCATGAGGTGAAACCTTCGCCAACTACACTTTTATATACCAATTACTTGCTTAATCAGGTGGCTTATGAGCAAGTAGAGGTGGCAGTTGCTGCAGTTTTGCCTTGCTTCTGGATTTATAAAAAAGTGGGCGATTACATCTTTTCAATGCAGGCAGAAAATGAAAATCCATACCAACGCTGGATTGACATGTATGCCGGTGAGGCCTTTGCTAAATCGGTTAAGTTGGCCATAGATATTGTAGATGAGCTTGCAGAAAAGGCTGGAGAGCGAACGCAAAAAAACATGTTAGCGGCCTTTGAACAGGCCACCAAATTGGAGTGGATGTTCTGGGATAGTGCATATAGAATTGAAAAATGGAAAATATGAGCCCTAAAGTCTAATTTTTTAGCAAAAAAATGAATATAAATAAGAAAAAGTGCGGGTATTAACTATAGAATTAAGACCTTTGCATTTTACTTATTATTCATTACATTTTGGAAGAAGCAGCAGGACATCAGGAAAACACAAATCAGTCAATTACTCAACCTGCAGTTGTACCCAGTAGTCCAAACCGTATCCGCCTTGCCGTATCATTATTTTATTTTGGTCAGGGTATTGCATTCGCCTCATGGGCAAGTCGCATTCCGGATATTAAACACACTTTAAATTTATCAGATGGAGCACTCGGAAGTATCTTACTGGCACTTCCACTGGGGCAATTGTGTACCATGCCCATATCGGGTGGATTGGTAACCAAGTACGGGAGTAAAGCTATTCTTACCCTTACAGCACCACTTTATGTATTGGCCCTTAGTAATTTGGGTTTGGCAACTGCCCCCTGGCACCTATTTGCTTTCCTGTTTCTTTTCGGGGTAATTGGAAACATGTGCAATATCGCTGTAAACACACAAGGGGTAGAGGCAGAAAAGCTTTTCGGACGTCCAATTATGACTTCTTTTCATGGAGCATGGAGTATTGCCGGTTTCTCCGGAGCGCTGGTTGGGCTATTAATGGTCAATTTACATGTCATCCCATTGTTTCACTTTTTGGTGATTGTAGCCCTGATCTGGATTAATGTACTCTTAAACTATAAACATTTGGTGCCTGGTAAAGGGGCACAGGCAGAGCGTAAACCAAAATTGTTCGTTAAGCCAGAAGGCGTACTGCTACAACTGGGCATTATTGGCTTTTGTAGTATGGCCACAGAAGGTGCCATGTTCGACTGGAGTGGGGTTTATTTCAAAGAAATTGTTAAGGCTCCTTCCTCTCTCGTGATATTGGGCTATGCTTCTTTTATGGTGATGATGGCTACCGGCCGATTTATAGGCGATTCAATTATTCAACGGATGGGCAGAAAGCGGACCATTCAGTTCAGTGGACTCATAATATCCACAGGGATGTTCTTGTCTGTTTTTCTACCCTACATTGTTCCTTCAACAATTGGCTTCATGCTGGTCGGGATCGGCGTATCCAGTATTGTTCCAACCGTTTATAGTGTGGCAGGTAAAAGCGGCAAAATTGCGCCCGGAATGGCCATTGCTATGGTATCAAGCGTAAGTTACCTGGGGTTTTTAATGGGGCCGCCACTTATCGGATATATTTCAGCGCTATCCAGCCTGCGGTATTCATATGCCGTTATTGGCTGTTTCGGTTTATTTGTGAGCTTTATTGTGGCAAAGATTAAAGCCATGGAATAGCCGCTAAAGGGTCTTCTTGCTGAGTGCCTGAGATGTAGCTGTAGCTGTACGCAGAACAACGAACTCTCGACTCAAGACTCTCGACTCAGAACTCCCTTTCACCTGCACCCTGTACTCATGACTCAGAACTCACGACTCAGGACTCCCTTCCATCTGCGCCCTGTACTCAAGACTCAGAACTCAGAACTCCCTTCAAACTACTCCCTCTTAATCAGACCCTGTTCCTTTAAAGCTGCCACTGCTAATTCTATCAATCTCAAATGCTCATCTATATGACCGTGTTGCACTTCGACATTGATGTAAGGGATGTTATTTTGCATGGCATAAACAGAAAGTGAGCCATCGTTAGATACAAATTTGGATTGCAGGATTACGTTAACATTGGCTTTCTTTAAGCTGGAGAATAAACGCGGTTCGGTAACATAAACCAGGTCATCTCCATCCATTTGAAAATTGATGTACACCGAATCTGCCGTGCTGGAGAGATCATATCCGGGCAGGTATGAAGAGATACCGAAACCGCCATCGGCATTGTTGTGAAGGGTTAAAATATAGCCCAGTGATTTTGAATCGTAAAAATCTACAATCTGCTTACCGGCATTCAGAATTGTTTTTTCTACCTCGTTAGAGCTGTACGCGGCCTTTTTTAACCGGGTATTTACGCCAACCTGGGTATAAATGGCATTTGGATCTATGCGGTAATGATCGTCCATGTAGCTGAAATAATAATCCCTCACACTACCATATTGACTGTCAATAAGCTCTCCGCCGTACCAACGGATGTAATCGAAACCGGCTTTCACACCGGTATCTTCATTATCGTGAACCACCAAAAACCTTACCCCATTGGGCTTATAGCTGTATTTTACAAGTTGTACATCCAGATCATAGATCTTAATCAGCGAGGAATCGCTGGTCATTGCAGGGAAAACAGGTGGATGCTGGGCAAAAAGGGTTTGGAAACAAAAGAAACTTAAAGCAATAAGGATAAACTTAAACATGTAAAATATACAAAAAGGGCTATCAAATTGTTTGAAACCAACAACTATCTGCCCTAAAGGTTAAAAGGATGATTAATTGAGTCTTAATGCGCCTAAAATACAAAATGAATCGAATTTAGTATAAGTTGCGGTAGATTTGTAAAATACCTGGTTAACCATTTTTACACCATTTCTGTACCTTTTTCAGACCAAATCATTACCCCAAGGGTAACTAAAGGGTAAGCAATGGGTTAACAAAGGGTTAACCAAGGGTTACGCAGGGGTTAACCTGAGGTACAGAAAGGGTAAACAAAGGGTACAGAAAAGGTAAAGAATAGGTACAGAAAGGGTAATGAACAAGTACAGAATGGGTACAGAAATAACATGCTGTTTATCTTTTCTGTTAAGCTGGTAATGGGGGCTAATTTTTATAGCCCAACCGATTCATGGTACCTGAACCTGCCCCAACAGGTGAGCGGGAATCAGAACGTAACTTACACCTAGGACGCAACAGGGAATAAACTGAAGAAAGTAAGCCAATATTTGTTATGACAGTCGCATGTTCATATTTTTCTTTGAAGGATTATTTAGAGTTGAATTTTCCCAAATCCTAATGGGGGGCAACTACAAATAATGTCGGAAGAACGCAAGTGGAATTGGTTAAAACCTGCTCCATATGATGAATTATTTAACAATATAGCTTTGCAGTTTCCTACCCACTACGCTTAGTATACGCTTTAACTACGCTTCACATACGCTTCAAGAGCGCTTCAAGCACGGATGAGCATCGGCTTAGCTAAGCTTAAGCTGGCTAACAGCCTTGCCCGCTTATAGCTATGGTTATTCAGCTCTGCCAATTAACCATTAAGCCCGATACAACCAACAAAAAAGGCCTCCTTACGGAAGCCTTTTCGATTGTTATTTTAAGGAGGTATTTTAGTGACCCATTTCCCACTCGTTAACGTCTTTGTGATCGTAAGGTTCTGCAATCATTTCATCAATTGTTTTACCTTTTTTGTTGAAACCAAAGCGATCTAACATTCTGTCGAACATTAAGTAAACTACCGGTACAACAATTAAGGTTAAGAATAACGAACTGGTTAATCCACCTACAATTACCCAGGCCAAACCATTTTTCCATTCGGCACCTGCTCCACTTGCCAATGCAATAGGTAGCATACCGAATACCATGGCGATGGTGGTCATCAAGATCGGCCGTAAACGGGCATGGTTAGCCAATACAAGTGCCTCTTTGGTTTCTTTACCTTCAGCCTTTAAGTGGTTGGTAAAATCGACCAGGATAATCGCGTTTTTCGCCACCAAACCCATCAGCATGATTAAACCTAAGATGGTAAAGATACCGATAGAGTTATTGGTTAAGGCTAATGCCAGCAGGGCTCCGATAAGTGCCAGCGGCAGCGAGAACATTACTACCAATGGGTATACAAAACTATCATACAAAGCCACCATGATCAGGTATACAAGAATAATGGCTGCTAACAAAGCGATACCCAATGTACCAAAACCTTCAGCCTGGTTTTCCTGATCTCCTGCCCAGGTGTAACTTACTCCGATTGGTGCCTTAAGTTTTCCATTCTCCTGAAACTGCTTTAGTTTCTCCTGGAATTCGGCTACAATTGTTCCAGTTGGCCTACCAATAGATTGTGCCTGTACCGAAACGGATGTTGACTTATTTAAACGCTCCAGCTGACTTGGACCTGAACCTTCGGTGATGGTTGCAAACTGCGATAGTTTGATTTGTGCACCCTTATCATTTACAAATATCAGGTTTCTTACATCATCGATGTTTTTTCTGTTGAAATCCTGGTACTGGATATTAATGTCGTACTCGTACTCACCTTTTCTGTATTTACCATCTGTGTTTCCGGCAAATGCAGTCTGCATGGTTGAACCTACAGTAGCCAGGGTTAAGCCTACTGCCGACATCTTATCCCGGTCTACCTGAACATTAATCTCGGGTGTACCTTTCTCTACCGAGAGCTTAATCTCCGTTGCCCCAGGTATAGTTGCGAGTAATTTTTGAGCACCTTGTGCATATTTTAGCGCACTATCTAAGTTGGAGCCCATTACCACCAAGCTAATTGGCGCATTTTCGGCAATACCCAGGATACTGATTGGAACCGTTTTAACTTTCGCTCCAACAAGCTCTTTGGCTAGTGCACGGCTCATCTTGGTCGCAAATACATCTGAGGTAACGCCTTCACGCTCCTCGCGCTCTACTAATTTTACGTTAATTTCTGATTTGTAAGCAGTTGCCTGTGTACCACCAAAGTCACCACTGGCCTGGCCAACGGTAGTAATTAACTGTACAATTTCTGGTTGTTTATCTAAAAAAGCTTCTGCTCTTTGGGTAAAGAAGTTGGTTTGCTCTAAAGAAGCATCTTTTGGCAATTCAATCTGTACTAAGAACTCACCTTTATCCGATTTCGGGAAAAACTCGTTACCGATAAAACCTGCACCCAATAGTCCGCAAGAACCCAGGAACATTACAAAAACGATAACTAAGGTTAATGCTTTATGGTTTAACGACCAGGTTAAGATGCCTGTAATCCAGTTGGTGAATTTTCTTAATTGCTTTTCAAACCAAAGGATGAAACGGCCAAACAGGTTTTTACCTTCAATGCGTTCCAGCTTACCGTATCTCGAGAATAATAAAGGTACGATGGTAAATGAAGCCAGCAACGAAAGTAAGGTTGCAATAATTACCACGATACAGAACTGACGGAGGATGTTAGATACCAAACCCGTACTCACCGCGATTGGGAAGAATACCACCACAATTACGAAAGTAATGGATACTACAGTAAAACCAATTTCACGCGTGGCGTCAGAGGCTGCTCTCACTTTATTTTTACCCATCTCCATGTGACGCTGGATATTTTCCAATACCACAATCGCATCATCCACAAGGATACCTACCACAAGCGACAGCCCCAGTAACGACATCAGGTTTAAGGTAAAACCGAAAAGGCTAATCCCAATGAAGGTTGCAATTAACGATGCCGGGATAGATACCATTACGATTAAAGCATTACGTAAACTGTGTAAGAAGAACAACATCACGAATGCAACCAGGATTACAGCAAGAATTAAATCGTGTATTACCGCATCAGCAGATTCTAATGTGAAAATTGAACTGTCGTTTACAATGTTGATATCCAGTTTGTTAGCGGCATATTCAGTTTTTAGTTTGGCAATAATGGCATGTACACCTTTACTTACTTCAACCGCGTTTGCATCACTTTGTTTAATTACCTGTATAGCAATGGAAGCCTGGCGATTGATACGTGCTAATTTTTCAGTCTCTTTCTTAGAATCCTGAACATCGGCAACATCACCTAAACGAATTTGGGCGCCATCTTTTGTGGTGGTTAATACCAGGTTTCTTAATTCATCAATGGATCTGTATTTACCTGATAAACGGATTAATACATCCTGATTTTGAGTTTTAACACTTCCGGTAGGGAAATCCAGGTTAGAACTTAAAATCATTTGCTGCACCTGAGGTACAGCCAAATTATAACCTTGTAATTTATTCGCATCCAGGGAAACCTGAATTTCACGCTCAGAACCACCTACAAGGTTTACCTGCGCAATACCCGTTACCCTGGAGATTACCGGTGCAATACGCTGGTCAATTAAATCATAGAAACTCACATCATCCATGTTCGCAGAAGCTGTCATGGTGATAACCGGTAAATCATCCAGCGAGAATTTACTGAGTGAAGGTGTTTTTACATCTTCAGGTAAATCAGCAAGGATGGCATTCACCTTACGTTGGGCATCATTTAAGGAGATGTCAATATTGGCTTTATCTGTTAACGTAATGGTTACGGTAGATAAACTTTCAAAAGATACCGCATTAATCTTTTTGATGTTTTCCATAGAGGATACAGCATCCTCAATTTTCTTGGTTACTGTATTTTCTACCTCATTTGGCGAAGCACCGGGATATATAGTTGAAATGGATACTACGTTGTTAGAGAATTTTGGTAAAAGCTCATAACCCAACGAAAAGTAACTCAGGAGCCCAAGCAAAGTAAGCGCGGTAAATACCACAATTACCAGCGAAGGCCTTTTTATAGATATGTCAGTAATTTTCATTCTTTTTTAGTTTTGCATGTAAGGCAGTCTGCAAAAGCATCTGCTGGCAAACAATTATTTATTTTACAACACTAACTGCTGTTCCATCAAGTAAGTTGATCTGACCGCTGGTAATTACAGTTTCGCCTTCTTTCAAACCATCTAAAATCTCTACATTATCGCCCAGAATACGGCCTGTAACTACGTTACGAATTTTAGAGGTATTGTTAGATTTATCCAAAACGAATACCTGGTTGCTGCTAACACTACCCACAAAAGAAGTACGTGGAACCAAAATGCTTGGCGCTTGTTGAGGGAAGTTGAACACAGCAGTTCCATACATTCCGGCTCTCAGGCTGTTTTTTGTATTGTTGGTTACTTCAATCTCAATCGGGAAGTTTAAAGTAGCATCTGCTTTTGGTGCAATGAAGGTGATTTTTCCAGAAAATTTCTCATCAGGGAAAATGTTAGATTTAATGCTGATCTGGTCACCAATTTTCAAATTGGCCACCTGCGATTCATTTACATTCACTTTTAGTTTCAGTTTAGAAACGTCTACCAGTTCAAATAACTGAGTACCCTGAGCAGTAACAAATGCACCTACTTCAATGTATCTTTTGTTTACGATACCGTTGATAGGTGATTTGATGTTTGCATCACTCAACCTGCGTTGAGAAGCCTGTAAACGCAATTTTGCGTTTCTGGTAGCCAGCTTCGCCTGGTCTAACTGTTGTTGGGTTACACCACCAGTTTGATAAGAACTCTGATATCTGGCTTCATCTCTTAAAGCATTTTGATAGGTAGCTTCAGCAGTTTCTCTGTCTGTATTGATGATTTCAGCATCTAAACGGGCCAAAACCTGTCCTTTGCTTACGCGGGTACCTTCATCTACATAAATAGCAGTAATGCGGCCTGCATTTTCAGACAAGAAATTGAGCTCTTGTTTAGGGATAAAATTTCCGTTAGCGCTGAAATCCAGATCGACTACTTTTTTCTCTACCGGTGCAACACGAACAGCTACAGCACCACCACCTTTGGCAATGAAGGCCGTTTTCTCTTCGTTTTTCTTTTTATTGTTGCTTAATACAAAAGCAATTGCGCCCAGGGCAACAACAACGACAATAATTATGGTAATTACTCTTTTCATCAGTTTTATTGTTTTAATGTTATGATTAGACTGAGCTAATGGCTAGCCCGATCTCCCATATCTATTTTACTAGCGATTTAATATTTCCGTTTGATTTAATTAATTGTATTTCGGCAATTTTATAATTTAATAAAGCCTGTGTATAGCTGTTTTGAGCTTCAGTAAGTGAGTTTTCTGTTTCCAGAAGATCAGTTAGAGATGCCAAACCATTATTGTAGTTGTTCTGCGTACTCCTGTAAATTTCCTCTGCTAGCTGAGCATTTTTACGTTGAGCCTTTATGGTATTCATGTTGTTGCTCAATTGAATTTTTGCATTTTCATAAGCCAGGTTTAAGGAGTTGGTAGATTCTTTTCTATCTTCTCTGGCTTTTCTGATTTCTACATCTGCCTGGCGGATTTTAGAACGGGTTAAGAAACCATTAAAAATAGGAACCCTTAAAGTTAAACCTACTGCCGATGAACCGAAACCAATAGCCGTGCTGTTAGAACTCAGGAAATCGAAACCATTACTCTGGCTGGAGTAGGTGTAGTTGCCAGTTAAAGATAGGGTAGGATAATACTCCGATACATAAGCTTTTCGTTGTAATGAAAGCAATTTATCCTGATTATCTAAAAGCTTTATCTCCGTTCTGTTGGCATAATCTAATGAATCTCTGAACTCTGGAAGCTGGCTCACCTCTGTCAATTCTGTCGCAGGTAAACTAATAGCTGTAGTTACCGGCATACCCATTGAGAATTTTAATTGGTTTTCCAATTGGGTAATGGCATTGATGATCTGCTCGCGTTGTGTGTTCAAATTGGTAAGATTCACATTAATACGGTCTACATCAATTTTTCTGGCTAAACCGTTTTTGTATTGATTGCCAACAATTTTCTCTACCACCTTTACATTTTTAATGTTGGTATCGATTACATTTAATTGTTGCCTGTTTACCAATACCTGGTAATAGTTGTTCGCTACAAGCTCGATAATTTGCTCTTCTGTTAACTGAGAAACCAGATTATAATATTCCTCACTTGATTTGGCCGCCTGCAAACCTGTAAAAACCTGTTGGTTAAAAAGTTGCTGCGATAGTTGTACACCAGCGTTCGAGTTCCATTTCTGACCAAATTTTAAGGTTTGAAGCTGTCCGCCAAAATCAACCACCTGTTGTCCGATGATTGGATTGTACGTTAAGCCAGAAGTTCCGGTGATTTGAGGTAATGCCTGCGCCCTTACTTCCTGCACCTTATATCTCCCACCTTCTATATCCAGTTTTGACTTGCGTACTTTATTGTTGTTTTGGAGCGCATAGTTGAGCGCATCTTTTAAAGTTATCTGCTGCTGGGCAACAACCAACTGCGGTAAAGCGATGCCTATAAGAAATACGAGCATTAATTTTACCATTTTTACTCTGTGCATAATGTATGATTTTGTTTTCGGGTTTTTGTTTTTCTGATAGAACGTTGTTACGTAAGACGATGGACTTGCTTTTTTACTTTATCCATTTTCAATTTTTTAACATTTAAGCCCTTTGGCGAAAATGGTAGAAAGGTCTTTTTGCTTTTGCGTCATCTTATTCAATGCTTTTTTATCGGGTGAAATGTCTTTTCCGGTTTCCATAATGCACATGGTGGTTAAGCCCATCAGGCTTTCTAAATACAGTTCTGCAATGTGGGTCATGCTTTCGTGTTTTATTTCTCCCTTGGTTTGTGCCTGGCTAAAAATTTCAGCGTAAAAGGCCTTCTCTTGACTTTTTAATGTGGTAAGCTTGCTTTTCATCGCTTCATCATTCAATAAGTCTGGAATACCCTCTGAAATTTTTAGCATGTAATACTTCTGAAAAAAGGTGTTCCTTACATCAATGGTGTTGAATAAAATCTGCTCTAAACTTTGGTTTGGATTGTATTTTTTCTTCAACAAGGCAAAGTAATCTGTGAAAACTTTTTCTATAACCCCAATGATTAAACTTTTTTTATCAGGGAAATAATAATAAAGAGAAGGTTTTGATACGGATAAGTCTTCAGCTATATCATTCATAGTGGTTTTGTTAATACCAAAATGGATGAAGCGTTTTATAGCGCCATCAATAATCTGTTCTCTTTTTTTATCGGCTACAATCATTTTACTTTTCTACTTTCTGACTTTTTTAATATTTTAGTCAAAAATAGTGCTAAAAATCTGTTTGTTGTGCGGCTCGGCTTAATTCAGTCTAGATAATGACTTTTTGATGACATTAAAAAGCTTTCTATTTGGTTTTTATATATTTACAAAAGTAAAAATAGTCTGTATGTCAGTATTTGTCGCTTTAGTTGTTGTAGTTTTTACCATCCTCTTTATGGAATGTTTGTCCTGGTTTATACACAAGTATTTATTCCATGGGCCACTTTGGTTTATCCATAAAAGTCATCATAAACACCACGCCGGATTTTTAGAATGGAATGATGTTTTTGCAATTTTATTCGCGTGCATTTCTCTCTACCTGATGTTTATCGATCGGTTTAATTTTGGGTTCAGATTCTTTATTGGTTTAGGCATCACTTTGTACGGATTAATATATTTCGTTGTTCACGATTGGTTTGTCCACCAAAGGATCAGAGCTTTCAAAAGCAAAAACGGCTACCTGAGTTTAATCAGAAAGGCACATAAAATTCATCATAAAAACCAGGGCAAAGAAAATGGAAAGGCCTTCGGGCTATTGTTTGTGAAGAAGAAGGTTCTAAAATCAAATTTGTAATATGAAGAAAAGTGTTTGTTTTATGCTGGTTTTGATTGGTCTTATTACTTCTTGTAAGAAGGAAACCGATAAAGAAAGGGCAATAGCCATAGTTGAATCTCAATACGAGCGTAAGGATCAGCAACTTGATTTTGATCAGGCTACATTAGATAGTCTTTATACGATTTCTCCCAAAGCCTATGCAGATAGTATCTTAAAAGGCAACGAGCTGGATTCTGTTTTGGCTGTATTGGAGAGTCAAATTGAGCATTTTAATCAACGGGAATCAGATAGTGTTGGGTTAATTAGCGCCGAACTTACCAAACAACGCTACCGTTTGCTCGACCTTGCCAAAACAAAACCCCGGTTTATAGGCTGGAAGCTTTCAGGTGTAAAAGTGGAGGGGTTAAAATCTGAAGTATTAAGTTTTAATTTTGATAAAGCGATTACGAGGATTGTAAAGTAATTGGATTGAAGGGAGTTCTTTGTCCTGGCCGGACGGGCTTATCTTCTTTTGGCGTCAAAAGAAGCAAAAACGTCGGCTTAAAACTTTTCTTTCAAAGTAAGTGCTCTGGCTTGGATTGTGCAATCCGAAAACTTTGTTAGGCCGATCCGAGTGGAACGGAGAAACAGTACTGAGGCTTAGCTGGGTTGCAAAGTATGGTGGTTAGTAATTGCCTCAGCGAAGTGGTTGCATTAAGCGCGGAGTAAATTGCCCTTATATGTTCTTATATCCCTTATATGGTTCAAAAGCTCATGGGATTCTACAATGTTTACCACCCCCGCCAACACACAGGCTTACACACCCCCTCCTTGAAAAAAGGAGGGGAGCTAAATTACGATAGCTAGGCAGATGGATGTTCGATGTTGATTGTTTAGGCGTTTCGCTAGCTGCCTGTAATAATTAACTGCTTTTTCCCAAGTACGCTTCCGGCCTGGCAGCATTTCGCCGGATAGGACATTTGAATGCTTGTAGTTTCAAACGTTTACTTACTGCCTAAGGGAATAAGCAGCGCGGGTAGGTTTGTGTGGAGGGAAAGCCTCTTATTACCGCTAATGGCATTCGGATGCTCCTGGCCAAGAAAGGATGCAAGCCTTGGGTTTTTGTTTCTTTTGGGCCAAGCCAAAAGAAAGAGCCCTTCCGGCGGTGAGGAAGAAAAGTTGAATTTATATTTTCTTACATGGTTCAATTATAATGTTTCTCTCCAATTCGCGGCGATCATGCGCGCTCAAAACATCTTATCTATACTGAGGCTTATCTAACGCTCCTTCATTCAAAAAACTATTTTTTATCTTACTTTTGTGCGCAAACACAAAAAAACAATATGCTGCAGATTCAGGAAAATATTTCGCTAAAACCATATAATTCTTTTGGCATTGATGTTAAGGCACGCTTTTTTGCCGAAATATTTGATGAAGCAGATTTGAAAACACTCTTTCAGCATGAACTGGTAAAAAGCCAAAAGATTTTAGTAGTTGGTGGTGGTAGCAATGTTTTGTTTACTGAAGATTTTAACGGACTTGTTATCAAAATTAGTATCAAAGGTATTAGCGTAAATACCACTGACGAAAAAATATTGGTTACTGCCGGGGCAGGAGAAGTGTGGAACGATTTTGTAACTTATTGTGTTAGGCATCATTATGCGGGCGTAGAAAATTTAAGTCTTATTCCGGGTACAGTAGGTGCCTCGCCCATTCAGAATATTGGGGCATATGGCGTAGAGCTTAAAGATGTTTTTGAATCCTGTACTGCCTTTGAAATTGCAACAGGTTTGATTAAGACATTTTCTTTTGCTGATTGCCATTTTGGTTATCGGGAAAGTGCTTTCAAAAATGATTTAAAAGGGCAGTATATCATTACTGGTGTAACTTTTCGTCTTTCAGCAGAGGCTAAAATTAATACTTCTTATGGCGCTATTGAGGCTGAACTGGAAAAAAGAGGAATTACTGATCCTGATATCGCAGACGTATCTGCAGCAGTATCGCATATTCGGGTGAGTAAGCTTCCCGATCCGAGTACCATTGGAAATGCAGGAAGCTTTTTTAAGAATCCGGTAATCGAAAAACATGAATTTGCTGATATTGTGGCGAAACACCCCGATGTGGTACATTATCCCACAGCAGACAATAAAATTAAACTGGCCGCTGGCTGGTTAATTGAGCAGTGTGGCTGGAAGGGTAAAGTAGTGGGCAATACAGGTACATGGAAGAATCAGGCTTTGGTTTTGGTTAATCATGGGGGTGCCAGTGGTAGGGAGGTTTATGATCTATCTGCTCAGATAATAGACAGTGTTAAGTCTACTTTTGGAGTCACTTTGGAACGCGAAGTAAATATTCTGTGACCAAAAGGCGGTTAAAATTGGATTAAGCGTTTTGATGATGTGCCATTTTTTTTTGGTACTAAGTTTGTTTAGGATAAAGACGAATAAGTAATAATATCATTTGTTATTTTATAATCTTACCCCTAAAGCTAAACATCATGACAAAATTTGAATTCAATCATCTGGTTAATCACCACTCCGTATCACTGAGATCATATGCTTTAAATTTTACCAAAGATGCTGAAGACGCAAATGACCTGGTACAGGATACGATGCTGAAGGCAATTACTTACTACAATAAATTTAAAGAAGGTACTAACCTAAAAGGATGGTTATTCACGATAATGAAAAATACATTCATTAATAACTATCGCCGTTTAGTGAAAACCAATACCTTGATTACACAAAGCGAAGATATTTCATCTGCAAACCTGTCTTATAGTGCAACCAAGAACCAAGCGGAAAGTAAATTTATATTGGGTGATATTAATAAAGCACTTGAACAATTGCCGGAAGAATATTATGTGCCATTTATCCGTTATTTCGAAGGGTACAAATACCATGAAATTGCTGATATGCTCGAAATTCCAATCGGAACAGTAAAAACCCGTATTCACGTGGCCAGAGGAATTTTGAAAAAATATTTAAAAACGTATTCGAAAGATGTTTTGAATGCGGAGATTAACTAAGATATATCTTTCTATAAAACTGAAGGTCTGGATTTTTGTCCAGGCCTTTTTTTTGGAAAAGAGGTTTGGGATAAGGAAAAGGCTATTAAAAGCAAAAGGCCCGGAACTTCCAGGCCTTTTTGCTTATCATATATTTGGTTAGTTGATTCTTATTTTTTATTTCAACAATATTCCTTCTCTCTAATTTCGAAACAAATGAAAACCTTGAATAATTATCTGTTTAATTGAATTATTACAGTGTTTTTGTTTTGTGGTTATAAAGATAAGCGAAATTTTAAATTTGTCAAGCTTTTTTTTATCTTTTATTTAACTTTTTTATTGTTTCTTTTGCTACAACTTGTCCGGAGATGATTGCGGGTGGCACTCCGGGGCCTGGGACGGTTAATTGACCTGTGTATAAAAAATTTGTTACAATAGACTTTATTCTCGGTTTCAGGAAAGCAGTTTGTTTGAGGGTGTTTGCCAGTCCGTAGGCATTGCCTTTAAAAGCGTGATAATCCGAAACAAAATCATCCATTGCGTAACTCCGCTTAAACAGCACTGCATCTTTAATTTCATTGCCGGTTAAAGCTGCAAAACGTTCGCATAGCATGTCGAAATATTTTTCACGCTCTGCTTCGCTATCTGTTAGGCCTGGAGCCAGGGGCACGAGGAAGAAAAGATTCTCACAGCCTGCCGGAGCTACACCTGGATCACTTATTGATGGGCAACAAGCATAAAATAATGGATTGCTGGGCCATTGTGCTTCTGTATAAATTTCTTTCGCATGCTCGTCAAAATTCTGATCAAAAAAGAGGTTATGGTGCAGAATGTTTCTGAGCTTCTTGTTCAGGCCTATATAGAATAGCAGGCAAGAAGGCGCCATTGTGCGGTTATCCCAATATTTTTCGGTGTAGTTGCGGTAAGGTTTTTCTAAAAGTTGCTGGTCGATATGGTGATAGTCGGCATTGCCTATAATAAAGTCTGCTTTAAAATTCCCTTGATTGGTAATCACTTCTTCCGCAATATTTCCCCTTACTTCGATTTTTGAAACTTCTGTATTGAAAATGAATTTTACCCCCTCTTTCTCCGCAATGGTTTGCATGGCCGAAACAATTTTGTGCATGCCTCCCATAGGATACCAGGTTCCCAAAATAAGATCGGCATAATTCATGAGGCTGTATAGTGCCGGCGTGTTTTGTGGCGTTGCGCCCAAAAATAAAACCGGGAACTCTAATAGCTTACGTAGTTTTTCATGTTTAAATAGTTGATGTACATGCTTACGCATATTGCCCAATAGCTGCAATTTTATTCCACTAATGGCTAACCGCGGGTCAAAATATTCTAATACACTATGAGAGGGCTTAAAAACATATTCGTTCATGCCCACCTCGTATTTGTATTTAGCCTGTTTTAAAAAGGTATCGAGATTTTTGCTGCTTCCAGGTTCAAGTGTTTCGAACAGGGTATACAGTGCTTTTGTAGTGGCAGGAACATCGAGTGTGTCATCTTTTCCAAAGTAGATTCGGTAAGATGGACTTAATCTTTTGAGCGCGTAAAAATCGGAGGTTGTATGGTTAAACAGTTGGTAGAAATTCTCAAATACATCTGGCATCCAGTACCAACTTGGCCCCATATCGAATATAAAGCCATCTTTCTCCCAGGTTCTTGCGCGCCCTCCGGCCATTTCATTTTTTTCAATTACCGTCACCTCGTAGCCTTCTTTCGCTAATAATGCAGCAGCAGAAAGGCCTGCGAAGCCAGCGCCTATCACCAAGATTTTTTGCTTTTTATCCATTCTGCTAAATAAAGGAAAATTTGAGAAGATTGTTTGGTGTTTTGTTCAGGTTTCGCAGTCATCAGTACTGAAGCGACTGTTTTAAGATTTCCTGAATTTCTCCATGCTCTCGAATGACAGGTATACAAGGTTTGCATTTCGCTAAATAATTAACAGATTTTTGCTAAGTACGCCTCCGGTCTGGCATCCTATTGCCTGATAGACATTCAAACGCTTCCCGTTTCAAACGTTTACTCGCTGTAGGCGCAATAGATTTGGCCTCAGGTTTGCTACCTTTGTGGTTGCAAATGAATAAACGTATCCTATTTCTATTATTTTCTGTTCTCTTTGTATTCAAATCGGCTCAGGGGCAACTCTCTGGTAAAGAGATTACAGTGCTTAAAAGCGACATGGTTAAGGCCGTGGAGAACTCCAGACTTACAGATTCGCTTTTTAGCAGATTAGACAGGCTCCCTAATAAAACTGCGCTCATTACTGGTTATTTAGGTACTTTAGAAGCGTTGAAAGCGAAACACGCCTGGAATCCATATAACAAGATTAAATATGTTAGTCGTTCGCTTAAAACCATGAAGAAAGCCATTGCAATGGATAAAGAAAATATGGAAATCAGGTTTATGCGTTTTTCTATCGAGCATTTTACCCCCTCATTTTTAGGCTTCAGTAAAGATTTGGATGTAGATCGAAAGGAAATTGTAAAACACTACCAAAATCATAACTTTGGCCTTGCTGATGAAACCCTGGTGAAAAACGTAGCCAAATTTATGGTGGAGTGCAAACGCTGTACGGCCGAAGAAGTGAAAGTGCTAAAAAAATACTATTAAATGAACTATATCTATTTGCTGATTAATCTTGGTGTTATCTTTTTCCCTTTAGCTTTATCGTTTGATAAGAAGGTTCATTTTTTTAGCAAGTGGAAGTTTGTACTACCAGCAATCTTTCTTACCGGAATTGTATTCCTCATCTGGGATTTGCTTTTTGTGAAGCTGAATGTATGGTCTTTTAACCCAGATTACATTATAGGGTTCAAAGTATTGGGTTTGCCTATTGAAGAAATCCTTTTCTTTTTAACGGTACCCTATGCCTGTATTTTTATATACGAATGTTTGAATGCTTATTTTCCGGCCAATGCCTTGCAGCGATATAGTTTAGCCCTCAGTAACCTGCTTGTTGGATTATGTGTTGCCATTTTGTTTTTTGGCTACAGTAGATGGTATACACTCATCAACTTTGGGTTTTTGTTGCTGGTGCTGATGTATGTAGAGTACGTAAATGTAAAATTTAGGTTTATGTATAAGTTTTACAGGGCTTATCTGATTTCGTTGATCCCATTTTATATTGTAAATGGCTTTTTAACCGCCATTCCTGTGGTCATTTACAACGATAAAGAAATTTTGGGCATGCGGGTAGGAACCATTCCATTTGAAGATCATTTCTACTTATTGAGTCTGTTATTGATGAATGTGTTCCTGTATGAGTGGTTTAAAAACCGGAACACGAAATAATGGAACTTCCCATTTATACCAGACAGCAGCTGGCGTTGCGGAATGGCCAGGATAAACCTCAAATCTGGGTGGCTTTTAAAGGTTTAATTTATGATGTAACCGAAAGCCGTTTATGGCGAAATGGAAAACATTATGAGCATTGGGCGGGTCAGGATTTAACTGATGAGCTTGCAGATGCCCCTCATACAGATGCAGTTTTCATAAAATTTACTGCGATTGGTATTTTAGCCTAAACCAGATTGAGGCTGCTTAGAGAAGATTGCTTAAGCTCCTTAAATTCTGAAGGGCGTTTCCCTACCATTTTAAAGAAAGTGTTGCTAAAGGATGAAATACTATTATATCCTACCGAATAGGCAATTTCGCTGATAGTAGCGTCGCTTTCTAATAGTTTCTCCATCGCTTTTATCATTCGAGCCAATTTTAAGTACTGAAAAAAGGAGACATTCAATGCAGACTGGAACAATCTGGATAAGGTTCTGGTACTGAAGCTGGTTGCTTTTCCAACACTTTCTAAACTCATGGTATCCTGAGATAAATTTGTTGCGATATAGCGAAGTACAGGCCTTAAGCGTTCGTTTTCAGTTGTGGGTAATGCAATGGGGAGGGGATGTTGGCTCACAACCGGCAATATATTTTTAAGGGTATTCAGAAAATCATATTCCTTTGTTCCGGTGCTGATATTGCCATTCCACCTTTCAGAAAATAAGAACATTTCGAGCAATAAATTATTTACAGGATAAATGCCTATCTGCTTGTAAAAGGGGTTTTCATCATCAGTAAGGGTGTCAAAATAAATGTTTCTTACAATAGCTGCATGGAAGCGATGTTGCAAATGGTGTTCTACCCCCGCAGGAATCCACACATAATGCCTTGCGGGGAGAAAATAGGATTTCTCTTTGGTGTAAAGGAATATTACCCCACCTTCTACATAGGTAAGTTGTCCTTTTAAATGGGTATGATCCTGAAAGCGATCTTCAAATTTGCTATGCCAAACATACATGGTATCTGGTTTTTCATCTATTGCAAATAAAAGCTCTTCGTTGCTAACTTTAATCATTTGGCTGGTTTGAATAAATATCTGTCGATTTAGATAAAACAAAGAAACAAATCTCTGTCGAAATTTGCATCATTAATTAACAGATATGAATTTCGAAACGGTAAAAAAACTATTTGGATGGTGCATTCCTTTTCTTTTATCTCCAATTTTAAGCCATGCACAGCAGGTTCTGAACGATAAAAATCTAACCATCAGCAAGGTATGGGCGATGGCAGACAGCAATAATAAAAAGAATCAGATCCAGCAATTACAGGTACAGGCAAGCGATGTGAACATTAAATCGAGCAAGGCAGAGCGCTTACCCGAAATTGCTGCAGAAGGCACCCTGGCACATGTTTTCCCACTTCCAATTTATGAAAATGGTTTATTCCATACACCTGAACAATTCCCTGTGGTTTCTAAATATTATAAAGTGGGGGCAGATGCCTATTTAAACCTTTACAGTGGGGGTAAAACCAATACAGAAATCGCAGCTGCTAAAACAGAATCGGCGCTGAATACCATTAAGAAAGGGCAGCAGATGCAGGAAACACATTACCTGGCTGCAGTATACTTTTATGACGTTTACCGCAATCTTTCCTATCAGTCTTTATTGAAACAGGATATTAAAGAGCGCGAAAAGCAATTGGCAGAGATTAATCAGTTGTATAAAAACGGAACGATCTTAAAGAGTGATGTATTGCGCGCTGAGCTTCGTTTATCAAAGCAAAAGATGTTGTTAACAGAAATCGAAAACAGCATTAAAATAGCCCGGCAGAAGTTGAACATATTAATAGGCAGAGAAGACGATGCTGAACTTATTCCGCAGATAGGAGAAAATGAAACAGATGTTGTTGCATTAAAGCAGATAGAAGATTATGTGCTGCAGGCTAATGTTTCTTCTTTTCAAATGCAGCTTTCAGAAAAAGAGCAGGAATTAAGCAAGCTTAAACTTAAGGCAGTAAAGGCCAACGTGCTTCCAACCCTTGGTTTTTTCGCCGAGTATATGTATGCCTATCCGCAAATCCAGTTTTATCCCTATGCCCTTTCGCTGTACAGCAACGGGATGGCCGGCTTAAAGTTGAAGATTCCCCTTTCATCCTGGTATACCAATCAACACAAAGTAAAAGAAGCCGCCATTCAATTGAAACAGCAGGAAGTGGCAGACGGTGAGGTGAAGGATCAGGTGAGGCAGCAGGTAAAAGAAAACTATATCCGGTATAAGGAATCGGTGCAGAGAATCGGTTTGGCAGAAGAAAATATCAAACAGGCTACAGAAAGCTACCGCATTGTTCAGAATACTTATTTCAATCAGCTTTCATTGCTAACCGATTTGCTTGATGCGGAGACGCAGTTGCTGCAATCTAAGTTTGAACTGACCACAGCAAAGGTTAATGCCAAAATCCAATACTATCAATTATTAAAAACTACAGGAAATCTATAAAAAAATGAGCACTCAAAAACAAACTAAGGCTGATTTGGCCATCAGCCGGATCACCACAGTAATTGCATTAATTGTATTGGTCGTTCTGTTGATCTGGGGAGGGAAAACCTTGTTCGGTTACATTAAGTATGAAGAAACCAATGATGCCCAGGTAGATGAATATATTAATCCGGTTACGGCAAGGGTAAGCGGATACGTTAAAGAAGTAAGGTTTGAAGAAAATCAGGACGTAAAAAAGGGAGATACACTTGTACTGATTGATGATGATGATTATACGGTGCAGCAGGATGAGGCCTCGGCTTCCTTGTTGAATGCCGAGGCGCAGGTTGCAGTTCAGCAAAGCAACATTAAAACGGCACAGGCAGGAGCAGCAGTTGCTGCAGCTAAAATTTCATCGGCAAAAGCCAGATTGTGGAAACAACAGGCAGAATACGATCGTTACAAGAAGCTCTTTGATGCAGAATCGGCCACTCGCCAGCAACTGGAAACGATAGAAAGTTTGTTGCAGGTAGCTCAGGCAGAATTTTTAGCAGCTAAAGAAGATTATGCTGCAGCCATGTCGAAAACCAATGATATTAAGGCTCAAAGCGAAGTGTTGCAATCGGAAATAAAAAGGAGGGCAGCTGTTGTTAAACGCAATAATTTGAATACCTCTTACACAGTAATAGTGGCGCCTTATGATGGAAAAATGGGCAGAAGGACAATACAGCCGGGACAATTGATTCAAAATGGTCAAACACTGGCGTACATTGTGGATAGAAGCCAGGGGAAATGGGTGATAGCAAATTTTAAAGAAACTCAAATTGCCAAAATGCGTGTGGGCGAGGCGGTGAGTGTAGAAATTGATGCTTTCCCAGACGAAGTTTTTGCAGGAAAAATTGAGTCGCTTTCTGCTGCTACCGGATCGAGGTTCTCTTTGTTGCCTCCGGATAATGCTACCGGAAACTTTGTGAAAATTGCACAGCGGATCCCTGTTCGTATTCGTTTGGAGGAGAATCAGGTAGATTTTGCGAAGTTGAATGCAGGAATGAGTGCCATTGTAAAAGTTAAAAAGAATGGCTAAAAAACTAACCATATTTAAAAGCAAAGTGCCCGAATGGCTAATTATGGTAAGTATATTTGGGGTGCTTCTATCTTCGGTTTTACTGTTTGCCTTATCAACAGCAGATGGTACTGCAGCTGCAGGATACTATGGAGCCGAACCATCTGATATTCAGTTTTCACTGTTGATGTTTTATGCTGCCGTGGCAAGTTTTGCAGTAGTAGAGCGGCGTTTTTTTGCCCGTGTGGTGACCAAAGATTACCTCATCATCTGCATCCTGCTAGAGATTGGTATTGCTTACCTTTGTTACCATACCCGTGAGTTGTGGTTAGTGTTTGTATTGCGTTTCTTACAAGGTATTGTGAATTGTGGCTTAACCAGTATTTCATTGAATCTACTTTTCAGCAGATTGAAAACCGAGCATGCCAAAGAAACAGGCTACACCATTTTTTATGGGATGATCTTATGTGTTTCCCCCATCACGGCCTTGTTTTCTGTTCCTTTAGTGGAGAATTACGAATATAACACTTTGTATAAAGCCATTATTTTTTGCTTTTTGCCAAGTGCATTGTTGTTGTTTAGTGTGATGAATAGGGTGCATGCCGTTAGGAAAATGCCCTTGTATAAGATAGATTGGCTAAGTTTTGCGCTTTTTGGTGCTATGCTGGTGTTTATCGCCTATGTATTAGTATACGGGCAGGAAAAAGACTGGCTGGATGATGTTTCTATCCGCTATTCAATTATGGCAGTTATTGCCTTGTTTTTGGTTTCTATAGCCCGACAGCTCAGTTTAAAAAGACCCGCGGTTAATTTACATGTCTTTAAGTCACGCAATTTCGGGATTGGAATTGTTTTTCTGGTAATTCTTTATTTAATCAGGGGGGCTTTTACACTTACTACATCTTATTTTATTACTGTTTTAGGGATGGATGCTTTGCACGCTAACGAAGTGATGTTGTTCAATATTTTTGGGGTAATCTGCGGTTCGGTGGTGGCAATCCGTTTTTTGATCAGGTCGAAACATTTAAGGTTGTTATGGCTGAGTGGATTTGCCCTACTTTTGGTTTTCTTTTTATGGATGTGCAGGCTTTTTGCAAGTGAAGCCGGAACCTTACATTTCTATCTGCCATTATTTTTGCAGGGTTTGGGTGCTGGCATGGTTATGTCGCCAATAGTGATGTTTATCATGTCGTCGGTGCCCGAGAAGTTAAGCCAGTCAGCGGCTTCTGTTGGTATTTTTGTCCGTTTTTCTACTTTTAGTTTGAGCCTGGCTTTTATCAATTTTTACCAGTTGTACTTTAAAGGTAAGCACAGCGACGAGCTTCGCAATCACCTCTCCGCTTTAGATTTTAATCTGCCAGAACGTTTAACGATGTATCAAAATACTTTACATAGCAGAGGGTTGCCAATGGACCAGGCCGGAAAAGCTGCGCTGGCACTTTTAAATAAAGCAGTACAGAAACAAACATTTTTAGAGTTTTGTGTAAGTTATTATGAGCTGATAGCGGTATTGTGTTTGGTTAGTATTTTATTAATAGTGATACAGCCTGTGATTAGCAGAACCGTGATCAATTTGAGGAACAGGCAACCAGCTGCAGTAGGATTTTAGGGTGTGTTATGCCAGGCTGAGATGAAGGAATATGTGTTTATAAACCTATCAGTCAGCTAGTCGTGTGAGTTTAAATAAATAAAAAGTAAAAAATATAATTGAACTATATAAGCCATATAAGAACATATAAGTTCAAATACTCAATGCTTAATTCAGCCACGTCGCTTCGCAATTGCCTAACCGCCATGCTTTGCCACCCAGTTAGGCCTGGACAAGATAATCCTATTTGTAGCTCGCGATATGCATAACCATACAAGCCATCATTCCTTCATAGAAACGAATCAACATCGAACAGGTATCTGCTCAGCTATCGTAATTTATCTCCCCTCCTTTTTTCAAGGAGGGGGTGGGTAAGCCTGTGTGTTGGCAGGGGTGGTAAAACATCGTAGAACCCCATGAGCATTTGAACCATGTAAGCCATTTAAGAACACATAAGTTAAACTTATTCAATTCTAATGCAATGTTTTAACCACCCTGCTTTGCCACCCAGCTAAGCCTTAGCACTGTTTCCCCGTTCTACTCGGATCGGCCTAATAAAGTTTTCGGGTTGCCCAATCCAAGCCAGAGTACTTACTTTGAAAGAAAAGTTTTAAGCCGACGTTTTATTAATGGTTGTTTACTGTTTTTTAATTGTATTAATGAGCTCCCCGATGTAATATCGGGTTCGGTTTGCTTCTTTTCGACGCCAACCTGCGCAGCAAGCATAGACCGATGAAAACATAAGAACTACTGAAAAAAGAAGATAAGCCCGTCCGGCCAGGACAAAAAGATTCCCTTTCTTTCTCACCGCCGGAAGGGCTCTTTCTTTTGGCTTGGCCCAAAAGAAACAAAAACCCAAGGCTTACATCCTTTCTTGGCTAGGGGCATCCGAATGCCATTAGCGATAATAAGAGGCTTTCCCTCCACACAAACCTACCCGCGCTGCTTATTCCCTTGGGCAGTAAGTAAACGTTTGAAACTACAAGCATTCAAATGTCCTATCCGGCGAAATGCTGCGAGGCCGGAGGCGTACTTGGGAAAAAGCAGTTAATTATTATAGGCAGCTAGCGAAACGCCTAAACAATCAACATCGAACATCCATCTGCCTAGCTATCGTAATTTATCTCCCCTCCTTTTTTCAAGGAGGGGAGTGTGGAAGCCCATGTGATGGCAGGGGTGGTAAAACATCGTAGAATCCCATGAGCGTTTGAACCATATAAGGGATATAAGAACATATAAGAGCAATTTACTCCGCGCTTAATGCAACTACTTCGCTGAGGCAATTACTAACCACCCTGCTTTGCAACCCAGCTAAGCCTCAGTACTGTTTCTCCGTTCCACTCCGATCGGCCTAACAAAATTTTCGGCAGGCACAGTCCAAGCCTACTTACTGACTTTAGAAGAAAAACGGCGTAGCCCTCATGAATACCATCAAGGACAATAAACACTAATGAATAATTTTAAGCCGATGTTTTATTAATAGTTGTTAATTGTTTTTAACTGTATTAATGAGCTCGCGAAAGGCTCGGTTTGTTTCTTTTGGTGTCAAAAGAAAGACGCCCGTCTGGCCAGGACAAGGTAATTCGGGGAGACTTAATAAATTTGCTTGGCAATCCTAACAACTTACATCTTTTTATCTGGAAAGCGTGCCCAAAAAAAAGCCGCAAATCGATAAGTTAAATTACCAACTTGCGGCTTTATTGTATTGTGGTTAAATTAAGCTTCTATTGTGAAAGCGCTCAGGTTTACAAATTCCTGAATTCTTCCTGCAACTTCTTCATCAGTTAAGTTTAATAACTTTTCGGTGCCAAATTTCTCTACGCAGAAAGAGGCCAAAGCCGATCCATAGATGATGGCATTTTTCATGTTATTGAAATTGATGGTCCCTACTTTAGCAAGGTAGCCAATAAAGCCTCCGGCAAAAGTGTCGCCAGCGCCTGTTGGGTCGAAAACCTCTGCCAATGGTAAAGCTGGTGCAGAGAAAATTTTGTCTTCATGAAACAATAAGGCACCGTGCTCACCTTTTTTAATGATCAGGTATTTTGGGCCCATGGTTAAGATTTTCTTAGCTGCTTTTACCAAAGAATATTCTCCTGATAATTGACGGGCTTCTGCATCATTAATGGTTAAAACATCTACCATTTTAATGGTTTCTAATAAATCGTCCATCATAATGTCCATCCAGAAGTTCATCGTATCCATTACGATTAATTTTGGGCGGTTTTTAAGGCGTTTAATTACCGTTTGCTGCACTTGTGGGGTAAGATTGCCTAACATCAGGTATTCGCAATCCTGGTAGCTTTCAGGAATGATTGGGTCGAAGTTCTCCAATACGTTTAATTCGGTGATTAATGTATCGCGACTGTTCATGTCATTGTGGTATTTACCCGACCAGAAAAATGATTTTTCTCCTGCTTTAATTTGAAGGCCTTCGGTATCGATGCCGTGATTGTTAAATGTATCGATATCTGCTTTTGGGAAATCATCACCTACAACAGCAACAATTTTTGCTTTGTCGTAGAAGTAAGAAGCAGCCAAACTGGCGTAAGTTGCCGCACCACCAACAATTTTGTCTGTTTTTCCGAAAGGAGTTTCTATAGCATCGAAAGCCACAGTACCTATGATTATCAGGCTCATATATCTTTTTTTAATTTTTTTAAAAATTTTTCACTGCAAATATTGCATAAATAATTTAAAAGCCCTAATATTGCATTCCCAAAACGAACGAGTGTATAGCTGCTGTAAAGCACAGGAAACAAGTTTTTTTGGAACCGGATTCCTTCTTAGCTCAGCCGGTTAGAGCATCTGACTGTTAATCAGAGGGTCGCTGGTTCGAGCCCAGCAGAAGGAGCAAACCCCACTGGCCTGTGGGGTTTTTTATTTTTCTTTCTCGAAAGGGAAAAACGCCAATGGATTTTGGCAACATTTTACTGAAATAACCGTTAAAAAACATAGTCCTTCTTAGCTCAGCCGGTTAGAGCATCTGACTGTTAATCAGAGGGTCGCTGGTTCGAGCCCAGCAGAAGGAGCCAAAAGCCAACTTTTTTAGTTGGCTTTTTTCGTTTGGGGCTGGGTCCTGATTTACATCGTGGAACCCAGCAGAAGGAACAAAGATTTGCAAGTCTGAAATTGCATAAACCTCATTTCTAGCTAATAGCTTCAATGGCAAAGATTTTATAAATGCATTGTGATTATACTTATTATTAATGCTCCGCCTTTTTAATTCAACATGCTGTTGAAATAATATAAGATAAACGATTATTAGTCGTTTATTTTGTTGATATTTTGCATATTTTAATATTAAGAAAAGTTCAGATTTTGTTTGAAAATGATGCAATCGCAAACTATATAAAGCTTAACTAAAAGTAAATATCTGTTATTTCGGTTTGGAGACCTTGTTATGGAAAGGGGTTCCACTATTTCTTTGTAGCGATTGCTCTTTTAATTTGAGTTTCCATTATAATGGCGATTTAGTAAATATTCACAGTTACTTAAGCATTAGGATGTGTTATTACAAATGAATTTGTAGAAGTTGCTCGTGTGATTAACTTTGACTAAAATAAGACCCAAAAGATGAAATGGATTACCCGTGAGAGGCCAAAGATTGATCGTATTGCGTGTCCGTGGCTTATTAAAAGGTTCATCGATAAGGATGCTGAGATAGTCTATGTGCCATCGGCAAATGTAGTGGAAATTGCACATCAGATCAATGCTATTCCATTTGATGTTCCTGATGTAGAATTTACGCATTATCGCGACCATTGTACTTTCGATTACTTTATCGAGAAATTTCAGCTAAAAGATCCGGCACTATTTGTTTTGGCTACTATTGTGAGGGGAGCGGATACCGATCGTCACGATATAGCCAGCCAATCAAGCGGACTTTGGGCGATATCTGCAGGACTTGGATTTAATTTTAAGGATGACTATCAGCTTTTGGAACAGGGCATGGTCATCTATGATGCACTTTATAGTTGGGCAAAACACCTTCAGCAAGAGAAGCATACCGAAAGCCCGATGGAAAAAATGCTGATGGAAGTTTTCAATAAATTCCTTAAGGAGAAGGCTGGAGGAAAGAAAACACCAGAATGGGCAAAACAGCTTAAAGAGATTATTCAGGATCAGATAGATACCAATCTGGCATTGAGCTTAAAGGATATTTCAAAGAATCTCGATGTCCACCCATCCTATCTCTCAAGGGAGTTTTCCAAATACTTTGAAGACCTTTCGTATGGTGAATATATCCGTAAGCTTAGGGTTGAAAAGTCTATACAGCTTATTCATTCTGGCAATTATAAGCTGACAGAGGTTGCTTATCTGACAGGTTTTTCAGACCAGAGCCATTTTACGCGGATTTTTAAGCTCCATACTGGTAAAAACCCTTCGGAGTTCAAGAAAAAGAGCAAGAAAAGTCAATAGGATACAAAAAGTTAGTTCCGTTCTATTTTTAAAGTTTTCCCTTGGGTAGTTTTAAAACATGAAGCGGAAATATCTTAGCGTACTGATTCTTGTAGCTCTGGCAGCTAATTCTTATGCACAGGAAACCTATCCAAAAATGAACGGCTATGCTGGCATTGTTCACCCCATTGCAACTTTCAGCTCTGCCGGAACAGACTTTAATTTTGATGGCCATTATGTGGTTGGGCTTCCGATTGGACTGAACCTTTGGAAGAACAAAAAAATAGGCTTCTCTTTTGAGGTAGTTCCCTATGTGAGAGCAGAAAATGGTTCGAGCAAAATGTCGAACCTATTAATACATCCAGGTGTTTTGGTTTCGCTCGGCAATGGCTTTACCTTTGCTGGCAGATTGGCATTTGAAACTTCTGGTAGATATGGAGTTACGCCAGTTTTCAATAAAGTGATTGTCAAAAACAAAAACTGTAGCTTTTTTGCTGCTGTCCCGATACCATTCAGGTTTGGCAATGAGAAGCCTTTTTCTACAACTGTCGCCTTCCAGTTTGGTCTAGCTTTTTAGAGAATGGGAAAAGAAAAATTATCATACAGGCTTAGCGATGTGGTCATCTATTTCCTAAAACTTGGTACATGGGGTTTTGGAGGCCCCGTTGCATTGGTAGGCTATATGAATACCGATCTTGTTGAAAATAAAAAGTGGATTACAGAAGAAGAGTATAAGGAAGGTTTGGCACTTGCACAGCTGGCTCCAGGTCCTTTGGCAGCACAATTGGGAATTTATATCGGTTTCATACATTATCGGTTTCTTGGAGCAACACTCGTTGGGCTTGCTTTTGTGCTTCCATCATTTATCATGGTAGTACTGTTGGGAATGGCATATAAACTTTATAGTGGACTGCCATGGATGCTGGCCGTATTTTATGGGGTAAGTGCTGCTGTAATCGGGATTATTGCCATTAGCGCCTATCGATTGACCATTAAGTCTGTGGGCAAGCTTAACCTTGCAGATTTTAAGGGTAAATGGCTATTATGGATTTTTTATATCGTTGGAATTACTGTAACGGTAATCACCCAAAAGGAGGATATTCTGCTCTTTATTGCTTGTGGTATAATCTACATGCTTGTAAAAGCTCCACCCAAATGGATTAAAAAACCTAGTGCGCTTCCTTCAATTCTTATTGTAGGGACTGGGTTTTGGCAATATGATGGAAAAATACTACAGGAAATAGGATGGTTCTTTTTAAAGGCGGGCGCACTGGTATTTGGTAGCGGTCTTGCCATTGTTCCATTCTTGCATGGAGGAGTGGTTGAACAATTTGGCTGGCTTAACGAACAAGAATTTGTCGATTCGGTAGCTGTTGCCATGATTACCCCAGGGCCAGTAGTAATTACTGTAGCATTTATAGGATATCTTGTAGCTGGATTTCCGGGAGCATGTGTGGCAGCATTTGCAACTTTTCTGCCCTGTTATCTTTTTACCATAGCACTAGCGCCTTCATTCAAGAAAATTGCAAGAAATGCGAGTATTAAAGCGTTTGTGGATGGGATTACATCGGTCGTAGTAGGTTCACTTGTTGGGGCGGTTCTGGTCATAGCTACAAGAAGCATCATAGATATTCCAACAGCATTAATTGCTGTTGCCAGTATATTTGCGTTAATTTATATTAAGAAATTGAAGGAACCCCATATCATTTTCATATCAGCATTATTGGGTATTATAATCAAACTACTTTTATGAAAAGAGGAGGTTTTAAAAGCAGGAGTATTTTTTGATGTAGGATTAATTCTTCCATTTGCAGATGTATTTTAATAAACATCGTAAGCAATGACCCGGATAAATTGGGAGATATCAATGACAATTGTAACCAGCAGGTTCTATTTTCAAGATCTGACTGCAAAGCTAAAAATCCATACATCTAATTATTCAGAGGGGATGATGAAATTTATCCCGGATCATATTTATGAATAGATTTTACGATTTACCTTGACAGGACGAAACACTATCTGGAAAAACCGAGCAGACCTTTTTGATATAAATAGGACGCCATCTGATAGTTGGCAATTGTTTCATTGATGAGTGTTTGATCTGCTGGAATAGCTAAAGCACTCCCGGTTTTAAAATTAGGTTTAAAGGTGGCAGCTTTTTTATTGGGATCAAGGATAACCAGTTTTCCGCCTTTAATGTAGCCCAAACTTTGGTAGGTGCTGATAAAAGCCCGCTCATCACCATGTTTCACATGAAATATATCCTGTCCGAAGAATTTACTGGTATAATTAAATCCCAGATATCCGAGGATGGTTGGTCCAATATCAATCTGGGCTGTTAATGGGTCGAATTTTCCAGGCAAAATGTGTCCTGGGCTATAGAAAATCATCGGAATATGGTATTTGTCAACCGGTAATTCCACTTTGCCCGCACTTGATGCGCAGTGATCTGCAACAATGATGAAAAGCGTGTTAGAGAACCAGGGTTTAAGCTTAGCCTCCCTGATAAATTTTCCAATAGCATAATCCGTGTACTTTACAGCACCCTCCCTGCTGGTATGAGAAGGAATATCTATCCGCCCTTCCGGGTAAGTATATGGCCGGTGATTAGATACGGTCATAATCTGCGCAAAAAAAGGTTTTTTATTTTGGTAATCCCGGTCCAGTTCCCTTAATGAGAGTGTGAACAGGTCTTCATCGGCAACGCCCCATATATTGGAATAATGAATTTCGTTATCCTGAAGCGCACTGCGATCCGTTACCTGATAACCATTGTTGGAAAAGAATTCGTTCATGTTGTCAAAATAACCGTACCCACCGTATATAAAACGGCTATTGTAGCCCTTAGATCGAAATACACTGCCCAGTGTAAATAGATTTTTGTTATCAGGACGTTTAATAATCGATTGCCCGGGTGTTGGTGGAAGGCAAAGCGCAAGCGCCTCCAAGCCCCTTACCGTTCGGGTACCCGATGCATAAAGATTGTCAAAGAGCAGCCCCTCTCTGGCCAACGAATCGAGTTGAGGAGTAAGATGCTGTGTATTGCCAAAACTACCTAAAAATTCTGCGCTGAGGCTTTCTACACTGATTAGCACAACATTCATTTTGTTTTCGGGTGTTAAGCTATTGATCTTTCGGGCGATGTAGTTGCCACTTAGCCTGGTATTTGTATCATTCCCCAGCAAATGATGCATAATTTGTGTAGTGGCCTTTAAAGGAAGTGTTCTGTAAAAAGTATCGTAATCCAGCTGGTTATGCCAAAAAGCAAAGCCGAAATCGTACATGCCATTTCCGGCAAGTTCATTGTCGAATTGATTGTTACTGTGATTTTTCCATTTATGGTTTACACCGAAATATGCGATTACCGGAACGCAGAGAATCAATAAGCTAAGCTTACTGCGTTTTTTCCATCTCATTTCAGTTTGGGTAGAGCTTAAAATGATTTTTCTTAAGAGATAAACAATTGCTGCGGTAACGATCAACAGTATAGCCATAATGCTATTGATGGGGTAAGACTGACGGATGTTACCGATAACTTCTGTGGTATATACCAAATAATCTACAGCAATGAAGTTATATCTTACCGAAAACTCTTCCCAGAAGAACCATTCAGAAACGGCATTAAAGATTAGGGAAAACACAACAACAAAAAAATAGACATACAGTAAAATTCTGCTTAACCGGCCTTTATACCATTTGGAGGGGAACAGCCAAAGATAAATGACAAATGGTATAAGGGCAAATGATGCTGCTGTAAGATCATATAAGAGCCCGATGATAAATATTTTGATCAGGTTGAAGATAGACCAGTCTACCTGACCGGCGCTAAAGCAGAGTAAAGTTATCCGGGTTAATAGAGCGGTAACACACAATAAGGCAACGGCTAATACAAGCGGGCCGAACCTGTTTGCAAATATTTGGATTGTTTTTTCTCTGATGGTCATATTGGGGATGTTTTGCTGTAGAAGGGATTAAAATTCGCCCTTTCTATGACCTGCAAAAGTAGATTGCAATTCTGTAGAAATTCTGAAGAGGGAGGATAGGTAAGCTCAGGGTTGGAAGGCTACAGCATAAAGCGCGAATCCTGGTATTCAATGCCTGCTGTTTTATTTGGTATTGCAACTTCAGCTTTGCTTCAGAATTATGGGTTATTCTTGTGCATAGTACTTTTAAATGGATAGACTTTTGCATTTCGCTTTATTTCAATAATTTACATCATGAAAATTTTGATCATCGAAGATGAACAGGGATTGTTAGAAAGTATATTGGCCTACTTTACAGGTGAGGGCAATATTTGTGAGTGGGCTAGTGATTTTGTACAGGCTGCTGATAAGATAGCACTTTATAACTACGACTGTATCTTGCTTGATCTTGGCCTGCCCGGAGGAGAAGGATTGGAGCTGTTGGCCAAACTCAAAGCGATGAAAAAAAGAGATGGAGTAATGATTATTTCTGCCAGGCATTCACTCGATGACAGGCTTGCCGGACTGGACCTCGGAGCCGATGATTATTTGGTGAAACCCTTTCATCTTTCTGAGTTAAAAGCAAGGGTAAGTGCCATTGTCAGGCGTAAGAATTTTGATGGAAATAATGTTATCATTTTTAATGAAATCAAAGTTGATGCATTTGCAATGAATATTTACGTTGGTGATAAACAGGTGACATTAACGAAGAAAGAATTTGATTTGCTGGTTTATTTCCTTTCTAACAAAAACAAAGTGGTAACCAAAAATGCAATGGCCGAGCATCTTTGGGGTGATGAAATGGATCTTTCTGATGATTTTGATTTTATCTACACACACGTAAAGAACCTCAAGAAAAAACTTACAGAGGCAGGCGCAGCAGATTATTTGCGTTCAGTTTATGGTATAGGTTATAAATTTGGTGATCTATGAGACTTTCGGTAAAATACAATAGGGTAAACCTGGTTACCTCACTGGTTGTATTAATCATCACCGGGATTATTTATTATATTTTTATCCATTTTATCCTCACCGAAAGGCTTGATCGCGATCTTGCGGTAGAAGAGAACGAAATCAGGCAGTACACTGCTATCTATAAAAAGCTTCCGCTTCCGGCCAGTTTCATTGATCAACAAATTTCCTATAAACCCTTTCATGGCGACACTACCGATATCCGGGTGTTCAGCGATACCACTTATATCAATCCAAAAGGCAAAGAGGCAGAGCCGGGAAGGATGCTGATCACTACCGTAGTGCTTAATAACCAGGTGTATCAGGTTACCATTACCAAATCCAGAGTTGAGTCTGAAGATCTGGTGAGGATTATTCTGCTGATTACCCTCGGCGTAACCATGGTATTGTTAATTGCGCTCCTGTTTGTTAACAGGTTCCTCCTCAACAGGCTCTGGAAGCCTTTCTTTACCATACTTAAGCGGATGAAAGGCTTTGAGGTAGCTAAAATGGAGAATATTCAGGAAGAACCAACCTCCATTGATGAGTTTAATGAACTTAACAGATCGGTAAATGAGATGGCTGCAAAGGTGAAGCAAGACTACAAAGAGCTTAAAAGCTTTACCGATAATGCCTCTCATGAAATGATGACGCCCCTTGCCGTGATCAATTCAAAATTGGATTCGCTGCTTCAAACCGAATCTTTTACTCAACGTCAGGGCGAACTGTTAGAAGATATTTACCAGGCAACAGGTCGACTTTCCAGGCTTCACCAATCGCTCCTGTTACTGGCTAAGATCGAAAATCATTTGATAGCAGATGTTCAACGCTTTGATCTGAAAGAACTGATAGTAAACAAAATCAGCCAGTTTCAGGAGCTTCTCGAACGTAATAATCTCCATTTGGAGTCAGCGCTCGAAGATCAGCAGGTAGAGATGAGCAGGTATTTGGCCGATATTCTGCTGAATAACCTTGTTGGCAATGCTATCAGACATAACCTGCCTGGCGGCGATATTTCTATCCGGTTAAACAGAGATAAACTTAGCATTTCCAATACCGGGAAAAATGGAGCATTGCAGTCGGGCTATTTTGATCGTTTTTCAAAATCAGCCGAATCAGAAGGAATGGGGCTTGGCCTGGCCATCACTAAGCAAATATGTAATCTTTACAGTTTTGATATTGTTTACGAGTTTAAAGAGGAGAAACATTTTTTCATAGTTTATTTTAAACCAGTAGATTAACTTCAGGATTGCTACAAAATTCAGCCTTAGTTTTGATGGAAATTAAAACTATGAAAAGGATTTTTGGAATGGTATTGTTGATGGGTGCAATGATTATATCAGTGCATGCCCAACAGGTGTCTGTAATATCTTCTTTAAACAATCAAAAAGATTCGTTAAGTAGCGTAAATGGCGATTCAACCGGTCGCTGGTACGCCGGCGATGATATACCCAAAAGGAAATTCAATACCAGGGCTTTTATCATCCCTGCCGTATTTATCGGTTATGGATTTGCTGCAGTTTATGACCATGGAGCCCTTAAGCAGCTTGATTTAAGTACCAAAGATGAACTTCAGGAAGATCATCCGCGGTTTGCTGCCCATGTTGATGATTATTTGCAGCTCGCGCCTGCAGCAGCGGTGTACGCGCTTAACTTATCAGGCCTAAAGGGTAAGCATAATTTATTCGATGCTTCCATGTTGTATTTAACATCTTCTGCTATAATGGGATTATCAACCCATCTCGTTAAACAGGGAGTAGGGAGAATGCGGCCAGATTTTTCTGGAATAAACTCCTTTCCTTCAGGTCATACCGCCTCTGCATTCATGGCAGCAGAATTTCTCCACCAGGAGTATAAAGGCGTTAACCCCTGGATTAGTTATGCCGGTTACTTTGTAGCAACAACTACAGGAGCACTTAGGATGTACAACAATAAGCACTGGTTCAGCGATGTGGTAGCAGGAGCGGGCTTCGGTATTGCCTCTACAAAAATTGCCTATCTGATATATCCCTATATGAAAGGAGTTTTTAATGTAAAGAAAAGGAGCGGCTTTAGCCTGATGCCATTCTATCAATCAGGTACTACCGGGCTAATGCTGGCAGGAAGATTATAGATTCAGTATATCAAACACACTGCGTATAATATTGGACATTATTTGGCTCATCAAAATGTACTTATTGACATAAACCAGCAAAACTGATAATTATGGTTGCAATATTTTTATCTTTTTTAAATACCGATGAAAAAAATTATCCTGATTTTTGTTTTGATGCTTACCTTTTTTGTTAAAATCCTTAATGTGTTGTTAATTTTATGTTGAGATTCTGTTAATTTTAGTTAACTCCTTTATGTTGGTTATTTTTTTTGTGAGTTAAGTTGATTATTTCTTTATTTTTTGTGTTTTTGACAAAACATTTAATTTGAAATGATTGTTTCGTTTATATAAAAGCCTATCCCAGTTTTTTCATTTAAGAATTATGATGATTAGCGCTTTTATTTAAAAATATATGCCGTTACTATCATTTTATTATGACGCTCAAATTCATCCTAAAAGCATTTGCTATCACTGCAATTTTTATTTTAAGTATTCAAAAGCTCAAAGCTGCAGATGATTTTCCCTATGGTTGTATCATTTACTATAACGGTGCAGAAAGAGTTTTTACCGATTTTCAGTTTATTGATGCGACATCATCACGGCACTATTCGCTCAGTACAAGCTATAAACAAGGAACTGGAACATGTGAAGCAACAATTACCTACGGTTCTCCATTGGGTAGCGGCTGTACGGTAGATGGAGCAACAACGGGCACAATGGTAACCATTACCGCTTTGATTAATTGTCCGATAGATGACCATACACCCATGCTAATGTTAGTGTCGGTATTTTTTGGTGCTTTACTTATCAGAAAATATGAGCGGCTTATTGCAAGTCCAGGTTGATATTCATTAATAAAGAGCGTTCCAGGGGTTTAAGTTAAATGGTTTCTTATAAACGATGCACGTATAAAAAATGCCGTCCAACTTAGTCAGACAGCACCTTTCATTTATTGCCGCGTGGTAATAATCCCTTTGTCTTTAACCTCAGGGGTAGCAGTTAGTACAAATTTGTTATCCCTATTGTTCAGGCATACCATTTGGATCCATCCATACATATTCCCAGTGGTGACCATCCAGATCATCGAAGCTGTGTTGGTACATAAAGCCATAATCGGTAGCCGGATTAGGGATGGTGGCACCAGCAGCAACTGCTTTATCTACCATTTCATTAACAGCTTCTTTACTGTCCGCAGATAAGGCGATGGAGCATTCTACCGCTTTGTGGGCATCTGTAATTTCTTTTTTTGTAAAGGTTTGAAAATAGGATCGGGTTAGTAGCATCACGTAGATCGTATCACTGATGATCATGCAGGTTGCTTTTTCATCGGTAAATTGTGGGTTAAAAGTATATCCCAGTTTGGTAAAGAACTCCACAGATTTATTGAGGTCTTTAACCGATAGGTTTACAAAGATTTGAGTTGCCATATTGTTTTTCTGATTTAGTATACTCAAAGGTAAGGGGATGGCAGCGATCTAAAAGCCTGTAAAAACGACAAGTTAAGGGGTTAAATGCGACTTTTGAGTTTAGAATATATTAATGGGAACTGTAAACTTGCAGGGCCAGGTAAGTGATTAACATGAAGTAACCCTTAATGAACAGTGGTTGTGACCTTGACTTAGCTTTGACCTGGCTTTGACTTAAGCTTGACTTGAGTGGCTTATTCTCTGAGGTTGGAGGGCTTTTCGATGATCAAATCAGCTCAGTATTGATGATTTAAAATTTCATTGCGACTTACTTTTACTAAAATACGAAATTATGGCGACAAGATAGCGTGCTGATCAATTTATAAATAGCATAATTTTTATACTGATATTTTTTTACGCCATCGTTACCGGAGCTTTAAAAATTATCAAAGTCGTAATTTTTGTTAAATGTTTGTCTGGCATGGTAAGATAATATAGTTTTGTCTACTAATACGATAGACTTTATATATTATGACTACCGAAACATTTGTCTCTTCCTTTATTTCGCTTCAAAACATTCGCTCTAATATTTCTGGTTGTTGTTGTTGATTCATGCTGTATACCCGGAGATGGGATCGTTTTTTGTATGATCTTTTCACGGAGTAATCCGGTTGTCTGGCAATAATCAGCTTAAAGAAATAAATGTTTAAACGTTTTATGAAGATATCAATTAAGATAACAAGATACTGAGTTATAGAAAGGAGCGTACAAAGGATAATTTACTTAAAATACAATAGGGAAAATGCATTGCTGCACTCTCCCCATTTTGACCATTAACCGGAGATCAATTGGCGTTGCTTCCGGTCAATTTATTCAATGATCATGCTAAAATTATGAATTTTACAGGGGAATTCTTCAGACAACTGAACCTTGTTGCAATTTCATGATTAGCATAAAACTATACAAATTATGAAAATAAGCGGAAAGTCCTGGAAGGGCTCGCAAAACATACCTTTGTTTAATATTTTTTTACTGACCGGATTATCGGGTATCTTATTCATTCCTGCAACCTTACAGGCTTCGGTAAAAGAAAATAACAAAGTAGAAAATAGTTATTTCCCATCTCATACTGAAGTAATAAAAAGGGCAACTTTCGCAACTTCAATTAAAGGGAAGGTTATAGACGAAAAAAACCTCCCTTTACCAGGTGTAAGTATCAGGGTTAAAGGAACAGCGCAGGTTGTATCAACCAACACCAATGGCGAATTTCAATTGACTACAGACTTGACTGAGCCTACCCTGATTTTTAGCTATGTAGGCTATAAAACAAAAGCGCTGGTTTATAAAGGCGAGATACTAACCGTAAAGCTAGACCCTGATCAAAGTAGTCTGGAGGAAGTCCTAGTTGTAGGATACGGAACCCAGAGAAAGAGTGACGTTTTGGGTTCGGTGGCTTCTTTTAATGCAAAAGCTGTTGAAGAAAAGCCAATTGCAAGGGTTGAGCAGGCACTTATCGGACAGATGGCCGGTATTCAGGTTCGGCAGCAAAGCAGTACGCCGGGGGCAGGCTTAAGTATTCAGGTGCGTGGCGCGGGTTCCATCACAGCGGGTAACGAACCACTTTATGTGCTTGATGGTTTCCCCTTAGATGTAGCCAGTCAAAATGCTGCCGGCGGGATTTCGAATAGTCCGTTGGATAACCTAAATCCCAACGATATTGAAAGTGTTCAGGTGTTAAAAGATGCTGCTGCGGGAGCAATTTACGGCTCGCGTGCAGCCAATGGAGTAGTAATTATTACCACTAAAAAAGGTGTGGCCGGGAAGCCCAGAATTAGCGTAAATGCAAATGCAGGTATCAGTTCGGTAGCCCGGAAAATTGATATGTTAAGTGCTGATGAGTGGGTTGCACAGGCTACAGAGCTGGCTAATGCTGCATGGGTAGCTTCCGGAACGGGTAGAACCGCTAGCCAAACCAATGCCGAAAGAGCGGCAATTTTAGGTCTGACTGCCGGTACCATTAATACCACTTACATGACCGACCCCCGGTGGGCACAGCCCGGTCATCCGGGATTGGATTATGTAGACTGGCAAGATGCCATTTACACACAGGCACCCTATCAAAACTATGAGGTTTCGGCAAGTGGAGGTTCTGAAAATGTGAACTATTTTATTTCTGGCAATGTACTTAACCAAAACGGCACCCTGATTAACTCTAACTTTAAAAACTATGGTTTAAGGGCCAATGTAGAAGCCAATGCCAGTAAAAAACTTAAGTTTGGAATCAACCTTGCACCATCCTATTCCATCAACAATGCACCTCCTGGAGAAGGGAAGGATAATCAGCTGATGAATGCGCTGCAAATGGTTCCAATTGTTGAAAGCTCGGCCGGACTCAATTCAGGAGCTTATGGAAACAGCGTTTATACCTGGGCAAGTCCAAGGCTGATCAGCCCTTATGCCTATTTAGAAACGGCTATCAATAAGGTTAAAACATCCAGGTTACTGGCTTCAATTTATGCCGATTATCAAATTGTTAAAGGCCTATCACTTAGGTCAAGTGTAAACTATGATAATGTAGACAGAAATACATCAAGATATACATCCGATCAGGTTACTGTTGGTGCGGCATCGGCCTTGTTAACAAACCCTGGCCTTTATTCTACTGGTGCTTACCTCGTAAATAAGAAACAAAACTTTTTAAATGAGAACACCCTCAATTACAGTACAACAATTGCTGGAGTTCACAAAATTTCTGCTATTGCCGGAGTATCTTATAATATTGTACATACCGAAGGTGTAAGTCTTGCCACAGCAGGAGGTTTTGCTAACGATATCATCAAGACATTAAGTAATGCCATTGCCAACTCAGCAGGTGTAACAACAACCGGAACTTCAACTGCGGCCAATAACACCTTATTCTCTTATTATAGCAGGTTACAGTATGCTTATAAAGATAAATATCTCTTATCGGGAACCATTAGAAGGGATGCATCTTCTAAATTTGGTTCCGAAAATCGTTGGGGAACTTTTCCCTCGGTATCTGCCGGTTGGAAAATTTCAGAAGAATCTTTTCTCAAAGATGTTAAGGCCATCAGTGAGTTAAAACTGAGGTTGAGCTGGGGTAAATCTGGTAATAACAATATTGGCGACTACAATGCCATCAGTACCCTAATCAATTCGAATTATGTTTTTGGTGGAAACACACCAACAACTGCAACAGGGCAAGTGGTATCAGGTCTGGCAAACAAGGCCTTGAAATGGGAAACATCCAATACTTACGATCTGGGTATTGATTTAAGCCTTTTGGCCAACCGGATCAATTTTACTTTTGACGCCTATCATAAAAAGAACACCGATCTCCTGCTCAACTTGCCAGTGCTATCTGCCAGTGGTTTCAGTACCAGTTTGCAAAATATCGGTGCGGTGGTAAACAAAGGCCTGGAGTTCGGACTGAATACTGTAAATGTAAAAACGTCCAGATTTAGTTGGTCGATGAATGCAAATATTGCCTTTAACAAGAATACCGTAACCGATCTTGGTCCTACACATGCCGATATTGAAATTGCTTCGGCTTATAGTGGCAGTAATGCGCCATACTTATTGAGAGAGGGCCTCCCGGCATTCAGCTATTACATCACCAAAACAGATGGGATTTTAACCGCTGCTGATATAGCCAATCCAGCTGTAGCGAAGGTATCCGGACAAAAAGCTGGAGATGCGAAATATGCTGATACCAATGGTGATGGAAAAATCAGTTCGGCAGACCGGATTGTAGGCGGGCAACCTTCTCCCAAATATACCTGGGGTTGGACCAACAACTTTAAGTATGGAAATTTTGATCTGGGTATACAATTGTATGGTCAGCATGGAGGTTCAATACTATCCTATCTGGGGCGTGCAATCGACTTTTCAGGCAGTACTACAGCCAATGTTCTCGGTATTTGGAGGGACCGCTGGATGGCTGCAAACCCTAATCCGGAAGCGCCCAGAGGCAGGCTGGGGGCCACCTATACTTATCCTCATGTAACCTCCGATTGGGTTTATTCCAGTGATTTCTTCCGGGTACAAAACATCACGCTTGGATACAACCTGAAGGGATTAATCAAAAACCGTGGTATTTCCTCTGCAAGGATATTTGTAGCATTGGAAAACTATTTCTCGCATGATGAATATAAAGGCGGGGCGAATCCCGAAGCGCAGAATACCAATGTAAGTGGCGATGCAAGCTACGCGATAGCTGGTGATTACGGTTCTGCACCATTAAGTAAAACAGCCTCTATTGGTATAAACATTGGCTTTTAGTAAAATAAGATGAAAACGAAAATATACTTAACCCTTTTCTCCATATTGCTGATTTTAAGCAGTTGCGAAAAACAATTAAATCAAACCCCCGAATCGAGTTTAGCTACGGATAATTTCTTTACCAATAACAACGATTTTCTCCAGGCAGTAAACGGCGTTTATTCGCAACTGAGCAACTACCCCAGTCAGGCGCTGTGGCTCAGCGAAATGCGGAGCGATAACCTCAATGCAACCTCCGATGGAAACCGGGACTGGGATGGCATAAATAATTTTACCCCCAGTATTACCACTACAGGGTTTATTGCAACAGCATGGAAAGCCAATTTCAATGGAATCTACAATGCAAATACGGTTCTGGCAGCATTAGAAACCAAAGGGAGTGTACTAACGGCCGCAAATGCAACGCGTTATGCTGCTGAGGTACGGTTCTTAAGGGCATTTTATTACTTTTCTTTGGTGAGGACTTTCGGATCGGTTCCATTAATTTCGACTGTGAAGAGCGCTGCAGAAGTGGCTACTATCCCCCGAAGCCCGGTTGCGGATGTGTATGCGCTTATAGAATCTGATTTGCAATATGCCGCAGCCAATTTGCCCCCAACCTTTACCGGTACTGATTTGGGAAGACCAACTTCTTATGCTGCAAAAGGATTATTGGGATTGGTTTATTTAACTAAGTCGGGACCTACCTACGGCATAAATGGCCCTGGACTAAATAGTAATGAATACGATAAGGCGGCCACTTTGTTTGATGCTGTACTTACGGGGAGCCCGTATAGTTTTGCCACAAGTTATACCTCAATCTTTTCTTATACCAATGAAAATAATAGTGAGGTTGTTTTCGATATACAATTTGCTTCGAGTTTAAATGGTGCAGGTTTCCCTTCTCATCTGGTACCTGTAGCTTATTGGACCAGTAATGGAATCTCTAACAGCTATGGAAATGGTTATGGAGCAAGTACCTTTCCTGTTTCGATGAGCTTGGTGAGCTCCTATACAACCAATACGGTAAGCGGAACTGATATTAGATATCCTTTCAATGTAGCTACAACCTACACGGCAGGGCCTTTTATTAAGAAATATATTGATGTAGCCAAAAAAGGTCTTTCAGGAAGAGATTGGCCGATAAATTTTATAGTTTTACGTTATACAGATGTGTTGCTGATGAAGGCAGAATGTATACTGCATGGTGCTGCGGGCACCCAATCAGATGTTGATGCCAGTGTAAACAGGGTAAGGGCGAGGGCAGGAGTTGGCGCTTTATCAAATGTAACGATCCCTGTTTTGATGCAGGAAAGGCAAAGAGAATTTTTAGGGGAAGGGTTAAGATGGAACGACCTGGTACGTGAAGGACTGGCGGTTTCGCAGATGAATGCCTGGAGGATTGCCGATGCTATTACGAAGATTAACGAGGTGGTGCCTAACTATGTGATTTATCCTGTACCTGCATCAGAAATTCAGACGGTGCCAGGTCTATATATTCAGAACCCGGGCTACAATTAATTTACATTTATAAACAGAATTGATCTCGATTGAAAAAATGATGAGAAGAAGTTTAATCATGATTGCCTTACTTTTGCTCTGTAAGGAAGCAACATTTGCTCAGCGTAAGCCAGGGCAAAAGCCCAACATTGTTTTTATTCTGGCAGATGACCTGGGCTATGGTGATGTGGGTGTTTATGGGCAAAAGCAAATCCTTACACCCAATATTGACAAGCTGGCCAACGAAGGAACAAGGTTTACCGATTTTTATGCGGGTGCTCCGGTTTGTTCACCATCAAGGGGTTCTATCCTTACAGGATTGAATACCGGTCATGCTACCATTAGGGGTAATGCAACCCAGCAAGGTGGAATTGCAGGCAGGAAAGGGAAAAATGTAGTGTACAGGGCTAACCTCACCAGGGAAGACTATACAATTGGAAACCTGCTTCAAGATGCCGGGTACAATACCTCACTTGTGGGGAAATGGCATGTTGATGGCTACGATTCTTTAGCTACGCCATTGCAAAGAGGCTTCGACAAGTTTTCAGGATGGCTGATCAACATCCCCGAAACTTATGCCAGTACCTACTGGCCCGACCACCGTTACGTGAACGGAAAGCTTTTGCCGGTAGAACCCAATACGAATGCCAGAAAGGGCTATTATGAAACCAACATTTGTACAGATGAAGCGCTTGCCTATCTTGAAACGCAGAAAAACAGCGAAAAGCCTTTTTTCTTAATGCTGAATTATAATAATCCACATTCACCATTGGATGTACCGGATCAGGCCATTTATAAAAATAAAGACTGGCCTGAAGATATGAAGACTTATGCCGCTATGGTTTACTACCTGGATCAGGCCGTAGGAAGAGTAAAAGATTATCTGATTAAAAGCGGCCTTTCAGAGAATACGATTGTCTTTTTTGCATCGGATAACGGCCCCAGATCAGAACCCACCAGCCAGTTGAAAGCAGTATCTGAATTCTTTAATTCGAACGGGAAGCTCAAGGGATATAAAAGAGATATGTATGATGGAGGAATTAGAATTCCCTTTATTGCATGGGCTCCGTTTGTGAAAAATGCCCCAAAAGTAAGCGATGTTCCAGGGTATTTTCCTGACATCATGCCAACCTTTGCCGAACTGGCAGGTAAAACAAACGGATTTAAAACTGATGGTGCAAGCATCTATCCGGCCATAAAAGGCGAAAAGGTTAAAAAAGACCGTTTTTTATACTGGGAATTTTTTGAATTAGGGTTTGAACAAGGCGTACGCTACGGGAGATGGAAAGGGGTAAAAAGGCATCACAAACTAGAGCTCTACGACCTTAAAAACGATATCGGCGAAACTCAAGATGTGGCCGCTGCTCATCCTGATATCGTGAAGACGATTGAGGATTACCTCTTAACTGCGAGGGTAGACTCTCCTTATTGGACAGTAAAATAAACATAGTTAATTTAGCTGGCGCTTTTCCTGAGGGAAATTGGTTAGCACAATGACCGAATATGACCCCATATTTTGCCGGGTTATATTCGGTTTTGTGAATAAACTGATGGTGCTAATTTTAATATCAGAATCTTCCTGTTAAAGTTACTCCATTACAGCAAACCCGTTGTTTCTGCAATCCTACAAGCCTCTAAGGCATTCGTAACATTCAGCTTTTGGAAAATATTTTGCCTGTGGCGATTTACGGTATTGATACTCAATTTCAGTTTATCGGCTATTTCTTTACTTCTGCGGCCATGTTTAATCAGCTGTAAAATTTCCTTCTCCCGATCAGATAAGATGTCGTTAAAACGCTGCTGATTGTTGTCAATTATTTTTCCGGTTTTGATATTCACAATTATACCTTGAGGGATATTGAAGTCCGGGTGATCATAAAGCACATTGTACAGACAAAGCGCTAACCAAATACTTCTATCTTCGGAGCTATCGATGTAGAGCAAACGGTGTTTAACATTGATATATTTTCCTTCTCTATTGCGGATTCTAAGCTTGGTAATTACCTGGTAATCTACCCGCTCTGAAACTGGAACAGCGTTTATCAATTGGAAAAACTGAAACTCCAGTCTGTATTTCTTTTGTAAATCATCAGGATGTACCCGGTTCAGTAACTCGTCTTCCCAAATGGATTTAATCTCAGTTTCCTGAGGATCCAGGCCAATTTCGGTAGCAATAGGGCCATAGTAAATAAAACTTTTTCTGGCTTTCATATCGCTGAGTACACTCAGGCAATTTTCCAGCCGCGTATACATCTGGGCAATGCGTTTGCAGTTTTCCAGTTTTTGCTCCGGATTGGAGCTTGCTTCAAAAGATTGAGACAAGAGTTTAATATCGAGCAAATCTCTCATTTATCTATATGGCTTATGGTTATTTATCACCATTGAATTTAGTTTAATCAGTAAATAACTTTGCGAACTTACAAAAGTTGAGTGGTGATTTGGCTAAAATAATGTTCGGTGAAAATAAATTCCGTTTGCCCTATGTTTGCCTGTGATTGGGCCAGGTCAGCATTCAACAATTAAATTTACTAAAATGAAGAAACTCTTTTTTGCACTGGGCTTATTGTTCAGTTTTAATGTAGTAAAAGCACAAAGTTTAGAGAAAATGCAATGGTTTAATGAACCGGAGCAATGGCAAATTAAAAATAACAGCCTCATTATGCAGGTCACGCCTAACAGTGATTACTGGCGTATTTCGCACTATGGCTTTACGGTAGATGATGCTCCCTTTTACTACACTACTTATGGCGGTGAGTTTGAGGCGAAGGTAAAACTAACAGGGGCTTACAAGGCGCGTTTCGACCAAATGGGATTGATGATACGTACCGACCACAAAAATTATATCAAAACCGGTGTAGAGTTTGTAGATGGAAAGTTCAATGTAAGTACAGTAGTTACCCACGAAAAAAGTGATTGGAGCGTTTTAACTTTAGAAAAAGTACCACCCTTTATCTGGATTAAAGTAGTACGCAGACTCGATGCGTTAGAAATTTTTTATTCTTTGGATGATAAAAATTACATCATGACCCGAAACGCTCCGCTACAAGACAATGCACCAGTGATGGTTGGTTTAATGGCCGCAAGTCCGGATGGTAATGGTTTTGAAGCTAAATTTGAAAACTTTAAAGTGAAGCACCTGGCTGATCAGCGTAGGCTGGAATGGCTCAAGAACCACCAGTAAATGAGTTGTGGGTTACGTGTTATGAGTTACCGGGCCAGTTCCTAACTTCTAAACACTAGCCGCTCAAAACACAAGAAAAAGGGAATAGGCTGGGTTACAAACTTAGAAGGACTTAGATGTCTTAGGTGGTTAAATTTTTATCGGTTGCCTGCAATGAACAGGGCGTGAAACCTTTACAATCAAGAACCTTTGAGTTCTCTGTATAAAAATTAGGGCCTCATGGTAAAAACGGGTTGCAAGTTGCGTATGATGATGCATTGGTTTAACCGACCAGGCTCATAACACATAACCCGCAACCCTTAATCCAATTAAAAGAGTTTTTCTTGCGGTGGTTTTACACCAGCCAGGCGAAGGTATACTGTAGCCTGACCACGGTGATGGGTTTGATGTTCAAAATCTTTTACAAATACCATTTCCTTTGTCATTTCAAAACGCCCCATGAACTTTACTTTTTCATTCATTTGCGCGGCTGTGATTTTTTTTAGCCCTGCAATCACGTAATCGTATCCGGCCATTACCTCTTTAATTACATTTGCTTTAGACTTATCAGCAATTTTTTCTACCTGACCTAAAGCAAAAGGGCTTTTCTCTCCGGTGGCAACTGCGGTAAAACCATAGTTGGCATCTGTTAAATGAAGCATCTGTTCTGCAAAAGAGCGCATTTCTGGCGTAGGCTTTAGCGAATAACCAGAATCGGGCATAGCGTCTAAATACTCTTTAGTATAGGCTTTCGCTCTTTCCCATTCAGCAACAGTAGTAGCCGCCTGTCCTTGTGCATTTGCAATACCTACCAAGCCGATCAGGCAAAATAGGATTAAAAATAATTTCATTTTTTTCATTGTTTGTTTTGTTAGTTAATCAAAGATACACAGAAGTACCACAGATTTCATGAACAAAAAATGATCATTTTTGAGCTTATTTAACAGGCATTTTAAATGATGGGGGAACAGCCTTTGCGTCTGCGGCCCATTGTTTGTTTGGCCTTCTTCCCATTACTAACTCGAGTTTTCCACCCTTCATTAAATCCTCGTGAGCGAACCATGATTTGTTCCACACCTGCCCATTTAATTTTGCCGACTGGATATATTTATTATCCGGAGAATAGTTTAAGCAAGAGAGCTCGAATTTTTTACCATTTCCAATATCCAGTTTAACATTTTCAAAAGCCGGACTGCCAATAACGTACATGGGTAAACCGGGTGTCATCGGGTAGAAACCCATTTGTGAGAATACAACGAAAGAAGTTAAACCACCGCCATCTTCATCGCCTGGTATTCCCATTACATCGTTACGGAACCATTGTGCCAGTAAGCTGCGAACCCTTTTTTGGGTGCGCCAGGGCTGACCAGCATAATTATATAAATAGGGGATATGCATGGCAGGTTCGTTCCCCATCGAAAACTGTCCAACATTGCCCGTGTGATCCGGTAACTGCGAATAGAAATCAAACCTACTTTTGCCCAGTGGCGTATTATACATTTTTTCCAGTTCATCAACAAAAGCTTGTTTGCCACCAATCATTTCTACTAAATCGCCAACATTATGCAATACATCCCAGCGATATAGCCAACCGTTATTTTCATCATACGTTTCTCTGGCGCCCAATCCACCAGAAAAGCGATAATCAAGGGGTTCTATAAATTTTCCACTGGCATCCTTCGGATGAAAGAATTTCGTATTGGGATTAAATACCGTATGATAGCTTAAACTTTTATCCAGAAAATGTTTGGCCTCATCGGTTTTGCCCAATTGTAAAGCAATGTTGCCTAAACACCATTCATCATAAACAGTACCTAAGGTTACAGCAATTGGCTGGCGTTTCTCAAAGCCATGAACCTCTGGCGCGGTTTCTTTATCGCCGGGAGCTAATGCCGGGAAATACCCATTGTCTTTAAAAAACTGATCTAAAACTCCGGCCTTTTTACCTGACCAGGGCGCCAACGTTTTTTCGGTTATACCAGCTTTGCAATACTGATATGCATCCGCTAAATTAAACGATCTTAAGCCTTTATTGTAAGCATCAATAATTGTTGCGACACCATGGTTGCTATTCATGCGTCGGCTATCTCCCGTCACTTCGGGGAAAGTTGGCATCCAATGATCGTCCATTTGCTGGGCCATACGCAGATAAGAATTAATCATATGGCCCTCCATTTGAGGTTCTATTATCACGCGAAGCGGATGAGTAGCCCGATAAGTATCCCAAATCCAATCGTCGGTAAAAAAAGGAGTGCCATCGTCATGGTGAATTTTTCCATCAAAAGCACTAAAATATTTTCCATCCTCAGATAAATTGATCATCCTCTCGTATGTGCGATAGAGTGAAGTATAAAAGATGGTTTTAGCCGTTTCATCTGTCCCTTCTACTTTAATTTTTCCAAGGGTGGCATTCCAGATTGCTTTGCCTTTTTGTGAAAGGACTGTTAGATTATAGTCCTTTATTTCCCTACGGAGATTGTTTTTGGCCTGTTCTACACTGATGAAAGAGATTCCATAGCGTGCCTTTACCTGTTTAGTGCTAACAGGATATTTAAGGACCAGATAAGCATTACGGCCAACTGCAGATTTGTTTTTTGAATCAATCGACTCATTTGACTGCGTTCCGGATTCAACGGGCTGCAAATCTGTTTCGAGGTAAATGTATACTTTGGTATTGTTATTTAATTTTTGAAAACCACTTACCTGATTTTGATTAACCGAAAGTTCACCATCTCTGGTATTAAAAATTAAATACGGTGGAAGGTGATTTCGACTGAAGTTAAGTTCATAAAGTCCGGATTGATGTGAAGGTGCAAATTTTACGTTAATACCGAAATCATCCAAATCTACTTCATAATAATAAGGTTTTATTAGCTCGTTATCATAGCCATAGCGTATAGTGTTTTTAATGTCTTTTTGTTCGCCCTGAAAGGGACTAAGGTTAAAGGCCGAACTTCCCCTATGGCTGGTAATTATAAGCGGTAAGCCATTAATGGTATTGCTGGTGAAACTTTCCCGCTCGGGATATACACGCAGCATGCTGTTGGGTAAGTGTACCGTAGGATAGGTTGGAACAAGCAAATGACTGGTGTTCCCAATATATGGATTAACATAATCTACCGGTTGTTTGATCGGCTGTGCCTGCGTAGCATTGATGGTAAGAAGAAAGAAAAACAGGGGAGAGAATAAGGCGTAAAAAAACTTTTTCATGATTAGAATTTCCGTAGGTTAATGCAAATCTACTGTTTTTCGAAAAAGATTATGAACCTCCCTTACCCCGCAATTGTATCAATTGTGATGGATAGTAAAACGATTTAATTGGGTTGACTAGGGGTTACGCCATGAATGTTAATTGGTGAATTGTTTAACTGCGCCTGCTTTCAGCTTTAGCGTATGTTGAGAAGGGGATAGCAGGGAAAGGCATCTGCTCTATGTACTAACGACTAAATATTAACCATTAGCAAGAAGTACCTGCATGAAGCCTAAATCCATGTTAAAAAATGCTAAATTTTTCAGCCCAGAGGCAATAAAACCGTATTATTGTATTTATACGTACATGATGTTATGTGGAATAAGGATTTAAAAAAGATAATACTTCTGGTGTTTTTACTGGGCTTCCAAACCCTTGTTTTTGGGCAAAGTAAAAAAGTGCAGCTCCCGGCCAATTGGTTTAATCTGGATCTGGTAGAAAGCGGCTATTTTGGAATAAGCACTGAAAAAGCTTACCGGGAGATTTTAAAGGATAAAAAGCCTAAGGAAAAGATTATTGTTGCAGTAATTGATGGCGGCGTAGAAATTCAGCATGAAGATTTAAAAGATGTGCTGTGGACCAATAAGAAAGAGATTCCGGGCAATGGCATAGATGACGATGGAAATGGCTACATAGATGATGTACATGGCTGGAATTTTATCGGTTCGAAAAAAGGAAATTTACAGTTTGATAATTTAGAATTGGTAAGATTGCTCAGGATTTACACGCCTAAATATCAATCTACAACCAATTTAACTCCTTTAGATAGTGCACAGAAAGAGGAATACAGGCTATATAAAAAAATGGTCGGCGATTTTGGTAAAAAATATGAAGATGCCAGTAAGACCTTTCCTGTATTGATTGCCATTAAAAAGGTAATGGACTCTGTGGCGAAGATTAATAACAAACCCGTAGCAAGCTTAGAGGATATTGACAAATATGTTCCGGATAATGAAGATGAGGAATATGTAAAAACCATCATCAAGAAAGGTACAAAAGAAGAAGGAACCATAGAGAAGTTTTATAAAAGCATTAAGGATGGATATGATCAGTATGATGCGATGCTGAAATATAACCTGAATCCTAAGTACGATCCGAGAGCAGAGCTGGTTGGCGATGACTACGCCAATGCTAACCAGAGAAATTATGGTAATAATGATGTTAAAGGGCCGGATGCAATGCACGGTACGCATGTTGCCGGTATTATTGGCGCAAACAGAAATAATTCTTTGGGCATATCAGGAGTGGCCAATAATGTAGAAATTATGGCCATCAGGGTAGTTCCAACAGGAGATGAACGCGATAAGGACGTGGCCAATGGTATCAGATATGCTGTTGATAATGGCGCTAAGGTGGTAAATATGAGCTTTGGAAAAGCCTATAAATGGGATAAAAAGGTGGTGGATGAAGCCATAAAGTATGCGGAAAGCAAAGGTGTACTTTTGGTACATGCAGCTGGTAACGACAATCAGAACAACGATATTGAAGAGAACTTTCCGAACAAATATTTTGAAAGTAAGGAGGCAGAAGCATATAAAGAAGCCCATAAAAAGCCTTTTAAGCCAGATTTTACACCCCCACGCCCGATTAACCAAAATGGAATGGGTATGCGGCCACCACTGGAGCGAAATTCAATCATTAAACCTGCTCCATTAGATTCTGCCAAGTATAGTTTGCCGCATGCCAGTAACTGGATAGAAGTAGGCGCAAGCGCGTACAAAGACGATGATAACTTAAAGGCCGACTTCTCAAATTATGGCAGGTATAATGTAGATGTTTTTGCCCCGGGTTTCCTGATCAACTCCACTGTTCCTGAAGGTAAATACGAAGAACTTGATGGTACCAGTATGGCATCGCCGGTTGTGGCTGGATTATCGGCTTTGATTTTAAGTTATTATCCTCATTTGAAGCCGGGACAGGTACGCGAAATTATAATGAAATCGGTAAGTAAAGTGAACCACAAAATCAAATATAAGAACGAAAAGGATGAAACTGTAAAAGTGCTTTTTTCTGATATCTGCGTTAGCGGAGGTGTAGTAAATGCATATCAGGCATTAAAGCTTGCTGAAAGTTATAAATAATACAGTGCTCAGTTGGCCGTTTTCAGTTCTGAGTTAACAGGTTTAAATGTTGCGAATGAAATCCTGAAAAGTACCAAAGGGATAGCCTTTAGCTTTCATCCAGGCGATTAATTGTTCCATACGTTTAATCATTTTTATTCCGGTATTTTTTCGAACGTATCCCGGGAAACCAAAACGTTCAACATCATCCAGATCGGTGAATTCCCAGGGGTGAAAGTAAATGTTCAGGTACCTGTCTTTTTTGTAAGTCCAGCTGGCCAAAAATTTGTAAATACTGAGTGGTAAATTATGAAAGGATAACCAAAACAAAGGAAACCTAATCAGCGGACTTACTGATGCAGGGATTTGTAATACCTGATCTTTTTTGAAGAAGGTTCTGGAAATGTTAAAGTTATTATATCTACCGGGTAAATAAGTAGGGTTAATGGAGGTATTGTAAATATATCCCGCTTTCTGAACTTCTTTTTCATCTACAGGCATCATTCTCGCCATGCGGTAACCTGTAATTTCTACTCCGGATAATTCCTGAAGTTTAAGCTTTGATTGTAGCAGGTGCTCTGGTTTAAAATCCGAATGGTAATAGCCATGCGAAGCCAGTTCATGCCCGCTTTCGATGATCCTTTTAATTAAATCAGCGATGTTTTCGGCAAAAGTAACAGTGCAGAAAAAGGTAGCTTTAACCTGGTATTGGTCTAAGAGATCAAGGATAGCGATGGTGCCTGCACGGGAAATCGCAATCTGATCTTCAAACGTTATCTCTTTGCCATATTCAAATGGCATATCAAACTCTTCTATATCAAAACTCAGTAATACCATTTATTTACCTTGAATATTGGTTGAACGGATAATGTAATTTGGACGGTTTTTGCTCTGCATGAACATTTTGCCTACATAGATACCAATGATGCCGAGAATAATCAATTGCAAACCTCCAAAAAAGACAATGGTCATGATCACGGAGGCCCAACCAGAAACTTCTACATGATTTAAAAAGGCGTATAGTACATAAGGAATATACAGCACTGATGCAAAAGAAAGGATAAAGCCTAAATATACCGCAGAGTAAAGTGGTTTGATGCTAAATGAAGTCACCCCATGCAATGCCAGTCTGAACATCTTTTTAATGGTGTATTTGCTTTTACCAGAAAACCGTGCCGCAGGATTATATTTAATGGCATACTGTTTAAAACCTAACCATTTTACCAATCCCCGTAAGAAAGGTTCGTTTTCCTGAAAGTTGCGAAATACGTTAATTACTTTCTGATCTAGTAGCCTGAAATCAGCTGCCCCAGATTCCAGTTCAATGTCTGAGAGCCAGTTTAGTAGTTTGTAAAACATACTGGAGGAACTTCTTTTTCCTTTGGAGAGGTTCTTGTCATCTTCTCTGATGGTATATACCACCTCGTAGCCTGCTTCCCATTTTTCAAGCATTTGCGGGATCAGTTCCGGAGGGTGTTGCATATCACAATCCATAGAGATTACACAATCGCCATAGGCGTGGTCCATACCGGCTTTTACTGCCAGCTGGTGCCCAAAGTTTTTAGAAAACTCCAGGAAAAAGATATTATCAGCTGTTGCTGCATATGCTTTTATTTTTTCGAGTGTATGATCTGCACTGCCATCATCTACTAAAATCAGTTCATAGTTATAGTTAAGTGTAGCAAATACGCTTTTAATGCTTTCTGCGATTACAAAAATATTATCGGCCTCATTATAGGCAGGAATAACTATGGAGACTAATTTGTTCATTTATCGGTAATCTGGTAAGTTCCAAAATCTTCTTTGAGCATTTGATAAATCAAAGTTAGCCAAATGAGCACACATGGCAGCGCTTTAAGCGAATTTAGCCGAATAAATTCTTTCAGGGTACGCGGAAAGATATCGGTAGGTGATAAGCTGGTCAGCAAAAAAGCAAAAACAAACAGTGCTATTGTCCATGCCGATTTTGGATTGGGTTGAACAATAAACCATATGGCTACCCCTGCAAAGGCAATAATATATGTTGGCGATTCGGAACCGCTGCTGAAAATAACTGTAAAAATTAGGGTTGAGGCCAGCAGCATAAGTTGAAATCCTAAATTTTTATATTGCCTGATACGGATATATGGTAAGGCAAATAACAGGAGCCCAGCAAGTAAAAATGGCCCGTTAGGAATGGTTACATCACCTGAAATTCTACGCACCATGCCCATTAATGAGATGTCTTGAAAGGAGGTTAAAGATGCATTTAAGGAGTTTTTATGTGCCAATGACTGGTACCAGTCGCTATAGCTTTGTACAATGAAGGCAGGGGATGAAATGGCCATTGGCAAAGCAAACAACACCAGAAAGGCTGCAATTCCGCCAATAATAAATTTGAATTTATTCCGGGTAAAGAAGAAAAAGGCAAGTCCTACTATACCGTATAATTTGATCAATGTACCTAAGGCAATAAAAAACGCAGATTGAACTTCTTTCTTTTTCACCGCGTAGGAGAAGCTAAGGATAATAAGTCCTGTTAACGCAATATTGAACTGGAAGCTAAATAAGGCTGTTAAAGCTTCATGTGCACAAATCCAGGCGATTATAGTTCTCTTGTTTGGTGAGACAGGCAAGCTATAAATTCCCCATAGGAAAATGGCCACATTAGCAAGATTCCACAACAGGGTTCCCAAACCATCGGGAAGCATGGCGAAAGGCGCTACAAATAGAGAGAAAACCGGGCCGTAGTGGTTACTATCAAGGTATTCCGGGTACTGGTTGTAAAGGTTTTCAGCATCTAAGGTATGCCAGAAAACATATTTATAAATGAGGTAATTGTTAAAACTATGGTGCAGGTATTGTTTTCCAGCAGCTATAATGGCCAGTAAAACATAAAGAACAATGATACATTCTTTTCTTAGCAGAAAAGCGATAGCTTTTTGAAAATTTGGTTTGTTTACTAGGGTCATTGTGATTTTGCCACAATATAAGGATTTTCTGCCTACTGAATCGGTGGCTGCAGGCAATATAATCTGGATTTGAGATGCCAGTCTTTAGATATTGTTATTAAAACCGATTACAAAACTAGTGCCTTCCTGTTCAGTTGATGAAACTTTAATCGTTAGTTTTAGATAGCTGCCAATGCTCTTAACAATGGCAAGCCCCAGTCCATAACCCGCATTTTCAGCATGTCCGGTTTTTTTAAAGCGATCGAAAATGTGTGGAATTTCCTCAGCTTTAATACCTTGCCCACTATCCGTAACAGCAATTAAATAAAGATTTCCTTCTATGCTGTCGGTGATTTGTATGTAACCATTTTCCTTATTGAACTTGATAGCATTGTTAATGAGGTTGTAGAAAAGCTGGAAAAGCAGATCGTGGTTCATGCGGTCCAGTGTTTTATAGTGTTTCAGGGCAACATCAATACGGATGTTTTTTTCTTCGAGTCTGTGCCCTATTTCCTCAACAATTTCATCAAAGAGCTTTTCAGGCACTACTTGTTCGTGTTTGGAAAACTGTTCGTTTTCAATTCTGGAAATCAGAAGGAGCGATCGCGAAATTTTCTTTAGTCTTTCAAGCGTTTTCATCATATCAACAATGTGCTCCTGAACTGTTTCGGATGCTGATTCTTCGGTGAGTAAATTTTCCATCTTATTTTGTAAAATACTGATGGGCGTCATAAACTCATGCGAAGCATTGGCAGTAAATTCTCGCTCTTTCTCAAAAGCTTCATTAATCTGATCCATTAATGATATGAGCGAATGATCGAGATATTTAAAATCCTGGGTACTGGTTTTGATGTAAACCTGTTTCTTCTTGAAAGGGAACCTGGTATTTGCCAGCCTCAATTTAATAATCTGGCCGAGTGGTTTAATTAACTGGCGCGTAAATACCAAATCAATGACAATGCTTAGCGCAATAAGTATAATGAGGACATATAACGCAAATCGCTGCAGGGCGTCATTGTAAAGGTTAATACTTGCCGTTGTTTTTCCAATTTCTAAAAGGTAGTTTTTTTTATTCTGGGTGAAGGTAAAGCTGAGCACACGGTAAGCGAGGGTATCCTGGTCTACAATTCTCCTGGTATCCCGAATGGTATCTAACCGAAGGTTTGGAGCTGCTGTTTCGAGTGCAATGTATTCATCTTTAAGCATGGTATAGCTTCCATAGCTCTCCTCGCCTTCCAGATAAGTGTCAATTCCCTTACTGTTAATGTTCTGGATAACTTTTTTCTGTTGGTTCCTAAGAGAGAAATTGGTGTAATTAGATGCAATTTGCGCAATTAAAAAAGGAAATAACAGGATGAACAGACCTACAATTGCGAGTTTAGATCCGGTGATAAATAAAGTAAGTTTAGTAGATAATTTCAATTACTTTTTAATTCTATAACCAACGCCCCTTACGGTTTCTAGCCATTCGGTAGGCGCATAAATATTTAGTTTTTTTCTGATGTTTTTAATATGTGCATCAATGTAATTAGAATCATAATCATCATCAACAAAGTTTCCCCAAATGTGTTCACTTAACTGAATTCTCGTGAGCACTCTGTTTTTATGCAGTAAAAGATAACTTAACAAATCAAATTCTTTTCTTGAAAGTTCAATCTGTTCTTCGCCAAAAAATACAAAACGTTTTTGAAGGTCAATGTTGAAGTTACCCAGGGGAATGAGTTCTTCTGTAACCTTAAATTTTCGCCGGGCAATGGCCTGCATACGGGAGTGGAGTTCGGGTAGGAAAAAGGGCTTGGCTAAATAATCATCTGCCCCCATATCCAAACCGGCTACCCTGTCTTCGAGCTTACCTCTGGCGGTGAGAATAATGTACGCCGCATCGGGATTGCTTTTTTTGGCTTTAATTAGCAGATCAAAACCATCTCCATCTGGTAAACCCAAATCAATCAACACATAATCATACTGGTTCATCTCCAGCTTTTCAACTCCTTGTTTATAACTATGGGAAAGATCACATAAGTAAAATGCCTTCCTGAGAAATTTTTCCATCTCAAAGGCAAGTGTCTTTTCATCTTCTATGATTAATACCTTCATCTGTTAAAACTGATAGTAAACAGCTAAACCAAAAAAAGACTGCTGATGTTTAACATCCTCCTGGTTTCTATTTCCGAGTATGGAAAACTGATAGCTGGCCTCTGCCAGAAAGTTCCCTGTGCTCCAATTTAGTGGTAATTTAAAGTTGTATGCCAGTAATTGGAATTGATTGGTTGAGTTTTCTATGGTTTCGGTGGTGTTGCCATTAACGATTCCGGGGGCAGATCCACTTTTGCCATTGCCATTGCCATTTGAATTTTGTCTTTTACTTTTCTCAATAATATATGTTTCATAAAAGCGCGTAGTACCTGCTGTAATTTCTATTGCCGGTGTTATGGAGAGGAGATTATTTTCGTTAAATATGCTTCCAAGTTCTATTTCTTTTGAATTACTTAAACTGAGAAAGAGGTCACGCTGTTTTCCAAAAGCAAAGTCGAGACTGAGGTCTGTTTTAAACCATGGCCATTGATAAGCACCTGATGCATTGATATTATTACTGTTGGAGGCCTGCAATAAAGGCGAGTTTGCAGGAAAAAAGGAATGGGTGTAGGCTAAGCCTGCGGTAAATTTATCATTAAAATCATGATCGTAGCCAATCCCTAAATCAGTTTCTGAAATCGCTGAACCATAATTTAAAAGTTTATAGCCGCCTCCCGAAAAATATAAACCATTTTGAAATCTCAAGGTTGCATTGAATAATACATAAGGATATTTCTCAGCAGTTACCTGGCCGTAGTAACTGATGTTACTGTTGTACATGGCTGCAAGCGTTAGCGTAGCTTTTGTAGAATCTTGCTGGGCATTTGCTTTAGCGATTACCAAAAATAAGCAAAAAATTAAGAGACGGATGTTCATAGGTTGATCCTTTAAGGTCTTTTAATCTTTGGTTTAATCACCTTTATTGTTTTTACTTTAACATTGGGTTTTACCGCCATTGGCTTAAGTTGTCGTTTAGCTTTTGGCACTTCTTTGATTTGAATTTGCTCTGGTTTTTTCTGGTCGGATTGTTTTTCCTTTTTTTTCTTGTCCTGTACTTTGATTTCCTGTTCTTCCTGATGGGGCAGATTAGGCATAGTTAAAACAGCATCCTGCGGCCAGGCGCTTATTGCGCCAGATAATATCAGGCAAAAAATAACTGCAATTCGCATCATTTTATAAATATAAAAAAGTTTACCCCATACGGAGGTAAACTTTTACCTAAAACCACCATAACAATGGCGCTATATTCAAAAGTAAGTTGCCAACATGAAAATAAGATGAAAAAAATAAATTTAAAATTTCATGTTGGTTTCATCTTCGGCCTTCAACTTTGGGTATAAAACTTTAAATAAAATCTACAATTATGAAAACAAAATTTGCCTATACCATTATAGCCGTATTAGTGGGACTAATGACTTTTAACGGATGTAAGAAAAATGAATCCAGTCAGGGAACGACTAAAGTTCAGATAAAAATGACTGATGCCCCGGGTAACTTCGATAAGATTAACTTAAGTGTTAAAGAAATTGTGCTGGTTTCCGGAGATAAACCTTATGTTTTTGCAGCAAGTACGGGAATATTTGACATCCTGGACTTCAGAATCGGAACCAGCAACCCGGATATTTTAGTTGCTTCAGGCGAGATGCCTTCAGGAGAAATCACAGAAATCAGATTGGTGCTTAACGAAACCGGCAATACCATTGTTGTAAACGGCGTTCAGCAGGATCTTAAAACCCCTAGTGCACAAACATCAGGCTGGAAAGTAAAATTAACGGCTAATCCTAATTTAGTGGAGGGCGCGGCATATACACTTCTTTTAGACTTTGATGCTGCTAAATCTATTGTAAGCACTGGGAACGGAAAATATTTATTAAAACCTGTTGTACGCGGTGTAACAGCAGCAACTACAGGGTTGATTTCGGGTACAGTTTTACCTTTGGCAAGTCATCCTGAAGTATTGGTTATCGCCGGAACAGATACCGTTGGTACTGTAGCTGATCCATTAACAGGTAAATTTACTGTTGGTGGTTTGGCCTCAGGTACTTATTCTGTAAAATTTGTACCAGTTGTGGGCTACAGAGACAGTACAATTACTGCTGTAAATGTTGCCCTGGGGCAGAATACAGCCTTGGGTACAATCACTTTAAAACAATAATCCCTGAAATTCACATCTAAAGATAAGCACATGAAAAAGTTAATTTTGCTGTTATTACTCGTACTGGGTACCAGCGTTTCTTTTCAATCTCAGGCACAGGTAAGCGTAAATGTAAATATAGGTTCGCAGCCCCAATGGGGGCCTGTTGGGTACGATTATGTAGATTATTACTATTTACCCGATATTGAGAGCTATTACTATGTGCCCAAAAAACAGTTCATTTATATGGGTACAGGAGGTTGGGTTTTTACCACCTCACTGCCACCTCGTTATAGGGGGTATGATTTGTATAGCGGCTATAAAGTGGTGATTAATTCGCCCGAACCCTATCGTTATTTTACTACACATAAGGTAAAGTATGCTAAGTTTAAAGGCAACCATGGCCAATCGGTAATTGCGAAGAGCAAAAGCAAAAAATATGTAGCTGGCAATGGAAATGGGAAGTCAGTTTCCTATCAAAAAGCTAAGCCTGTTAAGGTAAAGCACATTAACAAAGGGAATGGCAAAGGACATGGCCAGGGTAATGGCAAAGGAAAACATTAGTTGTTTGTGTTATCAAAAAAGAAACCCTCCAAATTGGAGGGTTTTTTATTTAATTCTTTTTTTGCTGCCCTGGAGCAAAGGGTTTCGCTGATTTAGAACCTGTCCCTTTTTTCGCTTGCCCGGGAGGAACTTTTCCGCTGTTACCAGCCGTTCTGGTGGTATAACATGCACTGGTTAAAAGCATTGCTGATAATGCCAGGATAAAGTATATCTGTTTCATAATTTTTAATTGGATTGTACTATAACTGTGCCAAATTAACATCTGATGGCAGAAATAGCTTTTTGGAGATTAATCGCTTGGGTAACAATAAAAATAGTCAATCGTTTGCGCTGTTTTTAAGTTTGTTTTTGCTTTCGTTGTGGACTACTTTTAAGTAAGTCAACCCTAATCGGATTGATAACAACCAAACACTCAAAATTAAACCCAATCATGAAAACAGTATTCGGAATAGCGCTGGCTGCGTTATTTACTATCGAGGCAGGCGCACAAACTAAAGATCCTGCAAGTGTAATAATATCCCCAGGTGAAACCTTATCTAAGCAAGACACTACCTTTAGGTCAGCCATTAGCAAATGGAGTAATCAGGCACTAAAAGAAAAGGATTACAAATTGGTAAAGGCACATCCATCAGCGGATAACTTTCCCGGTAAGGTTAAGTCTGGTTATAAGTTTATCGATCGTGAAGTCAAGATATCGCACCAGAAGATTAGTGATGCTTTAGTGCCTATTGTCTCTAAATTGGATTATTCAGGTCAATGGAGTAATAATTTATACAGTACAGGACTCTATGCTGTTGCTGGCGAATATATTGAAGTTACGGTTCCAAAAGGTATAGATACAAAGGATTTGATTGTACAGATTGGATCACACAGCGATCGTTTAGATCAATGGGTGGCAGGGAAAGAAGATTGGCGCCGTATGCCATTGGTGGTTAAAAGAGAAGAATTGAAAAATGGAACAGTTAAGCTTGCTTCTCCTTTTGGCGGATTAATCTATATTGGATATCCGCCGCGTAGCGAAAACTGGGAAGCTACTTTTAAGATTAAGCATGCTATCGCGTCACCCAGATTTATTTTGGGTGTTACCTCAGCAGCAGACTGGAAGAAACAACTGGATGAAAATAAAGCGCCCTGGGGAGAATTAGCTACCAATAATGTGATTATCACGGTTATGGATAGTGTACTTCAAAAGGTTACTGATCCGGAACATACCATGAAATTGTGGGATCTGATTATAGCTGGAGAAATGGATTTGGCGCAGATTCCACTGCCTTTTTACCGGGCACAACGATTTGTTGTGGATGAACATATTGGAGGTGGTTTTATGCACAGTGGTTATCCGATGATGGTGCATCATTCGCCAAGCAGAAAGATGATTTCGGCAGATGTGATTGCCAATCCCGAGCTGTTAATGAAACCCAGTGGTGGTGGTGCAAACTGGGGCTTTTTTCATGAGATTGGGCACAATATGCAAAATATGGATTGGGTATTTGGCGGTACAACGGAGGTAAGTAATAATCTCTTTTCGCTCTACATGTTCGATAGATTGGTAGGTGGAAGGGATAACAGCCATACCGCAATTTCTAATGCCAATACACAGAAAATGTTGAAAACTTATTTTGCGGAAGGGCCATCGTACGAGAAATGGAAAAAAGATCCCTGGATTGGTCTGACTACCTTCCGTCAGCTTCAGGAAGGCTTCGGATGGGAAACTTTTAAAACATTTTTCAGGGCTTATCATCAACTTCCTTTTAAAGATGGCAGGGCTAAGGATCAGCAAAAGATTGATTTCTTTGTGAAAACCTTTTCTCAATCTGCGAAAAGAAATATTGCACCCTTCTTTGTTAAATGGGGAATCCCTGTTTCTGATAGTGTGGTTAAAGAATTGGAGGTATTTCCAGGATGGATGCCTTTTAATTTTCCGGCTATGAATTAGTTAGCATGTTTTTTAAGGGATTAGAGAATTAATCTTAGGAAAAGATTTCGTACCTCTTTTGTTTATGTGCTAATACCTGGGCCGGAGAATATGGGCAGGTATTAGCACATTTTTTGTTTTAAATCAGGGGCAGTTTTGTTTTTATATTAACTTACTGGAATTGAATTACAAAGAATACTTGATAGTTTGTTGCTATAAAGGTATTTTTGGACTATCTTCCTGTTAACAAACTTATTATTACCAAACATAAAAGTATAAAATGATGTTCGATTACGGAGCACTGCCTGATGACGACCTATATTTGCTCTTGCAAAAAGACGATTCAATGGCGTATACTGTAATTTATCATCGCTATTTTGAAGCTTTATACATACATGCAGCGAATAAACTAAGAGATAAAGACGATGCCAAGGATTTGGTACAGGAAGTTTTTGTCGGTTTATGGAATAATAGAAAGGGTATAAACATCACAAGCAATTTTAAATCTTATCTGTATACTTCGATCAGAAATAAGGTGTTAGATCGAATTTCTCATCAGCAAGTTGCCAGCAGATATGCTGATTCTTTACAAAACTTTATTATTAGCAACCAATGTGTTACGGATCACCTGGTGCGGGAACGTCAGCTTATTAAAATTATTGACGATCAGGTTGCACAATTGCCAGATAAGATGCGGGCTATTTTTGAAATGAGTAGAAAAGAAAGTCTATCACATAAGGAGATTGCCGAAAAACTGAATATTTCAGAATTAACGGTGAAAAAACAGGTTGCAAACGCAGTTCGAATTCTTCGGGGTAAACTGAGTGTTAACTTTTTTTTAATTTTTTAATTTTTTATCTACTCCCTGAACCCGAGTTAGCCGTCATAGTGCATAAATAAGGATAAAAATCCTTTTTACCTATGAAAAAACATCAAGCTAACGATCTTTTAATTAAATATCAGCAAGGCATATGCACCGAAGAGGAGCTAAGCTTAATAGAGAGCTGGTACAATTCACCCGATTCTGAACCTATTGCGTTTGAATCAGAGGAAATCTTAACTGCTAAAGCTGAGATTTGGCATAAAATGCCGATTCATAAGCGGAAGAAGACTATAAAACTGTGGCCCAGGGTAGCTATTGCAGCATCTTTAGTTATAGCGGTAAGCATCGGTTTTATAGTGTTTTCCCTGCGAGACAAAGCCGATCAGGATTTGACCGTACATAATGATATTAAACCAGGTGGAAAAAATGCCACTTTAAGGCTTGCAGACGGGCGTGAAATTGTTCTTAACGATCTTCCTGCAGGTGAAGTATTGCTGCAAGAAGGGATTAAGATTACTAAAACTGCAACTGGCCAATTAATTTACACCGTACAAAGTAATACCAACGATAAGGCGCCAGATTATAACACTATCAGTACGCCAATGGGTGGTACTTATCAGGTAATTCTTCCCGATGGTACTAATGTTTGGTTAAATTCTGCATCATCATTAAAATATCCAACTGCATTTAAAAATGATAAAAGGGAGGTAGAGCTCATTGGAGAGGGGTATTTTGAGGTTGCGCACAATGCTCAAAAACCTTTTCGAGTAATTACAAAGACTCAGGATATTACTGTATTGGGAACTCATTTTAATTTATCTGCTTATCCAGATGATAATTTCGCTAAGACTACACTTTATCAGGGAAAGGTTGAGGTTCATGCTGGTAATCAGGTAATTGTTCTGAAGCCAAATGAACAGGCAGTTTTACAAGCAGGAAAGCTTTTTGTTAATCCAATAGCTAATGAAGCTGATTTGGCCTGGAAAAACAATGAGTTTTCTTTTAACAACGAACGTTTAGGAGAAATCTTGAAAAAATTAGGTAGATGGTATGATGTAGAATTTGATTGTCCAAAAGATTTAGAAAACCTTGAATTTGGAGGATATATCAGCAGAGATAAAAGCTTAAAACAAGCATTGAATATGATTGATCAGGAAGGAACAGTACACTTTAAAAGAGAAGGGAGGATGATTACTGTTATGAGGTAAATCTTTACAAACAATAGATCAATAAAAAAGGACCAGAAGCATTGCAGTGCCCTGATCCTAAGACTCTTGCAGGAGTCGAATTTTTTGGATCTGAAAAAATTGAAAAAACCATTAACTATTTCTTATACCAAACCCAAACAAACAAATGTATGAAATTTTACATAACATTTATCGGGTAAAATATGCCCGGATGAATGTTCGTATTCTACTCAAATTGAAGCTAATAACCCTACTTATTACAACTACATTCTTGCAAGTGAGCGCTTCAAGTTTCGCTCAGATATACCTGCGAGAAAAGAACGCTCCGCTGGAACGCGTGATAGAAAAAATTAGAAAGCAAAGTGGATATGATTTCTTCTATAATACCACTGCTATTAAAAGAGCTAAACCCATAACGGTTTCGTTAGAAAACGTTTCTATACACCAGGCCTTAGAAGCTTGTTTTAATGGACAGCCTTTGGTTTATCGAGTAGAGGATAAATCAATCATTATTCAAACAGCCAGAGAGGTTGTTGTAACGGCTACTGTAGTAACCGGAAAGGTTGTCGATGAAAAAGGTCAGCCTATCCCCGGTGCATCCGTAAGGGTAAAAGGTACCAATGGCGTTAGACCTGTTGCAACTGATGCCAATGGCCAGTTTAGTATTTTGGTTCCAGATGGAACAGAAGTACTATTGATCAGCTATATCGGATATAACGTTGAAGAAGTTTCGATCAAGAATAAAAAGTCGCCATTTATAGTTAGACTTTCAGTTGCCTCTAAAGATTTAGAAGAAGTAAGGGTAATCAATACAGGTTTATTTAAAAAATCTGATCAAAGTTTTACGGGGGCTTCAACTACAGTTACCGCAAAAGATTTGTCAGAATCTGGAAACAGGAACCTGATTTCAACATTGCGTAATATAGACCCTGCTTTTAATATCATTGAAAGTAATTCTTTTGGTTCTAATCCGAATCGGTTGCCGGAAATCCAAATCCGTGGTAACTCCAGTATTCCGAATGTGGGCGAGTTACAAGATCAGGCCAGGGCTGAACTGAATACGCCACTAATCATTTTGGATGGTTTTCAATCTACCTTACAAAAATTGTATGACATGAATGAAAATGAGGTGGAATCAATAACCATTTTAAAAGATGCTGCAGCAACTGCGATGTATGGATCAAGGGGTTCAAATGGCGTAATTGTGATTACTACCAAAGCTCCACGACCAGGAAAATTAAGGTTATCATTAAGATCAGATGTTAATTTTGAAGCACCAGACCTGAGCGATTATAGCTTATTAAAAGCAGCAGATAAATTAGAGTTAGAAAGAATAGCCGGATATTATAATAATCCCAGAGCAGAAGTTGATCTTCCTTTAAAAAGATATTATAACTATTTGCTAAATGAAGTAAATAGTGGGGTAGAAACAGACTGGATGGCATTGCCATTAAGAAATGGTGTTGGACAGAGACACTTTCTTAAAGTAGAAGGTGGAGATAATGCTTTTAGATATTCAGCATCTGGACAGCTAAATGATATTCAGGGAGTAATGAAAGGATCATCCAGACGCACGTTTAATGGCAACATTACCCTGGCTTATACATATAAAAATTTAAGGTTCAGGAACAATCTTCAGATCCAACAGAGCAATTCGCAAGAATCGCCGTATGGTGCCTTTAGTAGCTACGTGGCTATGAATCCTTATTGGAGGCCTTATGATGCGAATGGCAATGCGCTCAAATTTGTTGGTGATCCGGGTAATACTGATTACCTTAATTATTGGACAACTCTACCAACAAACCCATTATACAACGCCACATTAAAAACTTTTGATAAAAGCGCTACAAATGAGTTGGTAAATAATACCATGGTAGAGTGGAACTTAGTAAAGGATTTGGTATTAAGAGGTCAGATTGGTTTAACCAAGGGCACCATCCAAAGCGATGCTTTTAGGCCGGCAGAGCATACTGCATTTGCCAACTATACTACTGATAATCTCTTCAGAAAAGGAGATTATAACTATGGTATAAGCAATAACTTTGGTTATGATGGTTCATTAAACTTAGCCTATACAAAGTTACTTGGGCTTAAACACCTTATCAGTGCTGGTGCCGATTATAACATGCGCCAATCTAAATCCTCTTCTTATAACTTCCTGGCCGAAGGGTTTCCTAATGCCAATTTCGATTTCGTATCCATGGCTTTGCAATACGCTAAAGATGGTAAACCTACAGGAAGTGAGAGTCTTACCCGCTCTATCGGACTTACCGGAAACGTTAACTATATCTATGACAACAAATATTTTGTTGACGCATCTTTACGTATCGATGGATCTTCTCAATTCGGCAGCAAAAAACGTTTCGCTCCGTTTTGGTCAGCGGGTGCAGGCTGGAACTTACACAATGAAGCCTTTTTAAAAGATAACAGGTATGTAAACAGGTTAAAGCTTCGAGGTTCGATGGGGATTACCGGAGCACAGAATTTCAATGCTTATCAGGCCTTATCTACTTACCAGTATTATACCAATGAAAGGTATTTCAATTGGATGGGATCTTACTTACTGGGATTAGGAAATGATGAACTTAAGTGGCAACAAACAGAGAAATACAATATTGGTGCAGATGCAGAATTTTTAGATAGACGTTTACGTTTAACAGCTGATTACTATGTTGAAACCACTAAAGATCTTGTTTCATCTGTTAACCTACCAGCATCCAGTGGATTTACCAGTTATGTAGACAATATCGGGCGTTTACGCAATAACGGTTATGAACTTAAGGTTACTGGTTTTATTCTAAACAACCCTAAATCAGTTATCTGGAGTGTATCTGCTGCATTATTGCATAATAAGAATAAAATTGTAGAAACTTCAAAAGCTTTAAAGGATGCCCAAGCTGCAACCCTTAATGGTAACAGCGATCCTGGTACATTATATATCGAAGGATATTCAAGTAATTCGATATGGGTTGTACCATCATTAGGTATTGATCCGAGTACAGGAAAAGAGCTGTATCTGGGTAAAGATGGTCAACCAACTTATACCTGGAAAGCTACAGACATCGTTGCAGTTGGTTCCAGAGATCCTAAGTTTTTCGGAAACTTCAGTACCATGATCCGTTACAAAGATTTTGCTTTGAATACTTCATTCAGATATACGGTGGGTGGACAACAGTACAACAGAACCCTGGTAGATCGGGTAGAACTTACCAATTATAAAAATAACGTAGATAGCAGGGTTTTTTATAGCCGTTGGCAAAATCCTGGAGATTTAGCAGCATTTAAAGGCCTTCTGGTAACTACGCCAACTTATAAATCTTCAAGATTTGTTCAGGATGAAAATACATTGGTATTGCAGAATATTAATCTTCAATATAATTTAACCAATAAAGAGTGGTTGAAGAAAATGAGAGTGGAAAGTTTAAACCTAACGGTAAATGCTTCTGAGCCAATGTACTTATCTACTATCCGTAGGGAAAGAGGAACAACTTATCCTTTCTCTAGACAATTTTCCATGAGTCTAAGTGCTACATTCTAAACTTATAGCAATGAAAAAAATTAACTACATATTAATCGCTTTGTTTTTAACCGGTATACTTTTCTCATCATGTAAAAAGTACCTTACTGTAAATCCAAAGACACAGATGCCACAGGATATACTTTTTGACACTGAAGGTGGCTTTAAAGATGCACTTACTGGAGTGTATATCCAAATGAAAAGTAGCAACACCTATGGAGGGGCTTTAACACAAACGACTATTGAAAGTTTAGTTTCGAGTTGGGATGTTGTTTCTAATACTACAGAACAGCGAATAGGTCTTTTTAATTTTGCCGATGCAGGTGTTCAAACCAGTTTCGAATCCATATGGGGCCAGCAATACAAAACAATAGCCAATGTAAATGCCATTTTAGGTCAGATAGATGCAAAAAAAGCAGTATTTAAAACCCCGGGCTTATTCGAACTGATAAAAGGTGAGTGTTTAGCGATCAGAGCTTACCTTCATTTGGATATGCTTCGCTTGTTTGGTCCTATCCCTACAGCAACAGCCAATGCTCCATTAATGCCTTATGCTACAGTGGTATCTGCAACACCAGTAGAAAAAATATCTTATACTGCTTTTCAGAATGCTTTATATAAAGATTTAACAGATGCTGAAAATTTATTGAAAGATATAGATCCCTTAACAAAGTACAGCCTAGCACAGGTTAAAACTCCTGGCATTGTATCAGGTTTTAACCCCGGCGATACCTTTTTCGCTTACCGTTACCTGAGAATGAACTATTTTGCGGTAAAATCTCTGCAGGCCAGAACTTACCTGTGGTTTAATGAAACTGCAAAAGCTTATGAGTGCGCTAAGACTGTAATTGACGTTAAGAACGCCGATGGTACTCCGAAGTTTAAACTGGGAGCAGCAACCGATTTCTCTAATAAAGATTATGTACTTACTACAGAACACCTGTTTGGTTTGTACGATTTCGATATGTTTAATAAGTATAACAATAACTACGCAGCTGGGATACTTAAAAAAGGGACAGCAGAAACTACAATCAAAACACAGCTTTATGGCAATACAGGTACAGATATTAGGGAAAGTAGCATGTGGGAGCTTGTAACTTTAACTAATGGATCGAAATGTTATATCATCAAAAAGTATCAGGTTGTAGCGAATACTTTAGTAACGCCAGCAACGGATTTCAAACAAATTCCGATGTTGAGATTGAGTGAGCTGTACTTAATTGCTGCAGAAACAGCTCCGTATGCTGAAGGAGTAGAATATCTAAGAACATTCAGAACGGCCCGTAACATTGGAAATCTCGCTACCCCAGCTAATCCAGCTGCACTTCAAACCGAAATTATTAAAGAATATCGAAAAGAGTTTTATGCCGAAGGCCAGGCTTTTTATCAATATAAACGTTTGAATGTTGCTAAAGGGAGTTACCTTTTCGCACCGTCGGCAGCAACTGTTAATTATCTGGTTCCTATTCCAAAAACTGAAGCTATTTAAAATAAAATCATGAGAAAATTATTATACATATTATTAGTGATAGCTGTAGCAGCTGTTACCTCATGCAAGCAAGATCAATATTATTTATTTAACGATGTGGGTAGGGTGCAGTTTGGCCCGGAGCCTAATCGGATATATACCACTTCTTATGATCTTGCAGATACCCTAAAGCCCTATACATTTTATTATGAAGACCCATCAGTTGTTCAGGATACAATATTCTTTGATATCTATGCGATTGGTGGTACTAAAGACGCTGATAGAACTTTTAGTTTAGAGCAGGAACAAATTCCTAATGCTGTAAATGCGGTAGCAGGCACCCATTATGTAGGGTTTGGTGATCAGAAAGTGAATAAGTTTTATGTAATCAAAAAAGGTACGGTACATACACGTGTTCCAATTATTGTTTTGCGTGATGCGAGCTTAAAAAACAGTACCCCAAAACTTAAATTTAGGATTGTTGCTAATGCAGATTTTCAATTGGGTGAACAGAATAAACTGTGGCGAAAAATAGAAATTACAGACCGATTAAGTCAGCCTGCTCAATGGAATGCTTCATTTACTCAATATTATTTTGGAAAATATAGCGTAGTTAAACATTCCTTCCTAATTAACAGTTCGGGAGAAAAATGGGATAACGATTTTATCACCAATATGTATGCTGTTGGAGGATTATTGTCTTATTACCAGCTTACCATGAAAACAGCATTAATCAATTATAACAACGCGCATCCAGGAGCTCCATTGGTTGATGAATTTGGAGAAGTTGTAGTTTTTCCTTAACGATTAAAAATTAAAAGATGAAAAATCTAATTATATACTTTATAGCCATGGTGGCTATGATGAGCTCTTGCAAGAAAGACCAGAGTAATTATGATTATAAGGACCACGAGAAAATAACTGTAACAGGCATAGAGAGTAGTTACACGTTAATTTCAGAATTGGAAAGCCTAAATTTAAAACCTGAGGTAACTTCTACGGATCCAAATGCAAACTTTGAATACCTTTGGGGTATTTACGAAACAAATGTACAGGGATCTGTTCCAGTATTGGATACGCTTGCTAAGACTAAAAATCTTAACTATCTGATTAAACAAGCGGCAAAAGGTTGGGTATTGGTTTATCGGGTAACAAACAAAAATACCGGTTATTCACAATATATTAACGTGCCTGTAAACGTGGTTACCGAATTTACCCGTGGCTGGTATGTAGCTAAAGATGATGGTACTGATACAGATCTTGATTTATTCTTAACACCCACCAGTATTGTACCTACTGGCAAGCGTGAAAATGTTTATAGCAGCATCAATGGCAGTAAGTTGCCTGGTCAGGCCAATTTATTAAGTTTTTTAACTGGTTATAAATCAACAGTTACGGGGGTTTTGGGTAATACCAGAACTTTAGCGCTATCTACTGATAAAGATATGGCTACTGTGAATGTAAATACACTTAAAAAGATTTACACGCTTGATAACATAATGTTTGATACCCCTCCGGTGAAAGGACCTTGCTATACTTTTCTTGGCAGCGGAGCTTATTACTTAATTAATGGGGGAAATATTCACAGTATCGTAAACAACTCTCCAAATATAGGCAAATTTGGAGGTCGATTTTTGAGGGATGCAAGCAATAATCCATATCAGTTATCTAAATATTTCATGTCTAACAACAGTGGGAATGCCTATCTGTATGATGAAACTTCGAGTTCTTTTTTTGCAATAGGTAGCGGATACGGAACAGCACTTAGCTCAATTAGTGATGTAACCGGAACTGCAATGAGTGCTACCAACACCAATCAAAAAGTTTTATTCATGGGGATCAAATCAGCAACATATTTGCCTTCTCCTGCTCTCCGTTATACTTTTGCCGGTTGTGCCGTTTTTCAAGATAAAACCAACCCTTCAAACAAAACGGTGTCACATGTAGAAATGGATTTGTTTACGATGAAGTTTACCAATACCAGTTTAACCTCAGCTGATAAACTTTATAATGCAGCCCATATCACCATGCCTTTCGGCCAGGAAAATATATTATACTTCTCTATTGGTGGTAACCAGGTATGGAGCAGGAATTTGAGTAACAATTTCGAAAAACTGGAATACACAGTTCCAGCAGGGGAGGAAATTACCTTTATCCGTCATAAAAACGGAACAGAAGTTAATTATGCCTATAACTACATTATGGTAGGCTCTAAAATTAATGGAACATATAAAATACGCATGTTCAACAAATCTTCAGGAAGCATTACCGGAAACCCGATAGTAACGCTTGAGGGAACAGGTGCTGCCAAAGATGTATTGTATATCTCACCTTCAGTATCAGAGTTTACTCACAATATCCAATGGTAAAAATATTTTTAGGGTATCCACAACCAGGATACCCTAAAACTACCTATTAAATAACCACACACATAAACAAAACACTGAAAAATGATTAAAAAATCCCTATGTACAACATTTGCCCTTGTATCAATGGCATTGGTAAGTTTAGCACAACAACCCGTTCAGATAAAAGGCGACTTAAAACGCCCTAATCGTCTTAATGTTAAACTTTTCAAAGTTGCAAATGGTAAAACTGTTGAGATTGCCAACTCTGCTGTAAGTGCTGGTAAAAAATTTGGCTTTACATTTTTTCCTGATTATGAAGGAATTTATGTTATTGGAACAGGGAATGAAATGTCTCCGAACGAAAATTATTCTTTCTATTTCAAAGGCGGCGAACAACTGGATATCACGCTCGCAGATACTACCTACACACTAAATGGAAAACTAAATTCCAAAGAGAATATCGTCTTGAAACAATGGAATGAATTGACGAATCCAATATATCAAAAGGCCATTAATTTCATGGGCAAGAACAGTACGTTCATGGATTATTTCCCGCAGCAAGAGGTGATTGTGGCTAAAGCTAAAACATTTTTAAATGGTAAAGCTACAGGTAATGCGAAGTTTGATAAACAAATGAAAGACATTATGGAACTGGATTTGACAAACTACGCGACTAATTTTTTAAATACCCCACGTACAGCACATCCCAGCGTAGAAGAATATAGCGATTTCTACAGCACACTTAAAGCCAATGAATTGGGTAAAAATGCCCAAAAGATTTATAGTTATCCGTATGGTTTGCGTGTACTATCTGCCTTAATTGGCGTAAATATGCGTCAAGATAAAAAGTCATATAAAACAGGTATCGAAGGATTAGAAAATTCAACAGCTTATGTGCCAAATGATACTTTAAAGGGTGATTTGGTTTTGGAAAATTTAGCCAGATATAAAAACCATGATGAGTATAAGGCAGTAGTAGACCGTTTTGGAAAGTATTTATTAACTAAAGCACAACAGGAGAAAAATAATGCTTTAATCACTCCATTATTAAGTTATAAGCCTGGAACTGATGCTTTACAGTTCAGTTATCCTGACAAAACAGGCAAGGATGTTTCTTTTGCAAGCTTAAAAGGAAAAGTAGTACTGGTGGATGTTTGGGCAACCTGGTGCGGTCCTTGCAGAGCTGAGTTCCCTTATTTAAAACAGCTTGAAAAAGATATCGAAGGACAACCTATTCAAGTGGTGAGTATTTCTACTGATGCAGATAAAGATAAGGAAAAATGGTTGAAGATGATTAAAGATGAAAACCTGGGCGGAATGCAGTTATTTGCAGGTCAGAATAATGAATTTTCTAAATACTATAAGGTAAACACTATCCCTAGATTCCTGGTATTTGATAAAAAAGGCAAAATTGTTAATATTGATTCACCGCGACCTTCAGACCCTAAATTGAAAGCCCTTCTGTTAGCAGAAGCAGCAAAATAAATCGTTTCTGGGGGTAGGGCCTGGCGTTCTACCCCTTTTATCAAAAAATTAAATCTACTATGAAAACACTAAAAAATTGGTGTACTGGGCTTGCCATGTTTCTAATTTCCCCGACACTTTATGCACAACAGGATAGTATCCGGATTAGCGGAAATTTAAAAGATCTTAAAGAAAACAGTATTAGAGTAAGTTTTAAGGATGATGCCGGCCAAAATAAATATTTTAAGGCAATGGCTGCCAATGATATTTTTACCATAACTGTTCCCAAACAAAAGGTTCCTGTTGTTGCCCGCTTAGATGTTGGGATTAAAAGAGATCTCTCGGCAAATGTTGATGGCAAAAGTGTAGGTAATCCTGCCCCCCCTCTAGATCTGTTTGTTTTTAACCAAGATATCAAAATAAATGGCGATGCATTACTGGTACAATTTGCTGATGTAAATGGTGATGAGGAAAATAACACCTTCAATAGCTACAAACAAAGTGTAAGAACACAGGAAAGTAGAACGTATCTGATTTATAAAAGCCTGTTCAATGCACAATATCATGGCGAAAAGCTAGAGACAACATCAGAAAAACTTCAACAGGAAGCTGATGTTAACTTCAAGAAAATTATGCAAAAGCAAAAGGAATTTGTAGCACAGCATCCTAAAGCTTTTGCATCCTTGTTTCTATTGAGCAGAATGCAAAATATTTATACGGCCGATGGTTACACACAGGCCTTTAATGGTTTGGATCCTAAATACAAGGACAACACCATTGCATCTGGAATAAAAAGCTATCTGGCAAAAGTAAGCAGCTCATTAACAGGTTCTCCAACTATTAATTTCGAAAGAAAAGATAAAGATGGAAAGCTAATCAGGCTAGCAGATTATAAAGGTAAAACTGTACTGCTCGATTTTTGGGGCAGTTGGTGTGGGCCATGTAGAGCCAGTCACCCACACTTAAAATCGCTATATCAGAAATATAAAAAAGACGGTTTTGAAATTATAGGTATAGCTCATGAACGAGGTAAAAACATCACTGAAGCCCAAACTGCCTGGATGAAAGCTATAGCAGAGGATGAAATCAATTGGGTGCATATTCTCAATATGGATGGAATTGAAAAGCAAAATATTGTAAAAGACTATAATGTAATGGCTTTCCCAACAAAGATATTGGTTGATAAAAACGGAAAAGTACTCTTAAGAATTACAGCAAGTGCTACGGACGATATAGATCGGGCATTAGCTAAAATATACGGACATTAATCTAGCCCAAATGAAATTTAAACCAACCTTATTGGTTTTGCTGATGAGTTGTTTTGCCTTATTGGTACAAGCACAGCAAAATAAGCCCGTTGCCACGATTCCTTTTGAAGTAGTACACGGCTCTATTGTATTAAAAATTAAGATAAATAACCATGCTAAGGTTTTCAACCTCCTGTTTGATACAGGAGCAGATGGTATGGCTTTAGATAAAACTCTTGCTGATAGCATCGGACTTAAGATTACCCGTAGTAATAACGCTTCGGTGGTTGGAGGTTCAATGAAGATAGATATCTCTGGAGATAATGATGTAACGCTGGAAAATGGATTTGTATTAAAGCACCAATCAATTGCTGTATTTCCACAAACTGGTAAGGATCTGGATGGGATTATCGGTAACACAATGACCAGAAATTATATCACAAAGATTGATTTCAACAAGCAGGAACTTTCGCTTTATAATTTTGAGGGATACGAGTATGAAAAAGGAGGAACAATAGTTCCGATAACTATTCCTGCCGGTCTGTTCATCATTCCAGGGAATATAGAAATTGTTTCGGGTAAATCCAGTTCAGGAAACTTTGTATTTGATACTGGAGCATCATACAACCTGATTTGTTTTAGACCCTTTGTAAAGCAGAATCGTTTATTGGTGAGTGGTTTTACTTCAGAGTATCACGCAAGTACAGTAAGTATGGGAATTTCATCTCCGACGTTTAATGGCAAGGCAAATAGTTTTTCTTTTACCAATATGCCGGTAATTAAGGATATGCCTATCACTTTGATGGCCGGCGGAGGGCAAAACGAAAGCTGGAATCCTGGTTTTGATGGTTCGATAGGTATGGGAATCATTTCCAGATACAATTTTACCATCAACAGAAAAAAGAACGAGATTTATTTTATGCCTAATTATACCTATGCTTATCCACAGAATTTTACCTTAGGCAGCTATTTATTAGGCTTCAACTTAAAAGGACAATTAGAGGTTGTAAGTACAATCAGGCCGTTACCGCCTAATGAAACGCAACTTGAGAAAGGCACTTTGATTAACCAGATTAACGGGGGCAATACCGCTGATCTGTTAAAAGATGCTAAGAAGCTAGCGCTATTAAAAAAGCTACCTGCAAATAGTCCAGTTACATTTATCTACACCATCGGAAAAGTTAAAAAGACCCTAACCCTAACTAAATAAATATGAAAAAAATTAAATATTACCTTTTAGCTTGTTTGCTAGCAACCAATCTAGTCAGTATGGCACAAGCAGATTATGAGGGAGCGCTGAAAAAAGCCAAAGCAGAAAGCAAGCTGATTTTTATAGACTGTTACTTTACAGGATGTATCCCTTGTGCACAAATGGACGAAAAAGTTTTTCCAAATGCAGCAGTAAAAGCAACGATGGAAAAAGATTTTGTGATGCTTAAAGTGGATATTTTTAAAGATAAATTAGGTGATACCTTAAAAGTACAGCACATTTTAAATGGATTTCCTACTTTTTTAGTGCTTAATTCAAAAGGAGAATTAATTAGCAATAATTCAGGATATAAAGATCCCGGAGATCTTATTGAACTATTAACAGATGCAAAAGGGAAAAATCTTCAAAATAAAAGTTTAAAAGGCTTTGCAGCTAAATTTAATGAAAGTGATTATCCATCTTTTTATCTCGAATTTGCTAAAACCCGTAAAGGAATAAACCAACAGATCATCACAGCCTATGCAGACAGTTTAAAGAATATGAAGGCTACAACTGCCCTCATGCCTTTTTTAATCTCCAGAATGAGTGCTGCAAAACTTAATGATGCAATGATAAACGACTACAATACTTATGAAGCACTTTACGGAGATGCTGTTGTTCAACCATTAGTTGATAAAGCTTTATTAGAAAAAATGGATATAAGTTTAAAAGCAAATAAGGATGCACAGGCATTTGACCAGTTTTTAAAAACCTATCAGGGAAAGTTTCCTGCAGAAATTTGGAAAGTAAATTTACAAACTTTAGGAGATCGATATTATTTAGGAATGCAAAAGGATACCGTGGGCTATTTGAAGTTCGCGATTCAACATCCTGTATTATACCAATATCATTTTTCTGCCTTATACAGCAAGATGTTAGTGAAGAACCAATTGGTAGGCGAAACAGGGGAGCTCTTTGGGAAATGGGCGGATGCCATTATAAACGAGGAGAGTAGCCTGGAATTAATCAAAACTGCCGCAAATTTTAATAAGAACATCCGAAATGAAAAAAATTATAAGAAGTTTATGCAGATGGCTATTGCCAGATCAAAAAAATACCAAATGCCTACAGCCGGTCTCGAAGAGGAATTAGCTACCAGGTAAAGATTTTATCAAGTGAAATTGATAAGTTTAGTTAATGATTGAATAAGGGTGCCTGGATGGGCACCCTTATTATTAGAAGCTTTTACATTAATAATATAAAATAGGGTGTCCAATATACTTGGACACCCTTTTCGCATCAAACATCTATCTCAATATCGTGATAAAACCAGTGTATTTATCTTTTTGATTGAGGACAATCCTATAGAAATATGTTCCGATGGGTAGCGGGTTGCCATTATAAAGTCCGCTCCAGAAGTTCGATTCGTTATTGTAACTACTGGTTTGAAAGAGTACCCGTCCGGTTATACCGAAGATGGTAACCTGATGGTTAGGGAAATTAGATATGCCCTCAATTACCCACTTATCATTCTGACCATCACCATTAGGCGTAATGAGATTGCCAACCCTGATGGCATCTTTTTTCTTCGCTACATTGATGGTGATTGGATTAGAGCTGCTCGTCAAATCTTTGTTATCTGTAGCTTTAGCCATTATGGTATAAATCCCCTCATCGAAAGGTGTCCAGGTAAATGTGTAAGGCGGCTGGGTTAGCGTAGCCAAACGTCTCGGACCTTCGTAGAACTCAATCATTTTGATTGTTCCATCAGCGTCTGTTGCAGCTGCAGTAAGCGAAACCCTTTTGTTCGGATGAACCAATGTGCCATTGCCTGGTGCCGTAATCGAAACAGTAGGCGCTTGATTGGCCGCCACAATAACAATACGTATTGGGCTGGAAATCGTTTGTAAACCATTGTTGTCTACTACACGTGCGGTAATAAAGTGTTCCCCTACACCAGCTCCGTTCCAAACCGATCCTCCGGATGCAGATTCATTTTGTTGCCCTATTTTAGTTTCACCATCATAAAATTCAATCGTCTTAATGTATCCGTCTGCATCAGCGGTATCAGCCTGTAAGGTAATGGATTGTGAGGTGTCAAAAACGGATTCATGAACAGGTTGACTAATGGCAACCTGGGGAGCCTGATTTTCATTTACAGTTATGTTCAGGGTATCTGCTCCAACTAAACCACTATTATCTGTTGCCGAAATAATTAACTGATGATTACCCAATGGCAAAGTACCCAGGTTGTATTGGAAACTACCGCTTGTAAGGTCGGCTATTTTGGTGCCGCCATTAAACAGCGCTAACTGGATGATACTACCATCAGCATCGGTTGCTGTTCCGGTAATTTTTACAGAATCGACAGTTTTGTAATTGGTATTATTTGCTGGAGAAGTAAATGTAAGGTTTGGTGCAAGGTTTTGCGTTTGTCCAAATAACAGGTGACTGCTTAATATATCGCCTGAAGCAGGAAACGACAATCCGTTTTGTTGTTGAGTACCTGAAATGCCAGCGCTCCAGGTGCCTGTTGTAAAAGTATCGCGTTTAAATAATTTAAGGTTTACATTCGGATCATTTGAACCTGTTCTTTCAGCAGTGGTTAAGGCATTAACATCAGTGAAATCATAATTTCTAACTATCCAATAGGCATTTCCATTATTGGTAACTCCTGCAGGTGCATTGTATGGATTACTGTTTAATTTACTTACCACCACATCTCCCTGAGGATAGCTGGCAGAACTGGCGAAATTGAGTGCTAAGCCTTCCTGGTTGAAATCATACCTTCCGGCAGCAGTTATGGTTAACGTTTGACTACTTCCCTCGGCCACTGGTGCGGCAGAGGCAGGCCGATCGATTGTTCCAACTACTTTTACATTGTAATGGTTTGAAGATACATCTATCAGATTGGTCGATTGACTGCTGCCTTGTCCCTGCAAGTAAAACTTCAAACCTGTTTCATTTCCCTGAAGGGTTAAGTGCTGGTGCTCTCTGATCTGCTGCTGGGTACGTTCGGTAGACCACATTCTGAATTCATCAATTTCACCATTAATAGAATTGTTTCCTGCTTCACCAATTTTAAAAGCAGCCCAGGTTGGTGGCATTGAAGAGGCAGTTTTGCTACCCACCAATTTGCCATCCATATATACTTTAGCCGATCCGTTGTTAAACGTATAAGCAAAGTGATGCCAAACATTGGTTTGGTTAAAAGCATTGGGTACTACTATGCGTGATGCTGAATTATTGGCTACCCCAATATTTAAATTTCCTGACCCATCAGCGTGCACCAGGAAAGAACCCCAGCCGTTTCCGATACTTTGGTTATAATTTTTATAAGATTTTGCCTTATGCCACCATTCAATGGTAAATACTGTAGGCTTCCAGTTAAGATCCTGGATTTCTAAATAATCACCCGTTTCATCAAAGCTCATCGCTTTCCCGGCCAGTTTTTCCACTGGTTCATATCCCGGGGTTTTATTAACAGCGAATTGTCCGAATGTGCCAAGCGTGTTATAAGTGTCAAAATTAAAAGTTACCTGATTTGTAGAATCTACACTAGCGGCTTTAGGTATCCAGGTGGTACCCACAGCATTAAAGAGCCTGTTACTTAAGCGATACACACCTGCACCAGATGCATTTAGATTTTTAAATGTTAAACCAGTAAGGCCTGTAAAGCTGGCGTTATTGCCATAATTATTAATGATGTAATAAGTACTATCCATCACAGATGGATTTACATTTTCGATAGGAAGCGCGTGTAATTTACTGATGACTACCTCTCCGTCTGGATTTGTACCCACACCGGAAAACTGTAAGGCTACGCCCACTTGGGTATAATCTGTTAAGCCCGCTGTGGTAATCTGTTTAGTTTCACTGATACCTTTTGCTACAGGTACGAATGAGGTATCTCTGACTGTATTCCCAAATAAAGCAACTTTATAGCTATTGTTAGAGATATCTACCACAGTATTGGCTGCATTTTGGAATTGGAGATAAAGCTTCAAATCGGCCTCAGCACCTGTAGCGGTGAGGTGCATATTTTCTCTGATCTGCTGTTGGCTTTTCTCGGTTGTCCACATTCTAAATTCATCAATTTCTCCATCAATACTATTTCCGTCGGATCCTCCGATTTTAAAAGTTTGCCAGTTAGGCGGCAATGAAGATGCCGTTTTAGAAGCCACGAGCTTGCCATCCCTGTAAACTTTAGCTACACCATTGTTAAAGGTATACGCATAGTGGTGCCAGGTATTCACATCAGTAAAGGCATTTGGGATAATCATTCTGGATGCTGCATTATTGGCAACACCAATATTAAGTGCCCCATCTGATGAAGCGTGAACCAGGAAGGATCCCCATCCGTTACCGATAGATTGGTTGTAATTTTTAAATGTTTTAGCCTTGTGCCACCATTCGATGGTAAATACAGTTGGTTTCCAGTTTAAATCCAGCACTTCTAAGTAATCGCCTGAACCATCAAAAGCCATCGAATTTCCGGCATTGTTTTCCGGCTGGATCCCCTCTTGTTTAACCGCTACGCTCGAAAGTAGCTGTGTGCCAAGTCTCATCTCGATATTGCCCGAATAAATCATTCCCTGTGCTGGTAAAAATTTAACAAATACCTTTTGATTTTTCAGTTCGCCGTTAACCGGACTGAGGTAAAGCGCTGAAGTTGAGTTCACATAGGTGGTGTCGTTTAACGAAATCAGGTACCCTGAAGGGGCTGTTATTTTAATGTTCGTAGCTGGTAGATTAGCGCCTGATAATGTAAAGCTTGCTGCTTTTGTGGTTACACCTACCCGAACATCATTCAATGAAATCGCATCCATACTACTGTATAAAAAGGCTTGTGTATCTTTCACAAAAAGATACTGCCCATACGCTTTTAAATTATTTACTGTAATGGTGTTGTTAACAGAATCAACCGCATTGGCTGTAGTGGTATATTGCCATTTACCACTGCCATAGGGAAGTCGCGTAAATACAAGAATTTTTCCTGGGTTGAGGAAGTCGTTATGGTTTAAGTCAGCAGAAGTTTTAAAGGTCAGGTTCATGTCCAGATTGGTGTTGCTCCCAAATCTATTTCCCACCCAATAATCAGTTCCCAGCTTGGTCGCAGAAGCAGCAATACCATTGAAGGTGGTTGAGCTGAAAGTAACTTTGGAAAATCCGGCAGGCACAGGTGTAGTACTGTTGTAAAAGGCCGTTATATCAACCCCATTTCCGTAAGTTATATTACCCAATGCCTCGGTTTTAGTATCGGAAGTCCCGATTCCAAGTGGAAAGTCTGCTATTGGCCTCGATGCAATGATGGCTTGTGGTAATGCTTTTTTACTCACTACATCGTATACTTCAGGCTCAGTGTTGTCAAAGTTGAAATAATAAATTAAGCCATTCTCATTTCCGTTTGCAGGATGATGGAAGCCTTGCTGGATTTCTGCAGTGGTTAAGGCTTTATTCCAGACTTTTACTTCATCAACTTCGCCATTAAAATATTTATTACCTGAGCCACTGTTCCAAACGCCCAACTTGATAGTGCCATTTAAGGTACTTAGAGCAACTGGAGAGGGAGCAAGCTTGAGCTCACCATCATAATAGAAACTAACATTGCTGCCATCAAATACGAGGGCGTAATGGTGCCATTCATCTTTACTATTGGGTAAGGTAAAGTCTTTATTGTTGTTCCAAAAAGTTGCTCTCCAAAGATTTTCGGTAGTGGTTGTACGCAACGTAAACTCTCCTAATGATGTTCCGGGTGCAGCGCCTGACGTAAATATAGCACCATCATTAAAAGCTTTGGCTTTTGCCCACACCTCTATGGTTTTGGGTTTATTGCCATCGATAGCTGCATTGCTACCAAGCGTGAGAATACCATTTCCAAAACCATCGAATGCTACAGCCTGACCCGGCGCTGGGTAAAACTTATGGTCTTCACCAAAAAATTGTTGTCCGTTTAATTTGCCTTTGATACGGTAATGCCAGATTTCACCTGGATTCATATTGATTGAAATCTGCTGTTGTGTTGCGATAAAATTAGTGCCGGTAAAGGTATTGGCCAGGGTTGTTTGCGCACCATATGCGGTTGTTGGACCATACTCAAATGCAACACTATCCAAAGTACTGCCAAAAGCATTTACTGTGGCCGTGAGCAATGCGGAAGTTTTACGAACATTAAAGGCTGTACCGGTTTGTACAGGATTGTAGTTAAGCAGGAGGCTATCTTTTAATATAGCGGTACTTCTTAAACTTTTGAGACCGTTTATGGCCAGCCCCCTCACTGCATACCAATCTTTTTGATTCAGGTTGCCATTGATAACAATGGAGGTATCTGAAGTTGTAGCGAAGGACGCCATATACTTTTCTCCCAGTTTAAATACTTCATATTGGGTTGCATTTGCTTGCTTGTTCCATATTAACTGGAAGGCAGTGTTGGAAACCCAATCTACTTTAAGCCCTTTGGGCACGTCCAGGATGTTAACATCAGTGATGATTTTCTCTTGTGTGCCCCGTTTAATTCTGATCTGTATTTTGGATGCCAGATTGGGTACGGTCCATTTGTATTGTTTAACATTGGCGGCGATATTGGCAGCGATAACATTCCAACTTGCTCCGCTATCGATAGAGTAATCCAGGTTGTAAGTGCCTGGTGTACCATAAGCATCCCAACGGAGATATTCCTGGGTACCGGGCGTCATTGATTCGCCACCCAGCGGGTAGGCCATTAGAATCTCATCCTTTACAAATTCATACGTAATGTAATACTGTTGAGGCCCCTGTGGAATAAGATAGCCATTAATATTAATGTTGTAGTTTCCTGCTGCGGGATTATCTATGGTAATTTGTTCAGCATTGTTAATGTGGTCTGCTTTTCGGGTAGGTAAGGCATTTAAACTTACTGCATTGGCAGCTGTATCCAGTCCCCAGGGTAAAACCAGGTTATTTGATGGGTCGGTGACTGTTAAATCTAAATCGTTTACCAATGCCTGAGCAGCGTTCTCTGTCGCTTCGTAATCATGCCAGTAGAGCATAATCTTAACCTGTGCTGTATTTGCAGGCACCGCTATGGATAAATTGTTTGATGCACCATTGGCAATCTGCCCGGAGCTAAATTGACTTTCTTTAATTACATTATAGGCTCTTCTAACATTCGGGCGGCCGAAACCGGTTTTAAAATCGATTCCTTTATTGTAGATATCATCGGCTGTATTCATTACAATTGCCTTAATTAATGCTGAAGGAGCAGTAGCAGATGCAGTTTCTGTTTTATAAGCTTGATTTAGTATGGCCAGAATTCCTGAAACTTTTGGTGCAGCGTGTGAGGTTCCACCGGTTCCTTCTATCGTAAGTTCAGGCTTAATCCTGCCATCGTATGCCGGGCCTTTACAGGTCCATTCCATATAGAGGTCATCATCATCAGTACCACTTACGGTAATTAAGTTTTTAGCATGTTTGGCTTTACCAGTTAAGTTTCCCCAGCCAGCTAAACCATTGTATTTTCCCCCTATAGGAGCAACGCTGCCATCATTGCCAGAAGAATACACCAACATGGCTTCTGGTTTAGTCCGAATAAAGTTATCATGTTCGGCGGAGGTAGCATTATATCCTGCATCAGGTCCCCAGCCGTAAGACATATTGGTAATGCGGATTTTTTTGTTCGGGTCGTCGTAAACCTGCGCAAAATTTGTATTACCCAATGCAAAAAGGTTTGCTCCCCAGGCATTCGAACGATCTCTCTGGTCAAGGTTTCCGGCATTTCCCAAATACTTGGCTACGCCAAATGCATGGCCGCCCGGAGGGTTACTAACAGAACCAGAAAGCACCCTGCCCTGAAAGTCGATATCATAAAAGAAATCACCTTCGCGTACCTGAGTATTAACCCCTTCGCCATTGTAGTTAAGTCCGTTGTGACCGCTGTTTAGGAAATTGGCACGTCCCATGTTATTGCTGAATACATCGCCTCCGGCTGCTTCTCCCTGCGGATCTTTTTCTGGTTTTGGGGTATCGCTAATCGGTGCAATAAACTTAATTTCCTTAATTGTAACCAGAGATTTTACTTGATTTAGCGGAATGGAAATGATCCAGTTTTTTGAGCTGGATTTAGCTTTAATTGTTGCTGTTCTGTTAATAAATTTTTCGGCTGTCTGTAAATCTGCACCTTCAAAGAAGGTAATTTCCAGCTCAATAGCTTGTCCTTTAAGGGCATGCTTCGGAATGTTGTTCTTATAAATACTTTCGGCTAATTTGAAGCTTTCGTCTACTGGCATAACTGTCCGAATGTTGAGCGCTTCGAATTGTTCAGAACTGATTTCCTGCTTCAAATGGGCGTAATAGGCATAGTAAGGAACATAGTCGAGGAGTTTAACACCCAGTGATTGTAGCTGAGCTTTAACTGCTGCATCAGGTAATTCATTAAACTGGATCAGAAAATAATTGCCTTTTTGATACTTAACCCGGTTGGGGTTTCGGCTGTCGCGCTTGCTCAACTGGTCATCAGCCCGAAAGCCTTTGTCGGGTTTGAACTTTCTGTTCATTTGTAAGATCCGGTAATCCCGGCCTTTAGGTTCAGGATTTTGTGCAAAAAGAAAAATGGGGATGCACAATCCCATCAGGGAAAGTAAAGTTTTCTTCATAAAGTTTGATTAGGTTGGTTTATTTATCTGGATAAAGGCAAAGGAATTTTATCCCTCAGCTATGACGTAGAGCATTTCATGATGTTTTAGATTCGTTTGAGTTTGTTTGCCAAAAACGTTGTGCAGTTTTTGTATTACCTAAGTTATATGAATAATACTACAAGTGTTAATGATAAGTATGCGCAAACGTTTGATATTTTTATTACACATTGTTTGCGGTTATACGCTATTCGTTAAAGTATTTTACATGGACCAATCTTTCGTAAACCTATTTTAAAAGTTGATTTTCATGCTTAAAACCAGCGGAAATAACTGCGGGAAATTGCAGTTTTTTTTGGGGCTTAGAGGCTGAGGGTAACCGTTTTACAATTAATATCAGCTGTATTTATATGCTGCAAGAAAAAGATTACGCAATCGTTTGATCGAGATTGCATAAAGGTTTAGATTTAAGATATATTCCAGAGAGCGGGTTAAGCTTACAAATTCATGACAAAATAGATTAATCTTTTGCTGATTTCTATGTAAAAATTATGAATTGAGTATAGTACTTTCGAATAAGCTAATTCCTGGAGCATGAATTCGATGATATTTAAATCAATATTTTGTATACTTCTGTTAAGTGGTTTTTTTAGTGTAGCGCAAAATAAAAAACAATACAATGTATTGGTCATCCTCACAGATGATCAACGGTTTAATACCATCCATGCTCTGGGCAATAGCGAAGTGCAGACGCCTAATATCGACCGATTGGTAAATAGTGGTACTACTTTTACACAAGCACACATTATGGGGTCATTGGCTGGCGCAGTATGTGCACCAAGCAGAGCTATGCTTATGACAGGACGTTCCGTATTTCAGGTTCATCAGGATGGCGGGCTTATTCCAGCAAAGGAGAAGACCTTTCCGGAAGTTTTTAGAGCAAACGGTTACCACACTTTCGGAACAGGCAAATGGCATAGTGATAAGCTATCATATAATCGGTCATTTGCCAGTGGCGATAACATTTTTTTTGGTGGAATGCATGATGAAAGTGTTGGTGGACATGAACACCCTGTCTTAAATCACTATGATAGTACAGGAGTTTACAAAAGCCAGTTTAGTGGAGATAAATTTTCTTCTGTTGCTTACGCGGATGCTGCAGTAGATTTCTTGCAGCAATTACCAAACAAAGATCCATTTTTGATGTACGTTGCTTTTACTGCACCACACGATCCGAGAACTCCTCCTGCCGAGTACCGCGCTTTATACGACGCACAAAAGATTCAGTTACCTAAGAATTTTATGCCACAACACCCTTTTGATAATGGAGAGTTAAAGATCAGAGATGAGGTGTTGTTAGGGAGTCCACGGAAGCCCGAAGCAGTAAAAGAAGAAATTGCGAAATATTACGCGATGATTACCGAGGTTGATCATGAAATAGGAAGGGTATTAGATGCGCTTAAAGCCAGCGGACAATATGATAACACCATTATTGTTTTTGCTGCAGATAATGGTCTGGCGGTTGGCCAGCACGGTTTATTGGGTAAACAAAATCTTTACGATCATTCTATGCGGGTTCCTTTAATTTTCAGCGGCCCGGGTATTCCGGCGAACGAACGAAATGATGCTTATTGTTACCTTACAGATGTTTTTAGTACGCTGTGCCATATCAATAATGTACCTGTACCGAATACTGTTACTGAAAAATCTTTGGATGCGGCTTTTAGCAATAAATCATTTAAAGGGCGTAAGCATTTGTTTTTAACTTATTCCAACCTGCAAAGAGCAGTTGTAAAAGACAATTACAAATTGGTACTGTACAATGTCAATGGTCAACATCCGGTGCAGTTGTTTGATCTCAACAAAGATCCCCTGGAAATTAATAATCTGGCTGAAAATAAAGTATATGCAGGTAAATTGAAAACCTTAAAGGCCTTACTGCAATCGGAAATGAAAGCTTATGGCGATTTCTGTGATCTGACTAAAGCGGATTGGGGCATGCCTGGTTCCTTAACCAGTGCGAAAATGCGGGAGATCAATCCGTAGATAATTAATTAATGGCTATTATTGGTAGTTTACGATGAGATGAAGAACAGCGTGAAAATGATTTAAACCGATGGTTAACTGATCATTTGGAATCCCTCCCCCGGATGTGAATTTAGCTGTATACTTATTTTTTAGAACTGTAATTTAATCTCAGTAATAGCTAATCTATTAACTATCTATTGAAACACTTATCCTTACTATGAACTTGTCGAAATTTCTCCGATCCTTTTACTTTCTCTTATTCTTATCTCAAATAGTTCTGGCTCAAAATTCTTCTCTAAAAGGAATCGTTAGCGACAAGGAAACCGGAGTGCCTTTAGCCTATGCGAGCGTGGCTGTATTAAAAACTTCGGATACCACGGTGGTTGGCGGCAGCTTAACTAAAGCCGATGGAACATTTGAGATTTCTAAAATAGCGATCGGAAAATATTTGGTAAGGGTTATTTTTATGGGCTACCGGGAGCAGTTAATTCCAGTTGAGCTACAGGAATCCAGGCAGCTGAATATTGGTCGAATCAATCTGATAGCGCGTACCGAATCGCTTAAAGAAGTTGCTGTTACAGGAGGCAAAATCAATATGCTGAACAAGATCGAACGTCAGTCTTACCGTGCAGACCAGTTTGAAAGTTCAAAAGGGGGCACTGCCATAGATGTGTTAAAGAATTTACCTGCTGTAGCCGTAAATGGAGAAGGGCAGATTACCGTGCGGGGCTCCAGCAACTTTCTGGTATTAATGAATGGAAAGCCTGTACTCACTGAAGCCCAAACTGTTTTAAGCCAATTATCAGCCAATGGCATTGAAAATATTGAGCTTATTACTGCACCTTCTGCGAAATATGACCCGGATGGAAAGGCGGGAATTATCAATATAGTTACTAAAAAGGGGGTAGGTGATGGCTTAACACTTGCCATAAATGTACAGGGAGGATTGCCAAGTACTAAGGATTATGGTAACAAAGAAGGCCCTAAACGTTTTGGAGGCGATGCTACTTTGAGTTTTAAGCGTGGGCATTGGGATGTTACAGTCGGAGGTAATTACCTGCGCAATGATAACGCCGGATATAGGGAAGGAGATGTGTGGACAAAAAACTCCGAAGGGAATATCCAAACCCGGTTTCCATCTGCAGGTGAACGAAGTTTTGACAAATATAATTATGCTGGCAGGCTCTCAGCTGTATTTACGCCAGATCAGCGCAATAGCTTTTCAGTGGGTTTTTTAAGTAGCAAGCGTTTTCAGGCCCGCTTAGCGGACCTGGTTTACCAAAACTCCGTAACTCAGCTTAGTACCGGGGGAAATATTCGGAATTACACCTATTATAATTCCAATTTACAAACAAAAGCGGGTAGTTTTACGCTGGGTAATTTTGATTACAGCCATACTTTCGAAAACAAATCCAGTTTGAGTACCTCTTTACTTTATGAATATGCCAATATTTATGGAGACACCAGGAATAGAAATTTAGGTTATCCTAATTTGCAGGATACCCTCCAGTATGTGTTCAATCCCTATCAGAATCCTATTAAAGGGTATCGAATGAAAGTAGATTACGCCATTAATATAGGGAAGGGTAAACTGGAGACAGGTTACCAGTTCAGGTACGATAAGCAAGATGGCCGTTTTGATTACTTTGTTACCCCAGCTACTAACCAAAGCGATATCTCACGGTTTAGAGGAGCTGCTCAAGCCAGGAATCGCATTCATGGTATATATACCCAATACGCAGGTAAACAAGGTGCTTTATCTTACATTACCGGACTGCGTTATGAATATGCCAGACGTATCATAAATCTTTCTTACGATCCAAATGCACATTACCTTAAGCTGTCCAATTTATTTCCCTCATTAAATTTAGGATATCAGCTGAATGCGGGCACCAGTATTAAAACAGGGTATAGCCGGAGGATACAGCGCACCAATAATTTTGAACTCAACCCCATACCAGAAAGGGAACATGCAGAAACCTTAGAGCAAGGTGACCCTAACCTGCTACCTTCTTTTGTTGATCTTTTAGAGCTTGGTGTAACGAGAACATTTAAAAAAGGTTCATTTTTCAGTACAGTTTATTATCAGTACATTAAAAATCCCATTCAAAGAGTTAACAGTGTATACGCCGATACGATCTTAAATAGAGTATTTACGAATGCTGATCGGGCAAGATCTATCGGGATAGAAGCAGGTACTAATCTGCAGCTTTTTAAATGGTGGAGCTTTTATTTGGGAAGCAATATCTACAACTATAAAATTGGTGGGGCACTGAATATTCTGGGCGTACCGTATGAGGCTGAGCATACCAACTGGGTTTTCTCTGTGAACGCCAATGCTAATTTTAAACTTAATGCTACCTGGAGTATGCAGGCTAATGTGAATTACCTATCTAAACGACCAACGGCGCAGGGTGAAGACTCCAGGTTTTTAGTTCCGAATACCTCTTTGAAGAAAACTTTTATGGATGGGCGCCTGGCTGCTACGCTGCAATGGCAAAATATGGATTTGGGAATGAATCAATCTAACCGACAACGGATTACCACCATGGGGAGTAATTTTTATACGACGACCAATTATATTTATGAAACAGATGTGGTGGTGTTGAACCTAAGTTTTAACCTGAACAAATTAATGGGGAAAGCTAAGTTGCCGAATAGCGAATTTGGAGATAAGGAATTTTAAGTTGCTTAATGGAATGAACAAAGTGCTTGAATTTATCAAAGGAATCGAATAACCAGAATTAATACCCAAATAAAATTTTTCCAGTATTTACCATTGATATTTATTACTTCAGAATAAATGGTCTGGATCGCAGGAAGGCTAAATATTTAGTATTCAGTATTTTTAAATGTTTAATTCATTTTGTATCATTTTTTGATACCGTATTTGGTATCGGTTTAGCTTTTATTCGTTATTTTTATTTCTTCTACAGGCTTTGTCGCAGGCATCATCCCATTTATTCCGCTTAGCGCAGGGCACACTAACCGATGCATATTAACTAACCAGTTCCGAATTCTTGCGTATGAGCCAGCAGATAATTTAATTTTTTTTTCACCCCTATTATTAAAATTAAAAGAAATGAGTAAGATTACAGTAAAAGACGGTACCGAAATTTATTACAAAGACTGGGGAACCGGACAGCCCCTTTTCTTCCATCACGGTTGGCCATTATCTGGCGACGATTGGGATGCACAGATGATGTTTTTCCTGAATAAAGGATTTAGGGTTATTGCACACGATCGCCGTGGACATGGACGTTCATCACAAACTGCCGAGGGACACGATATGGATACTTATGCAGCGGATGTTGCTGAACTTACTGCAGCACTTGATTTAAAAGATGCTGTTCATATAGGTCATTCTACCGGCGGTGGCGAAGTAATCCGCTATGTAGCGAAATATGGTAAAGGTAGGGTAGCGAAGGCTGTTTTAATCAGTGCAGTGACTCCTTTAATGGTACAAACTGAAAATAACCCTGAAGGAATTCCGCTTTCAGTATTTGATGAAATTCGGGAAGGAACAGCCACCAACAGGCCGCAATATTTTCAGGATTTTACACTTCCTTTTTATGGTTACAATCGCGAGGGAGCAAAAGTATCGCAAGGGGTTAGAGATAACTGGTGGCGCCAGGGCATGATGGGAGGTATTAAAGCGCATTATGATTGCATCAAAGCTTTCTCAGAGACTGATTTTACTGAAGATCTTAAAAGTGTTGAGGTGCCAGTATTGGTATTACATGGTGAGGATGATCAAATTGTTCCATTCGAACTCACTGGTGCTAAAGCTGTAAAACTGGTAAAGGATGGAAAGTTAATTTCTTATCCGGGATTTCCTCATGGAATGCCAACTACTGAAGCCGCTACGATAAATGCTGATTTGTTGGCCTTTATTCAGGGCTAGAAAGCAACACAAGTTCATTGTCCATATTATTTTGTACATGAATTTGCTAAGAATGACAGCCTTGAGATTTCGAGGCTGTCTTTTTCTTTTAAAAGATCAATTAATAATCATTTTGTTCTAACCAATACCACATCATCCACATAACAAAAGGCATTAGCGTTACCCTCTGCCACGAAACCTATTTCTACCTTTCCTGCCTTTACCGGAATATCTGTTAGTTTGATGGTTTGCCAGTTGGGATTAGCCGTTTTAATGCGGGATTGAAACATGGCTCCAACACTTGAAGCATACATTTCGAGGAGGTTAAAGCCATCACTGTTTTTTATTCTGGCACTCAGTGTATACAGTCCATCTTCCAGCTTTACAAAAGGGGATGAGGTAATGTTTTGGAAGACTTTTCTTTTAAAATTAACCTGATCGCTCAGCTGCAGACTTTTCTCACCAATTACCTGTTTACGGTCATTCTCTGTATTGAAGTAATTTAGGGCTGGAGATTTAGTAGTGTCTAAGCTTACTTTATTGCCTTCCAGCACATCAGTAGCCCAACCGGTTAATTGTTCCTGTACAGGCTTGGTGGTGCTTGGAATACGTCTGCGATCTGCCTCAAAGCTTCCGTTTTTTACATAGTTATTGTCTTCTGCAACGTTCCATTTGCCAGTTTGGATATTAAGGTTCCAGGAATTAAGGGAGTTAAAATAGGGTTTCTGACCTTCGAAAGAAATGGGGCACCATTGGTTATAGCCCAGGCCGTTTCCTGCAAAATTGGCCCAACGATCGCCACAGTAGATTACCATTTCTTGCTGTGCATTTTTAAGGGTGTAGAAAAAACCGGTTTGAGATACATGTGCATAATCTTCTGCAGCACCGTTCATAATCTGCATGTTGTTTGCAGGCAGGTATGGGCCACGAATGTTGTCAGCAACCAGATAGTAAGCATGGGAAGCATCCCAACCATAAATATTGGATGCACACATATAGTAGCGATTTTTGTATTTGAACATACAATTCCCTTCTCTGCTCTCACCTTTAAAGATTTCGGTACAATCCAGGAGATTTACCTTCCCATCTTTAACGCCAATTTCAGAAACATAAATTTTATTTCTCCCTCTGCCATATGAATAAATGAGGTATGATTTTCCGGTATCTTCATCAGTAAAAACAGTCTGATCGCCGGTATTTGATGTCCCGATCATCTCTTCCATACTAATTTCCTGATGCCAGGTAAATTGTCCTGTAGGGGTATCCGAAGTGGTAAAGAGTACTTTATTTCCATGTTGAACAATCAAGGCATATTTTTTCAATTCAGGGATAAACGCAACACCCAAACGGCCTACCCAGGTTTTATTGGGTTTATTTACTTCTTCAGGTGTTAGTACATTACTTTCAAATTTCCAGTTAACCAAATCTGTAGAACTGTAACAGGTTACAGCCTCAAAATTAGCTTTGGGTTGTGTAATTGCTGGATTGCGGCGATATAGTTCCGCTTCTTTATAATGAACACCGTACCAATAGTATTTTTTTTCTCCCGATCGGGGATCTGCAAAACTAAAAATCCCACCTCCCTGACTGTAAATCGGTTGTCCGTCCTGAGTGTTCCAGAAGGTATCATTCTTGATGTTAATATTTTGGGCGTAAGTGAGTTGGCTGAGGGAAACTCCCAGCAAAAGGAATAGGGAAAGCAGGGGATGTTGCATTTTTAATTTTATTGTTTAAACCAGAGGCATCAAATTGTTCATTTTGGCTTTAGCCCTGATTCTTCAGCACTAAAACGCCTTTGAAGTTAGTTAATTAATCCCAAAGCGTCCCATCCAAACCAAATACAGCACCAAGCCACAGGGCGATGATAAATCCGATTATACTGATCACTATTGCCAATACTTTTCGCCAGCCGCCTTTATAGCTGATATGATCCATGACGTAATAGAATAATCCCCCCATTGCTCCCGCAAAAGGAACCATAAGCAACGGTCTGATCATCCAAAATTTGCCCCATTCGGGCTTAGCATCATTTACACCATAGAGGAAGATGCCAATTAAAGTTAAACCTATAGCAGCGCCAATGAGCATGCGTTTAGACAACGACGCCGCATTAACAGATTTTGCAGGTAAATTGTTTCGTTGTGTCATAATCGAGATTGATTTTTTCTAATTAGTATTGGTATTTAAAGTTAATAAAAAGTACTTTGTGTTTCAAAGCTTGTTGAAGAAAATAAATGCAACAGAAATTTTATACTGGATATTGTTGATCGCCGTTGCGAATAACTATATTAGGGTACTATTTGATTAGATAGTGAAAAAGCCTCATTAGCACCTGGCATTGACCAGTTAAGGCAGGCACAATATTCCAAACCATCCAAGCAAATAAAGTCTATGTCCATTTATTTAGAATTCCCGTCCATTCAAAACTACCCAGTTTACAAACCATTAGAAGATGCTTTATCAAAGGCAATTAACTGTTTGGTTACTACAAGCGGTACCGAAGTGCAAGAGGAACAGTTAGAGGAGCAATAAGAAATTACCTCATTTCACGTTAAAGTATGATAATTATAGCTTAAAGCAGAAAGGTTTTGAGGTGGCAATACATTTTTGCTAAATTTGATTAAACCTAAAGCAAAATCTATGAAAAATACATTGATCATACTGTTTACGGTATGCGCGCTAGTAAGCTGCAAGAAAAAGAATGATGATATTACCAAAGAAACTTTAAGTGGAAAGTGGACTACATCTGGCTATACCATCACCCTTTACAATTCATCTAATTCCATTGTAAGTCAGGTTGTTACAGATGCGATAAAAACCTACTGGACTTTCAGCGATACGCAGATAAGTTTAAGCACCGATAATTATGTAATGCCCAGATCGGCTGATTACACTTTAACCAATACACTCAATACGAGAAGACTCCATATTTCAACAACTGAGATTGCCATGTATACCGATTGGGAAATTACAGAGCAAACCGATAATTTAATCGTGCTATCTACTGATGTAACCGATAAAAACATGCTTAATTACGGCAATGGCCAAGTGGCAGCGAGGGGAAAAATCATTATACGGCTTACTAAAGTGAACTAATTGTAAAAGTTATAAACTTTAGTTTGTATATTTTTTTGTACAAAAATTGTATTATTTGTAATTCAAAATATTTAATTTTTGCATAATTAAAAAATAGTTGTACATTTGTACCCGAGAGCGTTAATTTAGATACGGGCGTATATGCTTAGGCAGTACGTCCGTTTTTTTTGCTTAATTATTTTAACATAATTGCGCACTTAATCTACTATTTCAAGGGTGTTTTCCCTGTAAGCAACCCATTCTTCAGTTTAATTTATTAAGGTCCTTTTTCCAATTGAGAGATCCGGAAGATTTCCCGGGTAATGATGGCTATATTGTCTTTAAGTTCTTCGGTACAGCAATTAATTACACTAATAGGTATTACTATCCCTGCAATCTTTTCACTTAGCTCAATTTGTATACAGCATGCAGATATAGGATCTTTCTTCCCTTTTAGCATTTTAAAGATACTTTTAGCTTCTTTTCGGTTACTCCCCAGCTGAAAAAATCCATAGGTATGGATTCCCACAGGTACCTGCAGGCTTAACGTTATCGAATAGCCAGTGTGCATTTTTATTTAACGTTTTTATGGTGCCTCTAGTATGGGTTTGGATGGCATAAAGTATCTAGTACCTAGTATCAAGTATCAGGCATCGACAGGCATCAAGTATTGGGAAAAGACTAGCTGAGTAAAAGGATCAGGGACTTTCGTGGACAATTGTCATTCATTCAGCTAGTTATTCCCTTACTCATTAACGCTCTGATTTTATTATTAATTCATTCGCTTCCATCATTCTCGAAATCCCTTCTTCGAGGCCTCTGATTTCGGCTAATCCTTTTAGCCTGCCGATGGCGGAATAGCCAGGGTAAGGATTTTTACTCAAATCATCTAACATCTGGTGACCATGGTCTGGTCGCATTGGAATACTTCTGTTTTCTTTTCTCATCAGTCCAACAGCTTCTTTTACCAGACTAAACATATCTGCATTACCTTCCAGGTGATTGGCTTCATAGAAATTGCCTTCTTCATCTCTTTGGGTACTGCGCAAATGAAGAAAGTGGATGCGTGAGCCCAGACGTTGGATCATTCCAGGTAAATCGTTATCGGGTCTGGCACCAAAAGAGCCACTACAGAAGCACAAACCATTGGATTTTGCAGGTACCTGATCTAAAATGTGGCGGGCATCGGCTTCGGTACTCATAATCCGGGGTAAGCCCAATATCGGATAGGGGGGATCGTCAGGGTGAATGGACAGCTGTATGCCATGCTCATCAGCCGCAGGCGTAATTTCTGTTAAGAAGGAAGTTAGATTTTTTCTTAACACATCACTGTTAATACCTTTAAAGCCTTCTAATAGGCTTAACACCTGTTCAGGGGTAAAATGATCTTTACTTCCCGGTAATCCTTGCAAACAACTATTTGTTAATGCTTTTCTACCTTCTTCATCTAAATTATTGAAGTGCTGTTTAGCCTTTTCCACTTCGGCAGGGGTATAGTCTCGCTCAGCATTGGGTCTTTGAAGTAAAAAGAGGTCGAACGCCATAAAGGCAGCCTTTTCAAATCTCAAAGCAAGGGCGCCTGTTGGAGTTTCGTACTTTAAATTGGTACGCATCCAATCCAGCACTGGCATAAAATTATAAGTAACGACCTTAATGCCACAACTGGCAAGATTGGCCAGGCTTACCTTATAGTTATTAATGTAGGTTTGATAGTTTCCAGCTCTTTTCTTGATGTCTTCGTGTACAGGAAGACTCTCAACTACGCTCCATGCCATATTATATCGGGCTATTTGATCAATCCTCTTTTGGATTTCAGCTACAGGCCAGATATCGCCAACTGGAATATGGTGGAGTGCAGTTACAACTCCGGTGCATCCCGCCTGGGCTATATCTGCAAGGCTCACAATATCGTCTGGCCCATACCAGCGCATGGTTTGAATCATCTTCATCATATTTGATTTTTAGTTAGATTATGCAATCGGTACAATATAAAAATACATCATTTTTACAGTGCTAAAGTACAAAAAATGAAATAATAAAAATATTTTATGCAATCGGTTGCAAATTAATTTTTTAATATTTACTTTTATCATAACCAAATATTCTTGAGTAAGCAATCCATCTCTAACCTTGGATGAAAACTTAAGTGCATTTAAAACAGCAGTAGTAATACTGCAGATTAAATAGAACCTTTTATGAGAAAACCTAGACAAAAAAACTTTTTGAAAAGTGTGGTGCTGCTAATGTTTTTATTAGGCCTGACACCCACCTTGCTTTTTGCCCAAAAAATTTTGAAAGGAAAAGTATTGGATGAGAAAAACCTGCCATTGCCGGGAGCAGGTATTAAACTCAAGTTATCGGGCAAATCTACCGTAACAGGAGATGATGGTAGTTTTACGATCAGTGCACCTGAAAATGAAAAAACGCTTATAGTTTCCTTTATCGGCTATCCAACCCGTGAAATTGAAATTAAAGCTGGTACTAACACTTACTCCATTGCTTTATCTCCCGATTCGAAAAACCTGAATGATGTGGTGGTAATTGGTTATGGAACAGCCAAGCGTAGAGATGTAACAGGGTCAGTTGTGTCTATGAGTGGTGCTAATATTAAGGAGGTGCCCGTGGCCAATGTTCAGCAAGCCTTACAGGGAAGACTTGCTGGGGTTGAAGTGCAGAACCTGGGTACCACTCCCGGTGCAAACGCCCAGATCAGGATTCGTGGAGAGCGTTCTATCAATGCCTCCAATAATCCATTGATTGTTGTAGATAACATTCCTTACAATGGAGGGTTAAATGATATCAATCCTGATGATATTGCCAATATTGATGTATTGAAGGATGCTTCTGCAACCGCTATTTTCGGATCTCGTGGTGCCAATGGGGTTATTTTAGTAACAACCAAACGCGGCGTCTCCGGAGATACCCGTATAGCCTTTAATACTTATTATGGAATTAGTGAGCTTACCCGTAAATATAATGTATACAATGCCGATCAATACCGGGCATTGAGAGACTATTCTGTTTATAATCAGGATTATTTAGCAGATGAAAAGCAAGGAATTGCTACAGGCAGAAATACAGACTGGCAAGACTTGCTGTATAAAGACGGCTTCATGACTGATAATAATGTAACGGTATCCGGAGGTAGCGATCAGAGTCAATTTTCTTTCGGAGGAGGATTTTTTAAGCAGACTACCATTTTACCAGGTCAGGATTTTAGCCGTGGAACATTTAAAGCAACAGGCGATTTTAAAATTGGTAAAAGAGTAAAAGTTGGTTTCAATAACCTTTCTAACTACAGCATTACCAACGGTGCACAGTTTGGTTTAAATATCTTTCCGTTGTTGTCATTAAGTCCGCTTTCATCACCTTACAACCCCGATGGAAGTGTAAATAAAAAGCCAGCAGGAAACTTAGATGACTTGAATACCACCTATAACCCGTTAATGTTATTGAGTAACGATAACCAATGGGTAGATAGAATCCGCCGTTTCAGGACCTTTAACAGTTTGTATGGTGAGGTTCAGTTAATGGATGGTTTAAAATACCGTTTAAACGCGGGTTTGGATTTTAGTCAGCAGGAAGGCAATCAGTTTAGAGGAGCCGACAGTTATTTCAGATCTGGATTAGGCAATACCGCTGCAGTTACCAATGCAACTACAACCAAATACTCTTTGGATAATTTAGTTACTTACGATAAAACTTTTGCTGAGAAACACCGTGTATCCATTACTGCATTATTTGGAATAGAGCAAGAACAATATCACAACAGTTCGGTGAGTAAGGATTCCATAACTTCAGACTTTGTGCAGTTCTACAACTTAGGTTTATCATCTGTTGGCCCTGCTGCTGTATTGGGAGGGAGCGAATCTTCTTCAACATTAATCGCAGCCATGCTGAGGGCAAATTATGTATATGATGATAAATATATGATTACACTTACCGGTAGAAGTGATGGTTCATCCCGCCTAGGAGCTGGCAATAAATGGAAACAATATCCTGCTGTTTCTGCGGGTTGGAGCATTAGCAATGAGGAGTTTATGAAAGGAATTAAAGCAGTTACCAACCTGAAATTAAGAGCAGGTTTTGGTGTAACGGCCAACCAATCTATCGACCCTTACAGCACTTTAGGAGGGGTAACTTCTAATGGAACCCGTTACAATTATGGTTCTTCTTCACAAATAGGATATTATGTTTCGAGAATTGTTGATCCTAACCTGGACTGGGAATATACCAAAACAACTAACATTGGTTTAGACTTTGGTATTTTGAACAACAGAATTACCGGTAGCATTGATTGGTATACGGCAAAAACCGATAAACTTTTATACGGTGTTGCCCTTCCGCCAACTGCGGGCTTAAATGAGCCCTATTTAACCAATGTGGGTAACGTAAGCAATAAAGGTTTAGAGTTCACCCTATCGAGTACCAATATCCAAACCAAGAGTGGCTTTTCCTGGAGTACAGATTTGAACCTCTCTCTAAATAGAAATAAACTGGTTGCCTTAAATAACAATACCACTCAGGTTATTGCGAGTCAATTATTTGTAGGCGAGCCGCTAACAGCCATCTTCGACTATAAAAAATTAGGAATCTGGCAAACAGATGAAGCTGCGGAGGCTGCAAAGTATGGTTTTGTTCCCGGACAGATTAAACTGGAAGATCATAACGGTGATGGCAAACTGACCGTTGATGATAAATATGTAATTGGTAACGGACAAGCAGATGTTCAGGGTGGTATGACCAACCGCTTCAGTTATAAAGGATTTGATTTCTCTTTTGTATTGTACGCCCGTTTCGGAGGTACGCTGATTAGCCAGGTACACCAACCTTTGGCCGGGTACTTAACCATTAACGATGGAAGAAGAAATCAGTTGGCTGTTGATTACTGGACACCAACAAACCCTACGAACTTTTTTCCATCTCCAAACGTTGCCGGAGGCTTAATCAGTTCGCCATTAACCAGTGATGCAGGAACAACTTTAGGTTATTTCGATGCCAGTTTCATTAAAGTAAGGAGCATTAACTTTGGGTACTCTTTTAGCAGCAACCTGGCCAAGAAAATTGGTGCACAGAAATTTAAGATTTATGTAGCTGCACAAAACCCATTCATTCTTTACTCTCCTTATGTTAAAGCAGGTGGAATCGATCCGGAACCTACCGGAATAGGAAATCAAGGCGTTCAAAATCCAGGAAATATTTCTACAACGAGAGGATTAACCATTGCAGGTGCCACTCCAACAACGAGAACCTTCCTGGCTGGATTAAACGTTACTTTCTAATGGCCATCATTTTAAAAGTTAAGCACATGAAAACAAAATATTTTATCAAAGCAATTTTACTTTCAACAGTCATTATGTTTTGCGGCTGTAAGAAAGTTTTAGAGGAAAAGCCTTACACCGCTTTTACTACCGATTACTTTAAAACCCCAGAGGGGATTCAATCTGCGATCAATTCGGTTTACTCTGGAATGCGCTATGATTATGGGCCCATTGGAGCTGTTTTATTAGCCAATATGGGAACTGACGAATGGACATTCGGTGATCAGGGAAATTCGGGGCAAACCCTGGAGCTGGGAACTTATCAGATTCCGGCTACAAATGGTTCTATTTTAACCCCCTGGAATAGAAATTATTCTAATATTAACCTTTGTAATGCCATTTTGAAATTCGCACCACAGGTGAGCATGAGCGATGCTGCACGAAATGTAATCATGGCTGAAGCACGTTATTTACGTGCACATTATTATCTTTTACTGGTGCAAAACTTTGGGGCTGTACCTGTAGATTTAGGATCTGGAGATTTAACGTTCACTGATGTTCCTTATCTGGGATTCAATCGCTTGCCATTCAACGATATTCTGAAAAAAGATTATCAGGCCATGATTGAAGATTTAACTTATGCCAGTCAGAATCTTCCGGTTACGCGTCCGGTTGCTGCCTTTAAACTATCACAATCTGCTGCACTCCATCTGTTATCTAAAGTTTATTTGTTCCGTGCTTATTCAGACGTAAAAGAAAGCGGTGATTTTAATAAAGCCTACACTACGGCGATGGAACTGATCAACAATAAAGCTAAATATGGAACCGATTTATTGCCAGAATATAGCCAGATCCATAAACAGGGGAACGACTACAATAAAGAGATTTTATATTCTGTTGAGCGTTTACCTTTGAATAATGCGAATAATGAAGTGCCAAGTCCGGGTACAGAATTTGCCAATAAAGCCAATCTTTCTAACAACCTTTTCAATGCCAACTATCAAAATGCAGTTACGGTTGGTGGCGTTTCGCTGATTGATGACCGCCCTTTACAATATGGCCGCCCATTAAGACAGCTTGCTCCAACACCTTATGTTTTCAATACTGTTTTTGCTGATAAAGTAAACGATAGCCGGTTTGATGGAACCTTTAGGGTAATGTGGCGTGTAGCAACTTTGCGTACAGGAACAGATTTGGATGCTTTTAAAACCAAGCTGGCAGGTGTAGGGTTTGCAATTGGTGATACTGCAATTTATTTGGCACCCACTGATGTCAGAGCAAGCCAGTTAAAGGCTGCAGGTAAAAAATATAAAGTATTAGGTCCTTCAGAATACTGGAGTAACCAAAATAAAACCAATCAACTCTATCCAAACCTTAAAAAGTATGATGATAGTGTTCGCAATAACTTTCAAGATGTTTCTGGTCGTCCCTTTATCGTAGCCAAATTATCAGAAGTTTATTTGTTAGCAGCGGAAGCAGCACTGCAGGACGGTCATCCTGCAGATGCCGTACCGTTGATTAATGCCTTAAGAGAACGGGCAGCTTTCCGCACCGGACTAAGTGCATCTGAATTGGCTACCCGAAAAGCAGCAATGGTGATTACACAAAGTCAGATTACTTTAGATTTTATCCTCAATGAGCGTACCCGGGAGCTGTGTGGGGAAAGCTTGCGCTGGCCAGATTTAGCAATGCGTAAAAAACTGGTTGAAAGGGTAAAACTTTACAATCCTGATGGCGCACCTAATGTAAAAGATTTCCATAATCTGCGTCCTATTCCTCAAGATCAGATTAATAGTGTAGTTGATCCGCTAGGTGATCCAAATAGAAATAAATACCAAAACCCAGGTTATTACTAGTCAATTAAACAGAAAGTTAAAATGAAAAAGAAATTATTGATACCTGGCTTACTGTTATTGACAGCAGTTGGGATGTACGCTTGCAAAAAAGATATTTACAACGGTGCTGATAGCACTGTTAATGAGCAGTTCACTGATAGTACCGGGACATTAAAATCCTTTGTATCTTTCCCAATGGGATTGGCTGTAGAATATCCTTTGTCATCGTCTAATGCAAAGTATTGGTCGATTGTAAAAAGAGAAGCCGCATGGATTACCTATGGCAATGAACTAAAAAATGCCTCAGTTGTTAAGGCTGATGGTAGTTATGATTTTACTACTGCTGATAATTTTTACAACCTGGCCACAGCAGCGGGGCTAAAAGTTTTCGGACATACCTTAGTTTGGCATTCACAACAAAGGGCAAGTTATTACAATAGCCTCATTGGTGGTAGCGGGGGAGGTGGTGGCGCCACCAACCTGATCGTTAATCCGGGTTTTGAAACCACTACTGTGGGCACAACTGCTGAACCTGCAGATGGCTGGCAGGTGTTGAACGGAGCAGGGCAGTTTGTAAGCACCGCAAGTAACATTAACGGTGGAGCCAAAGCTTTACAGGTAAATGTTCCAGCTGGTGGACAAAATTATAATACCCAGATCATCACCAAGGCACAGATTCCGGTAACAGCAGGAAAAACTTATACCATTTCCTATTATATAAAAGGAGCAACAGGGCAGAACATTCAGTTTGAGATCAGGCCGTATACTGGTAGCACAGCCGGTTCGGTTAACTATCAGGGAGGGAAACCGGTAAACGCAAATTATACGAAGATTTCTTATGACTATGTTGTACCAGCAGGTGTTACAGCTATTCAACTGGCCTTTGATTTGGGTGGTACTTTAAATACCTTGTATTTAGATGATGTAAGCATTACTGATGCTTCTATTGTAGCTCCACCAACCGGAGGCGCATTAACTACAATAGTTGATAATGCTATGAAAAACCACATTCAAACCGTAGTTAATCGTTACAAAGGAAAAATAACGGCCTGGGATGTGATTAATGAACCTTTTACGGATGGTGGTGCAGAACTTAGAAACAACACCAATACCCCGGCAGGTACACGCACAGATATCTTTGTTTGGCAAAATTATTTGGGTAGAGATTATGCAGCTAAAGCATTTACCTATGCTAAAGCAGCCGATCCTGGTGCCGATTTATACATGAATGATTTCAACCTGGAATCGAGCGTAACTAAACTGGATGCTTTTGTGGCATTAGCCAAAGAGTTAAAAGCGGCCAATACAGGGATTACCGGTGTAGGTACGCAAATGCATTGCAGCATCAATACTTCTTATGCAGCCATTAATGATATGTTCCAGAAGTTAGCCGCTACAGGCTTAAAAGTACGGATATCAGAACTGGATGTCAGATTGAATCCGAGTGAAAAAGTAGGTAGTGTGGCTACTTCTGCAACCCTTCTTACATTGCAGGCAGCCATGTACAACTATATTGCTAAGGCTTATTTAAAGTATGTTCCTGAGGCGCAAAGAGGAGGAATAACCGTTTGGGGAGTTGGCGATTCTGATAGCTGGATTACCACCAGTTTGGGTAAGAATGATGCACCACTTTTATTTAATGGTAGCTATACTAAAAAGCAGGCTTTTGCAGGTTTTGCACAAGGATTAAAAGGACAATAATATTGTTGAATTAAATGCAAAGGGCCGTTCCAAAATGATGGAACGGCCCTTTTTATTAAAAAGTGTTTTAGTTATTTGATTTTAGCTTCAAATGGTGCTGCGGGTAGCCCTGCTTTGTTAAACAGATTTGCACCTGCCGGATTATCTGCCCATGCATAACGGATGTATTGGGGTTGAGAAATCTCATCGTTCCAAACCAATACCTGATTTCCTTTAATGATGGCTTTAGCCCAGCGATATTTCTGATCACTACCTGCTATAGCGAAATGGCGAAGCTCCTTACCATCTTTCATGGTTAAGCCTGAACCAACATTATCAAAACTGACGGTAAGTTTGTTCCCGTTGGCAGCTAAAGCCTTAAAAACCGGACCTGAATAAACAAGCTTTTGATTGCCATAAACCAGATGCTCGGCCAGTAGTGCCAGGCGATGGCCCACATCCTGTTTATTTAAAGGGTGGATATCATTCCATTCGCCTAAATCGATGGTTACAGCCATGGCTACATGAGGTAAGGAAGATAATTTTTGTTGTTGTGCTCTCAACGCAGCCCAGTTGCTTTCTGCCGGCGTATCTTTCGCTTCCATAAAGTTGGGGAGCTGAACAGAAAGAAAAGGGAAATTTCCCTGGTTCCAGCCTTTTCTCCAATCGGTAATCAAAGTATTCATCAGGTTAAAGTATTCACCTGGATTACCTGTATTGGCCTCGCCCTGATACCATAGCGCGCCTTTAATGCGGTAATTTTGTAATGGAGCAATCATCGCATTGTAAAGCCCCGTAGATTTCCATCTCACAAAGGTTTGTCTTGGTGTGGCTGACATTTTAGCCCCTAATTTATATTTCCAGACTCCTTTTAAATCAATGGTGTCTGTACCCGAAATAAGCTGATATGGTTTGTCTAAAACGAAGCCTCCTTTGCCTCCATTATTAATCACTTTCACTACAATGGTGTTTTTACCCTCCTTCAATAAGTTCCCATTAAAAAGGTATCTTCTTGGCGGGTATTGGTAACTGGTTGTTCCGGCAAACTCACCGTTGATGAATACAGAGTCTGCATCTATAATGCGACCAAGAAGTAGTTTAGCAGGCTTTTTAAGCATACTTTTCGGAATGTTAATCTCTCTCCTAAACCACACCACACCATTAAGCATACCTAATTTACCATCTGCCCAATAGCCCGGTATATTCATCTCATCCCAACCCTGGTCATTTAACGTTGCTTGTTTCCAGTTATGCTTAATCCCCTCGTCTAATAGGTTTAACTCGTGATACCAGGCATTGGACCTGGCTTTGTCTGCAGATTCAATATCGGCTATTAATTTATTGTCTTTAAATTTTTCAGCTTCAGCGGCATATTCGGGGAATTTTTGAATGGCCTGTCCGCCAATCCACGATTGGGCCGGAGATCCGCCCAATGCAGCATTGATCAATCCAATGGGGATGTGGTATTTTTTATTGATTTCCAGCGCGAAGAAATAAGCTACGCCAGAAAAGGCGAGTACGTTTTTAGGATTTGCCGCCAGCCATGTTCCAGCAGAAAGATCTTTACGGGGAGCTTTAAAATCGTACTCATCCGGTACTAAAAATTGCCGGATACTGGAGTTTTCTGATTGAGCAATCACGGCAGGGTATTTATCTGCTAATCTATCTAAGGCGAGTTCCATATTGGATTGTCCGCTGCATAACCAAACATCACCAAACAGGATGTCTTTCAATACAATTCGATTACTAGCTGTCCATTCCATTTGATATGGCCCACCCGCTTTTTGTGGTGGAAGTTTGATGAGCCAGTTCCCCTCAGCGTTGGCAATGGTGTGGTATTCTTTATCATTAAAACGAAGTTTAATTTTTTCTTTCGGGCTTGCCCAACCCCAGAGTTTGGTAGTATCGTTGCGTTGAAGCACCATTCCATCACTAATTAACCTCGGAAATTTAATTTGTGCATTTGCCCCCTGAGCGGATAACCATAACGCAAATAATATCGTGGTTCTCTTTTTCATATCTGCTTATTGGTAGGTGTAAAGTTTCACCTTTTGAATACTATAATCACCCTCTGGTATCCTGAGGTGCCTTCCCTGGTGATTCTGATCCCCGTTCATTCTTAAACCCGGAATCCATTTTCCGTTTTTAAAAACTCCCTCATCTATCTGAGCAATTCCTGCCCTTGAGGTTTCTTTTAGTGGATTAAAAGTAACTACCACCCCAGATCCGGCAATGATAAATTCGTCTGTGGCAAGCTGAATCACAATAGCGCCAGTCATAGGCCAGTGCTCCTCCTTCGCTTTTGCCGACCAACCCAGACTCAGGTCGTGATTAAAAGTTAAACGGTAATCCCCCAGTTTGATTTCTTGCTTGGGTGTGCTTTTTTGGTCAAATAAAACGCCATCAATGGTGTTTTTTCCCTGATGTTGTAGAATTAACGGTCTAAGTTGATCCATTAAATGATAGGTATTGGTAATTTCTGCATTATTTTCCTTGCTACCGTTTTCAATGGAAAATGGAGAAAAGCCCACAGAACTGTAGTGGCCAATTGCATATAAGGCTTTTGCCCCTACGCCTTGTTCATATCTGATTTCGGGAATAAAAAGCTGATTATCACCTCTTACATACAGGTCATTCCAATATTTAAAATCGAGGTTATAGAAATCTGGCGAGAGCATATCAATTTTTGGGGCTCCTGCTTTCCAAACATCCATGATATGTGGCAATGGGCCAGCACTTGGATATTCTCCGGGTTTTGCTTCTTTCTTATAATTGAGGGCAGCATTGAGGTACATGGGTAAATTGTATTCCTTTTTGCCAGCATCTGTTAGTTTATTAATGAAGTCAGCATAATACCAGGCCATAAATATTTCATCGGTTGCGAGGCTTTTACCAAACACGGTTTCCCAATCACCCGTAGTTTTCGAACCATTTTTAGTCCAAATGGCCTTCAGCTCAGGTAAAAGATTATTTTGATTCGTTTTGAGGTAGTTGAGGAAATTTGGAGGGATATTTTTGGCGAAGGCTTCATTGGCAGCTGTGCTGTGATCCCTGGCATCAGGCAGCATGCCAATTTCATTTTCAACCTGGATCATCACAACAGTTTGTTCTTTGCTGTCTATTTTTCGAATATGTTGCATCAAGGCTTTAAAGGCTTTGATATCGGCTTGGAGACTGTTTTCCGAAAAAGGACTCAGGATCTCCTGTGCTATACCGTTTTTACTTCTGGCCCGAGGGAACTTCGCCTGATCTTTTTTTACCCAATAAGGGGCATAACACGACATGCTGTTTTTCCAAACACCAAACCAAAGGAAAACCAGTTTAATCTCGTGTTTTCTGGCGTTGTAAATTAAACTATCTACCAGTTCAAAATCAAACTTACCTTCTTCGGGTTCCAGCAATTCCCAGTATACCGGGGCCAGCAAGGTATTCAAATTCATGGATTTGATTTTAGGCCATACTGGTTGCATATAAACACTACTGGAAGCACTGGAATTGCCCAGTTCGCCACCCAGCATTAAAAAGGGTTGATCATGTACATATAGTTGTTTGGTACTCCCCAGACTTTTAAGATGAGGTTGCGCAAAACCAGATAAGGTAGCTAGTAATAGTGTCGAACAAGCAAATAGGGTTAATTTATTCATTTGGTTAGGTTTATGTATTTAGCTTCTAACTACTAATTTAAGAAAAAAAAACAGTTTCTGCAATCGGTTGCATTTTTGATTTCTATTGTTATTGGCTTGGTTGGCCGCGAAAATTTTGAAAATGAGATCTTTTCCTGCTTAGGTTGGGGTAAGTGTCATTTAGTCAAGTGTTTATCTATAGATTATATTCATGCACACATGGATGATATAACTTAATAAATCTTCTAAATGATTATCGTTATTTGATAGGTTAAAGCGGCTACTAGATTTTTATACGCTTGAACCGGGGTAGAACTGAGACTGGTTGTCTACACCAACTAACCAAAACCAACAAATATGACTAAGAGAATTATCATGCTGATAGCAGGAGCCGTGCTATCAGTGCAGTTAAATGCACAACAACTAAACACTACTCAGAAGGCAGACACAAAATGGTTTCCGGAAGCTAAATTAGGGTTATTCCTGCATTATGGCTTGTATGCGCTCCCCGCAGGAGTATGGAAAGATAAAGAATATAAGGGGGTTGCAGAGTGGATACAACTACAAGCAAAAATTCCAATCAGCGAATACGAACAACTTGCTACTCAATTTAATCCGCAAAAATTTAATGCTAATGAATGGGTACTTTTCGCAAAAGAATGTGGTTTTAAGTACATTGTAATAACTGCCAAACATCATGATGGTTTTGCCATGTATAAATCAGAGGTTTCTAAATTTAATATCGTTGATGCGACTCCTTTTAAAAGAGATTTGATACAAGAACTGGCAGATGCATGCAAGAAGCATGGAATGAAATTAGGGTTTTACTATTCACAATCGAGGGATTGGCATGAAGCAGATGCAGAGGGAAATGTATGGGATTTTAAAGATTATCAAAAAAACTTTCAAAAATACCTGGATGAGAAATGTAAGCCTCAGTTGCAAGAGCTGTTAACAAAGTATGGTGATGTTGCGCTTATCTGGTTTGATGGCGGAAGAAATATGAGCGATGCCGAATCTACACAATTGGTAAACTGGGTTCATAAATTTCAACCAAATTGCCTTACCTCCAGCAGGATAGGGAACGGGCGGGGAGATTACGAAACCTTGAGTGATAATAAATTGCCTACAGTTACCTCAGATCTGGCATATGAAGCTTTATTTACCCATAATTTTAAGAGCTGGGGCTATTCTACAGTTGAGAAAAAGTTGCGTACATCACAGGAATTGCTGGAGGTATTACTGAAAACCATTTCTAAAGGTGCCAATTTATTATTCAATATTGGCCCCAAGCCTGAAGGCGTGTTTCAGGAGGAGAGTATCAGGGATTTTCGCATTATTGGAAAATGGGTTAATGCCAATGCAGAAGCCATTTATGGTTCAAAGGGTTCTCCATATCAAGAGCTACCCTGGGGATATATCACTTCAAAACCCGGAGCGCTATATCTGCATGTTTTAAAATGGCCTGTTGATCATAAGCTTAGCATTCCATTAAATGGACAACAGGATTCAAAAGCAAGCTTTTTGGTTTCAGGTAAGAAGATTAAATCAAAAATTTCAGATCAGAATTTAACCTTAAGCCTTCCTGCCGGGCCGCCTGATACATTATGTACTGTTATTAAAATAAGCTATCGGGGCAGCATTTCAACTGTTGAACAACAAATTATTAAATAATAGTAAATACCAGAAATAGCACTGGAAAAAAAGCAGGGCTATTTCTGGTTGATGAATTTTATTTTTTCATAGGCGCTATCAGTGCAATCGTACCGTCAGGATTGTGTGTTAACTCCGTAACCTTTATATTTCTCAAATGGGTTTTGTTTGAAATTTGGGTGTCGTGATAAAAGATATACCACTTCCCTTTAACCTCAATAATGGAGTGATGGGTAGTCCATCCCTGAACAGGATTCATAAAGGTTCCCTGATAAGTAAAAGGCCCGTAAGGATTATCGCCTATTGCCGATGCTAAAAAGTGTGTATCTCCAGTTGAATAGGTGAAATAATATTTGCCGTTGTATTTATGCATCCAGCTGCCTTCAAAAAACCTGCGGTCGTGGTCATTGGTTAAAAGCTGTTTGCCGTTTTTATCCAAAATAATTACATCTTTAACAGGGCCCTCAAAACTGAGCATATCTTTACTCATTTTGGCTACCTTTGCAGAAAGTGCAGGCTCGTTTTCCTTACCAGAATCTGTTTTAGATCCATTTGCATCATATTTTCCATTATTCCAGCGTTGTAGCTGACCGCCCCATATACCGCCATAATACATGTATGAATTGCCATCATTATCTGTAAATACGGCTGGGTCGATACTGAAACTGCCTTCAATGGGTTTAGATTCAGCTTTGAAAGGGCCAGCAGGTGTTTTAGCGGTTGCTACACCTATTCTGAATACATCATTTTTATCTTTAACAGGGAAGTAAAGGTAGTATGTACCGTTTTTAAAAGCTGCATCAGGTGCCCAAAGTTGCCGACCAGCCCAGGGAATATCTTTAACACTCAGTGCTACACCATGGTCGGTTACTTTTCCGTTGATGCTATCCATACTCAGGATATGGTAATCGCGCATATCAAAATGGTCGCCATTGTCATTTTCTTTTACACCCGCTTCAATATCATGGGATGGATAGATGTAAATTTTTCCCTCAAACACATGTGCGGAAGGGTCGGCAGTGTAAATTTCGCTGATAAGTGGTTGTGAAAGATATTTTGAACGCATGCTGGTATCAGCAGTTTCTGTTTGGGTTGTTTTGTTATGCTGTTGGCAGGAACTGGTAGCTGCAGCAGCCAGTAGGAACATTATTCCAGGTAATTTTCTTAAAAGATTCATGGTTTTATTCAGTTTATATATGGTTAATATCTTATGGTTTTAATAATAAAGGGCTTTGTACCGGGCCTAAAAAGCTGGGCTTTAAACCACCCATATCAAGTACCAGTTTTTGAAGTGCCACACCAGGGCTAATCATCCAGTATTTTATGGTGTGTTTTCCTGGTTCTTTAAATTTTAAGGCAGTTTTGAATATTTTAATGCTGTTCGCGACAGATTTTCTCCAGGCCATTTCGGTTTTATAATCGCTGCTGATGTTGACTTCGATAGGCTGTTCATCATCCACAGAAACTGCGAACCTTAAACCTTCACTATTCGTGAAATCTATTGTTGGAGAGATGTAGGTATTAAGTTCAAAAGTTCCGGCTTCTTTAAGGTAAATGTTGTATGCTAAATGAGGGCTGTGGCTACCTAATTGTTGAACAGGTGAAGTAACAGGAACAGGAATTACGCCACCAAGGGTTTTGCCATAATTTGGGATGGTTTTCCAAAATATCGGGCGGTTTCCTATGGCTTTTGAATAATTTGGTGCCTCAATCGAAATGGTGCCATTTTGTGGCAGGTAAACATTTGCTGCAATATCATTAAATCTCCTGTTGTCTAAATTTAACTGGATTTTAATGCTGCTGCCATCACTTCCAGCTACGGTAACCCAGGTTTCCGATTTACCTTTAGGTGCTTTCGCCCAGTCAATGCTGAGTCGAATTCTTTTCTCATCACTTACTTCTCCTTTTGGTTGATCTGCTAAAACAAACGCAGGTGCTTTAACCTGGTATTTGAATGACCCTTTCCTGCCGTTAAAAAGTTCGAAATAATGGCTTTGGTTACTGTAATAATCAAATGTAGGTAAAGCAAGGTTTGTTTTGGTTATACCTGTCCAGGAAGAGTCGCTACCTTCTAGGGCTAATCCCATTTGAGCTTTATTCAGGTCGCCGGTAAAAGTCAGTATTTGAGTCTTGGGCATCGCATTTTTTTCAGGCTGTTGCCAGTAAGTATACCCAATATGCGTTTGGTCCATCATGTGGTCCCATTTACCATTGGCCATAATTTTATTGTAGTAATGGGTAATTTCTTCATCCCTTTGATAAAGGGCTTTGGCCTTATCTGCCCATGTGTTAGCCGCAAACCGACCTTGTTTTGCATATAATTTATTTTTGGCTACGGCCAGATAGAGTGCATATAAATTGGCACTTGCCTCTACAGGATGAAGTACCAACTGATAGAAAGCATCTTTTTGAGCCGTTGGAATCTGATTGTAAATGCTTTTGGCTAATAATTCCAGTTTTTGATAATCTGCTGCTACCCGTTCAAATTCGTTATAATCCGTTAAGCTATAAGTACTGTCATTAAGCAGTTCGGGTTTTATACGGCCGTTATATTTGGAATATGTATCTAAAATATCGGCAGTTTCGATGGCATAGTGGTCTCTAAATTGTTTAGTTGCCCAGTTAATAATGTATTGCCGTAACTTTTCTGCCGGAATGGCATCAGGGGCCCAGGCGTAATCTAAGAAGAATTCGATTGGAAATTCCATGGGTTTTAAGTCTCCTACATTCACTATCCAGATTTGATTGGCATTATACGCATAAGCAAGATTCATTTGCTCCCAGATTTTTTGAATGGGGTTCGTGTTTACCCATTTATAGTTACGTGGATCTCCAACATAATCGAAATGATAATATATGCCATAACCACCTGCTCTTGGCGCTTCATCAAGCTTGGGAAGCTTCCTGATATTTCCCCAGTTGTCGTCGCAAAGCAGGAGTGTAATGTCATCGGGAACGCGCATGCCTTTATCGTAATAAGCTTGTACCTCTTTGTACAATGCCCATAGTTGTGGCGTTTGTGCTGCAGGTTTTTGAGTTACTTTTTCAATAATCTCCCGCTGATCTTTAACGATTTTTTCTAATAGGGCCGTTGCTGTTCCTTCGGTCATGGGTTCATCACCATCTCCGCGCATGCCTACGGTGATGATTTGTTCTTTATCGGCCACACGTTTAAGCCCTGATTCCCAGAATGCGCGCAGTTGCTGAGGATTTTGGTCGTAATTCCATTTGCCTCCCTTGTACCTTTTCCATTCATCGTGCGCCCTGCTTAAAGGCTCGTGGTGTGAGGTGCCAATTACCACTCCATACTCATCTGCCAATACCGGGTTTAGCTTATCATCATCATTAAAGGCATTTCCCCACATGGCAGGCCATAAATAATTGCCTTTCAAACGTAAAATCAGTTCAAAAACCTTTTCGTAAAACTGATGGTTGAACCCACCAAATTCTTTCTTTGACCAGCCCGATAAGGCGGGTGCCTCATCATTTAAGAAGATGCCACGATATTTTACTGCAGGTGAGGCCAAAACTTGTTTGCCTGCATTTGCAAATAGTGCAGCGCTCTTTTTTACCGGTACATCTGCCCAATAATACCAGGGTGAAACACCAATTTGATAAGACAATTCATAAATGCCGTAAATGGTTCCGCGTTTGTCGCTACCGGCAATCACGAGCGCAGAGTCAACACCCTCAACCGGATTTGCAACCACTTCAATTAATGTACTTTCCCATTTTCCTGCAATGCCAGCCACTTGTATTTTATGAGTGCTGATGAGCTGGTCAATGATTTTACTTTTGCCAATTGTTCCGATGATGATCGGCATTCCCTCAGGTTTACCATTTAAAAATAAGGGTTTAGCCCCCGTTACTTCTTGGAGATCAAGCTGCAGGTTTTTTGCTGCCCGGACTACACCTGGCCAGTCGTTATCGCTAACAAATAAAGGGGCTACTTTGCCCTTGTTGAAAACGGCGAAGCTTCCCTGGCTGTAGTTTTTGGATATAAATGGATCAGCTCCTGCAGCATAACAAAAGGTTTTTAATCCGATGAATAGTAGGATAATGAGTATTGGCTTCATATTAGTGCGGTTTAAAATTGATTACTTCCCAATAAGCTTTTTTGGGTTGTAGGTTTTGGTCGAAAAGCAAAGGGTAATTCTTTCTGCCCATCACCGGATATTCATCCAGCCAACTGTGCCGGTCAGAAATATTCCAGAAAGTAACGTTGGTAATCACATCTTTAAAAGAACTGAACACTTTAAAAACCATGGCATATTGCTTCAGTTGTTTCTGCTCCAGTTCGGTAGTAAACTGATCAGCTTCGTTTGCTTTACGTTCTCTTCTGTTTTTTTCCCAGGGATAGATAGAAATATCCAGTTCTGTAAACTGAATCTTCAATCCTAATGAGGCATACCTTTTAATCGCTGATACCAGTTCATCTTCAGTGGGTTCTTGTAAGGACCAATGCGCCTGTAAACCGATACCGTGGATGGGTACACCTTTATCTTTCAGGCGTTTTAACAACCGATAAATTCTTTCCCTTTTTTCGGGTCGTTCAGTATTGTAATCGTTATAAAAAAGTTGCGCATGGGGATCGGCAGCGTGGGCATATTCAAAAGCTTTAAGGATATAATCTTCTCCACAGATTTGATACCACCTGGAATTCCTTAAATCCTTGTTGGGGTTATCGTCAATGGCTTCATTAATTACATCCCAGGCATAAATTTTGCCTTTATAGCGATTAACAACAGTTGTAATGTGTGTTTTTAAGCGTTGAAGAAGTATGGCTTTGGTTACCTCCCCGCCATCTTTTCCAGTAAAAATCCAGTTGGGCGTCTGTTCATGCCAGCAGAGATTGTGCCCCCTTACCTTTATACCGTTCTGTTGAGCAAAGTTTACAATGGAATCAGCATTTTTCCAGTAAAATTTACCTTCAAAGGGTTGCAAATTGCCCATTTTCATTGCATTTTCAGCGGTGATACTGTTAAATTGATGAAGGATCAGCGCGGCTTCATCTCCGGCTAAATTTTTAGGTCCCAGCGCAACTCCAATAGAAAAATATGCTTTATAGGCTTCCTGCAGGCTCTTGTAATCAGTTGTTTGTATTGGTGTAAGTTGTTGCGCCTGAGCATATTCAAAACATGTAAGCGTTGAAAAGTAAAGCCATAGGGTTCCAATAAACCTGAAAGTTTTAGTCCTGCTCATCATATTTGGTTTTTTTAGTTTAGCATTCCCTTATGCGAACGCTTTTTTAATTTAAAATCCGATAGAGTTGCCCCCATCAACGGGCATAATAACACCCGTTACGTATTTAGCTCCTGGCGAACAGAAGAAATAAACGGCTTCAGCTACATCATCAGGTTCGCCCATTTTACCCATTGGAGTTCGGGAGAAAACCTTGTTTTTGCGTTCCGGATCGGCATCAAGTGCTTTTGCCGACATGGCTGTTTTGATAAAGCCGGGCGCTATACAGTTAATCCGTATACCTAAAGGAGAAAGCTCTGTTGCCATGGCCCTGGTCATGCCTTCAACCCCTGTTTTAGCTGCCGAGTAAGCAATTACCTTTGGTATACCATATTGGGCAGCCATAGAGCTGATGTTTACAATGCTGCCTTTTCCTACATCAATCATCTTTTTAACCACTTCGCGGCTTATGGCGAACACCGATGATAAATTCGTTTGAATTACGCTGGCAAAATCTTCATCACTAACTTCGATGAAAGGCTTTTTCATGTTGATTCCTGCATTGTTTACTAAAATGTCTATCTGGCCAAATTCATGGTGTATCTCATCAATCAAGGCTGGTATACCGGCTAGATTTTGAAGATCAAATGCTTTATAGCTGCATAATTCGCCCAATTCTGTGGCCGTAGCGTCCAGTTTTTCTTCATTTCTGCCTATCATAATTACCAGGATGCCTTCCTGTACCAGCTTTTTGGTAATGGCCAGGCCTAATCCGGTGGCGCCTCCGGTAACAATTGCTATTGTTTTGCTCATGAGTTCTGTTTTCTTTGTGAAGATGCCCTTACAATCAATTCAGTATTCAGAATAACGGTACTGGTAAAGCTTAAATCGCTTTCTCCGTCTAAGTGGTTAACAAGGATCCGGGCAATGCTTTCGCCCATTTCATTACCGGGATAATTAATTGTGGTAATGGCAGGCTCAGTAACCCTTGAAATTAAGTCGTTATTAAAACCTACAATCGCAATATCTTCAGGTACTTTTAGTCCAGCTTCTTTAAATATGGTTAATGCAAATGCGGCAGAAGAGTCATTGGTGATGAATAAGCCGTCGGGAAGTTTATCCCGTTTAAGGATATCATTTTGTATTACATCCTGTATGGCTTGCTCGGTAAGGTCATTGGTAATAAATAAATCAGGTCGATACGGAATGTTGTGATCTGCAAGTGCTTTTTTATAACCTTCAAATCTATCCTGATAAACATTACGGGCGATGTTTCCTGTAATATGCAGGATTTCTTTACAGCCTTGTTGAATTAAATGTTGGGTAGCAAGATAGCCGGCTTTGAGATTATCAATTAATACTTTTGTTGTGGTAATTTGTTCTGCAATACGATCGAAAAATATAACAGGGATGTTTTTTTTGATAAAGGTATCGAAATGGCTGTAATCTTGCGTATCAGATGCCAACGAAACAATAAGTCCATCCACCCGGCTATTGAACATGGTAGTGGTATTGGTTTTTTCTTTGGCTTCCTGTTCAAAAGATTGACTGATAATCAGGTTGTAGCCGGCATTATTAGCGATTTTCTCAATACCAGAAAGTACCGAAGACATGAACAGGCTGTTTAAGCGAGGTACAATTACGCCAATGGTATGGGTTTTCTGCTTGCGCAGATTACTGGCAAATTTGTTGGAACGGTAACCCAGCTCGGCTGCCAGGTCGAAAATGCGTTTCTTCGTTTTTTTATTAATTGCTGGATGGTCCTGTAAACCCCTGCTTACTGTAGTAGCAGAAATATTCAGCTTCTCCGCCAAATCGTAAATGGTAATTTCCTTGTCTTGCATACACCTATCGTAAACGTGTTTCCATTGGTTGGAGAGACCAAAGTACTGAATAATTTCAAATAATGCAATCGGTTGCAATTTTTTTATTTGTAATTTGGCTTAGTGCTGAAAACCACAATACCTTGTTTAAAAAGTTTTAGCACTGATTGATTAAATATCTTAATCTGGATGTTATAGACAATTCATGAATGATGATTTTTGGTATAAACAATTACACCTTTTTGAAGATTATTCGAATTAAGGCCTGTGGAAATATTGTGCCTGGGTAATGCAGATGGCTGAGATGGTATTTATAAGTTTGCCGATAATTAGCTGCTCATAACTGTGAATGATTGGCTTAAAACACGCAATAAACACTCCGTTTGCTTTGCGTTATTTGATTATAGAAAATAAGTACCTGTAGCTGCAACTTGTAAGGCTCCGGGTGGTTTTTGCTTGATTACTAACCAAATAGATTTTACTGATGACCAGAAAAATACCAGGGCTGCTATTGGGATTAACAATTATAGTCTCAACGTTAAAAGCACAACATCAGGCCGACACTTCAAAAGCTGTAGACTGGAAGTGGTATAATGAGGCCAAGTATGGGCTTTTCCTACATTATGGTTTGTATGCCATACCGGCAGGTAGTTGGAAAGGTAAGGACTATAAAGGCGTTAGTGAGTGGATTCAGCAGAAAGCCAGTATACCCATTAAAGAATATGAGGCGCTGGCTTCGCAGTTTAACCCTACCAGGTTTAATGCCGAAGAGTGGGTGCTTTTTGCGAAAAATGCTGGCTTAAGATATATCGTAATAACTGCCAAGCACCACGATGGCTTTGCGATGTTTAAATCGGATGTATCTAAATTTAATATAGTTGATGCCAGCCCCTTTAAAAGAGATATGATGAAAGAACTTGCTGATGCCTGTAAGAAGCACAACATGAAGCTGGGCTTTTATTATTCTCAAACGGTAGACTGGCATGAGCGGGATGCCGTAGGGAATAATTGGGATTACAAGGACTATCCGAGAGATTTTAGCCGCTTTCTGGAAGAGAAATGTAAACCACAGCTGCGAGAGCTATTAACAAATTATGGAGAAATTTCTGTTATCTGGTTTGATGGAGGAGAACGCATGAGGCCAGAGCACTCCAAAGCGCTGGTAGATTGGGTACATCAGTTTCAACCTAATTGTTTAACAACAACCCGAGTTGGAAATGGCATGGGTGAGTTAATCGCTTTAGGCGACAATGAACTTCCTAAAACCAAGGTTAAACTACCATTTGAAGCTTTGTTTACCCATAATATTAAAAGCTGGGGATATTCGCTTGTTGAAAAAGAACTCCGTACACCACGCGAAATTATTACGATTTTGCTTACCAGTAGTGCCAAGGGTGGAAACTTGCTACTCAATCTTGGTCCGAAACCTGATGGCACTTTCCAGCAGGAGAGCGTTCGGGATCTTAATGTTGTTGGGAAATGGATTAATGCCAATGCGGAGGCTATTTACGATACCCAAACATCGCCATTACCAGATGTGGACTGGGGTTATGTTACCGCAAAACCAGGGGTATTGTATCTGCACATAATGAACTGGCCGAACAATGGTAAACTTATTATTCCGTTAAAAGGTGCAGTTAAGGCCAGCGCTAAACTGCTGGTTGGAAGTTCTGATATCAGTAGCCGCTTAAAAAGCGAGCAACTGATAATTACCTTACCGCAAACCGGACAAGATGAGATTTGCACTGTTGTTAAAGTAAATTATACGGGTAACTTAAATTCCCTTTAAAATAAACAGGCCAATAAATCTGGATATTGTTTGCTTATAATTATCCCTGGCCATTTTTGTGTATTGGGGGAGCAGTAGCTCCCCTTAATTGCAATTGTTATTTTTAATTAATCTAAATAATCTATATTTGTCGAATCATATTAAGGTTTTGGACAAACAAACAACATCAACATTTTCGGGTAATTACATCAAGATTGATCGGAGATCGTTCGAGCAGATCTATGATTTACATTGGGAGAAGGTGTTGGCAGTTTGTTATAACAATATCAAAGAATTGGAGCCCGCAAAAGGGATGGTACAGGAGATTTTTAAATCACTTTGGGAGCGTAAGGAAGAACTTCAGCTTCAAAATGTAGAACATTACCTGATTCGGGCAGCTAAATTTAAAACCTTTGAATACATTCGGAATAAGGTAAACCGGCAAAAACATCTGGAATTTCAAATGATGGACTGTAGGTATGCCAGCAACTGTACTGAAGAGCAGGTTTTATTCAACGATTTGAAAGAGAAATTAGATGATCTGGTAGATACCCTCCCTTGCCAGTGCAAACGCGTGTATAAAATGAGCAGAGAACAGGGTATGAGCAACGGCGAAATTGCCAATCTCCTTTTCATTTCGGAAAGGGCAGTAGAATATCACATTACCAAAGCCATGAGCAGAATTAAATCTGGTTTGGCTCATTATTAATATTTTTTTGTGAATAGTTACGGAATCAGGCGGGTTGCGCTACTTATATTTAAAGGCAATATTTTATTAAGTTTGCAAATGGCGCAGATCATTTTAAGCAAGAGATTTATTAATGGCGGTTAATCAAGAACTTTTAGAACGGTATCATTCCAATCATTGCACACCAGAAGAACGAAAACTGGTGGAAGATTGGCTGTTCAGTGCTGAGGTAGATGATCTTGAGCCCTTACCATTTAATATGGATAAGAACAAGCTTAAACAAAATATCTGGGAAAGTATTGATAAGGGCAAGGAAGAAGAACTGACACCACTAAAAGGAAGAAGCAATACTTATTTTATGTTTAAGGGCGCCATTGCTGCCTCACTATTTATAGCTTTAATTGCGGGCATTGCTTATTGGCTAATAGTAAAAACCGGTCAGGATAATGACTTTTTATCGCTTAATAATTCTTCTGCACAACAGGTTAAGCATGTTGACTCTAAAGGTTATAATGTAGCAGTTGGACCTAACACGGTGGCCAGAATCAATAATATTGCCGGGGTAATTGATTTATCGGGAAGCCTGCTGATTTCTCCGAAAAAGGACATCGATTTATTGTTTGAAGGCACCAAAAAGAAAGTGACCTTAAAAAAGGGACAAACCTACATTATCCTAAAAAATAAAGCAGGTGCAGAAAGCATTATAGTGGTTAGTGAACGCAATCTGATGGATCTTCCGCCAGTAATGCAAAAGCAGATTACGACCCAGTTTGATATTTAAATCCCGTTTCAGTTTACATGATCAATCTCCTCCTTCGTCGCTTTTCTATACCAATGCTCTTGCTTTTGATTTTATCAGGAACAATTGGCTGTGTAAAAAAGCAAAATTCTGATGCAAAATATAGCTTTTATATCCTTGCAAAAGATGGAAATGAGTATCTGTTAACCAGTAACTCCTTAGCCAGCGGGCTGCTTAAACCTGAAACGGAAGGCGTATTACTGGACATAAAAGACATGGATCGTGATGTAATTGTTAAAGATGGTCACTATTATCATTTGAATAGAAAGAAAGGGATTTTCTCCAGATTTAAAATTGATAATGGTTTATTGAATGTTTCAGCTACGCTGAGCTTAAAAGATTACTCGATTGAAAATTTTAACTGGATTGGAAGAGATACACTGTTGCTGACTGCCCTCAATAACTCAGGCTACAATACTACTAAATTTGCCTTGATTGACACCAAAGCATTCAAGATCATTGCTGAAGGTGAAATGGATATTCCAAAGCCTTCTGGTAGATTTACCACCCTTTCTATTGGTTTGGTTGAAAAGCGAAAAAATCATCTTCTGGTGGGGTACACTTATCATGTTTCAACCGGAGTATCCAACTATGAAACCAGCGACACCATGTACGTTTCTCAGTTAACCTATCCGGATATGAAACTGATTAAAACACAAAAAGATATCCGCTCAACATATCCAGGTGGAGTAAATACCATTCAATCTTACAATTTTACTGATATTCATCACGATTATTATTTCATGTCCTGTCCGGGAATTGCATTGGGTAATCGACCTGAAATTCCAACGGGGATATTTAGGATTAAAGCCAATGCAGATACTTTGGACCGGGATTATTTCTTCGATATTTCGGGGTCACTAATTCAGAATCACGCTTATGGCATGTGGAATTTGGGGAAGGATAAAGTAATTATTCGCTCAGAAAGGAAAGATCTTTTTAAAGGTTTAGGCGATCACTACAGTACTGCTCATTTCGAATTTTACGAACTCAATCTTCAAACCAAAGCCATTAAAAAACTGCCGCTTCCTTTAGATAAGGGAACCAGAAGAGAATGTGTTTTGGTAGAGGGAAATACCGCTTATATTGCCGTAAATTCGACTAAGGAAGGCAATTATATTTGGGTTTATAACATCCAAACGGGTGCGCTTAAAAAAGGGTTGCAGTTAGCAGGAGATACTGATTTTATCCTAAGGATGGATAAATTATAAGCAGCACAATCCCGTCTGCTTTAAACATAGCATCGAAGCCCTCCTCCTTTCCATTTGTGCTTCAGGGACTATTTTTACCATAAAAAACACGATTTTTTTCACAGATAAAATGTGGGTTCGGCACTCAAGCTGCCAACTCCCATCCTCCGGTTTTTCCCTGCCTTAAATTATTTTGAAATTTTTCGCCCTGCAACCTTCGGTTAATTGGAAGTTGTGCTACTCCCTTATAAAATGCACAACTATTAATATAATGTTTAACGGAAAAAATCTACTACTCATCCTCCTAAGCGTCATCACTTTTAGCGCTTTTGCACAAAATCAATCTACTATTTCAGGTTACGTAAAAGACGGTACTGAAATTATTGTGGGGGCTACTGTAATGGTTAAGGGAACTAGGAACGGGGCAACTACGAATAGCCAGGGCTATTTCGAATTAAAAAAACTCCAAGCAGGAAGCTATACTTTAGTGGTTTCTTATTTGGGTTATGTGAAGGAAACTAAAACGGTTGCTATCCAGGCAAATGAAAACTTTAAACTGGATTTTAAGCTGAAAAGAAATCAGGAACAGCTAAATGATGTGGCTGTTCAGGGTAAAACCAAAACCCAGGAAATTAAGGAATCGGGCTTTGCGGTAAATGCCATCGATACCAAGAAATTTGCCAATACTACAGCAGATTTAAACCAGATTTTAAACCGCAGTACGGGCATCAGGATTAGAGAGCAGGGCGGATTGGGTTCCGATTTTAAATTCTCTATCAATGGCCTATCTGGTAAACAGGTTAAGTTTTTTATTGATGGTATTCCTATGGATGTAATGGGAAGCGCCATGTCTTTAAATAATATTCCGGTAAACCTGGCCGATCGGTTAGAGGTTTTTAAGGGCGTAGTTCCTGTACAACTAGGTGCCGATGCCATGGGGGGAGCGGTAAACGTGGTTACCAACCAAAAAGCCAGCAGTTACCTCGATTTAAGTCACAGTTATGGCTCTTTCAATACCAATCGCTCTTCATTAAGCGGTCAGTACGTGGATAAGAAAACCGGGATTATCATTAAAGGAAGTGGTTTTTTCAATGCATCAGATAACAATTACACCATGAAAGGTGTCGACGTGATCAATGGGGGGACCAGAATTGGGAATTACATTGTAGATTTAAATGGAGCAGAATTTGCCTCTGCAGATGTAAAGCGTTTCCACGATCATTATAAGTCGGTTTTAGGTCAGGTTGAAGTAGGCGTTACCAACAAAAGCTGGGCCGATGTACTCTTTATTGGCGGTGGATATAATGAAGCGAACCAGGATTTACAAACAGGTTTTGACCAGAATATTGTTTACGGTGAAGTAACACGTGCCAGCAAAGCAATAAGTGGTACGGTTCGATATAAAAAAGATAACCTGTTTACTAAAGGATTAAACTTGAGTGCGTTTTTTGCACGCTCCAGGGATAAATACAAAACAACAGATACTGTTCAGCGGAATTACAACTGGGACGGTACTTACTTTGATAAAGGCTATGCCGAAATGGGCGGAATTAAAACGGTTGCACACATTATCCGTCCGCGAACATACGGAATGGCTAACCTCAGCTACCTCATTAATGAACAACACTCTTTAAACCTGAACTACACTTTAGATCGTTTAAAAAACGAAAACTACAATGAGTTATTAACCGATCATGATGCTATGCCAGGCCGTTTGAACAAGCAGATTGTCGGCATTGCTTACCAACAGGATTTATTGGATAAACGATTAGTGAATACCTTTTTTGGTAAACTGTATCATTTGGGTTTGGATCGTCCGAAGTACATCAATAACGTATACACCCAAATGGATACTACATTTAGCAACTATGGCTATGGTGCAGCAACCCGTTACAAAATTACGAATGATTTGGGCGTAAAAGCCTCATATGAACATGCATACCGTTTGCAGGAAGCGGAAGAGATGTTTGGTGATGGGTTAAATTTACAGGGAAATCCAGACCTGAAACCAGAAAGCAGTGATAACGTCAATTTAGGGGCATATTATAATTTAAAGATTGGTAAAAGCACTTTCTTTATAGAGGCATCAGGTTTTTACCGCAATGCAAAAGACTTTATTTTTCCGGTACCCGATGAGCGCTCAAAACTCTTAAAAAACCGTAATCAATCCAGTGTTCGGATTACCGGATTTGAAACCGAAATGCGTTACAGCTACGATCAATTACTTGCGTTAAACGTAAATTTAACTTATCAGAATGCCATTAATACTACCAAAAATGGTTCAACAGAATCTTACAATGTAGAGGGTACATACCTTAACAAAATTCCAAATCAGCCCTGGTTATTTGGTAATGCTGATTTCAGCATCGGTAAAAACGATTGGTTAGGAAAGGATACCCGTTTGCAATTTAACTGGTTTACGCAATACGTTAACTGGTTCTACCTCACCTGGGAGGGCAAGGGTAACCCGAATGGTAAATCCGATATCCCAACACAGTTGATCCACAATGCTTCTTTAAGTTATTCTTTGCAAAACGGTAGATACAACATCTCTGCAGAGTGCAGAAACTTAACTGATGAGCTGGCATTTGATAACTTCAGGTTACAAAAGCCGGGAAGGTCATTCTCTGTTAAATTAAGATATTTCATCCAGTAACGTTCAGCTATCCAAATTTAAAAAACATAATTATTCAAATGAAAACATTATATCGTAATACCACTAAATTGCTTTTAATGGCTTTGATGGTACTTTCCATCAGTAGCTGCGAAAAAAGAAATGTTGGGCAAGTTGAAGAAGGAACTAAATATTCGGCAGTGCTGTGTGTGGGTTCATGGCCAAATACGGCTTATTATATTGCTGGCATCCAGTCGTTAACCGGTGGTACAGTAAGTTTAGCTGGTAATGGAGCTGAAATGACCGGAAAGGTTTATGCTCAGGATGTGATCCAGAAAGACGGTTTTTACTACCATTGTAATGCCGGAAGCGGCAGGTTGGGCAAGTACCATGTAGAAAATGGCGCTTTGCTTATTGATAAGGAAATTCCTTTTGCCTGGTTAAACTGGAGTTCGTTCACCTGGGTGGATAACAATACCCTGGTAATTTTTGGTGAAGGAAAAGGAGAAGCCCGTTATGCTGTGATTAAAGTCGATAAAATGACGATCAAAACCGGAAAATTAAACTTAGCCGCTTTCCCGGCTGGTTTTAATGTTTATAATATGGGCTTTGCAGAATACAGAGGTAATAAGATTTTCTTAGGCTATGGTTTTGGTTCTGATGACTGGTCGCAATATCCGAACATGCCCGTATTTCAAAAAGGGTTAATTGCTGTGATCGATTATAACACCATGACGGTTGAAAAGTCATTGGAAGATACGCGTACCAATGGATTTGGTGGCCCCAATGTTTATGCACCTATGTCATTTGTGGATGAAAATAATGATTTGTACTTTATCAGCGATCCGGTTGGTAACTATGACTATAAATCACCGTCGGCAATGTACCGGATCAAAAACGGCACTACCGAAATTGATCCTGCTTACTACTTTAACTTCTCGGCAGTTAGTAACAATGAAATGGTTCCGGCCATGTGGTATATCGGAAATGGTAAAGCCATTGTACGTTCCAGGATTGCGGGTACATCGATAGATACTGATCACTATTTCTGCGTAATAGATGTTAAATCAGGTGCCTTGATTAAAAAGCTAGATTTGCCGGCTGATAAAGGCGAACGAATGGTTAACGGTGTAATTGTAGAAGATGGTAAAGCTTTTATTGCGGTTAATGCTGCAGACAGGGATTACATCTGGCAATATGATCCGGCAACAGATAAACTAACCAAAGGTGTGGAATTTGTTGGTGGAATCGATTACATTTTAAGAATCGAGAAATTAAGGGACTAGAAAATTATTCATGACTTTTAAAAAGATTAATGCCTGGCTACACCTTTGGCTTGGACTGGTTTCCGGAATTATTGTGGTGATATTGGGCCTTACGGGTTGTGCTTTGGTTTTCGAACAGGAGATTAAAGGCTGGAGTAACCCTTTGATTCATGCTGAACCATCTGTCAGCGGTAAAATGCTCCCACCATCGGTATTATATCAAGCGGTTCAAAAGGCATTGCCAGGAGAAGAAATTGAATCAGTATGGTATTACGGTCATCATAAATCGGCACGTTTTAGCGCTCATGAGGTAGATTCTGTAATTTATGTAAACCCTTATACAGCCGAGGTATTGGGGATGAAAAAGGAAAATGATGTTTTCAAATTTTTTAAGGATGGACATTATTATCTGTGGTTTCCGCAAAAAATTGGTCACCAGGTAGTGGGTTGGGGCACTTTCATCTTCTTTCTTCTGTTAATTTCAGGCATTATTTTGTGGTGGCCCAAAAAGTGGAACAAACGATCAAGAGATCAAAGTTTCAAAATCAGATGGAAGGCTAAGTTTAAAAGGGTCAACTATGATCTTCACAATGTATTGGGCTTTTACAGCATCGTAATCGCTGTGTTGTTAGCCTTTACCGGCCTGATGATGAGTTTCAGCTGGTTTAATAACAGTGTTTATTGGCTGGCTGGCGGAACAAAAAAAGAACGTATTGCAGCTGTATCTGATAGTACTACTAACATTAAAGTTAACTTACTTAATCAAGTTGACAAAGCCTGGCACATGGGAATAACTGAAATTGCGGAGCACAATCCTTATGAAATTATTCTGCATTTCCCTGAAAAGGCATCGGAGGCCATTTATGTTTGTACCGATATGTATAAAGGTACCTGGCGTGATGTTTATCTGGATCAATATACCCTTAAAGAACTTCCCGCCTCGAATAAAAGGCTTCGGGACGAAAATCTCTCCTCCTGGATAAGACGTTCCAATTACGGCCTTCATGTTGGCGAGATTGGGGGCTTAACCACCAAGGTTATCTATTTCATGGCTAGCTTAATCTGCGCGAGTCTTCCCATTACCGGATTTTACATTTGGTGGGGTAAGGGCAAGAAAAAGCCCGGGAAAAAACCTTTACCGCAACCTTTAATTTAATATTTATGATAGATACTTTACAACCCACAGCAGGAAAAATTTCTGCTGCGGGAAAATTACTGCCTTATTTTTTGATGCTGTTCCTTTATTTGATGAGCCATGTCCCTGTTTTTGCACAAAGCGAAACTTCCGTTACAGGATCGGTAGTAATGGCAAACGGCGCGCCCATAGAATACGCTTCTGTGGCGCTGCAAGATGCCAACGGTAAAGGCATAAAAGGAGTGCTTACTGATTCGTTGGGTAGATTTAATTTTTCGGGCCTTCCACATGGTAAGTATGCGGTAAAGGTTACAAGCATGGGATTTATATTGCATCAAAGTGCTCATTTTGATCTCTCTATACAAAGAAGCAAAGTTCATTTAGGACTGTTAAAACTTGTTGAAGATGCACAAACTTTAAATGCAGTTAATATCTCTGTTCAGCGGAAAGTGATTGAACAAGGCCTGGATAAAACCGTAGTTAATATTGAAAACAGCATTTTGGCTGATGGCAATAATGCACTCGAACTTTTAGAAAGGGCTCCGGGTGTAAAGGTTGATGAAGATGGAAAAATCTCGCTCAAAGGGAGGGCAGGGGTAAACATCATGATTAATGGTAAACTCACTTTTCTTTCTCCAGCCGAACTGAGTGTGATGTTAAAGGGAACTAATGCTTCTTCCATCTCTAAAATTGAAATCCTTGCTAATCCTTCTGCAAAATATGACGCAGCCGGTAATGCCGGGATGATCAACATTGTGATGAAGAAAAATCAGGCAAAGGGTTGGAATGGTTCTGTATCGGCTAATGGAGGCGCAGGTCGTAAGGCGAGATATGGCTCGGGCTTTAACCTCAATTATCGAAACGATGGAGTAAATGTTTTTGGAAGTTATAATTATGCCTTTCGTGGCGAAACTGAATATCTCGATTTTACCCGTAATTTCTACGATAGCGGAACTATAGCGGGCCTGCCAAACCGGGTTTCCGATCAACATACCAAAACCAATGAGCCGCTTAATACCCACAATTTTAGGGTAGGAATGGATTGGGATATCAATGCTCATAATATACTGGGCTTATTGGTTAATGGAAATGTTGGAAAATACCTCCACGACAGCAAAACAGGTAATTTATTGCGAGATCAGACGGGTAATTTGATCTCAGCATTGCAAACAACTAATTATGATCAGCAAAGCTGGAAAAATATTACTTACAACCTTAACTACTTGCACAAATTTAAAAAGGAAGGTCAAACATTTTCTGCTGATGCTGATTTTGCCAGTAATAGCTTTACTTCCAACCTCAATTTGGATACCTATACTTTACCCAATAGTATTAATCCAGCAGGAGTAACCAATAAAAGGAAAGGCTATATTCCTGCTAAAACCGATGTTTACATTGCTAAAGTAGACTATGCCGATCTGTTTGGCATAAGTTTTAAGTTTGAAACCGGCTTAAAAAGTTCATTAATCTACTCGGATAATAATTTGGTTTATCAATCGCTGCAAAATGAGAATTGGGTTTACGATGCCACCAGTAGCAACCACTTTAAGTACCGTGAGCAAATTCACGCAGGTTACGTAAATGCCAGCGAGGAATTTGAAAAATTTAGCATACAATTAGGGTTACGGGCAGAGTATACCAATACCTTAGGAAATCAGATCAGTACAGGGTCTTCCTTAAAAAGAGATTATTTCCAGCTTTTTCCTAATGTGGTCATCAATAAACCTTTTGGTGAAGCGCATCAATTGCAACTGGCTTATAATAAGAGAATTCAACGACCGGATTATTCCGATCTGAATCCGTTTAGGGTGTTCAGAGATCCCTTGCTTTATTACGAAGGAAATCCTTATTTGAAACCTGAGCTAACACAAAGTGTAATGTTTAATTACGTGTATAAAGGAAAATATACTGCTTCCTTAAACTACAGTAAAACTAAAGATGTTATTACCTGGATTACCGGGCAGATTGATAACATTAATACGACGTATGAAAGTCCGCAGAATTTGAAAAACCTGATTAACTATGGCATCAGTTTTACAGGCCAAACCAATTATTTTAAATGGTGGTCTGCCACTAACTTCTTTAACGTTTTTAAAAATGAATATACTGGCGATGGTGCCATAGGCAATTTTAGCAATAGCATGTGGAGCTATAGCTTTAATTCGCAAAATTCTTTTAAGGCTGGTAAAGGTTACAGTTTTGAACTGAATGGGTATTATAACTCAAAATCTGTTTATGGTACGGCGATAGAAAAAGGCTATTACGCAATCTCTGCGGCGGTACAAAAAATGATTTTAAAGGATAAAGGCAGTATTAAGTTATTGGCGAATGATATTTTTCAAGGGAGCCAATATCGCCACATTACGCAGTATCAGAACATCGATATGAAAAGCCACATTAATGTGGATAGCAGACGGCTAATGCTTTCATTCTCGTACCGCTTTGGAAATTCTTTCCAAACAAGAGAAAGAAAATCAAGCAATGAAGAAGAACAAAACCGGGTTAAGGGGAATTAGTTTATTGGTCATTGGTCATTGGTCATTAGTCACGTCATTGGTCATTTGTCACTGGTCATTCACTCATTCTATAATTCACGCATTCAAAAAATCACCCATTTATTTTTTCGCTCTTAATTCTTAGTAGTCTCGGCCGGTACGGATGTATCGGCCGATTCTTTTTTATTGGATTAGGGGATGTAGATAAGGAGGCTAGGGAACAATAATGTGGGTATGAGTTTGCTTTTCAATCTGCGAATTAATTTAAAAAAATCCTTCCAGATAGTGTATTCTTTATTCTCGCCAGTAATACATTATAACTACTGGAAAAATATCCTGAAGGAAAATCTTCATTCGTTCTTTTTGAGTTAGTTAATGAATACAGGGCATCTAATGAAGTGATGCTCTGTTTTTTAGTCCATGTTCTCTTTCGTTCTGGTCTACAAATAGGTATCTTTGCAAAATAGCAGATAGATCGATTCTTTTTCAGAAGGAACCTATCACAGTTCATACCATATTGACTAACAATCATCAGATAGGAGAGACCCAGCTTTTGCAAAGCCTTAAGGAAGGCGACAGGGAAGCATTTGCTTCACTATATCGGTTTTATAGCCCCAATTTACACCATAAATTAGACCGAATGGTGAAGATTGCAGAAATTGCGGATGAGCTCCTTCAGGATGTTTTTTTAAAGGTATGGCTAAACCGGGCATCCATCGATGCTGATCGTCCCTTTGCCCCCTGGCTTTACACCATTGCCCGAAATACAGTTTTTGAATACTATCGCCGCCTGGCGCTCGATAAAAAGATGCAGGCACATTTAACAGCAACTTTTGTAGAGTTTTACAATCAAACGGAAGATTATATACTCAATAAAGAGCGAAACATAGCACTGCAAGAGGCCATTGATCAATTACCACCACAACGTAAGGAAATTTTTCAACTCTGCCGGATAGAAGGAAAATCTTACAAAGAAGCTGCAGAATTACTTCATATAAGCCCCTCTACCGTAAGTAATCAGTTGGTAAGTGCTACTAAATCCGTAAAAGATTACATCTTTCTTAACTCTAAAGAATTTTTGGTTTTCATGATTGCCATGTACCTCAAATAGCCTCAATTCTAGCCCGATATATTTTTTTTTAATTTTTTTAATTTTTCGATAGTGTGTTTTCACTTTTCGATAGTATATACTATAAATGGACAAACAAGATCGTTTAGATTTTTTATATCAGAAGTATCTGAATAACACGGCAACAGCTGCCGAGCTTCAATTGCTATTTCAAGAAATGGATAGCGCTGAGGAAGGCAAGCTGAAAAACCAGATTATGCAGGAGCTGGAGAAAGCAGATGTTTCCATTGCCGCTGATGATAACCGTTTGGCCGCTGTTTTCGCTAAGCTGGAAGATCAGATCAGCGAAGCGCCAAAAACCATTTCTTTATGGAGGTTACCTGCATGGGCTAAAGTTGCTGCTGTAGTAACCGTAGTACTGGGACTTGGGCTTTTAGCGAGGCCTTATCTGGTTTCTGAACCAGAGGTGATTGTTCCTGGCGGTTTTCATGCAGCACTGCAATTGAAGTCCGAAGATGAGCCTGTTGATTTGAATAAAGCTGCTTTTAAGAGAGATATTGGGGGGATTCAGATTACAACCAGTCCTGAGGGGACTATTACCTATACCAGAAAATCAGATGATACTACAGGGCTTCAAGCCATGAATGTGTTGCAAACACCTGCAGGCGGCATGTATAAAATCACTTTGAGTGATGGTTCGGCAGTAATGTTGAATTCAAAATCAAGCTTAGAATTTCCGGTTGGATTTCATGGCCCGAACAGAAGGGTAAAACTTAAGGGTGAGGCCTATTTTCAGGTGGCTAAGAATAAAGAAAAACCTTTTATCGTAGAGATAGAACAAGGGAATGTACAGGTTTTAGGTACAACTTTTACTGTTAACACATATAACGAGCAATCTGCCACCACTTTGTTTGAGGGCAGTGTGCGTTTAACATCAGCCCAGCAGGTACAATTGCTTAGTCCCGGAGAGCGTGGTATTATCCAGAAAGGGATAATTACCGTGGCGCAAGCCGATACGGCTGCTGCACGTGGCTGGACCAAAGGACTTTTTGTTTTTAATAATGCGCCATTGGGCGAAGTACTGGCACAGGTTTCCCGCTGGTACAATATATCGGTAGACTACGCTTCTCTTCCTGATCGCAGATTGCACATGCGCCTCAACATGGACACCCCGTTTGAGGAGGTATTGCAAATGCTGTCGGCAACTACAAGACTGAAATTTAAAATGGAAGAAAGGAGGCTCAGTGTCGTAAATCCTTAACCCAACGCTATCTACCAAACCATTCTACAACCAACTAACAGACTTTAATGAATACATCCCATACCAGGGCAAAGCAGTGCTTTACCCGTAGATTATTTTTGGCAATATCGTTGACTTTGATGGTATTTGCTATTATCAATAACGCCTCCGCACAAAAGGTTTATACCTTGAGTTTCAAAAATGCATCGTTGGAAAGTGTGATCACTTCCGTTGCAGATAAAACTGGATACCAGTTTGTTTACGATGCAGCTTATGCACAAAAATTTAAAGCATTAACTGCCGAAATCAGTACAACTGATATCAACCAGATTTTAAACAGAATATTTAAAGACCAGGCTTTCACTTATAAAATTACTGGTAAGGCCATATTACTAACACCTGCTTCTAACAATGCGCAAAGGTTTACCATTCATGGTATGGTAAACGACAGTACAGGTGTTTATTTGCCTGGCACCACCGTTAGGCAAAAAGGAACCAATAACATTGTTAACGTGGATAGAAATGGCCATTTCGCCATCACTGTCGATGAAAGTAATCCAATATTGCAATTTAGTTATCTGGGCTATGAAACCAAAGAAGTTAAATACAATAAAACAGTAACTGCATCTGTCGTTGTTGTTACCCTTAGTTCTTCAGCAGATTTATTGAGCGAAGTACAGGTTACCGGTTACCAGAATATTGCGAAGGTAAATTCTCCTGCTGCGGCGACTACTATAGATAATGAAATTTTAAACGAAAATATCAATACAGACTTGCTATCTGCATTAGAAGGCCGGGTTGCAGGTTTACTGTATAGAAAGAATCCCACAGGATCAGATTCGGATCAACCTGTATTACGAGGCGTTGCCACCATTTCAGCTACAACGGCTAATGGCCCATTGCTGGTTATTGATGGTTTACCTACAGAATTTAGTTTGGAAGATATTAACCCGTATGATATAGAGAGTGTAACCGTATTAAAGGATGCTGCCGCAGCGTCTATCTATGGTGCCAGAGCAGCTAACGGGATCATTGTGCTAACAACCAAAAAAGGAAAAGGTAATTTGAAGGTAACCCTAAACTCCGATTACTTTATTGGCACTAAACCAAATCTTGAGGCTATGCATTATGCTAGCACAAGTGATGTAATAGATTATGAACAAGCAGTATATGACAGGGAAAAATCCAGGTTCGCCAATACTACAACGATGTTTAATGGATATGGGGATATTGCAAATGGAACAATTAAATATTACAGTCCGCTTTATCAGTTAAACAGAGATTTGAGCGAAGGAAAAATTACCAGTCAGCAGTTTAGTAATACGATTAGTCAATGGAGAGGTAACGATTATATTGCTGATTACCGCGATAATGTTTGGCAGAATGAATTTAGACAACGTTATAACCTTTCATTTTCTGGTGGCACAGATAAACAAAATACTTATGTATCTTTCAATTTCGATGATTCCAAAGCTCGTATTCGGTACAATCAAAATCAAAATTACAATCTGTATTACAAAAGTAATTTTCAGATCAAAAAATGGTTGAGCGCCAGTATAGGATTAAATGGTACCTATAATGTTTCTAATACTACAGATGGGGATTATAGCGATTATAACAACATTCAGGCCCGATATGAGCAAATAACAGATGGAAATGGAAATTTAGTGACCTCATCTTTCGCTAATTTGGATGATGGTTTTACTTCAAGTGGATTGATGAACCCATTGGTTGCAGCTAAAATAAATGCGACCGGAAGTTTAAAGCCTGTATCCTTTAATATTCTCCAATCACTTCAGGAAGGTATTGAAAACAAAAAAACTTTGGCTTTAAGAGCATTTGCTAACCTGAATGCAAAAATTTATGACGGCCTAAGTTTTGGTACGCAATTCCAATTCGAAACATCACGCAGCAATGAGGAGAGCTATTTTGATGCAAATTCTTACAAGATGCGTTATGCATTTGATGCATTAGCTGCCTATAATACTTCCACTAACCTATATTCTTCTGCTTTGCCTATCGGCGGACGTTTCTATCAAAGCAACACAAGAAATCAGAGTTATACCTTTAGAAATCAACTTAACTACGACAAGTCATTCGGTGGAAATGATCATGTAATTTCAGCTATTGCGGGATTTGAGATGCGGGAAACATTTATTCCGCGAATTCTGGAAGATTTACGTTATGGCTACGATCCGGTAACACTGACATCAACCATTATCAATACAGCCAGTTTAAGCCAAACAGGTGTTCCAAGTTATATATATGGAGGAAACAAGACATTAGGAGCGCTATCAAGAAGTCAGGATGAAATTAAACACCGTTATTTTTCAGTATACAGTAACCTTAATTACACCTATAAATCCAGGTATAATTTGGCTGGAAGTATCCGTGTAGATCAAGCTGACTTATTTGGCGTGGATCCAAAATATAAAAACAGGCCATTGTGGTCTGTTGGTTTTGGTTGGAACATAAGTAATGAAAACTTTATGAAATCCATTGATTGGATTAGTGTATTAAAGTTGAGGGGAACTTATGGTGTAGGTGGTAATGTGGACCAGGGATCGTCCCCATACATTAAGGGAATCAGACGGAATGATAACTTGATTACGAACTTGCAATATATCAATATCTCTGCTCAACCTAATCCATTATTGAGGTGGGAGAAAACAGCCACAACAAATATAGGTTTGGATTTCGGGGTTTTAAAAAATAGATTGCGTGGCAGTATAGATGCTTATGATCGCTATAGTACAGATTTGCTTAGCACTACTGATTTAGATCCAACAGTGGGCGCATTAAGCAGAGTATTAAATACCGGAGCCTTAAGAAATCAGGGTATTGAATTTAGTGTGAGTTCTGATTGGTTACGAAAAGGAGACCTGACTTTAAGTTCCACATTCATTCTTGGATTTAACAAAAATAAGGTACTTAAGGTAAATGTAGCCAATTCTACTGCTTATAACTATGTTAGTTCGCCTACCAGCTATTATCTGGAAGGGCAGGCATTTAATTCTCTCTATGCGTATCGTTATGGAGGAACAACCAATGGTTACCCTTATGTGCTTGATGAGAACGGAAATGCATCGGTAACTTTTGATGCTAATGGAAACCCTGTTCCAACCTCTGTGCGTACAATCAATAGTTTAGATGCGCTGGTAAATATGGGGAGCTTAACACCAACCTACACCGGATCTTTTTCGCAACGCGTTTCTTACAAGCAATTTGACCTGAATATGCTATTGGTATTTTCAGGAGGTAATAAAATGCGGAAAGATGCCATAGATATTAGTTCCTACAAGATTAATAATGCTGGTATTACACAGCGTTACATTAACGGGTTTACCCCAGAGCAACCGAGATTATTGGTAGATTATGCAACCAACATGGAAAACTATGCAGGAACATTGAATACACAATGGCGTTACTCTGATGCTAACGTAGTTGATGCGGATTATGTGAAATTGAGAAATGTTTCTTTGAGTTATAATATGCCTAAATCCTTTGCCAATAAGATTCATATTTCATCTGCGAAGTTGACTTTCCAGATGAATAATATCTGGTATTGGAGTGCTGCCGGAGATGATATTGATCCTGAAGTATTTTCCCTAAACTCTGGAACCAGGAACTTACCGCTCCCAAAAACTTATTTATTTGGCTTTAACCTTACGCTATAATCCTTATGAAACGTTTAAAATTATTTTTCTTATCACTTGCTATTCTAGCATTATCGGCATGCGCCAAATATACCGACATTGTGCCTAAAGGATCATTGGTGGTTGAAACTGCAAATGATTATTACGAATTGGTTTCTCTACCAAATAGAGGATATCCGGTGAGTAATTTCCAGTATTTAACAGATGATCAATGGATGAAGGAGTCTAATGTGATTGGTATTACCCCTAATATTAATACCATTAATTTCCTTTTTGATGAGTCTGCAGATCGGGTTTCACTGATGACTTCATCTAGTTTTTACAGCCAGGCATATGCCTACATCAACAGGTGGAATACCATTATCTCTTTGGTAGATAACAGTAAAGGCGAAGATAATATCAAAGCATTAGCAAAAGCAGAGGCTAAAGTATTGCGTGCTTATGATCACTTCCTGGTGGTTAATATTTATGCCAAAGCTTATGATCCGGCTACTGCTGCTACAGATGGCGGAATTTGTATTATGGATAAATTTGATCTGGAGGCACAACCAACAAAATCTACCGTGAAGGAAGTGTATGATTTTATTCTGAAAGATATAGATGAAGCAATCCCATATCTTCAGGAGAAACCGCTTGATATTTATCACCCTTCTTTAGCCTTCGCTTATGCATTTAAAGCCAAAATTCATTTATTCAAACGTGAAATTGCAGAAGCTAAACAAGCTGCTGAGCGGTCATTGGCGTTAAATAATCAAATTTTTGATCTGGTTAATTATACCACTCAAGGAGGGCCAAATAGTGTACCTGTTATTGCGCCTAATAATCCGGAGGTGTTAAGCTATATGTACATGAATGGTTATAATGAATTGAACTTCGGTTATCAGTGGGTTATTAGTCCGGAGTTACGTAACCTTTTTGGAAACAATGATGCCCGATATAATTTATTCTTTACCAGTACGAATGCGAGTTTCTTGGATATTGGCTCAAATACTGCTTACCATAACGTTCCTTATACCAAGTTTTTTTATGCCACAGTAGGGATGAAAACCACCGAAGTTCATTTAATGCTGGCAGAATGTTTAGCCAGGGAAAATAATTTTTCGGGTGCTGTAGATATTCTGAACAAACTGAGGGCAAAACGCATTACATCGGGTACGGTAAACCTTACTGTACCGGCTACGCGTAAAGAAACCATGGAACTCGTGGTTAATGAGAGAAGGAAAGAATTACTTTTCGGTATGAACCGTTTCTTCGATCTAAAAAGATTAAACAATGAACCGGAATACGCAAAAACGATTACCCGAGTATTCCCAATCGTAAACAAAACGGTTCCTCAACAAACCTATACTTTAAAACCCGGATCAAGATTATACATTATTCCTTTCCCTTTAAATGTATTGCGTAAAAATCCTTCGTTAACCTTAAATACCGACGAACGGATCCCTTTTTAATTTAAATATTTCGCCGATCGGGTAGTTTGCACAGCTGCCTGATCGGTTAGTAAAATCACAAACACACATGAAAACATATTTTAAAGTTTTAGGATTGGCCGGCTTACTGGCATTCAGCATACCAGCAATGGCCCAGTTAAGTTCAAAAACAGAAGTAGCTACTCCCGAACTTGCTGCACAGCGTGAAGAACTTAAAAAACAGGTTACGCAAGGTTATTTAGACATCAAAAATAGCCTGGTAAAATCTGATAGTGCAGGTGCAAGCAAAGCGGCATTAGCTTTTACCACTTCGCTGAAGAAATTCAAATTTAAAAAGCTTACGTTAGACCAAATGAATGAAGCCACTGCTACCCGTGCAGAACTGATTGCCCTGGCAAATGAGATCGCTAAAACCCAAAAAATCAATCAGCAGCGAAAAGCATTAGGTAAGCTATCTGCTAAATTTTGGCCTATTGCGGCAAAGTTTAAGCCAGAGAATATGCCTTTGTTCCAACAGGTATGTCCTATGACAGGTGAAACCTGGTTAAGCGATGTAAAGGAAATTCAAAATCCTTACTATCCCAAAAATATGCTTACCTGTGGTGAAGTGAAAGCCAGTTTATAAGTAATTAACCTTAGCGCTTCCATTAATCTTATTAAAATCAACACACACAACTGAGGCCATGAAATATCTTTTTCTTTGTGTAGCCCTGCTATGCAACGTAACCCTTTTTGCTCAAAAACCTACCGCTACACCTGTCAAAACTGATTCTGTAAAGAGGCCTGTCGCTGTACAACCTTACAGCAAAGTAATCCCTGCATCTGCTAAGAAGCAGCAAGGATTATTTACAGTAGTAAACACGGATAACAAGTGGTATTTTGAAATTCCTGATTCACTTTTTAACCGCTACCTTTTGGCTGTAACCCGTTACGTAGGTACTCCTCATGGCGATTCAAAAGCGGGGGAGGAAGCAAATGAACAGACCATTTACTTTGAGAAAGCTGCCAACAACAAGGTGTTTCTTCGCGCCGTAGTTTACCGTAACGATAGTGAAGATAGTACTCAGGCCATTTACAAGGCTATACAAGCCTCTAACATTAATCCCATAGCCGCCGCTTTTGATGTTAAAGCCTACAATGAAATAAACAAACGGACCGTAATCGAGGTTACCGATCTTTTCAAAAAAGATAACCCGGTAATGGCTATTGGATCTAAAGATAAAGGGATTGCGAAATTAGGAAGCCTGGCCGATGACCGTACTTTCATTAATCGCATTTCCGCTTATCCGATCAATGTGGAAGTAAGAACCACCAAAACCTATAACAGCTCTTCACCTTCTATGTATGCTGCTCAAATGGCCGGGGTGGCCACCTATGAAATTAACGTATCGATGGTTTTACTCCCTAAAACACCCATGAAAAAAAGGCTGTTTGATGAGCGTGTGGGTTACTTTGCCAACCGTTATACCCTTTTCAATGAAGATAGTCAGCGTACCCGTACACAGGATTATATTCAGCGATATCGCCTGGAGCCAAAAGAAGAAGATGTAGAAAATTATAAAAAAGGGATATTAGTAGAACCTAAAAAACCCATCATATATTATATCGACCCTGCAACACCCAAAAAATGGAGACCATATTTAATTGCAGGTGTAAACGACTGGCAAAAAGCCTTTGAAAAGGCAGGTTTTAAAAATGCCATTATTGGAAAAGAATGGCCAGAGCAAGATACAACGATGAGCCTTGAAGACGCCCGTTTTTCGGTGATCCGTTATATGGCTTCTGAGACGCCGAATGCCTATGGACCCAGGATTACCGACCCGCGAAGCGGAGAGATTATCGAAAGTCATGTAGCCTGGTTTCACAATGTGATGAAGCTTTTGCACAATTGGTACATGATTCAGGCGGGTCCTGTTGATCCCAGGGCAAGAAAAATGCAATATGATGATGAGTTAATGGGCGAATTGATCCGCTTTGTATCCTCGCACGAAATAGGGCACACCATAGGTTTAAGACACAACATGGGCGCGAGTAGTCAAACGCCGGTAGAAAAGCTTCGCGATAAAAAGTGGGTGGAAGCGAACGGCCACACTGTTTCCATTATGGATTATGCCCGTTTTAATTATGTTGCCCAACCCGAAGATAATATTGGTAAAGCCGGAATTTACCCCCGCATTGGTGCTTATGATAAATGGGCCATACAATGGGGCTATGGTGTTTTACCAGGTGATAAAACGGCAGAACAAGAACGGCAGTTGCTGAATAAACTAATCATTGATAGCCTAAACCGTAATCCTAAATTGTGGTTCGGCGGGGAAGGAAAGAATGAAGATCCAAGGAGCCAGACAGAAGATTTAAGTGATAATCAGGTTAAGGCAAGTGAATACGGGCTTAAAAACTTAAAAAGGGTAATTGCACAATTACCAGAGTGGACCAAAGAAAATGGTGATCTTTATGCTAATCTGGAAGAAATGCATAAAGCTGCGATAGCCCAGTACAAAAAGTATTTAGGTCATGTGATGAAGAATATTTCTGGTCGTTATGTAACGGTTAAAAGTGCAGATCAAGCCGGAGCAGTTTATACCGAAGTAACTGCTGAGCGAAAAAAAGAAACCATCCGTTATGTAGGAAGAAATGTGTTTGATGCACCGTTATGGCTTTATCCAAAAAATATTACCGACAAATTGGGTAGTAAAGGGCTGGATGATCTATTAGAACAGCAAAACGGCCTGATGAATGTGATGATTAACCCGACAACACTATTTAACTTCAATAACGCAGCTTTACAATCTGCAACACCTTATACTCCTGCAGCTTATTTAAATGATATTAAAAAAGAGGTTTGGAAACCTTTTGGTAAAAATGAAGTAGCAAATAGTTTAAGAAGAAGCTTGCAACGTTCATATGTAGAGAAATTGCAGTTTATCATTAATCCAAAGCAGGTAAAAGATGGTTGGATTAGATCGAATGCCCAGCGAGATGATACACGCATAACAGTTATCGCTCATGCAAAGAAATTGCGCGCAGAAATTCCGGCAATGATCCAACAGAACCCGGGAAATGCAGCTCATTTTCAGGATATCAAACATGAATTAGATAAAATTCTTCACGAAATGAATAAGCTGTAATTACGCTTTAATAATTAAGGAGCCTTCTATTCCAATTATGGGGTAGGAGGCTTTTTTGCGCCAGGCAGTTCGTGTCAGGTATGGTTGTTTTGTTGTTTAACTGCTTAATCGTTTAACTGTTTAATCGTACCCATCCTATGATCCATGACTCGGGAGCATTCATAGATTATAATATTAGTATCAGAAAGCGGGTATCAGGGATTAAGACAGGACGGCTGTAGGATAGGCATCCGGGCTAAATACTAACGACTAAATACTAAGTACTGAAAAAGAAGTTGTTGCAGGATTTGACTTCGGTCTCTGGTCTTTCCGACTTCCGGACTAAGACCAGAGTCTGTGGTCCAGGAAACATCCAGCAGTTAACCTTGAATGTACGCTATGTTTGCGCAAACGTTTGACGGTAAACAAACAAATTTATAGCCAGTAATAAAACGATAAACATAGTTGTAAAAAAGTGGTATGAGGGCGGTTTTTTGAAGTGTAAGGTATGCTCCCCAAAATACCATTTTTGCATTGAAGGCTTAGGAAGACTCAATATTAATTCTGTGTTGATTTGAATAGGAACTATGCCGGCAAATATCCATGTGTTAAGTAGGTAGAGTATGATAATAGGTTGAGTAACAATAAAATTAATCAATCGTTTGCGTGGAGTTAATCGAGGCTTGAACATGCTAATATCCGTATACTTGAAAATCGAACTACTAAACTTTAAAATAAAACACACTAATGGAACGTAGAAAATTTATTAAAAACGGAGCATTAACAGCGGCAGGACTAACCATCTTGCCTACGGGAAGTTTATTCGCATCATCAGACAGTGCCAAAGTAAGATTGGGCTATATCGGTGTTGGTGCACGTGGAATGAGCCATATTTCTGAAGGCGCATTAAGAGATGATGTAGAAATTGTAGCCATCTGCGATACACAAGAAAGTTCATTGAAAATTTGCCGTTCATTCCTTTCTAAAAAAGGCAGACCGGCACCAACAGAATATACAGGCGGAGTTGACGCCTATAAAAAACTATTAGAAAGAAAAGATATCGATGCTGTAATTATCTCTACACCATGGCAGTTTCACCGCGATCAGGCCGTAGATGCTATGCTTGCGGGAAAATATGTTGGATGTGAAGTAATTGCCGGCCTTACACTTGATGATCACTGGGATATTGTAAAAACCTCGGAGAAAACGGGTATGCCATATTCTACTTTAGAAAACGTTTGCTATCGCAGAGATGTAATGGCGGCATTAAATATGGTAAGACAAGGTTTATTCGGAGAGTTGGTTCACTTTGAAGGCGGATATCAGCACGACTTGAGGAACGTACTTTTTAATGATGGCAAGAATTATTATGGTGGAGGGGTAGAGTTTGGGCCTAAAGCATTAAGTGAAGCACAGTGGAGAACCCAGTTTAATATCGATGTAGATGGTGATTTATATCCTACACATGGTGCCGGACCAATCATGCAGTTTGCCAATATCAATAGAGGAAACCGCTTTACCAGTCTGGTTTCTTTCAGTTCAAAAGCAAGGGGCCTTGCCGCTTACGTAGAAGATATGTCTCCAGGTCATCCAAATGCCAAAATCAATTATAAAAATGGCGATGTAACCACCACTTTAATCAACTGTGCAAATGGTGAAACCGTTTTGTTAAGCCATGATACACACTTGCCTCGCCCATATTCTATTGGTTTCCGTGTTCAGGGAACTAACGGAATATGGATGGATGTGAATAAATCAGTTTACATTGAGAAAAAATCAGCGAAACATGATGCTTGGGATCCGGCAAAAGAGTGGTTCGAAAAATATGATCACCCACTTTGGAAAAAATATGAAAAAGAAGCTGTAGGCGCTGGTCATGGCGGTATGGATTGGTTTGTTTTCAACGGATTTATTGAAGCTGTTAAGCAGAAAAAACAACCACCTATTGATGTTTATGATTCGGTAACCATGAGTGTGATTACACCGCTTTCTACCAAATCATTAAAAGAAGGCAACATGCCACAGAAATTCCCTGATTTTACAAAAGGAAAATGGAAAGAGAGAAAGAATACTTTCGCTCTTGACGATAGCGGTTTTTAGTCTCGGATGCGGGTGACGCTCTTTTTTGCCGAGCCCGCTCTTTATCTAACTATCTAAATTTAACAGGTATTCAGGTTAAATAGAATCTGAATTTATCTTATTTAAAAATTATTACCACATTATATGTTTCAAAAGGTCTTAGATGTTTATGGGCTTGATTCCAAAGAATTTAATGTTGAACCATTTGGCTCTGGGCTGATCAATCATACTTGGAAAGTTTCGAATTCCGAGCAAGCCTATGTGTTACAAAGCATCAATATTAATGTCTTTAAATCCCCCGGAGATATCGCCCATAATTTACTCTTGTTAAAGAGGCATTTGGATCTTACAGCACCTAAGTATTTATTTGTAGCACCGATCGATACCCTAAACGGGGATCAGTTGGTAGAGTTGAACGGCGATTTTTACAGGCTCTTTCCTTTTGTAAAAGGCTCTCATTCTTTAGATGCGGTTACCAAAAGTGAAGAAGCATACCATGCAGCAAAGCAGTTTGGTAAGTTTACGCGCATGTTGGATGCCTTTGATGTGAAAAAGCTGAAGCCTACCATTAGCGATTTTCACAATCTCCCGTTAAGGGTAACACAATTTAAGGAGGCATTAAAAACAGCTGCCGATGATCGCATTAAACGTGCAGCATGGGCCATTGAAGAAATCATCAGGCATTTAGAAATTGCTAACGATTATCAACAATTAACCGAAGAAGGTAACCTGACTACGCGTGTAATTCATCACGATACGAAGATCAGCAACGTATTGTTGAGCGAAGATACTGGCTTTGGTTTGTGCGTGATTGATTTGGATACGGTTATGCCGGGATATTTCATTAGTGATGTAGGTGATATGATGCGTACCTACCTTTCAGAAGCTAACGAAGAAGAGCAGGATCTGGAGCAGATTAAAGTCCGTGTAGAGATTTTCTCGGCCATATACAAAGGCTATATGGAGGAAATGCACCGCATATTGTCAGCTGTTGAGAACAAACTATTTGTTTACAGTGGAAAGTTTATGATTTATATGCAGGCAGTCAGATTTCTTACCGATTTCTTAAATGGAGATGTTTACTATAAAACCACCTATCCGGAGCAGAATTTAAAAAGAGCATTGAATCAAATTGATCTTTTAAATAAATACATTGCAGCAGTGCCTGAATTTAATGAGGCTATAAGCGCAATCGACCTTAAAAAAGGAATCGAAATTAAAACGGTATAACGTTAAATATAAATTAGCCCAGGGTTTTTATATTCGGAATAAGATTTAAAAAAGCCTGGGCATTTGCTTTATATTCCTTTTTATCCAGCTTGTAGTAAAAAGCACCCTTTTTAGATCCAAGTTTATCCTTCTCGTTTAATTTGATCAATAATTTAGTAGAAGTTATCTTTCTGCTGAAATTACGCGTATCAATTTTGGTGTCGTTTACTTCTTCAAACAAAATGTGTAATTGTGGAATAGTAAATTTTTTTGGCAGCATCTCAAATAAAATAGGATGTAAGGCTGCTTTATAACGTAATTTTTTCCTCGCATCAGCTACCATCTGGTCATGATCAAAAATTAATTTTGGCCGCTCATTAATCAAAAACCATTCTGCTTCGTAATCATCGTTAAGTTGCTCCTCATACTTGTGAATGTCGATCAAAGCAAAATAACCTACTGATAATGTCCGCTCTATCGGATCTCTTTTAGGCTCACCATAAATCTGCATTTGCTCCAGATAAACACCTTCAAGACCTGTCATTTTTTTGAGTACCCTGTTGGCTGCATCATCCGGACTTTCTTCCGATCCAACAAAACCGCCCATTAAACTCCACTTATTTATTTCGGGCTCCAGCCCTCGTTTAACGAGTAAAATTTTAAGATGTTCCCCATCAAAGCCAAAAACAATGCAATCTACGGCAACTAAATAATGGGGCTGACTGGAGTATTCGATCATGACTGGGGAATTTTGCATGAAGATGTTAAAAATTAGTGAAAATAAAAATTATTATTAAATGTCTATTTGACAATTAATAATTAATTTATACATTGTGCCCAGATTGCAACCATTGTTTCTGCTGCTTTCTCACCAACAAAATTGAACTATGCAACAAGCTTTTGATCTTGATTCTAATCCACACACCAGATTAAACATCCTTACAGGAGAAAGCGTATTGGTTTCCCCTCATCGTACTAAAAGGCCCTGGCAAGGCAAAGTTGAAGAAACAGCGCCTGATAATCGGCCGGAATACGACCCGAAATGTTATTTATGCCCCGGAAATCAAAGAGCAGATGGAGAAACTAATCCAGCTTATGAAACAAGTTTCGTATTTAATAATGACTTTGCTGCTTTATTAACCGATACTCCTGCAGGAAAATACAATGAAGCAGATTTGTTGGTGGCAGAAAATCAAAAAGGCATTTGCAGGGTAATTAGCTTTAGTCCCAAGCATAACCTTACCCTTCCTCAAATGAGTACAACCGAAATTGAGGCAGTTGTAAATGTTTGGCAGGCTGAATTTAATGCCCTGGCTCAAAACGAATGGATTAAATATATCCAGATTTTTGAGAACAAAGGCGATATCATGGGCTGTAGCAATCCACACCCTCACGGACAAATTTGGGCCACAAGTGATATTCCTTTAGAAATAGCGAAAGAAACTGAACGCCAGAAAAGCTATTTTGCGGTGCATCGCGAAAGTTTACTTTCTGCCTATTTACGTCTTGAATTAAAGAAGCAGGAGCGTATTCTTTTTGAAAACGATCATTTTGTAGTGCTGGTTCCTTTTTGGGCAGTTTGGCCATATGAAACCATGATTGTGAGCAAACGCCACATTACCAGCATTAAGTTTTTTACTGCTGCAGAAAAGAAATCGTTGGCAGATGCCATCCAAAGGTTAACAATTAAATATGATAATCTTTTCGAAACCTCGTTTCCATATTCGGCTGGTATGCACCAGGCACCGGTAAATGGGGGCGATCACCCGGAATGGCATTGGCATATGCATTTTTACCCGCCATTGCTGCGCTCGGCAACAGTAAAGAAGTTTATGGTTGGATACGAAATGTTGGCTAATCCACAACGTGATATTACGCCCGAGTTTGCAGCAAAAAAATTGCGTGAATTACCAACGGTACATTATAAAAATAAAGCCTAGCAGATGTTAGATCTCAATCGCGAAAACACGCATACAATGGATATCGAAAGGTTAAAGTCCATATTCAAAGATTTGTACCAGGATGAGCCATTATTGGTTAAATCTCCCGGTAGAATTAATATCATTGGTGAACATACCGATTATAATGAAGGGTTTGTATTGCCCGCAGCAATAAATAAGGCAATTTATGTAGCCATTTCAAAAAGGGCTGATAATGAAATTCATTTATTTTCTGAGAGTTATCAGCAATCGCATGTAACTTCGGTTAATGAAATTCAAAAAACAGATAAGGGTTGGGCAAATTATATCCTGGGTGTAGCCACTGAAATTCAGAAACGTGGTTACATTTTCGGAGGGTTTAACATCTATATTGATGGTAATGTACCGTTGGGTGCAGGTTTATCCTCTTCGGCAGCACTTGAATGCGCAGCAGGATTTGCCATTGATCAGCTTTTCAGCCTCAATATCCCGAAAATGGACATTGCCCTGATTGCCCAAAAGGCAGAGCATAATTTTGCCGGAGTAAATTGTGGCATCATGGATCAGTTTGCTTCTGTTTTTGGGAAAAAGAACAGTGCCGTAATGCTCGATTGCAGATCGATGGCTTACGAGTATATCCCTTTAGAATTAGAAGGTTATAAATTGGTGCTGCTCAATACCAATGTGAAGCATTCGTTATCGGATTCTGCTTATAACACCAGAAGATCGCAGTGTGAACAAGCAGTGGCCTGGGTAAAAGCACATCATCCTGCAGTAAACAGCCTTCGCGATACCAGTGTTGCTATGCTTGATGAATTTGTAAAGCCATTAGACGCTGAGGTTTATTCAAAATCGCGTTACGTAGTAGAAGAGATTGAAAGGTTAACCACTGCGGCAAATGAGCTAAAAAGCGGTAATTTGAAGGCCTTAGGTACGCTCATGTTTCAAACACACGAAGGTTTGAGCAAAGCGTATGAAGTGAGCTGTGAAGAACTTGATTTTTTAGTAGATTCGGTGAAAAATTTTGAAGGCGTATTAGGCGCGCGGATGATGGGTGGTGGTTTTGGTGGATGTACCATAAACATTGTTAAAAACGAGGTGATAGATGAGCTTATAGCCAGAATAAGTGAAACCTATCAGGAAAAGTTCGGATTGAAATTAGATGCCTACGTTGTAGAAACAGCAGATGGAACATCTCAAATTGTATAATTAAAATTTTATATATTACTAACCAAATTATCACTTAATGAAGCACAACTTATTAGAAACGAAGGATTACATAGTTTTTATGATCTACTTCGTTATTGTAGCGTCTTACGGCCTTTACATCTACAACAAGAAAAAATCGGCCTCAACAGGATCAAAAGACTATTTCCTTGCCGAAGGTTCGCTTACCTGGTGGGCTATAGGGGCCTCGCTCATTGCCTCCAATATTTCTGCAGAGCAGTTTATTGGTATGAGCGGTTCCGGATTTAAAATGGGGCTTGCCATTGCCACCTACGAATGGATGGGCGGACTTACCCTCGTTATTGTAGCCGTTTTCTTTATTCCAGTTTACTTAAAGAACAAAATCGCTACCATGCCGCAGTTTCTTCACCAAAGGTATAACGGTACGGTAGCCATGATTATGGCCGTTTTCTGGCTTTTACTTTATGTAGTGGTAAATTTAACCTCGATTCTTTACCTGGGCGCATTGGCTGTGAGCAGTATATCGGGCTTTAGCTTAGAGCTTTGTATGTATGCCATTGCCGCATTTGCCATTGTTATTACCCTTGGCGGAATGAAGGTAATTGGTTATACAGACGTTATCCAGGTATTCTTCCTGATTTTGGGCGGTTTAGCTACAACCTATCTGGCTCTAAACCTGGTATCTGAACATTATGGTACTACAGGTGTGTTAAATGGCTATGGCCTGATGACCAGTAAGGCATCTGAACATTTCCATATGATCTTTAAACCAGATAACGAGAACTACATCGACTTACCGGGATTAAGTGTGTTAATTGGAGGTATGTGGATTGTTAACCTGAACTATTGGGGCTGTAACCAGTACATTACCCAACGTGCACTTGGAGCAGATTTGAACACCGCAAGAGGGGGGATTCTTTTTGCTGCTTTCTTAAAGCTATTGATGCCGATCATTGTAGTACTTCCAGGTATTGCAGCTTACGTATTATATAAAGATGGTGCTTTCCAGGCAGAAATGCTTCAGGATGGTTCTGTAAATCCTGATAGAGCTTATCCGGTATTATTGAACCTTTTACCTGCAGGTTTAAAAGGATTGTCATTCGCGGCCTTAACTGCAGCCGTTGTGGCTTCATTAGCCGGTAAAGCCAACAGTATTGCAACCATTTTCACTTTAGATATCTATAAAAAAGTATTGAAACCAGATGCTTCAGAGAAAAATCTTGTGGCAACAGGTAAAATTGCCGTGGTTGTAGCAATGATATTGGGAGTGGTAATTGCACCCTTCCTGGGCATAGATAAAAAAGGTGGATTTCAGTATATCCAGGAATATACAGGTTTTGTATCTCCGGGTATTTTTGCCATGTTTATTTTAGGGTTCTTCTGGAAACGTACCACTTCCAATGCGGCTTTATTTGCAACCATTGGTGGATTTGGTTTATCATTACTATTGAAAGCACTTCCGAATATGACCGACCTGTCATTCTTGTCAGGGATTGGTTTCTCCGTGAAGAATTCGGCAGGTATATATGAAATTCCTTTCTTAGATCGTATGGGTATCGTATTCGTATTCTGTATCCTCGGAATGGTAATCATCAGTTTGTTTGAAAACAAAAATGGTGTGAATCCTAAAGGATTGGATATCGATGCCAAGATGTTTAAAACCACCACCAGCTTTGCAGTGGGTGCATTAATCATTGTCGGGTTGCTTGTTGCGCTTTACAGCGTTTATTGGTAGCATTATTTTAACCCAAAATAATTAAGAGATTCCCTTCTATTCATTTAGAAGGGATTTCTTTTTTATATAATACTGCTAACCAAAGCAGTGATGTGGTATTTTCGTATACCACCGGGGCCACAGCAGACCGGCACCAACTATCTACCTCAAACAGGCTTAATTTCTTACTCGCCATATCTGGTTCAACTAGAACGTCTGTTAACCAGTTACAACACAACTACTGGCTGGGCAATAATTTCCATACGTGCTTTGTTTGTTTAACACCTGGATTTTATATTTCTGCATGCAACGGGCTGCAACCACTTTTAGGTGTTGTTGTATTGATGTTTATAACTCCTGTGGCTGAAGGCAGTGTTATCTATAATATACCGCTTCTTACTAAAACGTTTAACGTGTTTAGCTTTTTCGTAACAAATTTTCATCAGATTTATTGTTTTGCAACACTTAAAATACTTAAATAGAGCCTGTTGATAGCTTAAGTTATTCATTTAAAACTCAATGAAATTGAAATTTTCATGTTGAAAAACGATTGTTATTTGTCAATTTGACATTTATTACTCAGCTAAATTGAAATTTTCATAAAAGTGTCATATTTTGTTAAAACGATTTAGTATTCTATTATATTTGATTTAACCAAATAACTAATTATGAGACTAACCTACTACTACTACGACCCGAATTCCTGTCTTTTTAAATTAAGACACATCTAGCTTTTTCCAGAGAAAAATTTCAATTCATTTTTTTACCAATTAAAGATCCATTAATTATGCGATACTTATGGCTGTGCTTTGTATTTTTTGTCGCCATTCAGTTAAACGTTTTAGCTGCCCCAGCCTCATTAAAAAAGCTTAACACAACAACATTTAATTATTCCTACTTACAGGATACGACAAAGCGAAAGGCTTTAGGTGAAGAGGATTCGTTGAGACAAGATAGTTTAAGCCGGATCAAAATTAAAACGATCTACAATAAGCTTTCGGCCAATACTGAAAAGGAAACAGAAAACTTATCCATGTTCCCGGCAGTTTCCCTGCAGCAATACCTGAAAGGGAATTATGCAGGCTTGTACATCCAGGAGCCTTCCGGCGAACCTGGATCGATGCAAAACATGTTCATTAGGGGTACAGCAATGCCCTTGTTGAATAAGAAAGACCTCTATGCAGCACAGCCACTCGTGGTGCTGGATGGTATTCCCCTTATCATGGAGCATCCATTTGCGTATGATATTCAGCAGTATGATTTTAATCGCATTGGCCCGGCTACCAATTTGTTAGCGGGTATTGATATGAATAATATCGCATCTGTAGAAGTACTTAAAGACTTGGCCGGAACGGTTGCCTATGGTCCGCGAGGAGTAAATGGCGTAATTGTATTGACTTCTAAATCGCCGGGTAATGTAAGAAGGATTTCATTCAACTCTTACATCGGGATGGTTCAGAAGCCAACAGTAAATACCATTAATGGTAAGTATGAAAATGAATTCAGACAACGCTTTTATGATATTTATACAACTAACGGCAGATATTCTGATGATGAAGAATATCCGGTTTATTTAAGTGATTCACTTAATAATGTATATAGCGGAAAATCCAACTGGACCGATTTATACTATAGAAATGCATTAATATATGGCATTAACCTGGGTTTATCAGGCGGAACAGATCGTGCGAATTTTAGATTTTCTTTAGGAAATACCAAGAGTGAAGGTGTTGCAGATCAAACTGGCCTTGATCGGTACAGTGCCATGTTTAACATCAACATGAGGCCTGTAAAATGGTTGTTGTTTTCTGCAATGATCAATGCCAACCGAATTAACCGCGACAGGAACAGATCACTTCGCGATCGTTTTGCGCAGTTAAATTACTTCCCTGACTTAAGTGCACCATTGGCGCCAAATAAGGACTATTACGCAAGCTATTTGAGCGAGTATGACAAAGGTTTCGATGATAACAAAACAAATGCAATCCAGGGGTATGCCAAGCTGGTGGGTACGTTTGGTAAATTGAAACTGAGCTCGGCCTTCAACGTAGACTACAATGAAGGGTACCGTGATATTTTTTATGCTAAGGGCTTGCTTCAGGGCAATAGCTACGCTTCTAACTTCTATGGTTTTAATCAAAGATTGATGATGGATAACAAAGCAAGCTACAATTATAAAATAAATGAAGATCACGATTTCAATTTCACGCTCGGCCAATCGATGATTTGGGATATTTATAAGTATAATAATGCCTACGCTTATAAAGGTGCCAATGATTATATTAAGATCAACCTTTTGGATTCTGATCCGATCAGAGATGGCCAGCCAAATCCTGATTACCTAACGCCAAAAGCTTTTCCAAGGGAATTGACCTATCGTTTCTTAGATAAAACAGAAGATAACCTGCTAACTTTCTCTGGTAAGGTAGATTATGCTTTCCAGAATAAATATTTCCTGTCTGCCACACTTCGTTTAGATGGCTCTTCAAATGCGCAGCCAACCAGCAGGTGGTTTTATTCTCCGGTGCTTTCGGCAGCATGGAACATCAAGAACGAATTCTTAAAGGATAACAAAAGTATTGACGATGTTATTTTAAGGGCCAGTATAGGCAGAATGGGGCGTACGCATGTGTATGATAACTATGCACAGGGACCTCAATACACTGCTTCTGTTGGTTATACCGGAAACTTAACCGTTCCGGGATATAATGCCTTTGGTGTATTAACCAGGTCATATGCTTTTGGTTGGGTAGGTTACGGTGTTCCATGGGCTTATACCGATCAGGTAAATATTGGCGCAGATGTATCTATATTAAAAAACCGACTTCGTTTATCGTTAGACGTTTACAGTAAAACAGATAAAAATCAACTGATTGCTCTTCCTTCTTACGCAGAATATGGTTATAAGCAAGCTATAGAGAGTGGTTTATCTGTAAATAACACTGGTGTTGATTTAACCGTTAGCGCCCTGGTTATCAATAAAAATAAATTCTCATGGAATTCTGCTTTAAATTTTAACCATAACCAAAATCAGTTAAAAGCACTTCCCCGTGGCTTAGATCAGATTGTAATTGGCAATAGATTGTTAAAAGTAGGTGAGGCTGTGGATCAATATTGGTTATTAGAAAATGAGGGTATTTACACTGCTGATGCACAAATTCCGGTAGTTAATGGTCAGCCGTTGAAATACAATGGAACGGTATTAAAAGCCGGGGATCCAAGATGGAAAGACCAAAATGGCGATAATGTTATCGATGAGAAAGATAAAGTATTGAAAGGGAACATGATGCCAGGGCTTTCAGGTGGTTTTGATAATGCTTTCAAATATGGTAACTGGAGTTTAAACACAAATTTATACTTCAATTTGGGCAGAAAACTCATTAACCAGGAAATGGCTAATCGTTTCGACTTTGTAAACAGAGAAGGAAACTCGGAAGTGAACTCCGTTAAAGAAATCACTTTCTGGGAAAAAAGAGGCGATTACAGTAAATATCCCCTGTACAACCCATGGAGTACAGTTATTCCTTATCGTGTAGATCAGGACTTATTCCTCGAAAATGCCTCTTTCCTAAAATTGAGGTCTGTAGCAGTTGGTTACGAACTGGGTAATCTGCTTAAGCGAAAAAATATCAAAATCAACAAGTTCTTTGTGTATGGATCCGTAAACAATGTATTTACCATTACACCTTACAGCGGACAGGATCCTGAATTGGTGGGCTATGATGGCTTAGATACAGGCTACGGTCAACCCATCCCCAGAACTTACACTTTAGGCGTAAAAATGGAACTGTAATATGAAAGCGAGTAATAAAAATAGATCAACGAAGATGAAAAAGATATTATACGTATTTCTATGCTCACTGGTAGTTTTAACGGGTTGTAACAAGGCCCTTGAAACAGATTCGACACGAGTAGTTGGCGAGAAAAACATGTGGAACACGGTAGAAGATGCCAGAGCCGGGATTTTAGGTGTATATGCTTTAACACGTGCGGCATTATCTGATAATAACGGACACTGGGTTTACGGCGACGTTCGTGCCGCTGAATTTACAAGTCCGAAAAGACAAGATTTAAAAGCTGTAATCAGTAATAACCTGAACGCATCTTATCCGGTTGTAGAATCATTAAGCGATTGGACCAGATTTTATGCGATTGTAAATGGTGCAAATGTGTTTTTAGAGAATATTGCCCAGGTTAAGGCTAATGATAAGCGTTATACCGATAACACCATGACGGTTGATATTGCACAGGCCAGATTTTTACGCGCTTTTGCTTATTTCTACATGGTTAGGTTGTGGGGCGATGTACCATTTATCACTTCTTCCAATGAAGGGGTGTTTGAAAACAGACCCAGGGAAAACCAGGCTAAAATTCTGGCTTGGGTAGAACAGGAAATGCTTAAGGCAGCCACAGATTTGCCATTTGTATACAGCGGTGGCGATGTACAGCAACCAACCGATTATTACAATGAAACCTCTGGAAGGTGGGGTGGTGCATTGGCTACCAAAAATACAGCATATGCAGTATTGGCGCATGTTGCGGCCTGGACTGCCAACTATACCAGTGTAGCCACTTATACCAAGTTTGTAATGGATAATTATGGCAAAAGTGGGATAGGGTATACCTCTACAAATGATTTAACTAATTCTAACGGATTTTTCTTCAATAAAAATACCCGTCAGATGCTTGGCTTTAATTCTGACTGGGGGCATATTGACGGCTCCTCAACCGGCCATATCGAAGAACTGACATTGGCAGAGCCGGTTACCACCAAAACAGTTCCGGATATTTATTTACCGAAAGACTCCATCCTGAAATATTTTAATCTACCGAATGATGATCGTTTCACCATTGACACTTTAGGGCAGGCTGTTTCTGAACGTTACTTCACCAATTTTAATGGTAAATATCCCATTTTCAGCAAAATCAAAGTCATTCAAGGCGGAGGAACAGATCCCAATTTCAGATACTTTACCAGTGCGTTAATTTTTACCCGCCTGGAAGATGTGGTGCTTTTAAGAGCTGAGGCACTCGCTGTTTTGGGTGATAGAATTGGAGCAGCTGAGGCGCTAGCACAGGTAGGCGCCAGACGTGTAAGATCAGGAACGACCTATACTATAAATACAGGCGACGATTTGGTGAAGCTCATATTTGAAGAACGCCATCGTGAGCTTATGGGCGAAGGTCAACGTTGGTTTGACCTGATCAGGTACAATAAGATTAAACAGAACGATCCCAAATTCATGACCCTGATTAATTCAGGAGGAATTTACTGGCCAATATCACGAAAGTTAATCTCTCAAAATAACCTTTTAACTCAAAATCCTTACTGGCGCTAAACCATATACAGATATGAAAAAGTCATTAAAATATATCAGCGCAGCGGCAATGTTAATGTTGCTTACGCTTGGCTACACCGCTTGTAAAAAGAACGGAGGCTATTATGATGCTGCCGATGAAAATACTGCATTTACAGGCAATACCTACGAATATTTGAAAAGTAAACCCGGGGTTTACGACTCCTTATTGGTGGCGATTGATAGAATGGGGCTGAAAAACACGCTTACAGATAGTAATGTAACACTGTTTGCCGTTTCCAACCCAAGTTTTCAATTGGCGTTGACCAATTTGAATACCTTACGCAAAAGGACAGATAAGGATCCATTGTTCTTAGCTAACATTGATGGGGTACAATTGGATACTATGGTGTCTTATTATATCATTAGGGGCAGAAGACCATCAGATTCATTGGTGTTACAAGATGGCTTAGATCTTAAAAGTGTTCGTTTTGGATATCCTATGCATGCAAAACTGAACAGAAGATCGGCTTCTGGCCAGGTGGCTGCCGGTCCGGAAGTTATTGAATTTGCCAATACCAAAAGGAGCAAATTCATCAGAAACTGGGCCATGAGTACTACAGCCTCTAATAACATCAAAACAAAAAATGGTTTGGTACACGTAATCAGCCCTGATCACATTTTCGGCTTTGATGAGTTTGTTACCCGCTTAACTTTTGTACCTCCACCACCAAACTTAATGAGCTTAATAGGCGGAACATTAACGGTGCATCATGATAATAATGGAGGAGCTAACAGTGGTGAAGGATCTAAGAAAGTAATTGATGGCGACGACCACACCAAGTTCCTGGCAGATTTAAATGGTCGTTTATGGATGCAGTTCGAACTGAAAACACCAGAAGTATCATCTGTTTATACGCTTACATCTGCAAATGATTCTCCTGAACGTGACCCAAGAGCATGGACTTATGAGGGATCAAATGACGGATCTAACTGGGTAGAACTCCACCGGGTATCTAACTTCTTTTTTGAAGAAAGATATCAGCCAAAAGTTTTCAGATGTGATAATAAGGTAGCTTATAAATACTACCGCGTTGATATAACCGAACTCAGAAGTGGCGGAGTATTCCAACTTGCCGAGTGGACCATTAATAAAACGAAATAGATTATGGAATACAGAAAATATAAAAGCAATAATCTAATGAGATTACTGGCTAAAAAAGAACTCCTTTTTGCCATGGTCGGCGTTTTGACCTTGGGCAGTTGCAAAAAAATATTTGATTTACCGGCTGAGAAAGATTACCTCAGTAACAATGTTAACTACAGCAACAAAATTTTCGAACCAATTATTGGTAGAAATAACGTAATGGGTCAGTTTAATGCTGATAACTCTACATCACCAATGACTTTTGAAATTACAAATGCCAGGTTTGGTGACGGAAGGCCGGTAACAGATATCTTTAAAAAGGTACCTACCTATGTTTGGGTAGCGCCTTATACCGGACTGGAAACCAGTCTGGCAGAAATTGAAGCCAAGCGTAAAATCGAAGAACATGCTTTATTTGAAGTTCGTTCTTCCGGACAATTCATTCTTTGGGCTTCCTCTACTAACGAACTAATTACACCACGTCCTACCGATAGTACGAACTTTTCTCAGGATACCCGGTATTTCGATATGAAAATTAAAAATACAGGGGGTGAACGCTTAATAAAGGATTTGCAAATCAGACCATGGAGGGAGCGCCCGTACGAACCTTCCAATGATATGAATCTATACACCGGACTTCCTGCACCTGATCCTAAATTTCCATTGGATAAAAACCTCAGAGATTACATCCGTCCTTATCTCAGCAATGTTGTGGGCATAAATACGAATGTTAACCTGGTAAGTAATGATGATAAAAAGGATGTAGTTGTATACATCAGACCATTTACGGGTGGAAACGGGCATTCTTTAAGAATAGTGGCATTAGATAAAGATAATAAGCCAATTAATCCGGCTTTATTCAATGAAACCCGTTGGGAGAAGATGATTCATGGTTTCAATATGCAAAAAACCACCACCTATGTGCAGTATGACGTGGCTTATCCGATTCCATTGGTAGAAATACCAACCTCATATGCAACAGGAGGATCGAGAGCAAAAGCAGAGTTAAGTTATTCACGCTTAGGTTTTGGGGGTAACAGGGTTACAGCATACGCCGGAATTGATTTCGCAATCTATAAAACAGGCGATTGGGAAATTGTATTTCACTTCAGAAACGATAATCCAAAGTTCATTAACGAATAAGAAGTTTAAAGCTAATCATTATGAAAAAATATATACGTTTTTACGCATGGCTGGTGATGTGCTTGGTTTGGAGCACGCAAGCTTATTCGCAGGAAAAAAACATCATTATAAACGGTACAGTAATCGATAAAGAAACAAGAAGCGGCGTACCTGGTGTATCAATTATTTTAGAATCAACCAATAAAGGCCTTACACAAACCAACGGAAAAGGTCAGTTTTCGGTGAGTGCTCCGGTAGGGGGAACATTAATTTTTAAATTCCTTGGATACAATACCCAAAGGGTTAAAGTTACCGGGCAAACCAATATCACGGTAACCATTAGTGAAGACAGGAAAGAGCTTGAGCAGGTAATTATTGTAGCCTATCAAAAAAGAAGTAAGGAAACCACCACCGGATCTTCAGCTTTAATTGTGGGTAAAGATGTACAGGATGTTCCTACACCTAACATTGAAACCCTCTTGCAGGGAAAAGTACCGGGATTAAATATCCAAAACAATACAGGAGCGCCAGGTTTTAGGGGTTCTGTACAAGTTCGTGGTCTCTCTACATTAAGCATTTCAGGTAGTGGAAACGAATCATTTCTTCAGCCTACCTCGCCATTGTACATCATAGATGGTGTGCCACTTGATGCAGATAAGGCAGCTGAATTTGGTTTTCAGAGTCAGGGGCCAGGTATTAGCCCGCTTTCCTTAATCCCTCAGGAAGATATAGAAAGTATCCAAATCCTTAAAGATGCACAGGCTACTTCCATGTATGGTTCAAGAGGAGCTTATGGGGTAATCATTATTACCACCAAACGTGGAAATTCAAAGGTGCCCAGAATCAAATATGTAACCAATTTCTTCGCCAAAACGCCTCCAAAACTTCGCGAAACATTGGGTGGAAACGCAGAGAGACAGTTGAAGATTCAACAGATTATACTCAATGCACAAAATATAGATGATATCAGAAGAATCGGTGAAACATCGTTTTTATCTGATAGTTTAAATGCCTATTGGAATAACTCTACAGACTGGCAGGACGTATTTTATCAAACCACCTACAACCAAAGTCATAACCTGGCCATGGATGGTGGTGATCAGAAATTTAATTACAAAGCCAACCTGGGGTATTACTCAGAAAAAGGTGTAATTAAAAATACCGGATACGATCGCTATAACCTCAATATGAATATGGAGTTTAAACCAACAGATAAATTCAGGTTTTTTGGTTCCATATTCGGTTCAGTAGGTAAGCAGAATAAGGGAAATGGTGTAGGATTACTGCAATCGGGAGTTGCAGCCAATGGACAAGCCTCTACCTTGCTTCCTCCACCATCATTTTATCAGGCCTCCGGAGGCGTTCTCTCTGCTTTGCAAACGTATAACGATAACAACTCGAGAAATTTGAGGGCCAATATTGAGGGGCGATATGAATTTATTCCCGGTTTGGCAGCATCTTCTACCCTGAGTTATGATTATACTTCCGATACAGAATCTACTTTTACGCCAGCAGCAGCCAATGGTCAGTTTGCCAGATTGAATGATTACGTGGGCAGAACCTTCCAGCTTTATAACCGTAATGGAATTACTTACGCTAAAACCTTTGGCGAAAAACATAACCTTTTTGTAAATACCTTTAATGAGATTTACAAACAAGGTGCCCAGGCAGGTGTAACCTCTCAACAACGTATACCAAACGATCAATTACAAGGCCCGGTTGGATACGATGCTTATTATTCAAGAGGGGGAGGGGTGTTAAGCAATTACAGAAATGCAACCATTGCTTCCTTTGCAGGGTCGGTATCTTACGATTTCGATAAAAAGTATGTAGCTGAGTTCTCTTACCGCTTAGATGGTACTTCATCAAGCGGATTAGAAAATCCATATTCTAAAAATCCATCAGTGGGTTTAAGGTGGAATTTCAACAAAGAAAACTGGCTGGTAGATAAGAAATGGTTAGACTACGGAAGTTTAAGGTTAACCTGGGGACAAAACATTGTGCCTACAGGAAACTTACAAAGTATTTATGGTATTTATAACCTGAACGGCAACTTTAACAACAGCCCAACTATTGGTATCAATTATGATATGATTCCAAATCCGGCACTGAAACCTACAACCACTACACAGTATAATTTTGGATTTGACCTGGGTTTCTTCAATAAATTATCTATTGCCTTCGATACATACTTTAAAAAGGTGGATAACTTGTTGTTTGATAGATTTTTAGCTAATACGACCGGTTTCAATAAACTGGCCAGTAATGATCTGGGAATTGCCAACTATGGTACCGAGTTAATGATCTCTTATAAGGTTATTAATAACAAAGATTTTGGTTTGGATTTCTCCGTAAATGGTGCAATTAACCGCGATATTTTACTTAAGCTCCCTGCAGAGTACAACGGGCAGTATATCCGTTTTGATGGTTCATCTTACCTGCAGCACAATGTATTTAGGGTTGGTAGGAATACTTTATCCAACTATTTGAGAATTAACCAGGGTGTTTACCAAACCGATGCAGATGTTCCTGTAGATCCGGTTACAGGTAAACGCTACCAGTCTAATGGAGTATTTTTTCTGGGTGGAGATCCAATCATGAAAGATGTTAACGGTGATTATATTTTAGATGGCCGGGATTATGAAGTGACAGGTAACTCGCAGCCATTAGTTACTGGCGGACTTTCAACCAATATCCGGTACAAGAGCTGGGGACTTAATATTTATGCAACTTATACTGCAGACAGAACCATCCTGAATAATGCTTTGGCAGATCGGATTGCCATTATGAGAAATCCTTATGCCCTGTCGGCCGTTGTGCCATTAAATGATCTAAACATATGGACCAAACCAGGGGATGTAGCTAAATATCCATATCCGTATGATTACAAACGTTTTGACCAGATTCAACCCTTACGTGCAGATCAGACGCTCTGGGCAGAAAGCGGTAGTTACCTGAAAATTAATAATGTTACCCTTTCCTATATGTTCCCTAAAAAATTAATTAGAAAAATAGGTTTGAACAACCTGAGAATCTATGCCTCAACCGATAACTTGATCACCTTTTCACCGTACAGCGGTCCGAATCCTGAAAATGTTACCGCTCTTGGCCGCGATATTTCAACCGGTTATCCATTACCACGAACGTACAATATTGGGTTGAACTTAGAACTTATAACAGGCAATTAAGAAATAGGATTATGAAAAAAGTTATTCTTTATACCATATTAATAGCAGCAACTTTCTGCTTGCCTGCTTGTAAAAAGTTTTTAGATATACAGCCTTTAGATAAATTAACTGGAAATAACTTCTTCCAATCTAAAGATGATGTTGTAGCTAATATTTATGATTTATCCAGGATTGTATTCGAAAAGTTCAATGAAACCCATTTTATCGGGGCTACCGGAGAATATCGTTCAGGAGAAGTGATGTATGAAAGCCAGTCAGATAATGCACCGTCACGCCAGTTTGTTGAGTTTTTAGGTAAAAATGACCTCATTACGCTCTTGAACGGAAATGTGCCATGGGCTACCAATATCAATTATAATTTTTGGAGAATTACCGATTGGACAGGTTATTACAGGGCCATTCAAGGCGCCAATATTTTAATTGCCAAACTAGACGAAGGAGTACCTGGAGTTTCTGAAAACGAGAAAAACCAATATAAAGCCGAAGCGGTATTTATCCGCAACCTGAGCTACCTGATTATGGTTAGGCTTTATGGTGATGTGGTTTACTATACCGATGCTTTTCATTCTACAGCACTTCCCCGGGAAAACTTTGTTTCCGTTTTGAATAAGTGCATCGAGGACTTAAAAGTGCACAAGAATTTTCTGCCCTGGACATACTCAGACCCGGCCCTAAAGGGTGTAAGGGCCAGCAGGGGGAGTATCATTGCCCTGATGATGGAAATGAACATGTGGAATGCAGGTTTCGATCAGGCAAATGCCAGAAAATACTATACGCAAACCGCAGAGTTAGGTAAAGAGCTGATTGCCAGTAATGCTTATCGTTTACTTCCAATCAAAGAATGGGCAACAGTTATTAAGGGCAGGTCTGATGAGAGTTTATTCGAGTTTTACAGAAGTGTAAACTATGGTGATGTAAACACCAATCTTGCTCCTGTTGCGGATATGTTTCTTCATTATCCTTATAAAAGACCCGAGTATACGCACCGCGTTAGCTTTGCTTACTACCGCGGAGAATACATGCAGAAACTGTTTCAGGATGGAAGTGATAAACGCATTACTGCCTGGTTTAATGAAGATATTTTTACCGACAACGGAAAGTTTATGATGTTAAAGTTTGCGCAAAACTCTTTTGCTACCGGTGAGGAGGATGCTAACCCCGATAACACTTTTATGATTTTCAGATATGGAGGAACCATTCTGTTAGCCGCTGAGGCACTGGCTGATTTGGGTGAAGATGCAGAATCCATTAAACTTTTAAACGTGGTGCGGGATCGTGCAGAAGCTTCAAAATATTCTGGAGGTGGAGGTACCGAGTTGAAAGATTTCATCTTCTATGAACGATCAAGAGAATTGATCGGAGAAGGACATCATTACTTCGACCTGGTAAGAACAAAAAGAATTTTAAGCAATCAGTGGTCTTACAATGTACTTACCTCTGATAAATTTAACAGGGGAGCATGGACTTGGCCAATTGCCTCGAGTGCATTGAATAATAATCCTTATATGAGATTAAACGATTATTGGACTAACGGAGGTAACTAATATTTAGGAGAAAATAATATGAAAAATCTAATAATCATAGTTTCTGCAGCATGTCTATTATTTATCAGCGCCTGTAAACGTGATGAATATTATATAGATGGCGGTAAAGCGGTTGCAGAATATCCAGGTAATATGCTCAAATATTTAAAGGATAAAACTGTTCCATTCGATACCATCGCCCAAATTGTCAAATTGGCAAATATGGAGCAAGAATTTAGCAATGAAGATTTCACCTTCTTTGCCCCGGATGATGATGTAATTAAAAGAACCATTGGAACCATCAGAACCGATGGGTTAAACCGTGCACTCTATAATGCAGGGCGCGACACCGTTAAAACGTTAGATCAGATTGATCCACTGATATGGAAAAAATATCTGCAGCGCTATATGTTTAAAGGGGTAAACAAATTAAAGGATTATCCGCAGATAGACTTTAGTGTTAAATCCGTTTATCCGGGCGGGCTTTATTACGCCTACAGCAATAATGCACTGAATATTGGTGTAGTCTTTAACGATGCTAACGGTATCAAGTATATCGGTTACAGGCAATTGGTGATATCCTATATTCCGGATATCTCTAAACCCAACGATAATTGGTTTAGTACCCTGGTAGCCTCTTCTGATATAAAACCAACCAACGGAGTAGTACACGCATTGAGATTTAATTCAGCCTATTTCGGCTTTGATAAAAATGAGTTTTTTAACGAGGTGTACAACACCGGATTAAAAAATCCAAGCAATTAAAACCTAATAGAATGTTTCAAGCTAAGAAATAAAAAAATGAAGAAATTTAAATTCATAATAGCCATAATGTTCCTATTTGCAATAGCCATTCAGGGTTGTAAAAAGGAAGAGGAACTGTTTGAAGATCCCTATGCAGATGCTAAGCAATCTCTGGGTATAAAAATCAGCGAAACTGAACTACCTACACCATCTTCTGGTATAGCAGGTACCGAAGTTACTTTCAAAATAACTGGTGTTCTGCCTTATAAAGATAAATTGAGCTTTATGTTTAACGGAGAAAAGGGAGAAGTTACAGAGGTAACCGCTACCACCATTAAAGTAAAAGTGCCTGACGCCGGAAGTACCGGGGTTACCTCAATAGCCATTGGTGATCAGTTAATTATTGGTCCACAGTTTATTGTTACAGGCTTAATTAAAACCGATATCACCTGGAAAGCCACTGCCGGAGCAAATGGTTTCGTAAGCCAGTTTTACGAAATGGTAGATGGCAGGGCGCTGGTAATTGGTCAGTTTAACAATTTTGATAATAAAGGTATTATTACCCCGATTAACAGAATTGCACGAACTTCAATCGATGGCGAGTATGATCGTACTTTCAGAACAGGAAGAGGTGCAAATGGGGCACTTTCCAAAGTAATCGAAATTGGTGGCCGCTTCATTATTGCCGGAGGATTTAGTGGCTATAATCAGCGTACAGAGAATATCAGCAACATCACAAGTTTATTCACCAATGGCGCTATCGATACCGTAAAAATCAAAACCGCAAGAAAACCTTCCCTCACAGATACAGTAACCATCAAGGCTTTTCCGAAGTTTAATGGTGGAACCAACGACTTTATCGGCAGGCTATATGCACATCAGGGTAAAATTTTGGCAACCGGTAATTTCAGGTATTATGTAAAACGTACCTATGATAAGCCAAACTATGATTTCACCCGCGATACTGTAATCCTTGATAGTACCGAAATCAGGCAGATCGTAAGAATGAATCTGGATGGATCGCTGGATAAAACTTATCGCTTTAACACAACCACTAACAAGGGAAATATTGGAGCAAACGGACAGGTTGACACATACATGCACACCGATGCCGATAAACTGGAGAAGCTCGTTGTGTTTGGCAATTTCAACACTTTTGATGGGCAGGCAGCAGGGCGGATTATCAGGCTAAATGCAAATGGAACTATCGACCCAACATTTAACGCAGGAAGTGGTGCCGACAATCAAATTTTTTCACTGATATACAATGCCACTACCAAGAAATACATGATGACAGGTTCTTTTACCAAGTACAACGGTAAAACAGCAATAGGCATTGCTATGCTAAACGAAGATGGAACCCTCGATGAATCATTTACAGCTAAAGCGCTGGATGGTGGATATGCCAGCTTTGCCAAACAACTCAATAGTGGATTGATCGTATTGAGTGGTGGTTTCAAAAAATATAACAATGTTACCCGGAATGGGTTCATGATACTAAACAGTAAGGGCGATTTGGCTGCGGGATACAATACTACCGGACCGTTTCAGGGTGGTTTAGCTGATGCAATTGAAACCAAATCTGCGGATGGAAAAAAAGCCCTCTTGCTAATTGGTACTATAAACCGGTTCGACAATCAGCCGGCAAACAACATTATGCGTGTTACCATCGAATAATATTAGCCTTTATCAATTATAAATTAACATTGAGCGTTATGAATAAATATAGATTATTGCTAGGTTTTATCGCAGCGATAATAACTACAGCCATATTTTCTTGCAATAAAGATTTTGATAGGGTAATAGCTGATAAAAACAGCAAGGATACAACTTCCGTAAAATACGGACAGCGCAAGGTACTTTATCTCATTGTAGATGGTGCCAGAGGTGAATCTGTAGCAGCGGCCAATATTCCCAATCTTACGGCACTGTTGCCTACCTCTATTTACAGCTGGGTAGCCTTAAGTGATGAAAATTCTACTAAGGATGTGACCAATTGGGCAGATATGATTACAGGTGTGAAAAAAAACAAGCATTTTGTTTTAAATGATGAATTGAGTAATGCAAATTTACAAGGATTCCCACCCATATTCACCAGAATTAAAGAAAGCAATCCACAAATCAAGATCGCTGCTTATTCGCCATCTGCCATCTTCAAAAAACTCACAACCGGGACGGATATCAGTGAGACACTGGCAGACGATGAACAGGTGAAAACAGCCTTAATCAATAGCCTGAGCAAAGATACTGCTTCTTTAGTGTTGGGTCATTTTATGGATGTAGATAAAGCAGGAGCACAGTTTGGTTATGATAATTCATTTGCAAATTACAAATCGGCCATCGAGAAGTTTGACACCCAGGTAGGAGAGATTATGGCGGCATTAAAGAAACGTCCGAATTATAATAACGAAAACTGGCTGGTTGTGGTTGCATCCAATGGAGGAGGAGCATACACACTTCCGCCAAATACAGATGATCAGACGGTTTTTAGCAAACCTGTAGCCAACTCCTTTATCATTTATCATACTGCCGGATACAAAAAGCGCATTATTGTTAAGCCTTTTACCGGTAACAGGTACCTGGGAAAAACGGTTAAACTTAAAGGCCAGGATATAAGAGCAGAAATTGAGGGGCCGGATGCCGATGTATTTAACATTGATGATACCACGAAATTTACCATCGAGTTTAAGATCAAAAAGAATCAGGATATTTTCAATTGGCCAAGCGTTTTAGGTAAGCGTGGAGAATGGTCGAGCGGGCACCCTACTGTGGGCTGGGTAATTTACCTGGAAGACAAATACTGGTATTTTGAATGGAGAGGTAATAAGGATGGTAATTATATTCAATGCAGAGGCGCTGATTTAGCTAAAGGCAAATGGCAGAATGTATCTGTAAAGTGCGAAGTACGTGCAGGAAGAAGATACATCAGAACCTATACCGATGGCCTTTTCAATAATGAAGTAGACATTACTAACTCAGGATCATTAGCCAATTCAAACGCTTTAAAATTAGGCTATTTAAATGGTACCGGGCATGGAGAACCAGATGTTTACGTAACAGATATCCGTTTCTTTAAAACACCTGTGCCAGATGCTGTTATTCAAAATTATTCTTGCGAAACCTCCATTGATCAAGGGCATCCATACTACAATTTCTTAGTTGGATACTGGCCGGCAACCGATGGGAATGGCGATAGGATGGTCGATCTGGGGCCTCAGGCACGTGATTTTAAATTAAAAGGAGCATATGCATGGGAAAATTTCAACGATTTAATTTGCCCGCCTTCTGCAAGTACACTGGCCATTTTTGTGCCTCAAACATCAGATATCCCTGCACAAATTGTTAACTGGTTCAAAATTGCCAATAAGCAAACCTGGAACTTAGATGGAAGAGTTTGGTTAGATCAATAAACAATGTACAAATCATTTAAAACAGCATAAAATGAAAAGATTTTTAACCCTGTCATTAATAGGTTTAGCCATATTGATTGGCGCCTATTCATGTAAAGACTCGCAATTAGAGGAGATTACTAAGCCGCAGCCGGAAACGAGGGGAATTACTGGCGAGGGAATTGTACTTGGAAGTGTAACTAAAGACAATGAGTTTGTTAAAGTACCTTTCAAAATAAGCTTAAGCGGTACAGCAACCGAAGCTTTTCAAGTGGGCTTAACCTTAAATAATGATACTGTAACCCAGTTGATAAACAATGGAACTTTAACCAATACCATTTTAATGCCTTCGGCTTCGGTAGAGTATCCCAATGTTATCAACGTAGCCTATGGTACCGATACCGGAGAAGGAATAGCCACAATCAGATTGGCCACACTTGAACGTTTCTTTAATCAAAAGCTGGCTTTTGCACTGAAATTATCTCAACCTGGAAAAGGTAATAAAGTGGTGCCTACCAAATCAAATATTTTGGTCGTGATTAACCCAGCCGATTTATTTAAGGCTACAGATATCCATTACCTTAGCTTAGCTGGCGGTGGAATTTATAATGTGGGTTTTGGTTCAAATTACAGTGTTGGTCCTGCAGGGGTAACCATCCCTTTGGTTGTCAATTTAGATAATCAGCCTTCTTCTGCATTTAATATCAACATTAAAGAAAACATAGACACCATTGCAACATTAGTAGGTTCGGGGGTACTTCCTGCAGATGCCATCCATTTGAAAGAGAATGAATATACCATAGATACTTTAATCAGATTTGGTACAGGAGCATCAAGTGCAATTGTGCGGCTCTCTATCCCATGGCCGGTTTTCGATGCAAACATTGCCGCAAACAAAAAGTTTGCCTTTGCCCTGAGTCTTGCCAAAAATACCAACCATGTATTACATCCAACCAAAAGTAAGCTAATAGTGGTCGTAAATCCAAATGTTAACCTGGATAACAACTCCTATATTACTGGTAATGGTACGGGGTTAAGAGCCAAATATTACAGGGATAACCAATTGGCTGATTTTGACGGGCGTGCACCTACAAGAGAACGTATCGATGAAAGCATTAACTTCAGCGGTGATGGCTGGCCAGATGGGGCAGGCGTAAGCAGGGATAATTTTTCTGTAAAATGGACAGGTGAATTCTTAGCTCCGGTACGAGGCGACTATACTTTTTATCAGACCAGATGGGATGACGGATCACGTTTATTTATCAATGGTGTAGCGGTTATCGACGATTATACTACCCAGTGGGATAAGGATTATCGCAAGTTCACCATTCGATTGGAACGTGGTGTAAAATATAAAATTGAGGCGCATCACCGTGAAAACGTAGGCGGGCAGCAAGCCTATCTCGAAATCGAAGTTCCAAATGTATTAAGTAAAAGGGTAATCCCTAAAAGTCAATTATTCCCGGCTCCATAAATAAGATTGATATGAAAGCAACATTTAAAAAAATATTTACAAGGTTATCCATTGTAGCTTTTATGGCATTGGCGATAGCAAGTTGCAAGAAAGATGATATAGCAGAGGTTGTTCAGGAACCAGAAGAACCTAAGCCTACCGCTGGTTTTGATTACACGATTCCTAACCCGGTCAAATTTTTAGAATACCAGTTTACCGGAACATCCACGAATTATAAATCTTTGTTATGGCAGTTCGGTGATGACAGTACCTCTGTAGAGGTAAGTCCGAAGCATGTTTACCGCTTTCCCGGAACATACCATGTAATTTTAACCACACGCAATGGTCAGGGATATTCAGCAAGTAAGGAAATCACATTGAAAATTGTCGATCCCACATTTGATGCCACCAAGGTTGGTGAAAATTACATGCGCACAATAGGTGGTATCTTTTCTGTAAACCTGGAAGCAGGTGCTGGCCCGAATTCAGCAGAAGGATCAAGTAAGCTGGTCGATGGAGATATCACAACGAAGTTTTTACAGGCTGGTTTTGACGGTACGCAAAGATGTACTTTCGAACTCAAAACCCCTCAGGTGGTGGGTGCCTACACCTTAACATCCGGAAATGACTTTGCTGATCGTGATCCAAAATACTGGATTCTTCAGGGATCACATGATGGTATTCAGTATACCGATCTGCATACCGTTACCTCAGCCCCCTGGGCCAATGAAAATTCGGGGGTAAGCAGAAGACAAACCAAAATATTCCACTTTGATAATTACATCGCCTATAAATTTTACAGGCTGTACATTAAGCAAAACAGAGGAAGTCGTGTATTTCAGCTTTCTGAATGGACGATTAATAAGAAACAACCTTAATATTAGTTGTTAGTTAGTGTTTATAGGAAATGCATGGAGCTTTATGCTTCATGTATTTTATTATCTTCCGGCCTTTTAACACACATTTTAGTTACGATCAGCAATTTACAGGATATAATTTATACATTTAACTAAAACGTTTAACTAGTGGTAGTTCATCCTAACTAAAATATATTTATACACACACAAATTATGAACAAATTCAAAAATCTCAAAACCTATGCACTGTTTGGGAGCATGTTGTTAACCAATATGTTGAATGCGCAGGAGAGAAAGGCTCCTGCCTATCCTTTAATTACCCACAACACCTATTTCAGTATCTGGTCTAACACCGATAAGCTAAATGAAAGTGCTACAGAACATTGGACAGGTGCCAAACAATCCCTTTTAGGTATGATCAATGTTGATGGTAGCATTTATCAGTTTTTAGGTAAAGAAACTGCGAGTTATAAAACAATTGTACCGAGTTCGGATGAGCGCGCCTATCAGGTAAAATATACTGAAACAGAACCACAGGGCGATTGGAAAGCTTTAAATTATAGTGCGAACGATTGGAAATCCGGATCAGCGCCAATAGGAGATGATGCGAAATCAGCTAAAACACTCTGGAAATCGCATGATATCTGGGTAAGGAGAAATTTTACTGTTGCCAATCTGGCAAGTATAAATGAGTTGTTCTTAAAACTGAACCATGACGATAATATTGAGGTATTTCTAAACGGAAAGAAAATTTATACTAAGGAAGGTTGGACCAACGATTTTCAATACATTGCCCTGAACAATAATAAAACTGCATTGGTTGCAGGTGAAAATGTAATTGCGATCCATTTACTAAATACGGCAGGCGGACGTTTTCTTGATTTCGGATTAGTAGAAAAGGAAAAAAACAATGCTCAGAAAGTACAACTGGCTAAACAAAAAAGTGCCGATGTAAATGCCACACAAACCATATACAACTTTAGTTGCGGAAAGGTTGATCTTAAATTAACCTTTACTTCTCCATTATTAATGAACGATTTAGGGCTGCTGGCCAGACCTGTTTCTTATGTATCATATCAGGTAAATGCTAACGATGATAAAACCCACCAGGTTAAAGTTTATTTAAGTGCTTCATCGAATATTGCCGTTTACAGGCCTTCACAACCAGTAGTATCGACAAAATATGCAACTCCTCAGTTATCAATTTTAAAAGTAGGTACCGTTGAGCAGCCGATATTAAAGAAAGCCTCTGACGATATGCGCATAGACTGGGGATATTTTTATGTGGCGGCTCCTAAAAATACCAATGCCATTCAGTTTGTAACACCAGAGAAAGATGCTGCAGATGCATTTAAAAAAGGAAATGCTGCCTCAACTGCAGCAAAGGGTAATATGCTGGCTTTAAATACCATTATCCCTTTCGGAACGGTAGGGAAAAAAGCGGTAGAAAAGTTCATTACTTTAGGTTATGATGAAATTTATTCTATCCAGTATTTCAATGAGAATTTAAGACCCTGGTGGAATACTTCAGGTAAAGAAACCATTGAAGGACAATTAACTGCTGCGGTTTCAGAATATAAATCAGTAATACAAAAATGCGAAGCTTTTAATAGAAATATGTATGCCGACGCGTTAAAATCTGGAGGTAAAGAATATGCAGATCTTTGCGTATTGGGATATCGTCAAAGTATTGCTGCACATACTTTAGTTAAGAGCCCGCAAAATGAAATCCTGTGGTTATCTAAAGAAAACAACAGTGGTGGTTTTATTAACACGGTTGATGTTACTTATCCCTCAGCTCCATTATACCTCATTTATAATCCAGCTTTGCTACAGGGTATGCTAAATGGTATTTTCTATTTCAGCGAAAGCGGAAAATATCCACACGATTGGGCTGCGCACGATTTGGGAACCTATCCATTAGCTAACGGACAAACCTACGGTGAACCGATGCCAGTAGAAGAATCTGGAAACATGATTATTCTTACTGCTGCTATTGCAAAAGCCCAGGGAAATGCCAGTTATGCCAAACTTCACTGGAAAACTTTAACCACCTGGGTAGATTACCTTACCCGCGAAGGTTTAGATCCGAAAACCCAACTGTGTACAGATGACTTTGCCGGGCATCTTGCCCGCAATGCTAATTTATCTGTAAAAGCTATTGTAGGTATAGCCTGCTATGCGCAAATGGCAGAAACTTTAGGTTATCAGGATATTGCCAAAAAATATCGGGCTATTGCAGAAAGTATGGTGCCGAAATGGATGGAAATGGCAGATGCCGGTGATCACTATGCACTCACTTTTGATAATAAAAATACCTGGAGTCAGAAATACAATTTGGTGTGGGATAAGGTGTTAAAGCTTAATTTGTTCCCTCAAAAGGTGTATGATACAGAGATTAAGTATTACTTAAGCAAGCAAAACAAATATGGTTTACCATTAGACAGTAGAAAGGCTTACACTAAAAATGATTGGATTTTGTGGACCGCCACTTTCGCTGCAAATGATAAAGACTTCCAGGCACTTGTGCATCCTGTTTACAAGCACGCCATTGAAACAGAATCGCGGGTGCCATTGAATGATTTTTATGATTCTAATACCGGAATTCGTGATAATTTTAAAGCGAGGAGTGTTGTTGGAGGATTCTTTATGAAGATGTTTGAAAATAAGCTTTCAGCAAAATAAAATTTAATAATTAACGCAATCAGATTGGTCGTGGCATCTTGCTACGACCTTTTTTGTTTTTTAACCACCGACTGCACTTCACCTCTTAAATTGCTCGGTGCCCCTCGGTGTAAACCTCTTTTTCTCTGTGGTTAATTTCTTTTCTTTTTTACCACCGGGTGCACAACGTTAGCTTATTTAGCGCTTTAAAAATCAAATTCCAGCTGATTATCCTGTGTTTTTTCTGTTACTACATCATCATAAAACCGGGAAAGGGTTATGCCCAATAACCGAACACTGGAATGGCCAATTTCAGCCTCATTTAAAAGTTTAACCGCCTCAGCGTACATTACTTCCGCAGTATAGATTGGGATGCTAAAAGAACGGCTTCTGGTAATGAGTTTAAAATCGGCAAATTTTATCTTTAAAGTAATGGTTTTACCTTTCAATCCATATTTTTCTATGCGTTTAGCTACCGTTTCACTAATCTGCTTCAGCAAATCGTGCATTACCGAATCATCATTGGTATCTTCAGCGAGCGTATCTTCAGCACCCACAGATTTAGTTTCCCGGTGTGCCTGAACAGGTCTATTGTCTATACCACGTACAATCTGGTAATAAAATTTGCCCGATTTCCCAAATTGAGCAAGTAGTTGAACTTCAGTCAGTTTCTTTAAGTCGGCACCAGTTGTAATTTGCATGGCCTTCATTTTTGCTGCCGTAACCTTACCCACACCAAAGAATTTTTCAACCGGAAGCTTTTCCATAAAAGACTCAATCCTGGAAGGGCCAATGAATGTTAAACCATCGGGCTTGTTCATGTCAGAAGCCACTTTAGCCACGAATTTATTGATGCTTACACCCGCAGAAGCGGTAAGGTTGAGTTCGTTTTTAATGGCATCCTTAATGGATTTTGCAATGTCAATAGCAGAACCAATTCCTAATTTATCCGCTGTTACGTCCAGGTAAGCTTCATCCAGTGACAAGGGTTCAATCAAGTCGGTATACCGCCTAAAAATCTCCCTTATGGATTTAGATACTGCGGTGTAGGCATCAAAACGCGGGTATACAAAAATTGCAGTAGGGCAGAGTTGGTAAGCTTTGCTGCATGACATGGCCGATCGGATGCCGAATTGCCTGGCTTCATAACTGGCAGTAGCCACCACTCCGCGGCTATCCGGTTTGCCACCTACAACCAGCGGCTTGCCACGATATTCGGGAAAATCACGCTGCTCAACCGAGGCATAAAAAGCATCCATATCAATATGAATAATTTTCCTTAGAAGGGGTTGCGATTGATCCGTCATTGATGAGATAAAATTCGGCATTTTTTTGAGGATAATTAAGCAGGATTTCATTTCTTTACATCCAATGGAAAGAACAATCAGGTTTTATAAAAATGCTAAGCACGAATGGTATGCTGATATTCCTGAATGGAATGGAGATTTGTCAGATTTACAGATGATTGAAGGCGCCGACCAGCTTTTAGATTGGATTGCCGCGAGTGCTGATGAATGTAATGTTTATATGGCGGATACCCATTTTAAAAATGCCGAATTACTCACGCTGGTTTACGCCCGGGAAGAAAATTTAGGCGGCGGGGGTGATTATCTGTTGGAAACCTTTAATGGCACAATCAAGAACCACAAATTATGGCTTTGTGGGGTAACAGAATTTGTTTTTAATCAATTACCCCAAAGTATATATTTTAAACAAGTGCCATGAAAGGTCTAGTTTAAAAGATGATTAACCTTATTTAATAGCGAATCCATTTCGAAAGGTTTCTCCATAAAGTCATTCGCACCTGCATCCAGGGCAGATTGCTTAATGTCTCTGCTTGCTGAAATCATCAGAATTGGAATTTCTTTGTAAGCAGGATCATTTTTGAGCTGTTTGCAAATATCTCTGCCATCATATCCACTCATCCAGATGTCGAGCAAAATTAAGTCGGGTTTATTTTTCACCGCATCTATAACTGCTCCACCGTCATATGTATACGCTACATCATAACCCATTACTTCCAAAATCATTGTTACGGCATCCACAATGCCCTCATCATCATCAGCAATGAGTATTTTTTTATTCTCCATTTCTTTGGTAAAGCTCTAAACCATATGCTGGTATGCAAAAAAAAAATATAGCCGCAAATATGCTAATTTGCCTTTATCTATTAATAGTATAAGGGGGTATTTTGTTTTTATATACTGATTTTTTTTGCAAACAAAATAGTAGTAAGCACAACATCTGAATTAGATTTAAAGAAATACATCAAATATTTAGGATTATTATGCTTTATATTTACAGCACAATTTAAATCATTGGCTGATTTTTTATAATGGATAGCATTAATATAAAGAAACTAGCGGAAGCATTAAAGTTATCTACCTCTACCATTTCCAGGGCTTTTAGGGATAATAGCGATATCAATAGCGCTACAAAGGAACGTATTCTAGCTAAAGCCAAAGAATTAAACTATCAGCCCAATCACTACGCCAGTAACCTAAGAGAGCAAAAAAGTAAAACCATTGCTGTAATTGTTCCTGAGCTCGCCAACAATTATTTTTCGCAAGCCATTCATGGTATTGAACGAGTAGCCCGGGAAAATGGTTACCACATTTTGATTTACGTAACCGACGATGATTTTAAAAAAGAAGTTACGTTTATCCGGCATTTGCATAATGGCAGGGCAGATGGAATTGTGATGTCAGTTTCCGGAGAGGCCAATGATCACAATTACCTCAATAAATTTGGAAATAAAAGGTTGCCATTGGTTTTCTTCGACAGGATTTATGAAGATATAGAAACGCCAAGGGTAATTACCAATGATTATAACAGCAGTTTCCTGGCTACTGAGCATTTAATTGATCAGGGTTGCAAACGGATTGCCTATCTGGTGGTTAACAAAAGCTTATCTATCGGGAAAACAAGGATGCAAGGGTATATAGATGCCCTGGCCAAACACAACATTGCTTTTGATGAAAATTTAATTGTAGATTGTAGCAATAGCTATGAAGAAAATAGTGTGATTATAAAACAGGCATTGATAGATTTAAAGCCTGATGGGGTTTTTACTTCGGTAGAGCGTTTAGCATTTGCCACATATTACGCTTGCTACGACTTGAAAATTAACATTCCGGGTGATTTGAAGGTGATCAGTTTTTCAAGCCTGGAGATTGCCCCTTTGCTTAATCCTTCTCTTACCACCATTACCCAGCCGGCTACCGAGATAGGGGAGCAGGCTGCCAAATTATTGTTTACAATTCTCGATGGAAAGGCAGATAAAAACTTCCCGAATGAGGTGGTTTTACAATCTAAAATTATCCAAAGAAATTCCACCTCAAATGAGCCAAAATAGGGACTAAAACCAGGCTGCATTTTAAGCTCAGAATTTTCAAAAAATTTCGTCACTTAGTGTAAAATACGCAGAATTTCGGTTCATTTTCGGGAACGTTCCCGAAAATGAACCCGAATTTGAACTTATTTTTTCGGGAACGTTCCCGAAAAAACACTAAAAAGATGCTTAGTGTAAAAATTACACTTCTAATATGTTTTTTATGTTTTTAAATATCTGTTAATCTGATAGTTAATTTATATTGATAAAGCTATATTGAATTTTTTATCCGCAAATTTTGTTGAGATTATAAGGTATTTTATGCCTGAATTTTTAAAGAAAAATATATTTTTTAAATAAATTTTGAATTATCATTTCCTGCTGTAAATTAGAGCTATGTGTAAAACACTATAAATTTTAACCAAATTTTTATAATTAAATCAGCTAACAATATGAGAGTATTTTACCTGTTAAAACAGGGGCTTTTGGTGCTGCTTCTTTTCTCAGCATTCATGGTAAAAGCACAAACCGGATCAGTATCTGGAAAGGTGCTCGACGAGACAGGCCAACCCTTACCTGGTGCTTCTTTGATAGTGAAAGGAACAACCAGAAGTACATCAACAGATGCTAATGGTAATTTTAAACTTGCTGGCTTAGCAAATGGTCCCATAACTATCGCTGCAAGTTTCATCGGTTATCAAACTTTAGAAAAAGCCGTGAACGTTCCCGGAGCTGCAGCCCTTACCTTTCAGCTTGTGCCCGATGCTCAAAAACTCAATGAAGTAGTCGTAATCGGTTATGGTACTGCAGAAAAGAAAAACCTTACCGGATCTATCACTACAGTAGGTGCTAAAGATTTTCAAAAAGGAACCATTACCACACCCGAACAATTAATTCAGGGGAAAGTAGCAGGCGTTAATATCATTTCAAGCAGTGGCCAGCCAGGCGTTGGAAGTCAGATCCGTATCCGTGGTGGAGCATCTTTAAATGCCAGCAACGACCCTTTAATTGTTATTGACGGGGTGCCATTCAGTGGAAAATCAATTGACAATGCACCGAGCCCTTTGTCACTGATCAATCCGAATGATATAGAGACCTTTACCGTATTAAAAGACGCCAATGCTACAGCCATTTACGGATCCAGAGCTTCTAATGGCGTAATCTTAATTACCACTAAAAAGGGTGGTTCCGGCGCTCCGGTGATTAATTTTAGTACCAATAATTCTATCGCAACCATTGCGAAAAAAGTGGATGTGCTTTCTGCAGATCAAATCCGGACTTTTGTAAATGCCAATCCAACTGCGGCCTACGATGTGGGCAAAACATTTGTTTCGCTTTTAGGAAAAGCAAATACTGACTGGCAGGATGAAATCTTTCAAAATGCTTTTGCTACTGATAATAACCTCAGTATTGCGGGTAAATTCCATGGGGTTCCTTATCGTGTATCAGCAGGTTACTTAGATCAGCAAGGTTTGTTAATAACCGATAGGTTTAACAGGGCTACAGGAGCCATTACGGTATCTCCAAGATTATTCACCGATCACTTAAAAATTGATTTAAGCCTGAAAGGGACATTAACCGAATCTCACTTTGCCAATGATAACAATAATGCCATTGCCAATGCGATCCAGTTTGATCCTACGCAATCAGTAACCGCAAGTAACCAGTTCGGAAATTATTTCGAATGGTTAAGGGCTGATGGAACCTTAAATCCAAATGCACCAAGAAATCCGGTAGCACAGGTGATGCTGAGAGATAATAACGGAAACGCAGCAAGGAGTTTTGGTAACTTAAGGTTTGATTATTCTTTCCATTTTTTACCGGAATTACACGCTAACTTAAATTTAGGTTATGACGTTTCTAAGGGTTCAGGAAATATTTTTGTTCCGGCATTTGCCGCTACAAGCTTTTCAACTAACGGATCTGCCACTCAATCGCTCAATACATCCAACAATAAGGTATCAGAGTTTTATTTAAACTATGCCAAAGACGTGGCCAGCATCAGAAGTCGTTTTGATGTAACTGCTGGTTACGGTTACTACGACAACGCTAAAACAAACTATAGCTTTAACGAATACAGTGCAACAGGTGTACTAAGAACAACGCCTAAGTTTCCGTTCTCTGTTGATCGCAACAAATTATTATCTTACTACGGAAGGTTGGTTTACACTTTAGCTGATAAATATATCCTTTCAGGAACCATGCGTGCAGACGCTTCATCAAGGTTCGCCGAGGAAAACCGTTGGGGTTATTTCCCTTCAGTTGGTTTTACCTGGAGAATTATTGGAGAGAACTTCCTGAAAGAAAGTAAAGCCGTTTCAGATTTAAAACTGAGGTTAAGCTACGGTGAAACAGGTAATAAAGATGGAGATACCGTGGGAGATTACAGTTATTTAGCTAAATATTATGCCAATAGTAATACTGGCCAATATCAGATAGGTGATACTTTTTACGACTATTATGCTCCTTCTGCCTATGATCCGGATTTAAGATGGGAAACTACAACAACCTATAATGCAGGTTTAGATTATGGTTTTTTCAAAGGAAGAATCTACGGTGCATTAGACGTTTACTATAAAAAAACAAAAGATTTATTGGCTACTGTAAACATTCCGGTAGGAACAAACTTCAACAATAATTTGATTACCAATGTAGGTAATATGGATGTAAGAGGAGCAGAGTTTAGCTTGAATTTTGCAGCTATCAAAACAGAAAACGTTTCATGGGATTTTGGTTTTAATGCCGCTTATAACAAGAGAAAGGTAACCAATTTAACCTTAAATCCAGATCCGGGAAGCAAGCAAGGTGCTGGGGATATTTCAGGTGGAACAGGGATTACCATTAAATACAATGCCGTAAATCAACTTCCGGGTGCCTTCTTTGTTTACAAGCAGGTATATGATGGTGCTGGAAAACCATTGGAAGGTGTATATGAAGATTCAAATGCCGACGGTGTGGTTAACTCAAGTGATCAGTATTTTTATAAGTCGCCAGATCCTAAAATTACCTTAGGATTCAACACGGCCTTCAGCTATAAAAAATGGACCATCAGTACGGTGTTGAGAGCTAACTTAGGCAATTATGTTTATGATAACGTATCATCAAACTTTGGTATCAAAAACAATATTTTGAGTGCTGCGGGCTTAATTAACAATGCTGGCATAGATTTCCTAAACACCAACTTCACTACCAGTCAGTACTTAAGTGATTACTATGTTAAAAATGCTTCATTCTTGAAAATGGATAACCTTGGCCTTGCTTATGACGCCGGTAAGTTATTTAAAAATAGCAACACCAATTTAAGAATCACAGCCAATTGCCAGAATGTGTTTGTAATCTCTAACTATAAAGGGGTAGATCCTGAGTTAACAGATGGTATCGACTTCAAGTTGTATCCTAGACCAAGGACATACACTTTAGGTTTAAATGTTGGTTTTTAATAAAGATAAAGAGAAATGAAAAATTCGTTTAAAATAATATTGGCAACCACAGGTTTATTACTTTCTTTAAATGCTTGTAAGAAAGATGCCTTAAATTTAAAGCCTACGAACGATGTAACTGCTGATGTGGTATATGCTACACCTGCCGGATACAAACAAGCGTTGGTGAAATTATACGCTACCTATTCACTAACAAGTCCAACGGGATCTGATAACAGTGATATCGGAGGCTTAAATGCAGGTTTTGCAGATTTCTTCAGGTTATTCTGGACTTCCCAGGAGCTGGTAACCGATGAAGCGATTTGCGCTTGGGGAGATACCGGTATTCCTGAATTAGATTACGCTACCTGGAATACGGATAACCAGTTTTTGAGAGGTTTATATTCGAAAAGTATCCTGCAAATTACCATTTGCAATGAGTTTCTTCGCGAAAGTACGCCGGAAAAACTAGCCAGCCGCAACATTACCGGAGCAGATGCAACAGCAATTCAGCGCTACCGTGCAGAAGCTCGCTTTTTAAGAGCATTCCAATACTGGGTTTTATTAGATGGTTTCGGAAATCCCCCTTTCGTAACAGAAGAGGATGCAATAGGCAAAACCAATCCTAAACAAATTCAACGTGCAGCATTATTTGCTTATGTAGAATCAGAATTAAAAGCTATTGAAGGTGATTTGGCTGATCCGCGAACCAACGATTATGGTCGTGCAGATAAAGGCGCAGACTGGTCATTATTAGCCCGGTTATACTTAAATGCTCAGGTTTATACCGGAACAGCAAAATATACCGAAGCCATTACTTATTCAACTAAGGTTATCAATGCAGGTTATTCATTAAAAGCCAATTACAAAGATTTATTTTTGGCCGATAATAACTTAAATAATACCGAAAACATCTTAACGATCAATTACGATGGTGTAAAAGGAACAAACTACGGTGGAACTACCTTTTTGGTTAATGCTGCAATTAATGCAGATATGAGCCCTGCATCTTATGGAGTACCTTCAGGTGGTTGGGGTGGTAACAGAACCCGTCAGAATTTACCAGCATTATTCCCTGATCCTAATGGAACGACCGATAAACGCGGTATATTTTTTGGAACAAAAAGCAATGTTGATGATATTGGTGTATTTACAGACGGGCTAAGGGTAACCAAATTTAAAAACGTTACCTCTGGAGGAGTTACACCTGCATCATTAAACGGAACATTCAGTTCATTGGATTTTGCATTGTTCCGCTTAGCAGAGCAATACTTAATTTATGGTGAAGCCGTAATGCGTGGTGGTTCGGGTGGTAGTACTGCACAAGCACTTACCTATGTGAATAACCTGCGTCGCCGTGCTTATGGCAATAACAGTGGAGATGTAAGCACCTTATCAGTAGATTTCTTTTTAGACGAGCGTGCCCGTGAACTGTATTGGGAAGCACATCGCCGTACCGATTTAATCCGCTATGGCAGATTTACTGGCTCAACTTATTTATGGCCATTCAAAGGTGGCGTTAAAGCAGGAGCAAGTTTACCAGCTTACCGTAACTTATATCCGATTCCAACGGCAGATTTAATCGCTAATCCGAATTTGGTTCAAAACACAGGTTATTAATCTTAATATTCTATAAAGATGAAATCAATATTCTTTAAATCCTTAGCCCTTAGCTTTATCGCGCTATCGCTATGGTCATGCAAAAAAGACGAAACCCGTGCCGTAGCCAATGCTGGTACCGGAGGTTCTTTAAAAAGTTCGGCTACCTCGGTAGTTTTGGATAAGAGCATGCTCACTACCAATGTAATTACATTTACTTTAACCAATGCTAACTTCGGTTATCAGGCAGCGGTAACCAATACTTTACAACTGTCGCCTAAAGGGGCAAACTTTGCAGCAGATAAAACTAAAGAAGTAATTATAGATGCGAATGTAACCACTAAAAGTTACAACGGATTGGATTTTAATAATTTACTGCTTTCTTTAAACTTATCTACTGCTGTAAATTCTGATGTAGAAATCAGGGTAAAGGCAGCCATCTCTAATGCGGTAGCTCCGGTTTACAGTAATGTTGTTTCTATAAGTGCAAAGCCATTCCCTTTAACTTCATGGGTATATGTTCCTGGGGCATATCAGGGATGGAATCCGGCAACAGCCGATAGCCTGGTTTCTATAACCGGAAATGGTATTTATACCGGAATTATTAAGTTCGATGGTGGTAACTTTAAGGTTACTACTGCTAAGAAATGGGATGTAGCATACGGCGATGCCGGAGGTGGTAAACTCAGCACTTCGGGTGGAGATATCAGTTCTGTTTCAGCAGGTTTTAAACTCCTTACTGTAGACCTTAATGCAAATGTCTACACCATTGCCAATGCAGATTACTGGTCAATTATTGGTAATGCAATTCCCGGAAGTAACTGGTCTGTTGATACCGACCTTAGTCCGGTAAATGATGGCAAAAATACATGGATTGGAACAGTTGCTTTAACACCTGGTGCTTTTAAATTCAGAAGAAATCACGATTGGGGAACCAATATTGGAGATAATGGTGCAGATATTAACGTTACCGTTGCAGGTACGTATAAGCTTACTTTAACACTTAATGCCGATGGTAAAACAGGTGCCTATACCATGGTCAAAATTTAATTATTAACTAACTTAATATTCCCCGTAGCGCGTTCTGCGCTGCGGGTTTTCTCCTCTTCAAAGTTTTGCATAATGAAATCGTCCCTCAATAATATACCCAATCACCACAATAATGCGCAAATCCTGATGAAAAAAGTAATATTAGTGTTGGCTGTTTTTCTGGCCTGTAATACTGCATTTGCCCAAAAATTAGAACGTATTGAACCCATGTTTTGGTTTACCGGAATGCATAACCCTAAGTTGCAGTTGCTTGTACATGGAGAAAATATCGCCAGTACAACAGTTTCTTTAACTTATCCCGGCGTAAAGCTGCTGAAGGTGAATAAGGTTGAAAATCCTAATTATTTATTTCTCGATCTGGTACTTTCTCCTGCCGTAAAACCGGGAACGTTCCCGATTAGTTTTTCCATTCAGGGTAAAAAAATATTTTCATATGCTTACGATTTAAAGAACCGGGATAAAAACGCCAACCGGATTCAGGGGGTAACTACTAAAGACTTTATTTACCTGTTAATGCCCGATCGCTTTGCTAATGGCGATCAGAGCAATGATGTTGTGAAGGGTCTGGCAGAAACTGCACTTAATCGCGATAGTATGTACTATCGTCATGGAGGGGATATTCAAGGGGTAATGAATCACCTGGATTATCTAAAAGATCTTGGTATTACTACAGTCTGGATGACACCCGAATTGGAAAATAATATGCCACAGGCATCCTATCATGGTTATGCCGTAACCGATCACTATAAAATAGATCCACGTTACGGAAGCAATGCGCTTTATAAAAAATATGTAGAAACTGCGCATGCAAAAGGCATGAAGGTAATTAAAGACATTGTGCACAACCACATTGGCACCGGGCATTGGTTTTATAAAGATTTACCCATGAAAAACTGGTTAAATCAATGGTCAAAATATACCCAAACCAATTACCGCGACCAGACGGTAATGGATCCTCATGCTTCTGCAGCCGATCGGAAACAAATGCTCGACGGATGGTTTGTGCCTTCTATGCCAGATTTAAACCAAACCAATCCCTACGTTCAGAATTACCTCACTCAAAACCACATTTGGTGGATTGAATATGCTGGCATCGATGGCTTGCGTTTAGATACTTATCCATATAATGATCCTGCTTACATGGCCGATTGGGCTTTGAAATTACAAGCGGAGTTTCCAAAACTTACCGTTTTCGGAGAAACATTAGTAAGTGCAGCAGCGAATCAGGCTTTTTTTACAGGAGGTAATACCGTTAACAGGGGATTTGATACCCACTTACAGGGAATAACAGATGCTGTGTTAAAAGATGCTATTTATGAAGGATTGAACGGAAAAAACGGCTGGGTAGATGGAATTAACCGCTTATATGCAACCCTGGCGCACGATTTTCTTTATAAAAATCCGAATGCCAACTGCATTTTTCTGGATAATCACGATATGAGTCGCTTTTACTCAGTGGTGAATGAAGATTTTGATAAGTATAAAATGGGGATGGCCATTTTGCTAACCATGAGGGGAATTCCTCAAATGTATTATGGTACAGAGATTTTAATGAAAAACTTCTCCAATCCGGATGGTTTGGTACGTGCCGACTTTTCCGGTGGATGGGAAAGTGATAAGAAAGACAAGTTCATCGCCAATGGCAGAACAGAGAAAGAGAATGAAGCGTTCAATTTCGTGAGAACCCTGGCCAATTTCCGCAAAAGCAATGCCGCGCTCCAAACTGGAAAGTTAATGCAGTTTGTTCCGCAAGATGATATTTATGTGTACTTCCGCTACAACAATACCGCTAAGGGAAGTGTTATGGTAGTCGTGAATAATACAGATAAGGAGAAAACCTTGTCTACAGAAAGATTTGCAGAGCGTACAAGTGGCATAACAACTGTGAAAAATATTATCACAGGTGAGCATAGCGCTTTTAAGGCCATCAAAGTACCTGCAAAAACAACCCTGGTTTTAGAACTGAATTAAACGATATTATAAAAGATGCAAGAGACACTCCGTAGCGGCATTCAAGCCTGCCTTTTTGATTTAGATGGTGTATTGGTAGATACTGCAGTTTACCATTACAAAGCCTGGAAAAGATTAGCCAATACCATGGGTTTTGATTTCACTGAAGCACAAAACGAACAGTTAAAAGGGGTGAGCAGGGTAGAAAGCTTGAATAAGATTTTAGCCTGGGGGAAAGTAGAAAAATCGGAAGCTGAACGAGAAGAGCTGGCAGCTTTAAAAAACGGCTGGTATGTAGAAATGATCAATAAAATGACACCTGCAGAAGTACTACCGGGAACAGTTGACTTCTTAACAGCTATACACCAGGTGGGCTACAAATTAGCCTTAGGCTCTGCCAGTAAAAATTCTGCAACCATTTTAGAGAAAACCAATCTTGCTCACTTTTTCGACGAAATTGTTGATGGGAATAGTGTAACCAAATCAAAACCAGATCCAGAAGTATTTCTCAAAGGAGCAGAACTTTTGGGGTTCAAGCCCAATGAATGTGTGGTTTTTGAAGATGCCGTAGCAGGAGTAGAAGCCGCAAAAAGAGGCGGGATGAAGGCCATCGGAATTGGAGAAAAAAGTGTGCTTACTGATGCAGATTTAGTAGTAAGCGGGCTGGATAAATTGAGTGTTGAAGATTTAAAAGGATTGTAATCATCCTCCCTGCCTCGCAATTACGAAAGCGAAAAGAAAAAGAATACAGAAGAATGATCAGGTTAGTCTTGATTCCTGATACTAACAACTTGATACTAAAAAATGAAGAACTATATAAAAGCGGATGAGTGGAATATCATCGAAGAGGGCTTTGATCCACATTTAAATAAGATTTCAGAAAGTATTTTCAGTTTAGGTAATGGCCGGATGGGGCAAAGAGCCAATTTTGAAGAAACTTATTCTGGCGAAACCCTACCAGGGAATTATGTTGCCGGAGTTTATTATCCAGACAAGACCAGAGTAGGCTGGTGGAAAAACGGCTATCCGGAATATTTTGCAAAAGTACTTAATGCTGCCAACTGGATTGGTATTGAAGTAAAAATCGATGATGAAATATTAGATTTGGCAAAGGCTGAAGTAAAAGATTTCAAGCGTGTCTTAAATATGCACGAGGGCTATTTGGAGCGTACTTTTACTGCTGTACTTAACAATGGCAAAAGCGTAGCAGTAAAATCTACCCGCTTCTGCAGCATTGCCGATGATGAGGTGGGGGCAATTCGTTACAGCATTACACCGCTAAACTTTGATGGTCAGATTAGCTTAATGCCTTTCATTGATGGCGATGTTAAAAACCAGGACAGCAACTACGACGAGAAATTCTGGGATAAAGTGTCAGATGAAATCATTGGCAATGAGGCTTACATCCAACTGAGAACCAAAAAAACAGCTTTTGAAGTATGTACGGGAAGTGCTGTTGAGGTATATCAGGGAAGCGAAAAGCTTAGTTTAACGTTTGAACCGGTTTACCGGGACAAGTTTGTCGGCCAGTCTACTGTGGTTGCAGCTAAAGCAAATATTGAAATTACCATTGTTAAGTTTGCAGCAAACCTGTCTTCCGAAAACCATCCCAAAGAATCACTGCAGCAAGAAACCAAAGTGGTTATTGAAAATGCAGTTGCGAAAGGATTTGATACTTTACTTAAAGAACAAGCAGCAGCATGGGCACATAAATGGGAAGAAAGCGACATCGTGATTGAAGGGGATGTGTCTGCTCAGCAAGCTATCCGTTTCAATATTTATCAGCTTTTTCAAACCTATACTGGTAAAGACGATCGCCTAAATATTGGTCCCAAAGGCTTTACCGGTGAAAAATATGGTGGCTCTACCTATTGGGATACGGAAGCTTATTGCGTTCCTTTTTACCTGGCTACAGCTCCTCAGGAAGTAAGCAAAAACCTGTTAATTTATCGCCACAAGCAACTGGGTAAGGCAATAGAAAATGCAGCTAAGCTCGGTTTTAAAGATGGAGCTGCGCTTTATCCGATGGTAACCATGAACGGTGAAGAATGCCATAACGAATGGGAAATTACCTTTGAGGAAATTCACCGGAATGGCGCCATTGCCTTCGCAATTTTCAACTACATCCGTTACACAGGCGATGAAGATTACTTAATTCAATATGGATTAGAGGTATTAATTGGTATAGCCCGTTTCTGGAAACAGCGTGTAAACTGGAGCAACGATAAGCAACAATATGTGATGCTTGGCGTAACTGGTCCGAATGAATATGAAAACAATGTAAACAATAACTGGTATACCAATATTTTGGCAACCTGGTGTATGAAGTATGCCACTGAAGCTGCACAAACTGTAAAAGCAAAAGCTCAGGAGCAATATAACAGCTTATTAAAATCGCTCAACTTCAAGGATCAGGAATTCGCAGACTGGGCCGATATTATCGCGAAAATGTATTATCCGGCAGATGCCGAAAGAGGCATTTTTCTGCAGCAGGACGGTTATTTAGATAAGGAACAAATCTTAGTAAAAGAGCTTCCGGCCAGTGAACGTCCAATTAACCAAAAATGGAGCTGGGATAGGATTTTACGTTCCTGCTTCATTAAGCAGGCCGATGTACTTCAAGGTTTATATTTCTTTGAAGAAGATTACGATCTGGATACTTTAAGAAGAAACTTCGATTTTTATGAACCTCGTACCGTTCATGAGAGTTCGTTATCACCTTGTGTACACAGTATTCTAGCCGCGAAGTTAAATGATGAGGCGCGGGCTTACGAGTTTTATTTAAGAACTGCGCGTTTAGATTTAGATGATTACAACAATGACACGGAAGATGGTTTGCACATCACTTCTATGGCAGGAACCTGGATGAGTGTAGTGGAGGGATTTGCAGGTATGCGTGTACGCGGGGGCAAACTGCAGTTCAATCCATTCTTACCAGGTAAATGGAAATCTTTCTCCTTTACAATTGGCTTTAGAGGCGCTACCTTAAAAGTTAACATCACCGAGAATGGTATTAATATCAAAAATCATAATGATGTAACACTTGAAATAGGTATCAGAAATCAGATTTATACATTGGCCGGAAATGCCGAAATTGAGGTTAACAACGCAGAATTGGTATGATAATGGTAAGAGGTTCAAAGATTAAAGATAAGGGGTTTATTAACCCGGATGGGAAGTATCAGATTACACAGGTGGCTGCTCAAAATTGTATTTTTGAGCAGCTTCGGCTTAGTTTTTTGATACTTTTCTGTGTCTTTTTTACTTTGTCATTATCATCCTGTGCACAAAAAAAGTCTGTAGTAATGAACGATAAAAAAATCGTGATCTATCAACTATTGCCCCGTTTATTCGGGAATAAAAACACTGCAAATATCCCTTACGGTACCATCGAGCAGAATGGTTGCGGTAAGTTTAATGATATCAGCGATAAAGCTTTAGATGGGTTAAAAGAACTCCATGTAAATTATGTATGGTATACCGGAGCATTGGCGCATGCCAGCTTGACCAATTACACTGCTTACGGCATTAAAGTAGATGATGCCGATGTGGTAAAAGGAAGAGCAGGCTCACCTTATGCCATTCGCGATTATTATGATGTTAACCCTGATTTAGCGGTTGACGTGAAAAACCGGATGCAGGAATTTGAAAATTTAGTTAAGCGTACCCATGCAAAGCAGCTAAAAGTAATTATTGATTTTGTTCCTAACCATGTGGCCAGAAGTTATCACTCTTACGCTAAACCAGAGAATGTAATCGATTTTGGTGCCCAGGATGATGTATCTAAAGGTTTTAGTCCGCAAAACGATTTCTACTACACGCCCAAACAGGCATTTGTAGTACCTAATGCACCAAATAATACCCCAATTGCAGCTTTGCAGGATGGTAAGTTTGAAGAAAACCCAGCGAAGGCTACAGGTAATAATGTTTTTTCGCCAACACCAAAATATGACGATTGGTACGAAACCATAAAGTTAAACTATGGCGTGGATTACCAAAATGGTGAGAAACAATATTTCGATCCGATTCCCCCGGTTTGGTTAAAAATGAAGGATATTCTCATTTACTGGACTAAAAAAGGTGTGGATGGTTTTCGTTGCGACATGGCCGAAATGGTGCCTATTGCGTTTTGGAATTGGGTAATTCCGCAGGTGAAGCAGGTTAACCCCGATTTAATTTTCTTGGGTGAAGCTTATAATCCAAAGGTTTACAAACAATATTTGGCCGAAGGGAAATTTGATTATTTGTACGACAAAGTTGGACTTTACGATGGCTTGAAAAGATTGATTAAAAACGAATCCAATGCAGATGTGAAAGATATTCGTCAGGTATGGCAGGTAGAAAGTGCTGGTTTTGGCAATCACATGTTACGTTTTTTAGAAAACCACGATGAAGAACGTATCGCATCTGCAGGGTTTGCAGGGAATGCAGAATTGGCTTTGCCAGCCATGGTGGTTTCAGCAACGCTGGGTTCGGGACCGGTAATGTTGTATTTCGGACAAGAAGTTGGTGAGCCTGGAAAAGGAGCTGAAGGTTTTGGAGGAGATGATAACCGCACTTCTATTTTTGATTATTGGGGTGTTCCGGAGCATCAGAAATGGATGAATGGTGGTGCATTTGATGGTGGAAGGCTAAATGATGATCAGCTAAAACTTAGAACTTTCTATAAACAATTATTAAAAATTGTTGTGCAAAGCGATGCAATAGCCGAAGGTGAGCTAACTGAAGTGCCACAAACCGGTAACATGAACAACCGGATGTATGCCTTTATCAGATCCTCAGCAAAACAACGGTTATTGGTGGTTGCCAATTTCGATCGCATAAATACTTTAGAAGCGAACATCGAAATACCAGATAATATCCTGAAATTAAAGTCTTCATCGCCAGTTACAGATTTATTAACAGATAGAAAATTAAATATCCCGGCAGGAACCAGCATCCCGGTAACACTCGGGCCCGTTTCGGCACAGGTAATAGAATTTTAGAAAAGACAAATCGCAGAAAGCAAAGATGCACGAGAGAGGCTTTGTGTATTTTATGATAAACGCTGTGCGTTCTGGAATTAAATAAACCAAATATAATGAGCTTAAAAACAGTATTCGAAAACCCGAAATTAACACTTGCACAAATTATCAATATGAGTGTTGGGTTTTTCGGAATTCAGTTCGGTTGGGATTTACAACGTGCCAACATGGGGCGTATTTACGAAAACCTGGGTGCAAATCCCGATCAGGTACCATTATTGTTTCTGGCAGCTCCATTAACAGGGCTTCTGGTGCAACCCATTATTGGTTATTTAAGCGATAGAACCTGGCATCCTACCTGGGGTAGAAGAAGACCCTATTTTATGGTTGGTGCTATTGTAAGCAGTATTGCACTCATTTTTATGCCGCATAGCAGTGCCCTGTGGATGGCCGCCGGGTTACTGTGGGTATTAGATGTATTTGGGAATGTAGCCATGGAACCTTTCCGTGCTTTCGTAACCGATAAATTGCCCGATAGCCAGGTTAACCGCGGCTTTATTATGCAAAGTATGATGATTGGTTTAGGAGGAAGTGTAGCTTCTGCATTGCCCTGGATCATGAATAATATCTTTGATTTAACCAATACTGCAGCCCAGGGCAATATCCCTGAAAACGTAAAATTCTCTTTTTATTTGGGTGCCTTTTTCTTCTTTGCAGCAGTACTTTATACCGTTTTAACTACAAAAGAATATCCTCCGCAGGATGTAGATTTCAAAGAAAAAGTTAAAGAAAGCAACAAAGGTTTTGGTGGTGGTGTATCGGAGATATTTAGTGCACTAAGAAACATGCCCAAGAGGATGCAAATTGTATCCTTAGTGCAGTTTTTTACCTGGCCAGGCCTGTTTCTAATGTGGTTTTACTACACTACGGCTGTGGCAGTAAACGTTTTTGGCGGTAAAGATGCCAGCGATCCGGTTTATGCTCATGGCGCCGATTTCGGAAGCTTAACTCTGGCATATTATAGTGTCGTTACCTTTTTATTTGCTTTAGTACTTCCTAAAATAGCAGACGCTTTGGGTAGAAAAACCACCCATGCAATCTGCTTACTTTGTGGTGCAATCGGGCTAATCAGCGTGGCCTGGGTGCACGATAAAAATATGCTCTACCTCTGCATGACGGGTGTAGGCATTGCCTGGGCGAGTATTTTATCCATGCCATATGCCATGTTAAGCGGTTCTCTGCCGAAAGATAAAATCGGTATTTATATGGGGATTTTTAACTTTTTCATTGTACTTCCAGAAATCATGGCTTCGTTAGGTTTCGGTTGGCTGATGAAAAATGTACTTAATAATGATAGGCTTCTGGCTGTCCAACTTGGTGGTGGATTGATGATTCTGGCGGCGATCATTTGTTATATTTTTATCCGTGAGCCTAAGAAAACCGATGAAACACTTACTTCAAAATTAGAAATAGAAGAAAATAGGGCAGTATAGTCCCAATATTTTCTAGCGGTTGTCCTGCATCATATTTTAAAGCTTTTTACACTTCATGCTGTATGTTACAGGTTTGGAGTATGGTAAAATATTGTCCAAAAAATCAATAGTAAATACTATAAAAACTAACCAAATGAAAAAGGTATTTTATCTGTTATGGTGTCTGGCCCTGCTTACAGCATCATGTAAAAAGACTTCAAACGATCCTACACCTGAGCCACCAGTTTCCGGCTCGGAGCTGCCTGCCGGCGCAAAAGACGGTGTTGCCTTTATCAATAATGGCACTTCGGCAATTGTAACTTTATATGCCCCCGGGAAAAATAGTGTTGCCCTAACCGGCGATTTTAACAATTGGTCGTCAACAGCGATGAAGAAAACCAATGATGGAAATAGCTGGTGGGTTCAGGTTGATAATCTCAATCCTAATACAGAATACGCCTATCAGTTTGTAATAGATGGAACACTAAAAGTAGCAGATCCATATTGTGAAAAAATATTGGATGCCAATAATGATCAATACATTTCTGCAGCTACTTATCCAAATTTAAGGTCTTATCCCACAGGCAAAACAACAGGAATTGTGAGCGTAATGCAGGCGAATCAACCTGTTTATACCTGGAAAAACACCAGTTTTACCAGGCCTGAGAAGAATAATCTAGTGGTTTACGAACTTTTGATCCGCGATTTCACTACAGATCATAATTATGCTTCCACTCTGCAAAAATTAGATTACCTCACTACACTGGGTATAAACGCCATTGAACTCATGCCTGTAAATGAATTTGAAGGTAACCTGAGCTGGGGTTACAATCCATCATTTTATTTTGCTCCGGATAAATATTATGGCAGTAAAACAGCACTTCAAAATTTCATTGATGAATGCCATGGAAGAGGGATAGCCGTGATTTTGGATATGGTGCTAAACCATTCTTTCGGGCAATCGCCTATGGTACAGATGTATTTTGATGGATCAAAACCAAGTGCATCAAATCCCTGGTTTAATACAGATGCCAAACACCCATTCAATGTAGGCTACGATTTTAACCATGAAAGTGCGGCTACCAGGAAATTTTCAAAAGATGTGATGAAATTCTGGATGCAGCAATATAAAATTGATGGTTTCAGGTTTGATTTGTCTAAAGGATTTACCCAGAAATCTTCTGCAGATAATTCGCAATTCAGGATGTATGACGCTGGCAGAGTAGCCATTTGGAAAGAGTATAATAACTTTATCAAGAGCATTGATGCAAATAACTTCTATGTGATTTTAGAACACTTTGCAGAGGAATCAGAAGAAAAAGTACTCGCTGAAGAAGGTATGATGCTTTGGAACAACTTGAATTACAACATGAACGAGGCTACCATGGGTTGGTTAGGGAGCTCCGATTTTTCCTGGGGCTTTTACACGAAGCATGGTTTCAGCAGATCAGAGAATCTGATCAGTTATGGAGAAAGCCATGATGAAGAACGCCTGAACTATAAAAATATCACCTATGGAAATGCATCAGGAGCATATGTTATCAAAGGTAATTTAGTTACTTCCTTAAAGCGGGAGGAGCTGGCCGCAGCATTTCTTTTTGCTATTCCCGGCCCTAAAATGATCTGGCAGTTTGGTGAATTGGGCTACGATATTAATATAGATTTTAATGGCCGGACTGGCGAAAAACCAATAAAATGGGAATATTACACCGACCCCAATCGTAAGTTGCTTTACGACGCTTATGCAAAGTTTATTCGTTTAAAAAAGAACAACAACATTTTCAATACCAGCAATTCAAGCTATAATCTTGCCAATGGAATTAAATACATTAAACTAACAGATGCCAGCAATACTGTAGTGGTAGTAGGGAACTTCGATGTTGTAACCCAAACTGCTAATATTGATTTTGGCAGCCCGGGCACCTGGGTTGATGCAATAGGGGGCAGTATTAACCTAACATCCAACGCTTATACAGGAACGCTCGCACCTGGCGAATATCATATTTTTAGCAAGGTTGCTTTAAAATAGAATGGGTTTATTGACCTATTATTTGCAGTTTATGGTTAATCTTGGTATTATTACAATTATAACCATCAAACACCATGTCTACGCTCCAGATTGTTTTAAGAATACTAATGGCTATTGTGCTTTTAACAATAGCAGTTGGGTTTATAGACAGACCTTCAAACTTATACGTGGCAGCTGGACTTGTTTTAGTGGTAGTTGCAGCATGGTTATTGACTAAACCTATTAAACATTTATTTAGAAATATCTTAAAGTAACGCTCATGGAATACAATGCTGCACCTGTTAACTGGTTTAAAAAATTTGGTCGGATAGGTATCATCGCCATTGTGGTAATCATTTTTTGGTTTGTACAACCTTTTACCTTTGAAAATATTGATGCCGGAAATGTTGGCATCAAAATAAATCTTTATGGATCTGACCGTGGAGTAGATAACATTACCATTGTAACCGGAAGGGTGTGGTATAATACCTGGACTACGAAAATTGTAGAGTTTCCAACTTTTACACAATCGGTAGATTATGATCCATTTGTGGTAACCACCAGAGATGCAGCTGAGTTTAGGGTCGATCCTAAATTAAACTACCACGTTAACCCGGCAATGGTTCCTCAGATTTATCGCCAATACAGGAAGCCACTTGTGGAAATTGAACAACAGTTTATGCGCAATACGATATATGACGCTTATCGTATTGTGGCTAACTCTTTTACTTCAGATTCGGTAATGTCAAACCGCGAACGTTTTGAGGATAAAATTCAACTGTTATTATCAAAAAACCTGAATAAAGACGGTTTTGTTTATGATCAGTTAACTTCAGCCATTACACCGCCCGAAAGTTTGCGGAAAATGATTGATGAGAAAAATGCATCTATTCAGGCGCGTTTAAAAGCAGAAAATGAAGCCAAGCAGGCAGAAGCCGAAGCTAAAGTTAAGGTGGCTACCGCAAACGGAGAGGCACAGGCATTGTTAATTAAGGCGAAGGCAGAATCAGAAGCCAACAGGCTGAGGCAGCAATCTTTAACCCCCTTACTTATCCAGCAGCAATGGATTCAGAAATGGAACGGAACGCTCCCAACAACACAGGCCGGTGGAGCTAATTTGATGATGGGAATTAAATAACCATTCGCTATACAATCCGCTAAGTTTTTTTTATCATTGTGATCATCCTAACCTTATTACATGCAGAGCAAACTGTCGCATCACTTATTGTGGGAACGTCTACGTACAAGCGATAAAGATGCTTTCTTTGATCTTTATAAGGAGCTTTATTATCCATTAGTTAATTTTGGCATCAGGGTTTGTGCTGATGCAGATATTGCTGGCGAGGCTACCGATCAGGTTTTCACTACCATTTGGGAAAAGCATGAGGCACTTAACCGGGTAGATAATGTAGAGGCATATCTGCGTACCTTTCTGAAACGCAAATTACTTCGGATCATGGAACGCAAGCGCAAAATTAACGATGCGCTTTTTAATGCAGGTGCAGAGGGCGACTGGATGGAAATGAGCTACGAGGAATTCATCGTTAAAGTACAAAGTGATGAATTGGTCAGATATCAACTTAAAACAGCTCTGGAAAAACTCACATTTCGGCAAAAACAGCTCATTCACCTCAAATTTTTTGATGGTTTAAGCTACGAACAAATTGCTGAGCAAACCAATCAAACCATTAAAACAGCTTACAATACCATTTATGATGCCCTAAAAATTCTGAGGAAAGAATTTAATGCGTAATCTCCCTGGTCCTTACGCTAATACCTTGGTCCGTGGCTCACGGACCAGATATGATACCTACCCAATTTTGGATCCCGTTTCAATCGGTGACCCCAGGAACCAGAAATGATATGCACCCAGTTAATGCATCTCGCTACGACTTTATTTTCGCAGCCCACAGACCAAATAAAATGAACATTTTGTATCTGTTTATCACCCATTAATGTTGTTGGTTAAAAAAAAGTTAAAATTTTCTTAGGAAAAAGTTAAGCTTTTAGGCACTGTTATATAAAAGACAGTTTACAAATGGTTGATAGAAGTAAATTCAATGCCGAAGATTTCCTTGTCGACAGTACCTTTCAGCAATATTGTGCGGGTAACGATAAGCTTTGCGTTGAATATTGGGAGAAATATGTAAATACCCATCCGGAACAAAAACAAATAATTATAGAAGCCAAAAGGTTATATTTTATTCTGAGCGGCAACAAACGTCCGTTAAATGCACAGGTAGAACAGATGAAGGTAAATGTTTTACCTCCTGTAAAAGTAGTCAGGTTAGCAAGAGGAAAATGGTGGTTGAAAATCGCAGCAGCAATTGCGTTGATTGGGGCAATAACTTTTTTGTATCGTTATTATTCTGTTAATCAGTCCATAACCACCACTATGGAAGCTAAGGTTTTTACAACTAAAAGTGGAGAAAGAAAGAAAATTACCTTGCCGGATGGATCAGTGATTTTGCTGAATGCCAAAAGCAGCCTTGCTATAGGTAAAGAATTTAATGTTACCTGCAGGGAGGTAAGCCTAAAAGGTGAAGCTTATTTTGATGTGACCCACAATAAGGATAAACCATTTAAAGTAGCCACAACAGATTTCAATATCAATGTTTTAGGTACTGCTTTTAATGTAAAAGCCTATCCCGATGAAGTGAGCTCTGAGGCAACATTAATTCGTGGATTAATTACCATGGAGGCCGTTAATGGAAATGGCGGAATCATTACCCTTAAACCAAGTCAAAAAGTTACTTTTTATAAAGTTCAACCTGTAATTAACCAGCCAAAGATAGTAAAGCCGAAAGTTGTTCGGCCAGAAATTACCATTAACCACTACACACTAATTAAAGACAGTACCATTGTAGAAACGGCATGGACTAAAAACCGGATTGAAATTTACGATCAGAATTTTGATGAAATTAAAGATGTGCTGGAGAAATGGTATAACGTGGAGATCAGATTTAAAGATCCTGAAATAGAGAAGTACCGTTTTACAGCAACTTTTGGAAACGAAACCATTAATCAAGCCCTGGCGGCATTACAAAAAGTAGAATATTTTAAATATGAGATAAAAGGAAACAAGGTGATTATTTCTAAATAGAAAGAGAAAAAAGGACGGTGTTGGCGCACCGCCCTTAAGATTTCTTTCTGATTAACTAATGGCAGTTTATGCGCAAACAGATTGCTGCCAAGAATTTGCAACCAAAAAAAACAAAAATATGATTTATTATTACTTACTGCAAGAGCGTTCTAGCTATAGGAGGCTCTTAAAATTCATCATGCTAATGAAACTAGCCTGTATAGTGGTTTTCATTACCTGCCTCAACGTTTCGGCATCGGTTTTCTCGCAAGAGAAGATTTCGCTCGATGTAAAGAAAACGAAGCTGGCCAAGGTATTACAGATTATCGAACAGCAAAGCAGTTACCATTTTGTGTATAGTTCTACTTATGTTCCCATTAATAAGGACGTAAGCATAACTGTAACCAATACACCTGTTACAGAAGTTTTATCGGCTATATTGAATAGAACCAACCTAAAATATTCAGTTTCCGATGGTGGATTAATTGTAATCAGTAGAAATAAAGATGTTCCCATTACCGGAACGGTAAAAGATCCGCTTGGCGGTGTTTTACCCGGCGCTACAGTTCGGGTTAAAGGTACCGGAGTGGGTACTTCTACAGATATCAATGGAAAATTTAGTTTGAATGCGCCTGAGAATGCCATTTTAGTAATTTCTTATGCAGGCTTCCAAACTAAAGAAGTAGCCATTGGTACGCAGGCCATTATCAATATTGTATTAACTGAAGATACCAAGCAGCTGAGTGAAGTTGTTGTTACCGCTTTAGGCATTAAAAAAGAACGCAGGGCTTTGGGCTACTCTGTAACACAGGTAGCAGGCGAAACCTTAACGCAGGCCAGAGAAAACAATGTTTTAAATTCCCTGGTAGGTAAAGTAGCTGGTTTGGATGTGAGTTCTACCTCGGGCGGTGCTGGTGCAGCAACAAGCGTAACCATTCGTGGCGTTTCCAGTTTAGGGCAAAGTAGTCAGCCACTATATGTTATTAATGGTGTTCCAATGGAAAGCGAGCCTGTTGGGCGTTTCAGTACCAATTCGGTAGGTAACTCTGGTGGGCAGTACGACAATGCGCCAGATAGGGGTGATGCAATTAGTAACCTGAACCCTGATGATATTGAAAGCATTTCTGTGTTAAAAGGTGCTGCAGCTGCCGCCTTGTATGGCTATCGTGCCAAAGCGGGTGTTATTTTAATCACGACCAAAAGCGGAAAAGGTAATAGCATCGAGTTTAACAGTAATTATGTTGGCGAGCAGGTAATGGATCGTACAGACTGGCAATATATTTATGGTCAGGGTACTAACGGACAAAAACCAGCTACACAACTGGCTGCAGCCTCTACCGGTGGTTCTAGCTGGGGTGCAAAGTTAGATGGCTCAAATGTAGTGCAATTTGACGGCGTTAGCAGACCTTACACCGCGCAGAAAGATAATATTGAAAACTTTTATAGAACCGGAAATACTTTTACCAATACCCTCGCATTGAATAAAACCTTTGAAGGAGGCGTAATCCGTGTTTCTGGGAGCGACTTACATAATAATTCAGTTGTACCCAATTCTGGCTTAAACAGACAAAATTTTACTTTATCAGCAACGCTGGATCCCATTAAAAGATTGGTAATTGATGCGCGTTTTAACTACATTTTAGAGCAGGCTAAAAATCGCCCGATGGTATCAGATGGTGCTGGAAATGCGAACTATAATGCTGCGTTTTTACCAACAAGTGTTAATATCAAGGATCTTGAGCCCTGGAAAGATGCAAAAGGGAATGAGATCCTTTACAATACCGGCAACCCATATGCTACCAATCCATGGTTTGCAGCTTATGAGTTTATTCACAATACCAAGAAAGAACGCCTGTTAAGTTCGGCCAATGCCAAATATACCTTTGACAACGGCTTGTTTTTACAAATGAGGGCAGGTAGAGATGCATATAATGAAACTTATCTTGGTGTAACACCTTCTGGTACAGCGTATGATCTGGATGGTGGCTTTACAGAACAACTCACGAATTTCTCTGATATTAATGTAGACGGTTTAATAGGCAAAAGCTTTAAAGTAGATGAAATTTCCATAACACCTAACATAGGTGCAAGTTACCGTCGTACAAAAGTTAATCAAACTACAAATCAGGGTGGCTCTTTCCAAATTCCTGGTGTTTATACCTTATCCAATACCGGAGGGAAAACGGTAAGCGTTACGCAAAGTGATCAGGAAGTTCAATCCATTTACGGAACATTGGAGGTTACCTATAAAGATATTTTGTACTTAACCGGTAGTGGCAGGAGCGACTGGTTTTCTACCCTGGCAACCCCGGGAAGAGACAATAAACTCAGTGTATTTTATCCGGCTGTAAGTGCTTCATTTGTATTTACTGAGCTTTGGAAACCATCATTCTTAAGCTTCGGTAAGTTAAGGGCCGGATATGCCGTGGTAGGGCAAGGTGCTTTACCTTTTAAAACACAACTGTACTATAATCTTAGAAGTGAAACCATTAATGGAAGCCCAATCGGAAACATTGTAAATCCATCTATCCCTAATCCAACCTTATTTGCATCAAAAGCAAAAGAGTTTGAGGTCGGTACAGAGATGCGGCTTTTCGGCGATCGCCTGAATTTAGATTTAACCTGGTACAATAAAAAATCCAGTGATGAAATCCTGGATGTACCTACTTCTACTACAACAGGATATAGTGGTGCAACATTGAATATCGGCGAATTACAAAATAAAGGTATTGAAGCCTTGGTTTCTGGTGTTATTTTGAAATCGAAAGACTTCAGCTGGACATCGAGCCTAAACGGTTCCTATAATGATAATAAGGTAATTACTTTAGCGCCTGGTACAGCTTCGCAATTATTAGCTACCTCAAGAAGTAATGTAGGTTTCTTACAAAATATAGCAGGCAAAGCTGCGGGTCAGGTAATGGCTTACGATTTTAAATATGATACCAATGGTAATATTCTTAAAGATGCTAACGGAGCACCAGAAAGAGGAGAATTAAAGTCTTATGGATCTGCTTATAGTAAATGGACAGCAGGTTGGAATAATGAATTCAGCTATAAAGGTGTAAATCTTTCTTTTCTGATTGATGGTAAATGGGGCGGTAAAATATTCTCTGCTACCGATTACTACGGATACATTTTTGGTTTACATCAGGCAACCTTAGAAAATCGTGATGCGCTGGGGATTAATGCTGCCAACTATTACTCTACTTATGCCAATAATGTTTCTAAACAATTCGTACAGGATGCCAGTTTCATCAAATTCAGGCAACTCGTGCTTGGCTATAGTTTCCCCGCTAAACTTTTCAATAATAAAATAAAGGGCTTAAACCTCAGCTTTGTGGGCCGCAACCTGTTCGTTTTAATGAAGAAAACGGATAATATAGACCCGGAGTCGAGTTACAATGCAACCTTACCAGGTATGGAGCTCGGTGGTGTTCCGCCAGTGCGCTCATACGGTTTAAATCTAAGTGTTAAGTTATAATCCTTTAAAACGAATTGAAAATGAAAACGATCATAAAATTATACGTACCACTTTTACTGTCAGGTCTTGTGCTGGCATCTGGTTGTACAAAAGACTTCGAAAAAATAAATACCGATCCGCAATCTGTTGGACAGGCTGAATATAATCCAAATTATCTTTTATCTACTGCGCAGCTCAATTATACAGGAAGTATCGACTTCGCTTACGAAACCTGGAGAGGAAACCTGATTTATGCATCCACCATGATGCAGGGTTTATCTTCTGTAATTAGTTACTGGGCCGGCGATAAATACATGCTTAATGAAGGGTACACAGCTGCATATTGGGAAAAAGCTTATCCGGATCAGGTTAAGTATGCAGCAGATTTGGTTGAATTTACCAAAGCTAAGCCAGAATACAACAATGTTTATCAGATGGGGCGCATCTGGAAAGCTTTAATCTTTCAAAGATTAACCGATTTGTATGGTGATGTTCCTTATTCAGAAGCAGGAAAGGGCTATTACACCGGAAATTTATACCCTAAATACGATTCGCAACAATCCATTTATACCGATTTACTGAAAGAGGTAGATGAGGCTACAAATGCACTGAATGCCAGTGGCGATGCCGTAACGGGCGATTTGGTATATGCCGGAGATATAGCGAAATGGAAACGTTTTGGTTATAGCTTAATGCTACGGATGGCCATGCGCTTAACCAAAGCTGATGCAACTTTAGCGCAAACTTACATCAATAAAGCGGTGGGTAAGACCATGATTGGCGATAGTGATAACGCATTTTTCAAACATGACGCAGGTGGTGGCCGCCCTACGCAAAACAGAAATGCACAGGTACTATTGGGTGATGGTGGTCAGGAAAATTTCTACACCAGATGGAGTTCAACATTTATCAATTACTTAAAAACCAATGCCGACCCTCGATTAAGTAAGGTAGCAGTCACTAAATTATACCTTACCGATGGAACTAAAACACAGAATCCGAATTACATTTCAACGGCAGCCGTGCAAAAAGGAATGCCTAACGGTAAAGATTTGAGCGGCATTGCAGGTAGAGATATTCGTCAGGACCCTTCATATACTGATTTCACCGATTATTCCTCGCCACATCCAGGTATGTTAAAAAGAGAGGGCAATACCTTTATTTTAACTTATGCAGAAACCGAACTGCTTTGGGCCGAAGCGGCACAACGATATGGCATTGGAGGTTCTGCAGCAACGCACTACAATGCAGGGGTAACTGCAGCCATGACTTATCTGTCTCAATATGATGCAGCAATGACAGTTAATCCGGCAGATGCTGCAAATTATTTGACTGCACATCCTTATGTGCCGGCAAATGGCTTAGATATGATTGCCATGCAATATTGGGCCCATACCATCACCATGCTCGATTTTTATGAATCCTGGTCGAACTGGAGAAGAACTGGTGTACCTGCATTGGTTCCAGTTGTATATCCGAACACCAATACCGGAGGTTCTATTCCCCGCCGTTTTCCTTACCCACTGGCAGAGGGTGTGTCTAATGCAGCCAATTACAAAGCTGCTTCAGGCGCTGTTCCGGGTGGAGATAAGTTGGTTGGAAAAGTATGGTGGGATAAATAATTTATAACTCGTCCCTGTTATCAAGGCCAGCATATTAAGTTATGTTGGCCTTTTTTTATGGAATTTGAGCAAATTTTAATTTTCATAAACAAACGTTTGTCTAGTGATTTCTCTATGCTATGGCCATTTGTTTCAAACGAAATTTTTCGTTGTGGCTTATTTAATACAAAAACAGATTTTGACCCGGTAAATACCTGTTTTTTATCACTTTTTCCACTCTCAGTGAGTGTGGTGACAAATAAGTTGATCAAACGTTTGCGCGTGTTTTTGTAATCTCTTTGTCAAAATACCCGCTTATCTTTAGCACAGCTAATTCGACTAACAAACTATTCCTTTATCTGAAACAACGTCTCCCTGTTAATCAGATTCGCTAAACAAACTAATCAACCTAATCAAATTTCTATGACCAAATTTTACATTCGAAAAATCGGTTTGCTCGCGGTTTTTCTGCTGGTTGTAACCGCTGTTTCAGCTCAGTTAAAAGTTACCGGTACGGTAAAGGGCGCAGACGATGGCCAGTCTTTGCCCGGTGTTTCTGTAAAAGTTAAAAGTGCAGCAACAACAGTAAGCACCGACGAAAAGGGCCGCTACACTATCAATGTACCCAACAATGCAACTTTAATCTTCAGCTATGTGGGCTACAAACTCAAAGAAGTTCCTGTTGGAACAAAAACTGAAATTAATGTGAGTTTAACTCCGGATCAACAATCCTTAACAGATGTTGTAGTAGTTGGGTATCAACAAGTAAAGCGGAAAAACTCTACTGCAGCTTTGGCAACAGTTACCAGCAAAGACATTGAAAACCTTCCGGCTGCGAGCGTAGATGTGTTATTGCAAGGTAAATTACCTGGAGTAAACGTACAAAACTTCACCGGCCAGCCAGGCGTAAGCACTTCGTTAATGGTAAGGGGAAATACCAGAATCATGTCTGCAGGAGAATTCGATGGAGATAGAGCATTTAGCAATCCGTTGTATGTAATTGATGGATTACCAGTTGCTGAAGATGAGGTGGAAGCCTTTACTCAAACTGGTACCAATTTCTTAACTTCTCTAAATCCTAACGACGTTGAATCGATAGATGTATTGAAGGATGCCTCTGCGGCAGCAATTTACGGATCCAGAGGGGCAAACGGAGTTATTTTAATCAAGACAAAGAGAGGAGTTGCAGGTGTTCCGAAGGTAAGTTTCAATACTTATTATGGAATGGTTAGACAGCCAAAGTTTTTAGAAACTGTAATTGGAGCTGAAGAACGGAGAAGAAAAATGGATTTGATCTACAATTATGCCAATGCTGCACAATTAAGGGATCGTGTTCCGATTATGTTAACCGATAGTTTAAACCCTTCGTTTAATAATAATAATAACTGGCAGGATTTATTCTATCAGAATGGTACAGTTTCCAATCAGGATTTGGCTGTTTCAGGAGGCTCAGAAAGATTTAATTATCGCGTGGGTGTAGGCCATTATGATGAAAAAGGGATAATTAAAGCTACAGGCTATGAGCGGTATTCGATCAATGCTAATCTTGGCGCTAATTTCAGCGAGAAGTTTCAGATGCAAACCTCTTTAAGATTAAGCAGAGGTTTAAGAATGGTGGGCAGGGTTAGACCTGAAGAGCAAGGTTATCGAAATGCATTTAAAATTAGTCCGGTAAGTATGCCATCTTCACTTTTTTATCTCTCTGAGCAAGATCGGCTTGATATTGAAGCCCCTTACGAATCAGTACGAAATAGTAATGCCGATAATAACATCAGTGCAGTAACAAAATTGACCTACAACATTGTTAAGAATTTATCTATCAATACTGAAGGAGCCATTAGCTACAGTTCATCGAAAAGAGACTTTTTTAGCCCCGCCAGAAGTGAATATAATGGAAGAGCTTATGCCTATTCGGGCTTTAGTGAAGGGTTAAAATATTTAATTACCAATACCCTCGTGTATAGCTTTAATATTAATGATACACACAACTTAAACTTTTTAGCTGGACAGGCATTTGAAAAAAGAGATAATCAATCCTTAAATGTATCAGGAGAAGGGGTGCCAAACGATAATATCAAGGTTGTTTCAGGCGTGGCACAAGGCGATTTATTTGGAAGCTCAGATCATTCTACATATGCTAAACTTTCGTTTTTTGGTAGTGCACATTACGATTATGAAGAAAAGTATTTGTTTGATTCTTACATCCGGGCTGATGCCTCATCTAGATTTGGCCGTGATAACCGTTGGGCTATTTTCCCTTCATTCTCTGCAGCGTGGATAGCGTCTGAAGAAAATTTCATGAAAAACGTTAGCTGGATAGACTTCGCAAAACTTAGATTTAGCTGGGGCTTGAGTGGTGACGAGGCTAGCATTGGAGATAATGACCGTTACAATAGCTTTGCACTAGGTAATGCTAATTATGGTGGAAGTAGTGCAGGCACCTATGGAGGTGTTCCTGTAATTTATCCGAATTTTAACCGCTTAACCAATAATAACCTTACCTGGGAGCAATCAGATCAAACTAATATTGGGGTGGATTTGGAGTTCTTTAAACGCAGAATCAGCTTTACGGCAGATGCCTATGTACGAAATACTACAGGTCAAATGCTTAAAGTTTTGGTTCCTGAAACTTCGGGATATAGCACTTCATTAAGTAATGCCGCCGGGGTACGCAACTCAGGATTAGAATTCCAGATTTCTGGACGAGTATTCAAACCCGAATCGGCATTCCAATGGACACCTTCAATCAATATTTCATTTAACAGCAATATGGTTACTGCATTACCTAATGGTAATCGCGATTTATATAGCAATGGAACTATTTACGTTGTTGGAAAGCCATTAAATATGTACCAAATGTATATTACCGATGGTGTAATCAACTCTATTAGTGATCTTTTAGTTAACCCTTACACTGGTCAGGTAGGTAGCACAAAGTGGGGAACCCTTATTCTGGGCATGCCGAAATGGCGCGATATCACCGGAGATTATAAAATATCTGATAACAATGGAGAAAATGATATAACTTTCTATGGCGATCCAAATCCGAAAGCTACGGGAGGTATAAACAACTCCTTCAGGTATAAAAATTTCTCGTTATCTGTTTTCACAACCTTCACGTTGGGCAGAACAATTGTAAACAATACACTTGCACAGCGATTATCTAATGGATTATTCTATGGTAACCCAGAAGATTTAGCCCGCGCATCTATTGGAGATTACGAACAATACGACTACTGGAGGAAAGCAGGAGACAATGCAACCTTCCCTGCATTAAATCCATTTTCAGGCCTTTATGTATTTAGAAGCGATCAAACCTTTTATGTAGAACCAGGATGGTATTTCAGAATCAAGAACGTGAATTTAGGCTATGACTTTACACCTCAGAATTATCCATGGATGCGTAAAGTAAAACTCAATAGAATGAAATTATATGCGATGGTGGATAACCTGGCCATGTTCCAGAAATTCTCTGGTATTGATGCTGAAGCAGTAAATGCTCAAGGTTACGATTTTGGTGATGGATATCCTATTCCAAGGAAATATACCTTTGGTCTTCAAGTAGAATTTTAAAATTTAAGCAGATGAAAACAAGAAACAAAAATACAAAAAGTAGTTTGCTGGTCATGGCACTTCTACTTCTTATACTCATTGCTCCATCTTGCAAGAAAGCGCTGGATAATGAACTTGATAATGCAACTTATGATGATAAATTCTGGAAAACAGAGTCAGATGCTCAGGGTGCAATTAATGGCGCATATGCGCTGCTAAGAACCAGTTTATATACCGATAACGCCTTCTTTATTTGGGGTGATTTGCCTTACGGGGAATTCAAGACTGATGATACCAACATGCAAGGCCCATATGTAAGTGGAGGGCTAAATGCAGTTTATTATAGAGAGCAGGGCGCTCACAACTGGACAAATTGGTATAAAGTAATTAATGTATGTAACCTGGTAATTGATAAGGTTCCCGCCATCTCTGATGCAGCCTTTGCTGGTGGTAACAGTGCTAAAAATTATATCGTTGGAGAAGCTTATTTCTTAAGAGGACTCTGTTATTTTTATCTGGCCAGGGTATGGGGGGATGTTCCACTTCAAAACGAGCCTATTTATACTGCTGAACAAATCAAGTTATTAGGTCAGTCTCCTGAAGAAACCATTATTGCACAAGTTATTAGCGATGCTTCAAAGGCGTCAAGCAGACTCACGTTTGAAGGTACCAATCAATATTCACGTATCAGAGCAAATAAAGGTGCTGCATTAGGCTTATTAGCCCACGTTAATGCCTGGAAACATGATTATGCTAAGACCCTGTTGTATACAGATTCTATCATTAGCAGAGCAGATACCTACGGTTTGGAAACAACCGATAATATCAGGATGCCATTTAAAAATACTACTTCTAAAGAAAATATTTTTGTTATTCCATCCTCAAACGCAAATAAAGAGGCGTATTTTGATAGTAGCATTGGCTTCAGAACATTAATGGAACCTTATCTGCCTAATTACCTAAGTAAACCATTATTTTATGTGAATAGTGATTTTCTGTTTAACATTTATCCCAATGCGGCTGATATCAGATTATCAAAGTTTTATGGATATAGTAGCAGTGCTGATATCGATCTTCTGATTAAATATAGTGACGTGGGTTTCAAAACCCCAACAGAACCTTACATCGAAAGCAATTTGATTATTTATCGTTTGGCAGATATGTATTTACTAAAAGCCGAAGCATTAAATGCATTAAGCAGAGACCCAGAGGCACAAAATGCATTAAATGTGGTAAGGGTAAGGGCAAATACTGGCAACAGTACTGCAATAGGCAATCTTTTGAAAATTGACATCATGAACGAACGTGTTAGAGAACTGGCAGGAGAGGGACAGAACTTTTTTGATGGCGTGAGAATGAATAGAAATCCAATATGGATGACAGACGCACGCAAAGCATTAAAAGGTTGGAGATGGCCAATCATTAACAGTATTCTACAAAATAACAACTTGATTAATCAAACAGAGTATTGGAAAGGTAAATACTAAACTTAAACAAGATGAAAAGATATATTTATACAGTTTTTGCAGTCTTAATGGCGCTCGCCAGCTGTAAAAAGGGAGATGGAATAATAGATGGAGGGTTGAGTAATCCAAAGGTGAACATGACCACCTATGATTTCCTTAAAACTCATCCCCGAAAAATGTTCGATACCACTTTAATGGTTATCGATAAAGCCGGATTAAAAGATATCATCAACGGCGATGTTACCTTTTTTGTCCCTAACAACTATTCGATTAATAACTTCCTGAATATTAAAAGAGATGAAGCCAGGCAAGTAGATGAAAATAAAAAATACACTTTAGATTCACTGTTCAAATACTTCACGCCGAAAATGCTTCGTGATTCGTTAGGAATCTATGTTTTTCAAGGGAAAACCTCTTATGGACAACTCACAGAAGATGGACAGATTTTTCATCCTGTTGTTTCTCCAACTGAAAACTTCGTAATTGCTTATACTAAAACCACAGGCTATTTGGTTGATGGTATCATCACCACAAATGCAAGATTGGTTTATTTTACAAGAGTAATCGGAGACCGGGATGTTATGGTTGGTGGGCAAATGCAGGATCCAACAGGAGATGAGGCGCTTTTGGATAGAACGGCAGTCTGTCAGACTTCGGGTATAGAAACAACGAATGGCGTTGTGCACGTATTAAGTAATTCACACCCTTGGACCTTTAAGGTTAAAGACTTTTAATTCATCGAGTGATGATTAACATCATTGCCATAAAAAACAAACTGATGAAAAAGATATATTTATTTGGAGGCATGATTTGCCTTATTGTTGCAGCATTATGCTTTAATGCCTGTAAAAAAGTTAAAGAAGGTTTTCTAAGCGATTACTTAAGATATTCCTCCAACCCACTAAGGGTAAATGCAGGATCTTTTTACCTTTCGCAAGGGTTAATTCCAGATGCCTCAACACCTCCCTTTAAAGTTACTTTGCTAAATGTAAGAAGTAAAGCAACAGGAAAACGGGCAGAAGAGTTTTTTACACAATACAATGTAGACATCTGGAAATTACCCTACGATCCTAGAACCGATACTACTTTGGCTTTGATCAATGCGAAAAGATCAACGGTTAAGAAAACACCTTTTGAAATTAACCCTGTAAGCGGTCAAATGGTATTTAATGAGGCAACAAACAATATCCCCCCGGGCGAATACCTCCTGGATCTTGAAGTGGAAAATCCTAATGGCGCAAAAACTTATACAGGCATTTGTACTATTATTCTTTCTCCTCAGGTAGAATATGAATATATAAATGCACCATATGCCTTGGCTGTAGAGGCCAATAGCGAAACCGCAGTAAGATTTGCTTATGATGCTGATTGGATTGACGCTGCAACAGGACGCTCTACCACAGCATGGTTAAAAATCAGAAGAATTGCCGATTCGCCAAACCAGGTTGCCTTAAAGTTTGTGGATAAGAACGGGGCATTAATAGCTCCTTCAGAATACAAGCTCAGACCAAGTGGAAACAGCTATCTGAAAACCTTGGCAACATTTGCTTATAAAACAACCGTTACAGACACAGCAGTATTGTACGACTACGCAACAACTCCTTTTCCTGCACTGTACTGGGATAGCCAGAGCAATGGAATCAATTGTTATTATAGAATTAATGCCAACAACATTGCCTCTATTGATACAGCAACTGCTGGACTTTGGAATCCACCTAATGATTTACCTTATGGAACCTGGAGTAAAAGACCGGTAAAGTTAAACGTAAGGTTTAATACACGGATCAACAGGCCTGGAAAGTATCTTTATGAGGTGATACTAAAAGCCACAAAAAAGAATAATTAAGTATTAATCTCCTAAAATTAAAACCTTAAACAATACAGTTATCTAAGTAGCGGGTGAGCGATCATCCGCAAAATTTCCCTTTTAATCTGAGGCCAATGTATTCAATTATATTGGCCTTCTTTTATGGTCATTGAGCATAATTTCAGGCAAATATTTTCTCGCATTTAACGCTTTTATCACTTGAACGATCAAATAACAGGTTTTTTCTAAAATTTGTCTGCTTATTTTTACAGGCACTTCCAAATTCCCAGATTTCCAGCACAATTATCATAGCTAATAATCATCTGTATATTAGTTAATAAATTGTTTAATAAGGCCCTAAAGTGTTAGGGATCAATTAATCAAGTATTCAACTCAAACTGAACAATTGTGAAAAAACACCTCAAGTTATTGATCTTGGTATTGATTACCAGCACTACTACAATGGCAAATGATATTGTTTTTTATGTTTCCACAACAGGCAACGATAAAAATGTGGGATCTAAAGATCAGCCTTTCGCAACTTGGGAAAGAGCCAGGAGAGCTGTACGGTTGGTGCCAAAATCAAAACAGATCTTTGTTTTTTTTAGAAAAGGTACTTACTATTTAGAAAATACAGTGGTTTTGGGTCATGATGATTCGGGTACCAAAACACATCCGGTAACTTATGCTGCATACCCGGGGGAAAATGTAATTATTTCTGGAGCAGAGAAGCTAACTCAGCTAAAGTGGAAGCCATGGAAAAATGGAATTTACGAGGCTGAGGTAATCACAAAAAAAGATTTCGATCAGGTATTTGTTAACGGATTCAGAAAACCAAGAGCCCGATTTCCGAATTATGATTATGAAAATCCTTTACGTTCAGGAAAAGGATACCTGCACGTTACCGCCGGGTCCAATGCACGATATGATACCTGGCTTTCTTACGATAGTGTACTATTTTCCAAAAAAAACTGGTCAAATCCTACCACAGGAATAGTACACGCTTTTCAAAGTAACAATTGGGGAAATATGCAATATCAGATTTCTGGTATCAGCCGCAGTCAAAATAAAATCTTATTGGGAAAGGGGGGCTGGCAGTTGCAGCGGAATGGCGGAATTGGAGAGGCACGCGGGGAAAGTTCACCATTTTTTGTTGAAAATATTTTCGAAGAACTTGACCAGCCTGGCGAATGGTATTTTGATCGTTTGACAAAAAAGCTCTTCTATTACCCTTTGCCGGAAGAAAGTCTTTCTCAAATTACCGTTGAGGTGGCTGTGCTAAAAGACCTTGTTCAAATTATAGGAACAAAAGATTCTCCAGTATCGTTTGTCAATTTAAAGGGCCTGAAGTTTAAGCATGCTAAAACCACATTTATGGAAAAATATGAGCCCATGTCAAGAGGTGATTGGGCAATCCATAGAAGGGGTACTGTTTTTATGGAAAACACGCAAAACATGTCTGTAGAAGATTGTGGCTTTGAGTATTTGGGGGGCAATGCAATTTTTGTGAGCAAATTTAACAGACAAGCGTCTATAAAAGGGTGTAATTTTCAGCACATTGGAGAAAGTGCAGTTTGTTTCGTTGGAGATCCGAAAGCAGTGAGGGGATATCTTACCTGGGATGACCTTGATATTTATAAAAAGAAATGGAACCTTGACTCTGTAAAAACCGACTTGAAGGCAGGTCCAAAGTCAAATAATTATCCGGCAGATTGTGTAGTAGAAAACTGTAAAGCCTTTGAACTTGGCGATTTTGGTAAACAAGTGGCAGGGGTATTTATATCCATGAGTGAAAGAATTACAGTGCGTCATTGTTCTGTTTACGACGTACCCAGGGCAGGTATCTGCATCAACGACGGCACCTGGGGTGGGCATTTGATAGAACATAACGATATCTGGAATACAGTTAGAGAAACAGGAGAACACGGGCCTTTTAACGCATGGGGACGCGAACGATTTTGGCTAGGTCCATGGGGGGGAAATCAGATGATCAAAGATTATGTTTACTTAGATGCAGTTAAGCCAACCATTGTTAGAAATAACAGAATTTCAAATATGAGTAAATCTATTAGTGCGGGTAACTGGACAATAGATCTCGATGATGGGTCTTCTAATTATCAGATATACAATAATTTGAGTTTAGGCTCCACTTTAAAGCTAAGGGATGGATATTATCGTAAAGTCTGGAATAATATTTTTATCGGGCCAGTACCCATTGGGTGGCATGTTTGGCCCGAATCATCAGAAGATGAGTTTCACCACAATATAGTTACTATTGCTGGTCAGGTACCAGGTACTAATGAGGGCACAACTGTTTTCTTTAAACCAATAGGGATGCCAAAAGAGTCACATTGGAGCAACCGTATAGATAGTAATATTTATTACAATTTAAATACATCTGCGGGTCAGATTACTGTCGATAAAACATTGGATGAGTGGAGGAAAATGGGCTACGATGAACACTCATCATTTGATGACGATCCTTTATTTATTGATCCCAAAAATGGAGATTATCGAATCAATGAACATACTAAAGTAAGTCGTTTAGGATTTAAAAACTTTCCAATGGATCAGTTTGGACACACCATGACGCGATCAAATGTGAAAAGTAAATCCTTTAAAAAAATGCTTCAAATTGTACTCTTGCCTGATACAAGAGGTACAGAGATAAGATATACCCTGGATGGTACTGAACCAAATTTAAGGAGTGAAAAGTATCTTTCACCCATAAAAATAGAAAAGTCACTTACCTTAAAAGCTCAAACTTTTAATAAAGGTTTAGCGATGGGTTATTCCTTGACAGAAACATACCTGCGTGATGATAGCGCCGAAGATCCAACATGGCTGGCTAAATTAATATCACCAAACAGCAGAACGGAAAGGGCTGCAACAGTCAATAAAGTTGTTGATAAAACTGCGAAGTGGCTAGAGAATACGGTAGTAAACATTACCGATGGCGATTTAATAGATGCTACCGGAGGATTTGAGTCAGGAGCTTATTTATTAGATGTAGACTCAAAAGGAATTGTTTTCGGATGGGGGTTAAGAAACCGCGACATTATTATTGGGCTAAATAATCAGGTAATTAAGAATAAAGAACAGCTTTTGAATTTGAAGTTTTCAGTTTCAGATATTAAAATCATTACCATTAGAAGGGGGTATGAAAAAATAGTAATTAAAATTGATAAATAACCTCCAGTATTGGGGATTTATGGCACAGTAGCAGAATTACGTACTGAATGGAAGTTTCTGGCACTCCCTTTCCAAATGTAGTTCAGCGAAGCAGGGTTATGGTAACATTTATACTGCGGTTTTTGATAAACGCTACTTTAATTTGATATTTAGTTATCAAACTAACTTAAATGAAATTAAAATTTTTACTCTTCCCTTTATTAATTGCCAGCACCGTAATACAGGCACAACAAACACCTGGAAGAAACGCCGGTAAAGAAACCATAACTACTACACAGGTAACTGTGAAAGACGAGCCGAAATCTGTTGCAAATGAAAGGGCTATAAAAGTAGAAAGCAGTGTCATCACCAATCACAATGTAAATATAAATGGGAAAGCCATTCCGTACAAAGCTACAACAGGCACATTGCCTGTTTGGGACGATGAAGGTAAACCTATTGCCGGACTATTTTATACTTATTATGAACGTAGCGATGTACAAAATCGCGATAAAAGGCCTCTTGTAATTTCATTTAACGGCGGTCCGGGATCTGCATCGGTATGGATGCACATTGCTTACACGGGGCCGGTAGTGCTTAACATAGACGACGAGGGCTACCCGGTGCAGCCGTATGGATATAAGGAAAACCCATATTCCATTTTGGATGTAGCTGATATCGTATATGTTGATCCCGTAAATACCGGCTACTCAAGAGCTACCGGTAAAGATGTGCCTAAGGAGAAATTCTTCGGTGTAAAAGCAGATATTAAATATCTTGCCGAATGGATTAACACTTTTGTAACCCGCAACAATCGTTGGGCTTCACCAAAATTCCTGATTGGAGAAAGCTATGGAACTACCCGCGTATCTGGCTTGGCATTAGAACTGCAAAATAATCAGTGGATGTACCTGAATGGAGTAGTACTGGTTTCTCCAACTGAGTTGGGTATCGAAAGAAGCGGACCCGTTGATGCCGCTTTAAGGCTTCCTTACTTCGCTGCTACCGCCTGGTATCATAAAGCATTGCCAGCGGATTTACAAAGCAAAGATTTGACCACTATGTTACCCGAAGTAGAGCAATTTACTATTGACGAATTGATCCCCGCCATCTCGCATGGAGCCATGCTAAATGCTGAAAAGAAAAAGGCAATAGCAGCTAAAATGGCCCGTTACTCTGGTTTATCCGAAAAGGTTATTTTGAGTTACAACTTAAATGTGCCAACGGATTTTTTCTGGAAAGAACTTTTAAGAGACAAGGGTTTTACCGTGGGCAGATTGGATTCCCGCTATCGTGGTGTTGATAAAATGGCGGCAGGAGAGGGGCCAGATTATAATGCAGAGCTTACTTCCTGGTTGCATTCGTTCACCCCAGCCATCAATATGTATATCCGTAATGAATTGAATTACAAAACTGACCTCAAATATAATATGTTCGGACCCGTACACCCATGGGATAGATCCGGAGATAATACAGGGGATAATTTACGTCAGGCAATGGCGCAAAATCCTTTTCTTCATTTGTTGGTTCAATCTGGATATTATGATGGAGCTTGTGATTATTTCAATGCTAAATACAACATGTGGCAATTAGATGCTGCCGGCAAACTCCAGGATCGTATGACCTGGGAAGGTTATCGCAGCGGACACATGATGTATCTACGTAAAGACGATCTCAAAACAGCCAATAATCATATCCGTGACTTTATCTTAAAAGCATTACCTAAACCAGGAGAATCGGCTAAGTTTTAGATTCGCTTTTAAGTTTTTTTATTTTAACCACCTTTGGCATCTCAGACACCTAAGGTGGTTTGCTTTTATACCTTTTCTTTGCTCCCTGTTCCTTGCCCTTTGCTCCTTGTTCTTTACTAAGTACTGTAAACTAAAAATATTTACTATTTTTGTGGTTCAATTATGCAGCAGATAAAAACATCATTCGATTTCGAAAAGCCAATTGCAGATTTAGTTCAGCAAATGGAAAAGGTTAAACAAGTTGCCGAAAAAACAAAGGTAGATATGTCTGCCACTTTAGAAGAACTTGACGGTAAGTTAGAAGAAACAACCAAAAACTTATATAATAACCTTACGGGCTGGAATAAAGTTCAAATGAGCCGCCACCCCGATCGTCCGCAAACTTTAGATTATATCAACATGATCTGCGATGATTTCATCGAACTACATGGAGATAGAACGGTTAAAGATGATAAGGCCATTATTGGCGGTTTTGCTACCTTAAACGGGCAAACTGTTATGGTTATTGGCCACCAGAAAGGCAAAAATACCAAAGAACGTCAGTTCCGTAATTTTGGTATGGCTAACCCTGAAGGATACCGCAAGGCATTACGTTTGATGCGTTTGGCAGAGAAATTTAATAAACCAGTAGTTTCTTTTATCGACACTATGGGCGCATATCCTGGCTTGGAAGCCGAAGAGCGCGGTCAAGGTGAGGCAATTGCCAGAAACTTGCTTGAAATGTCTGTGCTTCGTGTGCCTATTATTTGTATCGTAGTGGGTGAGGGTGCCTCAGGAGGTGCTTTAGGTATCGGGATTGGCGATAAGGTTTATATGCTGGAGCATACCTGGTATTCGGTAATTTCTCCTGAATCCTGCTCTTCTATCTTGTGGAGAAGCTGGGACTTTAAAGAAAAAGCAGCAGAATGCTTAAAATTAACTTCTGAAGATATGTTTGGAAACAAACTTATAGATGGTATTATTCCGGAGCCGCTTGGTGGAGCACATCAGGATCCAGAGTTAATGGGACAAACTTTAAAAGAATACCTGATTAAAGATCTGGCTGCATTAAGCAAAATTAAAACCGATAAACTCATTGAGCAAAGAATAGATAAGTTCTGCGCAATGGGTGTTGTTAACGAATAAGATTAACTAACTTATATTCATTGAATCCCATTCGGCAATCGCTGAATGGGATTTTTTTGTGCTGATCAGCATGCTGAGGATGGGCCATTAAACAAGCTTTAGATGATGTTTCCTGACCTGTAACGCAGTAGAAACCTATTCAGTAAACAAGTTCAACAGTGAGTTCAACTTTATATAAGGATGTAGTTATAGCACAGTCCTCAGGCAAAATTCACGCTTTCAATCCTTCAACACTCAGTCATTAAATAAAAAAAGGGATGCAATTTTTGCATCCCTTTTTTGTTATCAGTATTTCAACTATTGCGGTTGTTGTTGTCCGAAATACATCGAAAAGCGACTCTCCAATCCATTGAAGATATTTTGTAGTGATGTACTCACCTTATCCTGTCCGGCAGCCTTAGAAGTTTTGATCATGCGGTCTAAATAATATAACGCTGTCTGAACATTTTGCGTGCCAGTTAAGCTTCCTTTAGATTGTGAAACATCAGCAAGGTAAGTAAGTTCCTTGTTGATATAAATACCTGATTTATTCAGGATATCATTCGCTTTAGCCGTTTCTCCTAATTTATAAAGGTTTTCTGCGATATAGTATTTTACAACTACTGTACGGATACCAAAGAATTTATCAGGCATTACTTCAAAATACTTATCCATTACTTTTTTGGCTTCCGCAGTTTTACCTTCTTTAATCAGGCTTCCTGATAAGTTGCTGAAAATGTTGGTGAAGATAAAAGTATCATCAGACGACTGAGGATCTAAATAAGTAGCCGTTTTCATATTCCCCCATTTAAACTTCGTCATTACATTATTGTACAGTACCGGAGTGTTTAAAAGCTCTGTTCTTTCTTCAGTCGCTGTAGTGTCGGCTTTTAAAGGCAATAAGCGCATGGCCAGCCCTTCGCTATATAAATACTTGTCTAAGCCATTGTATTGCTCAGAAGGAACTGTAGAAGCAAAATAGATAGGGCGTTTCCAGTTATTATGCGCTAAAATATCAAACATGGCCAATGTACCTTTTGTTACATAACCTTTGTTGAAAGTCCAGGTCATCTCCGGGGCTATCTTCGAAGCATCTGCGGCAGCAACAGTACCTGTACTCAATACTTGCTGTGGATTAATGGTGATTTTAAAGTTTTTAGTTGGTAAGAAGTTGGATTTTGTACCATCTTGCATAGCTACTTTATCGCCATCATCATTAGATAATAATAAATCTACTATGTTTTTAAGTTCTACATTACCTGCAATCTTATAATCATCGTAAGGTAAAACGTCTCTCTCTCCCTGTACATATTGTTCGGGCTTCATTGTTATTGGTAATGGCTCGGATTCGTTTTGTTTCTGTCTTAATCCATTGATATACCAATCTGTATCAAATAAACTTAAATTCACAATCCGAACATCCGGACGAACATTCTCAACTTCCTGAATATACCACAGCGGGTAGGTGTCGTTATCACCATAGGTGAATAAGATGGCATTTGGTGCACAAGATTGAAGGTAATCCAGGGCAATATCATGTGCAACTAATTTGGTAGAACGATCGTGATCGTCCCAACCTTGCTCCGCCATAATTACTGGGGCTGCAAGCAAACCAACAACTGTAGCAACAACAGCGCCGGTAGTAGGTGTGAGTTTTTTAAGTATCCACTCCCGGATAGCAAGCACACCTAAACCAATCCATATGGCAAAGGCATAGAACGAGCCTACATAGGCATAATCCCTTTCCCGGGGCTCTAATGGTTTTTGGTTTAAGTAAAGCACAATGGCAATACCGGTGAAGAAGAACAGAAGTGCCACAACACCTGCATCCTTCTGGTTACGCATAAAGTGCCAGATTGCACCAATTACGCCTAAAATTAATGGTAAAAAGAAAAACCTGTTGTATGCTTTATTGTCAATGGTTGATGGAGGTAAATGACTTTGATCGCCCATGCGCAGTTGATCCACAGCCTTAATTCCACTGATCCATTCACCCTCAAATCCACTTCCTTGTCCTTGTTCATCGTTCTGGCGACCTGCAAAGTTCCAAAGGAAATAACGCATATACATGTAGCCAATTTGATAAGAAGCCAGGAAGCCAACATTATCTACCAGATTTGGTTTTTTGCTTTCATCCAAATGCATCCACTCCCGGTAAAATTCAGCGTGTCTTTGGTCATCGCTGTACATACGTGGAAGTAATGTATTGTCGCTGTACTCATAATCATTTTTCTTGCCAGCAACTTCATATTTTTCAGCACCTTTTCTCCAGAGTGTTTTACCTTCAGTTACACCTGTTCTTTGCGAATTATAGTTCGGGCCGAATAATAATGGCCTGTCGCCATATTGCTCACGGTTAAGGTAGCTTAAAAAAGAGAAAGCATCTTTTGGTGCGCTGTTATTTAAGTTAGGGTCTGCTTTTGCCCTGATAATAATCATGGAGAAAGAAGCATAACCGAAAATAATTAATACAGTAGAAATTAAACCCAGGTTTAACAAACGCTTTTGGTGTTTAATAGAATATTTAATTCCCCAAATAAATCCTGCAATAACAAGGATGGCGAAGAATAATACGCCGGTTCCGAAACCTAAACCCAGGGTATTTACAAAGAACAAATCAAAGTAAGCACCAAACGATACCAGATATTGAATGATACCATATTGGATAACACCTAAAATTAATATACCTACCAATAAAGTTTTAAAAACACCCGAAGAAGTTGCCTGTTTCGTTCTTTTAAAGTAGTAAACGAAGGCAATTGCAGGGATAGTTAATAAGTTTAGTAAGTGGATACCGATGGATAAACCCATGATATAGGCAATAAACAATAACCAACGATCTGCTTTTGGTTCATCGGCATGGGCTTCCCATTTTAAGATGGCCCAAAAAACGATAGCTGTGAATAAAGATGATTGTGCGTAAACCTCAGATTCTACTGCCGAAAACCAAAAACTATCTGAGAAAGTATAAGCTAAAGCACCAACAGCACCTGCACCCATAATACTGATTAAAGTGCCCGTGCTAATTACTTCTCCAGCCTTAACTAAGGTTTTCTTAGCCAAAGCGGTAATGGTCCAGAATAAGAATAAAATAGTTGCTGCACTGGAAATGGCAGAACCAATGTTCATCCAGTAAGCAATTTTAGTGGTATCACCAAGCGCAAAAATAGAGAAGAAGCGTTGTAACATTAAAAACAACGGTGCTCCCGGTTGGTGAACTACCTGCATTCTGAAAGCGGAAGCAATAAACTCGCCGCAATCCCAGAAACTAGCCGAGGGCTCCAGGGTCAAAACGTAAGTTATTGTAGCAACTAAAAAGCAGATCCAGCCTACTATATTATTAACTTTTGAATAATTCATTGGTTTATGATAATGATAATTAAATGTGTTTTAACATAAAAATGCTGCCGAAATTAACTATTCTAGTCGATAAAATGGGTAAATTTTTCGATTGATTTAACAAAATTTAACGGGTTTTGAAGCTTAAACAGCAATGAGCATTCCCAAAAAACAACAAACCCGGGTAAAATCTAAACTTCTGCCCGGGTTTATCCCTTAATTTTGTTAGCCGTTTACAAAAGGACTAAACCGCGATAACAGCTCGTTATACTGTTTTTCAAGCCTTTTGCTCAATTCTGGTTGCTTATAATTTTGGGTAAGCACAACCAGCTGACCTAAAAAACGCATATAGAATTGTACCTCTCGCTCAGAAGCCAAATGGTTTTTGCTTATGGAAACATCAGCAAGATAAGTTAGCTCTTTACCCATATAGTCTGCTGATTTATGAATTAACTGGTTGGCTCGTTGCACATCATTTAATCGATATAGATTTTCAGTTAGAAAAAACGTGCTTGCCAGTTGATACATGCTTTGGAAGCGATTCGGAATCACTTCGAAATAACGATCGGCAACCTTTTTCCCCTCAGTAAATTTCCCTTCACTGATCAGTTTAGCAAGCAGGCTGTTAAACATGTTGGCAAACATATTGGCATCATCAGCCGATTGGCGGTCTAAATAATTGGCATTCTTGATGTTCCCATATTCATATAGGCTCATAAGATTATTGTAAAGCGGCTTTACATTCACTAATTCCTGTTGTTGCTCATCGCTTACTTCAGGTTTTAATGGCAAAAGTCTTAGATTCAGTCCCTCAGAATAAAGGTATTTGTCTAGTCCGATATACTGTGAAGTAGGCATAGCATTACTGAAATAAATAGGTCTTTTCCAATTATTATTGGCCAGGATATCAAAAAGTGCAAGCGTACCTTTAGTAACATAATCCTCATTGTAGGTCCACTCCATCGTTTTGGCAATTTTGCCTGCATCTTCAAGCGGTACCGTTCCTGTATCCAGTACTTCTTTTGCATTAACCGATATTTTGAGGTTTTTGGTAGGCAATACATTGTATTTTGAGCCATCACTCATGGTCACTTTATCTTCATCATGATCGGATAGTAATACATCAACGATTTCTTTCAGTTCAATTGATTGTGCAATTTTATAGTCCTGATAATACATGATATCTCTTGTGCCAGCAACATATTGACCTGGTTTCAATGTTAAGGGGAGGGGAGCCGAGTCATTCGATTTCTTAAGCATACCATCAATATACCAGTCGGCCGTAAATAGACTCAGGTTAACTATTCTCACATCCGGACGAACATGCTCAACCTCTTGTGCATACCACAGCGGAAAAGTATCATTATCGCCATAGGTAAATAAAATTGCATTCGGAGCGCAAGATTTAAGATAGTTGATGGAAATGTCCCGTGCTAAATGACTTTCGGATCTATCATGGTCATCCCATCCCTGTTGAAGCATGATAACTGGTGCAGCAAGGGCAATAACGGATGCAAATATACTGGCACTTAAAGGGCTTAACTTTTTAAATATCCAGTCTTTAAGTCCGAAAACACCCAAGCCTATCCAAATGGCAAAAGTATAAAAGGAGCCAACATAGGCATAGTCTCTTTCCCGTGGTTCATTAGGAACAGAATTGAGGTAAACAACAATGGCAACCCCGGTAAAAATAAATAGTAAGGCCAGTACTCCGGCATCTTTCTGATTACGTTTAAAATGCCAAACTACACCAATCAGGCCAATAATGAGCGGTAAGAAGAAAAATCGATTGTAAGCTTTATTTTCAGTAATGGAAGGAGGAAGGTTTTCCTGGTTACCCAGATGGAGGCTATCGATGGGTTTTACTCCGCTAAGCCAGGCACCTCGGCTGCCTCCGTGCTGTCCATCCCGATTGTCCTGTCTGCCTACAAAATTCCACATAAAATAGCGCATGTACATCTGCCCAACCTGAAAAGAAAACATGTAATTCAGGTTATCTATTAAAGAGGGTTTATGATTATCATCAAAACCCATCCAGCTTTTATAAAAATCAACATGCTCAGCTTTATCGCTGTACATGCGGGGAGCCAATGTTTTATCCCGATACACGTAATCAGATTTTGTTCCCGCCGATTCGTATTGAGTTTCGCCCTTTCGGTAAAGTTTTCCTGTTTCTTTAATATCTATCTTTTCAGAATTGAAGTTTTCTCCAAATAGCAAAGGCCTGTCGCCATATTGAGAACGGTTAACATAACTTAAAAAGTTAAATGCATTTTCCGGATCAGTATTGTTGAGATTGGGTTTTGCATGGGCTCGTATAATTAACAGCGCAAACGAGCTGTAGCCAAACACGAGGAGTACAATGAAGAGAAAGGAAAGTTGCAGTGGTCTGTTTCGCTTAAGAACAGCATACCGGAGCCCATAGGTTAACCCTCCAATAATCAAAACTGCAAAGCATAAAATCCCGGACCCAAAGCTTAACCCCACCGTATTGACAAAGAAAAAGTCAAATTTGGCAGCAAAAGAAATAAGGTATTGAATGATTCCGAACTGGACGAAAGCCAGTACAGCTATCGCGATTATAAAGATTTTCAGGGTGCTTTGCCAGCTAGGCGCAATTGCTTTTTTGAAATAATAGATAAAAATAACTGCGGGTATAGCCAACAAATTAAGCAGGTGAACACCGATGGAAAGCCCAATCATATAGGCTACAAAAAGTAACCAACGGTCAGATCTCGGCTCATCGGCAACGGTTTCCCATTTCAGTATTCCCCAAATTACAATGGCTGTGCAAAGTGACGACATGGCGTATACTTCGGCCTCAACCGCAGAAAACCAAAAACTATCAGAAAAGGCAAAAGCCAGCGCACCTACAAGGCCTGCTCCTATAATGCTGATACTTTTAGACAGGCCAATCTCAGTTTCTGATTTCGCAACAATTTTTCTGGACAAGGCCGTGATGGTCCAAAAAAGAAACATAATCGTTGCTGCACTTGCCAATGCAGAGGATAAATTCATGAAATAGGCAACAAGGCTGGAGTTGCCCAAAGCCAGTGTAGAAAATAGCTTTTGCACCATAGAAACAATCGGCGCTCCTGGTTGATGCACTACCTGCATTTTATAAGCTGAAGCAATAAATTCTCCGCAATCCCAAAAGCTTACTGTGCGGTCTAAAGTGAGGATGTACGTTGTTGCAGCAATAAAAAAGCATGCCCAACCAGTCAGGGTATTGATTTTGGAGTATTTCATAGTGATTTTTTTCTGATTGATTGTAAAAGAGTTATCGGTTTTTTAAACTAAAATGTCGTAGAAAAAAAGAAAAAGTTGCACGGTATTTAATCATTTTTCTATCTTTGCATCGCAATCAGAAAGCGCGAGAAAAGAAATTAAAAATATTTTAAAATCTCTCTTGCAAATTTCAAATAAGCTTTCTACATTTGCATTCCCTTTCGAGAAGAGATTCTCGAGAAAGTTTTGTCCGATAGTATAAGGGTAGTACAACGGTTTTTGGTACCGTTTGTCTTGGTTCGAATCCAGGTCGGACAACGAAAATTTAAGTTCGGATCGTGTTCTCAAGAACATGATCCGATTTTTTTTAAGCGTAAACTACACACGGATCATGCCATTGCAGTTTAACCCGGTAAAACTTTTTTCCGGAACAGGTTCTAGAGGACTATCACTAAAAATCGCTGAACATTACGGCAAGCCTCTTGGTGAAGTAAGCATTCACAGATTTAGTGATGGAGAGTTTCAACCCTCTTTCGACGAATCAATCAGAGGTTGCGATGTTTTCTTAATCCAATCTACTTACCAGCCTAGCGACAATTTAATGGAACTCTTGCTAATGGTTGATGCTGCTAAAAGGGCATCTGCGCATTATATTACAGCAGTAGTTCCTTATTATGGTTTGGCTCGTCAGGATAGAAAAGATAAACCACGTGTGGCAATCGGTGCTAAATTGGTGGCCAATCTATTGAAATCTGCGGGTATTCACCGCATCATGACAATGGATTTGCATGCTGCACAGATTCAAGGTTTCTTTGATATTCCGGTTGATCACTTAGATGGATCGGTTATTTTTGTTCCTTATATCAAAAGTTTAGGCTTAAAGAATTTAACCATCGCTTCTCCAGATATGGGCGGTTCATACCGGGCACGTACTTTTGCTAAATTCTTTAATGCAGAAGTGGTGATTTGTGATAAGCGCCGTAAACGCGCCAATGAAATCGAATCTATGTCGATCATCGGGGATGTTACCGGGCAGGATGTAGTACTCATTGATGATATTTGCGATACAGCCGGAACCTTGTCTAAAGCAGCAGCTTTGATTATGGAACATGGTGCTGCAAGTGTAAGAGCAGTTTGTACACATGCAGTATTATCTGGCAAAGCAATTGAAACCGTAGAAAATTCAGTTTTATCAGAATTGATCGTTACCGATACGATTCCTTTAAAACAAGAAAGTGATAAAATTAGAGTGCTGAGTACCGCCAGTTTATTTGCCAGAGCAATTGCCAATGTAAATGAGCATGGGTCAATCAGTGATCTTTTTAATGTATAAAGAACTTAAGAGGTAGAAGGTTTAGGATTTAAGACCTAATGTCTTGATACTCGATACTAACTACTTAATACTAAAAATGGTGGAAGAAAAAGTTAAAGACCTAATGTCTTGATACATGATACTAACCACTTGATACTAATAAAATAAATAAAAATAAAAATGAAAACAATCGCAATTAGCGGTTCTCCAAGAGAGAACGTAGGGAAACGCGATGCCAAGGAACTTCGTTACGAAGGTAAAGTTCCGGCGGTATTGTACGGTGGCAAAGAGCAACAACATTTAGCTGTTAGCATTGCTGATTTAAGAGATGTTATTTATACCCCGGAAGTGAACTTTGTAGAAATCGAAGTTAACGGTGCTAAAACTAAAGCTATCGTTAAAGATACGCAGTTCCACCCACTTACAGATGTATTAATCCACATCGATTTTCTTCAGTTATTTGAAGAAAAAGAAATCGTTATGGAAATTCCTGTAAAATTAACCGGAACTTCTCCAGGTGTTAAAATGGGGGGTAAATTAATCCAGAAATTACGTAAGTTACGTGTTAAAGCATTACCTGCAAACATGCCACAAAACGTAGAAGTAAGCTTAGAGAAATTAGAAGTTGGTAACTTATTCCGCGTTCGCGATTTGAAAGGCGATAAATATGTTATCACTAACACTCCTGAAGATACTATCGTTTCAGTTGCAATGTCAAGAGCATTGAAACAAGCAGAAACTGAAGCTGCTAAAGGTAAAAAATAATCAGTTCACTGATTATGACCAAAAAGGTGCAAAAGTAATTTTGCGCCTTTTTTTATGACCTGGCTTTTCTAATCTGGTCTTAGTATCTCAAGTACTATTGGTTGAGCAATTTGTCATTCTGAACAGGAGTGAAGAATCTGTTTTGACAGCGTGTTGAACGTTAATATACCAGCGCTAAACTAAAACTAGCATTTCACCGGCCGGAGATTAGTTTCGCAAAGCACTTCGTGGTTCTTCAAGTGTTCAGACAGACGTTAACTTAACGGCATTGTTAATGGCCCCTAAACTGGTTTTAGCGTTTCTGCACTTCCAACTCCAGGCCCCCAACTCCCTACTCTTAACTCCAAACTCCCAACGCTAAACTGACCTCGTTTCAAACTAAATTTTCGACTAATTCTTTTACATTTGCAGCATGAAATATCTAATCGTTGGTTTAGGTAATATAGGACCTGAATACGCACATACCAGACATAATATCGGTTTCGATATTGCCGATGAACTGGTAAAAGATTTAAATGGAAGTTTTGATAATATTCGTCTGGCTTATTATGCTGAAGTGGGTTTCAAAGGCAAGAAACTTCATGTAATTAAACCTACAACTTTTATGAACCTAAGTGGTAAAGCGGTAAATTATTGGATGAAAGAGCTTAAAATTGCTCCGGAAAATGTATTGGTGATTGTAGATGATCTGGCACTTCCCTTAGGTAAATTGCGTTTAAAACTTCAGGGTAGTAGTGCAGGCCACAATGGGTTAAAAAGTATTGAAGAAGTATGTGGCGGACAAAACTATGCCCGGTTACGTTTTGGCATTGGAAACGATTACCCTAAAGGCAGGCAAGTAGACTTTGTGCTTGGTCATTTTGACAAGGAAGAGCAATTGGAGCTTCCTGCGCTGATAGATAAAAGTGTAGAACTGATTAAAAGCTTTGTAACGATTGGCCCGGCTAAAACCATGACAGCCTTTAACAAGTAGGCTAAAACAGGCGTTAGATAAGGTTGGAGCACGATCCTTTCTTTCTAAACCTGATCGGAGTGGCATCCCCGATTTTTCATCGGGAATAGAGCGGAGAGCAGGACTAACACTCAAAAATGCTGCTGTACCTGGTTTTCTAATGATTCAGCTATTTAATCCTACTGTTTGTCTTAGTTTTAAATAAGAACATTAACCCCAATTATGATCAAATAAAAAAGGAGACCATCTTGCGATGATCTCCTTTTTTATTCCATTTAAGGAAAAACTTATTTTACTTTACCTTGAGCTCTTGCAATATAAGCATCAATTAATTGCGCTTCTGCACTTTCAGGGTATTGAGATTTGATTTTGGTATAAGCATCTACAGCACCAGAAAAATCATTCAGGTTTTCATTTACCAGGCCTAATTTTTTCAGGAACATTGGTGAAGTAAATTTGCTTGCTTTATCTGCAGCTTTTTTGTAGTAAGTAGCAGCTTGTTTGTAATCTTTTAATTCACTGTAAGCATCACCCAGTAAGCCTAATGCCAAAGGGTCTGCAACTGGGCTACCAGTAGCGCTGTATTTGCTCAATGCATCAATTGCCTGTTTGTATTCGCCTTTACGTAAATAAATTCCGCCAAGGTATAAGTTTGCTAAATTGGCAGATTTTGTATTGTCATACTCTTTAGCAATTTCTTCTAAACCTGGGTAACCGTTTAAGCCAAGTTCACCTTTAAGTGCTTTTGCTGATAATGAATCTACACCTACCAACTGCTCCGCTTTATACATTTTACTTGATGCTTCCTGAGCACGACCTTTTAAATACACGCCTTGGTACCAAAGATATACTAAGATTAATAAAACGATAGCCGCTGCTATGAATAATAAACTCTTATTATTTTCTTGTAAGAATGAACCTTTTTTAACAGGTTGGATTGTCTGATTATCTGTTGTAGACATGTTTGTTTAAAAAATTAAGATTGCAAAAATACATTTTTAAGTCAAAGTATCAATCTTTATTTTGAAGTATTTAATTAGACTGTAGTTATTTAAGTAACAAAGTAATGCAATTTAGCGGAGCAGGCCAATCAGTGTGTTAAACCAGGTTTGATTATCGCTAAACAAGCCGCTGTGGTTAATAATCAGATACACCGTTCTGCTTTCTGTTCGGCTAACAATAGATTTAATTCTGATGGGTTGCCAAAAAAGTCCGAAATTTTTTATAGCAGAAGCTGGAAAGATATCGTCAAAACCCATATAAACCTCTTCTATGTGCGATATAGGCATTTCTAATGGTTCGTCTCCTGTAATAAAGATACCGTTTGAAGCGAGCAAAATATCCCCTTCATGATGATGAGGAGGCTTAAGAAAGGAAAAGAACTCTTTAAACTTTTGAAAGAATCCTGCATTTTTTTTATCGGAAAGTTCGTAGTCATAAGACCATAAAACATTCCCTGCTAACATTTTTTGTGCGACCATGTATATTCAATTATTTGAATGTAGTACTTTTTTTAAGTTCAGTCAACCTTTATTTTAAACATTGACATTAAGCGGTTAAAAAAAAGGTAAATTTGTAGCTGATCTATGTGGCTAAAAAACATTACCCTTCTCAATTTTAAAAACTATACAGATGCTGATATCCGGTTCTCAGAAACCGTAAATGTATTTACTGGTAATAATGGTTCCGGAAAAACCAATATGCTGGATGCCATACATTACCTCTGCCTCTGTAAAAGTTATTTTAATCCAATTGATGGGCAGCAGATCAAAACCGGACAGGAATTTTTTATGGTTCAGGGAGATTTTGACCGCAGTGAAAAGAACGAAAAAATTAGCTGTGGTGTAAAGCGCAATCAAAAAAAACAATTTAAACGGAATAAAAAAGAGTATGATAAGCTGGCAGATCATATTGGTTTATTTCCGGTGGTAATGATTTCTCCTTATGATGTGAATCTGATTATGGAGGGAAGCGAGGAACGTCGTAAATTCATAGACAATGTCATTTCGCAAACTGATGCACAATATCTGGATCAGTTGATTGCTTACAATCGTGTTCTCTTAAACCGAAACGCGTTTTTAAAGCAAATTGCCATCTCACGAAAATATGATCCGACCTTGCTTCAGATTTTAGATGAGCAACTGGTACAAACGGGCAACAAAATTTTTGCAACCCGGAAAGCCTTTATGGATGAATTTATCCCGCTTTTTAATCAATACTACATCTACATTACCGATAATAAAGAAATGGTAACGCTACAATATCAATCTCAACTTACAGACGTTCCTTTTGAGCTGTTGTTAGAAAAATCGGTCGAAAAGGATAGGGTACTGGAGCGAACAACTACAGGCATCCATAAAGATGAGCTTGCTTTTACCATTCATGAAATGCCACTTAAAAAGTTTGGCTCTCAAGGTCAGCAGAAATCTTTTTTAATTGCCCTAAAGCTGGCACAGTATGCGTACCTTGCGAAGAACAAAGGTTTTAAACCCCTATTACTGTTAGATGATATTTTTGATAAGCTGGATGATAACCGGGTGCAAAAATTAATGCAAATGGTTTCACATCATGATTTCGGACAGATTTTTATCACAGATACAGGCATAGACCGCGTGAAAGCTATCTTTAAAGCCATTGAAGTTGGCGTAACTTTATTTACAGTAGAAAACGGACAAATAGGAAATGCGTAAACCAAATGATGTTACCCTCAAAGATGCAATTGGTAAAATGCTTGATGTTTACCGCTTGCGCAGGAAGTTTGATGAAACTTCTATTGTTGCCGTATGGCCCGAAATTATGGGTACAGCCATTGCAAACAGAACCACACAAATCTATATCAGAGACCGGAAATTGTTTATCCGGATAGAATCTTCCGTAATCAAAAATGAATTGGTTATGGTGCGCCAGGGCATTATCCAAAAATTAAATGAACATGCTGGTGCAGAAGTAATTACCGAAATCGTATTTCTTTAAAAAGGTCGAAGGTATAATCCCCCAACCTTATTGGTATCAAGTATCAAGATTTAAGTATCAAGATTCAAGTAGCGAGTGTCAAGAGGCAAGTATCAAGACATAGGTATTTAAACTTATGACTTAATATCCAGACTTAAGACTACCTAAGAACGGCCTCCAAATATCTTGGCGAGTATCCAGATTACTAAGGCAACAACAACTACGACTACAATAATGCCGGTCCATACGCCTGCTTTAAAAATACCTTCTACCAATTCACAACTGGTTAAGGTGCTGCATAAAAATGCGATGAGTACTAATGGGAATGCTCTTTTCATAACTGATGTTAATTTGTATAGGCTAACATCAGTTACTTAAAGAATGTTTTGATAAACCGCTTATTTGCCGTTAACTTTCAGTAGCTCAATGTCAAAAATCAATGTGCTGTAAGGAGGAATATCTTGTCCGGCACCACGTTCACCGTAAGCCAGGTTATATGGAATAAAGAGCTTATATTTTGAACCTGCGGGCATTAATTGTAATCCTTCGGTCCATCCTTTAATTACCTGATTTAAAGTTAGTGTAATAGGCTCACCTCTATCATATGAGCTATCAAATTGCTTTCCGTTTAATAAAGTTCCTTTGTAGTGTACCAATACAGAATCGGTTGCCTGAGGCTTTATACCAGTTCCGGCAGTAATTACTTCATATTGCAATCCACTGGCGGTTGTTTGCACTCCTGCGCGTTTTTTATTGTTATCTAAAAATGTTTTACCCTCTGCAATGTTAGCGGTGTATTTACTTTTGTTAACATTGGTAATTGCTGCGCTGATGCATTCCTGTGCCTGTTGCTGATCAAGGATAAGTTTACCTCCTGTAAATGCATCTTTTAAGCCCTTTAGCAATACATCGTAATTCAAAGTACTTAAGCCCGTTGTTTTTAAGCTGGAACCAATAGAGGTACCGAAAGCATAGCTGGTAGAATCTAAAGCAGATTTAAGCGCAAAAGTGGCCGCACCTGCTTTGGCAGTTGTAGTTGTTTTTTTAGCTACAGGCTTTTTTGCTGTAGTTTTGGTTTGTGCATAAGAGGTGAGGATTAATCCTGATGCCAATGCAGTTAAGAATATTTTTTTCATTTAATCTGGTATAGTCTTATCGAAATAAGGTCGAATAATTTTATGTCTGAAAGATACAAACTCTTTTAAAAAATAAAACCCCGAAAATTTCGAGGTTTTTCAATTTTTTTGGGTGCGATTAGAAACGTTCGTCTGCTTTGAAGAAGAAGTTTCCTTCAATTTCAGCATTCTCATCAGAATCTGAACCGTGAACCGCATTTGCATCGATTGATTTAGCATATTTTTGACGGATAGTACCTTCTGCAGCTTCAGCAGGGTTAGTAGCTCCGATTAATTTTCTGAAATCCTCAACTGCATTATCTTTTTCTAAGATAGCTGCGATAATAGGTCCTGAAGACATAAAGCCAACTAAATCTTTGTAAAAAGGACGCTCAGCGTGAACAGCGTAGAACTGGCCAGCAGTTTCGTCTGTTAGTTTAGTATATTTTAATGCAATGATTTTGAAACCTGCATTGGTAATGTCGTTTAAAATTGCTCCGATGTGGCCATTAGCTACAGCATCAGGCTTAATCATGGTAAAAGTTCTGTTAGTACTCATTGTGCTTTATTATCAAATTTTCTGCAAAAATACGTTTTAATTGACGAATAATCAATAATGCTTATGGAGAATGATGAATGGGAATTGCTTAACCGTTTAATTGCTTGATTGTTTGACATACTGAAGCAGAAAAAGGGTTATTGGGTGATATGTTTAATTGTTTAACTGCTTAATTGTATAAAGGGGGCAAGTAAAAAATGTTCAGTGTTCAGTATAGGTGTTTTGAATGGCAACAATATAGCAATTGAGCAATGTAACAATGTCTCTACTCCACCAGCAGGACTGCCACATCAAAAACTTTTATTACTAGTTTAAAATTACTTAGCTTTGCAACGCTTAAAAAATATGCTGACACTTACAGAATTAAAATCTTTACTGGCTACGCCTCAACGAATCGTGATTACCACGCATCATAAACCTGATGGCGATGCTATGGGATCATCTTTGGGATTATATGGCTATCTTATTCAAAAAGGTCATCATGTTAAGGTGATTACACCAACAGATTATCCCAGCTTCTTACATTGGATGCCCAATAACGGAGATGTGATTATCTTTACAGAGGAACAGGAACAAGCCGCCAGATTGGTGGAAGAAGCTTCAATTATTTTCTGTTTAGATTTTAATACTTTAAGCCGGATCAATGAGTTGGGTGAATTGGTAAGGGCAGCTCAAGCCAGGAAAATTATGATTGATCATCACCTCGAGCCAGAGGATTTTGATGATTACCGTCACTGGGACATTAACGCCTGTGCGGCAGCGCAGTTGGTATATGATTTTATTGTTAATCAACTGGAAGATGTTACCGGCATCAGCAAGGATGTAGCTTCATGCTTATACACCGGAATCATGACAGATTCAGGCTCATTCCGTTTTCCTTCTGCCACGTCTGAAGTTTACCGCATTGCCGCTAACCTGATTGATTTAGGTGCAGAACATTGGAAAATTCATCAGTTGGTATATGATAATGCCAGTGAAGACCGTTTAAGATTCTTAGGTTATTGCTTATCTAATAAACTAGAGGTTTTGAGAGAATATAATACCGCCATTATCACGGTTAATAAGGAAGAGCTTGCCCGCTATAATAGTGCAACAGGTGATACCGAGGGAGTTGTTAACTATGCGCTTTCTATTAACGGAATTCGTTTAGCGGCGCTGATTATAGAGCGTACAGACAAAGTGAAATTATCTGTAAGATCAACAGGCGATTTTCCTGCAAATGAAATCTGCAAGAAATACTTTAACGGCGGTGGACATAGAAATGCAGCTGGTGGAGCGTCAGATAAGCCTTTAAATGAAGTGGTTCAAGATTTTAAAGCTTTGCTTAAAGATTATAAAAATCAGCTTATTGCCTAAATACAACGATATAAATAAATCAAAAATTAATTTAAAAACTAAAAATGAAAAAAGGAATAATTGTCCTATTAGCAGCCACTGTTGGTTTAGCAGCGTGCAACAGAGAGAAAAAAGGTGCAGGAGGTTTGTTGTACACCGTTCACCACTCAGATGGTAAAGAAAAAATTAAAGAAGGTGACATTGTTAAACTGAATTTTATTCAAAAAAACCAGAAAGATTCAGTTTTAGCAAGTACTTATGATAACGAAATGCCTCAGGTATTTCCAGTAGCTAAAAAAATGTATGCTGGCGATATGAATGATGTATTAACCATGTTTGGTGAAGGTGATAGTGCAACTTTTAAAATTGACTTGGATACTATGGCTTTTTACAGCAAGCAGCCTAAACCAGAGCAATTCAAAAATGATAAATACCTGGTTTTTACAGTTAAAGTAGAGAAGGTTTTCAAAAAAGATGCTAAAGAGGCGGATTCAACTTTCAGAAAAAGAGCTGGTGAATTCTTCCAAAAAGACTATCAGGAATCTATCGCTAAAAAGAAAGGTGCTGAAGAAGGTAAAATCAAAGCTTACGTTGCAGATAACAATTTAAAAACAACTACAACCCCAAGTGGTTTACAATATATCATTTCTGCTCCAGGTAATGCTGAGCGTGTGGTAGAAGGCGATACGGCTACTGTAAACTATACTGGTTCTTTAACTAAAAAAGACGCTAAAGGAAAATATCCGATTTTCGATACGAGCGACGAGAAATTAGCGAAAGCTGAAAACAAATTCCAACCGGGAAGACCATATGGCCCAACTAAAATGGCTGTTGGTGGTACTATCCCTGGTTTTACCGAAGCATTAAAATTGATCGGAAAAGGCGGTAAAATTAAAGTGATTATCCCTTCTAAATTAGGATATGGAGAGCAAGGTGCAATGCAAGCAGGCATTATGCCTTATAGCCCAATCGTTTTTGATTTAGAAATTACTGATATCAAAAAAGGTACAGCGCCTCAACCAGTGGCAGTTCCACCTACAAAATAATAAAGTCGAAGTGATTTTAGCGCCCCGTTCCATCAGGAACGGGGCTTTTTAGTTTTTAGATCAACCAGTTTTATTTACAACACCTGTACGATTAAATATTATTATTGTTTGCCTGTTAATATAAAACTATATTTGGCATGCTTTTTAAGCAGGAGTTTAGAAATTTTAAAAGAAAAAATGAAAAAGGGTATTATAATTTTGTTCGCAGCCAGCCTGGGCTTAACTGCTTGTAATAGATTTGAAAAGGGTGAAGGAGATATGGTTTACAAGATTTACAACAGTGAGGGGAAACCAAAAATCCAGGAGGGTGATTTTGTAAAACTAAATGGAATTCAGGTAATTGAAACCAAATCGAATGGAGATTCAACATTGGTTAATACCTATGATAATGAGCGTCCGGCCTTCTTTCCAATCAGTAAATCGATGTTTAAAGGTGATATGGTTGCTGCGCTTAAGCTATTGGGCGAAGGAGATAGTGCCGTTTTCAAATTGAATTTGGATTCAATGGCGAAGTATTCAGGACAGCCAAAACCTACAGGTGCGAAAGATAACTACGCAACTTTTACAGTAAAAATCGAAAAGGTTTTACATAAAGTAGCCAATGAGGCCGATTCTACTTTTGAAAAAAAGAAAAGAGATTTCTTTGAAACGGAGTATAAAGCATTAATTGCTAAAAATAAAGCAAGTGAAGTAACAAAAATTTCCAAATATGTAGCAGACAATAATCTCAAAGTAACAACTGCAGCCTCAGGATTACAATATGTTATTGAAACGCCGGGTAACGCCGAAAGAGCTTCAATTACTGATACAGTAGTAGTAGACTATACCGGGCAGTTTACCAATAAAAAAGCTGATGGAAAACTGAATGTTTTTGATACTTCTAACGCTAAAATTGCTAAAGATGCCGGAATCTATTCGCCAATGGCACAATATGCACCACGATCGATGCCTTTAGGTCAATTGGCACAAGGTTTTATAGAAGGTGTTCAAATGATTGGTGTAGGTGGTAAAATCAAAATGATTTTGCCTTCTAAATTAGGCTATGGTGAAAATGGTGGTGGACCAATTAATCCATTTACACCATTGGTTTTTGATGTAGAACTAAAAGGTATCAAAAAAGGAACGGCCGGTGCTACCCAACCTTTAAGTGCATCACCTAATACAAAATAGGATTAACATCTATTTTTTAAACGCCAACCAGTAATTAATTTTTATCGGTTGGCGTTTTTTTATGGATAAGGGTTTACGGTGATGCTAAATATTTGTTAAATTGGCTTAACAAACTTTTCATCCCCCTCGCATGCTCTTCAAATCTCTGTCCTGTCAAAAGTATGGTCTTTTGCTTTTGGTCAGTTTACTGCAACTTGCAACACCTGTTTTTGGCCAAAACCAAGCACAGGATACGATGTATGTAAATACGTTGATAGATCAGGTACCTGCTTTAATGAGGAGTAATGAGCTAGAGGCCAGAAAAAAAATGGCTACCATTGCCAAATTATCTGATCAGTTAAATTATAAGCATGGGAAGGTAGAAAGCGCATTCTTTAGTTCCTGGTTGAAGTACAGACATAGCCCCGCAGATGTTTGCATTGCCTCTATAGACAGTGCTTTGAAACATATTCAGGAAATCGCAAAAGATCCTGCTGAAATTAAGTTCTATATTCTAAAAGGGCAATGCTATGTAAAGAAAACCCGTTTCGATTTAGCCGTGGCCAGTTTTAATATTGCTTTAAAAATCGCTGAGCGGAAGCAGGACATTGTAAACAGGAATGGCGCTTTGATAAGTATTGGATGGGCATATATGGAAGATGGCAAACCCAAACAGGCCATCGGGTTCTTTAACGAAGTTTTGTTGCTCAACCCAGAGGCAGATTATCCGAACCGGGCAACGGTTCTTTGCAATATAGCCTCCTGCTATAACATGTTGGGTAATTATAAATTGGCAGCAGAAAAGGCACTTTTAGGAATTGAATCAGCCAGAAAAACCTCAAGTATGACTGATTTGGCTAATGGTTTAAATATTTTGGCCCGAAGTTATTATCAAAGAGGTAAGTTCACAGCAGCCATTAGCCATTTGCATGAAGCCAGTAAGGCAAGGATGCATGTTCAGGATCCGGCGATGCTGGCAAGTGATTATTTGGAGCTTGCCGATGTTTACTTGAAGATCCATCAAACCCAGCAAGCTATTCTTTATGCAAAGAAGGCAGAGAGCATCAGTTTTGGTAATAAAATCGAACTTAAGCTTCAGGCTGCATATGAAACCCTGGCCAATAGCTACCGCAAAGTGGGTGATTATAAAAATGCTGCCTTGTATTTTAAAAAACTCATTTCCCTTAAAGAGCGTATCAGCACCGGAAATTATAGCAAGGCCCTCGCAGAGTTACAAGTTAAATACGATTCGGAAAAGAAGACTTCTGAAAATCTTAGATTAAAAAAGGAAAATCTGGAAAATAAGCTGAATATCAGCAATAAGCAAAGGTGGCTAACCATACTCATTGCTGGTTTGTTGTTGGTTGTGGCTTCTGGAATTTATGTGTATTTCCTCATTCAAAATAAGTATAAGGCTAAAAGAGCTGAAGAAAAGGTTATAGAGCAAAGACAAAGAGCTGTTGCTATTCTGGAAACAGAAGAGAATGAGCGAAGAAGAATTGCAGGCGATTTACACGATGGCGTGTGTCAAACTTTAGCCGCAATATCCTTTCAGTTAAAAAAGGCCGTAAAAGATGGGAATGACTTTGAAAAAGTAGATGTTTTGATCGGTAGGGCAGGAGATGAAGTTAGAACAATATCGCATCAAATGACGCCGGAACTGTTGCGGCAAGTTGGCTTGGTTAAAGCAATAAGGTATGGAGTGGATCAATTAAATGAAGCAGAAAGCGGCATTCATTTTTCTTTTTATAATCATGTAGAATTTGAAAACATTAATGAGGTGTTGGGGGTTGTAGTGTATAGATCATTCCAAGAGCTAATCAATAATGTGTTGAAGCATGCCAAAGCCCGTAATGTCAGCATTCAATTAATCATTAGTGAAGATGAAGTGCTGTTGATGGTGGAGGATGATGGAAAAGGTTTTGATAAAAATAATGGAAAATATGGATTAGGATTGAGCAATCTGGAAAGCCGCATAAAAATTTTTGATGGTAACCTTACTTTGGATTCAACCACTAATAAAGGAACAACAGCCATTCTGAAACTTACCCCCCATTAAATTGATGACAGAACCGAAATACACAGACGCTTAAGGTTATGGAAAAAGTTAAAGTTTTTTTAGTGGATGACCATGACATTTTAATGGATGGGATTGAGGCGATATTACGCGACTCAAAGAAAATCACTGTTGTTGGTAAAGCGAATGCTGTGGAGATGGCCGAGCAGTACATTAAAGTAAAAATGCCTGATCTAGTGATTACTGATATCAGTTTGGGTGTGAAATCTGGAATAGACCTAACCAAGCACATCAAGAAACACTATCCAGGTATGAAAGTAATTGCACTTTCGATGCATGATGACTTTTTTAACATGTCGGCCATGATGAAAGCAGGAGCTTCCGGATACTTATTGAAAAATGTTAAAAACGGAGAGCTTAACAAGGCTATTGAACAGGTCATGCAAGGGGGCACATATATTCAGCAATCTATTTCTGCAAAAAATGGCTTTCATCGTGAAATTATAAACGAAAAGGTTAATAATCTTTCTCCTCGGGAAATCGAAATTATCAGGCTCATCGCAAAAGAATTTACCTCTGCAGATATTGGAAAAATGTTATTTATTTCTGAGCATACTGTAGAAACACACAGGAAGAACATCTGGCGAAAGACAGGGGTTAAGTCGATCATTGGCTTGCTCAACTTTGCGCATGAAAACCGCCTGTTATAGTAACGGATTATGAAATCAAAAAATAGGGATTTCCTGTTTCATCAGGAAATCCCATATTGCATTATTAAGCCTGAGCTTCTAAATATTGTGCATAACAATAGCCTTCTTCACCATCGTTGGTTCTTACCAGCCACCACAAGTCATTGCTTCTGTTCACTAATGTAATAACTTCTCCATGTGCGGCTTTACCAACAATAGGCTGATCCGTTCCTGGTCCTTTTCTGATGTTTAAATTACTACTTTGTGTAATTACTTTTGCATGTGTAACTGCTGCATCAACAGATACATTTACATTTAATACTAAATCGCCAGAAGCAAAATTGGGATCTATTTGGTTATATACGTCCCATAACTGATCCTTTGCAGCGCCATCGGCTGCAGTACCATCAATGTATAATACACCATCCTGTTCTCTAACAGCTAAGTCGGTAATTCCGGCTGCAACAGCAGCATCTGTCAATCCTTTGTATTTATCTTGAAGTGCCATGTTGTACTATTTTACGGTTAATTTATTTTCTATTTTTTTAGGTTTCAAAGCACTTAGATGTTGCATAAGTGTAATCAAACCAGATTTTTCGATTGTTCCTGTTAATGTTACCACACCATCCTTTACATCTGCTTTAACCGTAGGAAAATCTTTAGCAGCATCAGCAACGTTCTTAATTAAGGTATCATCGGCAGCAATTACCACTGGCTTATCCACCGTAATAATGGTTAAATTGTTAAGCACAGATTTAACACCTTTTTCTTCTTTGGCGATTTTCTCTGCACTGGCTTTTGCCGCTTCATCCAATACCTGTCCTGTTAGGGTTACCTGCCCCTTTTCTACAGCGACAACAATACCAGCAGGTTCTTTTGCCTGAATGGCAGCCTGAATCGCGGAATCTTTAGGTTTACAGCTCGCCAAAAATATGGTGGCCGCAATAACTAAAGACATTAAAAATTTACTTTTTTTCATGCTTTTATGTATTTGTTTAATAATAGGCACACTGAGAAACTAGCATTGTGGGGAGACTTCTAGTTTCTTAATTAAACGAGGATGATATGTTTTAACTAATATAGGAAAAGAGATTAACTAATGGAAATATAAAAATAGTATCGAGAAGAAAGTATTAAGTAGCAAGAATCTAGAATCAAGTATCAAGAATCAAGTATTAAGATGGACGATTGCAGTATATGCACCTTGTCCAGGTACTAAGGACTAATTACTAAGTACTGATCTGAAAATTGTTTAATTGTTGAACTGTTTAATTGAGGACTGCGAACCGGCTTATTGTTTTAGTTTTTCAGTATCAAGTATCAAGAATCAAGTATAAAGATGGACGATTGCAGTATAGACACCTTGTCCAGGTACTAAGGACTAATTACTAAGTACTGATCGGAAAATTGCTTAACTATTGTAAACCAGCTTATTGCTTAGCCTTTGTTCCAGGTTTTAAACGGTGTAATCGTTAAATTAGAGTTGTAATATTTTTGGTCATGTGTTACCTCCTGATCAATCCATTCCGGAAGTTCAAAGCTTTCATCCTCACTGATTAATTCGATTTCGGCAACCACCAGGCCTTCATTGTGACCTAAGAATACATCTACTTCCCAAACTTTATTGCTGTGCTCAATTTCATATCGGATTTTAGAGAGTTCAGAACCAGAAAAATCATTCAGCAATGCTGTAGCTTCCTCATGTGGAATCTCGTATTCGAATTCCGTTCGTGTTGCACCTACATTTTTACCTTTGATCGTTAAAAATCCTTTAGTTGATGTAGTTCTAACCCGGATAGTTTTATCAGGATCGGTAAGCAAATAACCTTGCCTGAAATTTTTTCCAACAGGTTTAGTTAAGGTAGACCATTTATGATGATCTACCAGGAATTTCCGCTCAATTTCTTTACCCATTATTTCGTTCTTTTCTGTAAGTCTGAAACCGGAATGCTGATTAATCTACCTACAACATCTTTTCCACGGTAGGTGATGATGCGCATCATGCTGGCATCTTTAGGTACCTGTAATGCGGTAGTGTATTTAGGATAGAAGCGATCAGGTGAAGAATTGTCGAAGCTATAGTAAATGTCAAGGCCATCAATTTCAGGAGTTAAATCTACCATCAGTTGTCTGTCAGCACTTCTTCTCACATTAATAATAGGATCGTAAATGGCTGGCGAATATTTAGTTTCTGCCTGGTCTAATCTCTTAAAATGTTGTTGTGTTCGATCAATAAAATTGGTCCAGTTTTTTTTATCAGCAGGACTCCATACGGATTCAGAAATGGCAAATGCCCTTGGCCAAATCATGTATTCAACCTGGCGGATATTATAAACCTGCTCTGTCCATAAATTAGCCTGCCCACCAATTACATATTGTGGATTTACACTGGCAGGGACGGGATTAAACTGATAAACTTTATTTAATCGCAATGAGGCGTAAACCTTGGGTTCGGTAATTACATCCGCTTGCATATAATCCAGATAAGCGAAATCAGTAGGGCTCATTACTACGTTATGCTTCTCATTTGCTGCTTGAATGCCGTATTTCATGCCTCTCCAGCTCATTACAGCTGCTGTTGGTGAAACGCCACCTTCTAAAATTTCGTCCCAACCCATAAACTTTTTGCCTTTGGAAATGACAATTTGCTCCACACGTTTTTCGAAGTAGGCTTGTACTTGCGGTATGGTTTTTAGGCCTTCACGCTGCATCAGCTGTTTTACCTGTTCGTTTTTCTCCCAAAAATTGTGGGGCGCTTCATCTCCACCCATGTGGATATATTCGAATGGGAAAAGTTGTGCAACTTGTGTTATAACCGTATCTAAAAACGAATAAACCTTTTCGTTTGCCGGACAAAGCGTATTATCTACTAATGCCAAAGGCGGGGCACCGCGGCTCCAGTCCATGATTTTCTCTCCTGAACGCACCTTATAATTAACAGCTTCTGGTGTACAGGAGAGCTCAGGGTACGAAGCAATCACGGCTAAACTATGTCCCGGAACATCAATTTCAGGAAGAATGTTTACAAAGCGATCCTGGGCATACTGCACCAATTCTTTTATATCTTCTTGAGTATAAAAACCACCATAGGTACGTGGTTCATTTGCTGCAGGTGGTGTGAAATCTCCAAAAGTGCCTACTTTTTTAACACTCCAGGCGCCTACTTCAGTTAGTTTGGGTAAGCCCTTAATTTCAATTCTCCAACCCTCGTCGTCCGTTAAGTGTAAATGTAAAAGGTTAAATTTATAGCGTACCATGGCATCTATAAACTGTTTTACTTCTTGTTTGGTAAAGTAATGACGTGCAACGTCAAACATTAATCCTCTCCAGCCCAATTTTGGATAGTCAATGACGTCCACACAAGTCGCTTTCCATTTTACGTTATTGACAAGTTCCTTACTTTCAATCTCTGATGGGAACAATTGGATAAAGGATTGTACCCCATAGAAGATTCCTGCCGGCTTGTTGGCTGTTATAACCACTTGAGTGGGATTAACATTAAGTTTATAGCCTTCTGCGCCAAGTTGCGCATCTTCCTGGCTATTTAATATTAATTTGATAGTAGGGTGATTAGCCTGGGTTACTGTACTTACAAACTTGCCTGTGGCTGTTGTAATTCTTTCAGATAGGAAAGCTATGGATTGTTTTAACCCTTCTTTCCTGGTCGTGAGAATACTTACATTCTCTGGTAAAGTAAAGGAGCCAGCTTTTTTAAGCACTGAAACGGGTTCAGGTATGATGGCTATTGGAGTTTGCACCATTTCAGTTTCAGATTCACCAATTTCTGGTTCACTTACTATGGTTTGGGCATTAGAAGTTATGGCGAAAATGTAGAAGGGAATAATCAGGAATAATTTTTTCATTAAATCGTAAATTACGGTTCTCTCGAATGGAATTAATCCGCAATTTATTAAAAAAAGGTCTGATCATCAAATGTAGCGCGACCTGTTGTTCGTTGACCATTTATCTACGACTTTATTTCACCCATCATATTGATCTCCGAAAATCTGTAACGGATTTCAGGTAGTAGTAAATTGTAATAACCAATCTTTAGCTTTTACATCGTTAGTAAAAGATTTCATTGGTATGGGGGGCTTTTGAAATTTAAACAGAATCGACATAATCAGCTGCGATAAACCTGGTTTTGCCACCATAACCATTGCCGTATAAACATTTGGTAACTGTTCAGTGGAGAATTTTCTCGTTTCCTTATCTGGAACGGGCGAATTGCAGAGATAAATGAGCAGAGGTACCTTTTTATCTGCTGTAATTTTTTTCACTAATGAGATGTTCGAACTAATATTGGCAACTGTGCGCTTTATACTTTTGGAATAAGCATACAAAATACCGCTTTCATCATATCGATAATCTGCAATTTCACCTTCAATAAAATGCTCTGGTTGTGTCATGTAAACCGTATAAATGTTATTTAAATCCGTTGCTCAAAATTATGTGGCTGAGGTTTTATGTGCAATACGTCCAAATTAGTGAGTTATCCCCTTAAATGATATCCTTTAGGCTTGGTAAATGCCCGTAATCCCAGGTGAGATAAAGTAGCGCCAATACCAGAATGCTTTCTTCCGCTCCAGGGTAGGGCAGCGCTAACACGGTCGCAACAGTTCCAATAACCCGATCCTGAGTTAATTTGCCCAAGGATGTGCTCTGCTCTTTCTTGTTTAGCTGTATAAACCGAAGCTGTTAAACCATATTCGGTATCCTGCATCAATGCTAATGCTTCATCATCGTCTTTAACTTTCATAATGCCGATAATTGGTCCAAAGCTTTCCTCTTTCATTACCAGCATAGTATGATCTACATTGGTTAGAACAGTTGGTTCAAAATAATAACCTTTATTTGAGGTATTTTGGCCACCGGTAAGCAATTTTGCTCCTTTTTTAAGCGCGTCGCTAACTTGATTTTCAAGTACAGCAATCTGATCTTTTCGGGTAAGTGCAGCCAAATAAACCTCATCAGTTGGAAGACCTTGTTTCCAGCTTTTTACTTCTTCCACGAATGCAGCTACATACTCGTCGTAATTTTTTTCATGTACATATATGCGCTCAACAGCACAACAGCTTTGTCCGTTATTATAAAAAGCACCATCAGCAGTTGCAGCAGCAGTACCTTTTACATCAGTAACATCCTCAGTAATATACAAAGGGTCTTTTCCTCCTAATTCTAACTGACAAGGGATCATTTTTGGTGCCACTTTCTCATAAATGTATTGGCCTGTTTTATAAGATCCTGTGAAGAAATATCCCTGAAAAGGTAAGTCTAATAAAGCATTTCCAACAATTTTACCCCCAATAGCCACTTGAAAAGCATCATCGGGTACACCAGCTGCTTTCAGCAGTTTTTCTATTTCAAGCCCGGTAAGGGTGGCATATTCTGAAGGCTTGTACATTACAGCATTGCCACTAAGCAGTGCCGGAATAAAAACATTTACACCAACAAGATAAGGGTAATTCCATGCCGAAATATTGCAAACCAGTCCAAGAGGCTCATATTTAATGATCTCTTTTAAGCCTGGCTCATCAATCATCACTTCATCTGAAAGAAATTTTTCTGCATTTTCCAGCATCCATTTAATGCGGTTTCTGGCTCCATTTATTTCATTTCTGGACTGTTGTAAAGGTTTTCCAACCTCATTGGTTAAAATTAATGCAAGATCCTCTATCTGTGTAGCCAGTAGCTGACTAAAAGTATGGAGTATCGCAATTCTTTCTGGCAGACTTTTTTTTACCCATGCCTGTTGCCCTTTTCGCAATACTTCTAATTTATCAGCTAAATTTTGAGGGCTATCTTCCTGTAAAGTGGTAATGATTTCCTCGGTGGCGGGATTGATGACGTTCATATTTATAATTAAAAAAAGGAATGAATTTAAAAATTGCCTGCATTCAATTTAACTGCATGGATAAAAGCTTCATGTAAGTTTTTGCTAAAAGGGCTTTGCTGATCTTTCAGCCTTTCGGGATGCCATTGTACAAAGCATAAAAAGGATTTTCCTTCCGGATGAAGCCTTTCCATGGCTTCTACCACACCGTCTGGAGATAAGGCGCTGGCAACCAATCCTTTACCTGTTCTATCGGTACTCTGGTGGTGATTACTATTTACCAATCCTTTATCTGTATTTACAATCTGACTTAACCAGGAAGAAGGATTGACTACAATTTCATGGTATCGATCAGTATTATTGGGCATTTTGGCATGATTAAACTTCCCCCAGGTGGGGATGTCTGGAATTAATGTACCACCAAAGAACACGTTGCCTATCTGGATACCTCTACAGATTCCCAAAACAGGGATACCATGCTTTTCGGTATAATCTAGCACTTTAAATTCAAACTCATCACGTTGCTCATCTATATCATCCTCATAACAATATGGATAATATTCTGGCAGCTGATAAAAACGCGGATGTACGTCTTCGCCACCGGTTAGTACTATACCCTGGCATTTCTGGATTTCATCAAAATTATTGAGTTTATAACCCAATTGAATAACTTCAACCTGTTTATTATAAGATAAAACCCAATCTCTGTAAATATCAAATTTGCTACAATCGGTTACACCGATAATTATTTTATCATTCATCATCTGTTAAAGCGCGCTTAAATACAAAGCTTTAAAATCTTCCCGGCTTACAGGTTTGGGATTATTGGGATGTGCGAAATCTGCAAATGCCAAATCTGCAAGCGTTTCTATATGTTCATTACGAACGCCAATATCGCTCAATTTGTGTGGAATATTAACTTTCGAATTCAAATCGAACAGATATTTTACAACGGCTTCGCCATTTTCTTCTTTCAGATCCAGTGCCCGGGCAATTTTTGTAAAACGATCTTCAAAACCCTTTATGTTAAATTGCATACCATAAGGGATGTTTATGGCATTGGCCAGGCCATGGTGGGTATCTAATAACGACGAGAGTGGGTGAGCAAGAGAATGAACCACACCTAAGCCTTTCTGAAAAGCTATAGCGCCCATCATCGAGGCCATGAGCATCTTACTTCGGCTCGCTAAATCCGGATTATTGGTTGCAGTTTCAAGCGAGTCTTTAATCAGTGAAATCCCTTCAAGTGCTATCCCATCACACATGGGATGAAAATTTTTGGCTAAATAGGCCTCCATATTGTGTGTTAAAGCATCCATACCCGTTGCTGCGGTAATAAAAGGCGGTAAATCCAGGGTAAGTTCAGGATCAGCAAAAACAATTTTCGCCATTAACTTAGGCGAGAAAAGAATCTTTTTTTGATGGGTTTCATCATCTGCAATGATGGCACTTCGCCCTACTTCACTACCCGTACCTGAAGTAGTTGGAATAGTAATGAAATGTGGAACATCATTGGTTACATAAATATCTCCCCCAATAAGGTCATCGTATTTAAAAAGGTCTTCCCGATGATTTACCCTCAACACGACAGCTCTGGCAACATCCAGTGCGGCACCCCCACCAATACCTATAATGCTATCGCTTTTGGTGTAATCCCAGGCATCTGTTCCTTTGTAAACATCACTTTTTACCGGGTTTTTATGAATATCACTGAAAACTTCAACTGAAATGCCTTTGTACCTTAAATCTTCAACGATTTGTTTAAAAAAGGGAAGTTGGGCGATGGTTGGATCGGTTACAATTAAAGGAGCGGTTAACTTGTTGTTTTGAAGATAGGCTGCAAGCTCTTTTACCGCCCCGGCGCCAAAGCGAATGGTTGTTGGAAAATTAAACTGGTGGATGCGATCAAATATCATGGTGTAATTTGTTATTGACTATCATTTATATAATTTCTAAATACCGTTTCAACTCCCAATCGGTTACGGCTTTTGCATATTGCTTACATTCCCATTCGCGTGTTGCAGTATAATGTGCTACAAATTCTTCACCCAAAAGCGTTTTAGCCAGTTCAGAATTTTTCATTTTTTGGGTAGCTTCAAATAGATTTCTCGATAAAACCCCGTTGGATAAATCGGTATATCCATTGCCCCGGGTTGCAGGTTGCTCCAGGTTAAGTTGATGCTGTACACCATATAATCCGGCTGCCAGGCAGGCCGCCATGGCCAGATAAGGGTTGGTGTCTGATCCTACAATGCGGGTTTCCAGGCGGCTGGCTTTTTTACTGCCAGGCAGAGCCCTTAAAGCAGTGGTTCTGTTATCGATGCCCCAGGTTACAGTGGTTGGTGCCCATGCACCCTCAACCAAGCGTTTGTAACTGTTTATAGTTGGCGCAATTAAGGGCAGGATATGTGGCAGACAAAATAGCTGGCCCGCGATATAGCTTTTCATAACAGGACTCATTTTGTGTTCATCAGTCTCATCATAAAAAAGATTTTTTTGATTATCAATATCCCATAGGCTCTGGTGTACATGGCCGCTACATCCTGGAAGTTGCTCATTAATTTTCGCCATAAAGGTGGCTATAATGCCATGCTTGTAAGCTATTTCTTTAACTCCTGTTTTAAAAAGCACGGCCTGGTCTGCAGCGATTAAGGCTGGTGCATATTTAATGGCAGCTTCATATACACCCGGCCCCGTTTCTGTATGCAGCCCCTCAATGGGGATATCAAATTTATTTAATAAGTCGAAAAGGTCGGTCATGAACTCATTTTTAAGTGAACTCCTTAAAACAGAGTAGCCAAACATTCCCGGGCTTAACGGCTTCAGGTTCGTAAAACCTTTTTCATTTATAGATTCAGGTGTTTCAGCAAAATTAAACCATTCGAACTCCTGGGCAAAGAGGGCTGAAAAGCCTTGGTTTTGGGCAGAATTGATGACCTTTTTCAGGAGTTGCCTCGGACAAACATCGTTCGGCTTTTCCTGGTCATCAATAAAATCACCTAAGAAAAAAGGGATCTCACTTTCCCAAGGGATTTTACGGAAAGTGTTCAGGTCTATTTTTACCTGAGCATCAGGATACCCGGTATGCCAACCGGTGTATTTTACATTGTCATAAGCTACGTCATTGGCATCCCATCCAAAGGTTACATCACAAAAGCCCAGCCGTCCTTCAGCTAAAGCGGCAAACTTTTCTGCTGATACATATTTTCCTCTTAAAATCCCATCAATATCGGCCACCGCCAATTTTACTTTTCCTGAGGGATGGTTTTTAACGTAGTCCAGAATTTGTTGTGTTGTAGCCATTATTCTGCCTTTTTAAATATTTTGTACAAAAGAAATATGCCCAAAACAATGCCCAGATAAATTAATCCTAATTTAAGATTATATATCAGCATTGCGATGAAAGAAATAAAAGCAATAAGCAAGGCCAGTATAGGGAAGAGCGGGTACATCGGAACCTTGAAAGGCCTTGCTAAGTTGGGTTCAGTTTTTCGCAGTACCAATATCGATATCATGGAGATGATGTAAAGTGAAAGTGCCCCAAATACAGAAATTATAATAATTTCGGCTGTTTTGCCAGTTAACAAGGCAATTATGCCAATTACCATATTAGCCAATAAAGCATTAACAGGAGTTTGAAAGCGGGATGAAATTTTCCCTAAAAAGCCTGGTAAGCTCCTGGATTTCCCCATTTCGTAAGTCGATCGTCCGGCTGCTAATACCAGCCCATGAAATGATGCTACTAAACCAAACAAGCCTACGGTAATTAACAAATGATACATGAGGTTATTGTCTCCGGTGATGATCGAAAGGGCAAGCGGAAGTGGTGAATCTGATGTTTCTCCGGATTGGCCATTTTTGTAAACGATAGCTTCCCAGCCGGCAATGCCAATGCTGGAAATAAATACCAAAATACAGAGCACCACCAGAGTAAATATGCCCCAGCCAAATCCCTTACTGATATCTCTTTGGGGATTTTTGGTTTCTTCAGCAACGTTGGCCACTCCTTCAATACCTAGAAAGAACCAGATGGCAAATGGGATAGCTGCGAAAACGCCACTCCAGCCATTGGGAAAGCTGTTGTGCACCAAGTTACTGAACTGGAATTTTGGCAGGGTAATGCCAGAGAACAAAAGTAATTCGCCCACAGCCAGTATTGTTACCAAAACTTCAAATGAAGCAGCCGCTTTTACACCATAAATATTTAGCGCCGTAAACAAAAAATATACCGCTATGGCGCTGGTTAAAATGGGTATGGAGGGAAAAAACGCATTGAAGTAAGCACCAATTGCAAAGGCGATGGCAGGTGGTGCAAAAATAAACTCAACCATTTGTGCAATACCTGCAATAAAACCAATATTTTTCCCTAAAGCCTTATTGGCGTAATCAAAAACACCTCCAGCTTTGGGAATAGCACAGGCCAGTTCAGCATAACTGAAGCTGAAAGCAATGTACATAATCATTACCGATAGGGTGGCAATACACATGCCCAATGTTCCACCCTTTTCGAGGCCAAGGTTCCAGCCAAAATACATTCCCGATATCACATAGCCTACGCCTAATCCCCATAACATAAAAGGGGTAAGGGTCTTTTTTAGTCCGTTTGTTTCTGCCATACTGGTCTGAACAATTATAGGTGAATAATAATATTCTGCTCGGAAATGATCGCCACTGAAAACTGAACAAACCTAAAAATGGTGCTCTTGCGTTTTGGTGACGAATTATATATTCATTATTGGTTGGTTAATTTAACGATATTTTGGAACGAAACATCAACCTTTTATGGTTATATCCGTTTGATTGAAGAAAGGTACCATGTTGTAGTTCAGATAAATGTGATATTTTTTTTCGGCCAATTTTTCGTTTTCTTATATTGCAGCACCAAACGCTCTATTATGCAAGAAAACGCACTTCAGCCCTCTGCAAATTTTAAGAAAATGGCCACAAAGTCGGTATTAGCCATTGTTTTATTTGTTTTTACTTATCTCATATTAGTTTCATTGGCTTTTGGTTTGACTGCACTTTGTTGCTATATAGGGATATTATTGCTCCTTACACTTACAGGCTTTACCATTATGTTAGGACTGGGATTGATCTGTTTCGGCTTTCTGATTCTTTATTTTTTGTTAAAGTTTTTATTTACCGATAAGTCGATTGACAGATCCCATTTAAAAGCAATAACGCGAGAACAGCAACCCCTAATCTTTAAATTGATAGATGAAATCGTATTAGAGGTTAAAACAGATTTTCCTAAAAATGTCTATATCTCAGAAGAGGTCAACGCCTCAGTTTTTTATAATTCGAATTTTTGGAGTATGTTTTTTCCGGTAAAGAAAAACCTTCATATTGGTATAGGGTTAATGAATTCGGTCACTGTGGATGAATTGAGAGCCATATTGGCTCACGAATTTGGTCATTTTTCACAAAAAAGCATGAGAGTTGGAAGCTTCGTTCATGTCGTTAATAATATCATATACAATATGTTATACGACAATGAGGGATATGCGAAAGTGGTGAGCAATCTGGCTCAGATTAGTTCTTTCGTAGCTTTATTTGTAATCATAGCTGAAAAAATCGTGCTTGGTATTCAGGCCATACAGCGGAAAGTTTATACCATTGTAAACTTAAATTATCTTGCTTTATCTCGGGAAATGGAATTTCACGCTGATGCTGTTGCGGCTCAGGTAGCAGGTTCCAGGCCTCTTATTACTTCTTTATTGCGACTGCAACTGGCAGATTATTCTTTAAATACCCTTTACGATTACTATGGGAAAAAGATAGTTGAAAATAAGAAAGCAGAGAACTTATTTGTTCAGCATTATTTCGTGATGAACTTTTATGCCGAAGCTCAGCGAGCTCCATTTGAATTCGGATTACCGCAGATTACCGAGGAACATACAAAGAAGTTTAATAAGTCGAAACTTATGCTGAAGGATCAGTGGTCTTCACATCCCACTACGGCAGAAAGGATTGCTTGCTTAAAAAATCTTGATAAACCAATAAGGAATCATCAGGAAGGAGTCGCTATTAATTTGCTAGTCGAAAAGGATCAAGTGTTGAGGCAAATCACAGAGAATGTTTTCTTAAGGGCAAACTATAGTCAAAAACCTACAAATATTGACCAAAATAATTTTGAAGAAGATTTCTTAGCAGAATTCCATCAGAAGTCCTTTCCCAAGGTGTTTAATGAATATTTCGATTATAGAAATCCGTATGTTGGATTTAATGAAGATTCTTTTGATGTGGTTAGTGAGGATAACAGTGTGAACTTTTTCGAGCTTTTCAATGATGGCAACCTTGAGATGGTATATGAACGTGATGGAATGACTTACGACCTACAAATTCTGAAGCAAATTGAATCTGGGGATATTAAGGTTAAGTCGTTTGATTATGATGGGCAAAAATACAACAACTCCGATTGTTCTAATCTAATTCGGTTTTTGCAAGAAGGGATAGATTCATTAGAGTTGAAATTAACAAATCTGGATAAAAGCATGTTTGAAAATGCTTATGTACTTTCTGTTCATTGTGGTGTAATTGATGAATTCAAGCAACATTATTTTATGTATAAGTCTGTACTCGATAAGTTTGAAAGTCATCAAAAGGTGCATACAGCTATACTTAAAACAGTATCTTTTATGCACACTACTACGCCTTTTAAAATCATTGAGCAGAACTTAATAGCAGTAAAAAATGAAGAGAAAGTTTTCAAGAACCAAATCGAAAGCTTGCTACAAGATCCAATTTATGAAAGTTATTTCACCGCAGAGATTAAAGAAAGATTACTGAAGTTCCTGAACTCCAACTATACTTATTTTTATGATAAGACATATTTTGATATGCAGGTTGATGAACTTTTTTCTGCTATAGATGACTTCGCTTTTGTTGTTTCTGAATCGAATTTTAATGCTAAAAAGAATTTATTAAATTTTCAAGCCAGTTTAACTAATAATATGATGGTATGTAAAGAAGATGCCTGATTGCAGGCACCTTCTAAAGAAAAAATTAATTCAAATCCTGGTTCTTGTTAAAAATCTGGGTATCTCTCGTGTTTTTCTGGACAGTAATTGCCCCAAATAAAGAGAGTAGAAAGGCAAAGGCATAAAAGCCCTTTTCACTGGGTAAAAGTGTGGCATTCCACAAACCGATAATCAACAATGTAATGGTGAGGAGTGTTGAAAACCAGCTAATACCATAATAGATTTCCGTTACAGGGATGCCTTCCAGTTTATCGCGAACAGCTTTTTGTAAAGAGATTACGGCAAATAGACCGAACATCAAAACGGTAAAGTAATATCCTTTTTCATTTAAGAGCATATCGGAACGCCACAGGCCTACAATAAAGCCGATCATTCCGATGCCTAATGCAAGCCACGCTGCTGCGATGAATGCATTGGATGGTTTTTGGTTCATGTTTTAGAGGTTTTAATTTAATTCATTAGAAAACGCTAAGTGAAAGCAATTGTTATCAAGCTTAAACGAATTGTGATGACCTAAATCAACTAAAACAAATCAGACCCAATCACTATTTAATAAGTGGATTGTTATATTCGTTAAAGTTGATCCTTATATTCGATTTATGCAAACATTGCTAACCTCAGCGCAAATGCGCCAAGTTGATGAATTTACGATTACACAGCAGCCCATCGCTTCGATAGATTTAATGGAGAAGGCGGCTCGTGCTTTTGTAAAATGCTTTCTCAAAACTGAGTTCAATGCAAGCAAGCGGGTAGCTGTTTTTTGTGGTAAAGGAAATAATGGGGGAGATGGACTAGCCATAGCCCATCTTTTGCTCAACAATGGATACGAAAATGTGAAGGTATATATTGTTAATTTTAGCACCAAGCAGAGCGATGATTTTACAATAAATTTGCAACGCCTGGATGAATCAAAATGCAAAAAGGTCATCATCAATCACCCAACTGAGCTGAAAAATGTAAAGGCCGACTTAATTATAGATGCAATTCTGGGGTCGGGACTTAATAAGCCGTTAACGGCTGAATATGAAGCGTTAGTTAAATTGATTAACAAATTGCAGAAGAAAGTTTATGCTGTTGATGTACCTACTGGCTTTTTTGCTGAGGGAGCGCTTCCAAAAGATTACAACGGAATAAAAGCATTTAAAACCATCTGTTTTCAAAGGCCAAAAATTAATTTCTTTTTTCCCGAATCTGCAAATGCAACAGCCCTGTATGAGGTTGTAGATATAGCGTTGGAAGAAACCTTCATAGACAGTCTCCCAACAGATTTTTACCTTACTGAACATGCTGATATAAGTAAGTTAATTCAGCACCGAAAGCCCTTTACTCATAAGGGAACATATGGGCATGCATTGCTTATAGCCGGTAGTGCTGAAGCGATGGGAGCAGCACTACTTTCTGCAAAAGCCTGTTTACTTACCGGCGCAGGGTTAACAACAGCCTGTATACCAGCCAGTGGATTAACCGCATTGAATAGCGCAGTACCAGAGGTGATGAGCCTGACAAGGGATGAATATACCAGGATTGAAAACCCAACCAAATATAAAGCCATTGCTATTGGACCTGGCTTGGGGATAACTTCCTTAAACGAAAAGCTTTTGGAAAGCTTAATTCTGAGTGCCAGGCCACTGGTAATAGATGCCGATGCCATAAATATTTTGGGTGAACGCCCAGATTTACTCGAAAAATTACCCGCCGGATCAATTATTACACCACATGTAAAAGAGTTTGATCGCTTATTTGGTGAACACGATACCTGGTGGGAAAGGGTTCAAACAGCAAAGACCTGGTCGAAGAAAAAACAAATTGTTGTAGTTCTTAAAAATCAGTTTTCATTCGTTTGCGTTCCTACAGGGAAGGTTTTAATTAACCCTACAGGAAATCCAGCAATGGCACAAGGCGGAATGGGTGATGTTTTAACAGGTGTTTTATTGGCCTTACTGGCTCAAGGATATACTGCAACAGACGCTGCAGTAGTGGGCTGTTATATTCACGGCAGGGCAGGAGATTATCTGGCTGCTGAACAATTTGTTGTAACCGCCTCGCAACTTGCAGAAAGAGTTCCTTTTGAAATGCGAATATTTGCTGGTAAAGATTGAAGTATCAGGTAGAATTAATTTCTACATCGTAGTATTGAGTTTTCTACTAATAATTATTTGAAAACCGCAATTGAAGGATCAGGTTTTGTGGATTGAGCCTTATCCTTTATGAATCAATTAGAAAAGATTATTTTATGCCTCGCAATGATGGTTAAAGGGATTTAAGAAGGTTTTTGTAGCACACTAATAGATTAGGGGTTGATTCTATGTACACAGCCTGAATACTAATTGCTATACTACTAAACCCCACCCATAACGGTAAGTTTATCCATTGTCGGATTTACGCTTCCACCCATAGGTTCGAGGGTAACAGCAAAAGCCTGCGCTTTCTCAATAGCCTGCATTTTTACAAGCGCTTCTCTACCAGTAGAATCGCTGCTTCCGAAAACACCTAAGCTAACAGGTTTACCGTCAACCAGCGCCCAAAGTTGATATTCGTGTTTAGGATCTGCTTTAGGAAGATCCATCGCTACATAGTTAATTAATACGCTTTTATCCTTTTTATTCCAATAAACCTTCATTTTTGAAGAAGGGCTATAGGCTTGTCCTTCTAGTCTGATAGTGGCCCATTCCTTACTATCTGCCATGGCGGCAATATTTTCCAGCCCTTGATTTTCAAATTCCATTTTGCTAACTACGCCGGCAAACTTTTGTTTATCCAGGTTTAAACTGGCTATCTGATCATGAGCATCATTTAATTTATTATAAGTGATAAACAGTGCAGCAGTACTCACAATCAATAATGCAACACAAGCAACTAATGCATAGCGTAAAACCTTAATGCTTCCGCTACTGCTATCCAAAGGAACAATCCGGGTTTCTTCAACGTATATAGGGGTTGACTGAGTAGCTTGGTTTCCTTCCGTTTCAATATCTGTTAATCCTAATTTTTCAAATAACTTAGATTCGACGTCTGCAGATGGTTCGATAGCGTTTTGGTAAGCATACTGTTCCATAGCCTCCTCAATAGCTGCCAGTTCATCCCTTATTTCTGGATGTTTAGCTGCCATTTCCTCGACTGATAACGCTTCTTCAGGCGATAAATCACCTAAAACGTACAGCTCAAGTACTCCTGATTCGATATATGCTTTTAAATTTTCCACGCTCAATTAAAACTCCTCCTCAATTCTATAATAGCCAATCGGATTCGGGTTTTCACCGTTCCCAAAGGCAAATCTAATTTTTCTGCAGCTTCCACATGTGTGAAGCCTTTATAATAAACCAAGTCTAAAACGTTTTGTAAGTCTGGCTTCAGATTGTCCACAAGTTGTTTAACACCAAGTATATCCGGGTTAAAAGTTACCTTGTTTTGTTCGTCAACGAAACTTACGTTATTTTCAATATCTTGGTTTTTGAGTGAGTTCTTAAAATCTTTAGAACGAAGTTTGTCGATTGAAAGGTTACGGGCAATGTTCATCATCCACGTAAATAAACGTCCTTTAGTATTGTCGTAGTGTTTAGCGGATTGCCAGATTTTTACAAAAGTTTCCTGTAAAACATCCTCTGCCAACTCGGTATTGATAATAATACGGGAAATTACCCCAAATAATGCGGAAGAATACATGCTGTACAATGTTTTTAACACCGCAGGATCTTGAGATTGCAGTGCCGAAACAAGTTCAGACTCGGTTAGGGTTAATTTTTTTAATGCACTCACTATTGTTAGCTAAGTTACAATACTGAACACTAAAAGCAAAGAAATGTTTTAGAAAGGCATTCCGGTTGGGAGTGCGTTTTTTAATCACGAGTTAGTTAACTACAAAGCACACGCAGTTAAGCCGCAAAGGGCACTATGAAATGAAATGAGCTGAGTAAGGGTTTGATTGGGTTTCGTATTATAACCTGCAAACTGCAACTTTATTTAACCTATAATTCATCGAAGAAATATAGCCGGATCAGTTAGGCTATCGTTCCTGAAACTCATAATTCATAACCTGCAACTAATGTTACGCGATTCCATCAATCGGGAAAAGGTGTTTTTCTGCATGATATGAAGAGCGTACCAAAGGTCCACTTTCTACATACTTCAATCCTTTAGCCAAGCCTACCTCTTTGTACATGGCAAATGTATCAGGGTGAATCCAATCTACCACAGGGTGGTGATTACGGGTTGGCTGTAGGTATTGACCTAAAGTTAAAATGTGAACACCATTAGCAACTAAATCATCCATGGCTTCGAAAATATCCTCTTCAGTTTCGCCTAAACCCAACATAATGCCTGTTTTAGTTCTTAAACCAAATTCAGAAATTCTTTTCAAGGCTTCTAAACTTCTGTCGTACTTAGCCTGGATGCGTACCTGTCTCGTTAAACGCTTAACGGTTTCCATGTTGTGAGAAACCACTTCTGGTCTTTCTTCTAACACACGGTATAAATTATCCCACTGACCTTTAAAATCGGGGATTAAGGTTTCTAAAGTAGTGATAGGGCTTTCACGGCGAATGGCTTGCAAAGTTTCCGCCCAGATAATAGATCCACCATCCTTCAAATCATCGCGATCTACCGAAGTGATTACACAGTGTTTAACGCCCATTAACTTAACTGAGTTGGCAACCCGGTTAGGCTCATCAACATCAACAGCTAAAGGCCTTCCTGTTGCAACCGCACAAAAAGAACAACTTCTGGTACAGATGTTTCCGAGGATCATGAATGTAGCTGTTCCTGCGCCCCAGCATTCTCCCATATTGGGACAATTACCACTTTCGCAAATGGTATGAAGCTTGTGTGTATCAACCAGGCTACGCACTTGTGCATACTCTTTACCAACAGGTAATTTTACACGTAACCAATCTGGTTTGCGTTTCACTTCAGTTACAGCAGGTACAACAGGTAAATCAATCATGCCACAAAGTTAAGCAATCCTCTTCAAAAGTTTTAACTCTAAAATGTTTGGATGTTGTAATGTTTTATTGAGGCGTTAAGAAAGTATTTTCATTTCGAATATTTTTTGGGATTTGGAGAGATTAAATCCAGTTCTTTCATAAAATACATGGCTTTCTGTTCGGATAACATTACACCTTACTTTTAGCATTTGCACATTAGTTTCTCTGGCCCATTCAATTACCTGAAGAATAAGCTTTTTGCCTATTTGTTTATTTCTATGTGCAGCATCTACCACTAAGGCGCCAATTTCAACAAAAGGATCTGATTCTATTCGTACGGTATAGAAAGCATGTGTCCAGCCCACAACTTGTTCATTCGCCAGGGCAACAAAAATACAATTACCTGCTATGTTCGCCATCAGTTTAATTCGCTGCAGGGTTTTATTTACATTGGCCGGATAGCCCAATTGCTCGGTGAGATTTGCAACTGCAGCAGCATCGCCCAGTCCCATTTTTCTAATTTCGATCATTATAACTGATTTAATTTGATGGACATTATTTTAGTGTTAGCCAAAATAATCGAAAATCTGTATTATTCTAAATACTACCTCCTTTTTTCTCATGTTGTTTTAATGTCTTTTTGGTATTTTTCAGGGCTAATTAAGAGGTTTGGTTCAAAGTTTGCTAATCGTTGGTCAAAATCATAAAAGAATTTTTAATTTTTTGCAATTTTTTTAAGTTTTTGCACTGAAAATTAGCATCCTTTTTAAAATCATTCTAAATTTGTAACTCCTTTAATATAAGATGACAAAAAAGAAAAAGACAGTTGGTAAAACTGACGCAGATGTAATTTTAATAGGGGCAGGCATCATGAGTGCAACCCTCGGAGTTTTGTTAAAAGAACTAGAACCTAACTTAAGTATTGAGATTTACGAACGCCTTGACATTGCAGCAGCGGAGAGTTCTGATGCCTGGAACAATGCAGGAACGGGTCACTCGGCTTTTTGTGAGTTAAATTATACCCCCGAGAAGAAGGATGGTACAATTGAAACCAAGAAGGCAGTTCAGATCGCTGAACATTTCGAAGTATCTAAGCAGTTTTGGTCTTATCTTGTCGAAAAAGGATTAATCTCTGATCCGGAGAATTTTATCCGCAAAATTCCTCACATGAGTTTTGTATGGGGTAAAAAAAATATAGATTATCTTAAGAAACGTTACGATGCTTTAAAGAAATGCGATCTTTTCGCAGAGATGCAATACACGGAAGATTTGCAAACCGTTGCAGAATGGGCGCCATTGATTATGGATGGACGCAAGAAAACGGATAAGGTTGCAGCCACTAAAATGGATATCGGAACAGATGTGAACTTCGGCTCGCTTACCCGCGATATGTTCAATAACCTGAAAGAACAAAGCAATGTAAGTCTTCACTTCAATCATGAAATCCGTGACCTGAAAAAAAATAAAGATGGCAACTGGATTGTTAAGGTTAAAGATTTAGAAAGCAAAGATAAACGCAAACGTGTTGCGAAATTTGTTTTCATCGGCGCTGGTGGTGGCTCGTTGCCATTGTTAGAAAAATCCGATATTCCTGAAGGAAAGGGTTTTGGTGGTTTTCCTGTAAGCGGACAATGGCTGAAATGTACCAACGAAGAGATTATTAAAAAACACCATGCTAAAGTATATGGTAAGGCTGCGGTAGGAGCACCTCCGATGTCTGTACCACATTTAGATACCCGAATGATTAACGGTAAGCAAGCTTTATTGTTTGGACCTTATGCCGGGTTTTCTACTAAGTTTTTAAAGAACGGTTCCTTCCTCGATTTACCAAAATCAATTAAATTTAATAATATCCGTCCGATGATTTCTGCGGGCTTACATAACCTTGATCTTACCAAGTATTTGATTGAGCAGGTAAGACAATCGCCTGAAGACAGATTAGAAGCTTTGAAGGAATACTTACCAACCGCCGAATTAAAAGATTGGGAATTGGAGTATGCCGGGCAAAGGGTTCAGGTAATTAAAAAAGACGAGAAAAAAGGTGGAATCTTGGAATTTGGTACAGAGGTAGTAAGCGCTGCCGATGGCTCTATCGCTGCACTTTTAGGTGCTTCGCCTGGGGCATCTACTGCCGTTTCAATCATGCTTGAATTGCTTACCCGTTGTTTCAAAGAAGATTTGGAAACGCCTGAGTGGCAAGCTAAGATTAAAGAAATTATTCCAACTTATGGTAAAGCGCTTGCCGGTGATGCTCAGCTTTGCAAAGAAACCAGAAACAGAACTTCAAGAGTGCTTAAAATCGATATAGATAAAGCTGTTGAAGCGTAAAGTAGAAATTATTGAATAAATGAAGGATAGGATGAGAGAATGGTTGCACGATCGCCAGATATATTCAATCATTCACTCATTCAAAATTCACTCATTAAACAAAAAGGGGATGCAAATTTTACATCCCCTTTTTGTTAACTTTTGTCAGATTATGCTGCAATAACTTCTGCAACCTCTTCTGCTGAAATATCGCTGTGTGAGGCCTCAAGGACACAATCACCATCTTTAATCAATAAAATTTGTGGCGACTGGTGAGCTACCTGAAAAACCTCAGCTATTTGATTCGAAATATCCCTGTAGCTAATTAAATCAAGAAAATAGAGTTTAGTATCAGTCGGAATCACTTCCCAGTTAAACTCAAAGTTTCTTTTTGCCATCATGCTGATTGAGCATCGGGTACTGTGTTTAAAAATAAGACTGAAACCACTTGCTGCTTTGATTTCATCAAGCTGCTCTATTGAAGTTAAATTAACCCAAGTCATAATTCTTTAGTATTGTTATATAGGATAAACATCCACAGAAATATAATGTTCTGCAAATGACCTAAAAATGAAAATCGGAAATTAGTTGGTTAGTTTCTTCTGCGTTTTCCCTCTGGATATGATCCATAAGCAGGGCAAAGTTTTGAAGAGCATGACTCTAAAATGGTAATGGTGCAAAACACCGCCAATAGTAAAATGGCTATTTTTTTCATCTGATATTTATGTTTTGATGCTTGGCTTACCCGGTATAAAAATGAGTTTCACCTGTAAACATGAATTTTAAACCCCTAAGTTACAAATACTTTATTAAAACACAAGGTTAAATATTTGCTGCAAAATCGGCCATTTTGATGGCAGTAATTGCAGCTTCATCTCCTTTATTACCATGTTTACCACCGGCTCTATCTTGTGCCTGCTCTAAGTTATTTGTAGTTAAAACACCAAAAATAACAGGTTTGCTATACTTGATACCTACATTGGTTAGGCCTTGAGCCACCGCATCACAAATAAAATCAAAGTGCTTCGTATCTCCCTGAATTACACAACCCAAACAGATTACACCATCTAAGTCATTTCTCTTGCTCAATAAAATTTCAGCACCACCGGTTAACTCAAAACTTCCCGGTACAGGTAATGAAATAATATTTTCTTCCTTCACACCATTATCTAAAAGTGTTTTTAGCGCACCGTTATACAGGGCACCTGTAATATCTGCATTCCATTCGGCTACAATAATTCCGAATTTAAAATTTGCTCCACTAGGAACTGTGGTGTGTGAGAAATCAGAAAGATTCTTTAATTGTGTTGACATGGGGCAAAGATAGCTGTATGAACTTAATGTTGAAAGCGCTGAGTGTTTAAATGTTGTAAGATTTAATCAGGTGAGCTGGATGCCTCCATATGTTGCGCCAATCGGGATGATTTTATCAGCCACCCAAATCTGATTTCGGTCAAATTTGGATATTTTATTCTTCGCCACAATGAAAGCCCTGTGGCAACGAATGAAGTTGTTTTTTGGCAATAGTTCGGACAAATCATTAATGGTAATTCTTGAACTTAGTAGCTTGTCTTTTAATTGAATCTGTGTATAATTTCCGGAGGCTTCCACATAAAGAATGTCTGCCAGCTCTACCTTTATCTGTTCGTAACCATCTTTTACAAAAATGTATTCGCTTTTGGCTTCCTGCTGCTGGTTACGAAGGGTATAAAGTTCCTGTGCTTTATTGCAGGCTTTTAAAAAACGCGAAAGTGCGAAAGGTTTGAGCAGATAATCAACAGCGTCGAGTTCAAAACTTTGTACTGCATGTTCGGTGTATGCTGTGGTAAATATAACCATGGGCGGGTTGCTCAGGCTTTTTAAAAAATCGATCCCGCTAATGTCTGGCATTTTGATATCCAAAAAAATGAGATCTACTTTGTTTTGCTGTAAAAAAGTAATGGCATCAAAAGCATTATTAAAAGTATTTACCAGCTCTATAAAAGGCACTTTGGATGCATGAGATTTTATTATCTCGAGCGCAATCGGTTCATCATCTACAGCAATGGCAATCATTTTTTTCGACATTAGGCATTGGAGAATCCTTTACATTCTGCCAATGCCCTAAAGTAATAAAAATCTCTGTTTTTAATCCAGTTGTAAGGTCAAATGCACAAAAAACTCATTTGCACTTTCTCTGATAATCAGCTCATGCTTACCATAATAAAGTAGAGATAATCTTTGTTTAACATTCTCAAGGCCAATACCGCTCTTCAATTTTTCAGGGTCGTTATCCGATTTAATATAAATGCTGTTACTCACATCAAAGTAAAGCGTATTTTCTTTAGTTTGAAGGGTGATCTTAATATAAGATGGCTGTTGTAAACTAATTCCATGTTTAAATGCATTTTCGATGAATGGGATTAACAACATGGGCGTAATCTGCAGGTTATTTAGTTGTTCTTGTATGTGCGTATCTATCCGGATATCTGCTGAACGGGAGGTACGGAGTTTTTGCAGATCTATATAATTGTTAAGGTATTCTACTTCTCTGGTTAAAGAAATTTTGTCTTGGGTATTTTCATGAAGCATAAAGCGCATCATGTCGCCAAGTTTCTGGATCCCCTCACCGGTTCGCTCAGCATTTTCCTGCAAAGCAGTGCCAAACAAAGTATTTAAGGCGTTGAAGAGGAAGTGCGGGTTAATCTGTGATTTTAAGAAATTAAGGTTTGCGTCAGATTTTCCAAGCTCTGTTTTGAGCATTTGGATTTCACTGAACTTTTCAAACTTATGTTTGTAAATATACCAGGAAAGTGGTGTGGTAATGCAGATCATGCTTATACCCGTTAAAATTAAGGTGATAGGAATTGCTTCTCCACCTCTCATAAAAGGCACCGTAACTAAGGTAAGTAAGAGGGAAATGATAATGGCAATGCCCACATTACCCCAAAAATACCGTCCAAAGCCTTTAAAATTTTTGCGCAGATTAGGTATAATAAAATAGATGGAATAGAATGCGAGCAAAATATTTACAGGAGGTGCAATTAACCAGAATACTAAAATTTCCCAGTCAAAACGGGCAGAAAGTACGGCGCCAAAAATCATAAATGTAATTAACCAGATTCTGGTAACAGTAAAAATCTCGGGGATGATGTTTTGCGGATGGTTTTTAAGGAAATTGACTTTGTGGAGAAGCTCCATACCTCTTTCGTTAAAATAGGCATATGCATTAAAAAGCATGTAAAGGAAGAAAATATAGGTAAAAGCCTCACCAAAGAAATTATCATAAGCCTGATCTAAAGTGCTGTATTCCAACAAACGATAGGCCTGGGAATAGGTATTGGCCACCATCCAGGTAACGATTGAAATAATGGTAATAATAACTGTTAGGATAATGTTTAAGGCCACATTATTTCTTCTGGCCAGTTGGGGCATAAAGCAGAAGTTGATCAGCAGAAAACTGATGTATAGAATGCTGATTTTGAAAAGTTCTGGTAAAAAGAAGTTTTTAATTACGCTATAATCTACCGCATTTTCACTAAAATGATAATCGTTGGGCGATCCGTAAGTGGTTTGAGAGCAAATGCTGATCAAGGACAGGATGTATAAGGTAGTAGAGATCCAGAATTCGAGCTGATTGATGTTTCTTGTTTTCATTTCGTTAACTATCATGCTACAATTTTACAAAGGCTGGGTTAATCTTTATTTAAAATGTGATGAACGCAGCAGAAAATGTGATGAATGAACATTATGAGCTAATGTTCGTTTGCCTTCGTACTAATATACTCATTCAGATGTTTTTCGTATCTCCCTGATTAGATGCTTATAGATAGTTAATAAGCATAATTTGCTACATAAATTATCTGGAGGATACTTAGAATCTGCTGCAACTGTACTCATTGTTCCTTATTCTTTGTTCCTTGCCCCTTATTCTCCATCTCATTCTTAATATTTACCTTTGGGCTTAAATATTTTTTGACATTACAATCCTTCATTTAAAATGACAGTTTACGGAATACCTAATTGCAATACAGTTAAAAAAGCACTCGATTGGTTAAAAGAAAATCAAATCGCATATGAGTTTCACGATTTTAAAAAGAAAGGTATCAGTGCTGAAAAGCTGAGCGATTGGTCGGGAAAATTTGGTTGGGAAACGGTGCTCAACAGAAAGGGCTTAACCTGGAAGAAACTTTCCAAAGAAGAGCAAACTGCTGTTCAGGATCAGGCTGCTGCAATTCAATATCTAATCAATAACACCAGTGCCATTAAACGTCCGATTATAGAAAAAGATGGTCAGGCAATTTTAATAGGATTCGATGCTGACAATTATGCGCAAACACTTGGCTAGTTCAGGTGTTTTATGTTAAAGTTTGTTAAAAGCAAATTTTAAAGGTTAAACCCAATTACTTTTGATTATGTACAAGCTCATCGTTTTTTTATTTTTTGCACTTCCAATTGGCGCCATAGCGCAAACGGTATCTACGGGTATAGTTTACGATTATTCAAAGAAAACCCTTACGCTTCCTGGTGTAGTAGTTAGAAACCTGAGCACAAAACAAACAGTAGCTACCAGCAGTACAGGTAAGTTTACCATCCCGGCAAAGGTTGGAGACCTTTTGGAGTTTTCTTTAATGGGGTACCATACCGATACGCTTTACCTGAGTAATTTGCTCGCACGATCCGTTTATTTGCCTGTAAAAAGCACTAACTTAAAGGATGTTGATATTCAGGGTGTAAAAATTAACAAAGAGGTTGCAAACGCATCCGATCCACTGGCAGAAAAATATACGCTCCTAAGTACAGGCGGGAATCTGGGTAGAAAGCGTATGACCGACAAGGTGGGGGGCTTAGGACTTAACCTTGGATATGGAAAATATAAACGCCAGCAACGTAAAGAAGCAGATTTAGAAGAGAGAGAGCAATATTTAGAAGAAATTGATGATAATTTCAGTGAAAAGAACATTACTGAATTAACTAAATTAGAGGGCGAAGATCTAAAACATTTCATGATTATCTATCGTCCTTCGGTAGAGCAGGTAAAGGCAGAACGCCCATATCGTTATACCTATTATATTTCAAGGGCATTTGTAGCCTGGCAAAAACTTACCCCTCAGCAGCGGAAATTGCAAGATTTACCCAAGCTCAAGGCGAACCAATAAAATCTTAAACAGTAACATTGTAAGCACAAACCCATCAGTTTGTGCTTATTTTTTATATTTACGGTTCAAATACAACAAACTTATTAAACATGAAAGTAAATAGATTAATTGCACTGGCTTTAACCTGCTGTGCATTTGGTTTTTCAGCAAGCGCTCAACAAAGTAGCTCGGCCCCTGTTAGTAATTATAATGCTGCCGAGGCTTTTGGACCTTTATTTTATACGCAAAACGGTAATGAATTTCGCTCCGCAATAGGCTCTCCGGGCCCGAAATACTGGCAAAATAGAGTGGATTATAACATCACAGCCAGTTTAGATGAGGCTAAAAGTACAATTACAGGAACGGTAACGCTTACTTATAAAAATAATAGCCCTGATAAGTTACCTTATTTATGGTTGCAATTAGATCAAAATACGTTTAAGAAAACTTCTCGCGGATACGCCATTACCCCTGCACGCAGTCGGTATGGTGCGCAGGGCGAAAACTTTGAAGGTGGGTATACCATTAGTAATATCAGCGTTGCCCAAAAAGCCGGCGCAGTTAAATTCAGTTCTTTGGTTGAAGATACACGCATGCAAATCCGACTGGATCAGCCTTTGGCAGCTGGTGGCGATGTAGTTACCATTAAAATGGATTATTCTTATGTTGTTCCTAAAGAAGGATCGGATAGAACCGGCCATTTAACAACTAAGAATGGAGAAATTTTTGCTATTGCACAGTGGTTCCCTCGTATGTGCGTTTATGATGATGTGATTGGGTGGAATACTTTGCCGTATTGGGGCGGTGGCGAGTTTTATTGTGAGTATGGTGATATCAATTTCGCCATTACTGCACCTGCCAGCCATATTGTGATGGGTTCTGGAGAGTTGTTAAACCCACAAGAGGTTTTTACTGCCGAGCAATTGAAAAGGTGGAATGAAGCTAAGAATAGCGATAAAACCATTCACATCCGTAGCGAAGCTGAAGTAACTGATCCAAAATCGAGGCCAGCCAAGGATAAATTAACCTGGAAGTTTAAAATCTTAAATGCGCGAGATGCAGCATGGGCTTCATCAAAGTCGTTTGTGCTTGATGCTGCCAGATTTAATTTGCCAAGCGGCAAAAAAGGGTTGGCTGTTTCTGCTCATCCGGTAGAAAGCAATGGTACAGATGGTTACGGTCGTGGGGTAGAATATGTTAAAACTACTATCGAACATTATTCAACCAAATGGTTTGAATACCCATATCCAATGGCGGTTAACGTTGCCACAAATATTGGTGGAATGGAATATCCGGGCATTGTTTTCTGTGGTTGGAAAGCCAAAAATGGAAGCGCATGGGGGGTAATTGATCACGAATTTGGCCACACCTGGTTCCCAATGATTGTAGGTTCTAACGAACGTAAATATGGCTGGATGGATGAAGGCTTCAATACTTTTATCAACGGAATTTCTTCTGAGAACTTTAACAACGGAGAATACAAACAAGGTGCTACGGATATGCATGCCATAGGTAAGCAGGTAATTGGCAACCCACGTTATGAAAATATCATGCAAATGCCTGATGAAATGATGGAACCTAATATTGGTGTAAACCTTTATTCTAAACCAGGATGGGGGCTGGATATTTTAAGAGATCAGGTACTGGGGCAGGACCGTTTCGATTATGCTTTCCGTCAGTACATCAAAAACTGGGCATTTAAACATCCAACACCTTTCGACTTTTTCCGTTCTATGGAAAATGCAGCAGGAGAGGACCTTGCCTGGTTCTGGAGAAGCTGGTTCTTAAACAGCTGGAAAATGGATCAGGCCATTGGTAATGTGCAACCCATTAAAACCAATGGTAACACTACAGGGTATGCCATTCAGGTACTTAACTTAGAGAAAATGCCAATGCCAATCATCCTTCAGGTTAAAACCAAAAGCGGTAAAACTGAAATCGTAAAAGTTCCCGTTGATGCATGGATGAAAAGCAATACATGGGTAGTACGTTATCCAACAACAGAAGAAGTGGTTTCGGTAACTTTAGATCCAAATAAAGTTCTTCCCGATTCGAATGCTGATAATAATACCTGGACTGCCTCAGGAAATTAATCATTAAAGATTTTAAAAAAAAGCCATTTGAATTTTCGTGTTCAAATGGCTTTTTTTATGGCAAAAACCCGACGGTTTTTTGGCTGGCTTGCTATATGTTTGTAAGTATGGAAACCGAAACCTTACAAATAACAAACCCAGATGGGATTTATGATCCAAGACCTCATGGTTATTCGCATGTAGCCAGCATTAGCCCAAATTCAAAATTGGTTTTTGTAGCCGGACAGGGCGGGAGTAAAACAGATGGACTATTAAGTGTTGATTTTAAAACCCAGGTACAGATTGTTTTTGAGAATATAGGTGTCGCTTTAAAGAGCCAGGGGATGGAGATGAAGCAGATTGCAAAATTGACCACGCTGGTTGTAGATTATGATGAGGCCAAGCATGAAGTACTTATTGAAGCATCTAAAAAGATTTGGCCAGATCTTAAATTTCCTGTAAATACAGTCATTCCGGTTCAAAGATTGGCTTTGCCTGGTATGTTGATTGAGATCGATGCAACTGCGGTTGCTTAAAAACCAGAATAAATCTGCTAACTTCGCCATATGGCCGAGCAGCAGAAAAACAATCCCTTACATGGTATAACCCTTGAAAAAATGATGACCGATCTTCATGCACATTATGGCTGGGCAGAGCTGGGGTATATGCTTAGATTTGAGTGTTTTATTAATAACCCCAGTGTTAAATCGAGTTTGAAATTTCTACGCAAAACGGCCTGGGCCCGTAAAAAAGTAGAAGATTTATTCCTGAGTACTTTTCATAAATAATCTATAATTTTCAGTTTTCCCGCCTGTTTCTTCATTTTTTTTGAAAAAAAATGATCACCAGCTGTCACATTTTCAAAATAGCAGTGTCTTATTGGAGTAACTATTGATTGAAAGATCAAAACTGTTAAACCAACAAAAACATCTAACTAGCTATGAAAACGTATTTATTAATTATCCTGTGCATTTTATCTACGAAGACTTTCGCACAACTATCTGCCATTAGTGGAAAAGTTACCGAACGGAAAAATGGTTTACCGCTTGAATATGCAGGCGTGGTATTGTTCAGCAAAACGGATTCGGCTAAAAGATTCGGGGTGGTGACCAATAAGGCGGGTGAATTTATCTTTAAAGAAGTGGTTCCCGGCGAGTACCGTATAAAAATATCTGTACTTGGCTATTTACCCCTCCTTAAAAATATTAATGTAGCCAACAAACCGGTATCTCTGGGTACTATAAAACTTGAAGAAGATGCCATTTCGCTTAAGGATATTGCAGTGACAGGTAAATACGCTACGGCAACGGTGAAAAAAGACACGGTTGAATTCAATGCCGATGCTTATAAAACCAAACCCAATGCTGCGGTTGAGGATCTGATTAAAAAGCTGCCGGGCGTGACAGTTGATAAGGATGGAAGTATTTTAGTTGGTGGGCAGAAAGTAACCCGTTTAACAGTTGATGGAAAAGACTTCTTCGGAACAGATCCTAAAACAGCGACCAAAAACCTTCCTGCAGATGCCATTGCTAAAGTGCAGTTAATCGATAGCAAAACCTTAGAGGCAAAAGCCACAGGCATTGATGATGGCCAACGTGAAAAAGTACTTAACTTAACCATTAAAGAAGACAAGAAGAAGGGATGGTTTGGAAACGCCAGTTTATCGGGTGGAACTACCGATAAATACGGGAGTTATTTAAGTGCCAATCATTTTAACAAGGATCTTCAATTCGCAGTTTTAGGTATGAGCAATAATACCAATGATGCCAGTTTCGGATATGATGACCTTAATAGCTTCAGCAGCGGAAACATCGGTAATATTTTTGCCCCTCCTGCCGGAGGAAGTTTTTCTATTAATGTGAACAATGGTAAAACAACTATAGGGGGAAGCGGTGTTTTTGACAATAGTGCCATAGGCCTTTACACAACCCACAGTGGCGGTGTAAATTATAGTAATTCCTGGGGGAAAAACAATAAACTAAGTTTGAGCGGAAGTTATTTTACTTACTTCTCTTCAGGTTTAGGCAATAAGCTGTCTAATGTGCAGGACTTAAGCGCCAGTGATATTCTGCGAACTTTGGATAATACGGATAGAAACAGTGATAACCAGGCCCATCGCTTTAATTTTAAGGCCGAATATCATCCGGATTCCCTTACCGATATTGTTTTAAGGCCTAATATCATTTTAAACAGTACCACCACCATAAATAACCGGGTTTTTAATTCTTTTTTTGATGATGCAGGCAAAGCAAATGATGGAAATCAATATTACAACCAGCATAATGTTACGCCATCTTTATTTGGTGAACTAAGTGTGCTCAGGAGGATGGCCAACAAAAAGGGCTCCGTTTCATTACGACTTAATGCCACTCAAAATACTTTCAATTCCGACTGGTTAAACAGGTCTCTGTTAAATCAATATACCAACGGTACGCCAACAGCCACTAACATTAATCAGGAGGCCAATCAGGAAAATGCGTCTAAAACTTATACCATAAACACGAACTATGCTAGGCCATTGAATACAAAATGGAGCGCAAATATTGGTTACACTTACAATAGAAGTCTGGTTAATGCCGCTCAGGCAACTTTTGATTATAATGCCAGCACCGGACGTTACGATGTTATTGTACCTGGCTTTACCAATACTTTCGATAACCAGAATTACCTGAGTGCTGCAGGTTTAGGTTTTATTTTTACAGGTAAAGATTGGACGTATAATTTCGGTGTTAATCTTCAGGAAACGGGTTTAAACGGAAATACCTTTAATACTGGGGGGATGCAAATCAATCAAATTGAAAAAACTTATTACAATCTGCTACCCAGGTTAATGGTTAACTTTAAAAACAAAGCCAATCAAACTTTATCCATTAATTACAGATCTACCGTTAACCTACCTTCGGTTACTGATTTACAACCTGTGCAAAATAATACGAATCCGTTATATCAAAGACTGGGTAATCCGGATTTGGAAGCCAGGAAAAATCACCGGATTTCAGTGAACTTTAATACTTTCAGTGCAGATAATAACCGTTATTGGAATGGATATTTTCTCTACAATTTGGCATTCGATGATACCGGGAATAACATCAGATACGAGAAAGGAGTTCAATATGTGCAACCAGTTAATGTAGATGGAAACTATTTCTTGAGAGCCGGAACATTTTTTGGCATGCCTGCAAAGCTGAAAGGCCTGAGGATGAATTATGGTTTAAATTTCTTTACAGAACACCGTACCAGCTTTATCAGCGATGAGAAAAATATTACCAATAGGTTTGAAGTAGGGCCAAACATTAACTGGAGTTATGATATCGACGATAAATTTAATGCTGGTATTTATGCGTATGTAGCCTATACCAAGGTGAATAACTCATTAGAGGCGGCAGTTGATAATCGATACTTTACCCTTTCTAACAGTGTAAATGTTAGTTATGAGTTTATTAAAGACTTGCGGATAGAAGCTGATCTTGACCATATCGGTTCTGCAGGCAGAGCAGATGGGTTTAACAGTAATTATTTTTTGCTTAACGCCGGAATCAACAAATATTTGATGCAGAGAAGAGTAACATTAAGTTTAAAGGGTTTCGATATTTTGAAACAAAATACAAGCATAGACCGGATTATTAACAGCAGCCGGATAGAAGATGTTAGATTTAATAACATTACCCGCTACTTTTATTTATCACTCAACTATAAGCTTACTAAGGTGGGGGCCAAGAATGAACGCAGCAATCCGAGAAATACGGTTAATTAATGTATTGTTTGCAACTGATTAATTTTCAAGGTTAACTGATAACTCCAGGCTGAAAACTTTTTACGTTAACCCCTTGATTTTTAAAAAGAATTGTTCTACTTTTGCAGTCCGTTTCGTGGGCTTGCTATGCAGCAACCATTTTAACGGGAAAAGTAAATAAAAAAAGAAACATAAAAAGCAACAATGCCAACCATTCAACAATTAGTTAGAAAAGGTAGAGTAGCACTGGAGTTCAAGAGTAAGTCTCCAGCGTTGGACAGCTGTCCACAGCGAAGAGGAGTATGTACACGTGTATATACCACTACCCCTAAAAAACCAAACTCAGCAATGCGTAAAGTAGCCCGTGTTCGTTTAACAAACGGAAAAGAGGTGAATGCATACATCCCTGGTGAAGGTCATAACTTGCAAGAACACTCGATCGTTTTGATCCGTGGTGGTCGTGTTAAGGATTTACCGGGTGTACGTTACCACATCATTCGTGGTGCATTGGATACATCAGGTGTTGCTGGTCGTAACCAACGTCGTTCTAAATATGGTACTAAACGTCCTAAACCAGGTCAAGCAGCTGCTGCACCTGCAAAAGGTAAAAAGAAATAATCAGGGAGGAAATTAGAAATGAGAAAGTCAAAACCAAAAAAGAGAATTATTCTTCCTGATCCAAAATTTAATGATGTTCAGGTTACTCGTTTTGTAAATAACATGATGTACGATGGAAAAAAATCTATCGCATATGCAATTTTTTACGATGCTGTTGAAATCGCTGAGAAAAAAGCTGGTGAAAACGGTTTAGAAATCTTTAAACGTGCTTTAACTAACATCATGCCTGCTGTAGAGGTTAAAAGCCGTCGTGTAGGTGGTGCTAACTTCCAGGTTCCAACTGAGGTTAGACCTGAGCGTAAAACTGCTCTGGGTATGAAATGGTTAATTTTATATGCTCGTAAACGTGGTGAAAAAACCATGAAAGAGAAGTTAGCTGGTGAAATCGTAGCTGCTGCTAAAGGTGAAGGTGCTGCTGTTAAGAAGAAAGAAGATACGCACAAAATGGCTGAGGCTAACAAAGCGTTCTCTCACTTCAGATTCTAGTATAAAATGATTGAATTATGAATGACTGAATAATTGAATGGTGCTATGCACTCAACATTCAAAAATTCGGTCATTCATTCATTAATAAAAAAAATGGCAAGAGATTTAAAATTTACAAGAAATATTGGAATCGCAGCTCACATTGATGCAGGTAAAACTACAACAACTGAGCGTATTCTTTATTATGCTGGTGTAAGTCATAAAATTGGTGAGGTGCACGAAGGTGCTGCAACAATGGACTGGATGGCACAAGAGCAAGAGCGTGGTATTACCATTACCTCTGCTGCAACTACAGTTAACTGGAAATACAGAGGCCAGAACTATCACATGAACATTATCGATACACCGGGACACGTGGATTTTACCGTAGAGGTAAACCGTTCGTTACGTGTATTAGATGGTTTAGTGTTCTTGTTCTCTGCGGTTGATGGTGTTGAGCCTCAATCAGAAACTAACTGGCGTTTAGCTAACAACTATAATGTTGCCCGTATTGGTTTCGTTAACAAAATGGACCGTTCTGGTGCTGATTTCTTAAAAGTTGTTAAGCAAGTTAAAGATATGTTAGGTAGTAATGCAGTTCCATTGCAATTACCTATCGGTTCTGAAGACCAGTTTAAAGGTGTAGTTGATTTGATCAACAACCGTGGTATCGTTTGGAATGAGCACGATAAAGGTATGACCTTTACTGAAGTTCCTATCCCTGATGATATGCTGGATGAGGTTGCTGAGTGGAGAGAGAAATTATTAGAATCAGTTGCTGATTATGATGAGTCTCTAATGGAGAAATTCTTCGAAGCTCCTGAAACCATCACTGAGCGTGAAGTTTTAGACGCTTTACGTGCAGCTGTTTTAGATGCTAAAATCGTACCTATGGTTTGTGGTTCATCTTTCAAAAACAAAGGTGTTCAGACCATGTTGGATTACGTAATGGAGTTATTGCCTTCACCTCTTGATTCAGAAGGTGTTGTAGGTACTAACCCTGATACTAACGAAGAAGTTTTATTAAAACCAAGCATTGAAGAGCCATTTGCAGCTTTAGCATTTAAAATTGCTACTGACCCATTCGTAGGTCGTTTATGTTTTATCCGTGTTTACTCGGGTAACTTAGAGGCAGGTTCTTACGTATACAATACCCGTTCAGAAAGTAAAGAGCGTATTTCTCGTATCTTCCAAATGCACGCTAACAAGCAAAACCCAGTTCCGAATGTAGCTGCTGGTGATATTGCTGCTGTAGTAGGATTTAAAGATATCAAAACTGGTGATACACTATGTGATGAGAAAAACCCTATCGTTCTTGAATCTATGGTATTCCCTGAGCCGGTTATCGGTTTAGCTATTGAGCCTAAAACTCAGGCTGACGTAGATAAATTAGGTATGGGCTTATCTAAATTAGCTGAAGAAGATCCTACCTTCAGAGTACAAACTGATCAGGAAACTGGCCAAACTGTAATCTCTGGTATGGGTGAGCTTCACTTAGATATTTTAATTGACCGTTTAAAACGCGAATTTAAAGTAGAGGTTAACCAAGGTGCTCCTCAGGTAGCTTACAAAGAGGCTATTTTCGGAACAACTGAACACCGTGAGGTTTACAAAAAACAATCAGGTGGTCGTGGTAAATTTGCTGATATCAAAATTGTTATCTCTCCAATTGATGCAGATTTTGAAAAAGGTGGTTTACAGTTCGTAAACGAAATTGTAGGTGGTGCTATTCCTCGTGAATTTATCCCTTCAGTTGAGAAAGGATTCACATCTGCAATGTCTAATGGTGTATTAGCGGGTTATCCGCTTCCAGATATGAAAGTACGTTTGATTGATGGTTCATTCCACGCAGTCGATTCAGATGCTTTATCATTCGAGCTTGCTGCTCGTATGGCATATCGCGAAGCTTTACCTAAATGTAAACCTGCTTTGATGGAGCCTATCATGAAAATCGAAATCTTAACCCCTGAAGAAAACATGGGTGATGTTATCGGTGATATGAACCGTCGTCGTGGTCAGTTACAAGGTATGGACACTCGTAATGGTGCACAGGTTATCAAAGCATTGGTTCCACTTTCAGAAATGTTCGGTTATGTAACGCAGTTACGTACCATCACTTCAGGCCGTGCAACTTCTACTATGGAATTTGATCACTATGAGCCAGCGCCTAAAAACGTTCAGGACGAAGTAATTGCTAAGTCTAAAGGCAGAATTAAATCTGAAGATTAAGTAACTTTGACATCCTTAATGCAGTGAAGGATCTCTTTATGAGATTCTTCGCTATGTTCAGAATGTCAAAAGAAAATAAATCCGGTCAATGTTATAAATAGCTCTAACAGTGATCATAATTAAATAAAAAATGAGCCAAAGAATCAGAATTAAATTAAAATCTTACGATTACAACTTAGTAGATAAATCTGCTGAGAAAATCGTAAAAACTGTTAAACCTACGGGTGCAGTTGTAAGTGGTCCAATTCCACTTCCTACAGAGAAAAAAATCTTTACTGTATTACGTTCTCCACACGTAAACAAAAAAGCAAGAGAGCAATTCCAATTATGCGCTTACAAACGTTTATTGGATATTTATAGCTCTAACTCTAAAACAGTTGATGCTTTAATGAAACTTGAATTACCTAGCGGTGTTGAAGTTGAAATCAAAGTGTGATAGATTTTAAAGAGAAACAGGAAAGCCTTAACGAAAGTTGAGGCTTTCCTGTTTTTATACTATGGCTAAACTTTGTTGCTTATCTATTGTTATTTATGAAAATGTGGTATTATGAATGATGAGGAAAAAAAAGAGGGGATAACCCCCTCGTCTGCTAAACAGCAAGGGAAAATTGTTGAGGATTCACCGTTTTCAGCTTTGGAACTTTCAAGAATGGACAATCCGCCTCAAGAACGGGAAGAAAATGGCTCAACAAAAAACCAAGTTGACGATGTACAACATGATAAACAGAATAAAGGAAAAAATTAATTGTGTTATGTGTTTCATTTTTAGTTAATTAATAAACCTTTTTAATGATTCTGTTGTTATAAATAATAAATGATAAATAGAATAGGCCATGGAAAATAATAAATCGGAAGAGAATAAAGCAATGAAAGAGGATGAAGGTATAGAATGGGATGGTGATGATGCAACTTATGGCCACGCAGTTAATAGTTCTGCTTTCAAAAGAAAGGATTTGCCGGACGAACAGCACCAGGCCAAAGCACAGGAAACCGACAATGCCGAAATCAGAAAGCACTTAAAAAACACGAAATTTATAAAGGAAGCTGATATTGCATCCCGTAATAAAAATGAACAAAAGGGCATTGGCGGTAAAGACTTATAACTAAAAAGGGATTAACATTGTTGTAATCCCTTTTTAGTTACTTTATGAATATTCCGGTAGATGGAGTTATCATAAAACTCAACAACAGAATGCGTTAATTTAAGCAGTGGTTTTTAAATACCCTCAAATTCGTAATTAGTTAATTGATTTGTTTTAATCGTCGTTGCGAGTTCTAATAGTTTGGCAAATTTGATAATCTTTATATCAAACGGCAACTGGTCTTGATATTTACTTATTGATAAATATCAAGACTATCCGCAATCAATTTAGACGAACCTGTCAGTATAAATCACTGGTCTGTCTGAAATCTCTCTTCACCTGCTGTCCAAATTCTTTAATCTTATCCATTATCTCGGGAGACTTTTCTTTAAAATCATCTACTAACGATTTACCATCTGTTGATCTTTTTTTCGTTGCATATTGGTAGCCATAAACTGCAGCAGCTCCAAGCAATGCATATTTTAATAAGCCCATAGTTTTATATTTTTAAGTTAAATTCCTGTATTTAATACTTCATCCTCATCTCTTTGTTGAGTAGCCGTATTGGTATTCTTGAAGTCATCAGATGAGCTTCCGGTATGACTGGCTGCACTTTCTTTTGTGGGATGCTTGTCTGGAGAATGATACGCGTCGTCACTTAATGAATCTTTGCCCTGTGTTCCTGTATTGTCAAAGCCATCTTTAGCAGTTACAGGCATATTCCTTAAATTAGTTGCATTTTCTTTGGCAATGGTCTCTCTACCAAAACTGGTAACTTCATTTCCATCGTTTCCATGTTCATAAGCTTTTTGAACAGCCGACTTTTCAGCAGCTTTTTTATCCTCCCCAACATAACCCTCCAGGTGTTCGCGCTTGTTATAGATACTCGTTTTCATAACTTCCTTTTTTTAAAAAACACCTGGAAAAGGTAAAAGTTTCAGATAGATCTCCTTTTAAAGGATTTTCGCACAATTTTTCATTGGCATTTTTGGCTTTTGTTTAACTTGCGGCTTATTAATATAGCCTAGTATAAATGGATTGGAAATATTTACTCTCGAATAAGAGATTTGGTCAGGAACAGTATGGTGCAAGTACAGATAAAGCAAGATCTGATTTTCAGCGGGACTATGACAGGCTGATATTTTCATCTCCATTCAGGCGACTACAAAATAAAACACAGGTATTTCCTTTGCCTGGTAGTGTTTTTGTACACAATCGTTTAACCCATAGTTTAGAAGTAGCCAGTGTGGCCAGATCAATGGCTAATATTTTCCTCAATACTGTAGAAGAAAAAAAACCAGGATTGATCAAAGATGCCCCTTTGCTAACTGAAGTGGGGAACATCGTTGCTGCGGCATCCTTAGCTCACGATTTAGGCAATCCTGCATTTGGCCATTCGGGCGAAGCCGCCATTTCACGTTATTTTACTGATGGTGATGGTAAGGTGTATAAAGATCAAATGTCTGATGAGCAATGGCACGATCTGATCAATTTTGAAGGTAACGCAAATGCAATTAGAATTTTAACACATCCGCTTAAGGGAAAAGGGAATGATGCCTATGCGCTCACTTATTCAACGCTGGCTTCTATCGCAAAATACCCTTGTTCGTCTATTGCTGGCAAACAAAAGGGCTTGCTTCACCGCAAAAAATATGGTTTCTTTCAATCGGAAGTAGATACTTTTAAAAAGATCGCCAATGAATTGCAGTTAGAACAGGAAGAATCAGCGCATCTGATTTACAAAAGACACCCTTTAGTGTACATCGTAGAGGCTGCTGATGATATCTGTTACAGTATTATCGATTTAGAAGACGCCCATCGCTTAAAAATATTATCCTATGAGGAAGTGAAAGGTTACTTATTGCCATTCGCCAATTCTAAAACCATCGAAGATCGTTTGATCAATGATTATGAAGATGATGATGCAAAAATCGGACTTTTAAGGGCCAAAGCCATTAATACCTTAACCAGGTTATGTGCCGATATATTCTATAGAGAACAGGATAGCTTATTAAGGGGAGACTTGAATCAGAGCCTGACAGATTTAATCCCTGAGCCTTATTTAACCGCATGGAAAGCTATCGAGAAGGTTTCAATTGAACGGATTTATAATTTCTCATCGGTAATACAGAAAGAAGTAGCCGGATATAAAATTATGGCCGGGCTATTGGAAGAATTTGTACCCGCATTGATTCACAACAATACGCATTATTATAAAAAGCTCGTGAAACTGATTCCAAAACAGTATCATACTGATTTGCCTGATATTTATTCCCGCACACAGAGTGTACTGGATTTTGTTTCCGGCATGACCGATTTATATGCTGTTGACTTGTATCGTAACATTAAAGGAATATCTTTCCCATCGGAAACCTAGTTGTTTACAGCCCTGCACAAAAGCGCCCGTTAATCCTCTTCTAAAGGTATTAACGGGCGCTGTATTTTAAAGGAAAGGTTTTTATCTTAATCTACCATCGTCCCACTTGTTGCGTTCATCCTGGAGCTCGCGTGCAAGTCTCATTTCTTTGTCCTTGGCCTTCACCTTGTGTGCCTGAAACTCATCAGCTACCTCTTGGTACAGCTGCGTTCTGTAAACAGCTTCTCTTCTGTACTTGCCTGATTGAAAAACAATAAAGGCTAAAACTGCAGCGAGAACAATGATAATGGTCCATACAATGGTATTATAAGTTCCCTTATCAAAAGAAATACCCAGAAACTTAATTTCGTTTACCATCGCGTTGGAAGAGGCTAATGAACTCTCTTTACCAGATACTTCAGTTTTTAATCCGGCAATGTTTTCGCTTTGTGATTTAATTTGTTGTCTGGCTTCCTGCAGCTGTTTGCGTTCTTTCCTCAACGTATCATTAACACTTTTCCAAAGTGAAGATAGCCTTGAAGGATTGATCAATCTAGCTCCATTAAAGTTTTTCGATTTAGACAACATGAAATTGTACTGTCCGTTTAAAGATGGATCAGCATTTTTTGAAGTGTCTCTAACAACTTGGGCGAATGTTGTATTAAAAATCAACATGGCCAGAAAAAACAATAGAAGGTGTTTAGGTTTTTGCATAGTTAAATTATAGGGTTCTTATTGTAAAACTACGTTTTTAAATATTTTCTTTTCAAGCCCTTTTGCATAATGTTGATGTGAAAATATGAAAACATGTTTGTTTTGATTTATAACATAACAATTTTATCGAAGATTTATTATAATTTAATTAACGATAGATTACATTTGTTGCATGCAAATAGGAATAATAGGCTTAGGTGATATGGGCAAATTGTATGCTATATCCTTCGCCGCTTCAGGATATAAGGTATGTGGAGCAGATATGCCACTACGTTTTGCCGATTTAAAAAATGAGCTCGAACCTAAAGGAATCGAGATTTTAGTTGATGGACATGAAGTTTCCCGCAAATCTGATTTTATTATTTATTGTGTGGAAGCAGAAAAAATTGATGAAGTGGTTGCTACTTTTGCACGTTCTACTAAATTTGGAGCAATTGTTTCCGGTCAAACTTCTGTTAAGCACCCTGAAATTGCTGCTTTTGAAAAATACCTTCCTGAGGATGTCCAGATTGTAACCTGCCATTCATTACACGGCCCGGCTTTTAGTCCCGAAGGGCAAACCCTCGTTGTGGTAAGGCATAAGGCCACTGATGAAGTTTATCAGAAGGCATTGGAAGTTTACCAATCGCTAAAATCAAACATCATCGAGATGGATGATTATAAGGAACATGATAGAATTGTGGCCGATACCCAAGCCGTTACCCACATGGGTTTTGAAAGCATGGGCTCTGCCTGGAAAAACGCAGGCTTTTTTCCCTGGGATAATCCAGCTTATGCAGGAGGGATAGATAACGTTAAAATTCTGACTACGCTGAGGATCTTCAGCTATAAATCTCACATATACGCTGGTTTGGCAATCTTGAATCCCTATGCCCAAAAGCAAGTAAAATATTATGCGCAAGCAGAATCTGAACTTTTCAAACTGATGATTTGTGAAAACGAAAATGAATTTAGAAGTAAGATTTTTGCTGCCCGCGACTTTGTTTTTCATGAAAGCAGGCAACTTTTGCTCCTGGATGATAATATCATGAAGGAGTTCAGTCTTTCTGATGCAGAGCATAAACAAAAACCGAATTCTCACCTCAGTTTACTAAGTATGGTGTATGCCTGGTATAAAATGGGCGTTAATCCTTATGATAATTTAATTTGTCAAACACCACCTTTCAAACTGCGCCTGGGCATTGCCGAATACCTGTTTAAAAATGAGGATATGCTGGAAGAATCAATCCAAACGGCATTATACGATAAATCAATTAGGGGTGATGATCTTGAATTTCACACTGCAGTGCATGAGTGGGCTTCTATCATCGGATATGGGGATATCAATGGTTATAAAGCCCATTTTGAGGCCGCAAAGTCTTTCTTCGCTAACCGATTGAACGATGGAAGGGATTTAAGCGCGGAGATGATCAAACGACTGGGAAAATAAGCTTTAACAAAAATCTGAATCAATGGCCTCTTATACTTTTTGTTTTCAGGTTGTAAACTCGGTTAAGTATTTTATATACGGTGCAGTGTTAGGCTTCTGCTTAATGGTTGCGTTGCTGTTACTTAATTTACTTAATGTAGCGCTGCTTATATTGGCCGTTTTTGTCCCTTTTATTTTTGGAGGATGGCTTTTTTATAAGAAAGGAAAGGGATCAGATCAGATCATTTTAGATCAAGCAGGTTTTACCTCATCGTTTTTTGGAAGGGTAGAGTTTGAAGAGATAGAGCGTATTCCTCATCCCGCCTGGTTAGGGGCGCCCGCGCCCTCCTTAAAGATAGTATTGAAATCTGGGAGGAAGTTAATGTGGGGCTTGAGCGATGTAGGAAGTGTTTTTAATACTTCAAACGATGCACTGATATTCAGGTCTTTTATAGACGATTTATACCTTCATCTTGAGGGAAATGCCAAATCTGCTGAGCTTGGAAAAGTTCATCCTGAAGTTCACAGTAAGTTAAATTTAGAAAGCCCTTCAGCACAGCTTAATAAGGTTAAAGTTAAGTATGGCAAGCAAGCGATATTCTGGCCGATTGGACTTTTCTTTTCAATAATCATTTGCATTAAAACCTGTGGGATTGATTTTATAAAAAAGAATAAGGACAAAGAAATTACTACAGCTTTTCGAAATAGCGAACGCCGGTACCAGGAAAATATTAAGGCATCCAAATTAGTATTGGATAGTTTCGCCAAAACATTAGGTCCCGTGTATATCTATAGTAATGATCAAAATATCAATGTATTGCTCTTGCCTATAATCAAAGAAGAGAATGCATTAGATCAAGTACCTGCTTTAAAACATGCCCTTACCAGTGTTGAACTCAAAAAGTTCATACAGCATCCGGATAGCGCACAATTTGTTACTGTATTGGTAGATAAGCAACAAAAGATGACGATAATGAAGAAGAGCATGATGAATTACGGTGATTCGACTGATACATATCTATTTCTTCGTTTTTATGATCCTGGCCAGAAGGTTAGTCCTGATCCCTATTCGAAGCGTAAACAGATTGACTCTTCCAGATTTGTTCCATTTGATTTAACAACTGGTGTAATGATTAAAAAAGGGCAATCGATTAGTGAGAGCCTGGAGAACTCGATTGTCTCTTTAAAAATGATGCTTGCCCAGGCCAAACTCAGACCTCAGTTTCGTATCTATTTAAGCGGCGCAAAATATAATAACGTTTCTAGAGAACTTTTCAATGAGGTGGTTGCCGAACTCAGGAAGAAGCTTGTAGCTGCTGAGGTAGATACACATGCGTTTAAAATCACATCGCATAATCATTAGTTTATTGGGCATTAGTTCATTAGTCATTAGTTCGTTAGTCATTGGGCATTAGGTCAGTTGCCTATTCATTCATTCTATCATTTATCCATTCAATCATTTATCCATTCAATCATTTCTATATAGCATATAGACTTTATTTTATCCATTCAATCCTTCGTTTAGTAAAAAACTGTCAGTTATATTTGCCCGCATGTCGGTATTGCTGTTTACTTTAATTGTATTAGTTGGTGCACTTTTAGCTGGTTTCTTAGGCTCTTTAACAGGTTTAGGGGGAGGGGTAATCATTATTCCTTTATTAACACTAGCCTTGGGAGTAGATATCCATTATGCAATTGGGGCATCAATTGTTTCCGTTATTGCAACTTCATCTGGCTCAGCAGCAGCTTATGTAAAAGAAGGTATTACGAATATCAGGATCGGGATGTTTTTAGAAATTGCAACAACCGTAGGTGCGATTTGTGGCGCTATTGTGGCGGTCTATCTTAACCCGGATTATATTGCTGTGATATTTGGTTGTATCTTAATTTTTTCAGCTATTATGACGCTGAAGAAGAAAGTTGACCATTCTACACAGGACGACTCGAGTAAGCTGGCCAGGTTTTTCAAGCTAAATGGAAGTTTCCCGGATAAGGGGCTAACGCACACATATGCTGTAAAAAATGTTGCCGGAGGGTTTTCTATGATGCTTTTTGCTGGTACCCTTTCTGGTTTATTGGGGATTGGCAGTGGCGCTTTAAAGGTTATTGCCATGGATAATATCATGCGTTTACCTTTTAAAGTATCTACCACAACCAGTAATTTTATGATGGGGGTTACAGCCGCTGCCAGTGCAATTGTTTATCTCCACAGGGGTCAAATTGACCCTGGGATTGCGATGCCTGTATGTATTGGGGTACTTACGGGCGCTACTATTGGATCTAAAGTATTAATTAAAACTAAAACCGATAAACTAAAGATGGTATTTGCTGTAGTTGTTATCTTTCTGGCTTTACAGATGATTTATAAAGGTTTAAGCGGGGCAATGTAATGATAGAAACAAAGAAAGAAAATTTGAATGATAGAGATATTCAGGTTATTTTGGGTACGCTGTTGCGTGCCGGAGTAATTATTTCTATGACCATAGTATTGCTTGGTGGAATTATTTATCTGATCCACAATAAAGGGGTGATTACCGATTATGCTGTTTTCAAACCAGAGCTTTCTAAGTTTTCTTCAATTGCTTCTATTTTTAAGTCTGTTTTAACATTTCAGGGAGATGCTGTTGTTCAATTTGGCGTTTTAATGCTGATATTCACACCTATAGCTCGCCTGGTTTTTGCACTTTTCGGCTTTTTAATCGAGCGCGATTACCTCTATGTGCTCATTGGCTTCATTATCTTAGCCATCATCACCGTTAGTTTAAATGGTGGATTGGCACATTAGCCTACTTTTTTAGCTAACTTCCCATCTATCAGCAAATTATTTGAAAAAATATTTAGCTAACTATTTGAAAATTAATAATTCTTTCCTATTTTTGCCGTCCCTTTCGGGGGATGTACAACCACCTTGAACGAAGCCCTACTGCTTCGATGGGTGTTAAATTAAAAGATAAAATGTCAGGAATTATTGGAAAAAAAGTAGGAATGACCAGTATTTTCGATGCTGAAGGAAGAAACATTCCTTGTACAGTAATCGAAGCTGGGCCTTGTGTAGTTACACAGGTAAAAACCGAAGAAAAAGACGGTTATTCATCAATCCAGCTAGGATATGATGAGGCTAAAGAGAAAAACACAACTCAACCGTTAAAAGGCCATTTCGCTAAAGCGAACACAACTCCAAAACGCAAACTGGTAGAATTCAACTCGTTTACAACAGCACTTAATTTAGGTGATGTGGTAACTGTTGATGCATTCGCAGAAGGCGATTTTGTTGATGTTGTAGGAACCTCAAAAGGTAAAGGTTTTCAAGGTGTTGTGAAACGCCACGGATTTGGTGGTGTTGGTATGCAGACTCACGGTCAGCATAACCGTTTACGTGCCCCAGGTTCATTGGGAGCATCATCTTTCCCATCACGTGTATTCAAAGGAATGCGCATGGCAGGAAGAACAGGTGGAGACAGAGTGAAAATTCAAAACTTACAGGTTTTGAAAGTTTATGCTGATCAAAACTTATTAGTAGTTAGTGGTTCCATTCCAGGAGCTAAGGGTTCTTACGTAATCTTAGATAAGTAGTCAGATGGAAGTTAAAGTATTAAACATTTCAGGTAAAGAAACAGGTGCCAAGGTGCAACTTCCTGAATCGGTATTCGGTATCGAGCCTAACGACCACGCGATTTATTTAGATGTAAAACAGTATTTGGCTAACCAACGTCAAGGTACTCACAAATCTAAACAACGTAATGAGATTGCAGGTTCTACTCGCAAACTATACAAACAAAAAGGTACAGGTGGTGCACGTGCAGGAAGCATTAAATCTCCATTATTCAATGGTGGTGGTCGTGTTTTCGGTCCTCAGCCGCGTGATTACAGTTTTAAATTGAACAAAAAATTAAAATCATTAGCACGTAAATCAGCTTTAGCTTACAAAGCAAAAGATAATAACGTGGTAGTTTTAGAAGATTTCAACTTCGATACAATTAAAACTAAAAACTATACAAGCTTAATCGCTGCGTTAAACGTAGGTTCTGAGAAAACTTTGTTGGTTTTACCTTCGCAAAATAATAATATCTATTTATCAAGCAGAAACGTTCAGAAAACTAAAGTAATTACTGCAGCAGAATTAAATACATATGATGTATTAAACGCTGGCAAACTTTTATTAACTGCAGATTCTGTTAAAACTTTGGAGGAGGCATTTGCCAAGTAATATGGAAATTTTAAAAAAACCAATATTAACCGAAAAAGCTTCAGCTTTAACTGAGAAATCTAACCGTTTCACATTTAGCGTAAACCATAAAGCAAACAAATTGCAAATTAAATCAGCTATTGAGAAATTATACGGTGTTACTATCGTAGCGATCAATACCATGGTTGTTGATGGAAAAGCTAAATCTCGTTACACTAAAGCAGGTTTTGTTTCAGGTCGTAGCCCGAAATACAAAAAAGCAATCGTAACGTTAAAAGACGGTGAAACAATAGATTATTACGCAAATCTTTAATTTAAGAATAATTAAAAATAACTATGGGCTTAAGAAAATTTAAACCAGTTACTCCGGGTACCCGCTTTAGAGTTGGTGCTAGTTTTACGGAGATTACAGCAACCAAGCCCGAAAAATCATTGGTTGTATCATCAAAAAAGTCTGGTGGACGTAACAACTCAGGTAAAATGACTATGCGCTACATCGGTGGTGGTCATAAAAAATCATATCGTATTATCGATTTCAAACGCGATAAATTCGATATCCCTGCTACAGTTGCAACTGTAGAATACGATCCAAACCGTACTGCACGTATCGCATTATTAAATTATGCAGATGGCGAGAAGCGTTATATTATCGCTCCTGAAGGTTTACAAGTAGGTCAGAAATTAGTTTCTGGCGATACTGCAACTCCAGAAGTAGGTAACACTTTAAAATTATCAAACATTCCATTAGGTTCTATCATTCACAATGTAGAGATCCATCCTGGAAAAGGAGCACAATTAGCTCGTAGTGCAGGTGCTTACGCACAATTAGCTGCCCGCGATGGTAAATATGCTACCTTGAAAATGCCTTCAGGTGAAACCCGTTTAATCCTGGTTACTTGTTTAGCAACTATCGGAGCTGTATCTAACTCTGATCACGCTAATGAAGTATTAGGTAAAGCAGGTCGTAAACGTTGGTTAGGTCGTCGTCCAAGAACAAGACCAGTAGCAATGAACCCTGTCGATCACCCAATGGGTGGTGGTGAAGGTAGATCATCAGGTGGTCACCCACGTTCTAGAAAAGGTGTGTTGTCTAAAGGCTACAAAACCAGAGAACTTAAGAAATATTCTAATCGTTACATCATAGAGAGAAGGAAGAAATAATGGCTCGTTCGATAAAAAAAGGACCTTATATTGACCATAACGTAGAGAGAAAAGTTAGCTCTATGAATGATTCAGGCAAAAGAACTGTAATCAAAACTTGGTCTCGCAGATCAATGATCTCACCAGATTTTGTTGGTCATACATTTGCAGTACACAACGGAAATAAATTTATCCCTGTGTATGTTACAGAAAACATGGTTGGTCACAAGTTAGGAGAATTTGCTCCAACTCGTACATTCAGAGGACACGCTGAAAAGAAAAAATAATTAGACAATGGAAGCAGTAGCAAAATTAAACAATTGTCCAACCTCACCGCGTAAGATGCGTTTGGTTGTAGATCTTATCAGAGGTGAACGTGTAGAGAAAGCATTAAGCATTTTAAAGTTTACCAATAAAGAAGCAGCAATAAGAGTTGAGAAATTATTATTATCTGCTATCAAAAACTGGGAAGCTAAGAATGAAGGTGCTCGCCCTGAAGAAAGCCAATTATTTGTTAAAACAATAATGGTAGACGGTGGTCGCCAACTTAAACGTTTGAGACCGGCACCTCAAGGCCGTGGATACAGAATTCGTAAACGTTCTAACCACGTAACTTTGATCGTAGACAGTAAAAATACAGAAACTCAAAACTAATATCAGGAAATGGGACAAAAAGCAAATCCAATAGGTAACAGGTTAGGTATCATCAAAGGATGGGATTCTAACTGGTTCGGTGGCAACAACTACTCCGATAAATTAGTTGAGGATGAAAAAATCAGAAAATACCTTTCTGCTCGTATCGCAAAAGGCGGTGTTGCAAAAGTAGTTATTGAGCGTACGTTAAAACGTATCACTGTAACTATCCACACAGCTCGTCCAGGTATCGTAATCGGTAAAGCAGGTGCTGAGGTTGATAAAATCAAAGAAGAGTTAAAGAAATTGACTAAAAAGGAAATTCAAATTAACATTTTCGAGATTAAACGCCCGGAACTTGATGCACAATTAGTTGCAGAAGGTGTTGCAAAACAATTAGAAGCAAGGATCTCATTCCGTAGAGCAATGAAATCTTCTATCGCATCAACAATGCGTATGGGTGCTGAAGGTATCAAAATCATGACTTCTGGTCGTTTAGGTGGTGCTGAGATGGCACGTACTGAGCAGTACAAAGAAGGAAGAGTTCCTTTGCACACTTTACGTGCTGATATCGACTACGCTTTAGCTGAAGCTTTAACTACTTATGGTAAAATAGGTATTAAAGTTTGGATCTGTAAAGGTGAAGTTTATGGAAAACGTGATTTGTCTCCGAACATCGGATCAACAAACAACGGTCCTAAAGGCCAATCAGAGAAACCAGCATTCGGTGGAAGAGATAACAGAGGTGGTGGAAGAGATAACCGTGGCGGTGACAGACGTGGTGGAAACCAAGGTCGTCCAGGTCAAGGTGGTGCGAACAGAGGTGGAGGCGCAGGCGCTAACAGAGGTCCTCGTAAATAATTGATTAATTAACATCGTTTAACGATTAGAACAAAATAAAATGTTACAGCCAAAAAGAACGAAGTTCAGGAAGATGCAAAAAGGCAGAATGAAAGGTTTAGCTTCTCGTGGAGCTGAATTAGCATTCGGATCTTTCGGTATCAAATCTTTAGAAGCAACTTGGATCACAAGTCGCCAGATAGAGGCTGCCCGTATTGCCGTAACCCGTTTCATGAAACGTGAAGGACAAGTATGGATCAGGATTTTCCCGGATAAACCGGTAACTAAAAAACCTGCTGAGGTACGTATGGGTAAAGGTAAGGGTGCTCCTGAATACTGGGTAGCAGTAGTTAGACCCGGACGTGTAATTTTCGAAGCTGAAGGTGTTCCTTTAGAAATTGCTAAAGAAGCATTGCGTTTAGCTGCACAGAAATTACCAATCCAAACTAAATTTGTAGTACGTAGAGATTACGTAGAAGCATAGTAAAGTGTTGAGATGAATGTTGTAAATACTTGTTTTTATAACCGCTACACTCAATCGTAAAAGAAAAATAAAAATGAAAAATTCAGAAATCACAGGGCTTTCAAAAGAAGAATTAGTAGCTAAGATTGCGGAAGAAAAAGAGAACTTGTCGAAATTAAAGTTCGCTCATACCATTTCAGCTATCGAAAATCCTTCACGTATTTCAAAAGTAAGGAAAGATATAGCCCGTTTAAATACTGAACTGACTAAAGTTGTTAAAGCTGAGTCAGCTACTGAAACTAAATAATTTTAGAGTCCAAATGGAAAGAAATTTAAGAAAAACAAGAACCGGGTTGGTGGTAAGCAACAAGATGGATAAATCTGTTGTTGTGTCGGTTGAACGTAAAGTGAAACACCCGATTTATGGTAAGTTCGTGAAGAAAACTACCAAATTTATGGCTCACGATGAGAAAAATGAGTGCGGTATCGGTGATACGGTATTGATCATGGAAACTCGTCCTTTGAGTAAAAACAAGAACTGGAGATTGGTACAAATTTTAGAAAGGGCTAAATAAGATGGTACAACAGGAATCAAGATTAAACGTTGCTGATAACAGCGGCGCAAAAGAAGTATTAGTAATTCGTGTACTAGGTGGAACTGGTAAACGTTATGCTTCAATTGGAGATAAAGTAGTTGTTACCGTAAAAAGCGCTTTACCATCAGGTAACGTAAAAAAAGGTACAGTATCTAAAGCAGTTGTGGTAAGAACAAAGAAAGAGATCAGACGTAAAGATGGTTCTTACATCCGTTTCGACGATAATGCAGCTGTATTATTGAACGCACAGGATGAGCCACGCGGTACACGTATCTTTGGCCCGGTTGCGAGAGAACTACGTGAAAAACAATTCATGAAAATTGTATCATTAGCACCGGAGGTATTATAAAATGGGAAACAAAGTAAATACACCAGTTAAATTAAAGATCCGTAAAGGTGATTTAGTTAAAATCATTGCTGGCGATTCAAAAGGTCAACAAGGAAAAGTACTTGAAGTACTTAAAGATAAAAACAGAGCCGTTGTAGAAGGTATCAATTTAGTGTCTAAACATACTAAACCAAATGCTGCTAATCCAAACGGTGGTATTATTAAAAAAGAAGCCGCTCTTCATATTTCTAACTTGATGTTGGTTGATCCAAAATCTGGTAAACCTACCCGTGTTGGACGTAAAGCTAACGCTGAAGGTAAATTAGTTAGAGTTGCTAAAGTTTCAGGGGAGGAAATTAAATAATGGCTACACCTAGATTAAAAAGCAAATACAAAGAAGAAGTTGTAAATGCATTAAAAGAAAAATTCCAGTACAAAACTGTAATGCAGGTTCCTAAATTGGAAAAAATCTGTATCAATCAGGGTGTAGGTCGTTTTTCTGTTACTGATAAAAAGATTGTAGATTCTACTATCGTTGAGTTAACCACTATTACTGGTCAGCAAGCGGTTCAGGCTCAATCTAAAAAAGATATCTCTAACTTTAAATTACGTAAAGGTATGCCAGTAGGTGTACGTGTAACGTTACGTGATAACAATATGTATGAGTTCTTAGATCGTTTGATCTCTGTAGCTTTGCCACGTATTCGCGATTTCAAAGGTATCAATGATAAAGGATTTGACGGACAAGGTAACTACACATTGGGTGTTACTGAACAAATCATCTTCCCAGAGATTAATATCGATAAAATCAATAAAATTTTAGGTATGGATATTACTTTCGTAACTTCGGCCAAATCTGATGTTGAGGCTTTAGAGTTATTGAAACAATTCGGATTACCATTTAAAAATCAAAAAACAGCAGAATAATGGCAAAAGAAGGTGTAAAAGCACGCGAAGTTAAGCGCCAAAAATTGGTTGCTAGATACGCTGAAAAACGTGCAGCTTTAAAAGCAGCGGGTGATTTCGAAGGTTTAGATAAATTACCTAAGAACTCTTCTCCAGTACGTTTACACAACCGTTGTAAATTAACTGGCCGTCCTCGCGGATATATGCGTACCTTTGGTATCTCAAGGGTAACGTTCCGTGAAATGGCGTTAGACGGTAAAATACCAGGTGTTAAAAAAGCATCTTGGTAATATAAGTAGCTAGTACTGAGTATCAGGTATCGAGACCGAAAGGCTTCTTGATACTTGATACTTATGTCTATATACTGAAACAGAATTTTAACCGATAGCAGGTCCCATCGCTGGGTTAGCGTCAGGAAACCACTATCAAAAACAATAAATAATGAATACAGATCCAATAGCAGATTATTTAACAAGAGTAAGGAATGCCATTAAGGCCAACCACAGAGTTGTAGAAATTCCTGCATCAAACCTTAAAAAGGAAATTACTAAAGTACTTTTTGATAAAGGTTACATCGCGAATTATAAATTTGAGGATACAACAGTTCAAGGTACAATCAAAATTGCTTTGAAATACAATCCGATAACTAAAATTCCTGCTATTCGTACATTAGTGCGAGTAAGTAAACCAGGTTTGAGACAGTATGCAGGCGTAGAGAATATGCCAAGAGTATTAAACGGTTTAGGTATCGCAATCTTATCGACTTCTAAAGGTGTAATGACCGATAAAGAAGCAGCCAAATTAAACATTGGTGGTGAGGTATTGTGTCACGTTTATTAATATTTAGGAGAACAGCACAATGTCAAGAATAGGAAAAGCCCCAATTACAATCCCTGCAGGTGTTACCATTACTGTATCTAACGATAACGTAGTAACAGTTAAAGGCCCTAAAGGTGAATTAACACAAGCAGTTGATAAAGATATCACTGTTAGTCAGGAAGATGGAATTTTATCAGTTCAACGTCCATCAGAACAAAAGAAACACAAAGCATTACACGGTTTATATCGCTCATTGCTTAACAACATGGTTGTTGGTGTTACAGAAGGTTATAAATTAACACAAGAATTAGTAGGTGTTGGTTACCGTGCTACAAATCAAGGTAACACATTGGATCTAGTTTTAGGTTATTCTCACCACTATGTATTCCAATTACCAGAAGAAATTAAAGTAACAACTTCATCAGAAAAAGGTCAGACTCCTAAAATCATGTTAGAGAGTATCGACAAACAATTGATCGGTCAGGTAGCTGCGAAAATCCGTTCGTTACGTGCACCAGAGCCATATAAAGGTAAAGGTATCAAGTTTGTAGGTGAAGTGTTAAGAAGAAAAGCAGGTAAATCAGCATCTAAAAAATAGTAATCATGGCAGGTAAAAAATTATCAAGAAGAGATCGTATTAAAAAAGGGATCAGAAAAAGACTTACCGGTTCGGAAGAGCGTCCAAGGTTATCTGTATATAGAAGCAATAAAGGGATTTATGCTCAGGTAATTAACGACGTTACTGGTACAACAATAGTTTCAGCATCATCATTATCTAAAGATTTTGCAGGTACTGGAAGCAAAAGCGATCAATCAGTTGCTGTAGGTAAATTAGTTGCCGAAAAAGCAATTGCAGCTGGTGTTAAACAAGTTGTTTTCGATAGAAATGGCTATTTATACCACGGTCGTGTAAAATCGTTGGCAGAGGGTGCCCGCGAAGCTGGTTTAGTATTTTAATCTGAAGAAAAAGTAAGATGTCAACTATTAATATAAAAAGAGTAAAAACCACCGATATCGAATTAAAGGATCGTTTGGTTAGTATACAACGCGTTGCCAAAGTAACCAAAGGTGGCCGTACTTTCAGCTTCTCTGCAATTGTTGTAGTGGGTGATGAGAACGGTGTTGTAGGTTTCGGTTTAGGTAAAGCAAAAGAGGTAACTGAAGCTATTGCAAAAGGAGTGGATGATGCTAAAAAGAACTTGGTAAAAGTTCCAGTTTTAAACGGTACTGTTCCTCATGAGCAAATCGGTAAATTCTCTGGCGGTTTTGTATTGATCAAACCAGCTGCAGTAGGTACTGGAGTAATTGCTGGTGGTGCAATGCGTGCTGTATTAGAAAGTGCTGGTATCCATAACGTATTGGCAAAATCTAAAGGTTCATCTAACCCACACAACGTGGTAAAAGCAACTGTTGATGCATTAACAAAAATGCGTGATGCTTATACAGTAGCTCAAACTCGTGGTATAGATTTAAACAAAGTATTTAACGGATAATATCATGGCTAAGATCAAAGTAACACAAATCAAAAGCGTTATCGACAGAAGCGAGCGCCAAAAAAGAACCGTTCAGGCTTTGGGTTTGTCTAAATTAAACCAAAGTGTTGAGGTTGAAGCTACTCCACAAATTATCGGTATGATTCGCAAAGTGAATCATTTAGTAGCAATCGAAAGTATCTAATAATTATTTGAAGGTAGTATCGGAGAAAATCTGGTACTACCTTTATATATGTTTAATCGTTGTACCTGTTTAGTGAAAGCGAAGGGCAACACAAATTCAAAAAAATGAATTTAAGTAATTTAAAACCTGCAGAAGGTTCTACAAAAAACAGAAAAAGAATTGGCCGTGGTACTGGTTCAGGCCGTGGTGGTACTTCAACACGTGGTCACAAAGGTGCTGGTTCACGTTCTGGTTACTCTAGTAAAGTTGGTTTCGAAGGTGGTCAAATGCCTTTACAACGTCGTGTACCTAAAGTTGGTTTCAAACCAATTAACCGTACAGAGTATGTTGGTGTAAACTTAGATGTTTTACAAGGCTTAGCTGAGAAATTCAATTTAACAAAAATTGATTTCGCTGCTTTACAAGAGCATGGTTTAGCTTCTAAAAACGACTTAGTAAAAGTTTTAGGTCGTGGTGAAGTAAAAGCAAAATTAGAAGTTACAGCACATGCGTTTTCTGCAACCGCACAAAAAGCTATTGAAGCTGCAGGTGGTTCTATTGTAAAATTGTAATTATTAAATGAAGAAGCTATTTACTACTTTAAGTAATATCTGGAAAATTCAAGAATTAAAAGAGCGTATTTTGTTTACGCTCTTAATTCTTTTGGTATACCGTTTTGTATCTCACGTGGTTTTACCAGGTGTAGATCCGAATGCTTTAGGTGATAACGAAAAATCAGGACTTTTAGGCTTACTGGATATGTTTGCCGGAGGTTCTTTTTCTCGTGTATCTATTTTAGCATTGGGGGTAATGCCTTATATCTCTGCATCTATTGTGGTGCAACTATTGGGTATTGCTGTTCCTTCTTTCCAAAAAATGCAGAAAGAAGGCGAAAGTGGTAGAAAAAAAATGAACCAGATTACGCGTTACCTAACGGTAGCGATTACCATCGTTCAATCGGTTGGTTACGTTAAAACTCAGGTTCCTGCAGAAGCTATTTTATTACCAAACACTTTGTTTTTAGTGTTATCTACGTTTGTATTAACGGCAGGTACATTATTTGTAATGTGGTTAGGTGAGAAAATTACGGATAAAGGTATTGGTAACGGTACATCACTTATCATCATGGTAGGTATTATTGCACGTTTACCAGTGGCAATCAGCCAAGAATTCAGTGCACGTGTAGGTTCATCTGCCGAAGGCGGAGGTCCTGTTGCTTTGGTTTTAGAGATTGTTGCTTTATTTGCAGTGGTAATGTTTACCATTTTAATTGTTCAAGGTGTACGTAAAGTTCCTGTACAATACGCTAAGAAAATTGTTGGTAACCGTCAGTTTGGCGGTGTTCGTCAGTATATCCCTTTAAAAGTGAATGCTGCCGGTGTTATGCCAATTATTTTTGCTCAAGCGTTAATGTTCATTCCTGGAGCTTTAATGTCGCTTATGCCTTCGTTACAAGGATCTTGGTTAATCCAGTTCAGTAATACAACATCGTTGGCTTATAGCTTAACATTCGCTTTTTTAATTATCGCATTTACTTTCTTCTACACCGCTATTACGGTTAACCCAACTCAAATGAGTGATGATATGAAGAAAAATGGTGGTTTTATCCCCGGGGTTAAACCTGGTTTTGCAACATCAACTTTTATTGATGATGTAATTTCTAAGATCACTTTCCCGGGTGCGGTATTTTTAGCGATTATTGCTATTCTGCCTTCTTTGGCTGTTAAGTTTGGAATTAAGCAAGAATTTGCTCACTTCTTTGGTGGTACTTCATTATTAATTTTAGTAGGGGTAGTATTAGATACTTTACAACAAATTGAAAGTTATCTTTTAATGCGTCACTACGATGGTTTAATGAAAACGGGTAGAGTTACTGGCAGAACAGGCGTTCCTGCAGCTAGTAGCAATGCAGCGTTGTAGTTCTAAAGGATGTCTAAAATTTATTACAAATCTCTCGAAGAGATCGAGTTAATAAGAGAAAGTTCTTTACTTGTTTCTAAAACTTTGGCAGAAGTAGCTAAAGTGATAAAAGCAGGTATGACTACTCTGGCTTTGGATAAACTGGCTTATGAGTTTATTAGTGATCACGGAGCAATACCTGCATTTTTAAACTACAATGGTTTCCCTTTCTCTTTGTGTATTTCGCCTAATGAGCAAGTTGTTCATGGCTTTCCAAGTGAATATGTAATACAGGAAGGGGATTTGATTTCAGTTGACTGCGGGGTAATCAAAAACAATTATTTTGGCGATTCGGCGTATACTTTTTCAATCGGAGAGGTAGATGCCGAAAAGCAAAAATTGGTAGAAGTAACCAAACGTTGCCTGGAGTTAGGGGTAGAGAAAGCAGTAAGCGGAATGCGGATTGGTGATGTCGGTTTTGCCGTGCAACAATACGCTGAAGCTAATGGTTTCGGAGTAGTAAGAGAACTAGTAGGACATGGTGTGGGTGTTAAGCTTCACGAGAAGCCGGAAGTGCCTAATTACGGAAAACGCGGTAGCGGACCAAAACTTGAAGAAGGGATGGTGATAGCGATAGAACCGATGATTAACGCGGGCGTAGCCGGTGTTAAATTTCATAAGGATGGCTGGACGGTAACCAGTAAAGACAATAAACCTTCGGCACATTTTGAACATACAGTAGCCATAAAAAAGGGCCAGGCAGATGTTTTATCAACCTTTTCTATTATAGAAGAAGTTTTACAACAAAAAAAATAAATAATTAAATTTTTTTATTTAATTTTGCAACCCTGTTTAGAAGCAGCTAATTAAGTAACAATCAATAAAATATGGCTAAACAAGCCTCAATTGAACAAGACGGCGTAATAAGAGAAGCATTATCTAATGCGATGTTCAGAGTAGAACTCGAGAACGGACATGAGATTATTGCGCATATTTCAGGAAAGATGCGGATGCACTACATCAAAATTCTTCCTGGTGACAAAGTAAAATTGGAGATGTCTCCTTATGATTTAACAAAGGGACGCATCACTTATAGATATAAATAAAATGAAAGTTAGATCGTCAATTAAAAAACGTAGCGCTGATTGCAAGGTAATTCGCCGTAAAGGAAAACTTTACGTAATTAACAAGAAGAACCCTAAATATAAGCAACGTCAAGGGTAATTAAAAAATATTGTAATGTACCGTACAACGGTGGCCCGCCGTTCGGAATTACTTCAAAACATAAATAAATATGGCAAGGATTTCAGGTATTGATTTACCAAGAAACAAAAGAGGAGAGATCGGTTTAACTTATATCTATGGTATAGGTAGAACAACTGCACAACGTATATTAACAACTGCAGGTATCGATTTAAACAAAAAAGTACAAGATTGGTCTGATGATGAGTTATCGGCGATCCGTACAATGATTAACGATGAGATTAAAGTAGAAGGTGCTTTACGCTCTGAAGTTCAATTAAACATCAAACGTTTAATGGATATCGGTTGTTACCGTGGTTTACGTCACAGAAAAGGTTTACCTTCTCGTGGTCAGCGCACTAAAAACAACTCACGTACTCGTAAGGGTAAGAGAAAAACAGTTGCTAACAAGAAAAAAGCTACTAAATAGGAAATAAATGTTTGAATGTAGAGTGATTGAATTATTGGATGGATACCATTCTCTCATTCACTCAGCTAAACATTCTCTCATTCAGTAATAAAAAACATGGCTAAGAGTAAAAAAGTAACAAAAAAACGTATCGTTGTAATTGAGCCTGTTGGTCAGGCACATATCAATGCTACCTTCAACAACATCATCGTTACCTTAACAAACAACAACGGACAGACTATCTCATGGTCTTCAGCTGGTAAAATGGGCTTCAAAGGTTCTAAAAAGAACACGCCTTATGCAGCTGGTCAGGCAGCTTCAGATTGCGGTAAAGTTGCGTTTGATTTAGGTTTACGTAAAGTTGATGTATTTGTAAAAGGTCCAGGTTCAGGCCGTGAGTCTGCAATCAGAACTTTACAAGTTGCTGGTATCGAAGTAACATCAATCAAGGATATTACTCCACTTCCACACAACGGATGTCGTCCTCCTAAAAAGAGAAGAGTTTAATTTAAATTTTTAAAGCTAAGAATCTTCGGTTACAGATCGAATGATACTTTAAAACAAAGAAAAATGGCAAGATATACAGGCCCAAAAAGTAAAATCGCCCGTAAATTCAGAGAACCAATCTTCGGTCCTGATAAGGTGTTAGACAGAAAAAATTATCCTCCTGGCCAACATGGCGTTTCAAAAAGAAGAGGAAAACAATCTGAATATGCAATCCAGTTAATGGAGAAGCAAAAAGTAAAATACACTTATGGTGTATTAGAAAAACAGTTCAGTAACTTGTTTAAAAAAGCATCTTCTCGTGCAGGTATCACAGGTGATAACTTATTACAATTGTTAGAAGCACGTTTAGATAATACCGTTTACCGTTTAGGTATTGCAACAACCCGTTCTGGTGCACGCCAGTTAGTTAGCCATAAACACGTAACCGTGAATGGTGAAGTTGTAAATATCCCTTCATATCAGTTGAAAGCTGGTGATGTTGTTGCGGTTCGCGAGAAATCAAAATCACTAGAATCAATTACTAACTCAGTTGCAGGCAGAACAATTAACAAATTTGCCTGGTTAGAGTGGGATGCTAGTCAGTTATCAGGAAAGTTCTTAACTTATCCTCAACGTGACGAGATTCCTGAAAACATTAAGGAAAACTTAATCATCGAGTTATACTCAAAGTAATAAATGACTTAGTTAATTACCTCCAAAGGGTAATTAACTTTTTTCATGTTACTATATATTCAATAACGAATTTAAAAAATTATAAATGGCAATTTTAGCATTTCAGAAACCAGACAAAGTGATCATGCAGAAATCGACTGATTTCGATGGTACATTCGAATTTCGTCCTTTAGAGCCCGGTTTCGGTGTAACAATTGGTAATGCCTTAAGAAGAATTTTACTTTCTTCATTAGAAGGTTATGCTATTACTACTATTCGTTTTTCTGGCGTTTCTCATGAATTTTCTACCATCAAAGGTGTTGTAGAAGATTTAACAGATATCATCTTAAACTTAAAACAAGTTCGTTTTAAGAAAACTGGTGAATCTGGAGATGCGGAGAAAGTGTTCATCATCGTTAACGGCCAGGAGCAGTTTAAAGCTGGTGATATCACTAAATTCTCTAACAACTTTACAGTTTTAAACCCTGAGCATGTAATTTGCAACATGGATAAATCTGTTACTTTAGAAGTAGAATTAACCATCAATAAAGGACGTGGTTATGTTCCTGCTGAAGAAAATAAAGTTGCTGATGCTGTTGTAGGTGTTATCGCTATCGATTCGATCTACACACCAATGAAAAACGTTAAATACACGATTGAAAACTTCCGTGTAGAACAAAAAACGGATTACGAGAAATTGGTGCTTGATATTTCTACTGATGGTTCAATCCACCCAGAAGAAGCATTGAAAGAAGCTGCTAAAATCTTGATCCAACACTTTATGTTATTCTCTGATGAGAATTTAGTGTTAGAATCTCAAGCCAAAGAAGAAACTAAAGAAGTTGATGAGGAAATTTTACATATGCGTAAAATCCTTAAAACTGAATTGGTGGACATGGATCTTTCAGTAAGGGCATTAAACTGCTTAAAAGCTGCCGATATCCGTACTTTAGCTGATTTAGTTTCTTATGATGTTGCTGATATGTTAAAATTCAGAAACTTCGGTAAAAAATCTTTAACAGAGATTCAGGAACTTGTAAAATCTAAAGGTTTATCTTTCGGAATGAACCTGTCTAAATTCAAATTAGACGAAGAGTAAGATTAGTCATGAGTCTTTAGTACGGAGACCAGCGTCTTCTTACTAAAGTCTTAACTAATATAAAATAATTTTTCACAGTGTATAATTCCCTCAATTAAAGAGACGGTATACACTTAATTACAGAACAATGAGACACGGTAAAAAAGTTAATCACTTAGGCAGAACCGACAGCCACAGAAAAGCAATGTTAGCTAACATGGCTACATCTTTAATCAAAGCAAAAAGAATTACTACAACTTTAGCAAAAGCTAAAGCTTTACGTACTTATGTTGAGCCAATCATTACAAAATCTAAAAATGATACTACTCACTCACGTCGTACAGTTTTCGCTTACTTACAAGATAAAGAAGTAGTGACTATTTTATTCCGCGAGATTGCTGAGAAAGTTGCAAATCGTCCAGGTGGTTATACTCGTATCATTAAATTAAACAACCGTTTAGGTGATAACGCTGAAATGGCTTTAATTGAATTGGTAGATTACAACGAAATTTACGGTAAAAACGTAGAAGCTAAAGAAGAGAAGAAAACTACTCGTCGTGGTAGAAGCAAAACTGCTGCTCCTAAAGCTGCTGAGGCAAAAGCTGAAGCTGCTGAAGAGGTTGCTCCAGAAGCTGCTCCTGCTGAAGAAGCTCCAGCTACGGAAGAGCCTAAAGGAGAATAATTTATTCTACTTTAAAGTTTTAAAAGTCCTGCTCATTGAGCAGGACTTTTTTTGTTTTTAGACCAGCCTGTTTTTAAACACAAACGTTTGCCTCATTTTTTCATTACATAGCTTTAATTCCGCTGGGTATCTATAAATTAGCCTAAAACAAATTCGAAATGAAATTCAGGCTTTTTCTTTTGCTCTGTTTATTAGGGCAAGTTTCACTCCATGCGCAGATTATTAAATATACCAATGGTAATAATGGTTGGAATCCCGATTATTTGGGTAATCACAGGGCAGTTGTTCAATATAATGGTAACAATGGCATCGCTCATGTAAAAATTGATTGGAGAAGGAGGGATGTGCACCCTGAGCTGATAGGGATTATCATTCAGGATGCTCAAGGGAGAACCATAAGCAATTCTATAGCCGATAAGGTTACGCGGGAAAGTGCAGATATTTACTTCGAAGCACTCTCCACAGGGAAGTATTTTGTTTATTATTTACCCTATAAAAATGAAGGAAGGAGTAATTATCCGAAGGGTGTATATCTTAAACCGAACAATGCAACCTCTTCTTGGGCAAATAAAGCAAAAACTGTAAGTATTAATAGCCAGGTTTTAGAAATCCAGTCTATAGATGCCTTTAATTCTTTCTATCCAATGGAGGTTATTGCTACTGCAAAAGAAACAGGGGCAATTAAATCCAGATATGCCTCAGCGGCTTTTGTTGTATTTCCAGAAGACAGGATGTATCCAATCAAAATGCAAAAGGATCTTCCCTACCGCTGGATACAGCGGGGCAGCACAAATGTTTTCTCAGGAAATGCCAGCAAAGGAGAAAATTATGCTTTTCAATTGGGAGTATATGCACTTACAAAGTTAAATGATTTGAGAATCACCTATGGCGACCTGAGGACAAGTACAGGCAAGGTTATTTCTTCAAAATATATCAATTGTTTAAATACAAATGGTACAAGCTATGATAATAAGCCTTTAACAAAAACGGTACAGGTTAGTCCTGGAAATGTTCAGCCAATGTGGATAACAGTTGATGTTCCTAAAAATACCACTGCGGGATCATACATTGGAAAATTCACAGTAAAAGCGAATGGAAAGACAAAGGTAATTGATGTTAAACTCATCATTGGTAATACAATTTTAGCAGATGCCGGGGTAGCTGAACCTGAAAAGCAAACCCGCTTAACTTGGCTTAATTCTACTTTAGCTCAGTCCAACACTGTTGTTGCACCATACACACCACTACAAGTTGAGGGCAACGTAATCTCGCTCTTGGGGCGCAAATTTGAAATTAATACAGATGGGTTTCCTAAGCAAATTCAGACGCTGTATAACGCAGAAATGACGGGCTATACCGATAAACCCAATAATATTTTAGCTGAACCCATTCATTTTCATTTTTTCAATACCCCAAAAACTCAGGAGAAATTTACCACAGCGAACTTTCAGATATCTGGTAAAGAAGCGGGAACAGTTAAATGGACCGCCACCAATACTTCTGAAAACCTGAAGATGGATTTGGAAGGTGCTTTGGAGTTTGATGGCTATGTTCATTATGTGGTTAAAGTTACTGCACTAAAAGATGTTGAGTTTAGTAATGTTGATTTTCACATCCCCTTTGATAAGGGATCTACGAAATACCTGATGGGATTAGGTGAAAAGGGAGGTGTGAGACCCGATACTGTGAAGTGGAAATGGGATGTTGCCAATAAAAACCAGGATGCAGTTTGGATAGGTAATGTAAATGCGGGCTTGTATTACAATTTACGCGATGAGAACTATGTTAGGCCATTAAATACCAATTTCTATTTACAGAAGCCCTTATTGTTGCCTAAATCCTGGGGAAATGATAATAAAGGAGGAATCCAGATCAATGTAAAGGGAAGTTCTATGTTGGCTGATAATTTTACCGGTGCAAGAAGCATGAAAAAAGGCGATGTGCTTTACTACAACTTTAATTTGTTGATTACACCATTCCATCTGATTGATACTAACTTTCAATGGGATAATCGTTTTTATCATAAATATGGAAACCTGGATACCATTAAATCCACTGGAGCTACTGTTGTAAATATTCATCATGCTACACCAATCAATCCCTGGATTAACTATCCATTTATCGAATGGAAAAAAATGAAGGGATACATCGGCGAAGCACATTCGAAAGGTTTGAAAGTGAAAATCTACAACACTGTGCGTGAGCTTTCCAATCATGCTTATGAATGGCCAGCCTTGCGTAGTTTAGGTACTGAGGTGTATTCTCCCGGAAATGGGGGAGGATTCAGCTGGTTGCAGGAGCATATCGATTCTAATTATATTGCTGCCTGGTTTGTACCCGAAATCAAAGATGCGGCTATTATCAACAGCGGGATGAACCGTTGGCATAATTACTATGTTGAAGGAATGAACTGGTTAGTAAAGAATGTGGGGATCGACGGCGTTTATTTAGATGATGTTGCCTTTGATCGGGTAACCATGAAAAGGATCAAGCGTGTTTTAACGCAAGATAATCACCCGGGGATTATTGATTTACATTCAGCCAATCAGTACAATAAGAGCGATGGTTTTAACAACAGTGCGATTCTGTATATGGAGCATTTCCCTTATCTGAATCGTTTATGGTTTGGCGAATATTTCGATTACGAAAAAAATAATCCGGACTTCTTCCTTACCGAGGTAAGCGGTATTCCTTTTGGTTTAATGGGCGAGATGTTACAGGATGATGGAAACCAATGGAGGGGAATGATTTATGGCATGACCAGTAGATTAGGCTGGTCGGAGAAAAGTGACCCTAAGCCTTTATGGAGAATCTGGGATACCTTCGGAATCAAAGATTCGGAATTGATTGGCTATTGGAGTGATAACTGTCCGGTAAAAACGGATAACCCTAAAGTTTTAGCCAGCGTGTACAAGAAAAAAGGTAAAACCATGATCGCCCTGGCAAGTTGGGTAGATTCTGATGTGAAGGTTAACCTGAGCATCGATTGGAATAAGTTGGGCTTAGCAGCTGAAAAGGTGAAAATTACTGCACCAGCGATTGATAAGTTTCAAACTCCGGGTAGCTACCCAGATGGAAAATCCATTCCGGTTGAAAAAGCTAAGGGATTGATATTGATTGTAGAGTAGGAGTTGAGATGATGATAGCTACAAAGGCGCTAAGACACTAATAGAATAAGTATTTTTCGTGTTTCAGCGCCTTTGTGGTATTTACTTTTTTTATATGCAGAGCAGGTAAAAATATTTAAACTTTTACGTTTTGCATGCCGTATTGTTTCAAAACATCATCGGGCACACCTGCCCATTGATTAGGTGAATTGCCTACATAACCAATATCCTTTACCCCAATTTCTGTGGTATAAAATCCTGATGCCGTTAAATCGCGCATCCGGTTGAAGAAAATAACGCCTGCCTGAACTTCTGGCTTTGCCTTTTTAGGATAAGCAATCTCATCAATAATAGCGATTTGCTGTTGTTCAGAAGCCTCTACAAATGATTTCTCGTATTTGTTAAAGCAATAAACATCAAGCCATTTTAAGCCGCCACGCATGGGTACCTGGTGCTCGGGAATATCTTTTACAATAAACTCTATAAATTCTGGCACTTTAGCATCTGTAGCACTCCCAGAGACATCATCTTTTGGGATGATAATATCTGCCAAAACCGTAATGGTAGCCATTTCATGCTTATTGAAAAAAGTCTCCGATTTTAATTTCTTATCTCTGTCCAGTTCCCATTTTTCCCTGCCAGCTTCTTTAGCGGTTTCTTCTGGGGCTGCAACCTCTGTTTTTGTTTCCGGCTGTTTACAGGCATCTATCAGTACCGTAGTACTTAATGCAGTTAGGCCTAATGCTTTTATGGAATCACGTCTGTTCATGTTGTAATTCTTTAAATGTTTTGTTTTTTCTTTTGTGCCAATATGTATTCCGCAGTACGCATAGAGAGCGCAAGTATGGTCCAGGTCGCATTTTTATCGCCTTGCTGAACAAATGGTCCGGCATCCACCACAAATAAATTCTTGCAATCGTGTGCCTGGCAATATTTATTTAAAGCCGATTTCTTAGGGTCATCGCCCATGCGGATTGTTCCTACTTCATGAATGATTTTTCCCGGAGGAAGCAAGCCATAATTGGTTTCAGGGCCTTGAATTTCAGATGTCACCACTCCACCCATTTCTTTCATCATGTGTAAGAAAGTTTCCTGCATGTGTTTGGCCTGGAGAATTTCTTCTTTTGCCCACTTGTAATGAAATCTCAATACAGGAATACCATATTTATCCACTAGGTTCGGGTCTATTTCACAATAGTTGTCTTCCCGTGCAATTGCGGTACCCCTACCAGCCATGCCCACTGTTGTACCGTAAAATCTTCTGTAATCATCTTTCAAGGATTTGCCATAACCTCCGGCCTCCTTCATTTTGCCATTCCGGTCTGGAACCATGCCATTCATATGCGGAACACCACCACCAAAACCATAAGCAGGCATACCCATACCGCCCCAATATTCGATGTGGTAGCCACGAGGGAAATTGAGTTTCTTATTGTCGAGCCACCATGGAGAGTAAATGTGAACACTACCTAAACCGTCTTCATTGTAGCGCTTGCGATCCATTAATTGGGGTAGAAATCCCGAAACACTAACGCCCGTAGAATCGTGCAGGTATTTTCCAACCACACCGCTGCTATTGGCTAATCCATTTGGATGAGAAGAAGATTTAGAATTGAGTAAGATTCTGGCCGACTCGCAGGCACTTGCCCCTAAAATAACCAGTTTTCCACTAACCTGATACTCCTGAAGATCTTTTCTGTTTACATAAGAAACGCCTTTAGCAGTACCATCTTTATCCGTAATAACCTCGCGCACCATGGCATCTGTGATTACCGTTAAGTTTCCTGTTTTTACTGCCGGAATTACTAAACAGGACGAAGAAGAAAAATCACCATAAACCTTACAACTTCTTCCGCACTGACCACAATAGAAACAAGGTGCACGATCGCTGTTGTTGGGTAAGGCTTCTGTAAGCACAGAACCCCTTCCGGCAATTACTTTAACGCCGGCTTTTTCAGCTCCTTTTTTGATGAATAATTCGTTTAGACGAGGTTTAGGCGGTTTCATAAAGATTCCATCGGGCTCATTTTCAAGCCCCTCGGTACTGCCATAAATCCCGATCATTCGGTCTATTTTATCGTAAAAAGGCTTTACATCGTCGTAAGTAATCGGCCAATCGTCTGTTAAACCATCTTTTGCCTGAAAATCTTTAGGCCCCATGCGAAGCGAAATCCTCCCCCAGTGATTGGTACGCCCACCTAACATCCGCGATCTGAACCATTCAAATTCAGTTTTATTTTTGGTTGTATAGGGTTCACCTTCTAATTCCCAGCCGCCGTAAGAAGCATCGAAATCACCGAAAGGCCTTACTGTACTGGCGCCTCTTCGGGGCGATTCCCATGGCCATTTTAGTTGATGTGCATCTATTCGTGGATCGAAATATTGACCTGCCTCGAGCATTAAAACTTTTTGTCCGGCATGCGCTAAAACGTAAGCCGCCATTCCACCCCCTGCGCCTGATCCAACAATAATGGCATCATAAACAGTAGGCGATTTTTTTATCTGAAAGTCACTCATGAAATATGGTTAGAAATAAAACGATAATTCTAATCTAAACTTTAATTTGCGCAATTGAAAGTAAGGTAATCGCCTAGCTGGCTTTTTGGAATGATTATAAATAATCTGCCATTCCAGTTTAGTAAATCGTATTATGTAAATGTTGCCCCTGGAATATTTTGACAGCTGCTTTTCACAACGGGTGGGAAAATATATGCTTATATAGCCTTAATAAAGTCGCTCAATTGTTACATTCTACAGAGAAGATCAACTGTGACAATAAACTTGATTATCTTTGCCTTTTAAAATTTTCTCATGTCGGTTCAGCAACACGCAACAACATTTATTTCTACGGTACAGGAGAGTTTGGGTGATCAAACTTTTGTTAAGCTTTCTTTAGGTAATTATAAAGGTGAGGAAGAAGCACTCAAACAAATTCTTATCCGGAGAGTAACCATTAAACGTGATGATAAACTGGCTTTTACTTTTCGCTATAAAACGCGCGATGTAGTTAAAAACTACTTGGCTCCGGAAGGCTTAACACTTATATCCAGCTACCTGAACACCGGATTTAAGATCGCAACTTTGTTCAGCACTCAAAAAGACCTCATTCTGGAAGAACTGAACAATGGTAAAGTGGTTTTAAGAGAAAGCACAGCATCAAGTACGGTAGCGCCTTCTTCCAGCCACGATAAAGCGAAAAATCGCCTCATCAAACCTGAATCTAAAACTTACCTTCAGGAATTGAAAATAACTGATTCGGCAGGAAATGTTTTCAAAAATGCACAGGACAAATACCGGCAAATCAATCACTACATTGAGATTTTAAGTGCTTTAATCAAAGAGCTACCTGAAGGAGCCATAAAAAAAGTAGCTGATATGGGCTCAGGAAAGGGGTATTTAACCTTTGCTTTATATGATTATTTACACTCGGTTTTAAATCTGCAATCGGAAGTGGTAGGGGTAGAGTACCGCCAGGGTATGGTCGATTTGTGTAACGAGGTTGCGCGCGCCTCTCATTTTGATCAATTGAACTTTGTTCAGGGTAGTATTCAGGATTATAATGCCGATGATGTAAATCTGTTGATCGCACTTCATGCCTGCGATACCGCAACCGATGATGCAATTTACAAAGGGATTAAAGCCAATGCAGCATTAATAGTGGTAGCACCTTGCTGCCATAAGCAGATCAGAAGGGCAATAGAAAAGAACAAAGTTAAAAATGATGTTACATTTTTAACCAAATATGGGATTTTCCTGGAGCGTCAGGCAGAAATGGTTACTGATGGGATCCGTGCGCTGATATTGGAATATTTTGGCTATAAAACAAAAGTTTTCGAATTTATTTCCGATGCGCATACGCCTAAAAATGTTCTGGTTGTGGGTGTGAAAAGAGCGGAAAATTTAAAACCTGAAACAGAAAGCGAAAGGCAGGCAGCAGTTTTACAGAAAATAAAAGATAGTAAAGCATATTTTGGGATTGATTACCACCACTTGGAGCGGTTGTTGGAGTTGTAATTTTTCAACCCGTTTTTATGTATGGCTAAAATAAACTTAATCTGATTGTCCCTGATGAAGGTTTAATTAATAAAATGCATTTCTTAAGGAACCAAAAGGTATGATACAAACTTTCAAAAAAATGAGGAGTTTAATTATATATCCAAAGCAATACTGGTTTACGCTTCACCTTAAGCAGTATATCTATCTTTCTCATCGCCTTATTGGATATAACTGGGCAACCCGCACTTTGTCCGAATAATGTTTGAGGATAGATTTCCTTATTTGGAACCGGAGTGTAAGAATGTAAAACTACTATGCGTTTAAATGCATTGCTGTTCGATTTCTCCAATCCATACATTTTGTAATGAATGTTGATGCCCCAGTTACTATAAGAGCGACCCTTCACTTTGTATTTGCCCAATGATGTACAGTAACTCCCTTCCTGATTACTGAAAACGGGTTTTAAAGGCGTACTTCCACCGCCAACACCATGAGCACAAAGGCTTTCGATTAAAACCTGATTTTTCTTGAAATTATATACAAAAAACCTGTTCTTGCCAGAATGGGTACTCATGTCTACCATGATGCAGATGGTAGTATCCATTTTATTTTGCTTGCAAAAAGCAAATGCTTCTTTAATTTTAGATTGAGTAATGGTTGGAGGAGGCTCGTTATTAAGGTAAGTACTGAGCGTGGAAAACAGGAACAGAACAAGACATTTCAGCATATTGACTTGTAATTATGTTAGGAGAACTTCAGTAGCAGAACCAAAATCAATCCTATTGCAGCAGGTAAGCTCTGTACCATTAAAATTTTCTTACTCGCTGTTGCTGCACCATAAACGCCGGCGACAAAGACACAACCTAAGAAAAACAAGGCTACGTTCAGTTTCCAAACCGGATCGCAAATGAATAAAGACCAGATCAATCCAGCGGCTAAAAATCCATTATAAAGCCCCTGATTCGCCGCCAATGATTTTGTTGGTGGAAAAAGCTCCTTCGGGAAATTTCTAAAAACCTTTGGCGCTTTGGTTGTCCAGGCGAACATTTCTAACCAAACAATATAAAGGTGAATCAAGGCAACCAAGCCAATGACCAATTGAGCCGCTATTTGCATAAATGTGAAGATAAGATCTAATTCTAAGTTAGTTATTTTTAAGTTACAAATAGACCATGCCACTGCCTAATGCAGATATTACATTTTGTAAACCAGCTTGCACCCGCTATTATTTGGCTTTCACAAAGCAATGGCGTAACTTTGCATTACATTTAAAAACAAGAAATTATGTCATCAGTAGAGACAACTTACATCCCTTACAAAGTTAAGGACATTTCACTGGCAGAATGGGGCCGTAAAGAAATCGAATTAGCCGAAGCAGAAATGCCGGGTTTAATGAGTTTACGTAAAGAATTCGGTCCTTCGCAACCACTAAAAGGTGCTCGTATCGCAGGTTGTCTGCATATGACTATCCAAACAGCGGTTTTAATTGAAACTTTAGTGGCTTTAGGTGCAGAAGTTACCTGGTCATCTTGTAATATTTTCTCCACTCAGGATCATGCTGCTGCTGCAATTGCTGCTGCTGGTATTCAGGTTTATGCCTGGAAAGGTTTAACAGAAGAGGAATTCGACTGGTGTATTGAACAAACTTTACACTTCGGTCCGGAGCAACAACCTTTAAACATGATTTTAGATGATGGTGGCGATTTAACCAATATGGTTTTTGATCGTTTCCCGGAATTAATTGCTAACATCAAAGGTTTATCAGAAGAAACCACTACTGGTGTTCACCGCTTATATGAAAGAATGAAAAACGGAACATTGCACCTACCTGCAATTAACGTTAACGATTCTGTAACTAAATCTAAATTCGATAACAAATACGGTTGTCGCGAATCATTAGTAGATGCGATCCGTCGTGCTACAGACGTGATGATGGCTGGTAAAGTAGCCGTTGTTTGCGGTTATGGTGATGTAGGTAAAGGTTCTGCAGAATCTTTAAGCTCACAAGGTGTACGTGTCATCGTTACTGAAATTGACCCAATTTGTGCTTTACAAGCTGCAATGGAAGGTTATGAAGTAAAAAGATTAGATACCGCTATTAAAGAAGCAGATATCGTTGTAACGACTACAGGTAACTGTGATATTGTTCGCGAAAAACACTTCAGAGCATTAAAAGATAAAGCAATCGTTTGTAACATTGGTCACTTCGATAATGAAATCGATATGGCTTGGTTAAATGGTGCATATGGCAATACTAAAGTAGAAATCAAACCTCAGGTAGATAAATATACCATCGATGGTAAAGATGTTATTGTATTGGCAGAAGGTCGTTTAGTAAACTTAGGTTGTGCAACTGGCCACCCTAGTTTTGTAATGAGTAACTCATTCACCAACCAAACTTTAGCACAATTAGAGCTTTGGACTAACCCTGGTAAATACGAAAACAAGGTTTATACATTGCCTAAACATTTAGATGAGAAAGTAGCTCGTTTACACTTAGAAAAAATCGGTGTAGAATTAGAAGTTTTAGATCAACACCAGGCTGATTATATCGGCGTATCGGTAGAGGGTCCTTTCAAATCAGACGAATATCGTTACTAATTAATTCCGGAGTCCCGATTAAGGAGTCTTGAGTTTTAAATACAAAAGGGATGTGCAGTATGCATATCCCTTTTTTGCGTTTTACCCATTTTCCAGCTTATCAATTTTTATTGTTTGAAAAACTGCGTTAGGTAGTTCTTGGCAGAATGCAGTCCTGCTGTACACTTTACTCCTCCCGATAAACATCGGGATCCGTGTTCGTTTCCATCAGGTTTATTTTTTTAAAGGTTGAAGCACTTTTGTCTGGTAAAAACCTACATTTGCTTTAAATATATTATCATGAAAAGAATAATCATGGCCTTAGCGTTTGGTGTTTTCGCTATCAGTGCAAGTGCCCAAACAGCACCTAAGAAAGCAACAACTACAGCAAAAGAAATTAACCATAAAGTGGTAGATATCGCTTGTGGCGAGTGTCAGTTCAAATTGAAGGGTAAGAGTTGCGATCTGGCAGTAAAAATTGATGGTCAGGCATATTTTGTAGATGGAAAGAATATTGATGAATTTGGCGATGCGCACGGAAAACATGGTTTCTGTAATGCGGTAAGTAGGGCAGAAGTAACCGGAGAGATTGTTAATAATCGTTTCAAAGCCAAAGAAATTAAGTTGTTGCCGAATAAGAAATAGCTTAATCAAAGGGATCTTTATAAGTTAACCACAAAGAAAAAGAGGTTTACACAGAGAAGCACCTGGAAAATACTGCCAAAGTGCTAAGAAAATTATACTTACGTACTCTTGCATGTTTTATATGGTAAAGACAGGTGCTTTTCTTTGAACCATGTAAGACATATAAGAAAATATAAGCCTAGCCCTGTGGCTTTCGTGCTGAAAGGTAGGCATTAAACGCTGTGTTCTCCGTGCTTTTCTGCTCTGCGTACTCGGTGGCAAATAAATAACCGGGGGAAACAACTTGAATGTGCTTAAATGCGCACTATTTAATCCTTTGTCTAGGGTATTACATTCCAAATCCCCTTATTTAAAATCTTTCTAATTTAGCTGAAAACCTTTATCTTTACAGAGAATCATCTCCATGAATAAAGAAAAAGTAAAATTGTGGTTTAAAAGGGTGGGGCTTGTAGGGTTTCTATTCTTCCTGATTAAGGGATTAATCTGGTTGGTGATCTTCTATTTTGTAGGTAAAAACGTTACCTAGTTGCCAATAATAATATTCTATCTGAATGTAAAAAGCATATTAGCTAAGAAATTCCATACAAATACGATTACAATTGCAAAGAATTTGGCCAGGTAAAAATTCGTTCCGTTTTTACGCTGGTGGAATAAGTAGATAATAATGGTATTTAAGCCTAATCCAATTAAGCTTACCACTAAAAATTTACTGAATTCCGTTCCCCAATGGCTATTCGTACTTTGGAAAGTCCAAACCCGGTTAATGAGATAGTTATTTGTTACCGCAAGTGTAAAGCCTATTGCGTTGGCTACATACTTATTAATCTTTATTTTTTCCTTACACAACCAGGTGGCACCGAAATCTATTGCCATTCCGAGGAAGCCTGTTAATCCAAATTTGATGATGCGAAAGAATAAATCCATTGTTAATGTAGTTTTACCAGATAAAATTGCTCTAAAACCTGAGGGCGTGTTTCTGCATTAATAAATTTTCCGGTAAGTTTTGTAATGTGGTAGTATTCAAAAGATTTTAACACCTCAGCATGGTATTCGGTTTTTAACCTTTCCAGTTCTGCGGCTGTCGTATAAATAATTAGCTCTTTTTTGTTGCTGCATTTTACCAAATCCTCATAACTCCATAAATATTGAGGTTCGCCATTCGCATAAAAATCAAATGAGTAAGCATCAGGATACATCAATACAGCAGCCTTTGCATTCGGGTGGTTTTCTTTTAGCCAATTGCCAGCCTGCATACCCGATTCATATTTAAGTAAAGAAGTGTAGAAGAAACCAGATAAGAAAACCATCAACCCTAAAGAGATGAAAGTACTTCTTGCCAGCAGTGTATTTACTTTTAAACCTTTAAACAATATGAATGCTGATACGAATATTAAGATCAACACGCCGATTGCGACAAAGTATAAATTAAACTTAAAAAATACGGCGATCGCTGATAGGGCTAACACAACTAATACATACAGTATATTTTGTATTCTAATAAAGGTTTTTAAGGCTTTTTCTCTAAGCTTCTCTATATACAAAGCGGTTATTATTGCAAACTGCGGCAGAATAATTAAAATATAATGCGGCAACTGAAATTTGGATAATGAAAACAATAAAAACGTGATTGCTGCACTGGTCCAGATCATGATGCTTTCTGCCGGCAACGCTATCCTGTTTTTCTTCTTGAAAAGATTTACAACAGCTGTGTAAAAAAGTATCGACCAGGGTAAAAAAGCCCAAAGGGTGGTATGCAGAAAGAAGCTGAGGTCGCCTTTTCCTTTTATTGGGCCGTTGTTAAAGAAACGTCCGAATTGACTATCCCAAAAGAAAAATTTAATGCCCGAAACGCCTGTTTTCCCAAATACAACTTTCTCTGGATGCAGGTCAAATTGAACGTAAAGCGTGTATAATTCCGGAATGATAAAAAGAAGAATTAATGCAATGGCAATCCACCATTTCATTTTCAGTAATTGTTTCCATTGCCTGGTAAGCAACCAATAAATAACAAAGCCTCCAAAAACGGGGATCAAAACGAAAATACCTTTAATCATGATGGCACAGGCGGCAAAGAACGATCCTGAAACGATATGCCAAAATGAGCCTTGATGTGCTTTGTAATAATGGTAAATGGCTGCCAGTGTGAAAGTAGTGATATAAACTTCTGCGCGCACATCGAATGTGGAGATCAGAATGTGCAGCGAACTCAGGAAAATCAAAGCGCTGATTAATCCTGTTTTTTCGCTATAAATATCTTTCGCTAATTTATAAAGGTACCCTGCTCCTAATAATCCAAATAAGAAAGAAGGGAGTTTGTAAGCAAAAGCATTAATGCCGAAAACTTTGAATGATGCAGCAGCGAGCCAAAAAGTTAAATGAGGTTTATCTAACCAATCTGCACCACGAACATAAATGTTAATCCAGTCATTTCTCAATACCATGTTTTTGGCAATGGAAGCATACAACGCTGAATCTGGCTCCATAATGCCGCCGAATAATGCCAATGAGCTCACTACTGCAATAACGACAATTAAGATTTTATATAATGTGGTGTCCTTTATATTCATGTATAGCTTTCAATCATTCACTCGCTGAGCCATTCTCTAATTCACAAATTCTCATTCACTCAATCAATTATTACATCATTCACGCATTCAGATCTTAGAAGGCAAATATGAGCAAAAAAAAGTCAAATTTTTTTAAGGATTCAGATTAACAGGGGCAAAGCATTATCTTTGCTTCATGACAAAGTTATCAGTAAACATCAATAAAATTGCTACACTTCGCAACAGCCGCGGGGGTAATAATCCTGATTTGGTTAAGGTTGCCTTAGATTGTGAGCGTTTCGGTGCTCAAGGTATTACGGTGCATCCACGGCCTGACGAACGTCATATCCGATATCAGGATGTTTACGATTTAAAAGCAGTTATTGCTACCGAATTCAATATTGAGGGTAACTGTAAAGAAGATAAGTTTGTAGATTTAGTTTTGGCCAATCAGCCTGCACAGGTAACCTTAGTTCCGGATGCTGAAGGTCAAATTACTTCCAATCATGGATGGGATACCATTAAGCACAAAGATTATTTAAAAGAAATGGTTGCTGTTTTTCAGAAGGCAGGCATTCGCGTTTCAATCTTTGTAGATCCTGTGGTCGAAATGGTAGAACATGCAGCAGAAACAGGTACAGATAGAATTGAACTTTATACAGAGGCATACGCACATAATTACTTCGCAGATAGAGAAAAATCTATCGTAAATTATATCGCAGCGGCACATAAGGCCAATGCATTAGGTTTAGGAATCAACGCTGGCCACGATCTGGACTTACATAACCTGCATTATTTCGCCCAAAGCATCCCCGGTTTGCTGGAGGTTTCTATTGGCCATGCTTTAATTAGTGATGCGCTTTACTTAGGATTAGAAACTACCATTCAGAAATATTTACAACAACTTGCCTAGAAAGCCAAAAGTTTAAAGCAGAAAGACTGAAGTTTAGGGTTGATGAGGATTATTTGCGCCTTGATTAACCCCATGAATTTTCTTTTTCCTGTGGCCAGATAAATAAAATACCATGCTAAAAGGAATCCTCCTTGTTTTTTTCGGTGCCTGCAGTTTCGGCATCCTTTCCACTTTTGTAAAACTGGCTTATCATGAAGGTTATACTTTAGGCGACGTAACAGGGGCTCAGGCGTTTTTTGGGGCTTTGATTCTTTGGGTGTTATTTTTCTTCCAAAGTCAGACCAAAAAATATAAAGCTCAGGCAAGGATAATTAAAACTCCCTGGTGGAAAATGATTCTGGCCGGTTTCAGTACAGGACTGGTGAGTATATTTTACTATCAATCGGTAAAACTTGTTCCTAATTCTGTAGCCATTATTCTGCTTATGCAGTTTATATGGATGAGTATTTTAATGGATTACATCATCTTTAAAAAGAAACCCACCGGATTACAATTTGTGGCGATACTTTTGGTTTTAGGCGGGACGGTTTTGGCGAGTGGAATGGTTGAAGCGAGTATCCAACGCATGAATTTAAAAGGGATTGGATTTGGCTTCTTGGCGGCACTTTCTTATGCAGCTTTTTTAATGTTGAGTGGTAAAATAGGGAATGAATATCCACCATTGAAAAAGAGTGCATTGATGATTACGGGGGCCTGCATCCTTATATTCATCATTTTTCCACCAACGTTTTTGTACAATGGTGCATTAACAGGTACTTTACTCAAATGGGGATTAATTATTGCTGTTTTTGGAACGGTTATTCCTCCATTGTTCTACGCAGAGGGCGTGCCCAGAATAGGCACCGCCTTAAGTTCTATATTAAGCGCGGCTGAATTACCGGTGGCGGTTATGATGGCCGGTTTTGTGCTCCAGGAGCAAGTATCTTTTCTTCGCTGGATAGGAGTAGTGGTGATATTATCGGCTATGATTTTACCCAATTTGAAGTATTTAAAGCGGGGTTGATAGTTACTGTTTTTACCACGAAGGCCACCAGGCGAAGCTTATATTTTCTAAAATGAATTATATGGTTTAAAGTAAAAGGTCATATTTTACCATATGAGACATGTAAGCGCATTTAACCTTGGTGGTTATTGCCAAAGAGAACAACAGAGAAAAAGGCACCAAGTACACAGAGTAGTGTGCATATTTTTAATACGAATGCCACCAGGCTAAACTTATATTTTCTTATATGTCTTACATGGTTCAAAGTAAAACATCTGGTTTTATCATGTAAGAAATAAGATTATTTTTTTGGTGTCCTTTAGTCTGTCTTGGTGATGTTTATCTTAAGCCTCCTTTTCTCTATGGCGATCAATTTGCGATTAGCCTAAAATTAAATATCTTTAAAAAGCATAAAGCATTTACTCATGAAAAAATTAGCTGTTTATATTTTATCCCTTATTGTTATCGGCTTTGCAGGATGTAAAACCAAAACAACCATCAATCAAGACGAAGCCGCAGAAGTAATTACAGACTATCTTAAAGCCAACCCAGAGTATAAAACTACTCATTTCAAGTTTGGTGAAATTAAATTTAACAGCACTAATGACATGTTCGAGCTAGGGAAATATAAAACCTTAGCCAGCAAAGGGTTGGTTGATCTCAATTTGAAAGAAGCTAAAAAGAAATTCCTTTCTAAAGACAGTAGCTTTGTTTATCAAATTACTTTAACCGATAAGGCTAGTCCGCTTGTTTTAAAGCAAGAACGCGACAAGGCAACGGTAAAAGTAATAGAATACGTCTTATCTGATGAAAAACCGGTAGATTTTGAACAGGTAAATTCAAGTACAGCCAAAGTAACCGTTTCGCTAAAAATGGTGGGTACCGATTTCGAGCCTTTCGATAAAGATGCGAGCAAGAACAGCAACTTCATTACCAAAACCTATAAACTAAAGTTAAGTAAAGATGAGGGCTGGAAAGTACAGCGCTAGGTTGGTTTTGAGTTTTAGGTCTGGAGTACTGAGTTTGATTGTTTAGTCGTTTGTCGCAGTATCCCGTGTTTTTAAACCCGACATACTTTTTGCTTTTACAACCGCTGATAAGCCTTGGATGGTTGGCAAAAAGATTGGAGTAAATGGTGGAAACAGACTTAAATTTTAGAACTGGCATTGCTTTCCAAATAAAAGCATTTTTAAAGTGAAAAATGAACAAACGTTTGACTCTGTCTTTACACATAAAATCTATCTATTTTATCGCTTTTAAGTATAAATAAGACACCTTTTTTACACTGATTGATAGTGTAATACAGCTCGTTTTTGCTACCTTTGCACGCAAATTTATTATTCATACTGCATGAGCTTAAATATCCACTACAAGGAAGATTTTCAGAATCGTCATATTGCACCAAATCAGGAAGATACTGAGGCAATGTTGCAAAAGGTTGGCGTTAATTCTATTGATGAATTAATTGAACAAACAGTTCCGGCGGCGATTAGGTTAAAACAACCTTTGAATTTGCCTGCTGCAAAATCAGAAACTGAATATCTGTCTACCTTGAAACAAACTTCATTGTTGAATAAAGTTTTCAAAAGCTTTATAGGTCAAGGTTATTATGATACCATTACACCAGGTGTAATCTTACGTAATGTATTTGAAAACCCGGGATGGTATACACAATATACGCCATATCAGGCCGAAATTGCACAGGGCCGTTTACAGGCGCTGTTAAATTTCCAAACCATGGTTATCGATTTAACCGGAATGGAAATTGCCAATGCATCTTTGTTGGATGAGGGTACAGCCGCTGCCGAAGCCATGTTCATGCAATATAGCTTGCGTAAAAATCAGGCAGCTAAAAAGTTTTTCGTATCAGAATTAATTTTTCCACAAACCATAGATATTTTAAAAACCCGTGCAAATCCTTATGGAATTGAACTGGTAATCGGAAATCACTTAGATTTCGTAGCTACAGAAGATTTCTTTGGTGCAATTGTTCAATATCCTGCCGGAAATGGTGAAGTTTTCGATTACAAAAACTTTGCTTCAGCGTTGCACAACCAAAATATTAAATTAACCGTTGTTGCCGATATTTTAAGTTTAACCTTATTAACGCCTCCGGGCGAGTGGGGTGCAGATGTAGTAGTAGGTACTACCCAACGTTTAGGAATTCCGATGGGATTTGGTGGCCCTCATGCTGCATTCTTTGCTACTAAAGAAGAATACAAACGCTCAATCCCAGGTCGTATTATCGGTGTAACCATCGATAGTCATGGCGATTACGCTTTGCGTATGGCGCTACAGACCCGTGAGCAACACATCCGCAGAGATAAAGCAACTTCAAACATTTGTACTGCACAGGCGCTTTTAGCGATTATGGCAGGTTTTTACGCTGCTTATCATGGTCCTAAAGGATTAAAAGCAATTGCTGAACGTACACATGGTTTAGCGGTTAGTTTAGCATCTACATTAAAAAATTTAGGATACGAGCAATTAAACGCTGCTTATTTCGATACGATCCGTTTTGATTTGGGCGATTTAAAAGGTGGTATTCATTCAGCTTGTTTAGATAATGAGATCAACCTTAATTATGTAGGCAATACTGTTACTATCTCTTTCGATGAAACCAGCACTTTCGAAGATGTTCAGTTAATTGCTAAGATCTTTGCTAAAACTAAAGCTATCGCTGGCGATCAGGTAGAAGTTGTAGAAAATGTAGAAACCGTTATCCCTGAAACATTACAACGTACTTCAGCTTATTTAACGCACCCAATTTTTAATTTGCACCATTCAGAGCATGAAATGTTGCGTTATATTAAATCATTAGAGGCAAAAGATTTATCGCTTTGTCACTCTATGATTGCTTTGGGTAGCTGTACCATGAAATTAAACGCAACTGCAGAAATGATCCCGGTTACCTGGTCTCACTTCGGTCGCATTCACCCGTTTGCCCCTGCCGATCAGGTTTTAGGTTACTATTCTGTTTTTAACGAATTAGATAAGTGGTTAAGTGAAATTACTGGTTTTGCAGCAATGAGCTTACAGCCAAATGCAGGTGCTCAAGGTGAGTATGCTGGTTTGATGGTTATCCGTGCTTATCACCAGGATAGAGGAGATTTCCACCGTAACGTAGCATTAATTCCAGCTTCAGCACACGGAACTAACCCGGCTTCTGCGGCAATGGCCGATATGAAAATCGTTGTAGTTAAATCTTTAGAAAACGGAAACATCGATGTTGAAGATTTAAAGGCAAAAGCCGAATTACATAAAGATAATCTTTCATGTTTGATGGTAACTTACCCATCAACACACGGGGTATTTGAAGAAAGTATTATCGAAATCTGTGAAATTATCCACGCCAATGGTGGACAAGTTTATATGGATGGTGCAAATATGAACGCACAGGTAGGCTTAACGAGTCCAGCCAATATTGGAGCTGATGTTTGTCACTTAAACCTACACAAAACTTTCTGTATCCCTCACGGCGGTGGTGGTCCGGGTATGGGTCCAATCGGTGTTGCGGCACACCTGGTGCCTTATCTTCCAGGTCACGCAGTAGTAGATATCGATAAAGGAAAATCAATTTCAGCAGTATCATCAGCTCCCTGGGGTTCAGCTTCAATTTTGATTATCTCTCATGCATACATTGCCATGATGGGAAGCGAAGGCTTAACCAATGCCACTAAATATGCTATTTTGAATGCTAACTACATGAAAGCGCGTTTAGAGGAGCATTATCCGGTACTTTACTCTGGTGCTCAAGACCGTTGTGCACACGAAATGATTTTAGATTGCCGTTCATTCAAAGCATTCGGAATTGAAGTAACCGATATCGCTAAGCGTTTAATGGATTACGGTTTTCATGCACCAACCGTTTCATTCCCGGTTGCAGGTACTTTAATGGTAGAGCCTACAGAATCTGAGCCTAAGCATGAGTTAGACCGCTTCTGCGATGCTTTAATTGCCATCAAAAACGAAATTTCTGAGGTTGAAAACGGTACTTTAGATAAAACAGATAACCCACTAAAAAATGCGCCTCACACTGTAGCGGTAATTACAGCTAACGACTGGGATCATGCATATAGCCGTCAAACAGCTGCGTTTCCACTTCCTTATGTGTTAGAACGTAAGTTCTGGCCATCAGTAGGTCGTGTTAATGATAGCCATGGCGATAGATCGTTAATCTGCGCTTGCCCTCCTGTAGAGAGCTATTTAGAGGAAATCGTACCTTAATAGTTTTAAGGTAAAAGGCCTAAGGTTTAAGGTTTTTGCAAGATGTTTCGGCGTTTTGTAAAGATCTTAAACCTTTTTTGTTTTATAACGGTATTAATAAGCTTGTGTCTTATTTGAAAGCGAGGGTTAGTTTTATCGGTACCGGTAGCCCCGCCACAGTGGAAAAAATAAAAAATATTGTTATCCTGAGCTGGTCGATGGACAAAATGTTTTTATTTTCAATTATTAAAGGTCTTCGACAAGCTCAGACTGACAAATTGATTGAGCTTAAGTTAGTGACAGCCCCCTCTTAAAAAAAGAAGGAAGCTGGATAACAGCGGTACGACAGTTTATTCGGGCTGCTGCAATTAAAATTAAAACTAGCAGCCCATTAAACCTCATTAAGAAATTATAGTCCATTAAATTTGATTTGAAATAATTCCGATTATTTTTGAAAATCTTAACATAGGTCAACAACAAGGGATAGACCTTAATTATATATTTGTATCATAATTTAAAAAACCAGAAAATGAAATTAAAAATTAGCTCAATTTTTTTATTAGTAGCCGTGATAGCTTTATCAGCTTTTAAAAACCCTACTAAACCAGTTACCTATACTGTAGATGCAGCAAAATCAACCATCACCTGGTTAGGTAAAAAAGTAACAGGATCTCACAACGGAACTATCTCTTTAAAATCAGGATCATTGAACGTGGATGGTAAGAAAGTAACCGGTGGAACTTTCGTAATCGATATGACTTCAATCAAAGATGCAGATGGTAGCGCTAAATTAGAAGGTCACTTAAAAGCAGACGACTTCTTCGGTTCAAGCAAATTCCCAACTTCAACGTTCGTAATTACTAAAGTTACAGGTTCAGGTGCTAAAATTACCGTATCAGGTAATTTAACAATCAAAGGAATTACTAAGCCATTAAGCTTCCCTGCAGCTGTAACTACTAATGCAGACGGTACTGTAAGTGCTGTTGCTGGTAAAATCGTTGTAGACAGAACTAAATATGACATCAAATATGGTTCTAAATCATTCTTCGATAGCATTGGCGATAAAGCAATCAACGATGAATTCGAAATCGGTGTGAAATTAGTAGCTGCGAAATAATTTAAAAATAATTCAACAAAAAAGGGTTTTCATTGCAAAATGAAAACCCTTTTTTGTTTTAGTACTCAGTATCAAGTACCTAGTATCAAGTACCTAGTATAAAGTAGCTAGTATAAAGTATCAAGTAGTTAGATGAGGTATCGGTATTGAAAATACTTTTCATTGTTCTCCTGGCCCTCAAATCCACGTTCCAAACCAACGCCAGGACTAATGCCCAATGACTACTGACTACTGACCATTGCCTAATGCCCATTGCCAAATGACTACGATTTAACAACAAACCCACCTTCAATTTCTTCCACGAAACCCGTAGCAGCACTTTTACCGTGGTAGAATAAACATTCCCAGTTTTCTTCGGCGGCTCTTTTACCAAAAGCTTTGCGTAATTCCATCGCCTTGCGGCCATCGAAATCGTATTTGGCGATAAAATTCTTAATCAATTCTTCCGGTTCGGGCAAAACATCCCCACCAAAAAAAACTTTTTTATTGCCTTCTGTTAATAGAAATACAATGTGGTTAGGGCAATGTGCCCCGGTAAATTCATATGCTATTGTTTCATCTAAATTTCCATCACCTTCAATAAACTTTAATTGGGCATTTCGCTGCACAACCTCAAAAATATCTGTGTGGTAAGACGAAGAGGTACTGCTAAATGCCGTTTCCCATTCTCCACGGTTGATCACATATTCTGCTTCAGGAAAACTGAGTTCAATCTTATCTCCTGATTGATGCACCATCCCACCAGCGTGGTCGTAATGCAAATGCGACATTAAAACCTTGGTCACATCGGTAGGATCAAAACCTGCATTTCTGATGTTTTTATGTAAAATTAACTCGCCATGGTCATCACTGAAACCCAAACCAGTATCAAATAAGATCAGGTCATTTTTCAATTCCACTAAAAATGGTTGTACATTAATGAATAAAGAAGCTGGTCGGTCTTTGAAACTATGTACAGCCGGGTCAAAAGGGATAAATTTTTTGGTTGCATCAACCGAATAAGTTCCTTCGTATAAAGTATGTACTTGCAAAATATTACGTTTTGAATTTGTTGGTAAAGTTAAGCGAAACAATCTAAATGTAATATCATTTTAGTAAAAGCTTGGCTACTTGCAATGAATGTAAAATTTGATTCCTAAATTCAGGCAAATTATTTCAATGAAAGCGAGATCAATCATTTTTCTATTTTTAACCAGTATCTCTTTGGCACTTAGTGCGCAGCAAAAACCAAATGTTATCATTGTTTTGGCAGATGATATGGGTTATGCAGATATTGCCTGTTATGGCAATCCACTCAATAAAACACCATTTTTGGATGGTATGGCAAGTAAAGGCGTTAAGGCAACAAGCTTTATTACTACTTCTCCTACCTGCACACCTTCAAGAGCATCATTGTTAACGGGCAGGTATTGCAGCAGGATGGGGCTTCCACATCCAATTGGCCCTGGTGATAAAAGCGGTATCCCGCAAGATGAAGTGACGATTGCACAAATGCTTAAAACATCAGGCTATGTCACAGCATTGGTTGGGAAATGGCACCTGGGCGATTATGGCGTTTCTTTGCCCAATAAAAAGGGATTCGACGAATTTTATGGCATGCTTTACAGCCACGATTATCGTTCCCCATATGTTAAAACAGATACCGTAATCAAAATTTTCAGAAATACTAAACCCGAGATCTATAAACCACACGATAGTATTTTAACTAAATCTTATACGCGTGAATCTGTTAGTTTCATTAAGCGCAGTGCAGCAGCTAAAAAGCCATTCTTTTTATATTTAGCACAAAATATGCCGCATTTGCCTGTCGCTTTTGCTGCTCAAAAGAGTAGAAAGACAACATCTGCGGGAGGCGAATTAGGCGATGTAATTGAAGACATGGATGCTGGTTTAGCTGAAATATGGAAGCAGGTTGTGGCTTCAGGTCAGGGCGATAATACCATTTTTATCTTTACCAGCGATAACGGGCCATGGACCAATGCACCTTCACGCATGTATGAAGACGGTTTTACCCAGCCGTACCATGTGGGTTCAGCAGGGATATTCAGAGGTTCAAAGGCCGTTTCTTATGAGGGAGGACATCGCGTACCCTTTATAGTTTATTGGAAGGGACATACCCTAAGCAATCTGCAGCTAACCAAGCCGCTGTCCAATATAGATGTTTTTCCAACATTAGCAGAGTGGACCAAAACTAAACTTCCAAACCGTGTTTATGATGGTGAATCTGTTGCAGGCTTGCTAACTGATCCAAACTACAATAAAACCCATCGCCCAATTTATTATCACAATTATGTGTTAGAAGGGGTTAGAGATGGCGACTGGAAACTGAGGATTACCAAAAAAGACAACCAGGAATTATCAGAGCTATATAATCTTTCCTGGGATCCGTACGAAAGAGTTAATCTGATTAACGAAACGAAGTATAGTAGCCAAAAAGAGCATTTATTAGCATTGTTAAAAGCGTATCCGGGCAATACGAAGTAATATCATTTCGAATTTTGGAGAGGATTTCCCAATATTCAATTAAAATGTATATTTACTGTTCGGAAAATAGACAATGGAAAAAAGATGGGTGCTGGCATCAAGTTGCAACGATGCTACTGTAAAAGAGATTTCAGATCAACTAAATATAGATCGGGCATTGGCTCAGATCCTAGTACAAAGAAATATTTGCAGCTTCGAAGAGGCCCGGAATTTCTTCAGACCTGAAATTGCTCATCTTCATGATCCTTTTTTAATGAAGGATATGGACAAAGCTATTGAGCGAATTGATCTTGCCCTCGAAACAGGAGAGAAGATTCTCATTTACGGAGATTACGATGTGGATGGAACTACATCAGTGGCTTTAGCTTACAGTTTCTTTTCTCAACTAACTTCTAACATCGAATACTATATTCCAGATAGATATCTGGAAGGCTACGGTATTTCTACCGCAGGAATAGATTATGCTAATGCCAATGGTTTTTCATTGATTATTGCCCTGGATTGTGGTATTAAATCTATCGATAAAATTGATTATGCAAATACTTTTGGGATTGATTTTATCATTTGTGATCACCACTTGCCTGGAGATGTGATTCCCAAAGCCCTTGCTGTGCTTGATCCAAAAAGGAGCGATTGCGAATATCCTTTTAAAGAGTTGGCCGGCTGCGGTATCGGTTTTAAACTGGCGCAGGCTTATTGTCAGAAACACGATCTTCCGAAGGAAAAATATCTCCAGTATTTAGATCTTGTAATGGTGAGCATCGCGGCGGATATTGTACCTGTAGTGGGTGAAAATCGAATTTTGGCCTATTATGGTTTAAAGAAACTTAACAACAATCCGTGTGAAGGCTTGCGGGCATTAATGGAGGTTTCTGGTAAAACAGAAAATTATACCATTACCGATGTAGTGTTTACGCTGGGACCAAGAATCAATGCTGCAGGTAGAATAGATCATGCAAAGCATGCTGTAGCCATGTTACTTTGCCAGGCCGATGGAAATGCATTAGAACAAAGTGTTGAAATAAACCTCAAAAATACCGAACGTAAGACGTACGATCAGGATATTACCCGCGAAGCTTTAGCGCTGATTGGCGACAGCGAAATCCTGATTAACAAGAAAACAACAGTCGTATTTAATGAAAACTGGCACAAAGGAGTTATAGGAATTGTCGCCTCCCGCTTAACAGAAAAATATTATCGTCCAACTATCGTTCTTACTAAGTCTAACGGACATGTAGCAGGTTCTGCACGTTCAGTAGCCGGTTTTGATTTGTACGAAGCACTAAGCGGATGTGCACATTTGCTCGATCAATACGGTGGACACAAATTTGCCGCTGGCTTAACCATGCAGCAACATAATGTGGATGCATTTGCAGATAAGTTCGAAGAAATTGTATCGGCGAGTATTGCAGATGAATTACTTATTCCGATGATTAAAATCGACGCCGAAATAGAGCTGGCGCAGATTGATGGCAAATTTTTCAGGGTCTTGGCACAAATGGGGCCTTTCGGGCCAGAAAATATGGCACCAGTATTCGTAACCCATGGTGTTTATTTAACACAGCATGCCATGACAGTGGGGGCAAATCATTTAAAAATTAATATAAAACAACAAAATTCGCCTATTTTTGAAGGCATTGCTTTTGGATTAGCAGAATTTGAGAAACTTTTACAACCAAAAGTGCCTTTTTCTGTTTGTTATACGATTGAAGAAAATGTGTGGCGGGATAAGAAGCGTTTGCAACTCAATATTAAAGGAATAAAAATTAATTAAATATATCCTTGTGCCATTCTGAGCCTATAGAAAAACATTTCGATAAGCTCAATGTGACAACCAAGAGGATCATTTATATATATGATATTAAGAGCCGAAAATCTGGTTAAAAAATATAAGCAACGTACCGTTGTTAACGATGTGTCATTCAATGTAAGCCAGGGAGAAATTGTTGGCCTTCTTGGCCCGAACGGAGCAGGAAAAACCACATCCTTTTACATGATTGTAGGCTTGATTAAGCCTAATGAGGGGCGTATCTTCCTGGAAGAAGAAAATATAACCGAAGACGCCATGTATCGCAGGGCGCAAAAAGGTATAGGCTATCTGGCTCAGGAGGCCTCGGTTTTCAGAAAACTTACCGTTGAAGAAAATATTCTGGCCATTTTAGAAATGGGTAATATGAGTAAAGAAGAGCAGCGTGAAAAACTGGAAGAACTCATTAACGAATTCAGTTTACACAAGGTACGTAAAAACCGTGGTGATTTACTTTCTGGTGGAGAACGCCGCCGAACCGAAATTGCCCGTGCCTTAGCCGCAAATCCTAATTTTATTTTATTAGATGAGCCCTTTGCAGGGGTAGACCCGATTGCGGTGGAAGAAATCCAGAGTATTGTGGCTAAGCTGAAACATAAAAATATTGGAATTTTAATCACAGACCATAATGTGCAGGAAACACTTTCGATTACTGACAGGGCTTATTTGCTTTTTGAAGGAAAGATTTTAGAACAAGGCGTTCCGGAGGTTCTGGCAGAAAATGAAATGGTTAGAAAGGTGTATTTAGGTTCAAATTTCGTACTCAAGCGTAAAAAATTCTAGTTGCATGGCAATTGTAAACTCGATATTTACCTGGTTAATGAAAAAGCGGATCCACCAGATTGAGCTTTTCATGAAATACCCGTATGATGTTCAGGAAGAATGGTTCCATAGCCTCATCGATAGTGCAGAAAATACAGAATGGGGAAAGCTTTATGATTATAAAACGATATTAAGTACCCAACAATTTCAGGAACGTGTTCCAATCCAGAATTATGATACTTTAAAACCATATATCGAGCGTATGCTCAATGGTGAACAAAATATCCTTTGGCCTTCTGATATTAAATGGTTTGCTAAATCATCGGGTACGACCAGCGATCGGAGCAAATTCATCCCGGTTTCGCAAGAGTCTTTAGAAGAATGCCACTTTAAAGGTGGTAAGGATATGCTATCTATCTATTGCAATAACCGTCCGGATAATCAAATGTTTACCGGAAAAGGACTTGTGCTTGGAGGAAGTCATCAGGTTAATCAACTTAATGAAGACTGCTTCTACGGTGATTTATCGGCAGTTCTGATCAAAAATCTACCCATCTGGGCCGAATATTACCGAACACCTGATATGTCTATCGCCCTGATGGATAATTACGAGATAAAAATGGATCGGATGGCAGAAGCCACGATCAATGAGAACGTAACAAGCATTTCTGGTGTACCTACCTGGACAATTGTTTTGGCAAAAAAGGTTTTAGAACTCACGGGTAAAAGTAATCTTTTGGAGGTTTGGCCGAATTTAGAGCTTTACATTCACGGTGCCGTAAATTTTACCCCTTACCGGGAACAGTTTAAGCAATTAATTCCCTCAGCAGATATGTATTACCTCGAAACCTATAATGCATCAGAAGGTTTCTTTGGTATTCAGGATCAGGACAATTCTGAAGAAATGTTGCTCATGCTCGATTATGGTATTTTTTACGAGTTTGTTCCTTTAGAGAATATTGCAGAAGAAAACCCTAAGGCATTATTATTGGGAGAGGTAGAGCTTCATAAAAATTATGCAATTGTAATTTCTACCAATGGTGGTTTGTGGCGGTACATGATAGGAGACACCATTCAATTTACTTCACTTGCGCCTTATCGCATTAAAATAACAGGAAGAACCAAACACTTTATCAATGCATTTGGTGAAGAGGTAATCATAGATAATGCTGAGCAAGCTCTAACTAAAGCCTGCTTTGCAACAGGTGCAGAGATTAAAGACTATACTGCTTGTCCAATTTATTTTAAAGGGAAAGAAGCCGGTGGACATGAGTGGATTATAGAGTTTTGCAAACAACCGGATGATTTTGAGAAGTTTATAGATGTTTTGGATAATACACTCCGTGAAGTCAATTCTGATTATGATGCCAAACGATTTAAAGATATGGCACTCGCCAGGCCTACTGTTCACAATGCACCAGCTAATACTTTTTACAATTGGCTGAAAGCGAGGAACAAGCTGGGCGGGCAACATAAAGTGCCTCGTCTGGCTAATGAAAGGAAATATGTGGAAGATATTTTAGAAATGATGAAATCATCATAAAATATAATATTTTACTACAAAGGAGCTGGAAAACACTAAGTAAATTAATGGTATCAGCCACCAAGTTCTTATGTTTAAAATGCTATTGGGAAAAGTAAAGGCTTAAAGCTAAAAGAAATAAATCATGCGCTACCTCATCAGCTATAAGCGTCTTATTTGGCTATTGGTTTTTGCATGCTTTTTCTGGCTGATGCTCAGAATCACCATTCGCTATATACCGGCTCAAAGTGATGTTTCTTTTTTGCAGATTAAGCAAACGGAGGTAACTGGGGTAAAGGGATATCTCCTGGTCTTTTACATTCACGTTTACAGTGCCATTTTTACACTGCTTGCTGGTTTTACCCAGTTTAACAGGCATATTTTAGCTAAATATCCTAAACTGCACCGCTCTTTAGGCTATTTGTACACAGGAACGGTATTGGTTTTGGCTGCCCCCTCAGGAATGTTTATTGGCTGGTTTGCGAATGGTGGTTTAACTGCTAAAATATCTTTTGTTCTTTTGGGTCTACTATGGTTTTGGTTCACGCTTAAATCCATCCTGTTAATTTTAAAAGGAGATGTAAAAGGGCATCAAAGATTTATGTACCGCAGTTTTGCCCTGGCTACTTCAGCTATCACCTTGCGCCTGTGGAAAGTTATTTTAGTATATTTATTTCATCCCGCACCAATGGATGTTTATCAAATCATCGCCTGGTTAGGATGGATACCTAATTTGTTAATAGCCGAATGGATCATTAAAAATAAAACTACCCAATGAAAAATATCTTATTATGCTCTTTAATCTGCCTTAGCTTGTTTGCCTGTAAGGACACAAAAAAAAAGAACAACACCGAAAAGAATACAGCAGTAGCGCAGGCAGAAATACATCAGGAGCTTTATGGCTCCTGGGTTGGTGATTTCCTGGATGTTGGATCTGAAGAATATGAAGGCGACTACGATTATATCAAAAAGCTTAACATCATTATCAAGAAGATCACGAAAGATACCGTTATTGCGCAAAGTATAGTATCAGGTAATAACCGCCCATTGTTTGGTAAAATGTCTGATGATGGAAGTAAGATTACTTTTGTATTAGACGAACCCGGTACGCATAAATATGACGGGCGATTCGAAATTGAGCTGGTAGGCGATACCCTGAAAGGAAAATGGAATGCTTATAAATCAGAACTTAAATGGCCCGAAAAGGAATATAAACTGATCAAAAGGCAATTTGTTTATAATCCGAACTTGATGTTGCCAACAGAAGCGAGTTATGTAGATTGGAATGATCATAAATTTGTTGAAAAGTTAGATACCCTGGAGGATGGTAAAGTAGATACTGCCGCTATGGATTTTTATAGAAGTGCCTCCGATCAGATTTTTAAATTGAATGCATCTGCTCATTTGTTAAAGGAGCAGGATTTAAAGAACTTAAGAAAACTTGATCTGCAGATTCTTAAAAATACCATTTTTGCCAGACATGGATATGCCTTTAAGAAAGATACTTACAGGCAGTTTTTTGATCCTGTAGAGTGGTATATTCCAATTTCCAGTAACGTTGACGATCAATTAACGTCTATAGAAAATAAAAACATTAAGTTAATAGATCGGTTTACCAAATATGCCGAAGACAATTATGATACTTTCGGTCGTTAATATGTAAAGTGAAGGCATGAAATTAAACAGGCAAAAGATATTAGACTTTTTTAGGAAGTCGGAAAATAGGGCTACAGTAATTTTGAAAGATAAAACTGAGGCGAATGCCACTATTCAGGAGGCTCTGGGAAAAGCAGTAAGCAACCGCGGTGATTTAGAGGGAGTATGGGAAAAGCTCGTACTCTTATATGCTGTTGCGAAAGATTATGTTAATGGCGATTACCGGGAAATTCCCAAACGTTCTATTGTAGCTATTGTGGGTGGTTTAATTTATTTCCTTTCTCCGGTGGATGTAGTTCCCGACTTTGTTCCTGTATTGGGTTTTATAGACGATATCTTTGTGTTAAATCTGGTTTATAAACAAGTGATAAAGGACCTGGAAAAGTACAAATCCTGGAAAGATAGCCAGCTTAAAGAAATAGGAGATCTGGATGGTGCAGCTTTGTAATGTGATCGATTGGCTTAGTCATCATCTTTTAAGTTGCCCTTTTAAAGCTCTTGTAGGCATAGATTGCCCGGGTTGTGGACTTCAACGTTCCATTTTAGCCCTGTTTAAAGGAGATTTTATGAATTCATTTAAGCTCTATCCGGCTACAATTCCGTTAATTTTTATTGTTATTTTCACGCTTTTACATCTGAAGATGGAATTTGAGCATGGTGCTCGATTAATAAAAATCGTTTATGCAGGGGTTGCAGTAATTATCTTAATCAATTACATTTACAAAATATACACTCATCAACTTATTAGCTAAATTATGTCAGAAAACGCATCTAATCCTTTTGAAAATCAGTCAGAAAAACCTACAAATAGTGAAGTAACCCCTGTAGTACCTGTTAATAACGGGCCTGGAAACACACCTCCATTTCAACAACCTCCACCTTTTGGACAGTTTGGCGGTGGTATGGGGCAACAAAATTTACCAAACTCAACAATTGCATTGGTTTTAGGAATTATTTCTATTCCAGGATGCTGCTGTTACGGTGTACTGGGTTTAATTCTAGGAATCATAGCCTGGATTTTGGGCGGTAAAGACATTAAACAATATGCATTAAATCCTGGAGCGTATTCTTTGCCATCTTATAAAAATGCGAAGGCAGGTAAAATATGCGGGATTATTGGTGTGGTATTAAGCGCTTTATACCTTATTTTCATTATTGCATTTATTATTTTCTTTGGCTGGGCAGCATTACAAGACCCGGAACTAATGAAAGAGATGCTAAGAGAAAAAGGCTTGCAATAATTTCAAATTTAATTTTACCTTAAAAATATAAATCGAACGGGAGGTGCCGTTCGATTTTCTTATTTTTGTACCGTAAAGTTGTAAATAAAAAACTCAAGATAATGTATCCAGAATATTTAGTTGAACCCATGCGTAAGGAATTAACCAACGTTGGTTTCGAAGAATTAAAAAATGCCCAAGAGGTTGACGCTGCTATCAAAAGCGAAGGAACTGTTTTTGTGGTTGTAAATTCAGTATGTGGTTGTGCGGCAGCAAATGCCCGCCCGGCGGCAAGAGCTGCGGCAGCGCATGAAAAACACCCAGATAAACTGGTAACCGTTTTTGCCGGAATGGAAAAAGAGGCTGTAGATCAGGCGAGAAATTATATGTTGCCATATCCTCCATCTTCTCCTGCAATGGCGCTTTTTAAAGACGGTAAATTGGTTCACATGATTGAACGTCACCAAATTGAAGGAAGACCGGCTCAAATGATCGCTGATAATTTAATCGGTGCTTTTGAACAGTATTGCTAAGCTATTTTTAGCTTAATAAACAAATGCCATCTTGAAAACAGGATGGCATTTTTGGTTTAGGCTTAGCCTTTTAAAAATCTTTGTTGAGGAGTTTTTCCAGTTCTCCGAAAGAAACATTCATTCTTACCCGGCCTTGCTTTGCATAAGAAATTTCACCTGTTTCTTCCGAGATAATTACAGCCACGGCATCTGTAGTTTCCGAAACACCAATACCTGCACGGTGCCTTAAGCCAAATTGAGAAGGAAGCTGGTCATTGTCGGTTAGTGGTAGGATGCAGCTGGCACTTTTAATTTTATTCTCCGAAATCACTACAGCACCATCATGCAAGGGGCTGTTTTTTTGAAAAATACTTTCCAGTAAACGTTTGGAAATTTTAGCATCAACCACTTCGCAACTGTTAGCAAAGAACTGTTCATCATAAAATTTTACAAAAACGATAAGCGCACCTGTCCGGGTTTTCTTCATGCTTTTGCAGGCATCTATAATGGGTTTAATTCGCGCAAGATTATTCCGCTCAATCTCTTTTCGTCCAAAAAGATAGCCCCACCAGGCTTTATTCTTCTGTAAAAAAGCATTTTTCCCAATTAATAAAAGAAATCGCCGAATTTCCTGCTGGAAAATAACAATGAGCGCAATAATACCAACACTCATAAATTTCTCTATGATGGTAGTTAACAGCTCCATGTGAAGTGCTTTAACAATCCAGTAGAAGACGGTGATGATAAACATCCCCACCAGTAAATTTACGGCAAGTGTATTGCGTATTAAGGTATAAACATAGTAGATTAATAAGGCTACCAGCACTATATCAACCACATCTGTTACAGATACTTTTAGAAAATCGAAATCAAATCCTTTCATTGAAGGCAAGATAATAAATATTGTTTAATTGATTTGAGGTATGTTTAACTGTTTAATTGCTGAGGTGTTTAATTTAACACGACAAGTTTGAAAACTAAGGGGAGTAATACTAATAGTTTAGAAGAAAGCATAATACTTGCAGTTGCATCTTACATTGAATCATTCAACTATTACCGATTTACATTGAGCACTAAATCAAACATTATGCATACACAAAGCAAATTTGAGAAATGCTATTTTTTCAATACTGCTTTTCTCAGCGAATTAATTTTATTGGTTAATTCATCCAATTTTGAGCGGAAACTGAGATACTCCTCTTCAGTAATATAGCCGAGATCCTGAGCGCCGATAACATGGTTAATGGTTTCAATCGCACTTGCATATGCTATTGCAAAGAAATGAGCTTGATTTTTAGGTGTAATTCTACTTGAACCCTCTGCTCAGCAATCGCCAATGCTACTTGCTGATCGTTTTATTTGGCTTGTCAGACCAAAAATTTCTTCTTTAGGAAATTTCTTCGTTAGAATATATACATTTTTTCTGAAGAATCTGGCTTTTTGCCAGACGTCTAATTTTTCAAACGAATAAATATGCATAACAATTTGAGCTTAAGTTGTCTTGTTATGCAATCAAACAATAGGTGCCATAAGGTAGTAAATTAATATTGTTTTTATAGGTTATACTTTCATCATATTGAGTGAAAGGTAAATTAGGTTTTTTGTTCGTTTGTCAATTAAACAGTTAGTCACTTAAACAATTAAACCATCAGATTAACCAGCTTCACACACTCCACTGCCTCCTTAACATCATGCACCCTTAAAATCTTGGCTCCTTTTTGGAGTGCTATGGTATGGAGAACAGTTGTTCCGTTCAGCGCTTCAGGAGCCTTTATTTCAAGCGGTTTATAAATCATTCCTTTTCTGGAAAAGCCTACGAGTATGGGAAGGCCAAAGATTTGAAAATCTTCCATCTTATTCAGCAATTCGTAGTTATGTGCTATCGTTTTGCCGAAGCCGAACCCGGGGTCTAAAATTACATCGTGAATTTTTAAAGTCCTAAGCTTTTCTACTTTGCGCGAGAAATAATCCACGACATCCAACAGTACATTGTTGTAAACTGGTGCCTGTTGCATGGTTTGCGGAGTTCCCTGCATGTGCATAAAAATGTAAGGGACCTGAAGTTTTGCTACCGTTTCAAGCATTTCATCATCCATATCTCCCGAAGCGATATCGTTCACAATGTGTGCGCCTGCAAGAATGGTTTCTTGTGCAACCCTGGCCCTGAAAGTGTCAATAGACATGATGGCTTCTGGAAAGTTATTTGCAATACTTTCTACCACAGGGATGAGTCGTTGGAGCTCTTCATCAGCGGAAATATCTTTTGCACCAGGCCTCGATGAGTAGCCGCCAATGTCAATAAAAGTTGCGCCTTCCTTTAAAAATTGTTCCACTTTTCTTAGCGCATCTTCAATGGTTTCGGCTCTGCTTTTGTTGTAAAATGAATCAGGAGTGACATTTAAAATTCCCATCACCTTGGGGCTGCTCAGATCAAGGAGCCTGCCTTTTATATTTAAGCTTTGTTTAGCTTGGAAAAAGTTTTTTTCTGACATAATAAAACCCATTCAGGATTTGTGTTTCGCTATAAAAATGTATCTTTAGCTTTTGTTTTTTCGATACAAAAATACACTAAAACTACTTAATACATCAGCTTTGACACAAACAAAAACCGCTATAGAATTTGATGAAGTGATTGCAGTTTGCAGATCATTATTCCTGAAAAAAACTAAAGATTATGGCACCGCCTGGCGCATTTTAAGGCCAAGTTCTATTACTGATCAGATCTTCATCAAAGCGCAGCGCATCCGTACTTTAGAAGAGAAAAAAGTGAGTAAAGTAGGGGAGGATGTGACTTCAGAATATATCGGAATTATAAACTACTGTGTGATTGCAATGATGCAGCTGGAGCTGGCCGAAGATGCACCCTATGAGCTGCCATTTGAAGAAGTAGAGCAGGGTTTTGAAAAGAAAGTTCAGGAAACTAGGGATTTAATGTTTGCAAAAAATCATGATTATGGTGAGGCCTGGAGAGATTTGCGTATTAGCTCTTTAACAGATTTGATTCTGATGAAAATATTGAGAGTTAAACAAATAGAAGATAACGAAGGTAAAACGCTCGCCTCTGAGGGTGTAAAGGCTAATTACCAGGACATGTTGAATTATTCGGTTTTTGCTTTAATAAAATTAGGTGTACGATAGATAATGAAGAATTTTTTCCTTGCTTTTGCCAGATTTTTTGTAGGTGCTTTATTTATTTTTTCAGGTTTAATCAAAGCCAATGATCCTTTGGGTTTTGGCTATAAATTGCAGGAGTATTTTGAGGTTTTTCACCTCAACTTTTTAAATGGAATGGCAACAGGTATAGCCATTTTACTGTGTACATTGGAGATTATTTTAGGCGTACTTTTACTTTTAGGCCTCTGGAGTAAAAAGGTGGCCTGGGGCTTACTCCTGCTGATTATCTTTTTTACGTTGCTAACTTTCATTTCAGCTGCATTTAAAGTAGTTACCAGCTGTGGTTGTTTTGGCGACGCCATTCCACTTACACCTTGGCAATCGTTCTCTAAAGATTTGGTACTCCTGGTATTAATTTTATATATCTTCATTAAAAAGGACCTCATTAAGCCACTAGTAACGAAAGAGCGTACGCAAATCAATATCGCTGCAATCGTAACCGTTCTTTCTTTGGGATTTGGACTGTATACTTATAACTTTTTACCCATCATCGATTTCCTGCCCTATAAAGTTGGGGCACACATCCCTTCATTAATGGTGATTCCTCCGGGAGAAAAGCCTGATGAATTTGAGATCATGTATCACTTGAAAAACAAGGCTACTAAGGCAGAAAAGGACATGAGCGATAAGGAATATCTTAAAACAGAAATCTGGAAAGATAACAACTGGGAAATTGTTGGTGAGCCCTCAAAAAGGTTAGTTAAGAAAGGATTTGAACCTAAAATTAAGGATTTAATCATCACAGATGCTTCAGGAACAGACTATACCAAAGAATTAATCGAAAATCCTTATTATAGCTTAGTATTCGTAGCTTACGACCTTAAAAATACGAATGTAAAAGCCATCGGAAACTTAAACGCTTTGGCTTTGAATGCTACGCAACAATTTAATATCCGCACGGTGCTGTTAACGGCAAACTCTGCGCAGGATGCTGAAGTATTCGTGAAGAAAAATAATCTTTTCTCAGAGGTATTCTATGTGGACGCCGTTCCGTTAAAGAGTATGGTAAGAGCAAATCCAGGTGTATTATTGCTCAGAAATGGTGTAGTGGTAAACAAATGGCATTACCACAACGTACCTACTTTCGATCAGTTAAGTAAAAAGTATTTTAGTAAATAGATGTTAAATTATGCACTAAAAAAAATCATGTACGGTTTCCTGGTTATGGCCGGGGTTGTGCTGATTGTTTTTGTGCTTTTTAATATTTTGCCTGGCGACCCTGCAAGGATGACCATGGGACAAAGGGCAGATGTACAATCACTGGAAGCGGTGCGTAAGGAATTTGGTTTGGATCGATCCAAACCTATGCAGTTTGTACTTTATGTAAACGACCTTTCGCCAGTTAGCCTGCTCAATAACGATAGTACAACACAAGCTAAATATCATGCCCTGCAGCTGATCCGCTTCAAGGAACAGAGCCTGGTGCTTAAACTGCCTTATTTGCGCAGTTCTTATCAAACCAAACGGGACGTTACAGCCATACTTTCGGAAACCGTACCCAATACATTTATTCTGGCTTTAACGGCCATGATTTTTGCAACATTAATCGGGGTATTTCTCGGGGTATTGTCTGCTGTTTATAAAGATTCGTGGATTGATAAAACGGCCAATGCCTTCGCAATACTGGGAATTTCAGCACCTTCTTTCTTTGCCGGAATTATTATCGCCTGGCTTTTTGGTTTTGTGTTAAGTGATTTTACTGGCCTAAAAATGAGTGGAAGTCTGTACAGCTACGATCCTTTTAAAGGAGAAGTACTAACCTTAAGGAATCTCTGGCTGCCCATGATTACTTTAGGTTTAAGACCATTGGCCATTATTGTACAACTTACAAGAAGTGCCATGCTCGATGTTTTAGCGCAAGATTATATCCGAACGGCAAGGGCAAAAGGGTTGAGCAGGAATGCTATTATTTATAAGCATGCCCTGCGAAACGCGATGAATCCTGTGGTGACAGCTATTTCGGGGTGGTTTGCTTCTTTGCTGGCAGGTTCATTTTTTGTAGAATATATTTTTGGCTATAATGGTTTAGGTAGAGTCACAGTTTCTGCATTGGAAATGTCTGATTTCCCTGTTGTGATGGGATCAATCCTGTTTATTGCTTTTGTGTTTGTGGTGATTAATATTCTGGTTGATATTTTATATGCTTACATTGATCCTAGAGTCAAATTAGCTTAACATATGTTCGAAGAAATTGTTAATTATACTGAGGTTGCTGATAAAAAGATTATTTCAATTTTTGAGTCTGCAATAATAAATATGCCAGAGGCTGAACGTTTATTTAGCCATGTTTTAAATGCTCAGCATGTTTGGATAGAAAGAATATTGGGCAATGTTCCCCTTTATGGAATTTGGGAAACGCATTCTAAAACTCACTTTAAAAATATTTCCGCAAACAATTTCGAAAGTATACGGCGTATTCTGGCCAGTAGAGCAGTCGATGAGCAAATTGTTTATCAAAATTCTGTAGGAGAGCAGTTTCAAAATACTGTTAGTGAAATTTTATTTCAATTATTAAATCATTCTACTTATCATCGTGCACAATTAGCAACGCTGTTTAAAAAAGAAGGTATTGTCCCTCCTGTAACAGACTATATTATATTTAAGCGCAATCACTTGTTATGAAAGTTTTTTTAATCGGATTTATGGGCTGCGGTAAAAGTACTAAAGCAAAACAGCTGGCACATCGATTGGAATGCCCGGTTATAGATTTAGATGCGGAAATTGTAACTAAATCAGGCAAAACAATAGCAGAATATTTTGAAGCATATGGCGAGCAGGGGTTCCGGAATTTCGAAAGTGAGATGCTAAAAACCTATCCGTATCCAGAAACCTGTGTAATAGCAACAGGCGGTGGTTTGCCTTGCTTTTTTGATAATATGGACTGGATGAATGCCAACGGTGAAACGGTATATCTTCAAATGGAACCTGCTCAACTGGTTTCGAGGTTACATAACAGGCAAAAACGACCGCTTATTAAAGACATGGATGACGAGCAGCTTTTAGCTTTTATTCAGGTTAAGCTTAAAGAAAGAGATCAATTTTACAAACAAGCGAAATTAGTAATCAATGCGTTTGATTTAGATGCTGAAAGGCTGGAAGAAGAGATTGTTAAGGGGCAGCAACCCTCAATTATTTAGCCCCATGCCCTTAGATCAGATCACTGGACATATCTCATCGCTCACAATTTTTGCAGACAAAAGTGCTAACGGAATTCCTCCTCCGGGATGCACGCTTCCTCCACAAAAGTAGAGGTTCTTAATTTTTGAGCTGAAGTTTGGGTGTCTTAAGAAGGCCGCGAACTGGTTGTTTGAGCTATTCCCATACAGAGAACCCTGATAAGAACCAGTTTTGGATTCAATTGTTCTCGGGTCGAGGATTCGCTCACATAAGATATCTTTTTCAATATTTCGGTTGAGCACACGGCTTATCTTTTTGATGATGTTAGTCCTGGCATCTTTAATCAGGGCATCCCAATCCTGTCCCTCGTTTGCTGGAACATTGATCATTACAAACCAATTTTCACATCCATTTGGGGCATCCTTTCTAATGTGTTTGGAGGTAATGTTTATATATACGGTTGGATCAGCGCTAATACCTTTCTCCAGCCAAATCGTATCGAACTCCTTTTTATAATCGGAAGCGAAAAGGATGTTGTGAAGTCCGAGATCACTGTAGTAATTATCCATCCCCCAATAAAAGATGAGGGCTGAACTGCTCCTTTCTTGTTTTAAAAGTTTTTCGGGAGCGGGAAAGTGTTGTAGCAGGTTGTTGTAAGTGAAATAGATGTCCAAATTCGAAACAACCAGCTCGCATGGCAAAAACCTGTCGTTTACGCTAACCCCTGATATTTTAGGTTTAGCATCTTTCGTATGTACAATTTCCGCTACCTTTTGGTTATAACGAAACTGCACGCCTATATCTTGGGCTAATTTTACCAGCGATTTGACAATGCTATACATCCCGTTTCCGGGTAAAAAGGCGCCAAAATGATATTCAAAATGAGGGATAACATTTAATGTGGCAGGTGCCTGATAGGGGTTAGAACCATTGTAAGTAGCATAACGGTTGAAAAGCTGAACAATCCTGTCGTCTTTGAAAAAATGTTTATTAGCAGTGTTTTGCGTTCTGAAAGCATCGATCTGACCGAAGCGAAAAATAGATTTTAGGGTATCCCAGTGTAAATAGCTTTTTATTTTGTGTAAAGTTCTTTCTAAAAAGACCCGATGAGTAATCTGATAAATAGTATTGCTTTTTGCCAGAAAATCGGTCACTTCCTTTTCGCTTGAAGTGGTTTTTTCTGCTATTTCTTTAGCAAATTTATGGGTATTCGCGCTGGCTGTTAACCGAAGTCCATCCTCATAAAAATACCGGCAAATCTCTGATAGTTTTTCGTATTTAAAATAATCAGAAGGGTTTTTATTGGCCAGTTTAAAAAGCTCATCCACGTATTGTGGCATGGTGAATAAGCTTGGTCCGGCATCAAACCTAAAACCGTTAAATTCAAGTTCTGACAGTTTTCCGCCAGCATAAGCATTGGCTTCGAAAACTTCAACCTGATAACCTTTTACTGCTAATCTGATTGCGGTAGCGATTCCACCAATTCCTGAACCGATAATAATTGCTTTTGGCATGGTTACTTTAACGTTTCAAGGTACACCTGGGTTTGCTTCTCCAATTCATTTGTTGCAAATTTAATTGCCGAACCTAGTCGTGTAGTTTCCATTTTGACAGGCATTTTACTTATGGTTGCGAGTGCATCAACGTACCATTTGTTCCAGGTTTGAAGAATATGCTTTTCATCTGCCAGGGATTTGCCTTCAGCAACTGCTTTCTTACTCAGTTCAAATTCTGTTTTCAGCCTGATTAAACCATCAGATTTCACTTGGTCAACAACTTTCGTGGCCATGCTTTCATCAGCTGAGATTAAGGCGTATGCAGCTGTTAAACCACTTATTCCTACGTTTTTCATCTCTGTAGGTGAAACCTTATCAATTCGGTCATTATCGGTATGGTAGAAAACATCTGTAAAATGCCACATCAATAGGCCCGGAATTTTATTTTGTAAGAAAGGTGTATGATCGCTCCCACCTTCAAATGGGTTATAATTCACTGTCCAGTTGGCAAATTTTCCTTGCTGTTTGCAGATATCGAAAATAAAATCGTTGAAATAATGCGGAAAAAGATCTTTCTCGGTCACATCGCCCGCGCCCCATTCAGTGTGCTTATCCGTTCCCCTGGTCCAGATGGCAGAAGGATCAGGCATTTTTTCGATTAGAAAGGAGCCGCCGGTTTTTTGAGTATCCTCACCTACCATGTCCAAACTCATTCCCCATAAAATCCCTTTTGCCCTGGTGCTATCTTCAGTAATATATCTTCTGGTCGATACAATTTCATCTCCCCACAGAAAGGTTAGGGTTCTTTTAGGATTGATTTTCTTCTCCTGATATAATTGTGCGGTTAGTCTGGCCATTTCTGCCAATGTACCTACGCCACTGGCATTATCATTTGCGCCGGGTTCCTGAACATGAGCACTGAATACGAAACGTTCGTTTGGATTTACACTTCCTTTAACATTGGCTATAATGGTTAACTCTTCCGCCTGGTATCGTTTGGTTTGAATATTCACCTTTAATTTTGGGCTTCCGTTTAAGCAAGCTTTTTTTAACTTTTCCTTTGCGGCATAAGATAGGAATAAGGCCCATATCGGACTGTCAGTGCCAATACTTCCAAACTGAATGGAGGTTTGATGTTTTTCGGGCTGCGTATATACGGGCATAGAATAGCCTAGCACACCTATGGCTCCTGCCTTGGCCGCAATATTTATTAAGCGTGAAGGATGGGTTTCGGAAAAAAGAATCTTTCCTTTCAAATCCATTTTTTCTATCTCGGCCGTATTAATTTTTGGAATATAAATTACTTCAGCCGAAACCCCGCCGGCTGGTGTAGAACCGCAATTTATGGGGATCATGTTGCGGTTGGTTTGAAAAGAAAGTAGTGGCATAGGTTCTCCAATAATGCCAATGCTCGCTGCTAGCGGTTCCCATGTAGCTTGCTTCATTGCCCGCTTTTCTATACGATAAGTTAGCGGTGCCTCCAATTCGTTTTCTTTTTGTTCAACGAATCCTGCCTGTCTTAAAATATTTTCTACATAGTGGATGCTTGCATTAAATCCTGTATTTCCGGGAACACGAAAATATTGTTCCACAAATTTTGTGGTTTCAAAAGCATTTTTTTCTTTAAATCCAGCACGTGTTAATTTAAAGCCCTCTTCAACTGGGGTTTGGGCATGTGTAGATAATCCCACCAAAAGCAGGGCGATTAGTACTTTCGTTTTCATGGCGAAAGATACTAAGAAAATTAATGGCTGTTGTTAAGCGTATCGCTTTCCGGTTTTGTTTTTTAAGCCTTCATCAACAGATAAAGGGCCTGAGCCAACTACCCAAAACAAGATCAGCAAGAAAAGCACGATTACGGAAAGCCAGAGTTCTGAATTGGGCATTGAAAATCCTTGTGTTAAGTTTACAAAGAAAACCGCAAATATCAGAATTGGAATCTGTATTACTACAGCAAATCGGGTTACCAATCCTAGAATGATGAGTATTCCGCCTACCAAATGCGCAAAAGCCACCACATGAATAGCCATACTGATCATCATACTGGAAAAGCCAAACACATTGTTTTCAGTAATCAAATTTTGTAGGGTTGTGGTATCGCTGATGAAAGAAACACCTTTGCCGAAGATGATGAGGCCGAGCAGGATGCGCAGGTAGTCTAGCCACTTTGCATGATGAACATCGCCCCAATGCTCAATTTTACGGATAACGTTCATAATGAACCTCCATTTTTATGTGAAATGATATATTAAGTTACGCACTTAAATCGACTATGTCAAGGTGTTTTTTTGATTATACCCGGTTAAAAGGAATGTTAGGGATGTTGTCCTTTAGTTGTAATTTAACATAATATTAATATATACCGTTTCGGTTTTTGGTATAAATTTGGTATTATTGTAAAAATGAGGAGGTTTTTTGTCATGAGTAAAGAAATATTGGAATTTAATGTTCAGCTAGATGAAAAGTTCGATTTACATTTTAATTGGTTAGATGGCTTTTGGGCTTCGGCAGTAAAGATTGTGTTTAACATCAAGTAGGGTATATTGAATTAAGATTTTTTCTTTTAACGCCTTTAACCAATTTAGGCGGGCAGGCATGTTATGGCTTTTGGTATTTTAATCTGTTGCCCTTTGTTTTCTTCTTTCACTGCGCCTGATCTTGCTACTATGTACTTGCTAATCTTCAAACAATAAGGAAAGCTAATCAGCGGCACTATCATTATGCTTTGTTTCTTTCTTCTTTCACTGCACCTGGTCTTGCTACTATGCACTTGATACTCCTTGTTCCTTTCTTCCTAACTCCCTATACTAACGAATTACTTTAGTCTTTCAGCTTTTAACTTTATCTTTGCAAAATAATGAGTAGAAGAAAACCAGGAACAGTTACCATCATTCCTAATGTAGAGATTATCGACATTGCTGAGGAAGGAAAGGGAGTAGGCAAAGCCGACGAATTAGTGATTTTTGTAGATAAGGCCGTACCCGGAGATGTAGTTGATGTTCGATTAACTAAGAAGAAAAAGAACTTTGCAGAGGCTGTAATTGAACAATTGCATCAAAAATCTGCTCTAAGAACAGAACCTTTTTGTCAGCATTTTGGAACCTGTGGGGGCTGTAAATGGCAACACATGGGCTATGATTCCCAACTGAAGTTTAAACAGAAAAATGTAGAAGCTGCGCTTCAACGTTTGGGTAAAATAGATATCTCTGCTGCAGAACCTATCTTAGGATCAGTAAAAAACAAGTATTATCGCAATAAACTGGAGTTTACTTTTTCTAATAAAAGATGGTTAGAGAAAACGGATATGGAGCGCGATGAAGCGTTTGATATGAATGCATTGGGCTTTCATGTTCCTTTACGTTTCGATAAGATTTTAGATATTGAACACTGCTACCTGCAGGATGATCCTTCCAATCAGATCAGAAATGCCGTAAGGAAATACGCATCAACAAATGAATTATCATTTTATGATCTGCGTAATCATGAAGGTGTATTGCGTAATCTCATTATTCGTACTTCTTCTACTGGTGAAATTATGGTTGCCGTGGTTTTCGCCTATCCGGAGCAAAACCAGGTTGATGGATTAATGACCTTCCTAAAAGCTGAATTTCCACAAATAACCTCGTTATTGTATATAATTAACCAAAAGAAGAATGATACCATCTTTGATCAGGAGGTAATCGTATTTGCTGGTCGCGACCACATCTTCGAAGAAATGGATGGCATTCGTTTCAAAATAGGGGTAAAGTCTTTTTATCAAACCAACTCAGATCAGGCTTTCGAACTGTATAAAATTACCAAAGAATTCGCGGATTTTAAGGGCGGAGAATTGGTGTACGATTTATACACGGGAGCAGGTACTATAGCAAATTTTGTGGCCAGGGAGGTAAAGCAGGTGGTAGGTGTGGAATATGTGCCAACGGCTATTGAAGATGCTAAATTCAACTCTGAACTAAATGGAATTGATAATACAATCTTCTATGCCGGCGACATGAAGGATATCCTGACCGCAGAATTTATTTCAACACATGGCAAGCCAGACGTGGTTATTACAGATCCGCCAAGGGCTGGTATGCATGCAGATGTTGTGCAGCGTTTGTTGGAAATGGAAGCCGAAAAAATTGTTTATGTAAGTTGTAATGCTGCTACACAGGCTAGAGATCTGGAACTTCTTAAAGAAAAGTATAATGTAGAACGGATCAAACCCGTGGATATGTTTCCGCATACCCAACACGTAGAGAATGTAGTTTTATTGAGGTTGAAGTAAGTAATTGAATGAGTGAATGAGTGAAGGAGAGAATGATTGAATGTGCGTTATGCTATATTCATTTATTCAAAATGTGCTCATTCAATCCTTTTATATAATATGGATAGAGAAGAATTATTAAGTGCAACGCCAGAAGATAGTGGCGCACCGAAGAAAAAGGAAAGTCCTTTAGTTAGTCTGGAAAAGGACCTGGAGTTTTATTCTGATGCGATTAAAGAAGTGGCAATCGAAATTATGGTTGAGGGTATTTCAGCTCATCCGATTTTCATTGCGCACCAGCATGAGGTGAGTATTGGTGAATTAATCTTAAATAAAGAAGAATTAAACACCGATTGGACCATTCAGGCTTCTACTTTAGAAGAGTTTGTAGAAAAAGGCATCATCAGTAAGGAGAAGAAAGAGCCTTTTTTAAAGGTTTACAAAAAACCTGAAGATTATATGTGTGTATTTGTAATTGTACCGGAGGGCGCCAACTTCATTTACTACCCATACAAAGGATTCAAAAAATAGAATTTTATCAAAAAAAACGCTGCTTTGCATCCACAAAGCAGCGAATTAATTATTAACTAAAACTAAACTTATTTTACTCTGGTTACATCCCCACTCTTGGAGTTGGATGTTTTTTTCAATGCAGCATTGCCTTTAAAGTGGATATCTCCACCACCACTCGCAGCTGCTTCCAGGCCCTTCTCTACATAAATGTTTACATCAGATCCGCCTGAGGTGTGCACTTTGGCATATTGGGTAATCAATCCGTAGGCATTTATATCGCTTCCACCACTAGATTGGATAGACATATTTTCAGCCTTTCCTTTTAAATCAACATCACTTCCACCACTTGACTGGATAGATAAATCGTTACAAACCAATTCTAATTTTACATCAGCACCACCAGATGACCGGATGGCCAGCTTATCAACTTTGATTGGGTTTTGAGAGAAAACATCAGAACCTCCGGAGGCAGCAATGGCCGACAGCGTTTTGAAATTTACATAAGCTTTAATGACGCGGTTTTTAAACAAACCACTCCAGTTAATGCCGTCTTTAAACTTAATGGTGAGGTTGCCGCCGCTTTGCTCAACAACAATGTTTTTTAATGTTTCTTCATCCGATTTGATGCTTACACTTTCAGATCCGCCTTGTGTAAGGTAAAGATCTATGCCACTGCTCACGCCAATACTGTTAAAGCTTCTTACTGCAACATTTTTAGTGTCCTGGGCTTTTGCCATGTAACTGCTGATGATGATAAAGAAGATAGCGGCAGGTTTAAATAATTTTTTCATCTTTTCAATTTTTAAGTGGAAGCAATCATAATCGAAGTATTGTACCAATGGCTCATGTTGATCCCACAATTTGGTCTTAGGTTATTGATTAGACGCATCAAAGATTGAAACGTTGCAAACAATTGAAATTTTTTTTCAAATAGTTTGAATATCCTAGTTAAAATCGTTCTTTTTGTATTCAATCCTTTTGAATACAATGGCAGCATCGCAATTACTTATTTTAAATAAAAAGCAGATCCAACAGAAAATAGACCGTATCGCTTACCAGATTTTAGAAGATAACCTTAATGAAAAGGTAATAGTGCTGGCGGGTATATGGGATAGAGGTTATAAATTGGCGCTGCGTTTGGAGAAAGTATTGAAGAAGATATCTGCATTAAAGATCACCTTGCTCCGTATCGACCTGGAGCGCGAAAGCAGCAAGCTCATTGCCAAAACCGATTTAGATGAAAGCCATTGGAAAAACAAAGTGATTATCATTGTTGATGATGTTTTGAATAGTGGTAAGACTTTAGCTTATGGTTTAGGAGTGTTTTTAAACACACCTCATAAGAAAATCAGAACAGTTGTACTGGTAGATCGCAGCCATAAAATTTTTCCGATAGCAACAGATTTTGTAGGTTTAGAACTGGCAACCATCTTAAAAGAGCATGTGGATGTAGTAATGGATGTAGAAGGGGAAGAAGATCGTGTTTATTTAAGTTAAACTACCCGGCTGCCTCTTTTAGGCTTTAATGATTTGCAAATTACCCCAAATTTTTGCAATTTCCCGGAATGCACCGGCCACGAAAAAATTCTGTCATTTATAACTTTTTTTCCTGGTATATCTCTTTTATTCTCAAAAAGGATTTTAGCGAATTCCAGTATAACGCGCTGGAGGTCAAAGATAACACGTCTGTATTATTATTAGCTAATCACTTTAGCTGGTGGGATGGTTTTTTTCTTTTTTACATCAATAAAAAGCTTTTTAAAAAACATTTTCACGTTTTGGTGAATGCAGAGAATTACAAACAAGTAGGTTTTTTAAAATATTTAGGGGCGTTCGCCGCAGAAAATAAGGGAAAAGATGTATTAGAAACGCTCAATTATGCCGGCCGGCTTTTGGATAATCCACAAAACCTTGTGCTCGTTTTTCCCCAGGGCAAACTTTTCTCTAATCATGTAAATAGCATTAATTTCGAGAAAGGAGTAATGCAAATGATTAATGCCAGTCAGAAACGAGTAAGCATCGTTTTTGCGGCAACATTTATCGATTATTTCTCTAAGCGAAAGCCTTCAGCATTCAGTTATCTTCAAAATTGGGAAAGTGAAGAATATATCAGTTTACAGTTATTAAAAAGTGCTTATAACAAACATTACGATCATGCCGTTGTTAAACAAACACAAATTTCAGAATGACCGTTTTTATTTATGCCGTACTTGTTTTTTTAGTGATTAGATTTTCTGTTACTGTTTTCAATTTTTTATCTAATCCCAAATTGCCCCGGGTAATTAAGCATTATCAGGATAAGGTTTCTATTTTAATTCCTGCACGTGACGAAGAAGCAGATATCCTTCTGCTGTTAGAATCTGTTTTACAACAGGACTATCAAAATTATGAAGTTATTATTCTGGATGATGATAGCAAAGACAATACTTACGAGGTGGTAGAGGGATTTTGTAGCCGGCACCCTCAATTTCGCGTGGTAAAAGGATTACCCTTGCCAAAAGATTGGTTGGGTAAAAATTATGCCTGTAAACAACTTGCTGAACAGGCTACAGGCAAGTATCTGTTGTTTATAGATGCCGATGAAACAATTGAACATGGTTTAATCAATGCGTTAATCAATAGAATGGAAGTTGAGCAGCTTGCTTTGCTGAGTATTTTTACCCAACAACGTATGTTTTCATTGGGCGAAAAACTAACGGTTCCATTGATGCATTTTATTTTACTCAATCTGCTTCCTTTACGGTTGGTGAGGCTTTCGGGAAATCCGGCATTTGCTGCAGCAAGTGGTCAGTGCATGTTCTTCGATGCAGAAAATTATAAACAGCACCAGTGGCACGAACGGGTAAAATTACAGGTTGTGGAAGATGTAGAGATTTTAAAGCAGGTTAAACTGGAGAAATATAATACAGAGGCGCTTTTGGCTAACGGTTTGATTCATTGCAGGATGTATAAGAATCTGAATGAAAGCCTGCAGGGTTTTAGTAAAAATTTACTTGCCGGCTTTGGCAATAACATGATAATATTGTTAATTTACCAGCTTTTGGTAACCATTGGCCCTGTAATTTTGATTTTCAACTTCGATATCAATCTATTGATTTTGCCTATCGCTTTAATTGTGTTAAGCAGAATGATGATTTCTTATTTATCAGGTCAGCCTGTATGGATGAACCTGATATTACATCCCCTGCAAATGGTTTTCTTCTTTATTATTTCGCTCCTCTCAATAAAAAAACACTTATTTAAAACAAGCACATGGAAGGGCAGAACAATCAATCCGATATAAAAATGAAAAAGATAGCTACTGCAGTTATCATCATTTTCCATTTGGTGGGTTTGTTAGGCTTTTTAATTCCTGCAGCAATACCCTATTTCCTCAAATTAGTTCCCTTCCATCTTTTACTGATGTTTGCGGTGATTATCTTCTCGTACAATGCTGATGTAAAAAGACTTTTGCTTTTTGTTTCAGGGGTTTTCCTTTGTGGATATCTGGTAGAAGTTTTAGGGGTTCATACCGGTAAAATTTTCGGAAGCTATTATTATGGAGATACGCTGGGATATAAAGTTGCTGCGGTACCGCTGTTAATGGGGGTTAACTGGGTGATTCTAATCTTTAGCGTGGGACAAACCATGAAGGCACTGAAAATTAGAAATAGCATTGCCGCCTCTGCATTAGGTGCAGCTGTATTGGTTTGCTTTGATTTCTTTTTAGAGCCCGTAGCCATGAAATTTAATTACTGGCAGTGGGACTGGCACGAAATTCCGGTTCAGAATTATATTGCCTGGTATATTGTTTCGGTAATCCTTTTGAAATTTTACTACGCTTTAGGTTTGAAGCAACAAAAGTATATTGGCCCAGCCATGTTCCTGTCACAGCTTGTCTTTTTTGTTGTCTTGTTTATGACAGCCTGAACAAATTTTTTGCTTAATTTTGCAACTACATGAGTTATAACCTACAAGTCACTATCGATAAATCATCCGGCTTTTGCTTTGGTGTTGTATATGCTATAGAAATGGCAGAAGATATTCTGGATCATGAAGGATATTTGTACTGCCTGGGTGATATTGTACACAATGATGAGGAAGTTGCAAGACTAGCCAATAAAGGCTTAAAGATCATCGATCATGAGGTTTTAAAGGACTTAAGAAATGAAAAGGTATTGATCAGGGCCCATGGCGAAGCACCTTCTACCTATCAACTGGCTTTAGAAAATAACCTAACCCTTATCGATGCTTCCTGCCCGGTAGTTTTAAAACTTCAGAACAGGATTAAAAATTCTCATGATGATAATGAGCAGGTGTTGATTTTTGGCAAACACGGCCATGCAGAAGTAATTGGTTTGCAAGGACAAACAGATGGTAAAGCAATTGTTTTTCAGGATCTTGCAGAACTGGATCATGTAGAGTTGCCTTCTAAATTTACGTTGTATAGCCAAACCACTAAAAGCACTGATAAATTCTATCACATTAAAGATGAATTGCTGAGCAGAGGTTATGAGGTAAAGGCTAACGATACCATTTGCAGGCAGGTTTCTAACCGTTATGAAGAACTGGAAGAATTTGTAAGCCATTACGACAAGATTGTTTTCGTTTCAGGTAAAAAATCATCTAACGGAAAAGTACTTTATGACGTTTGCAAGAAATATAATGACAATTCATACTTCATTTCCAATGTAGACGAATTAGATAAATCATGGTTTGCTGAGCAGGATAAAGTTGGGATTTGTGGCGCTACCTCTACACCGATGTGGTTAATGGAGCAGGTTAAGGCAGCGCTTCTACAGTATTAAGCCCTTTTTTAGGTCTGATAAAATCAATTTTCAGTTTCAACTGTTACTGAGGTATATTACATCAACGCATAATATCCATTGAAAAAGACCAGTAAGCATACCGGAATTCTTGTAGCTGCAACAGTAATTAGCTGCTGGTTTGCATTACTTTGCTTTTTACTCCAATGGGATTTTTCCTGGTCTAACCCATGTGTTTATCTCCTCGTACTTTTACAGATGCATTTGTTTACCGGTTTATTCATTACGGCACACGATGCCATGCACAGTACGATTTCCAGTGATAAAAAAATGAATAACCTGATTGGTTATCTGGCTGTATTTCTTTATGCAGGATTCTTTTATAATCGGTTATATGCCAAGCATCATCAACACCACCGACATGTGCATACGGTGGATGACCCGGATTATGCAGACAAAGGTTTTTGGAAATGGTATCTTCGTTTTATGCTCAACTATGTGACCATTACCCAGCTAATTATCATGGCGGTAGCTTATAACTTGTTGAAAATATGGTTTCCAGAGCAAAATTTATTGCTTTTTTGGGTCCTGCCTTCATTACTCAGTACCTTTCAGTTGTTTTACTTCGGTACCTACCTTCCCCATAAGGGAGAGCATGATAATGAATATCAATCTACAACATTAAAGAAAAATCATTTTTTAGCCTTCATTAGCTGTTACTTTTTTGGTTATCATTTAGAACATCACCAAAAGCCATATTTACCCTGGTGGCAGTTGTATAAAACCAAAAGTTAAAGGAGTAGGTTTTTACCCAAACTTGATATTGATCACTTTTAGTTGACGTGGAAATAAGCGATATTTGCGCCTCAAAACATATCTTTATTAAATGAGCAAGAAGGGAATTTTACTCGTCAACTTAGGAACTCCAGACAGTCCATCCGTACCCGATGTAAAGAAATATTTAGATCAATTTTTAATGGATGAGCGGGTAATTGATATCCCTAAACTTAACCGTACTTTATTGGTTAAAGGGGCAATTGTGCCTTTCAGGAGCCCTAAAACTGCGAAGTTATATACAGAGATATGGGATGAGCAAACTGGTTCACCTTTGTTATATTATAGTGTTTTGCAAGCCAGGATGCTTCAGGATAAACTTGGTGACGGATACCAGGTAGAGTTAGCCATGCGCTATCAAAACCCTTCTATCGAATCTGGATTAGCTAAATTAAAGGCCGCCCTGGTAGAAAGCATTCAGGTAATCCCTTTATTTCCGCAATACGCTTCTGCCAGTACTGGTTCGGTTATGCAACTGGTAATGGAGCTGGTAAGCAAATGGCCAACCGTTCCACCAATATCGTTTGTGAATTCATTCCATGATAATGAATTGATGATCAGGGTATTTGCAGACAATGCACGGAAGCATCAGGTAGAAAGCTTCGATCATGTTTTGTTTAGTTTTCACGGATTACCCGAAAGACAACTTTTAAAATGTGATCACACCGGAAGTTATTGTTTAAAGACTGCAGATTGTTGCCAGACCTTAAATGATACCAATAAATTCTGTTATTCGGCCCAAGGGCATGATACAGCCCGATTAATCGCCAAGGAGCTGGGATTAGCCAAAGAAAATTATACCGTTTGTTTCCAGTCTCGATTAGGGAAGGAGCCTTGGGTACAGCCATACACTACAGATGTGTTAAAACGACTGGCTGCTGAAGGTAAAAAGAGATTGCTGGTATTTAGTCCGGCATTTGTAGCCGATTGTCTGGAAACCCTTTATGAAATTACAGTAGAATACCACGAGGAATTTAGAACACTGGGAGGTGAGCATGTTCAGCTGGTAGAAAGCCTAAACGACAATCCTTTATTTATTGATGCTTTAGCTGGAATGGTTAAATGAGTTTAACTGGTTTTTGTGTAATGGTAATGGGTGTATCCGGGAGCGGGAAAACGGCTGTTGGAAAAGCGCTTGCACATGCATTACACGGACAGTTTCTGGATGCTGACGACCTGCATCCCTCAACCAATATTGATAAAATGAGCGACGGAATTCCTTTAACTGATGAAGATCGGCTTCCATGGTTATTGGCCGTAAGTGAGGCTGTTAATACCACTTTTGTAGCCGAAAAACCTGTTATTTTAGCCTGTTCGGCTCTAAAAAAAGCTTATCGGACTTTATTAAGGGAGCATATTACCGCTCCACTAAAAATTATTTACTTAAAATCTTCCTTCGAGCAAGTGCGCGATCGCCTGGAAAAAAGAAGCGGACACTTCATGCCGGCTAATTTGTTGGCAAGTCAGTTTGAAGCGCTGGAAGAACCTGATTTGGCTGAACCTGCTATAACTGCTGTTGATGCCAATTTGCCGATAGATCAGGTGATAAAAGATAGTCTTGCTACCCTAAATTGAAATCATGAAAACCGAATTAGAAAAACTGGCCCTTTTAAACGCGCGTACTGCTGGAAATTACGAAGCTTTTTTATACGATTGCGATGGTACACTGGCAGATAATATGGGTTCCCATAAACTTTCTTATAAACAGGTTGCTGCCCGCTATGGGATAGATTTGGATACACAAATAATAGATGACCTGGCAGGTTGGCCAACGGCATTGGTAGTGAATGAAATCAGTAAAAAATACGCAGTAGAACTCCCGGCTAGTTTTGTTGAAGAAAAATATGCTACTTTCTTCGATGAATATATAGACCGAACTTTACCTGTAGAATTTGTTTCCGAACACCTTAAGCAACACGCAGGTAAGATGCGCATTGCAGTAGTATCTGGTAGTGGAAGAAAAAGTGTAGAAAAAACCTTAATGGTATTAGGCCTGTTACCATTTGTAGAAGTTTTGGTATGTGCAGGAGAGACAGAAAATGGTAAGCCTTTCCCTGATCCCTTTTTGGCCGCTGCAGCTAAGCTCGGCGTTGATCCTTCAAAATGTTTGGTTTTTGAAGATGGGCAGCCAGGGGTTGATGCTGCCATTGCAGCTGGCATGGACTGGGTTCGTGTAGATCAGATTTAGTTTTCAGCAGTAATTTTACTCAGGATGGCATCTGTTGCACCTTTTTTATCGGCAACATACTTTTTAGCAGCAAGTTTAGCCGCTTGGTTATTTGAAAAATCTGCAAAGGCTTGTTGAAGTTCCTGTTCAGATGATATGCTCTTTGCTGCGGCAAGGGCAATTAAATCTTTTGCTTCCTGAAATTTATCATATTTAGGGCCGAAAATAACCGGCAAACCAAATGCTGCAGCTTCTAGGGTGTTGTGAATCCCGGCACCAAATCCACCACCAATATAAGCTAGCTTTCCATATTGGTAAAGGGAAGAAAGCATGCCTATATTATCAATAATCAAAATATTGGAATTAACCTCGGCCGTTGTAGCGTTCTTGTAATTGGAAAACCTTAAACTCCCGGCAGGAAATAGCTTTACAATACTGTCTATATGGTTTTCGTGAATCTCATGGGGTGCAATAATGAATTTCCAATCAGGATATTTTAATGGCAGTGTGGCGAGTAATTTTTCATCTTCAGGCCATGTACTTCCACAAACGAATGTTGGTGAATCACCTATAAATCTTTCGATTTCAGGTAATGATTTTGGACTGGCTGCATTTTCAAACACACGGTCGAATCTGGTATCACCATTAATTACCACATTTTGTAGTCCAATTGATTTTAAAAGTCGCTCACTTTCCTCATTCTGAACAAAGAAATAGGTCACGGCTTTTAAAATGTTTCGATAGAAACCGCCATACCATTTAAAAAAGCTTTGACTTTCTCTAAAAATCCCGGAAATCAGGTATAAAGGAATGTTTCGCGCTTTGAGTACTTTGAAGTAAAAGTGCCAGAATTCATACTTGGTAAAGATGGCCATTTCAGGATTGATGGCTTCAATAAAACGTTTTGCATGACCAGGTGTGTCAATTGGCAGGTAAAAAACCTCAGCCAATGCATAGTTCTTCCTTATTTCATAACCCGAAGGGGAGAAAAAGGTTACCACGATCTTTTTGTCTGGAAACTGGGATTTCAGTTTCTCCAGTACGGGCCGGCCTTGCTCAAATTCCCCTAAAGAAGCAAAGTGGAACCAAACATGTTTTTCCTGTTTATTAATCCTGTTTTCCAATTCATAAAACAGCTTTTTTCGCCCATCAATAAAGAATTTCGCCTTTTGATTAAAAAAAGAAAACCCCCAAATAATTAAATTGTAAACCCTAATTCCTAATATGTAAAGCAAAAGCATTGTTGTAAATTCCTATCTTCGTGGCCAAGATAAAAGGAATATATTTAAAAAGCTTAAAAATATATGAAGATAGCCGTTATTGGTACTGGATACGTAGGTTTAGTTACCGGAACTTGTTTAGCAGAAACAGGCAACGATGTTATATGTGTAGACATAAATGAAGCAAAAGTTAAGAAAATGCAGGGTGGCGAGGTTCCGATTTACGAACCGGGTTTAGATCTGCTTTTTCACAGAAATATTGAACAGGGAAGGTTAACCTTTACTACTGTTCTGGCTGATGCGATTAAAGATGCGCAGATCATTTTTATGGCGCTCCCAACTCCTCCCGGAGGCGATGGTGCTGCCGATCTTTCTTATATTTTAGGTGCGGCCAAAGATGTAGCCAGGCTGATTACAGAATATAAAATTATTGTAAACAAATCTACAGTGCCTGTAGGTACCGCTGATAAAGTGACGGCTGTGTTTGTTGAACATACCGATATTGAGGTGGATGTGGTTTCTAATCCTGAATTTTTACGCGAAGGTGTTGCAGTGGATGATTTTATGAAACCGGATCGTGTGGTGTTGGGCACTAAAAGCGAGCGGGCTAAGAAACTGATGACAGAACTTTACGGACCATATGTTCGTCAGGGAAATCCGATTCTTTTTATGGATGAGCGTTCCTCAGAACTAACTAAATACGCTGCAAATTCATTTTTGGCTACCAAGATTACCTTTATGAACGAGATTGCAAACCTTTGTGAGCTTGTTGGGGCAGATGTGGATGCTGTGCGTAAAGGAATTGGTTCTGACGACCGTATCGGAAAACGTTTTCTTTTTCCAGGCGTAGGTTACGGTGGTTCGTGCTTCCCCAAAGATGTTCAGGCCCTAGTAAAGTCATCAGACGATTATGCTTACGACTTTCAGATTTTGAAATCTGTAATGGAGGTAAATGAGCGCCAAAAGACCATTCTAGTGGATAAAGTGTTGAAATATTACAAAAATGACATCAAAGGAAAACATTTTGCGCTCTGGGGATTAGCATTTAAGCCAGAAACTGACGATATTCGCGAAGCGCCAGCTTTGTATATCATTGATGACTTATTGAAGAACGGAGCCACAGTTACAGTTTTCGATCCTGAAGCTATGGAAAATGTTCGCAATCTGATCGGTGATAAGGTAAGCTACGCTAAAAATCCATATGAGGCTTTGGAAAATGCAGAAGCACTGTTAATTGCAACAGAGTGGTCTGTTTTCCGAAATCCGGATTTTGAGAAGATAGAGAACACATTAAAAAATAAAGTAGTTTTCGATGGCCGAAACCTGTACGATCTGCAAAAAATGATCGATCTGGGTTACTATTACAATAGTATCGGCAGGAAGCTCATCAGTTAAAATGAAGCGAAAAAGAATATTGATCACAGGGGCAGCAGGCTTTTTAGGCTCTCACCTCTGTGATCGTTTTATCCGTGAGGATTACCACGTAATTGGGATGGACAACCTGATTACCGGAGACATGGCCAACATTGAACACCTGTTCAAGATGGAGAATTTTGAATTCTATAACCACGATGTTTCCAAATTTGTACACATCCCAGGTAAACTGGATTACATCTTACATTTCGCCTCTCCGGCAAGTCCGATAGATTACCTTAAAATTCCAATTCAAACTTTAAAAGTAGGTTCATTAGGCACACACAACCTTTTAGGTTTGGCCAGGAATAAAAATGCCAGGATGCTAATTGCTTCGACATCAGAAGTGTATGGCGACCCTAATGTAAACCCCCAACCGGAAGAATATTGGGGAAATGTTAACCCGGTAGGTCCTCGCGGGGTTTATGATGAAGCTAAGCGTTTCCAGGAGGCCATTACCATGGCTTACCATACCTTTCATGGGGTAGAAACCCGGATTGTTAGGATTTTTAACACCTACGGGCCTAGGATGCGTTTGAATGATGGACGGGTTTTGCCCGCTTTTATCGGACAGGCATTAAGGGGAGAAGACCTTACGGTTTTTGGAGATGGCAGTCAAACACGTTCCTTTTGCTACGTTGATGATTTAATTGAGGGTATTTATCGTTTATTGATGAGCGACTATGCACAACCCGTAAACATTGGCAACCCGGATGAAATTACCATCAACCAGTTTTGCGAAGAAATTATCAAGCTTACGGGCACTACACAAAAGATTGTTTATAAAGAACTTCCGCAAGACGACCCTAAACAGCGTCGTCCGGATATTACCAAGGCCAGGGAGATTTTGGGATGGGAGCCTAAAGTAGACAGAGCAGAGGGTCTGAAAATTACATACGAATATTTCAAGTCATTGCCCCAAGAAGCATTGGCTAAAATAGAACATAAAGATTTTACGACCTACAATCGTTAAAATGTTAAAGATTCTCGTAACAGGCGCTACTGGTTTCGTGGGAATGAATCTCATCCCATACCTGAAGGGAATTCGTTCGCAGGTTGCAACGATAAATCGCAAAGACTTATATAGTGAGTTTCATTTTGCCTGCGAGGTGTTTATTCATCTAGCAGGCAAAGCTCACGATTTGAAGAAAAACGCAAATTCTCAAGAATACTATGATGTTAACTTCGAGTTGACCAAAAAACTTTATGATGCGTTTTTGCAGTCAGATGCAAAAAAATTTATATTCGTAAGCTCGGTAAAAGCGGCAGCTGATTCTGTTGGCGGAATACTGACTGAAGATATGGTTCCAAGTCCTCAAACAGACTATGGTAAATCTAAACTAATGGCTGAGGAATATATCCAGGCACAACCGCTCCCAATAGGTAAGCAATTTTATATCCTTCGTCCTTGTATGATCCATGGCCCTGGTAATAAGGGAAATTTAAATTTACTTTACCAAATCGTTAAGAAAGGAATTCCTTACCCCCTTGCAAGTTTTGAGAATAGGAGATCGTTTTTAAGCGTCGAAAATTTATGTTTTGTTATTCAGAAGCTGATCGAAAAGGATGTAGAATCTGGTATTTATCAAGTGGCAGATGATGAGGCATTGTCCACAAACGATGTGGTATCCATCTTGGCAGAATCCAATGGACAAAAAGCAAACCTTTGGCATGTTTCAAAACCGATAATAAAGTTTATAGCCAAGATCGGAAATTTGCTGCACCTGCCGCTTAACACAGAGAAACTAAATAAGCTTACCGAAAATTATGTAGTGAGTAATCAAAAATTGAAAGCCGCAATAGGAGAGGATTTACCGCTGAAAACCAGAGAAGGCTTGGCCTTAACGGCTAAATCTTTCTTAGGCTAATCCAAAATAGAGATTAGGAATTTGATTGTATTGCATAGTTATACTTATCTTCGCAACATTAAAATAAAACCCTATGTCTGTTCTTTACGCATTATTTTTGCTCGTTATTTTGTTTGTGACTGAGTTAGTCTATTTCAAAATTGCCGATCATTATAATATCATCGATCAGCCGAACCACCGGAGTTCGCATACCGCCGTTACCATCCGTGGTGGTGGGATTATTTTTGGTATTGCGGGGCTACTGGCCTTTTTCCTTTTTGGTTTTCATTATCTCTTTTTCAGTATTGGGTTATTTATGATTGCTTTAATTAGCTTTTTGGATGACATGCACACCCTGAACAACAAGGTACGCTTGGTTGTGCATGGCTTGTCGGTATTGTTACTTTTCACCCAGCTTGATGTAATTTATTTCCCCTGGTACTTTACAGCAATTGGTGCTGTGGTGGTAATCGGAACCATTAACGCATACAACTTTATGGATGGTATTAATGGCATTACTGGGGGATACAGTCTGTTATTATTGGCTACGCTGTTTTATATTGATCAATATATTGTCGACTTTACCTCAGTTGAGTTACTGCTTACTGTGATTATATCTGTACTGGTTTTTAATTTTTTCAATTTTAGGAAAAAAGCCAAATGCTTTGCCGGAGATGTAGGAAGCGTGAGCATTGCTTTCATCATTGTATTCCTTTTGGGACAGTTGATTTTTAAAACACAGAACCCGGTTTACATCCTGTTCTTGCTGGTTTATGGTTTAGATACAGTGACTACAGTATTCTTCAGGGTAATGCGGAAGGAAAACATTTTCAAAGCGCACCGATCGCATTTTTATCAATATTTGGCTAATGAAAAAAAATGGCCTCAGTTGGCTGTTGTTGGACTTTATTTGCTCGTACAGCTCATTATTAATTTGTTAATTCTTTTTGTTATTCAGGCTAGTTTGTTATCGGCATTATTATTGTTGATGCTGTGTCTGGTTGTTTTTGTCGCTATACGGTTGAAAGTTGAAGGCAAAGAACACCTGTTTAACTTAAAGTTAAGTGATGGCTGATAGAATAATTTATGGAACAGGAGGGCATGCCAGGGTATTGGCTGCCGGCTTAAATTTAACCGCTCCACCCATATTGGGTTATTTTGATGATCGCATTACACAGCCTGCGCTAAACGGGCTTCCCATTGTACAGTATAGTCCTAAATCTTTTCCTGATGCTGAGGTTTTAATTGGCATCGGTAATAACGAGATTAGAAGGGCTATTTCTGCTCGAGTACAACATCAGTTTGGTATTTTTGTTCATCCTAAAGCTGTAGTAGCACCAGATGTAAAGATTGGGCCAGGCACTGTGATTCTGGCTGGGGCAGTTGTGCAAACCGGAGTAGTTTTAGGTGCGCACGTGATTGTAAATGCGAATGTAACCATTGATCATGATGCTGTTCTCGCTGATTTTAGCAGTATTTATCCGAATGCCTATATTGGTGGAGGAGCTAAAATAGGGTCGGGAGTAACCATTGCAGCATGTACTGCTGTAGAGCGTTTGGCTAGCATTCCGGGTATATTTGAAGAGGATTGGTCTATCTCCATGGATTTTTCTTCTTCATCATAGAATTGTTACCTATTGCTGATTAAAAAACTTATCTTTAGCAAATTTTACCCTATCGAACCTTGTTTACTCAAATTAATATAGTACCCCGTTGGGTGATATTCGTACTGGATCTTTGCATTTGTGCGATGTCGCTTATTTTTGCCTACGCGCTGAGACATAATTTGTACCTGGCTGCAGTAGATTTGCCTGAACTGGCCAGAAATCTTTTGATTTTAGGCTTAATTAATGTTGCCGTATTTTTTCAGATTAAAACTTATACCGGTATTATCAGGTATACCAGTGCGCAGGATTCTTTTCGAATCTTATTTTCGGTAATTATCAGCAACGGCACATTCTTTCTTCTGAATATCATTTACATTACCTTTTTTAAAGCAAGTTTAATCTCTGTAGCCATTTTAATTACTAATGGTTTAACTAGCTTTTTGCTGCTCATTACCTACCGGATTTTGATTAAATACTTCTTTATGTATGTGAAGAATCTTAATCTGGATATTAAGAAAGTAATTATCTATGGTGCAGGAGAGGCTGGTTTAGCTACAAAAAGAACCTTTGATCATGATGGGAGTTTCAATAAAAAAATTGTTGCTTTTATTGATGATGATATCAGAAAAGTAGGTAAAGCAATTGATGGGATCCGGATTTTAGATGCAGGAACACTACCTAACCTGGTTGCAGAGCATGAATTGGATGAAATTATCTTTGCTTCTTATACCATTCCCGATGATCGTAAGGATCAGGTAGTTGACCTTTGTTTAGAGAACGATATTAAAATTTTAAATATTCCACCTCCTGATGTTTGGGAAAACGGAAAACTTCAATCTGCTCAGATCCAGAAATTAAATATCGAAGATTTGCTTAACCGTAAATCTATTCAGATTGACATTGAAGGTATTGGTAATATGTTGCGTAAAAAACGTATTCTGATTACTGGTGCTGCGGGGTCTATTGGTAGTGAGATTGTAAGACAGTTAATGAAATTTGAAGTAGGGCTGATTATTTTATGTGATCAATCGGAAAGTGCCCTGCACGAAATACACCTGGAGCTCCAGGAACATAACAACCAGCAAAACTTTGTAGCTTTTATTGGCGATGTGCGTGATTTGCAACGGATGGAGAAATTGTTTGATACGTATAAACCTCACTACGTTTATCATGCTGCGGCTTATAAGCACGTACCTTTAATGGAGAACAATCCGGCAGAGGCCATCAGAACAAATGTTGGCGGGACAAAGTTAATCGCAGATTTATCTGTTCGTTTTGGTGTACAGAAATTTGTAATGATTTCTACCGACAAGGCGGTTAACCCTACCAACGTGATGGGGGCTTCAAAACGAGTAGCTGAGATTTATGTACAATCCTTAAACAGATCTTTAAGTACCGATGGTTTCATCTTCAGCAACGGATTAAGCTATATTAATGAACAGGAAGTAAAACCGATTACAAAATTCATTACCACACGTTTCGGTAACGTTTTAGGATCTAATGGTTCGGTGATTCCTCGCTTCAAACAACAAATTGAAAAAGGTGGTCCGATTACAGTAACCCATCCAGAGATTACCCGCTACTTCATGACCATTCCTGAAGCCTGCAGATTGGTGCTGGAAGCTGGCTGTATGGGTAAAGGAGGAGAGATCTTTGTTTTCGATATGGGCAAATCGGTTAAGATTATCGAGCTGGCTAAGAAAATGATCAGATTGTCGGGCTTGGAGCCTAACATTGATATTAAGATTGAATTTTCAGGTCTGCGCCCGGGGGAAAAGCTTTATGAAGAACTTTTAAATGATAACGAAAACACCATGCCTACACACCATGAAAAGATCATGATTGGTAAAGTTAGGGAGTACGTATTTGAAGAAATTGAAAAGAAAATATACGATTTAATAGAATCTGCCAGATCAGGAAGTGATCGCGAGGTAGTTATCCATATGAAAAAACTGGTTCCTGAATTTAAGAGTAAAAACTCGGTTTTTGAGGAATTGGATAAAGTAATAAACGACTAATTATTAGATGAGAAAATATCTTTTGTTAGCCTTGCTAGCCGGTACTGGCTTTGCGGTAAAGGCTCAGGATCCTACCCCAAACCGGATTATTCCTTACGATTATCAGTTCTATCAGAAATTTAATTCTTCGGTTTATGATCCGAACGCAAAATTTCACTCTTCAATAAAAGGATTTTATTCAGATGACCAGGCTTTAAACAGCCGTTATGATTCGTTAATGAATTATGGTACGGATAGCTTAAACCGCAGAAGTTGGGTTCACCGTAAATTATTCCAAGAACATTTATTACAGTTTAAAGGAGAGGATTATGATGTGTATGCAGATTTTCTTCCTGATTTTCAGATTGGCCGCGACTTAAGTGGCGACAGAACTACCTGGCTAAATACCCGTGGTTTTCAGGTTGGTGGAAATGTAGGTAAACAATTTTCGTTCTATTTGAATGGTTACGAAAATCAAGGCAAGTTTGCTGATTACGTTAATAATTACATTGTTAAAAATCAGGTTGTTCCTGGACAAGGTTATGGCAAACTGGCAACAAATACGCAGGATTGGTCGTATGTAACCGCTTTGCTCTCCTATACACCTAATAAACATTTAAACTTTGCATTGGGATACGATAAGAACTTTATTGGAGACGGTTATCGTTCGATGTTGCTTTCTGATGTTTCTTCTAATTATTCTTTCTTTAGGGCAAGAGCTACTTTAGGTAGTGTGCAATACCAAACCATATTTGCCTATATGCTGGATCCCGGGGCAGAAAAGTTAGCTACTGATCGCCGGTTAGGTGACAGAGGCAAATGGATGGCGGCACATTATGTAGATTGGAATGCAACCAAAAGATTTTCTGTAGGTTTCTTTCAGGCCGTAACCTGGGCTGATGCTGAAGTAGAGGGTAAACGTGGATTTGATTTTAATTATATTCATCCTTTTATTTTCTTGCGTCCGGTAGAGAATACGAATACGGCTTCTCCGGATAAAATGCGTTTAGGATTCAACCTGAAATATGAAATCTTTAAAAAGAGCAGTTTGTATGGTCAGTTTATGTTTGATGAATTTACCGCGAAAGAGTTCTTTAAAGGAAATGGCTACTGGGCTAATAAATGGGCCATTCAGTTTGGTATCCGTGGAGCAGATTTATTCAAGGTACAAGGTTTAAATTACTTAGCTGAGTTTAATACAGCCCGCCCATACACTTATGCACACTTTAACAGGTTATCTAATTACTCTAACTATAATCAGCCTTTAGCGCATCCATATGGAGCAAATTTTAGAGAGTTTTTAGGGATATTGAATTATAGCTACAAGAGATTTGATTTTCAGGGGCAAGCCCTTTACTCTAGATATGGTTTGGACCCTGAAGGGATGAACTATGGTGGAGATATTTTCAAGGATTATACGACCAGAGCAGTTGATTATGGAAGTCATGTAGGGCAAGGTATTGCAACTGATTTATATTATATAAAAGGCCAGGTTGGATATTTGCTAAACCCGAAATACAATTTGCGTATTGAGGTTGCCGGAACCTTAAGGCAGGAGCGCAATGATATTGGTATCAACAAAACCAGTTTATTTACTATAGGCTTAAGAAGTTCGTTTAGAAATATTTATCACGATTTTTAGTAAGCGCTCATTCTTCGAAGAAAGCGTTATTGTCATTCCGACTTTGGAGGAATCTGTTGTTGGGTGTTGTTGAGGTAGATCCTTCGCTAGCGCTCTGGATGACAAGTGCACTCTGGATGATAGTATGCTTTGGATGATGAGTGTGTTAAATGAAAAATTGAGATAGTCAGTTCATTTGTCATTCCGACTTTGGAGGAATCTATTGTTGAGTAGATCCTTCGCATGCGCTCTGGATGATAAGTACACTCTGGATGACAGGTGTTTGTTGGATGAAAAAGTGAGATGGTCGGTTATTTGTCATTCCGACTTTGGAGGAATCTATTGTTGGGTTTGTTGAGTAGATCCTTCGCATAAGCTCTGGATGACAAATACACTCTGGATGACAGGTATACTCTGGACGACCAGTATATATGCTTTATAGGAAGGTTTTGTGTGCCGGATGACAGGTGGATCTAAAGTATAATAAAATTCAACTTCGTAAAGTGATACTTTACAAAATCATGTATTTTATCAATTATTTAATAGGTAAAGGTTTAATTCAATCTTTTACCAATTTTATCTTTATTTACGCCTTCATCGAATAAAAATCCGAGGAAGTTAAAAATAAGCTTACTTATTTCAATAGTCTTTTTGAGAGCAGTCATGGGGTGTAGATTTTATTTTCCATAATAATCAAGTTTTACGGGATGCTTTAGGTAAACAAATGATTAAGAAAAAGGTTTGAATTAATTTTAATTTTTTATTTAAGTGTCACGTTAGTCTGAGATTTCATAGGTAACCTGCATAAAAAATTGGAGAATAGCGCTTAAAATGATGACAAGTAATCTCATGTTTCTTCAACATAGAAGCAAATATAACAAATCAAACGTTTGATTGAGAACGTTTTGTGTTAATTTAATGTTATGTGAATCCAAATACACATTATTTGTATAACGATCCCGGATAGTTGTATACCTTTTACTACCGGATTGCTTATCATAGGCATTAAATCTGTTTTTTTGTTTGTTATTTTAATTAAGGAAGAGAAATCTTGGTTGATAATGCGTTTATATTTATCTTTAAATCAATTTTTAACCTCTCCATGAAAAGATACTTCTTCGTGCTTTCCCTATTAGTTTGTTGGCTATTAAATGTTCGGTGGGTAAATGCTAATCCTGTTAACGATGAATGCACAGGCGCGATTAACCGTACTCCGGATGCGAGTGCTTATACCGACTTGTTTTCCAATGTTGATGCAACAGTATCAATGCCTCCTTGTAGCAGTTCTGCTGCAAAAGATATTTGGTTCAAATTCACTGCTACGGCTTCACGCCATCAGGTAATATCTCGGAGTATAAATGGGGAACCATTTATTGCGCAGTTTTTTAGCGGAGAATGTGGAGATTTGACCTCTATATTGTGTCGCGACTCGCCAAATAATACCACTGAACTGGTGAATTTAGTGCCTGGTAAGACTTATTATTACCGATTATACCTTAAAAACGGAAGTAATTTATCTGCCAATTTCAGTACATATGTGACCTCTCCTATTACCCCTGTAAATGATGAGGCAACCGGGGCAATAGCGCTTTCTCTTAATACTACCTTGAACACTACCCTTGGATACGCTACTCAAAGCTATATACCCTGTAACGACACCGGGTTTGATGCTAAAGATGTATGGTATAAATTTACAGCTACGCATACAGCGTTGAATTTTTCAATAAACCCAATTAGCCATGATGAGCTGATGTTTGAAATCTTTTCCGGAACGCCAGGGAACTTAAGTTCTATCTTTTGCTCGGGCGTGGCAGGGTATGAGCAAATTAAGACGGCTTCATTGAACAATCTGGTGATTGGACAAATATATTATGTAAGTGTACGAAACCGATATGGAGATGCCTATCCGGGCGTAACCTTTAAGCTTGACTTAAAAGATAGTGCAGCTCCGGTTAACGATGAGTGTAGTGGTGCCATAGAACGGATCGCCGGAGTAACAGCACATATGGATATGTTTAACAATCTGGGTGCCACCTTGTCTATGCCTGCCTGTACCAGTTCGGCAGCTAAAGATATTTGGTTTAAATTTACTGCAACTGCAACCCGGCACCAGGTTATTTCCAGGGCTATTAACGACGCTCCGTTTATTGCCCAATTTTTTAGTGGATCATGCGGAAATCTCATCTCTATACTGTGTCGCGATTCTCCTAACGGAACTACAGAATTGGTAGGGCTAACTCCCGGACAAACCTATTATTATCGTCTGTACTTAAAAAATGGAAATGCTGCCTCTACAGACTTTAATACCTATGTTACATCGCCTCCTATGCCGGCGAACGATGAACCTGGTGGTGCCTATTTAATCAGTTTGAATAGTACATTGAAGGCAACATTAGATTATGCCACCCAAACCTTTGCACCCTGTTATGCAACAGGATATGATGCTAAAGACGTTTGGTTTAAATTCGTGGCCAGCAGTACATCTCTCAATCTTTCGGTAACGCCTGTGAGCTTCGGCGAACAAATGTTTCAGGTTTATAGTGGAACACCCGATAATTTCACTTCAATATTTTGTTCTGGAATTGCAGGTTATGAACAGATCAAAACAGCGGCTTTGACTAACCTGGTAGTTGGCAATACTTATTATGTGCGTGTGCATAATCGGTATGGTGATGCCAGTCCATCGGTAACCTTTAATTTAGATTTGAAAGATAATAAGGGGCCTGAGAACGATGAGTGTACGGGTGCCATTAACATTATAGCAGGAGAAATTGCCCACATGAAAATGTTTAATAATCTGGGGGCTACTGTTTCTATGGCACCATGTACCAGTCTATCTGCTAAAGATATTTGGTTTAAATTTACAGCTACTGCTTCCCGTCACCAGGTGATCTCCAGAAGCATAAATGGCATGCCGTTTATTGCACAATTTTTTAGCGGATCTTGTGAGAGCCTCACATCAATACTCTGTCGAGACTCTCCTAATAATACTACTGAACTCGTTGGGCTTACTCCGGGTCAAACCTATTATTATCGTCTTTATTTGAAGAATGGTAGTTCGGTATCAACGGAATTTAATACATATGTTACCTCTTGGCCAATGCCAGCTAACGATGAGCCTTCGGGAGCCCTAACCTTGGCTATGAACGCCAAAGCTAATTACTCGTTGGAGTATGCTACCTCTACATTTCCGCCTTGTTATTCAACAGGTTATGATGCTAAAGATGTTTGGTATAAGTTTAAGGCCACGAGCACTGCACATAACGTTTCACTAGACCCAATTAGTTTTGATGAACTCATGCTTCAAGTATATAGCGGAACTGAAAATGCTCTCAATAGTATTTACTGCGGAGGCATTGCTGGTTATGAGCAAATTAAAACTGCAGTGCTGACAAATCTTTCGATTGGTGCAACTTATTATGTTAGGGTACATAACCGATACGGTGATGCTAGTCCGTCTGTAACCTATAGCCTGGCGCTAACTCATGTAGTAGTTCCACCTCCAGTAATCACATCGGTAAGTGCCAAAGGCGCAGCTCTAGGAAGCACTATTTATCTATATGGAACTAATTTTACGGGTACAAGTATAATTACTTTTGGAGGTAAAAGTGTAACCGACTTTAGCGTCATTTCACCCACAATTGTTAAAGTTGTCCTAAATGAAGCCCTTAGTGGAGATATCGAAATTACAACTCCTAGTGGAAAAGGCAAGTATGCAAATTTTATGATCATACCAGTCCCTGTAATTTCTGCCGAAGGTCAAACCACCTTTACTATTGGTGGAACTGTTAACTTAAGTGCATTAGTTGAGGGGAGCTGGAGCGTAAGTTGGTATAAAAATGGTGTGCCTATTAATGGTGCATTAAGTAAAGCTTATAATGCAAACACATCGGGAAACTATAAATGCGCCATTAACTATGAAGGAATACAGGTTTATTCTAATGAGATTGCTGTTAAAGTGATATTCACGCTGCCAGCTAATAACTTTAAAGTTAATGTAGTAGGAGAGACATGTAGAGAAAGCAACAATGGACGAATTCTGCTTACATCAGAGAAGGTTGGGCCATACGCAGCGGTTTTAACGGGAGTAACCAGCCAGACCAATTACTCATTTACAAATGAGTTGAACATAAATAATCTGAGTGCGGGTAATTATACGCTGTGCATCACTGTTAGCGGAGAGCCTGAATACAAGCAATGCTACAACCTGGTGATTACTGAACCAGAAGATTTAACAGTATATGCCATAATGAGCCAGGATAGTAGATCATTGAACTTGAAATTATCAGGTGGAAATACTTACCATGTTGTGGTCAATAACCGAATCTTCGATACATCGAGTTCGGAACTTAATGTGCCATTACAGCAAGGAGATAATAAGGTTAGTATTACTACAGATAAGCTTTGCCAGGGAGTGTTTGAGCAGGTGTTCAAAACAACAGGACCGTCTGTATATCCAAATCCTTTCACAAACATCTTAAATGTGTATTTTCCTTCAGAAAGAGGCAAAATTGAGATCAGAAGATTGGACGGGCAATTGGTGCATACCTTGGATGTTAAGCAAAACACTGGATTGATTGAACTTGAGTTAGGTCATTTAGTTAGTGGAATATACGTCGTAAAGCTTCAATCAGATAATTCACAGTCATATTTTAAGGTAATTAAACACTAATGAAAAGAATTTTCTCTATAGCCCTTGCATTGTCTACATTCTTCAGCTGCAAAAGAACACAGGTAGAAATTCCCTCACCAACAGCGGCCACTTTAATCGTCCCTGCCCGAAATGAAGCTTGTTCAACAGGTTTGATCCTTACACCTTCACAAAGTAGTGTATCGTTCTCTTGGTCGGCTACCAATCATACAGGATCTTATGAGGTTAATGTTAAAAATCTTTTAACAGGTACGGTTATTTCAAAAAAGACTGAATCTACTTCGACTTCATTCGCTTTGGATGTAAATACACCCTATTCATGGTTCGTTGTATCATATGCTGTTTCAGACAGTAGAAAGGCAAGCAGCGAGACTTGGAAATTCTATAATTCCGGGCCAGGAATTTCATCTTATGCACCTTTTCCAGCGGAGGTGGTGTCTCCAATTATAGGTCAGGAGATAGGTTTTGAACAAGGACAAGTACGTTTGGAATGGAAGGGTATGGATGTTGACCAAGACATTGCGGGATATGATGTATATTTTGGAACAAACAATAACCCCGGCCTTTTATCGAGCAACTTACAAAATATGTTGCTAGAAAGTGTGAAAATTTCTGCTAACACCATTTACTATTGGAAAGTAGTCACTAAAGATAAAAGAGGAAATACTTCTGATTCAGGAACATTCCAATTCAAAGTAAGATAAAATTCTACTAATGGAAATGGATAACGCACACTGCAGGTGCTTTAAAATACTGGCATGCCTTAACTAAACCCGACTGGATGGAAAACCCGCAGGACGAGGAACGAGATCGAGGATTTGAAAGAAAGGCGGGACTACAGCAACCGAGATGTGCCGGAAGCTGATTTTCTAATAAAGAGAATAGACAGCGAAGAGCAAACTACTTCTGGAATCTGGCTAAATACCTGAAAACTACAAGACTGCCGACTCCGGAATAAATTATCCCGCCAAGCTATCAGTTGTTCTCTTTACTGCAACTTTCTTTACTGCTTCAATGATCGAAGTTTTATCGTAACCACATTCAGCCCAAAGTTCGGGTTGTTCACCATGTTCTATAAACAGATCTGGAATACCCAAACGGATCACATTTGCAGTGTATTGATTGTCGGCCATGAATTCTAAAACTGCAGCGCCCATTCCACCTGGTAAGGATCCGTCTTCTACAGTGATTACGTGCTTATATTTTGAGAATACTTCATGAAGCATTTGTTCATCTAACGGTTTTACGAAGCGTAAATCGTAATGCGCAGGATAGAAACCTTCCGAATTCAATTCGGCAGTTGCCTCTACTGCAAAGTTACCTACATGGCCAATTGTTAGCAGCGCTACATCTTCACCGTCGCATATTTTACGGCCTTTCCCTATTTCTAAAGCTTTGAAAGGTCTTTTCCAATCGGGCATTACACCGTTACCACGAGGATAGCGAATGACGAATGGGCCAACATCTTCCTGTTGAGCAGTAAACATAAGGTTACGCAATTCTTCTTCGTTCATTGGAGAAGAAACGATCAGATTTGGAATGCAGCGCATGTAGGCAATATCGTAAGCACCGTGGTGTGTTGCACCATCAGCACCTGCCAATCCGGCCCTGTCTAAGCAGAATACTACATTAAGCTTTTGTATAGCCACATCGTGAATTACCTGATCATAAGCCCTTTGCATAAAGCTCGAATAGATATTACAGAATGGAACCAATCCCTGGGCTGCTAAGCCTGCAGAAAAAGTAACCGCGTGTTGTTCTGCAATCCCCACATCAAAAGCCCGTTTAGGCATGGCTTTCATCATGATATTTAACGAAGATCCTGAAGGCATCGCAGGGGTGATGCCTACAATTTTCTCATTGGCCTCTGCTAATTCTACCATGGTATGTCCAAAAACGTCCTGGTATTTTGGTGGCTGAGGTTTATCTGAAATGCTTTTTTTGATTTCTCCGGTAATTTTATCAAACAAGCCTGGTGCGTGCCACTTGGTCTGATCTTTTTCGGCTAATGCAAAACCTTTACCCTTAACGGTAACACAATGCAATAACTTAGGGCCTGGTATATCTTTGAGTTCTTTGATGGTTTGTGCTAAACGTTTAACATCATGGCCATCAACAGGCCCGAAATATCTAAAATTTAGAGCCTCAAAAAGGTTACTTTGCTTAAGAAGTGTGCCTTTAATGCTTTTTTCTATTTTCTTGACGTATTTGTGTGCATTAGGGCCTAATTTTGAAAGGCTCACCAATACATTCGAAATATCATCGCGGAAACGATTGTAAGATTTGGAAATTGTAATGCTGGTAAGGTACTCTTTTAAGGCACCTACGTTAGGATCAATAGACATGCAGTTATCATTAAGGATCACTAACACATTACTGTTTTCAATCCCGGCATGGTTTAAACCTTCAAAAGCCAAACCTGCAGTCATAGCGCCATCACCAATTACGGCTACATGCTGCCTGTCGGTTTCACCTTTGATTTGTGAGGCTACCGCCATACCTAATGCGGCAGAAATTGAGGTAGAAGAATGTCCTACACCGAAAGTATCGTACTCACTTTCAGAGATTTTTGGAAAACCACTAATTCCTTTATAAATACGGTTGGTATGGAATAATTCCCGCCTGCCAGTTAGTATTTTATGGCCATAGGCCTGATGACCTACATCCCATACCAACTTGTCATACGGCGTATTTAATGCATAATGTAAGGCAACAGTTAGTTCAACCACACCCAGGCTGGCACCGAAATGCCCGCCATTAACACTCACTACATCAATGATATATTGCCTTAATTCCTGGCTTATTTGTTCTAAGTCAGTTTCACTATATTGCTTTAAGTCAGCAGGATAGTTAATTTTAGATAAAAGGGGACCAGCTTTTACTTGCATTCAATTTTGGGTAAAAAACAAGATACAAAGTAAGGGATTTTTGTTTTAAAATAGAAAAGAATAATGTGGTAGCCAGATACAAAAGAGCTGATTGTGGTAATGAGACGACAAATAGTTCTTTTTTGTGCTTTTGAGGCATCTTTTGGTAAATTCGAAACATCTTAACAATTTTAAGTATTTTTGCCGTTTAGGATATGCAGGCAGAAAATTTTGAAATCAAGCTCCCGATTTTTGAAGGACCATTTGACCTTTTGCTCTTCTTTATTGAGCGGGATGAGTTGAATATTCAGGATGTAGAAATATCCAAAATCACCAACGACTTTTTAGCTTACATTCATCAGTTACTTGCATTAAACGTAGAAGTGGCCAGTGAATTTATTCTGGTAGCTGCAACACTAATGCGGATTAAATCTAAAATGTTACTCCCCAGAGTTGAGCTGGATGAGGCTGGTAATGAGGTTAATCCGGAACAGGATTTAATTGCCCGACTTATTGCCTATAAGCAGTTCAAATCTGCAGCTGAAGAGCTAAGGGTTTTTGAAGAATCGAGAATGCAGCAGGAGCGTAGGGGAAACATCGATCAGGACCTTAACCTGGCTGCTGAATCTTCGAGTCATCAGGATGAGCTTTTATCGCTTGATCTTTATAAGCTGTTGATGGTTTACCACCGGACTATGCAAAAATATGATTTGCGAAGCGAAGAGGTAAAACATACGGTAGTTCAATATCCTTACACCATTGAGCAGCAAAAGCATTTTATGGCCAATTTGTTAGATATTAATAAGCAAATCGATTTCGCTTTGGTTTTGAAGAACTCTGAGAACAAAGTGCATTTTGTTTATAATTTCCTGGCTATTTTAGAGATGCTCCAGCAGCAGATTGTACAGATTAAGATTGGTAGTGGTTACAACAATTTTAACGTAAGCGCTGTTTCTTAGTATTCTGAGCATTGTCCTGTAATTCAGTGTGTTAGCGAAGAATCCTTTCGCAGATTCCTCCAGAGTCGGAATGACAGGGAATCGAGGAAGTGGATAACCGTTACACAGTTAACTACAAACTGTCATCCAGAGCACACTAATTGTCATCCAGAGCGAATGCGAAGGATCTGTATGAAAGAACCCCTAACAGATTCCTCCCAAGTCGGAATGACAAATAACAGACTATCTCAATTTTTCATCTGGGTTTTGGTTAAACAATTTAGATAAGATGTCCGCTTTTCTTTAATTTATTGATCGATAAAACTGGAAATAGCAGGGAATAAATCCCTGCTAATGTCCCGATAAAGAGAGAGGAAATAGTAATATCGTATTGATAGCCAGCAGGCATAAATAAATGTAAACTCAAAACGAAAAGCGAAACGGTAAAGAAAGTAAGCAAGGCATGCCAGGAGGCCATTCGGAAAATAAAGCGACGTTTAGGAAAGCTTTTATCAAGCTCCAGGTGGAATTGTTTTTTTAGTGCTGCCTCAATGGTTTTTTTTAATATATCGAAAGTGAGGATAAAAGGGAGCAATAACGACATAGGCAATAGGAAACGGATAAGATTTTCTTTGCCATCCAGCAGCTGAACGCTCCCTTGCTGTTTAAAAACAATGTAGGGGATCAATGCATTAAAAATCACATTGGGTGCCAGGTAAATCAAAAGATTTTTGATTAAAAACCTTCGCCACTTTAGCTTCTTCAACTGGTTGTTTTCTACTTCCTCAGGCATGAACAATTTCGTTTAAATGGTTCGTGAGCAAAATCATGGCTTCTGTTTTAATCTGCCAGGCTTCAAACTCGCTTAGAAAAGAGCCATTGGAAAGAAAAGAAAAATCAAGTTGATTATTAAAACTGCTCACCACCAGTGTATTGGCATTTCGCCAGGGGAATGCTACCGTAGGGCTGTAAATGGTTTCTATTTTAAATTCCCGATAATCTGTAGGGATATCTAAACGGCCCATATTGCTCAAAGTAACATCATGGGTGCCTGCTGTAGACTTTAAAAAACTGACCATTTTGTTTACGGAAGAATGGAAATATTCGCTCATGTTTAACAAGTCATATATTTTCATCTCAGCAATTTTCTCTTCTAAAGCAACCTTAAGCTTTTGGGCTTTAGGCCAGAATTGCTCAAGACTTTGGTCAATTTTTAGCTCGGCAATCGGAGCAAATGCAAACATGGTATCTGTTTTTATAGCGGGTACAAACCTTCTGATATCAATTGGGGATATCACTTTACCATGAGCTTTATCTGCCTTTACTGTTTTAAAGGCTTCGATAAAAGCAACACAAAGTGCTGCGTGAATACTTGTTTTTTCAGCTTTGCATTTTCGCAGTAGTGCCAGGGTTTGGGTTTCAGATACTTTCCAGTTCAGTACATAATTATTTTGCTCGATATTTTTGTACCTGGTAGATTTAAACAGAAAGAAAAGCCTGGATATTGCCGAAAACATTTTTCCTTTAAAATGACTGAGACGGCTTTGTGAAAAATCTGCAGGGAGTAAATCGCGTACAGATGAAAATGATTCATAAACATCGAGCTTTTGTTCAGGATCATCAATCAGGCTCATCAGTTCGCGCATGAGATTCAGGATGGTTGTTCCATCGCAAATACAATGAGGTAAAACCAATAAAAAATCTGAAAAAGTATCACCCTTTAACCAAACCAGTCGGGCTAAAGGCAGATTTTCCTGATCAAACAGTTTGTACCATTCTTTTTTAGATTCCTTTTGCCAATCGTAATCCCCGGTGCGGGTAACTACCCTGACAGGGATTTTTGCCATTTGTTCATTCAGCACGAAATAAGGCTCTTTTCCACTGTGATCAATTTTCATCCTTAATAAGGGGTGTTTCTGCTGAATTTTAATCAGTGCAGCATTCAGTTTTATATCATCAATATAGCCAGCAATTTTAGCGGTGAAGACGCAATTTAATGGCGTTTTGGCGTCTACATGCATAATCCGCTCTCCTAAAATTAATCTTCTTTTCATGCGTGTTCGAGTGCTGGGGTAGGGATTTTAATTTGTGCCAAAAGTATTTCCATTACTTTTTCTCTAATGGCTTCAGTTTCATGGTGTGGGAGATAACCCTCACTGGCCATAAATGAGAAATCCATTTGATTTCGGTAAGTAGAAACCACCAAAGTAGTGGTATTGCCCAAAGGCCCCATTACGGATGGACTGTAGATGGTTTCTATTTCAAAATTTTGATATTGATGAGGGATGTCCAACCTGCCCAGATTAGAGAACATACAGTCGTTGCTGGATTTTCCGTACTTTAAAAGATTGCTGAAGTTTTTCAAAGCCGGATGGCAGGCCTCCATCATCAACATGAGGCTGTATGGATTAAGTTTGGATAACTTTTGTGTAGCATCTTGTTGAATGGCCTTTACATTACTTAAGAAATCCTTATCTGGATATGCCGATAGCACAATCATCAGCCCGAAGGCAAAAATATGATCGGCTTTAATGGCTTTATTATAATTTCTTACATCAACAGGCAGGGAAATTTTGTTAAATGCTTTTTCCCCTCTAACGGCTTTGAAAGCTGTTAGTAGTGCTGCACTCAATAATGTGTTTACTGTGAAGCCCTGTTTTTTACAGAATTGAACGATTGCGGCAGTGGTTTCTGCATCAAGTTTCCAGCTTAAGAGAAAATCCTCTTTCCTGTTAAACGGTATCTTTTTAATGGGGATTAACCACAATGCCATCGTAGTCACTTTACCGATTAATCCGGATTTGATTTTACTGCGATAACTGGATAGTACCTTGGCAGGAATAATATCATGAAGGCTTTGAATAGGAATTTCTTTGCCGATTTCCGCGTCGGGATTATCCAGTAATAGCACCAGTTCCTTTAAAATACTGATGGCAGAAGTACCATCACAAAGACAATGATGCACCACAAGTAAAATTTCAGACACCACATCAGATTTGAGCCAAACGATCCTTAATAACGGATTACTGCTGGCTTCAAAAGCGGTTGCCCATTCCTTTTTAGATTCTGCCTGCCATTGTTCATCGTTTACACGACCGACAATTCTTACCGGGATATGAAATTTCTCGGTAAGGTTCGTCACCATCCAGGGGTGTTTTTTTTCATCTAAGCGGATACCTGCTGTTAACCAGGGGTGTTTCTTTTGGATTTTTTTTAAGGCCTGAACCAAAAATGTTTCACTAATCTGTCCGCGTATTTTAAAGGGTATAACACAGTTGAAAGGCGTTTTTCCATCGCCATATAACATCCGCTCTCCGAAAAATAACTTTCTTTTCATAATATTTAATTTTGAATAATGGAATGCCCTCGGTCGTACTAAAATTATTCAGTCATTCGCTAATTCTCTCATTCATTAATTCTATCCTTCATTCCTTTAATCATTTACCACTTCCATCGCAAAATCTTCAAGGAGTTGTACGGCTTTATCATTGCCGCCAGCATCAACAAAGGTTTGTTTAATTTTTTCAGCTGCGAGACGATATTGAGGGTTTTCCAGTAGTTCGAATACGGTATTGCGTAAATCACTGATGCGTAAACGCTTGTAGCGTATACTTATCCCGCAACCCGCTTGCGTTATGAGTTTGGCCGTGTGGAAATGATCATAAGCAATGGGCGTAATTAACATGGGAAGGCCATTGCTAAAGGTGTCGTTTACGGTATTAAATCCTCCATGGCAGATTACTGCATCCATGTGGGGCATTAGTTCCGACTGCGGTACAAAACCATTCACAATAAAATTATCCGGCCATTGTTCAAAAATATCAGGGTTGGTTGCAGCAATGATGGTTACCGGCTCATGCTCAAATGCGCTAATCAGTTTCTGAAAGAATTCTTTTCTGATATCGACTAGTAATGTACCCAAGGAAACAAAGACTTTTGGCGTTTTCGCTTTTGCAAGTCTTTCCCAGTCAAATGGCGCCAGATTAGGTCTGCCTTTTACCGGGCCAACAAAGTGCATGTGAGGAGGTTTTTCATCAAAACCGGCAAAAGCCTGTGAGGTAAAAACCATGTTCAGCTCCTGAGAATGGATATGAATACCCTCATCATAGATGCCAACTGCTCTTTGAAGTTCTTTAATCAGGTTTTGTTGCCACTCGAATATTTTAGGGGCACTATTTGCGGTATCACCCATTACATCGGGCGGAACAGGGGTGGTGGTTACATTTGGAATACCCTTTAAGGTAGCACATAAGGAACCTGCGAAGGTGATGCAATCGTTTATAATGACATCGGGTTTCCATTGATCAACAAAATTATGGAGTCCTTTCATCATCATTTTGGCAAAAGGAACATAGGTTTCTTCGAGGGCAAGTTTCATCACTTCGGGGCCAGAGCAAGCCGGTCCATCATCCTGACGTTTCAGAATCCGCTGGATTTCATCCTGATATTCTGCCAAATCGGCCTCTGGATAGATAAATTCTCCTCCTTGAGGAAGGTGAACCTGAGCCAGCGGGGTAATACCCAACCACTTTACTTCATGACCACGGGCAAGCAAGCTGGCACCAATGCTGAGTGTGGGGCTGATGTGGCCGAAAAAAGGAGGAACAACGAATAGGAATTTTGACATAATAAGGGATTTAACTAATCAATAAAGAGGACGTTTTTTGGGCATAGGTTTCAAGAAGATCTGCTGCAGTAGCTGTTCCGCCGGCATCAATAAAAGATTGTTTGATGTGTTCGGCTGCTGCCCGATAGCTGGGCTCAGTGATCACTTTGTGTACAGCTTCTTTGAGGTGATGGGCTTTAAAACGATTAAAGTTTAAGCGTTCACCGGCACCTACCCGAAATACCCGACCAGCTACATGGCTCTGATCATAGGCAATTGGAATCACGACCATTGGAAGCCCATTCATTAAGGTTTCGCATACTGTATTATGGCCGCCATGACAAACCACAGCAGTTAAATGGGGTAGCAGATCGAGTTGGGGTACCTGTTGTTGTACGGTAAAGTTGCCTGGCCATTCCTCGAAAAGATTGGGATCAGATACCACAACTACCTGTAAGTCCTCTTCTGCAAATGCTTCTACCACTTTGGCAAAAAAGCTCTTTTTATGTTCATGATCAAAGGTGGTACCTATACTCACTAATATTTTGGGTTTTTTATCGGCATGGAAACTTTCCCAATCAAATGGAATTTCTGCTTTTCGGCTATTTAAAACAGGGCCTATAAAACTGAAGTTTTCTGATAGCTCCATCTCCCCGAAAAAGGCTTGTGATGTAAAAACTAAGGTTAACAGATCAGAACAGGCTATGGAATCATTTCCTTCCAGGCCGAATTCTTTTTGTAAGGCTACGATCTGATTTACCTCCCACTCATGTACTTTAGGCAGCTCATCCATAATTTTCAAAGCTGCGGGTGCCGTTACAGAGGTGGCATAAGGATAATTTCTATTCACTGCGGCAATGGCTCCGGCAAACATCTGGTGATCGGTAATCACCAAATCGGGTTTAAACTCATCCAATAAGCTAACAATACCCTCATAGCTATGCCTGTTTAAGGGGATGAGCACCTCTTCGTATAAAAACTTGATGCTATCGATACCGTAAACAATCTTTTTGGTGATGATATCCAGGTATTTTTCAGAATCCTGTTTTTGCTGGTCATCCTGGTCATATTGAATATGCAGCAACTCACCTCCGGGAGGTAGTTTATGTGCTAAGCTTTCATCCAGGCTAATCCAGGCCACACGATGCCCGCGTTGCAATAATGCTGCGCCCATGCTTAGCGTGGGGTTGATATGTCCGGTTAAAGGTGGTACAATGAATGCGAATTTGGCCATGAGCAAATGAGTTTAGGTTTGTTGGAAAAAGTTTAAAAGGTTATCTGCAACTTGCTGCGGATGTTGTATCGGAATATTATGATCGCCTTCAATAGCCAGTAAGCGTGAGTTTTTGATTTTTCTGTTGAGCAATTTCCCGGCATCAAGGCAGTTAGAGAACCAGCCGTAAAGGAGAAACGTTTCATGTGAAACCCTTGTTAAACCTCCGGAACCGAAGAAGTCCTGTTCATTAATCATGTCTTGTTTGATGCTGGTTTGATAAAAAAGATATTCGTACATGCGGTGGTTTTTCTCCATCTGCCTTTTACCCATTTTCACTTTTGTAGTGTCGGTAAAATTTTCTACATAATGTTCTAAAAACTCGCGGCTGTATTCATCAATAATGCCTCTGGCTTTTTCATCGCTGGGATCTGGCGCTTCAATAATGGCAAGCTTCTTAATTCTTTCCGGAAAACGGGTGGCCATCCTTAAAGCAATTAAACCTCCGAAGCTATAGCCTCCCAGGTAAACTTTTTTGAGTTCCAAAGTTTCCATTAATGCCAGTAAATCATCAGTCATGCTATTGAGGTCGTAACCATGCAAGGTTTTCTCGCTCATGCCGTGGCTTTTTAAATCGTATAGCACCACATGAAATTGCGCAGCTAAAATTGGAGCAATGCTGAAATAATAAACAGAAAGGTTGCTAAACATCCCATGAACCAGAATGACGGTTTCTGCCGCACCTTTGTTCAGCTCCTGGATATGAACCTCCCTATCGTTTACTTTTACGATTGGCATTCTTCGATATAAGAAATGATCATCCCCAGATTTAGGTTAATCAACTGATCCAAATCCATTTCCGAGAGCCAGCCTGTGAAATCTATCTGATCTCCAAAATGTGCTTTAATTTTTTCTGAAAAGGAGACAATTTCAATGCTGTCCATTTCCAGGTCCTTGGTGAAAGAACTTTCGGGAGTGATATCCATTTCTTCAACAAATTCTTCTCCGATTACCTCAGTGATAAATTGCTTCATGAGATCAAAAATCTCTTCACTGTTCATTTTAGTTGCTGTAGTTATAGTGTCCATCCGATGATATAGTTATTGTATTTAATCGTTTTAATTACTTTTTCATTAATTTTTAACGTTTCACCATCAACTGCTGAAACGGTGTATGCTTTGGGATTGCCCTGAAGTCCTTTTCCTAAATATTTGCCGTAAGCTTCTTTAGCCACCCAAAAACGGGTTGCCCATTCCGTTTTATCACGGCCTTCCAACAGGAGCATCTCGATATCGCTAAATACCAGATCAAAAAAAGCAGGACTGCGTGCTTCGATCAGTTCAATATCGATTCCCACTGCTTCATTTAAACGGGCAATGGCAACGGCATCTGTCCCTTTGTGCGCAATAGATACCTGGATTCCCTCTGTTAATCCGCCTTTTACATAAGGCTTACGGAACTCATCTGAATAAATTTCGAAGGTGATTGGATAGCAGGCCTGTTGTTTTTGTGTATTGAGCAGATTTCTTACCGCGTCTTTAACTGCCACACGGCTGATCATCCAGGTTCTGCGCTTATTGGGCAACAGATTGTGATGGTATTGCTTTTCAGTCTGGTTGAAATAGCGTTTTAAAATAAAATCCCAGGACACCACTCTGGTGTAGGCGTTGTTGAACATGAAAACCCCTGGGGCAATTTCTGCAGATAAACGGTTGTGCAGTGGAGACATGGAAACGTTCCATAACGGCTCATCAATTTCCAGTCTTCTGTTTTGCCAACCAGAAAGAATAGCCCAAAGCTCCCCATTCCGTTTCATCATGATGTCTGCTGTGGCAAATTCATCATTTATGTCTGTAAGCATGCAGGTACATTCAAACGTTCCTTGCTGGTCGTACATATCGCCGAAAAACTCAATCTCCTGAATTTTAACCGGGAAGGCAATTCTATCCCTGGTTAAGGTGAGCTGCAACCAAAGGCCGAAAAGTTGCCCGGCATTATCTAATAAAGAGCCTTTTCCATTGCCGGATTCAATTAACCCTGTTATACCTTTGGTACCCACAGCGATTAATTTTTTGATTCCCTGATACCCGGGGCCATGAAACATGTGTGCATCGTAAATTTGTTCGGTGCTGCGATCAATGTTTAAAGGCTTTCCAATATCAAAAAACAGAGTAGGAGCAGTGCTTAACCCGGCCGCCAGTTGTACTTCTGCATTGGCAAAGCGCTCCAGGTTGAGGTATACCTTTTGCTGGTCTTTCCATTCGCCAGTTACGGTTTCCCGGAAAGGTTTAACCACGTTCATCCATTGAAAAACACGGATATTCATGATCTTCTGAACTTTTTCTGCGGGCGATTGCTCATGGGCAATTTCGGCAAAGAGTTCAAAAATCATGGTCATGGGGATAACGGGATCCATGTCTTCTACAGTTGGCCAGCCTTTTGGCTGTCTGAGCAATGCATGATCTATCAGATAAGGGCAATTATCCAGACTAACATCTAATTGTTTTTCAAAATTAATCCGCTTCGGTGCGGATATTTTGTCTACGGCCAAATCTCTTTGTACGGATGGTACTGTTACAGGATTTTCGAACAGCTGGATGATTTCCGATTGTATGTTCATCATTTCCATCATATTTTCGTTGAATGCCTGTAGAACAGGATTACTGGAATGTGCCGGGAAATTCACTGGCGCAGCTGGCTGTGTTTGTTTAATGGTAATGCCTTTTAAACTTTGGAGGTCATGGATAATTGGAGATCCTAATTCCAGCTTAATGCCCTTACTTTTTTTAACTGGGGATTTGAGATTGCCTAAAAACGCTAAACCTACCTCTTTTCCTTCTGCGAAAAGTGCTGCTAAAACCCGTTGCAATTGGGCTATGCCTGATCGTATAGGAACATTAGCGGTAATGGTACTGATGTCTTTTCCCTTTAGGGTATTATCAATAAACCCAGTTAAGCCCCCAGAACCCACCTGTATAAAAACCCGAGCGCCTTCTGCATAGAGTTTTTCTGTTAATTCACGGAAGCGTACAGGCTTAATTAAATGTTCTGCGCTCAACTGCCTGATGGCTTCAAAACCTTCCGGGTAAACATCCAAAGTAGTTGCCGACCATAATGGGGTGGTGGTTTTACGGAATTGCATATTTTGCATTCCATCTAAAATTAATTCCAGTTTATCGGCTACGAAAGGCGAGTGGAAGCCTGATTGGAAGGGTAATATCTGGTGGAAAATTTGTCGGTACTTTAGTATGGGGACTAATTCAGCCAAGGCAGACTGACTTCCGCATAAGATTACCTGCTGAGGGCAATTGTCGTTAGAAAGGTATAAATCGGGTATGCTTTCTACAATGGGCTGAAGAATATTCAGTCCGCAACCTACGGCGATAAACCTCGAATCTTTTAAATCGAAAGTTTCGGGATTAAGCACTTTTAATAAGCCCATTACCGAGCTTTCTTCTGCCAGTTCTGAAGATCTGGCGGCTAGCCATTCGCCTAAACTATGGCCAGCGTTCATGTCTGATTTTACGCCAAGCTGCTTTAACGCCTGATCTAAAACGCTGCTTTTATTTAATACTTTTAGAGCTTCGCTTAACAGGCCTTCCTGACTTTCCTTTTCATCAACTTCAATGTTGAAATATTTGGCTACGGTTTCAAATTCACCTCCTGTAAGTCCATCTAAACCTGAAAATACAAACGCTACTTTTCCGCCATTGGCCAATAAAGGTTTATTGGTGTACCAAATGTCTTGTTTGTTGCGCCAGGGTGTATTTTTAGCTGCAATTTTTAGCGCTTTTTTTAATCGATCAGGTGTAGGGTTAAATATGGCAAGGCGATAATTACCTTCTCCTCTGTTATAATCTTCGTGCTCTAAAGCCTCAATTAGTTCCTGATGTGTTTGCCTGGCGATAACCAAGACCGGATCTTTTTTTGGACGATCAAAAGCCGTAAGCACCACGTGTGCATTGATGCCGCCGAAACCAAAAGCATTTACGGCTGCCAGTTTGGGTAAACCCGATTGATCCCAATCGATAGGTTGCTGAACGGCTGCAAATCTGGTTTCAGAAAGTTGGTCAATTGGCTGCTCACAATTTAAAGTAGGCGGGATAATGCCATGGTACAAGGCCAGGCTTGTTTTAATCAACCCGGCAATACCTGCTGCGGGCATGGCGTGACCAATGTTTGATTTGACAGAACCAATTCCCGCTTTGGGTAAATGGGTATTCTGACCGAAAAACTGTTTTAAAGTCTCAATTTCTGTTTTATCGCCCAATGGCGTTCCCGTTCCATGTGCTTCCAGATAACCGATATCTTCACTTTTTACACCTGCATTTTGCCAGGCTTGTTGAATGGCTTTAATCTGTCCTTTTACTGCTGGGCTCATCACACTGGTGCCACTTCCATCGCTGCTCACTCCAGTACCTTTAATTACGGAGTATATTCTATCTCCATCTTTTTGCGCATCTTCCAACCGTTTTAAAACCACAAAACCACAACCCTCACCAATAATTAACCCATCGGCATTTTGGTCGAAAGGTTTAATCTTTTCCTGGCGGGATAAAGCACCGAGTTGCGAAAAGATGCTCCAGAAGGCGGCATTCTGACCCAGGTGTACCCCTCCGGCAATGACCATGTTACACCTTCCGGTATGCAGTTCCTGCACTGCATGATCTACTGCAATGAGCGAGCTTGCGCAAGCAGCATCAATGGTGAATGCCGCTCCACCGAGGTTGAAACGGTTCGCTACTAACGACGCCACTAGATTTGGAATCAGCCCCATGGCGGTATCGGCACTAAACCGACCTTTGCGCAGTTGGTAATCGTGCTTTACTTTCTCAATTTCTGCTTCAGAGAGCTGAGGCATTAAATCTTTGAGTAAACTGGAAATTTGGGCTCCTGTTCGTATAATTTCAATTGCCCGGGTAGCTCCTGTACCAGCATAATTGCCTTTACCAATGATGATCCCTGTTTTATCCAAACTCACCTGTTTATCAAAAACTCCGGCATCTTCCAGGGCTGTATGAACCAGATCAAGCGTAATTAGGTGATCAGGCTCGGTGCCGCTAACCGCTAAAGGTAAAATGCCGAAGCGTTGCGGATCAAATTCATAATCGGGGATAAAACCCCCACGGTTACAATAAAAACGATCGACACCAGTTATCTGCTTGTCAAAATGAACCGGATCTATGCGGTCTGTGGGAACAGTTTGCGTAGCATCTACCCGATTGATGATGTTTTCCCAGAAACTGGTTACATCCTTCGCACCAGCGAAAACACAAGACATCCCAATGATGGCTACATCGTCTTTCTTCATTTGCTATTCAGTTTAAATGTAGTTACGTCCAGGTATTTCCAGCCATAATCAGTACCTGGCTTTCTTTTCCATATTTGAGTTCATTTAAGAAAGTTTCCATTCCATCTTTCAATGGTATTAAGGCAATGCCACGACGCTGATATTCTTTTTCAAGTGTAGGGGAAACCATTCCGGCACCTTTCCAGGGGCCCCAGTTAATGGCCATTACTTTACCTTTAATGCGTTGCTTGAGTGCCCAGGCATATTTGTCCATTACGCTGTTTGCTGCTGCATAATCGGTTTGACCACGGTTTCCGTAAACGGATGCAATGCTCGAAAAAAGTATCACAAATTGGGTTTCCGGGCGAAGTTGCTCTGCAAGTACTCTCAAAGGCGTTACTTTCGTGTCGAAAACACGCTCAAAAGATTCAGAGGTTTTATTTTGGAACAGCTTATCCTCTAACAAACCAGCACCATGAACTACACCATCAATACGGCCATATTCCTGATAAACATTATTGATCAGTCGGGTTAAGCCAGCCTCGTCTCTCAAATCAAGCGATTCGTAAACTACAGTAGAGCCACCTTCTTGCAGGGTCGTTATGCTTTTTAAAATCTGATTGTTTTTGTAGATTCTATTGGTTTCCTGTTCAATCTCCGCAGGCTTTTTAATTTCTCCCTGGTCAATTAAATATTTTCTGATCTCATCCTTGCTGCTTAAAGAAGCGGTAGCTTCATTGGCAGATAAGAGTGGATTAGCAGAGCGACCTACCAGAATATATTTACAAGGATAATCTTTGGCGAAGTGAATTGTTAGCTCGGCTGTAATGCCTTGTGCGCCACCTAAAACCAAAACTACAGCCTCTTTATCCAGTTTGATGTGTTCATCATCACTTGTGGTACTTAACTGACTTGGAACCAATTCCATGATGTGCCTTTTGTGATCGTTATAAATGATCTCAGAAGGCTTGTCTGGATTTAAGATTTCATTCAAAGTCATATTGGCTACTTCATCTGCCGACATTTTAGTTTCCAAACTGATGAAACGGCATTTTACCTGTTCGTATTCGCGGTCAAGACTTTTGAAAAAGCCAGAGTAGCCCTGATAGTTACGCAGGAAGGAAATATCCGACTGATCGTTAAAATAGCCTTTAGTATCCGAGATCAGGTAAACCCATTTCACAGCATCAAAATTGATTTTTTTAATCATGGAGAAATGATCGATAATGCCCGCTTTCTTTTGTGCTTCGAACATGTTGAGGATGATGAGGCCTTGATAATCTGTTAAAGCGTCATCAAAGTTGATGATGTCTACGTTAGAGCCATGTTTCTCCAGCAGGGTTTTAATTTTAATGGCTTGACCCGCGCCGTCATCGGTAATGGCAAAGCGTTGCCCCTTTAAAATGGCTGCTTCTGTAACGGTAAGAGCTGCAGGGGTAAGTTCGAAGCGTAACCTCGATAGCTTCTCCTGAACAGTCTGATCTTCGATGCTCTCTTCAATGATTTTCTTGGCTTCGGTAAGTACTTCCGCACTTTCTGTCTCCACGTCGGCAATCCAGTTTACCAGGCTATTTAATGTTTTAATGGCCGCTAATTTTTCCATTAAATCGTCAGCTTGTTCAGTTTGAGTGCCAAAACCTATTTTTTCCTTGAGGGCAGCAATAATTTCCATTCTCTTAATAGAATCGATACTTAAATCGGCTTCGAGATCAAGATCCATTCCGAGCATTTCTTTTGGATAGCCGGTTTTTTCACTTACCACTTCCAGTATGGCTGCTTTTAATTCCTCGGCAGAAAATTTAACTGATTCTGCTTTTGTGGGTGTTGTTAGGAGAGTTGTTGCTACAGGAGCAGTAGCTGGTTGGGCTGAATTTTCGGCAATCCAGTTTACCAGGCTACTTAGGGTTTTTAGGCCAGCCAGTTGCTCCATAATCTTATCTTCTGATTGATTAAGCGAAGAGAAGCCGCCCAGTTCATTGCGTAAGGCACCAATAATCTCCACACGTTTAATCGAGTCGATGCTTAAATCAGCTTCTAAATCCATATCCATTCCCAGCATTTCCTGCGGATAACCGGTTTTATCACTTACAATTTGCAAAAGCACTAACTTGAAGTCCTTTTGTGAAGGTGCAGCAACTATAGCTGTCGCTGTAGTCTGGGCAACTGTTACTTCATTGGCAAGCACAGCATTTTCTATGCTGATAGGAGCTGGCGACTGAAGATTTACAGCTGGAGTTTGACTATACGTTACATTCGGTACCTGACCAAGGAAAGACAGCATGACATCTCTTTGCGCCTGAATCAATGCTTTCATGCTTTGAAGATATTCCTGCATCATTAAATCCTTCGCTGAACCGCTGATCTGTGTATTTTCTGTATGGGTAGCGTTTGTTTTCATAACAATGGGTTGGGTAATAGGTGATGCACCATTTGCCGGAAGCTTGCCTGTGGATGGAATTGCTTGCTGGCCGTTTACATACCAAATGGCAGGGCTTTTTTTGTAGCTGCCTGGTTCATCGAGTTTAATAAATTGGGGAGAGCGACCCTCAAATAACTGCTCCAAATTAATTTCACGTCCGGTAGCCATATAAGCCGCGAGGGTTGCCAATAGGTGACTAACCTTATTTAATCCTTGATCCTCGGTGTGTAGAATTACTTCGTCTTTACCAATACAGGCTTTGGTTAAACCCGATAATACTTTGCCAGGCCCAACTTCAATAAAAATGCGTGCTCCAGCTTCGTACATATCATTCAGCTCATCTACAAAGAGTACCGGTTTAACCAAATGATCGGTTAAACGTGTTTTAATCGCCGAAGCTTCTATTGGATAAGGTTTAGCAGTAGTATTCGACCAAACCGGGATCTGCAAATCGTTAAAAGGGACTGTAGACAGTACTTCTTGATACAGGTCTTTTGATTTGGCAACAACAGGGCTGTGGAAGGCACAAGCCACTTCTAATGGCCTGAATGAAACTTTTGCCGTTTTAAGTAGTATTGAAAGCTGTTGGATATCTGCGGTTGTACCAGCCACCACGCATTGCAGCGGCGAATTGAAGTTAACCGGATATACCGTCAGGCCATTCATAAAAGGAACAAGTTCCTCTGGTTTCGCGCTTACCGCGAGCATGGTTCCCGGATCGCCATTTTCTACTGCATCCAGAATGGATTGTGCACGTTTTGCACTTAAATCCACCAATTCTTCAGCGTCAAAAGCACCGGCAAAACACAATGCCGGAAGTTCTCCATAGCTGTGTCCGGCAACCATATCAGGCTGTATGCCTAACGATTGAAGGAAATTGGCAATCGCGAGGTCTACAATGCCCAATAAAGGCTGTGCCATTCGCGTATCTTTAATACGTTCTTTTTGATCTTTTGCCAGTTCTGCATCAAACACAGCACTTGGGAAAAGAATTTTTTCGTATGCCGGGTAATTTTTTAGAAGTTTCCTCATTTGAGGGAAAACCACAAAAAGTTCTCTGGCCATATTTACCCTTTGACTGCCTTGACCCGGGAACATAAAAGCAACCTTTCCTGCTTTCTTTTGTGTGCGGTAGGTATCTTTGCTCTCCACACCAGAAAGTTCAAGGTCTATTTTCATAGCCAGATCTTCGGCACTGCTGGCAATAATACTGAGCTGAACAGGTTTTTGATCGCCTGTAGCTAAACTGAAAGCAATATTTTTAAGTTCAATCTGATCATTGATTTCCAGGATCTGTTTAACGGCACTCAGGCGCGTCCGGGCTTCTTCATAAGTATCACCTTTGAAAACAAACAACTCTGCAGGCCAGGATTGGAGAATGGTAGCTTGCTCCGGAACCGTTCCGTTTTCCAGCACCGCATGGAAGTTCGTGCCACCAAAACCAAAAGCACTTACCCCTGCATAACGTTTCTCTTCCATCCATAAACCGGCTTCAGTGTTAAAAGCGAAAGGACTGGTTTCTGGCTTGTAAATGTTATTGGGGGTTTTTAGATGAATGGTAGGTGGCTTTACACCATGATATAGGGCCAATGATGCTTTAATTAGGCCCGCCAAGCCTGCTGCACATTTGGTATGGCCAATTTGGGTTTTAACAGAGCCCAGGTGAGTTTGTCCCGCTACTGCACCAGATTGATTCAGCATATCGGTTAAAGCACTGATTTCCGTCTTATCACCAACAACGGTACCCGTACCATGCGCTTCTATCAATCCAATTAATGAAGGTGTAATACCAGCCTGATGATAAGCCCTTTCTAAAGCATTGATTTGTCCGTTCTTTCGTGGAGCAGTTAATCCGAGGCTCTTGCCATCACTCGATCCACCAATGCCTTTAATTACCGAATAAATGGTATCTCCGTCTCTCAGTGCATCTTCATATCTTTTTAAAACTACCATAGCTATTCCTTCACCTAAAGCAATACCGTCCGCTTCAGCATCGAAGGTGGCACATCTTCCTTTTTTAGAAAGCGCATGGGTGCTTGAGAACATCAGGTAATCGTTAATCCCATTGTGTAAGTCTGCTCCCCCTGCCAGTACCATATCAGATTTCTCGAGGAATAGTTCCTGGCAAGCCAGATCAATGGCCGCCAATGAGGAAGCACAAGCCGCATCAACAGTATAGTTGCGGCCGCCTAAGTTTAGCCGGTTGGTTATACGGCCCGAAATTACATTGGCCAAAATGCCAGGGAAAGAATCTTCAGTTGTTTTAGGGAGTACAGCATCCAGTTCAGCAGGCATTTCCCCAAAAACCTGCTTGTAGTAGCCTCTAAAACTGTAACTGTTTGCGAGATCGTTGCCTCCTTCAGCACCAATAATTACAGAAACATTTTCATTGTCAACCCCTCCATCGGCATAACCGGCATGTTGCATGGCTTGTTTGGCTACCAGCAAGGTTAACAATTGGGTAGGTTCGATAGCTGCAAGTGATTGTGGTGGAATTCCGAATTCAAGTGGATCAAAATCTATCCTGGGAATAAATCCACCCCATTTAGAGTGCGACATATCGCCGGCTGTCGATTCCGGATCGTAATAAAGCGCCTTATTCCAGCGCTCATCCGGTACTTCCGTTACCGAATCTTTACCTGAAATGATGTTTTGCCAGTATTCTTCCAGGTTTCTGGCGCCGGGGAAAATACAGGCCATACCTACAATGGCTACATCCAATGATTTTTCCTGATTGCTTGGCGGAGCAGGAAGTATTGCCGCAGTAACCTGTTTAAAATTCCCTTCGGCCACATCCCGGTGTAAAGCCGATAACGAAAATATTTCTTTGTGCATCGGGGCAATTTGCCCAATCATATACATGCCTAAATCGGTCTGGTCCTGCTCATCAATTTTAACCAGTTCATTCCCTCGTCTTTCAATGCCTTTTGCAGCAATGCGTAACCGGCCTACATTGAGTGATTCTAATTTGGACCAGATTTCTTTTTTATCAATGCCCTCTGCTTGTAAACGCTGTTTTTCTTGATTAAAAAACTCAGCAAAGGCCGAATTTAAGCAGCGCGTTTCGTGACCGGGCGCAGTTTCGAGTAGTATCGTTTCTGATGCCTGGAGCGCTTCCTGCTGAAACTTACTTAATATCGCACCAGTGCTTACTGCTTCCTGGGTATATAAATAAGCCGTTCCCATTAAAACACCAATTTTCATTCCTTTTGCTGCTAAAGGGGCCGCCATGATAGCAATAAAGGCTGTAGAAAAGGCATCATGAATTCCACCGGCAAAAAATATGCTGATGTTTTCCGGATTTTCTTCTTTTAAAAGGCGTTCAATTTGTTTTTCCCACAGCACCATACTGGATAACGGACCAACATGGCCTCCACATTCCCGGCCTTCAAAAACGAATCGCTTAGCGCCCTCTTTTAAAAACAAATCTAAAAGTGCTACAGATGGAACGTGTAAAAACGTTTTGATACCTGCTTTTTCAAAAGGTTTGGCTTGTGATGGTCTACCCCCGGCAATTAGCAATACAGGAGGTTTAGCCTCCAAAATATATTCCTGTTGCTCATCTCTCAGTTCTTGTGGCGCAAAGCCTAAAATGCCTACGCCCCAGGTTTTATCTCCGGCCAGTTTTTTAGTTTCCTGAATCAATTCTCTGGCCGAACTGCCTTTAAGTAAGGATAGGGCTATAAAAGACAAGGCACCCGCTTCGGCTACTGCATTGGCAAAAGGGGCTACATCACTCACCCTGGTCATGGGCCCCTGTGCAATAGGATAGGTGATACTCAGATCTCTTGCCAGTAGATTATCAGGTTGAATAATGTTAATGGCCTGGGCTTGTTTCAGGTGACCATAACAGGCTTCCTTAATGCTGTAAGCCAATTGGTGTAGCTTCTTGTATTTTGTGGCCAAATCAACAGATAAAGCAATATCCTGTCCCATTGGGAGATAATTTTTATCTAAATCATAACCACCAAAGTATTTTTTTAGCTCCCCATAGCTGGGGTGATCTGATAACGACGGAGAATTTGGACGAACCAGTACCCTGCAATTGTCAATCAGCCTGGTTTCTGTACCACTGAGCTTGCTGCAAATATTTTTAATCCCGGCAGGAACATTACACTCAGGAAACAGGGCTAACTGGCTGTCTAACACAACGCCTGCAGCGCCCTGTGCCATTAAAGATGCCGCAGTGTGCACACCAATACCTCCCTGTACCCACACGGGAATATCTTTAACGGTTTGCATTATCCTTTGAAATAACACAAAGGAAGATTCATAGGCAACTTTTCCAGCTCCTTCATTCCCTTTAATTATTATTCCATCTGCACCCGCTTCTTTTGCCAAAAGCGCTGATTTAAGATCAAAAACCTGATAAATTATTTTAGTAGCAGCTTGTTTGTTGATGGTTAATCCGAAAGGAGCGATTATAGTACTTACCGAAGCAGGTAAATCCAAATCATCAAATGCGGTGGACAAACAGATACCAAAGTCAATTTGTTGCTGTTCAACCATGCGAAGCGCTTCTTCTGCTTTTGTTTTATCATACCCAAGACTCAATACCGGGAAGAAGTCTGCTTGATAAAGGCTTGAAATGAGCGATACATCAGGAATTTCAAAAGGAGTAATGCCAATTAGGGTCTGCTTTTTCATGTTTTTATGCTGTTTGTAGGGTTCATTGCATCAGATCATTTACGAAAAGCCATGATTTTAGCCAGTCTATCTCAGTTTGTTAACTAACTGTTTGTTTTTTGTTAATTAATTTTTCTTTTTGATTAAAATTTTAAGCAAAAAAAGATGAATTAGAAGGTGGTTTGGCTTTATAGTATTAATTAGACAAATTTAACATCGTAGAACGGCATATTTTGTCTGTTTTTACATAATGGATGAAATGAATATCCGCCTGGGAACGTAAATGGCGAATATGAATAGAGATTAATGGCTAAACCTAGTAAGAAATCTGCTAAGGCGTTGCGCCTTACCTGTATACAAAATGATTTTTGTCGAAAGATTTGTTCACAGCCCTATGCTATCAATAAATTTCTTACTTTTGCGAAAAAAACACAAACCTATTATAAAGGATGACACGAGACAACCAAATTTTTGAACTCATCGATAAGGAACTAAACCGTCAAGAACATGGCTTAGAGCTTATTGCATCAGAAAACTTCGTAAGCAAGCAGGTGATGGAAGCTGCTGGTTCGGTATTAACCAATAAATATGCAGAAGGTCTACCTGGAAAGCGCTATTATGGCGGTTGCCAAGTGGTAGATGTGGTAGAGCAAATTGCGATCGATAGAGCTAAACAATTGTTTGGTGCAGCTTGGGTAAACGTTCAGCCTCACTCTGGTGCACAGGCAAATGCTGCGGTTATGTTAGCCGTTTTGCAACCTGGTGATAAGATTTTAGGTTTCGATCTTTCTCATGGCGGTCACCTTACGCACGGTTCTCCTGTTAACTTTTCAGGTAAACTATATCAGCCTTTATTTTATGGTGTAGTAAAAGAGACTGGTCTAATCGACTATAATAAACTAGAAGAAGTTGCGTTGGCCGAAAAGCCAAAATTAATTATCTGTGGTGCATCTGCTTATTCACGTGAGTGGGATTATGCATTCATCCGTTCGGTTGCCGATAAAATTGGTGCACTGGTTTTGGCAGATATTTCTCACCCGGCAGGGTTAATTGCTAAAGGTTTGTTGGCTAATCCACTTCCACATTGTCATATCGTTACTACAACTACCCACAAAACATTACGTGGCCCACGTGGTGGTATGATTATGATGGGACAGGATTTCGAAAACCCTTGGGGATTAAAAACACCTAAAGGCGAAACCCGCATGATGAGCAACTTATTGGATATGGCTGTTTTCCCAGGAACACAAGGCGGCCCGTTAGAGCATATTATTGCAGCTAAAGCCATTGCTTTCGGCGAAGCGCTAACTGATGAGTATGGTACTTACATTAAACAGGTAGCAGCCAACGCGCAGGCCATGGCAAAAGCATTTGTAGCCCGTGGATATGGTATCATCTCTGGTGGTACAGATAATCACCTCATGTTGATCGATCTTCGTAACAAGAACATCACTGGTAAACTTGCAGAAAATGCACTGGAAAAAGCAGATATCACCGTAAACAAAAACATGGTTCCTTTTGATGATAAATCACCATTTGTAACTTCAGGTTTCCGTGTAGGTACTGCAGCCATTACTACTCGTGGTTTAAAAGAAGCAGAAATGGAGAAAATTGTTGAGTTAATCGATCAGGTTTTAACCAATCCGGAAGACGAAGCAAACTTAAACGCTGTAAAAGCTGAAGTAATTAAACTGGTAAGCGCTTTCCCTTTATATAAATAAGATAAACCTAAAGGTTTTAACATACCAAAAGCAGTTGCATTAATTTGTAACTGCTTTTTTTATATGCTCAAACTACTGTAAACCCGTTTATACTAAAGATCGTGTTAATCCCGAAAATCCTGATAAAAAGTAAAGGGCCGATATTCTTTTAAGAAATATCGACCCTTACCATCTAAATTAACGCTCTCGAATATATAAACGCAATTCGATCAAAAAATGTTTGAAAAGAATTAAAAAAAATTAAAATTTCTCATAACAGCCTAAAGATGAGGGGAAAAATCTTGCTTTTCCTTTCAGGTCTTTATTCAAATAACCACTATAATAAGGATCGGTATTTAGGTTGATGCCCTTTTTCAACGCCGGACTGGCAGCGCTTAATTCAAAGTTTTCGGCATTGGCAGAAGTAAATAGCGGATCCAGATTTGTCAGGTTATTCGCATTATAATTACTGCTTGTGGTTTTGATCAGGTTATTAACCAAAGTACTTTGCACTGCAGCTGCGGTTTTGTGCTGAATATCTAACTCATTGGTTAAATTGCCCCAAATGATGTTGTTGGTTAAGTTTAGTTGTAATCTATTATAAGCTTTAGCAGATAGATAATCAGAAAATGTCAATGCCGCTGTTTTACGTGGAAAAGTTAGGTTAAAACCCGCAAAAGTGTTTTGTTTTAAATTGTAATTTCCCCCGCCTACAGCATAAATGAGGTAGTTCCCACAATTGTAAAACAAGTTATTAAAAGCCGTCAGGTCAGTATGGTAGCCTATATAAGCCGCCACCTGCATGTTCTTAATCACGCTGTTGGCTAAAATAAGTTTAGGATTTCCAGTACTTGAAAGCGAATCAGCAGCAATACCAATAGATGCGTTTTTGATCACACTATGGTTAATTACCCCTTTTCCGGTCTTCCGAAAATATAAACCTTTCCATTGCCCCGGTAAGTCGCTATACGCAGCCTCTAATCGCTCAGTGCCAAACTCAACAGGCTCGGAAACAGTACCGTTTACCTGTAGTGTCCCATCTACAAATAGTGTAGCATCCTTATTAAACAATATCCTTGCGCCAGCTTCAATGGTTAAAGTAGCTCCATTTTTAACGGTTACCGAATTACTCACCACATACGGCAACGCTTTATTCCAGGTAGTATTCGTACTAATGTTTGCCTGGTTTACAAAAACAGCATTTTGACCATAAGCCAGCAATTGTATAACCTGTTTGTTCCCGTTGGTAATTAAAACAATAGAATCCTGAACCAGAAATGGTAATTCCTTAGTGCCTGGATCAATCAATACTTTCACTAATATATTTAAAGAATCCTGACCATTCAGTATCACGTTGTTTCGGTTAGGGCCACCCTGCCCGTTTATATTAAGGCTAAAAGGAGAGGAGCTACCCCCCACAAGTTTTATTTCGGTAATATTAAGGGCATCATGATAGGGATTAAGCACCTTTAATTTCTTGGTTACTGATCCCACAGCGGTGAAAACCGTGTCAAAAAGCACACTGTCCTGATAGAATTTAAGTTTCGCTGTTGGGTCTGCGGTTATCCTTTCGTTTTTCCGGCATGCAGAAATCAAAACAGAGCATAAGAGGATATAGGCAATTACTACACGCATAATTCAAATATGAGAAATTATTCAGCGAAAGCCAATGCCGCAATGCTAACTTTTGCTGCGCCTTGTGCCAATAGTTCATTTGCACAAGCTTCAAGCGTTGCGCCCGTGGTAATCACATCATCTATCAGTAAAACATGTTTATTTAAAACAGTTGCTGCATCGGTTACTTTAAAAACCGATTTCATATTTTCATATCGGGTATACCGGCTCTTTTTGGTCTGGGTATCCGTGGCTACGTCTCTAATTAAAGTATCTTCAACTACTGGAATTTCCATCGCTTTAGAAACACCTGCTGCAATAAAACTGCTTTGGTTGTAACCTCTTGTTCGCAGTTTCTTTTTATGGAGTGGCACCGGGATAATCAAATCTACCATTAAATAACCCTCACCGGCTTTTAATCGGTTTCCCAATAGCTCCCCTAAAACTACCCCTAAATCTGTTTTACCATTATACTTTAAATTATGCACCAGGTTCTGAACCTTAGTTGCCTTTCTAAAATAAAACATCGCCATGGCGGCATGAATAGGTAATCGTCCCCAAAGTTGTTTGGCTACACGGTTTTCAGCGTAAAGGTGATAGTCGGTAAAAGGCAGGTCGTACAAGCATTTGGTGCAAATAAGCTGCTCTTGCCGAAACAAGCTTACCCCACAGGCATTGCAAAGATTAGGGAAAAGTAATCCCAGTAAATTAGCAGGCCATTGTTTGAGCATTAACATACCTAAATCTATATAATATTTGTTTGATCTCCAAAACCTGCATATTTCTCCCTGTTCAGGTCCTGATTAGAAAATCAGTGTCATCTGTACTTCGGTTGCAGCAGTCCCGCCTTCCTTCCAAATCCCCGGCCTCGTAAATTCAGCCAGGGGTTTTCCATCCAGTCGGGTTTAGGGCACTCAGCTAAGGCGCGCTTCTGTCACAACCTTTCCATCGCTTCATTTAAAATCTCCAAGCCTTTTCAGTCTCATCAATTGCCCTTCTTTACGGGCGCTTTAGATTAATGGTTTATGCCCATCCACATGCTCCATCCTATTCTATCTTGTTTCTTCTTCTTTATTTTTTTGATTCACTTAAACCGCTCCAAACACCCTTGCTTCAATAAAGTTTTAATTTATTAATATTTTTTCTTGTTGATAATCATTGATTTAGGTGTTTTATTAAAAATAAAAGTTGCCTGGTGTTTGCAGTTGCAAATTGTTTTTCTACCTTTGCAATCCCAAACGGAAACGAAAGGGGTTCCCGGAACGGCGGATGTCGGAAAGGGGTTTAAAAAAGAGATACAGACGAACTTCGGTTCAGAAGATAAAAAAGAGATCGGCCGTGAGGTTTACCAGATCAATAAGTTCTTAAAAGAGATGTCAATGTAGCGTAGCGGGGTAATGAAGTACGCATTCAAGTACAGAATACCGTCGCTTTATTTTAAAGTCAGTGACTAACAGACAAAATTAAAAAAGAAGACTATTTTTAACATAGTTAAAACTGGTCAGTTTCAAAACACATTTTACAATGGAGAGTTTGATCCTGGCTCAGGATGAACGCTAGCGGCAGGCCTAATACATGCAAGTCGAGGGGTAGAGGAGAGCTTGCTTTCCTTGAGACCGGCGCACGGGTGCGTAACGCGTATGCAACCTACCTTTATCAGGGGGATAGCCCGGAGAAATCCGGATTAACACCGCATAAAATCACAGTACAGCATTGTACAATGATCAAATATTTATAGGATAAAGATGGGCATGCGTGTCATTAGCTAGTTGGCGGGGTAACGGCCCACCAAGGCGACGATGACTAGGGGATCTGAGAGGATGGCCCCCCACACTGGTACTGAGACACGGACCAGACTCCTACGGGAGGCAGCAGTAAGGAATATTGGTCAATGGAGGCAACTCTGAACCAGCCATGCCGCGTGCAGGAAGACTGCCCTATGGGTTGTAAACTGCTTTTATCCGGGAATAAACCTGCTTACGTGTAAGTAGCTGAATGTACCGGAAGAATAAGGATCGGCTAACTCCGTGCCAGCAGCCGCGGTAATACGGAGGATCCAAGCGTTATCCGGATTTATTGGGTTTAAAGGGTGCGTAGGCGGCCTGTTAAGTCAGGGGTGAAAGACGGTGGCTCAACCATCGCAGTGCCCTTGATACTGACGGGCTTGAATGGACTAGAGGTAGGCGGAATGAGACAAGTAGCGGTGAAATGCATAGATATGTCTCAGAACACCGATTGCGAAGGCAGCTTACTATGGTCTTATTGACGCTGAGGCACGAAAGCGTGGGGATCAAACAGGATTAGATACCCTGGTAGTCCACGCCCTAAACGATGAACACTCGCTGTTGGCGATACACAGTCAGCGGCTAAGCGAAAGCGTTAAGTGTTCCACCTGGGGAGTACGCCCGCAAGGGTGAAACTCAAAGGAATTGACGGGGGCCCGCACAAGCGGAGGAGCATGTGGTTTAATTCGATGATACGCGAGGAACCTTACCCGGGCTTGAAAGTTAGTGAATTATCCAGAGATGGATAAGTGAGCAATCACACGAAACTAGGTGCTGCATGGCTGTCGTCAGCTCGTGCCGTGAGGTGTTGGGTTAAGTCCCGCAACGAGCGCAACCCCTATGTTTAGTTGCCAGCATGTAATGGTGGGGACTCTAAACAGACTGCCTGTGCAAACAGAGAGGAAGGAGGGGACGACGTCAAGTCATCATGGCCCTTACGTCCGGGGCTACACACGTGCTACAATGGACGGTACAGAGGGCAGCTATACAGCAATGTAATGCGAATCTCACAAAGCCGTTCACAGTTCGGATTGGGGTCTGCAACTCGACCCCATGAAGTTGGATTCGCTAGTAATCGCGTATCAGCAATGACGCGGTGAATACGTTCCCGGGCCTTGTACACACCGCCCGTCAAGCCATGGAAGCTGGGGGTACCTAAAGTATGTAACCGCAAGGAGCGTCCTAGGGTAAAACCGGTAACTGGGGCTAAGTCGTAACAAGGTAGCCGTACCGGAAGGTGCGGCTGGAATACCTCCTTTCTGGAGTAGCATTGACTACTCGCTGCGCAACATGATACTCTAATAAAAAGTTAAAAAGTTGAACGTATTAAGTTATAAGCTGAAAAGGCCACATGGCCTTGGTACTGTATACTTTATACCAACGACTAAAAAAAGACACACCCAAAAGATTAACCACTCAGTGGCTTTAACAAATCTTTGAGAGGCGAGATTGAAATTGAATTACGATTTTTGATTTACGGTTTGCGATTGCATTAAATCTAAAATCGTCAGTCAGGAAATCTAAGATCAGAAAGTCCCGTAGCTCAGCCTGGTTAGAGCACTACACTGATAATGTAGGGGTCTCCAGTTCAAATCTGGACGGGACTACTATAAGGGAGTTAACAGTTAAGAGTTATGAGTTTACAGTTATATATACTGCAAACGGGGAACAGAAAACTGCAACATATCTTTCGGGGAATTAGCTCAGCTGGCTAGAGCGCCTGCCTTGCACGCAGGAGGTCAACGGTTCGACTCCGTTATTCTCCACAGGGAGTTATAAGTGGTAAGTAATAAGTTATAAGTTTTACAAGCTGAAACTCACAACCATCACTTACAACGGTTATAAGCGTTAATTATAAGTTATAGGTTTTAAAACTTACAACCTACAACTTAGAACTTACAACTTAAAACTTACAACTCAAACAAAGCTACCTGGATCGGTAGCATACATTGACATCAAGAAAAAGAAGAGAATGCCATCGGGGCACAGAGAAACGGTTCGAGCCCGCAATTTTC